>Ga0209398_1000003_pt1 | contig 506948 bp, 503 predicted proteins | sample AshMeaBigSpring_FD_184125 | JGI IMG/M metagenome (GOLD analysis project Ga0209398, IMG submission 184125) | Groundwater microbial communities from Big Spring, Nevada to study Microbial Dark Matter (Phase II) - Ash Meadows Big Spring (SPAdes)... | ecosystem: Environmental > Aquatic > Deep...
TGGCGACAACGTGTCGATCACCGTCAAGCTGATCGCCCCGATCGCCATGGAAGAAGGTCTGCGTTTTGCTATCCGCGAAGGCGGCCGCACTGTCGGCGCCGGCGTGGTGGCCAAGATCATCGCTTAAGAGGTCAACGTAGGGGTATAGCTCAATTGGCAGAGCGTCGGTCTCCAAAACCGAAGGTTGTAGGTTCGATTCCTACTGCCCCTGCCACCTGAAAAGGTGGATTTCAAAGCCCGCCAGACCCTGGCGGGCTTACGTGTCTGGAAAGTATCCCGATTTTTATGGCAACGTCTGATGTTCAAACCGTAAGCGCCACTGGCGACAAGATGCGACTGCTCGCATCCGGTCTGCTGTTGGTGGCTGCGCTTGCGGCTTACTACCTGCTGTCCAAGCAGGGCTCGCTCGTGCAATGGGTGGGTCTGCTGGTGGGGGTGGTGGCTGCCGTTGCTGTCTTCTTCACGTCCGAATCGGGCAAGCAGCTCGTGGCCTTGGGCCGCGACTCTGTGCGCGAAGTCAAGAAAGTGGTTTGGCCTGAGCGCAAGGAAGCCATGCAGATCACTTTTTATGTGTTTGGCTTTGTGGTGGTCATGGCCTTGTTTCTGTGGCTGACCGACAAGACGCTCGAGTGGGCGCTGTATGACCTGATTCTCGGGTGGAAAAAATAATGACTGATGCACTTGTCAATGCCCCCAAGGCGGGCGAATCCACCAGCCCCGACCTGAAATGGTATGTGGTTCATGCCTATTCGGGCATGGAAAAAGCTGTGGAGCGCAACATCGTCGAGCGCATTCAGCGCGCCGGTATGCAGTCCAAGTTTGGCCGTATTCTTGTTCCGACCGAAGAAGTTGTGGAAGTCAAGAATGGCGTCAAGCGCACCACCGAACGCAAGTTCTTCCCCGGCTATGTGTTGGTGGAAATGGTGATGGACGACGAAAGCTGGCACCTGGTCAAGCACACCAACAAAGTCACTGGCTTTGTGGGTGGCGCCAAAAACCGCCCGGTGGCGATCTCTGAAGCCGAAGTGCGCAAGATCGTCGATCAAATGCAAGAGGGTAGCGACAAACCCCGTCACAAGGTGGAGTTTGAAGTGGGTGAATACATCCGCGTCAAGGAAGGTCCGTTTACCGACTTCAACGGCACTGTCGAAGAAGTCAATTACGAACGCAACAAGCTGCGCGTGTCGGTCACGATCTTTGGTCGTGCCACACCTGTGGAGCTGGAATTCAGCCAGGTCGAAAAGACCTGATGGTTAAAGGGTGCTGAGGGTTCTTTCCGACTCGACGCTCAGCACCGACACCAAAGAGTCGTTAACCCCGGGGAGTCCGTCAGGACGTTTGAACCCGCAAGGAGAAAAGCATGGCGAAAAAAATCGTCGGCTTCATCAAGCTGCAAGTGCCGGCTGGTAAAGCCAACCCGTCGCCGCCAATTGGTCCCGCACTGGGCCAGCGCGGTCTGAACATCATGGAATTCTGCAAGGCGTTCAACGCCCAGACCCAAGGCGTCGAGCCGGGTCTGCCGCTGCCCGTGGTCATCACGGCCTTTGCAGACAAGTCCTTCACCTTCATCATCAAGACGCCTCCCGCGACTGTGCTGATCAAGAAGGCCATCAAGCTGGACAAGGGCTCTTCCGTGCCCAACAAGACCAAGGTCGGCAAGATCACCCGCGCTCAGCTGGAAGAAATCGCCAAGACCAAAATGAAAGACATGACCGCTGCTGATCTGGACGCCGCTGTGCGCACGATCGCCGGTTCTGCCCGTTCCATGGGCGTGACTGTGGAGGGTGTGTGATATGTCCAAGCTGACCAAAAAACAAAAAGCCCTGGAAGGCAAAGTTGACAGCACCAAGCTGTACGCCTTGACCGACGCGCTGGCCATCGTCAAAGAGTGCGCTACTGCCAAGTTCGATGAATCCATCGACGTGGCCGTGCAACTCGGTATCGATGCCAAGAAATCCGACCAAGTGGTGCGTGGCGCCGTCGTGCTGCCCAACGGCACCGGCAAAACCGCTCGCGTGGCTGTGTTTGCCCAAGGTGCCAAGGCTGAAGAAGCCAAGGCCGCTGGCGCTGACGTGGTCGGTATGGACGACCTGGCCGCTCAGGTCAAGGCCGGCGACATGCCCTTCGACGTGGTCATTGCCGCTCCCGACGCCATGCGCGTGGTCGGTACCCTGGGTCAGATCCTGGGTCCCCGTGGCCTGATGCCTAACCCCAAAGTGGGCACCGTGACGCCTGACGTGGCTACCGCTGTCAAGAACGCCAAGGCTGGCCAGGTCCAGTTCCGCGTGGACAAAGCCGGTATCGTTCACGGCACCATCGGTCGTCGCTCGTTCGACAACGACAAGCTCCAGGGCAACCTGGCTGCGCTGATCGAAGCCCTGAACAAGGCCAAGCCTGCTTCCAGCAAAGGTGTTTACCTGCGCAAAGTGGCTGTGTCTTCGACCATGGGTGTGGGCGTTCGCGTCGACACGCAATCCATCGCGGCCTGATCGCGGTAAAAATTTGGGGCCCTTGCAAAAGGGCTCCGATGTGGTGGGCTGCCACCCGTTGCAAAGCAATTTGTCAACAGGTGGCAGGCCATCCAAGACCGTTGGTGTGCCGCAGGGCGCTTAATCGGTGAACTGCAAAGTTCCGAAGCCAACGCAGATGGCGATCCCGCTGCTGATGGATGCATATCCAAACAACAGTTGGTCGCTGCAAGAAAGGCGTGCTCCAGGGGCAACCCGAAAGCACTTTTAAAGGAGTAGACCTTGAGTCTGAATCGCAGTGAGAAAGAAGCGGTCATTTCCGAAGTGACCAGCCTCGCCGCTAAAGCTCAAACGCTGGTGATGGCGGAATACCGCGGCATCACGGTCGCTGACATGACGAACCTGCGCATCAAAGCTCGCAGCCAGGGCGTGAACCTGAGTGTTCTCAAGAACACCCTGGCCCGCCGTGCTGTGACGGGTAGCAGCTTCGAAGTGGCAGCCGACCAGATGACCGGTCCGCTGATCTATGGCTTCTCTGAAGACGCAGTGGCTGCCGCCAAGGTGGTGGCCGATTTCGCGAAAACCAACGACAAGCTGGTGATTCGCGGTGGCGTCTACGGTGGCAAAGCCCTGGACGTCAACGGCGTCAAGGCCCTGGCAAGTGTTCCTACCAAGGAAGTGTTGCTGGCCCAGCTGTGTGGCTTGCTCATGTCCCCCATCTCCCGTACCGCTGTGGTGCTGGGTGCTCTGGCGGCCAAGAAAGAAGGCGAAACCGCTGCCGCCTGATCGGTGTGCAGCTTCGTTTAAACCAATTGTTAGGAAATCAAAATGGCATTCGATAAAGACGCATTTTTGACCGCGCTGGACAGCATGACGGTCCTGGAACTCAACGACCTGGTGAAAGCCATCGAAGAGAAATTTGGTGTGAGCGCTGCTGCTATGGCCGCTCCCGCTGCTGGCGGCGCTGCTGCTGGCGGTGCTGCCGCTGAAGAGAAGACTGACTTCAACCTGGTTCTGGCCGAAGCCGGTGCCAACAAGGTTGGCGTCATCAAGGCCGTGCGCGAAATCACCGGTCTGGGCCTGAAAGAAGCCAAAGACCTGGTCGACGGCGCTCCCAAGGTCGTCAAAGAAGGCATGCCCAAGGCCGATGCCGAAGCAGCCAAGAAAAAGCTGGAAGAAGCTGGCGCCAAGGCCGAACTCAAGTAATTCGGCTTTTGTCCAAGGCTGGAGTGTCCGCAAGGGCCTCCAGCCTTTGGTGCTTTCAAGAACGCACCGAAAAGCAGCCTGCCAAGACCGCTTTTCAGTGTCTTCTGATCCGACTGCAGAAGACCCTTGGTTCGGGTGATGTGCAAGGCATCGCCGTCCGCCAATGCTGGTAGTGGCCAGCCGCCAAGATGGTTCGCATGTGGTGTGCATGCGCAGCCTCAGTCCTGAAAGATCAAGCCCGGAGATCTCATGGCCTACTCTTATACCGAACGCAAGCGTATTCGCAAAAGTTTCGGCAGCCGCGAAAGCGTGCTCGAAGTTCCTTACCTGCTGCAGATGCAAAAAGACGCTTACACGTCTTTCCTGCAAGCCGATGTGCTGTCCTCCAAGCGTGCCCACGAGGGCCTGCAGGCAGCGTTTGAATCTGCTTTCCCCATCGTCTCCCACAACGGTTTTGTGGAGATGAAGTTTGTCGAGTACAACCTCGCCAAACCTGCTTTTGATGTGCGCGAATGCCAGACCCGTGGTCTGACCTTTGCCTCCGCTGTGCGCGCCCGCGTGCAACTGATCATCTACGATCGTGAGTCTTCCACGTCCCAGTCCAAGGTGGTCAAGGAAGTGAAAGAGCAAGAGGTCTACATGGGCGAAGTGCCCCTGATGACCGACAAGGGTTCTTTCATCATCAACGGTACCGAGCGCGTGATCGTGTCCCAGCTGCACCGTTCGCCTGGCGTGTTCTTCGAACACGACAAGGGCAAGACCCACAGCTCGGGCAAACTGCTGTTCTCGGCTCGCATCATTCCTTACCGCGGTTCCTGGCTCGACTTCGAATTCGACCCCAAGGACATGCTGTACTTCCGCGTGGACCGTCGCCGCAAGATGCCGGTCACGATCCTGCTCAAGGCCATTGGCCTGACACCGGAATCCATCCTGGCCAACTTCTTCGTCAACGACAACTTCCGCCTGATGGACAGCGGCGCACAAATGGAATTTGTGGCCGAGCGTCTGCGCGGCGAAGTCGCCCGTTTTGACATCACGGACAAGGCCGGCAAGGTCGTGGTCGCCAAGGACAAGCGCATCACCGCGCGCCACACCCGCGAGCTCGAGCAGTCCGGCACCACCCACATCAGCGTGCCCGAAGACTTCCTGATCGGCCGCGTGGTCGCCAAGAACATCGTTGATGGTGACACTGGCGAGATCATTGCCAAGGCGAACGAAGAGCTGACCGAAGCGCTGCTGAAAAAGCTGCGTTCTGCTGGTGTGCTCGACCTGCAGTGCATCTATACCAACGAACTCGACCAGGGCGCCTACATCAGCCAGACCCTGCGCACCGACGAAACCGTGGACGAGTTCGCAGCACGTGTGGCCATCTACCGCATGATGCGCCCTGGCGAGCCGCCGACCGAAGACGCTGTGCAGGCCCTGTTCCAGCGCCTGTTCTACAACGACGACACCTACGATCTGTCACGCGTGGGCCGCATGAAGTTCAACGCCCGCGTGGGTCGAGACGAATCCACCGGTCCCATGGTGCTGAGCAACGAAGACATCCTGGCTGTGGTCAAGATTCTGGTGGATCTGCGCAATGGCCGTGGCGAAGTTGACGACATCGACCACCTGGGCAACCGCCGCGTGCGTTGCGTCGGCGAACTGGCCGAGAACCAGTACCGCACCGGTCTGGCACGTATCGAAAAAGCCGTGAAAGAGCGTCTGGGTCAGGCCGAGCAAGAGCCGCTGATGCCCCACGACCTGATCAACTCCAAGCCGATCTCTGCGGCCCTCAAGGAGTTCTTCGGTGCGTCCCAGTTGTCGCAATTCATGGACCAGACCAACCCGCTGGCCGAAATCACGCACAAGCGTCGCGTCTCGGCCCTGGGCCCGGGCGGCCTGACCCGCGAACGTGCCGGCTTCGAGGTGCGCGACGTGCACGTGACCCACTACGGCCGCGTCTGCCCGATCGAAACGCCTGAAGGTCCGAACATCGGCCTGATCAACTCGCTGGCCTTGTACGCCCGTCTCAACGAGTACGGTTTCATCGAAACCCCGTACCGTCGCGTGGTCGATGGCAAGGTCACGATGGACATCGACTACCTGTCGGCCATCGAAGAAGGCAAATACGTCATCGCCCAGGCCAACGCCACTTTGGACAAAGACGGCAAGCTGACCGGCGAACTGGTGTCTGCCCGTGAAAAAGGCGAATCCATCTTGTGTGGCGCCGAGCGCATCCAGTACATGGACGTGTCGCCAGCCCAGATCGTGTCTGTGGCCGCTTCGCTGGTTCCGTTCCTGGAGCACGACGACGCCAACCGCGCATTGATGGGCGCAAACATGTCGCGCCAGGCCGTGCCTGTGCTGCGTCCTGAAAAGCCCATGGTCGGTACCGGTATCGAGCGCGTGGCCGCTGTGGACTCGGGCACCGTGGTGACTGCCACCCGTGGTGGCGTGGTCGACTATGTGGACGCGACCCGTATCGTGATCCGTGTGAACGACGCTGAAGCCGTGGCCGGTGAAGTCGGTGTGGACATCTACAACCTGATCAAGTACCAGCGTTCCAACCAGAACACCAACATCCACCAGCGTCCCATCGTCAAGCGTGGTGACAAGCTGGCCAAGGGTGACGTGATCGCCGACGGCGCATCGACCGACCTGGGCGAGATCGCCATCGGCCAGAACATGCTGATCGCCTTCATGCCCTGGAACGGCTACAACTTCGAAGACTCGATTTTGATCAGCGAGCGCGTGGTGGCCGACGACCGCTACACCTCGATCCACATCGAGGAACTGGTGGTCATGGCCCGCGACACCAAGCTGGGCGCCGAAGAAATCACCCGCGACATTCCGAACCTGTCCGAGCAGCAACTGGGCCGCCTGGACGAGTCCGGCATCATCTACGTGGGCGCTGAAGTGCAACCCGGCGATGTGCTGGTGGGCAAGGTCACACCCAAGGGCGAGACCACCCTCACGCCTGAAGAGAAGCTGCTGCGCGCCATCTTCGGCGAGAAGGCTTCCGATGTGAAAGACACCTCGCTGCGCGTGGACCAGGGTTCCCAGGGCACCGTGATCGATGTGCAGGTCTTCACCCGCGAAGGCATCGTGCGCGACAAGCGTGCCCAGCAGATCATTGACGATGAACTCAAGCGCTACCGTCTGGACCTGAACGACCAGCTGCGCATTGTGGAAGCCGATGCTTTTGACCGTATCGAAAAACTGCTGGTGGGCCGTGTGGCCAACGGCGGTCCGCAGAAGCTGGCCAAAGGCACCAAGCTGGACAAGGCCTACCTGGAGTCTGTGGAGAAGTTCCACTGGTTCGACATCCGTCCTGCCGAAGACGAAGTGGCCAGCCAGCTGGAATCCATCAAGAACTCGCTGGAGCAGACCCGTCACAGCTTCGACTTGTCGTTCGAAGAAAAACGCAAGAAGCTCACCCAAGGCGACGAGCTGCCTGCTGGCGTGCTCAAGATGGTCAAGGTTTACCTGGCCGTCAAGCGTCGCCTGCAGCCTGGCGACAAGATGGCCGGCCGTCACGGTAACAAGGGTGTGGTCTCCAAGATCGTTCCGGTCGAAGACATGCCTTACATGGCCGACGGTACGCCTTGCGACATCGTGCTCAACCCGCTGGGCGTGCCCTCGCGTATGAACGTGGGTCAGGTGCTGGAAGTTCACCTGGGCTGGGCCGGCAAGGGCATTGGTCACCGCATTGGCAACATGCTGCAAGCTGAAGGCAAGCGCATGGAAAAAGCCGCCGAGCTGCGCAAACTGTTTGACCAGCTGTACAACGGCATGGGCCGCAAGGAAGAGCTGTCGCAGCTGTCAGACGACGACATCCTGGCCATGGCCGAGAACCTCAAAGAGGGCTTCCCCTTTGCCTCGCCCGTGTTCGATGGCGCTTCCGAAGATGAAATCCGCGCCATGCTCAAGCTGGCTTATCCGGACGAGATCGCTGCCGCCAAGGGCCTGACGGCCACCCGCACGCAAGCGCACCTGTACGACGGTCGCACTGGCGACGCCTTCGAGCGCCCGACCACCATTGGTTACATGCACTACCTCAAGCTGCACCACCTGGTGGACGACAAGATGCACGCCCGTTCCACCGGCCCGTACTCGCTGGTCACGCAACAACCGCTGGGCGGCAAGGCCCAGTTCGGTGGCCAGCGTTTCGGCGAGATGGAAGTGTGGGCACTGGAAGCCTACGGCGCGTCCTACACGCTGCAGGAAATGCTCACCGTCAAGTCCGACGACGTGCAAGGCCGTACCAAGGTGTACGAAAGCATCGTCAAGGGCGAACACTCCATCGAGGCAGGCATGCCCGAGTCGTTCAACGTGCTGGTCAAGGAAATCCGCTCCTTGGGCCTGGACATTGAACTCGAGCGCTCTTAATTCACAGGCAAAGGATTCAAACCATGAAATCACTACTCGACCTGTTCAAGCAGTTCACGCCCGATGAGCATTTCGATGCCATCAAAATCGGCCTGGCCTCGCCCGAAAAGATCCGTTCGTGGTCTTTCGGCGAAGTCAAAAAGCCCGAGACCATCAACTACCGTACCTTCAAGCCCGAGCGCGATGGTCTGTTCTGCGCCAAGATCTTTGGCCCGATCAAGGACTACGAATGCCTGTGCGGCAAGTACAAGCGCCTCAAGCACCGCGGTGTGATCTGCGAGAAGTGCGGCGTTGAAGTCACGCAGACCAAAGTGCGTCGCGAGCGCATGGGTCACATCGACCTGGCCGCGCCCTGCGCTCACATCTGGTTCCTCAAGTCCCTGCCTTCGCGTCTGGGCCTGGTGCTGGACATGACGTTGCGCGACATCGAACGCGTGCTGTACTTTGAAGCCTATGTCGTGACCGACCCCGGCATGACCCCGCTCAAGAAGTTCGGCATCATGAGCGAAGACGATTACGACGCCAAAGTGGTCGAATACGGCGACGAATTCGTGGCCAAGATGGGCGCCGAAGGCATCAAGGAACTGCTGCAAGGCCTGGACCTGGATGTCGAAATCGAGCGCCTGCGTGGCGACCTGACCGGCTCCGAGCTCAAGGTCAAGAAAAACGCCAAGCGCCTCAAAGTCCTGGAAGCGTTCAAAAAGTCCGGCATCAAGCCCGAGTGGATGGTGCTGGAAGTGCTGCCCGTTCTGCCGCCGGACCTGCGTCCGCTGGTGCCGCTGGACGGTGGCCGTTTCGCCACTTCTGACCTGAACGATCTGTACCGCCGCGTCATCAACCGTAACAGTCGTCTGCGTCGCCTGCTCGAACTCAAGGCGCCCGAGATCATCGCGCGCAACGAAAAGCGCATGCTGCAAGAAGCCGTGGACAGTCTGCTGGACAACGGCCGCCGCGGCAAGGCCATGACGGGCGCCAACAAGCGCGCGCTCAAGTCCCTGGCCGACATGATCAAGGGCAAGAGCGGGCGCTTCCGCCAGAACTTGCTGGGCAAGCGCGTGGACTACTCCGGTCGTTCCGTGATTACCGTGGGCCCAACCCTCAAGCTGCACCAGTGCGGTTTGCCCAAGCTGATGGCGCTGGAACTGTTCAAGCCCTTCATCTTTGCCCGCCTCGAAGCCATGGGCATCGCCACCACCATCAAGGCGGCCAAGAAAGAAGTCGAATCCGGCACCCCGGTGGTGTGGGATATTCTGGAAGAGGTCATCAAAGAGCACCCGGTGCTCCTGAACCGTGCGCCTACGCTGCACCGTCTGGGCATCCAGGCCTTTGAACCTATCCTGATCGAAGGCAAGGCCATCCAGCTGCACCCGCTGGTTTGCGCGGCGTTCAACGCCGACTTCGACGGTGACCAGATGGCCGTTCACGTGCCCCTGTCTGTGGAAGCGCAGATGGAAGCCCGCACCCTGATGCTGGCCTCCAACAACGTGCTGTTCCCTGCTTCTGGCGAACCTTCCATCGTGCCTTCGCAGGACGTGGTGCTGGGTCTGTACTACACGACCCGCGACCGTATCAACGGCAAGGGCGAAGGCCTGATGTTTGCCGACATCGGTGAAGTGCAACGCGCGCTGGACGCCAATGTGGTCGAACTGACCGCCAAGATCAGCGTGCGCCTGACCGAGTGGGTCAAAGACAAAGCCACGGGTGAATTCACGCCGGTGACCAAGATGGTGGACACCACTGTCGGTCGTGCGCTGCTGTCCGAAATCCTGCCCAAGGGCCTGCCTTTTGAGCTGCTCAACAAAGCACTCAAGAAGAAGGAAATCTCCAAGCTGATCAACGTCGCCTTCCGCAAGTGCGGTCTCAAGGAGACGGTGGTGTTCGCCGACAAGCTGCTGCAAAACGGTTTCCGTCTGGCCACCCGCGCTGGTATTTCGATCGCCATCGACGACATGCTGGTGCCGCCAGAAAAGCACGGCATCATCTCTGCCGCCGAAAAAGAAGTGAAAGACATCGAGCAGCAATACGTCTCGGGTCTGGTCACCGCTGGCGAGCGTTACAACAAGGTGGTGGACATCTGGGGCAAGGCCGGTGACGCCGTGTCCAAGGTGATGATGGATCAACTCCGCAAGGAAAAGACCATCGACCGCAACGGCAAGGAAGTCGAGCAGGAATCCTTCAACTCGATTTACATGATGGCCGACTCCGGCGCTCGCGGTTCTGCTGCGCAGATTCGTCAGCTGGCCGGCATGCGTGGCCTGATGGCCAAGCCTGACGGCTCCATCATCGAGACCCCCATCACGGCCAACTTCCGTGAAGGTCTGAACGTGTTGCAGTACTTCATCTCCACGCACGGTGCCCGTAAGGGTCTGGCTGACACGGCCTTGAAGACGGCCAACTCCGGTTACCTGACCCGTCGTCTGGTGGACGTGACGCAAGACCTGGTGGTGACCGAAGACGATTGCGGTACTTCCGAAGGTTCGCTGATGCGCGCCATCGTTGAAGGCGGTGAAGTGATCGAATCGCTGCGCGACCGAATCCTCGGCCGTACTGCTGCCGAAGACGTGCTGCACCCCGAAACCCGCGCCGTGTTGGCCACCGCTGGCACCATGCTGGAAGAAGACCTGATCGACGAACTCGAAGCCGCTGGCGTTGACGAAGTCAAGGTCCGCACTGCACTGACCTGTGCAACCCGCTTCGGTCTGTGCGCCAAGTGCTACGGCCGCGACCTGGGTCGTGGCGGCTTGGTCAACAACGGCGAGGCCGTCGGTGTGATCGCTGCCCAGTCCATCGGTGAACCCGGCACACAGCTGACCATGCGTACCTTCCACATCGGTGGTGCCGCTTCGCGTGCGGCTGTGGCCTCCAGCGTGGAAGCCAAGTCCAACGGCATCATCGGTTTCAATGCCACGATGCGCTATGTGACCAACTCCAAAGGCGAGCTGGTGGTGATTGCCCGTTCCGGCGAAATCGTCATTCACGACGAACACGGCCGCGAGCGCGAGCGCCACAAGGTGCCTTACGGTGCGACCCTGACAGTCAAGGCTGACCAGACCATCAAGGCCGGTACCAACTTGGCCAACTGGGATCCGCTGACCCGACCCATCATCACCGAATTCGCCGGTCAGGTGAAATTCGAGAACGTGGAAGAGGGCCTCACGGTGGCCAAGCAGGTCGACGAAGTGACCGGTCTGTCCACCCTGGTGGTGATCGACCCGAAACGCCGTGGCTCTGCCAAGGTGGTGCGTCCGCAGGTCAAGCTGATCGATGCCAACGGCAAGGAAGTCAAGATCCCCGGCACCGACCATTCGGTGACGATCGGCTTCCAGGTTGGCGCCCTGATCCAGGTGCGCGATGGCCAGGACGTGGGCCCCGGCGAAGTGCTGGCCCGTATCCCTGTTGAAGGTCAGAAGACCCGCGACATTACCGGCGGTCTGCCCCGTGTGGCCGAGCTGTTCGAAGCCCGTTCGCCCAAAGACAAAGGCGTGCTGGCCGAGATCACCGGTACCGTGTCCTTCGGTAAAGAAACCAAAGGCAAGGTGCGTCTGCAGATCACCGATCCGGACGGCAAGGTCTGGGAAGAGCTCGTGCCCAAGGAAAAGAACATCCTGGTGCACGAAGGCCAGGTGGTCAACAAGGGCGAAAGCATTGTGGACGGTCCGGCCGATCCGCAAGACATCTTGCGCCTGTTGGGCATCGAAGAGCTGGCCCGCTACATCGTGGACGAAGTGCAGGACGTTTACCGCTTGCAGGGTGTGAAGATCAACGACAAGCACATCGAGGTGATCGTTCGCCAGATGCTGCGCCGCGTGGTCATCGAGAACCCGGGCGAATCGACCTACATCGCCGGCGAGCAGGTCGAGCGCTCCGAGCTGCTCAACACCAACGAAGCGCTCCAGAAAGACGGCAAAGTGCCCGCGACTTACAGCAACGTGTTGTTGGGTATCACCAAGGCTTCTCTGTCGACCGACTCGTTCATCTCCGCGGCTTCCTTCCAGGAAACCACCCGCGTGCTGACCGAAGCGGCCATCATGGGCAAGCGCGACGAGCTGCGTGGCCTCAAGGAAAACGTCATCGTGGGTCGCCTGATCCCGGCGGGTTCCGGTCTGGCTTACCACCAGGCGCGCAAGGCCAAAGACGCCATGGACGACGCCGAGCGCCGCGCCATTGCCGACGCCGAAGCCGCCGAGTTGGCTGGCAATGCGGCTGACGCCGTGAGCGATAGCCAGGACGCCTGAGCGCCCAGCTAGCCTCTGATGCATCACGTCGTGATGCATCTTCCGCAGCCCCTGTTCACCCCGTGTGCAGGGGCTGTTTCATTTGGTGTTAAAAAGCATCCATGGACATGACCTGGCTGATTTTCTGTGCCGTGCTGGCGCTTGCAATGTTCTGGGCGGTGGGTGCGCACCATCGTCTGGTGCGCATGCGCGCCGAGATCCTGCGCCAATGGCACCTGGTCGACACGGTCTGGTTGCAAGTGCTGGTGCGTCTGGAGTCGGCGCTGGGGGCGCATGCCCTGCAGCAAACCCCGGAGGGCCAGGACACCGATTTGCAGCAGCGCTGCGACGAATTGCTCGGCGCCTTGTCACAAGCCCGGGTACAACCCATGAATGCCGACATCATGGCGACCGTCTCGCAAGCTCATGCGCAACTCATGCTGGCCCTCAGCCAGCAGATGAAGCAAGGTCAAGCTTCCGACTGGCACTCGCTGGCCGCTGTGTTGGTGCGCATGAAGCAAATGCTGCCTGCCACACTGGCGACCTACCACGTGGCTGTGCAAACCTACAACCAGGCCATCGAAGTTTGGCCTGTACGCCCCCTGGCGAGACAGCTGGGGTTTGGCCCTGCCATGCGTCTGGAACTCAAAGCCGGCCCGGTGGAGTTGGCATGAGTGTGCTTGTGAATGCGGGGCAGGCCCAGCCCATCCCGTTGTGGCGTCAGTTGCAGCAAGTGGCCCGAATGACCCATGCCGTCATGGGCGGGCAGTCGCTCACGGCTTTGCTCGAAACGGTGCCCGCCAACCTCCGCCCAGGCGTGCAGGCCCTGAGTTTTCATGCCTTGCGCCACTGGGGGGCGGCGCGTGCAGTGCGTGTGCTGCTGGCCGCCAAAGCCCCATCGGCTGCAGTCGATGCCTTGCTGTGCAGTGCGCTGTCTTTGCTGCTTGACACCGAGCGCCCGCTGTACCCGGAGCACACCGTCGTCAGCCAGACAGTCGAGGCAGCACGTCGCGAACACAAGTGGCAACGTCAGGCCGGTTTCATCAATGCCTGTCTGCGCCGTTTTGTGCGCGAACGCGGCGACCTGATGGCCGAAATCGCAGTGAACCCCGTGGCGAGCTGGAACCACCCGCAGTGGTGGATCGATCAAATCCAGGCTGACCATCCCGAGCACATGGCCACTTTGCTGAACATGGCTCAGCACGCGCCACCCATGACCTTGCGCGTTAATCTGAACACAAGCAATGTGTCCACCACCCTTGCACGCTTGCAGGCACAGGGGCTGAACGGTAGAGCCGTAGGTGTCTGCGGCATCGAGCTGGATCGGCCTGTGCCGGTCAGCCAGGTGCCGGGCTTTGCCCAAGGCGAGGTGTCGGTGCAGGACGCCGCAGCACAAATCGCTGCCCCCTTGCTTTTAGGCGAGCGTACACATGAGCCCCTGCGCGTGCTGGACGCTTGTGCTGCCCCTGGCGGCAAGACGGGACACTTGCTGGAGTGGGCGCCACAGGCGCAGGTGCTGGCGCTGGATGTGGATGCCCAACGTGCCCAAAAAATTGAGCAAAACCTGCAGCGCTTGCAAGTGCATGCGCAAGTGCGTGCTGCAGATGCCGCCGAGCCTGCCAGCTGGTGGGATGGCCAGTTGTTCGATGCCATCATGCTCGACGCACCGTGCTCGGCCTCTGGCATCGTGCGCCGTCACCCGGACGTTCGCTGGCTGCGCCGCGCCTCCGACATTCCCAAACTGGCTGCCTTGCAAGCCAAATTGCTGGACGTCTTGTGGCCCCTGCTCAAACCTGGCGGGCGCATGGTGTATTGCACGTGTTCGGTGTTCAAGGCCGAAGGGCAGGACAACGTCCAGGCGTTTCTAAAGCGCAACACGCAAGCGGTTTTGTTGCCCTCTCCGGGGCATTTGATCCCCGGACAAGCGCCGCAAGGCTTGCCGGTCGGGGACAATCAGCTCGGTGAACATGATGGCTTTTACTACGCACTGTTGCAAAAGCCTGCGCCGTAGTCCCGGCGTGTGGCTGCTGGCCCTGCTCCTGTGGAGCTGGGCCTTGCTGTCGCATGCGCAAACACCTTCTTCGACCCCGTCATCAGTTGAGCTGACCGAGCTGCGCCTGGAGCGAGCAGACAAATCACTGGTGCTCAACAGCGCGTTGCGCCTGGAGCTGGGCAGCAGCCTGGAGGATGCCTTGCTCAAAGGCGTGGCCATTCACTTCGTGGTGCAGGCCGACGTGTACCGCGACCGCTGGTATTGGTCTGACCAGCAGGTCGCCAGCGCTGCGCGCTATTACCGCTTGCTCTACCAGCCCCTCACGCGACGCTGGCGTTTGAGCCTGTCGCGCGAGCCGCTGTCTGCCAATGCCTTGGGTAACAGCCTTTCGCAAAACTTTGACAGCCTGACCGAAGCGCTTGCCTTGGTGCGCCGTGTTTACGGCTGGCCCGTGGTGGATGTGGCAGACCTCTCGCGCTCGGCGCGCTACTACGTGCGTTACCAATTCAGGCTGGACGTTAACCAGCTGCCACGGCCTTTCCAGATTTCCACGGGTGCTCAGTCCGACTGGAACCTGGGGGTGAGTCGCGAACTGGGTGTGGCCACAGACCTGCTGCAATAAGAGAAAGCCTTGAACACCAAGCCCATGCGTCGCAGCCTTTTAAGCAGCAAAACCAGTCGCTGGTTGTTGACGCTGGGCTCGGCCGCGCTCTTGCTGATTGGGGTGGGCCTGCTTGCCTTGCTCACCCGTGCCACCAGCAACCACACCAGTTACGAGCAGTATTACCAGCCTTTGCTCATCGTCAACGCCGTGGTGGCTTCGGGCTTGGGCATCACCATCTTGTGGGGCTTTGTGCGCCTGCTGGTGCGTCTGCGCAGGGGTGAATTTGGCGCGCGCCTGCTCCTGAAGCTGGCCGCTATTTTTGCGCTGGTGGGCGTGGTGCCGGGTGGGCTGATTTACGTGGTGTCCTATCAGTTCGTCTCGCGCTCGATCGAGTCCTGGTTTGACGTCAAGGTCGAAGGCGCACTCGCTGCGGGTTTGAACCTGGGCCGTGCCACCCTCGACACCCTGAGTGCAGACCTGACCAAACAAACCCGCATTGCGGCAACGCAGCTGGCCGAGGTGCCCGAGGAAAGCGCCATGCTCTCTCTGGAGCGCGTGCGCGAGCAACTGGGCGCCAGCGACGTGGTGCTGTGGGCCAATGGTGGTCGTGTACTGGCCAGTGCCGGTCAGTCCCGCTACGAACTCAGGCCGCCCTTGCCTGCGGCCAGCCAGTTGCGCGATGCGCGAGCCAAAGGATCCGCTGTCGTGATCGAAGGGGTGGACGATGCAGCCCCTGGCGCCGACAAAGGACGCATTGTGGTGCTGGCGCAGCTGCCGCAAGTCAACTGGAACCTGGGCAACGACTACCGCATGTTGCAGGTCATTCAACCGTTGTCGCCCACCTTGGTGGCCAATGCGCTGGATGTGCAAAACGCCAACCGTGAATACCAGCAACGTGCCCTGGCGCGGGACGGCTTGCGCCGCATGTACATCGGCACCCTCACGCTGAGCCTGTTCATGGCTGTGCTGGGGGCCATTGTGCTGGCTGTGCTGCTGGGCAACCAGTTGGCGCGCCCCTTGCTGTTGCTGGCCTTGGGCATGCGTCAGGTGGCGCAGGGCGACCTCTCGCCCAAACACGCCTTGCCCGGCAAGGACGAGCTGGGCGATCTGACCCGCTCTTTTGCTGCCATGACGCAGCAGTTGGCTGACGCCCGCAAAGCGGTACACCAGAGTCTGGACCAGCTGGAGACCGCGCGCGCTCAGCTGCAGACCATTCTGGACAACCTGACTGCCGGCGTCTTGCTGATGGATGCGCAAGGCCACATTCAATCGGCCAACCCCGGTGCTACACGCATCCTGCGTGCCCCAGTGGCCGCACACGAGGGCAAGCCCCTGTCCAGCCTTCACGGCATGGAGGTGCTGGCTCAAGGTGTGGAAGAGCAATTCGCCCAGCTGCATGCCGACACCGATGTGCACGCGCTCGACCATTGGCAAAAATCTTTCGAAGTGCACGCCAGCGGCAACGGCATCCACGCCAGCGCTGTGACCTTGCTGGCGCGCGGTGCGTTCCTGCCCGACGGCATGCGCTTGTTGGTGTTTGACGATATTTCCGAAGTGGTGTCCGCGCAGCGTGCCCAGGCCTGGGGCGAGGTGGCGCGCCGGCTGGCGCACGAAATCAAGAACCCGCTCACCCCCATTCAACTTTCGGCGGAGCGCCTGCAGTTCAAGCTGGCCGACAAATTGCAAGAGGCCGATGCACGCTTGCTCGACAAGTCGGTCCAAACCATCGTGGACCAGGTCGATGCCATGAAGCGCCTGGTCAATGAGTTTCGCGACTATGCGCGACTGCCTTCGGCCGAGCTCAAGCCGCTGGATCTGAACGCGTTGATCCAGGACGTCATGGGTCTGTACGCCCAGGACACCGCCGAGCGCAGCAAGTTGCCCCTCATTGAACTACAGCTGGACCCGCAATGCCCGCTGATTCAGGGCGACGCGCAACAACTGCGCCAGGTGGTGCACAACCTGCTGCAAAACGCCCAGGATGCCTGTGAAGCCGCAGGGCACAGCGATGCCAAAGTCCTGGTGGTTACTCGCTACAACGCCGAGCGCGAGCGCGTACGATTACAAGTGCGCGATGCGGGTAAAGGCTTTCCTGCAGCCATCCTGCAAAGGGCCTTCGAGCCCTATGTCACCACCAAAGCCAAGGGCACAGGATTGGGCCTGGCCGTGGTCAAGAAAATTGCCGACGAACACGGTGCCAAAATCGAACTGTCGAACCTGCAGGAGCAAGGCGAAACGATCGGGGCGCAGGTGTCGTTATCATTCAAGGTCAACAGAGACAACGCATAAGGCTATGGCAAACATTTTGGTGGTCGATGACGAGCTGGGTATTCGGGACCTGCTCTCGGAAATCCTCTTTGACGAGGGGCACCAGGTCGAGCTGGCCGAAAACGCCGCCCAAGCCCGCGAGGCCCGTACACGCGCGCAGCCCGATTTGGTCTTACTCGACATCTGGATGCCCGACACCGACGGCGTCAGTCTCCTCAAGGAATGGGCTTCCAGCGACTTGCTGAACATGCCCGTCATCATGATGAGTGGCCACGCCACCATTGACACCGCTGTTGACGCCGTGAAATTGGGTGCGCATTCGTTTCTCGAAAAACCCATTACCCTGCAAAAGTTGCTCAAGGCGGTGGAGCAGGGCCTGAGCAAAGAAGCGCGAGCGCCCGCACGTCAGGCCAGCGCCGCGCCCGCCATTGTCAGTGCCATGGCGCCGATGCCCCAGAACTTTGCTGTGGACATGAACGAGCCAGAAGTTGAGGCGGCCGAGGTGGCGCAAGCCTTTGACCTGGATCGCCCGTTGCGCGAAGCGCGCGATGACTTCGAGCGTGCCTACTTCGAATTCCACCTGAACAAGGAGCGCGGCTCCATGACCCGCGTGGCCGAAAAAACCGGTCTGGAACGCACCCACCTATACCGCAAGCTCAAACAACTGGGCGTGGACTTGGGCAAGGGCAAGAAAAACGGTCAGATCTGAAACGGACCAAAAACGTCTGCTATAATTTCACCTCTCTGGCCCGGTAGCTCAGTTGGTAGAGCAGCGGATTGAAAATCCGCGTGTCGGTGGTTCGATTCCGCCCCAGGCCACCAAAATTGAAACCCTCATCAGTGCAAGCTGGTGGGGGTTTTCTAATTGTGTGTTTGGCGTTTGTGCATCGTGCCTACGATGACGCCACTTTCCCGCTGGTGCTGTGATATTGGCTGACTCAGCGCAAAGCGACGGAGACGATCAGCGACACTATTGATATTGCAAGAGCCAGCCATGCACGAACATTAGTGCCCTTGGCATCCCTACGAGCTATCTCTCGGTCAACTACTTGCCACTGGGCTGTGTCCGATTTCCACCCTGCGCGAGCCACTAGTAGCTGTTCAATACCCATGGCTTCGGCTTCTTTGATGTACCTGCGTAGTTGTTGGTCGTTCATGCCGTCCAGTTTAACTAGTAGGAATGCAGTTTGCGTTTTGATCTAAGCACTGGTATCGTGTAACACGCCATTAGAAACGGTTCGAATAACGCTCGAAGAGCGTTCAAAAGGAAGGATACAAAAAGCCTATCGCAACCAAGGGCATCTTAGTTACCATAAGCCACTACGGTCAAGATGCGTATGCAATCGCCAACGATAAACCAATCACATTACTCAACGGCGAAGAACTTCTTGGGCTCTTGCAGAAGCATGGCTATGCGTTCAGGATTGACTTGGCAGAAGCGAAAGTTGCATTCTGATGAGATCAGTTATCGTAATGGAATCTGAATAGGAGTAATCATGGTTTGGATAGATCTGATCATGCTTGTAGTTGTTGTATGGGGAGGCTCTAGCGTTGCAAATTCATTGCATCAGATTGCAAGAGATATTGAAGGAATAAAAGCTATGCTGGTCCGTGCTGAAATTGAAAGAACAACGCCTAAATAAGTCAATGACTACTTACGCCTACACGATTGAGCTTACCGATTACACATTCATCGCGCTCGAGATCCTACTCAAAGAAGAGTGCAAAAAGATTGAACAGCAGTTCGGCATCGTCGCTTACAACCCCGAAACGGGGGAGACAAAACATCCGCTTGGTGAAATATTGAAGACTATGCGTGAGAGTGTCTCAAGTGCTCAGCTGAATAGTTACTATCAGTCAGGTAGAAAGACGACAGTCGATGACCCGAATGCGCAGACATGATCTTTGAAGTGGTCCTGGCAGACATAGCCAAGCAAACAGACATGGAGGCAGTGGTGAATTCCGCCAATGCCAACTTACGCTTTGGATCGGGTGTTGCGGGCGCAATTCACGGCGCAGCAGGGCCAGAGCTTGAGGATTACTGCAAACCGTATGCACCCCTGCCACTTGGTGTTGCACTGGTCACGCCTGGCTTCAACTTGCCTAACAAATATGTGATTCACACTCGGGCGGCTCACTATTTCAACGACGACGAGCCCGAGAAAATTTTGGAGGATTGCGTTCATGCAGTTGTGAAATCTGCGAACCAGCACTCAATCACCAGCATTGCAATTCCAGCTATCGGTACAGGAGTGTTCAAGTTCCCAAAAGAGCTTGCGGCATCCATCATGGCGGCATCCTTTCGCAAATGCAGTGCTCAACCCACATCGTTGCAAAGAGTTCGAGTTTGTGTGGCTGATCCAGGCGCAAGGCAAGTATTTGCCGGTGCGTTTGGTGTCGAGTAATAGGTAGGTCAAGTACTTTCGCGTGTGATGAATCCAAAACCAGAGAGCTGGTGCCTGTCTAAAATGCTCAGACGACTCCGAAGGATTGATTGCCATGGCCCGTCCCGCAGCTTCCGTCATGCTTGCCGCACAAACTGCCTCGTCCAGGATGGCCGACAGGCAGACTCCGTTTGTTTTCGATGACTGGTATGTGGCCGCGTTTGCCGATGAGCTGGGGCCGCAGTTGCTGGCGAGGACTTTGCTCGGCCGCGGTGTCGTCATGTACCGGGACCCGGAGGGTCATGTGGTGGCGATGGAGGACCGGTGTCCTCACCGCTCCATGCCGCTGTCAGCGGGCCAGCTGCAAGACGGACAGATCGTGTGCGCCTACCATGGCATGCGGTTCAATGCCGAGGGGGACTGCGTGCATGTGCCTTCGCAAGCCACCTGTCCGCGCTCCATGGGGGTGCGCACTTATGTCACGCTGGAGCGTGGCCCGGTGGTGTGGATCTGGATGGGCGAAAACGAAACTGCCGATCCGAAACGCCTGCCGGACCAGGATTGGTTGACCAGTGGCGACTGGGAAACCTCCAAGGGCTATCTGCCCCTCAAAGCCAGTTACGTGCGCCTGCACGAAAACCTGCTCGATTTGACGCATCTGAGTTTTCTGCATGCCAGGAGTTTTGGCACGCCGGATTACGCCAGTGCAGCCTATGAAACAGAGATGGGTGAAGGCCACTTTGTGGTCAGGCGCAATGTGGTGCCGACCACTTTGCCGCCTGTATGGGCGGAGCCCACGGGCATCAAGGGGCAGGGGCAGGCGGCCCGCATCGTTCGTTCGGAGTTCCGATCGCCCGGTATGCACGAGGTGTCCGTCTCTTTCCACGACTGCACTTTGCCCGAAACAGATCGGCCCACTTTCCGGATTCGGACCGCACATTTGCCCACCCCCGAAACGGCCACCAGCACCCATTACTTTGTGGTGCACGGACGCGATTTTGCGCAACACGACAAGGCCATGACCCGCTTCATGCACGAGCAGTTGTTTGTCGCATTCCAGGAGGATGTGGATGGACTGGCTTTGCAGGAAACGGTGCTGGCCCGGACGCCGCCGCAAGAGTTGTATGAGTTTTCGGTGGGCGCGGACGGCCCCTCGGTGGCGATGCGTCGCTACTTGCTGGCCCGCGCCAATGCTCAAGGCAGCACTGACGCCTCTCGGCGAGTGTTATAACTCGCCGTCATTGAAATTTGAGTGTTGAGTAAGAGGAGTTGGTCTTGGATGTACTGAAGGACTATGGCCCCCTGGCGTTGCTGCTGGCGTGGTTTGGCTACAAATGGTGGCGCTCGCAGCGTGTGGTGGGCATGATGCCTGCGCTCAGGCAGCAGGGTGCGGTGTTGATCGATGTGCGTTCGGCTGCCGAGTTTGCGCAGGCCAGCGCGCCTGGGACCATCAACATTCCATTGCAGGAGTTGGGTGGGCGCCTGGTCGAAGTGCCCAAGGGCGTGCCCGTGGTGGTGGGTTGCGCCAGCGGCACGCGCAGCGGCATGGCGGGTGTGATGTTGCGCAAGCAGGGCTATGCGCCGGTGTACAACATTGGCGGCTGGCGTAACTTTCTCAAATAAGGTGTTGCCGTGTTTGTGGATGTGGATCGGCTAGAGACTTGGAGCCGCTACAAAGCCGGCATGTGCGACAAGTGCCAGGCCCATTGCTGCACCATGCCTGTGGAGGTGCGTTTGCCCGATCTGGTTGGCCTGGGATGGGTGGATCCATTCGAGGCGGAGCACGAGAGTGCAAAGAATATTGCCAAGCGTCTGACCAAGGCGGGGCTGGTGGGGCATTTCAATTTCAAGAATGAGATCTTCACCCTGGCGCGGCGAGCCAATGGCGACTGTTGCAACCTGGACGCTCACACGCGCCGTTGCAAGGTGTACGAACTGCGACCATCCACCTGTCGGCTGCACCCGCAGGTGGGGCCCAAGCCGGGCTACTGTCCCTATGGTGTCCGGCAGGTACAGCGATGACATTTGCGCAAATATAGAATGAGGGCTCGTGCAGCAGGCGCCCTCCCATGCTCAAGAACCCGGAAATCATTGAATCCATCAAAGCCGAATTTGCCGATTGGCGGCTTTGGTCTGATCGTTTTGTGGTGCTGCTGTTTGCCGTACTTTCCGGTTTGACGGTGGTAGCCTTTACCTGGATGTCCGAGCATGCGCTGGAGACGTTCTTTCGTTACCAGAGCCAATATTTCTGGTTCCCTTTGATCTGGACCCCCTTGCTCACCGTGGCGGTTGTGTATGTCACTCGTCGCTTTTTCCCGGGTACGGCAGGCTCTGGCATTCCTCAGGTGATGGCGGCGCTTTCGCCGCAAACGCCCCGGGCGCACCGTAATTTGTTTGTGTCCCTGCGTTTGAGTGTGGCCAAAATGTTTTTGACCACGGCGGGGGTGTTTGCCGGTTTGTCTTTGGGGCGCGAGGGACCTTCGGTTCAGATTGCGGCGGGGGTCATGCACAACGCGCGCCGCTGGCTTTCCAAAGACTCTCAAATTCGTGACTCGGGCCTGATGCTGGCAGGGGGAGCTGCTGGCATTGCGGCGGCGTTCAACACGCCGTTGGGCGGGGTGATGTTTGCGATTGAAGAACTGTCACGCCATCCGGAAGACCGACGCAGTGGCTTGCTGCTGTCGGCCATTATTTTGTCGGGCTTGATGGCGGTGTCGGTTTACGGCAATGTCACTTACTTCGGACGCATCCAGGTGGACTTGATTGGCTGGCATCTGCTGTTGCCGGCTTTGCTGGTGGCGGTCTGCAGTGGTCTGCTGGGCGGGCTGTTCTCGCGCTTGCTGATTCACTCATTGCATGGCAAGTCCAGGTTTTGGTTGCATCGTTTTCGCCACGTGTCCCCACTGAAGTTTGCAGCTCTTTGTGGCTTGGCGGTTGCGGTCATTGGGGTGTTGACTCAAGGAGCCACTTTTGGTGGAGGGTATGCGCACACGCGAGCCATGCTCGACAACCAGAACGATGTGTCGCAGTTGTATGTGATCTGGAAAATGCTGGCGACCTGGCTGAGCACCTGGGCCGGTGTGCCTGCAGGCATCTTTGCGCCCTCGCTGGCCATTGGCGCAGCTTTGGGCAATGACTTGGCTGTTTTGTTGAACTACCCCAATGCGCCAACGCTGATTGCATTGGGCATGGCAGGTTTCTTGGCGGCTGTGACGCAAGCGCCGCTGACGGCTTTCATCATCGTGATGGAGATGGTCACGGGGCACCAGCTGGTGTTGAGCTTGATGGCCAGTGCGCTGATTGCCAGCGGGGTGTCGCGCTTGGTCAGTACCCCGCTGTATTCGGCCTTGACGCTGATGCAGCTGCAACGTCTTCCCGCCAGTGTCAGGCGGGATGAGCATGCCAGCCAGGCTGGAGCTTAGTTGTCCAGGGCGGCGCTCATGTCGTCAATCATTTGCTGACGGGACACCACCCGCGATGACTTTTTCCAGTCCAGTCGTGACACGAAACCTCTCGTTCGGTCTTCGCTGCGGAAGGGGCCGCTGATCAGGGCATAGCGCGTTTGACCGGATGCTTTGATGGGCACAATGCGTGCGGTTTTCAAAATGGCATGCTTGCCCCGGAAAGCTTGCGCGGCGCCTGCATCGGCAAAGCTGTCGTGCATCACCACAAAACTGTTGACTGGCAATTTACGCAGCCACTGCATGTCGGCGGCGTATGGGCTTTGGGGGGTAGTTGCTGCGGCTGTTGCAGCGGCAGCGGCAGGTGCGCTGGCGCTGTTGCCTGTACTCTGAATCACGGCGGAGGCCGGTTCAGTGGGCGCGGGCATGAGCGATGCATCCTGGCGTACAACGGCGGTGCTTGGCGCTGCAGGCGCGCTGAAGCGTCCGGTTGCAAAACCAAGCGCAAAAATGGCCAGTCCAGCGGCGCCCAGCCACAGCTTGTTGACGGGCAAAGCCAGAGCGCGCTCGCGCGACGGCGGTTGCGGCTCTGACGCGGGCTTCTCCTCGTCGGCATCGGCTGCAAAGTCGAGCATGTCTATCGTAGGCTCGGGCGACGGGGGCGGTGGCAGCAGTTCGTGCGTATCGGCCAAGCCTTCTGTGGCATCGGCCCAGTTGGCAAGCGGAGCGCTTCCTTCGTGCAGCAACACAAAGCGGAGGTTGACACCAGGCAGGTGTACCAGCATCTGACCGAGTAAGTGCACCTGGTCTGCCGATAGGGCTTGGGCGTTCTGTACAAGCCACAGGTGGGCAGGGCGTTCCGGGTCGGGAGGCAGCGCCGCAATGGAGGCTGAGTGAGCTGCGACTTGTTCGTTGAAGCGGCGGATGATGTCCTGACAGTGCCTGCCGTCAAAGACTTCAATCTGGCCGGCCTGGGCTTGTTGCCACAAGGTTTGCAGATTTTTCGATGTGTCTTGCAGCAGTTGTGCGCTGGAGCTGTGCAAGACCAGGCAGAGCAGGCCCTCGTGCAGGTCTTCGAGCCAGGCGGCTTGGTCTTCGTTGAACAGGTCGTGTGTATGGGTAGCCATGCCCCCATTGTGCATGAAACTCAGTGGACTTTTGGATGCAAAAATCCTGCGCTTGTGATCACAAGGAATGTTCAATCCAGCGGCGCAGCATGTCTTTGAGCGCTGCCGTATCGGTGCCGGGTAGCCGTGCCAGTACCTGTGCTTCGTGCGCGCGGGCTTTGTGCAGCAAGGGGGTGGCTTTGCGCCTGCCCAGCGCGGTGAGTGTGACCAGCACCGAGCGTTTGTCCTGCGGGTGGGGCAGACGCTTGATGAGTCCGTCCTGGACCATGCGGGTGACCAGTTTGGTGGCGGTGGGTTGCTGGGCCAGCACGATGTCGGCCAGTGCGCCAATGCTCAGGGGCGGGCTGTCCGACAGGCTGGCCAGCACGCGCCATTGCATCACGCTCAGGCCGCTGGCCAGTACTTGCTCGTGGAATTCGGCAGAAATGTCGTGGCTCGCCCGCGCCAGCAGGTAAGCCAGGTAGTCCTGAACAAAGCCTTTCTGGGTCTTGCTTGTTCGATGGGTCACGTTCAGCCCTGCTCGGACAGTGGCGCAAACTGGCCGAACTGGCCGGTATGAAAAATCAGACCGGAGGCCTCTGGGGTGAAGCCGCAACGTTCAACCTCGCCCACAAACAGCACATGGTCGCCTTCTTCGTAGCGGCTGCGGTTGTGGCATTCAAACCAGGCCAGTGCGCCGTTCAGAATGGGCAGGCCAGCCTGGCCGAGCTGGTAGGGGGTTTGCGCAAAGCGATCCCCTTGGCCGTAGGCAAAGCGCTGGCACAGCTCGAGCTGGTCGGCTGCGAGCACGTTGATCACGTAGTGTGTGCCGGCGTGAAACAGCGGCAGGCTGCGCGCCTGGGTACCCAGGCTCCACAGCACCAGCGGTGGCTGCAAGGACAAGGTATTGAATGAACTGGCGGTGATGCCTGCAAAACTGCTGCTATGGGTGTCGCCCTTGCTGGCGCCAGGGGCGAAAGTCGTGACCACGGTCACACCGGTAGCAAAGCGCGACAGGGCCTGCCGGAAATGGGCCGATTCAAAGTCGGGCGGCCGGGCCAGTTGGCCGGGCTCGCTGGAGGCACGAACGGGAGAGCGCATGGGCTGGATTATGGCTGGTTATCCATGAAATTTCATATAAACTGATTCGCACAGGAGACAGGCATGTTGGTAGAACGCATTGAACACAAATGGCTCGCAGCCTTTGCCCGCACCTTTACGCTGTGCCAAGTGCAGCCGGGTGAAGTGGTGGCGATTGTGGCCGAAACCCAATCCCGCCGAGTGAATGTGGACTTGGCGCGCTTGGCGCTGGAGGGATTGGGGGCGCGCGTGTTTGAAGTCACACTGACCACGCCGACCCTGAGCGCGCCAGCGCCAGTGCGCTCGACCGGTGCGAGCGATGCCATTGCGCAGCTGGCGCCGGTGGTGGCCTCGTTGGCGCGCGCAGACTTTGTGGTGGACTGCACCGTCGAAGGCCTTCTGCATGCGCCCGAGTTGCCCACCATCATGCAAGGCGCAGATGGCAAGCGGCCACGTTTGTTGATGGTTTCCAATGAGCACCCCGAAATTCTGGAGCGCACCGTGCCCGACCCAGCTCTTGAAGGCGTGGTGCGCAGTGCCATGAAAAAACTCAAGGGCACGCAGCAGATGCATGTCACTTCCAGCGCGGGCAGCGATTTGCGCGTGAGCCTGGACAAGGCGGTGGTTGGTGGCGTGTGGGGATTTTGTCCCAGGCCGGGCATGGTTTCGCACTGGCCTGCGGGGCTGGCGCTGGCTTTTCCGGCCGCAGGCAGCGTGAATGGCACCTTGGTCATGGCGCCGGGTGATGTGAACCTGACCTTCAAGCGCTATTTGCGAGACACCATCACCTTGCAGATTGAGGACGACAGCGTGGTTGCCATCGAGGGTCATGGTGTCGACGCGGACATGATGCGCGGTTATTACAAAGCCTGGGAAGATGCCGAGGGCCATCGTGCCTGCTATGCCGTTTCGCATGTGGGTTTTGGCTTGAACCCGGCGGCACGCTGGGACGCGATGACCTTCTATGACAAGCGTGACTGCAACGGTACCGAACTGCGCGCCTTTGCGGGCAACTTTCTGTATTCGACCGGTGCCAACGAAGTGGCGGGCCGCCACACCTTGGGGCACTTTGACCTGCCCATGCGCGGTTGTACCGTGCAATTGGACGGGGCTGTGATCGTCAACGCGGGTGAACTGGTGCGCGAAGCATGGGTATGAGCGTGTGATGAATCTGATTTTTCTTCACGGTATCGGTGGCAGAGCCAGCGCTTGGGCGCCCATCCAGCAAGCCTGTGTCGATGCCGGGTACCCCAGCTTGGCCTGGGACATGCCCGGCTATGGTGATAGCCCGAGCATCGACCCCTACACCTTCGACGGCTTGGCCGATGCACTGGCGGCGTTGATGGACGCACACAGTGTGCAACAAGCCGTGTTGGTTGGACACAGTCTGGGTGGCATGGTGGCTCTTCAGATGTGGGCTCGTCACCCCGAGCGCGTGGCAGGCTTGGTGCTGGCCGCCAGCAGCCCGGCGTTTGGGCATGGCAGCGGCGATTTCCAGCAAAGCTTTATCGCGCAGCGTCTGGCGCCGATTGAGGCGGGCCAAAGCATGGCCGATGTGGCCGAGGGCTTGGTGCCCACCATGGTGGCTCCCGGTTTTGATGGCCCGGGGCTGATGCATGCCAAGGCCTGCATGAGTTCGGTCACACCTGCGGCCTACAAGGCTGCCCTGAGCGCCCTGGTGCAGTTCGAGCAACGCGCGGCGTTGCCGACCATCACTGTGCCCACCTTGTGCATTGCAGGTGAGCACGACCGCACCGCTGCGCCCGCGGTGGTGCAGCGCATGGCCGAAAAAATTCCGAATGCCCAATACCTGTGTCTGAGCGGCGTTGGACATCTGCTGACTTTTGAACAACCTGACAGCTTTACCGCTGCACTCCCGCCATTTTTGCGGAGCATTTCATGACCGATATGCAAGACAAGACCATGCCGATTTGTGGCGACGACTACCCTCTGACCGAGAAGCAGCAAAAGCTGATGGCGCTGGCCCGCCAACTGGGCCGCGACAAGTTCGCTGGCCGTGCTGCGCAGCTGGACCGAGACGCGCAGTTTCCGTTTGCCAACTACGATGACATGCGCGAGGCCGGTCTGTTGGCCTTGTGCGTGCCCGAAGCCCACGGCGGCCATGGCGCCGACTACGCCACTTATGCCATGGTTTCGGCCGAGATTGGCCGCTACTGCGGCGCGACGGCGCTGACCTTCAATATGCACGTGTGCACCATGCTCTGGAGCGGCCTGCTGTCTGAAGACCTGGAGATGACGCCCGAGCAGCGCGCCGCGCATCGTCAGCATCAGGCGGTGCACTTTGCCCGCGTGGTGAAAGACGGTGCCATTTACGCCCAACCGTTTTCCGAAGGCGGCGCTGCTGCTGCGGGCGCTCAGCCCTTTGGCACCACCGCCGTCAAGGTCGAAGGCGGCTGGAAGGTCAACGGCAAAAAGATTTTTGCCTCGCTGTCGGATGCCGCTGACTTCTTTGGCGTGCTATGCACCGAGAAAAAACCCGGCGCCGACCTCTCGCGCCGTGACACCCTGTACCTGGCCGTCCCGCGCACCGCCCCGGGCCTGACGGTCGAAGGTGACTGGGATCCACTGGGCATGCGCGCCACCGTCTCGCGCAACCTGGTGTTCAAGGACGTCTTCGTGCCCGATGATGCGGCGCTCATGCCGCAGGGCCTGTACTTCCAGGCCGCCAGCCGCTGGCCACACATGTTCATGACGTTGGCGCCGACCTACATGGGCATCGCGCAGGCCGCATACGACTTCACCGTGGCCTATCTGCGCGGCGAAATTCCGGGCACTGGTCCCGTCAAGCGCCGCCAGTTCGCCACGAAACAGATCGCGGTGGCCGAGATGTTCATCAAGCTCGAACAAACCCGCAACCTGTTTTTGCGCGCGATTGAAGACGCCAAGGTGGACCCGAGCAAGTCTGCCCGTCTGCGCGCCTATGCGGCGCAGTACACCATCATGGAGAACGCACAGGACATGGCGCGCCTGGCGATCCGCACCTGCGGCGGCCAGTCCATGCTCAAGAGTCTGCCCTTGGAGCGGCTGTACCGCGATGCACGTTGCGGCGCCCTCATGTTGCCCTGGACCGCAGAGCTGTGCATGGACCGCATCGGCCGCGATGCGCTTTACGAACCCGGTGAAAAAGACGAATGATGTGGGACGCTGAATCCAGCCTGATCGCGGCGCGTTTTGCGCAGCTGGCGTACGAGCGCGGCGCGCAACCTGCCATGACCTTTCGGGGTGACGAGCGCACAGCATTGACGCACAACAACGACAGGTTCACCTACGACTTTGCCAAGTTCTGGCGGCGCGTCGAGCGTGTGACCGCACACCTGCAAGCCACCTGGGGCGTGCAAGCGGGTGACCGTGTCGCCTGGCTGGGTTTCAACCACGAGCTGCAACTGGTCACGCTGGTGGCCTGTGCGCGTTTGGGGGCTGTGTTTTTGCCACTCAACATTCGCTTGGCAGTGCCTGAGCTGCAACAAGTGCTGGATGATGCAAAACCTACCCTGTTGGTGCACGACAGTGCGCATGCAGAGACGGCGCAGTTGTTGTTGGCACAGGGATTGCCACAGGCCTGCGGCAATCTTTTGCGCTTGACCCACCAAGACACTTTGATCGCCACTGCCGCGCCACGCGGACTGCCACTGCCGCAGGTGAGCAGCGACGATGCCGTACTGCTGGTCTACACCTCTGGCACCACGGGCGTACCCAAGGGGGCGGTACACACACAAGCGGCGCTGCTGGCCAATGCGCGTGCGGCGCAGTGGGCTCATGGTTTTGAGTCGGGCGACAAAGTGTTGTCCACATTGCCAATGTTCCATGTGGGTGGCCTGTGCATCCAGACCCTGCCAGCCCTGCTGGCGGGCGTGGAAGTGGTGTTGCACCCGCGCTTTGATCCGGGTGCCTGGCTCGATGAAATGACCACCAGCCGTCCCACCCTGTCACTGCTGGTGCCAGCCACGATGCGAGCGCTGTTTGAACACCCGCGTTGGGCAGATGCCGACTTGTCGTGTCTGCGCGGCATCATGACCGGCTCGTCTACCGTGCCTCTGGCTTACCTTGAGACGCTGCACGCACGTGGTGTGCCGGTCGGGCAGGTGTATGGCACCACCGAAACCGGACCCGTGTCGATTGTGTTGCGCTTGACCCAAGCCATGGCCCATGTCGGGGCATCAGGCTGGCCTCAACCCGAAGCGCAAGTCAAACTGGTCGATGCCCAAGGTCAGGAAGTTGCGCCTGGAGAAACGGGCGAAGTCTGCATCCGCGCTGCCAACCTGATGCGTGGCTACTGGCGTGCTGACGGTGCGGCTGGCGCAGGCTTGCAGGACGGCTGGTTCCACTCTGGCGATCTGGGTCAGCGCGCCACAGACGGGTGCATCACCATCGTGGGTCGCAGCAAGGACATGATCATCTCGGGCGGTGAAAACATCTACCCGGCCGAAATCGAAAACCTGCTGGTGACCTTGCCCGGCGTGTTGGAGTGCGCGGTGGTGGGCGTGTCTGATGCCCGCTGGGGCGAGGTGCCGGTGGCTGTGTTGGTGCGCGCACCCGATGCCGCAGGACGGGCCCTGAACGACGAGGCCGTGCTCTTCCACCTGCGCGAGCGCATCGCCCGCTTCAAGCTGCCACGCCGGGTGGTGTTTGTAGACGCCCTGCCTAAAAGTGCACTGGGCAAAGTGCTCAAGCCGGCGCTGCAGGCGCAATTGTTTTTGTAAACAGCGGCAGGTCGTCGGCGTGGGCCATGTGCGTCAAGCGCGTTCAGGCGTGCTCAGGCACCGCAGCACTTTTTGTATTTCTTGCCGCTGCCGCAACTGCAGGGGTCGTTGCGGCCGGGCGTCTCGCCTTTGATGACTTGTTGCACGCGCGGGCCAATGCTGCGCCAGATTTCGCGCAGGTCGTACACCGCCCACAGCGCTTCGGCGTAGGCGTTCAGGCGGGTCTCGCTGACGCTGGGTGGTCCGTCTTCGCCAAAGGCGGACAGAGTGGCTTCGTCGGTGTCGTCCTCAGTCAGGGCGACGATGGCTTCAAGCGAGCTGTCGTGCCACTTGGCGGCTTCTTTGTCTTTGGGGGCTTCCCACTCTTCGGGCCAGCTTTCGATGGCGAACATGAAGCCCAGGGCCCACACCTGTGCAAACGAAGGAATGTCCTCGCCTTCGACTTCGGTGCGCTCTTCTGGCGGCAACGACGCGATCGCGCCGCGCACATCCATCACCTCAGGCGCATAGGCCGAGTCTTCGTCCAGCGCTTTGATCTCGGTGTCCAGGGCTGCGAGTACTTCAGTGCTGCGGCGTGTCCATAAGTCGAGAAATTGCTGGCGCTGGGCATCGTCGGCAAAGCTGCCGCCATCATCCAGACCGAGCAGCACATCCAGCCATTCCTGCTCGGGAATACGGCGGCGGCAACAGGCCAGCGCGGCTAAAAAACCTTCGCAAAATTCCCACTGCGGCGTTTCTTCGTGACGGGTGCGCAAATCGTCGAGGATGTCGTCGAGCGCGTCGAAGTCTTGGGCTTGCAGTCCATTAGGGCTGGTCATGAATATTCTCCTTGGTGGGCGGGGTCATCGCGAGCGAAGCGTGGCGATCCAGGCGCGGATTGAGGTCCACGCCGCAGCGGGCGAGGCGGTTTTTCATGCACAGCACTTGTGTGTCCTTGCTGTGCAGGGCTGCGTTGTGTTGAACGGCGAGGTCGATGAATTTTTGGTCATCGGCATCCTTGCAGGTGTAGGGCGCTTTGGGGGCGTCTGCTTGCAGCGTGACGTGTTGGTCAAAACGTTCAAGAATGGTTTGTGCGGGCAACTCGCGTGCGCTCAAGCGCTTGGCAATTTGCGGGTAGTCCAGCACGCGAGCGAGTTCTTCGCGCATCGCAGCCGTGGCAAGCCAACAGGTGGAGCCGTCTTGCACGCTTTGGCGCAGAGTCGCAGAGGCCGGGTCGTCGAACACCCACAAATCCAGCACGATATTGGTGTCCAGAACCCGAAGGGTCATGTCGACTCACCTGTATCGCGACGGGTGCTGCCCGCGACCATGTCAAAGCGGAACAGGCGACATTCGATCGGGCCGTTCCACATGGGCACGCGACGCGATTCTTTCAAGCGCATGCGACCGGGCAGTTTGAGGTCGGGCGTGAGCATCCAGGCGCTCCAGCCGGCAAAGTTCTTTTTCCAGTGTGCGGACAGGCGCAAAAAGAAGTCGCTGCCGTCGTCGGTTTGTGCAGCTTCGCGACCCGCACGTGCGGCCGCCAGCTGGCCAGGTTGAAAGCTTTCACGCCCTCGTCCGGCCACACCAGCGGCGGCAATGCGCTCGCCGTAGGGCGGGTTGAGCAGCATGACGCCCGGCACTTCGCTGGGCGGCATGCGCTGCAGCGCATCGCCGCCGCGCAGCTGCAGTGCGCGGGCCACACCCGCGCGCTCGGCGTTGCGCTGGGCAAAGTCGACCATGCGGTGCGCCACATCGCTGCCAAAGACAGGTGCAGTGGGGGCGTGTTCCATGGCGCGTGCTTCGTCTTTCAGGCCTTGCCACACATGCGCCTGGAAGGGCATCAGTTTTTCAAACGCAAAACGGCGCTGGCTGCCCGCGGCAATGCCGCAGGCGATTTGGGCGGCCTCAATGGGGATGGTGCCGCTGCCGCAGCAGGGGTCGTACAGCGGGGTGGTGGCGTCCCAACCGCTGGCAGCAATCATGGCTGCAGCCAAAGTTTCCTTGAGCGGCGCATCGCCTTTGTCGGTACGCCAGCCACGCTTGAACAGCGGCTCGCCGGAGGTGTCGATGTACAGCGTGACGTGCTCGCGCGTGAGGTGAGCGTAGATGCGCACATCGGGCCAGGTGGTTTCCACGCTGGGGCGCTCGCCGCGCTTGGCTCGGAAGCGGTCGGCCACAGCATCCTTGATTTTGAGCGCGGCAAAGTTCAGGCTCTTGAGTGGACTGTGTTGCGCGGTGATCTCGATCTTGAAGGTTTGCTTGGGCGTGAACCAGATTTCCCAGGCCACGTTGCTGGCGGCTTCGTACAGATCGGCTTCGCTGCGGTAGGGGGTGTGCGAGAGCTGCACCAGCACGCGCTGCGCCAGTCGGCTGTGCAGGTTCAGGCGCATGGCTTCGCGCCAGCTGGCGTTGACCACCACGCCGCCGCGGCCAGTCATCAGGTCGTGCCCGGTCAGGCCAGTGAGGTGGTGTACCTCATCGGCCAGAAATTCTTCAACCCCTGCGGCGCAGGGCATGAACAGTTGCAGTGAATTCACAGATTTCTTTTTAAAGCGTTTTGCGCAAGTTGGCGGGGGCGATTTTGAGCGCCTCGCGGTATTTGGCCACAGTGCGGCGGGCACAGTCGATGCCTTGCTCCTTGAGCATGTCGGAGAGTTTGCTGTCGGACAGGGGTTTGGCGGGGTTCTCTGCGGCCACCAGTTGTTTGAGCAGGGCGCGCACGGCGGTGCTGGAGGCCGCATTGCCGCTTTCGGTGCCCAGGCCGGAGCCAAAGAAATACTTGAGCTCGAAAGTGCCTTGTGGGGTGGCCATGTATTTGGCGGTGGTGACGCGGCTGATGGTGGATTCGTGCATGCCCAGCTCGTCGGCAATCTCGCGAAACACCAGCGGACGCATGGCCAGCTCGCCTTGCACAAAGAAATTGCGTTGGCGCTCGACGATGGCGCTGGAGACCCGCAAGATGGTGTCAAAGCGCTGCTGAATGTTTTTGATGAACCAGCGCGCTTCCTGCAGACGCTGTTGCAGGGCTTGGTGCGCATCGCTTTTGCCGCCGCGCAGTGCACGGGCGTAAATATCGTGCACGCGCAGCTTGGGCATGACCTCTGGATTGAGTTGTACTCGAAAGCGTGGCGGCTGTGAGCGGGCAATGGTGGTGACGATGACGTCGGGCACCACAATGTTCTGCTGGACCTGCACAAAGGCGCGACCGGGTTTGGGTTCGAGTTTGCCAATCAGCTGCAGGGCCTGGCGAGTGGTGTCTGCATCGACGCCGCACAAGCTGGCAAGTTTTTTCAAATCGCGCTTGGCCAGCAGTTCCAGGGGTTGTTGGCAGATTGCTGCTGCGGCTTGCAGTATGGGGTTGTCGGGCGTCTCGGCCAGTTGCGCCTGCAGTTGTAGCTGCAAGCACTCGGCAAGATCGCGAGCACCCACGCCTACGGGTTCGAGCGACTGCAACAAGCCCAAGGCCACACGAAAGCGATGCTGCAATTCGTCCAGGGTTTCCAGGTCATCGCTGCCTGCAAGGGACTGGGCCAGACTTTCCAGGCTGTCTTCAAGATAACCGTCTTCATTGAGAGATTCAATCAGGTAACGCAGGGCGGCACGGTCTTCGGGCGACAAGCGCAGGCTCAGGCTCTGACGGTGTAAGTGCGTGTGCAGGTCTTCCTGGCTGCGGGCCAGTTCTGTGGCGCTGGTCTGGTCGTCATCATGCTGGCGGGCAGGGGCGTCGCCACCCCATTCGCTGTCGTCGGCAGACCATTCGACGGTGCCGTCACCGCCCCAATCGGGCTCATCGCTTTGCACGCTGGTGTCGGGTTCGTGATCGCTGCCTTTGTCGGCACTGACTTCGCTGAGATGATCGCCCGTGCTGGTACGGGCGTCGGCCTGGTCCAGACCATAAGCTTCGCGCTCGCTGGCTTCGTGATCGATTTCCAGAAAGGGGTTGTCGTCGAGCATCTGCTCGACCTCCTGACTCAGCTCCAGCGTGGACAGCTGCAGCAAGCGAATGGATTGCTGCAGCTGTGGCGTGAGCGCCAGGTGCTGCGACATGCGCAGCGACAGGCCTGGTTTCATGGACATCTCAGGCCTTACATGCGGAAGTGTTCGCCCAGGTACACCCGGCGCACATCGGCGTTAGCCACGATGTCGTCGGGTGAGCCTTCAGCGAGCACACGCCCTTCGCTGATGATGTAGGCCTGATCGCAAATGCCCAGCGTTTCGCGCACGTTGTGGTCGGTGATGAGTACGCCGATGCCGCGTTGCTTGAGAAAGGCGATGATGCGCTGGATCTCGATCACGGCAATGGGGTCAATGCCGGCGAAGGGTTCGTCGAGCAAGATAAAGCGAGGCTGCGTGGCCAGGGCGCGGGCAATTTCCACCCGGCGGCGTTCTCCGCCCGACAGCGCCACGGCTGGAGAGTCGCGCAAATGATCCACGCGCAGATCCGCCAGCAGGGCTTGAAGTCGGTGGTCGATTTCCCGCTCACTCAGGGGCTTGCCTGCCTCATCGGTTTGCAACTCCAGCACAGCACGCACGTTCTCGGCCACATTGAGCTTGCGAAAAATGGAAGCTTCCTGCGGCAGGTAGGACAGGCCCATGCGCGAGCGTTTGTGGATCGGCATGCGGGTGACGTCCTGGCCGTCAATTTCGATGCGTCCGCCGTCCGCAGGCACCAGGCCCACGATCATGTAAAACGAAGTGGTCTTGCCTGCACCGTTGGGGCCGAGCAGGCCGACCACTTCGCCTTTGTTCACGCTGACGGAAACGTCATGTACCACCTGACGGCTGCCATAGGCTTTGCGTAGGTGGCTGGCGCTCAGGCTGGAAGTGGCGTCGGTACTCATTGTGCGGGGAGCGGGCTGGTGCGCAGTTTGGGCGCAGGGCTGGTGGTGCCGGTGTTGGCTGCAGGGCTTTGTTCGCGCGGCTTCAAGGTGGCCTTGACGCGTTGGCCTGGTGTGCTGGTGCCGCTGCGGGGCTGGCCATCCACGGTGTAAGTTTCGGTCGTGTTGTTGAAGACGATGATGTTGCCTTGCACGCGGTCGGCCATTTGGGTGCCGCGCAAGGTGCGAAGCTCTGCACGCTGCTTGAGCGTCAAGACATCGGCCTGACTGTCGTATTGGGCCCATTCGGCTTCGCCTTCAACAAACTCATCGAGGCCTTCACGCTTTTGGCGAAAGAAGACGCGTTCGCCCGGCGTTGGTGTGAGTTCCGCCAGCTGACGCCCATCGGGAAACTGCCGCACGGTGACATGTGCAGCACGCAGCACCAAGGTGCCCTTGGTGGCCACTACTTTGCCGTGGAACTGCGTGACCTGGTCGGTTTCCTGGTGACGCATGCTGTCAGCCTCGATGTTCATCGGGGCTTGGCGATCGGCCTTTTCGGCTTGCGCGAACCAGGGGGTCAGCATGCAAGTCGCAAGGCTCAGGGTAAGGGCGAGTGATTTGCTCATGTCGGCGCGATTCTTGCTTTATTGTAGGCCGACACTGTGGCCACACGGCTGTGTGGCCACGATTTTTTCTGTTGCGGTGTCGTTCAGCGGCCGCTGAGTGCGCGGGCAGCCAGGCTTTCGACCACCTGCAGGGCGCGTGACATGCCCCCTGCCATGGAGCCGTCGGTATAAAAGCGACCGGCGATCCCAAAGGAGGGCACGCCCTCAATGTGGTATTCGTTTTGCAGTTGTGTCGCGCGTCGCACTTTTGCCGCCACACCAAAGGATTGGTAGGTTTGCTGGAACTTGGCTGCATCAACACCTGCTTGCTGGCTGATCCAGCTCAGGATCTCGGCGTCGGTCTTGAGCGGTTTTTTCTGCACGTGGATGGTGTTGAAGACCGCACCATGCAGTTTGTCGACCAGGCCCAGGGCTTCGAGTGTGTAATACAGGCGCTGTTGGGGCGCGAAGTCCTCGCGAAAGGCGATAGGCACGCGCTTGACCACCACACCCTTCGGGGGCGCTTTGTGCCACTGTGCGAACTGTGGTTCAAACTGGAAGCAGTGAGAGCAGCTGTACCAGAAAAACTCGATGACCTCCACCTGTCCGGCAGGGGCCTCGGTGGCCACGCGCTGGCGCAGCTCGAGGTAGTCGGTGCCTTGCGCAAAGCTGCGCTGTTGGGCCCAGCCTGTTGTGCTGAACAGACTTCCACTCACAAGGGCCAGAGTCAGGTGACGACGGTTCATGTGGCAACTCCTTTAACGGTTCAGCGCTGTGCGCGCACCAGGGTGTTTTCAATACCTTGCTTGTCCAGGCGTGATCGCATGGTTTCGGCGCCATCTTTGCTGTCAAACGGTCCCAAGCGGACACGGTAGACGGTACGCCCTGCTTGCTCGCGTTCGGAAACCTTGGCGTCAAAACCCTGCAGTGCCAGCTTGGCGCGCATGGTGTCGGCATCGCTGGTGGTGCGGAAGGCGCCCACCTGGATGAAATAGCTGTAGGGGTCGGCTGCAGGCTTGGCGTCGGCAGGCGCGGTGCTCATGCCGGCTTGTGTTTTGGCCAGTTCACCCAAGGGGTCGGCGTTGACCGCGGGGGCTGCAGCTGGTTTGCTGGCCGGTTGGGTCGCTGGGGTGGCTGAGCCTGCGGGAGCTGCTGGCGTGGGTGCGGCCGGGGCGGTGGATGCATCGCCAGAGGCTTGGGGTGTTTCGGCTGGGGCTTTCGGTTGGAGCACGCTGTTCGGGTTCCAGTCCTTTTTGCTTTCGCCAGAGCTGTCTGCGCTGGATGAGCCGACCTTGTTGGAGAACGGGGTGGGCACTTTCATGACGTAAATGGCCACGCCCAGCGCGACGCCCAGGCCGACCACCAAGCCCAGGATGAATCCTAAAAATGTCCCGCCGCGTTGTGCATGCATGCTCATCTCCCTCACATTTTGGTGGGTGCTGAAACCCCCAGCACCTTCAGGCCATTGTGCAGCACTTGAGCGGTGGCAGCCACGAGCGCCAAACGTGCAAGTTTGACGGTCTCATCGTCCACCAGGATACGCTCGGCGTCGTAATACGAGTGGTAGAGCGAGGCCAGGTCACGCAGGTAGAAGCTCACGTCGTGCGGTGCAAAATCGTTAGCGGCCGAGGTGAGCATGGCAGGGTACTGCGCCAGCTTGAGCATCAGGGCCTGGGCCTGCGGGCCGGTCAGCGCTGACAGATCGGCGTGCCGCAAGGTGGTAACGTCGCCCCCCCAGGAGGCCAGCACCGAGCAGATGCGCGCATGGGCGTACTGCACGTAATAGACCGGGTTGTCGTTGTTCTGCGCCAGCGCCAGGTCAATGTCGAAGACGTATTCGGTGTCGGGCTTGCGGCTGAGCAGGAAAAAGCGCACCGCGTCCTTGCTGGTCCATTCGATCAGGTCACGCAACGTGACGTAGCTGCCCGCGCGCTTGGAGATCTTGACCTCTTCGCCACCGCGCATCACGCGCACCATGGTGTGCAGCACGTAGTCGGGGTAGCCCTCGGGGATGCCCACACCAGCGGCCTGCAGACCCGCGCGCACGCGGGCAATCGTGCCATGGTGGTCGGTGCCCTGGATGTTGACGACGCGCGAGAAACCACGCTCCCACTTGGTGATGTGGTAGGCCACATCGGGCACAAAGTAGGTGTAGGTGCCGTCGCCCTTGCGCATGACGCGGTCTTTGTCGTCACCATAGTCCGTGGACTTGAGCCACAGCGCGCCGTCGTGTTCGTAGGTCTTGCCGGCCTCGCGCAGTTTTTGTACGGCGGCGTCGACCTTGCCGCTGGTGTACAGGCTCGACTCCAGGTAGTAGTTGTCGAACTTCACATCGAAGGCCTGTAGGTCCAGATCCTGTTCGTGGCGCAGGTAGGCCACGGCAAACAGGCGCATGCCGTCCAGGTCATTCACATCACCGCTGCCCGTGAACTCGCGGTCGTCGGATTTGACGGTCTTCTTGGCCAGGAAGTCATTGGCGATGTCCTGGATGTAGTCGCCGTTGTAAGCGGCTTCGGGCCATTCGGCATCGCCCGGCTTGAAGCCTTTGGCGCGCAGCTGGGTCGAGTTGGCCAGGGTACTGATCTGTACGCCCGCGTCGTTGTAATAGAACTCGCGGTACACGTTTTGGCCTTGCGTGGCCAGCAGGTTGCAGATGGCATCGCCGAGTGCGGCCTGGCGGCCATGGCCCACATGCAGTGGGCCGGTCGGGTTGGCCGACACAAACTCCACCAGCACACGTTGGCCGGTGGCGGCTTGTTGACCAAAAGACTCGCCAGCCGCCAGCACCTCGGCCACCACGGCCTGCTTGGCCGCGTCTTTCAGGCGAATGTTGATGAAGCCAGGACCCGCCAGTTCAATGGCATCCACCCAGCGCTGACAGGCGGGCGTGGCCAGCAGCGCTTCGCGCAGGGCTTCGCCGAGTTGACGAGGGTTTTGCTTGAGACCCTTGGCCAGTTGCATGGCGGCGGTGCAGGCAAAGTCGCCGTGCGCAGCCACTTTGGGCGATTCAAAAGCGGCGCGCTCACCGGCGCCGGGCTGGAGTTTTTCAAGCTCGGCGGCCAGGGTCGCGAGCAGTTCTTGTTTGGCATTGAGCATCGGGCGATTTTAAGGGAGTGCTCTGTATGCGCTGTGAAGCAGTAAACAGGTTTGGTTACAAAAAAGGATTTACTTTTTTGAAAACCAGTGTCTTAATGAGTCCGTCGCTCCTCGCTGGGGTGGCAATACTTATCAAAGCATCAGGGAGATTTTTATGAACATCAAATCCGCACTCATGGCCGTTGCCTTTGTGGCAGGTTCTTTGCAAGCAAGCGTAGCCTTTGCCGCCGATCCTGTGGCTGCGACCAAAGACGCCGCCAAAGAGGCCGTGACGGCAACGCAAGCCCCGGCCGAGGGCAAACAGATGAAGAAAAAGCGCGAAGGCAATCCTCGCATGAAAGAGTGCGCGGCTGAACTGAAGGGTAAAAAGGGTGCTGAGCGCAAGCAGCTCATGTCCGAGTGCCTGAAAAAGCCCAAGACTTGAGTCAGCCTTTTTCTACAAAAAAACGCCGGCTTTGCCGGCGTTTTTGTTTACGGATTCAGCCTTGGTGATCTTGCCAGTAGCTGCTTTGGCCGTAGTGCGCCTTCAGATGTTCGATCCACAGTCTCACGCGCAACGGCAGGTGTTTGCGCTGCGGAAACACCACATAAATGCCGTTGGGTGGTGCGGCAAATTCGTCAAGCACTGTTTGCAAGCGGCCAGCCTTGATTTCGGCGGCCACCTCCCAGGTGCTGCGCCAGGCAATGCCGTGTCCTGCCAGGCACCAGTCGTGCAGGACTTGTCCGTCCGAGCAGTCCAGCGGGCCACTGGGACGCAGGTGCACCACCTCCTCCTGCCCGGTTTCGCTGCGTTGCAAAAAGGCCCAGCCCCGTGTTTGTGAGGCATCGCTCGACAGCGTCAGGCAATCGTGTTGCAGCAACTCTGTCGGTTGCCTGGGGGTGCCCTTGCGACGCAGATAGTCGGGTGTGGCCACGCACAGGCGGCGGTTGTCGGCCATGCGCACGCTGACCAGGGAAGAGTCGGGCAAATCGCCCACGCGTACCGCGCAATCAAAGCCTTCTGCGGCCAGATCCACGACGCGGTCGCTCAGATTCAATGAAATGGTCACGTCCGGGTGCAGGGTCTGAAAGCGGGGCACCAGCGGCGCCACATGGCGGCGGCCAAAACCGGCCGGTGCGGTGATACGCAAGTGTCCACTGGCTTTGATGCCGCCCGCCGACACGCTGGCCTCGGCATTGGCCACATCGCTGAGCAGGCGTTGGCAGTCTTCCAGAAAGGCGCTGCCTTCATGGGTGAGGGTGATGCGCCGCGTGGTGCGCACCAGCAGTTTGACGCCCAGGTGTTCTTCCAGCGCGTCCAGCCTTCGCCCCATGATGGCGGGGGCTACGCCCTCGGCGCGGGCGGCCGCCGTCAGGCTGCCTTTGGTGGCAACGGAAACAAACGATTCAAAAGCCTTGAGCTTGTCCATGGTTTGAGGGTAAGCGACTTTTGCAAAAAAGTCATGGGTTTATGTGATTTTGGCGTATTTATTGCGGTACATATTTAGAATAAAGTCCATCACAAGGCTCGAAAAGCACTCTTGTGCGGGCCAACCGTTTTTTGTTTTTGTTCCGAGGTATCCATGACTGAGCGCACATCTACCCATAACCTGAAAGTGGCGACATCGCTGTACAACTTCATCGAGCAGCAGGTGCTGCCGGCGGTGGGCGTCAAGAGCGATAAATTCTGGAAGGGTTTTTCCGATATCGTGACCGACCTGGCCCCCAAGAACATCGCCTTGCTGGCCGAGCGCGACCGCATCCAGGCCGAAATGGACAAGTGGCACACCGCCAACCCAGGCCCCGTGGCTGAAGGCAAAGCCATGAAGGCATACCGCAAGTTCCTGAGCCAGATCGGCTACCTGGTGCCTGAGCCTAAGAACGCCAAGGCCACCACCGCCAATGTGGACGCAGAACTGGCCAAACTTGCAGGCCCGCAGCTGGTGGTGCCGATCCTGAATGCCCGCTATGCCCTGAACGCCGCAAACGCCCGTTGGGGCTCTTTGTACGACGCGCTGTACGGCACCGACGCCATCAGCGAAGCTGATGGCTGCGAAAAAGGCAAGGGCTACAACCCCAAGCGCGGTGCCAAGGTCATCGACTACTGCCGCCACGTGCTGGACCGCTGCGCCCCGCTGAAAACCGGCTCGCATGTGGGCAGCAAAGGCTACGCCGTCAAAGCCGGCAAGCTGGTGGTGACGCTGGCCAACGGCAAGAGCAGCACGCTGGCGGATGCCAAACAGTTCGTGGGCTACACGGGTTCTGCATCCGCCCTGGCCTCTGTGCTGTTCGTGCACAACGGCCTGCACCTGGACCTGATCATTGACAAGACCACCCCCATCGGCAAAACCGATGCTGCTGGTGTGAGCGACCTGATCGCCGAAGCTGCGCTGTCCACCATTCTGGACCTGGAAGACTCGGTGGCCGCGGTGGACGCGGACGACAAAGTGCTGGCCTACAGCAACTGGCTGGGTATTCTGGACGGCTCGCTCAAGGAAGAGCTGACCAAGGGCGGCAAGACGTTTACCCGCACCATGAACGGCGACCGCGTCTACACCAAGCCCGCTGGCAAAGGTGTTGTGACACTGCATGGCCGCTCGCTGCTGTTCGTGCGCAATGTGGGCCACCTGATGACCAACCCGGCCATCACCTGGACTGACAAGAGCGGCAAGACTCGTGAGATTCCTGAAGGCATCATGGACGCCATGGTCACCACGACGATTGCCATGGTTGACCTGCAAAAGAAATCCAGCCACCCGCTGCGCAACAGCCGCACCGGAAGCGTCTACATCGTCAAGCCCAAGATGCACGGCCCGGCCGAAGTGGCTTTTGCCGACGAGCTGTTTGGCCGTGTCGAAAAGGTGCTGGGCCTCAAAGCCTCCACCGTCAAGCTGGGCATCATGGACGAAGAGCGCCGCACCAGTGCCAACCTGAAGGCCTGTATCGCTGCCGCCAAGAGCCGTGTGGCCTTCATCAACACCGGCTTCCTGGATCGCACCGGCGACGAAATGCACACCTGCATGTTGGGTGGCCCGGTCATGCGCAAGGGCGACATCAAAAACAGCGTTTGGCTGGGCGCTTACGAAAAGAACAATGTCAACGTGGGCCTGCAATGCGGTCTGCGTGGTCGTGCCCAGATCGGCAAGGGCATGTGGGCCATGCCCGACCTGATGGCCGACATGCTCAAGGCCAAGATCGCCCACCCCCTGGCCGGTGCCAACACCGCCTGGGTACCCAGCCCGACCGGTGCCACACTGCACGCCATGCACTATCACCAGGTCAATGTGGCGGCCCTGCAAAAGCAGATGGAAAAAGCTGTGGCCAAGCAAGACGCCAAGCAGCTGCGCGACGAGACGCTGGACAAGCTGTTGCAGTTCCCTGTGGTGGCCAAGGATCAGGCCAACTGGACGCCAGAGCAAAAGCAACAAGAACTGGACAACAACGCGCAGGGCATCCTGGGCTATGTGGTGCGCTGGGTTGACCAGGGCGTGGGTTGCTCCAAGGTGCCCGACATCCACAACGTGGGCCTGATGGAAGACCGCGCCACGCTGCGCATTTCCAGCCAGCACATGGCCAACTGGCTGCACCATGGCGTTGTGAGCAAGAAGCAAGTGCAGGAAACCTTCGAGCGTATGGCCAAGGTGGTGGACGGCCAGAACGCCGGCGACCCCTTCTACCAGCCCATGGCTGGCAACTTTGCCAAGAGTGCCGCTTACCAGGCGGCCTGCGACCTGGTCTTCAAGGGCAAGGAGCAACCTTCTGGTTACACTGAGCCTTTGCTGCACGCCTGGCGCCTGAAGGTCAAGGCCGCTTAAAAGACAAACGGAGCGAGGAGACAAAGCGGCACCTTCGGGTGCCGTTTTTTTTAACAAGGAGCCAAGCCATGTGCCAGTTGCTGGGCATGAACTGCAACACACCCACCGACATCACCTTCAGTTTCAGTGGTTTCGCCCAACGCGGCGGTGTGACTGACCACCACAGTGATGGTTGGGGCATCGCGTTTTTTGAAGGCCGGGGCGTGCGCCACATGGTCGACCATGAAAGTGCGGCCACTTCACCTGTGGCTGAATTGGTGCGGCGCTATCCAATCAAAAGCGAAAACGTCATCGCTCACATCCGCAAGGCCACTCAAGGTGTGGTGGCGCTGGAAAATTGCCACCCTTTTGTGCGTGAGCTGTGGGGGCGCTACTGGGTGTTCGCCCACAACGGCAACCTGGTTGACTTTGCGCCGCGCCTGCATGGCAGCTTCAGGCCGGTGGGTCAGACCGACAGCGAATACGCGTTTTGCTGGTTGATGCAGGAACTGGCCAAGTCACACGCCACTCTGCCCAGTGTGGATGAGCTGAGCTTGACGCTGCGCGAGCTGGTGCACCAAATTGCGCGGCACGGCACGTTTAATTTCTTGTTGTCCAACGGGGATGCCTTATGGGCGCATGCGACCACACACCTGCATTACGTCTTGCGCCGCTGTCCCTTTACGCAAGCGACCTTGAGCGATGAGGACATGAGCGTGAACTTTGCCGATCACACGCGCGAGACCGACCGGGTAGCGATTGTGGTGACCCAGCCCTTGACCACCGATGAGTCGTGGGTGGCGTTCGAGCCGGGCAGGCTCTACGCCTTTGCCCAAGGCGATCTGTTGTAGCGCTCAGCGCAACGCGGCTTCAAGGGCATCGACAAACAGCGCCGCCACATCGCAGCCCTGCTGGTCGGTGATTTCCTGAAAGCAGGTGGGGCTGGTGACGTTGATTTCGGTCAGGTGCCCGCCGATCACGTCCAGGCCCACCAGCAGCAGGCCGCGCTGGACCAGAATGGGGCCCAGCATCTCAGCAATTTCGCGCTCGCGCTCGGTCAACGGCATGGCCACGCCCTTGCCGCCCGCAGCCAGGTTGCCGCGCACTTCGCCGCCTTGCGGAATGCGCGCCAGCGCAAAGGGCACGGGTTTGCCGCCAATGACCAGGACCCGCTTGTCGCCTTCGCTGATTTGCGGCAGGTACTTTTGCACCATCACGGTCTGCTCTCCACCCAGGTTGAGGGTTTCGATGATGGCACCCAGGTTCAGGCCGTCGCGCCCGACTTTGAAGATCCCCATGCCCCCCATGCCGTCCAGCGGCTTGAGGATGATCTCACCATGCTCGGCGTGGAAATTGCGGATGTCGGCTTCGCTGCGGGTGACCAGGGTGGGTGCGGTGAACTGCGGGAATTCGAGGATCGCCAGTTTTTCGGGGTGGTCGCGCAAGGCCGCCGGACTGTTGAAGACGCGTGCACCTTCGCGCTCGGCCTGGCCGAGCAGGTGTGTGGCGTAGAAGTATTCGCTGTCAAACGGTGGGTCCTTGCGCATCAGTACCGCGTCAAAGCCCTTGAGGGCGGCGCGGCGCTCGGAGGTGACTTCAAACCAGGCGCCGACCTGTCCGGTCAGTCGAATGTCTTGCACTTGAGCTGTTACACCGTCACCCTGCAACCAGCGAATGTCCTGTGGCTGGCAGGCGCTGAGGCTGTGGCCGCGCCGCTGTGCCTCGCGCATCATGGCAAAGGTGGTGTCCTTGTAGGTTTTGAAGGACGCGAGAGGGTCGGCAACAAACAGAATGTTCATGGTGCAATCTTATTGGAAGGCCACTTCGGCAAAGCTGCGCAGCTTGCGGCTGTGCAGCTGGGCCGGCCCTGCATTGCGCAGCAATTCAAGCGCCCGGATACCGATCTGCAGGTGCTGGTTGACCCGCTCGCGGTAGAAGTGGTTGGCCATGCCGGGCAGCTTGATTTCGCCGTGCAGGGGCTTGTCGCTCACGCAAAGCAAGGTGCCGTAGGGGACGCGGAAACGAAAACCATTGGCGGCAATCGTGGCGCTTTCCATGTCCAGTGCCACGGCGCGGCTTTGGCTGAAGCGCCGCTGTGGCGTGTTGTCAGGCAGCAGTTCCCAGTTGCGGTTGTCGGTGCTGGCGACGGTGCCGGTGCGCATGAGGCGCTTGAGTTCGGCGCCTTGGCAGCCGGTGATTTCGCTCACGGCCTTTTCAAGCGCCACCTGGATTTCGGCCAGTGCCGGAATGGGCACCCACAGTGGTAGCTCTTCGTCGAGCACATGGTCTTCGCGCACATAGGCGTGGGCCAGCACATAGTCGCCGAGCTGCTGGGTGGTACGCAGACCTGCACAATGGCCCACCATGAGCCAGGCGTGCGGGCGAAGCACGGCAATGTGGTCGGTGATGTTTTTGGCATTGGCCGGGCCCACGCCAATGTTGACCATGCTGATGCCGCTGTGGCCGCCCCGCACCAGGTGGTAGGCAGGCATTTGCGGCAGGCGTGGTGGCACTGCACCCAGCGTATCGTCCGGCTCGGCGGGCAAGCCGACGCGCCGTGTCACCACATTACCCGGTTCCACAAACGCAGTGTAGGGACTGTCGGGCTTGGCCATTTCTGCACGACCCAGCGCGATGAATTCGTCGATGTAGAACTGGTAGTTGGTGAACAACACATAGTTCTGGAAGTGCGTCGGGCTGGTGCCGCTGTAGTGGCGCAGGCGGTGCAGCGAATAGTCGGCCCGTGCCCCGGGGAACAGAGACAAGGGCTGAGGCTGGCCATGCGCACTTTTCCAGGTGCCGTTGGCGATGCTGTCGTCCATGGCCGAGAGGTCGGGCAGGTCAAACACATCACGCATATGGCTGCGGCGCTCGGCGCTCATCTCGCCTTCCATGTGCTCGTTTTCTGCGAATGAAAAATGCACTGGCATGGGCTCCTTGCTGGTGCCTATTTCAAGCTTCGTCCCATGGTTTCGGATGAGCAGGTCGAATTGTTCGCGCAGGTAATCGGCAAACAAATCCGGCCGGGTGAGAGTAGTTTCGTATTTGCCGGGTGCTGCCACAAAGCCGTAGCTCAGGGGCTCGGCGTCCGTGGGGCTGCTGGTGGCTGCGTGCGTGGTTTCGATGCGTACATACGGGTAGCAGGCGCGCACCCGGCCGGGCAATTCTTCGCCTGCAACGTAGCGCTGCATCGCCTGACGCAAATGCGTCACGCTTTGCTGATAGAGGGTTTGCACACGCGCAAGCGCGGCGTCGGCGTTGTCGAAATGTTCGGGGGCGATGAAAGGGGTGGGCATATGCATGCCCCCCATTGTGCTACGGCTATGTGACGCTTGCTGCTTACATGCTGCGGCGGTACTGGCCACCCACCTCGAACAGGGCGTTGGTGATCTGCCCCAGCGAGCACACGCGTACCGCGTCCATCAGCACCTCAAACACGTTGGTGTTGTCGATGACAGCCTGCTGCAGGCGGACCAGCATGGCCGGTGCGTCGGCCTTGTGGCGTTCGTGGAAGTCCTGCAGGCGCTTGAGTTGCGACTGTTTTTCTTCCTCGGTCGAACGGGCCAGCTCCAGGCTCTCCAGCACCGCGTCGCCTTTGGGGTTGCGGAAGGTGTTGACGCCGATGATCGGGTACTCGCCGGTGTGCTTGAGCATCTCGTAGTGCATGCTCTCGTCCTGGATCTTGCCGCGCTGGTAGCCGGTTTCCATCGCGCCCAGCACACCGCCGCGCTCGGCAATCCTCTCGAACTCGGCGAGCACCGCTTCTTCGACCAGCTCGGTGAGTTCGTCGATGATGAAAGCGCCCTGGTTCGGGTTCTCGTTCTTGGCCAGGCCCCACTCGCGGTTGATGATGAGCTGGATCGCCATGGCGCGGCGCACCGAGTCTTCGGTGGGCGTGGTGATGGCTTCGTCAAACGCGTTGGTGTGCAGGCTGTTGCAGTTGTCGTAGATGGCGATTAGCGCCTGCAGCGTGGTGCGGATGTCGTTGAACTGGATCTCCTGCGCGTGCAGCGAACGGCCTGAGGTCTGGATGTGGTACTTGAGCTTCTGGCTGCGCTCGTTGGCACCGTATTTCTCTTTCATGGCCACGGCCCAGATGCGTCGTGCCACGCGGCCGAGCACGGTGTATTCCGGGTCCATGCCGTTGGAGAAGAAGAAGCTCAGGTTGGGCGCGAAGTCGTCGATGTGCATGCCACGTGCCAGGTACGCTTCCACAAAGGTGAAGCCGTTGGACAGCGTGAAGGCCAGCTGGCTGATCGGGTTGGCCCCGGCTTCGGCGATGTGGTAGCCGCTGATCGACACGCTGTAGAAGTTGCGCACGTCGTGGTGCACAAAGTACTGGGCGATGTCGCCCATGACTTTCAGCGAAAACTCGGTGGAGAAGATGCAGGTGTTCTGGCCCTGGTCTTCTTTCAGGATGTCGGCCTGCACCGTGCCGCGCACGTTGGTGAGCACCCATTCCTTGATCTTGGCGGTTTCGGTTTCGGTGGGCTCGCAGCCGTTCTCGGCCTTGAACTTGTCGATGTTCTGGTCGATGGCCGTGTTCATGAACATGGCCAGGATGGACGGCGCCGGGCCGTTGATGGTCATCGACACCGAGGTGGTCGGGTTGCACAGGTCAAAGCCCGAGTACAGCACCTTCATGTCGTCGAGCGTGGCTACGTTCACGCCCGAGTTGCCGATCTTGCCGTAGATGTCCGGGCGCAGGTCGGGGTCGTTTCCGTACAGCGTGACCGAGTCGAACGCGGTGGACAGGCGCTTGGCGGGCATGCCCTCGGACACCAGCTTGAAGCGGCGGTTGGTGCGGAAGGGGTCGCCTTCACCGGCGAACATGCGGGTCGGGTCTTCGCCCTCGCGCTTGAAGGCAAAGGTGCCTGCGGTGTAGGGGTAGCTGCCGGGCACGTTGTCCAGCATCAGCCATTTGAGGATCTCGCCATGGTCTTCGTATTGGGGCAGAGCGACCTTGCGGATTTTGTTGCCCGAGAGCGTGGTGGTGGTGAGCTGGGTGCGGATTTCCTTGTCGCGGATCTTCACCACATACTCGTCGCCGGCGTAGGCCTTTTGCATGTCGGGCCACTGGGCCAGCAGCTTCTTGGCGGCAGGGTCCTGCACAGCCTCACGGGCCACGGCCAGGTCGATGGCGGCTTCGGATGCTTTGGCGCGGCCCGGTTTGTCGGCTTCCAGCATCCTCGCTGCGGCGCGCAGTTGCTGGATCTCGCGGGCCAGCTTGGCCTGTTCGCGGGCGCGCTTTTTGTAGCCGCGCACGGTGTCGCTGATTTCGGCCAGGTAGCGGGTGCGGGCGGGCGGCACGATGGGGGTCTGGTGCGTGGAGTGGCGCACGCCCACCAGCGGCAGGCGGCCATCCGTCACTTTCAGGCCCAGCTCGGCCAGACGCTTTTTCAGGGCCTGGTACAGGGCCGTCACGCCATCGTCGTTGAAGCGTGCCGCCATGGTGCCAAACACCGGCATCTGCTCGGTGGGCACGGTCCAGGCTTCCTTGTTGCGCTGCACCTGCTTGGCCACATCACGCAGGGCGTCGCTGGCGCCCTTGCGGTCGAACTTGTTGATGGCAACGAACTCGGCAAAGTCCAGCATGTCGATTTTTTCGAGCTGGCTGGCCGCGCCGAATTCGGGCGTCATCACGTACATCGGCACATCCACATGCGGCACGATGGCGGCGTCGCCCTGGCCGATGCCCGAGGTCTCGACGATCACCAGGTCAAAACCGGCCACTTTGCAGGCCGCGATCACGTCGGGCAAGGCGGCAGAAATCTCGCTGCCGAAATCGCGTGTGGCCAGCGAACGCATGAAGACGCGCGAACCCTTGCTCCAGGGGCCAATAGCGTTCATGCGGATGCGGTCGCCCAGCAGCGCGCCTCCGCTCTTGCGACGGGAGGGGTCGATGGACACCACGGCCACACGCAGGTTGTCGTCCTGGTCTAGGCGCAGGCGGCGCACCAGTTCGTCGGTCAGGCTGGACTTGCCGGCACCGCCCGTGCCGGTGATGCCGAGCACGGGCACCTGGGTCTGGGCAGCGGCGGCCCGCAGGGCCTCCACCACTTTGGCATCGGCCTTGCCGTTCTCCAAAGCGGTCATCAGCTGCGCCAGGGCGCGCCAGCTCATCTCGGTGTGGCCTTGAATCGCCTCGATCTTCTTCGGTGCCAGCGCGCTGAAGTCCTTGTCGGCGCGCATGACCATCTCGCCGATCATCCCGGCCAGGCCCATCTTTTGGCCGTCTTCAGGGCTGTAGATGCGCACGCCATGCTCGGCCAGCATGCGGATTTCGGCCGGCACGATCACGCCGCCGCCGCCGCCGAACACCTGGATGTTATCGCCGCCGCGTTGTTTGAGCAGCTCGACCATGTAGGTGAAGTATTCGTTGTGGCCGCCCTGGTAGCTGGACACCGCGATGCCTTGCACGTCTTCCTGCAGGGCAGCGGTCACCACTTCATCGACCGAGCGGTTATGGCCCAGATGAATGACTTCGGCGCCCATGCTCTGCAGGATGCGGCGCATGATGCCAATGGCAGCGTCATGTCCGTCAAACAGGCTGGCGGCGGTGACAAAACGCACCTTGTGGGTGGGGCGGTATTCGGCCAGGGCTTTGAATTCGGCGGACAGGTCGGTCATGTGAGGCTCCGGGAATTTGTCTTTACGTTTACGTAAACGTCAATTGCGGCATCTTACCGTGATCAGCTTGATCTGTCACTGTGAACGCAAGACTGGCGAGGTCTTTCATATTAGGGATAACCGGGATGATGACCGTTTTCGAGCGGATTCGGGGTTCGCGGGGCTATGATTGACCAGATACAGCTAACTAAAGTGAGCAAGCCATGAGTCAACTGGTTGATCCTGAAAAGAAAAAAGCCTTGTGTGCCCGTCTGGCCCGCATTGAGGGGCAGCTTCGCGGCCTGCAGCGCCTGATTGAAAGCGACGCCGATTGCGACAAGATCGCCCAGCAAATGGCGGCGGCGCGCAAAGCACTCGACAAGTCCTTCTTTTCGATGGTCGGCTGCATGATCGAGCAAGGTGATCAATCGGCCGACCAGGTTGCCGAGATGCTGACCAAGTTTGCTTGAGAGTGATGCATGAATCCGATTCAGCTGTTTGAGCCCGTTTCCTGCACCTACACCTACATCCTGTTTGACGAAGACAGCCGTGAGGCAGTGCTGATCGACCCGGTGGACGAAATGCTGCAGCGGGACCTGCAGGTGCTGCGCGAGCAGGGGCTCAAGCTGGTATGGACGGTTGAAACGCACGCCCATGCCGATCACATCACCAGCGCAGCCCAACTGGCCGAGCTCACTGGCGCGCAAATGGCCGCGCCCCAAGGTTGCAATATTGGCACTGCAGGCGTACAGCTCCAGGACGGCCAGGTGTTGTCCTTCGGTCGCCACCAGCTCAAAGCCCTGCACACACCAGGTCACACTGCAGGCAGCATGAGTTTCTATTGGGACCAGGGCGCCAAGCGCCATGCGTTCACAGGCGACACGCTGCTCATCAATGGCTGCGGCCGCACCGACTTCCAATCCGGCAGCGCATCGGCCATGTTCCACAGCCTGACGCAAGTGCTGTTTGCCTTGCCTGCCGACACGGTGGTCTGGCCGGGGCACGACTATCAGGGACGTACCCATTCGTCGATCGGTGCCGAAGCGGCAACCAACACCCGGGTGGCCGGCAAAACGCAGGCGCAGTTTGAAGAGATCATGAACAACCTGAACCTGCCCAAGCCCAAACGCATCGACGAGGCGGTACCTGCCAATCTGACCTCTGGCCTGCGCCACGACGCAGGAGGCGAGGCGCTGATGAGTGTGGGCCCTGTGGTTGGGTACGCTGGTGATATCAGTGCGCAACTGGCCTGGACCTGGGTGCAGTCTGGCGAGGCGGTGATGGTCGATGTCCGCACCGATGCAGAGCGTGCCTGGGTCGGCTTTGTGCCAGGTGCCGAGCCTTTGGCCTGGAAACAATGGCCGGGTATGGCCATGAACCCTGAGTTTGACGATGGACTGCGCAAGCTCGCTGCAGGAGGCAAAAAGCTGGTGCTGTTATGTCGCAGTGGTGTACGTTCGGTGGCTGCAGCGCAGCGTGCCACCGAACTGGGCCTGGAGGCCTACAACATTCTTGAAGGCTTCGAGGGAGACCCTGACGCCAACGCCCAGCGCGGCAAGCTGGGGGGCTGGCGTTTCCACGGCTTGCCCTGGCGACAAAACTGATCGACTGGTACGACGTTCATGAGCTTGCTGGCCATCGATGTAGGTAACACCCGCTTGAAGTGGGCGCTGTACGACCGTGCGCACCCGCAAGCCATCTTGCTTGCGCACGGCGCAGAGTTTCTGGAAAACATTGACCGCCTGGCTGAAGGTGCCTGGGCCAGCTTGCCAGTCCCCAAACACATGCTCGGCTGTGTGGTGGCGGGTGATGCGATCAAGCGTCGTGTGCATGAGCAAATGGACTTGTGGGACGTCCAGCCTCAATGGGTGGTGCCCAGCACCATGGAAGCGGGGTTGACCAATGGATATGACCATCCCAGCCGTCTGGGTGCCGATCGTTGGGTGGCCATGATTGGCGCGCGCGCGCGCATGCTGGCGCAGTGCGGCCAGTCGCGTCCGTTGGTGGTAGTCATGGTGGGCACCGCAGTGACGGTGGAAGCCATCGATGCACAAGGCCACTTTCTCGGGGGGCTGATTCTGCCTGGTCACGGCATCATGCTGCGGGCTTTGGAGTCAGGTACTGCGGGTTTGCATGTGCCCACGGGTGAGGTGACCCCATTCCCGACCAATACCAGCGATGCGCTGACCAGCGGGGGAACTTATGCCATTGCCGGAGCTTGCGAGCGCATGGTGCAGCACCTGCGTACCCATACCGGGCAAGAACCGGTGTGCATCATGACGGGCGGGGCGGGATGGAAGATGGCGCCCAGCATGTCAGTGTCGTTCGAGTTGGTCGAGAACCTGATTTTTGACGGACTGCTCACCTTGGCGCAAAGCCGCTTTGGCGACGCGTCCTGAGGGCTTGCTTTAAGCGTTGTTGCCGTAACTGCGGGTGATGGCCTGCAGATGTTCGCGCAGCTGTGGACTGCTCAAGTGCGGCGTGAGCAGGGCCAGCACATGCTGCGCACCTTGCTGCATGGCGTGGCTGGCGCTCTCGGGCTCCAGTGCGCGGCGCGGGTCTTTGACGTATTCGTAGCTGAGCCAGTAGGTCAACATCAAGGTCATGCTGGTTGACAGGGTGTCGGCTGTGTCGGCGTCTAGTTGCAGCATGCCTGATGCGGTCATCGAGGCCAACATCCATTTGAGCGACTCGGTTTTGCGCTCGAGCACGGCGCGAAAGTGCGTTTCCAGGTGCCGGTTGCCTGCCAGCAGATGGTTGAGGTCGCGGTACAAAAAGCGAAAGTTCCATACCTGCTCGAACAGCGAGTGCATGAAGAACCAGGCGTCTTCAATGTCCTGCACATCGGAGCCCGCCTCCAGCAGACGCAGCATGTCCACCTCAAACTGGTCGTAGAGGTGGTTGATCAGCTTGTCCTTGGATGAAAAGTGGTAGTACAGGTTGCCCGGGCTGATGCCCAGCTCGGACGAGATCAGTGTCGTCGAAACATTGGGTTCGCCAAAACGGTTGAACAGGTCCAGGGTGACCTGGGCAATCCGCTCGGCGGTTTTGCGGGGCGCTTTCTTGGCCATGCGTGAGACGGCTCAGGCCTTTTTGCGAGCAGCTGTTGCTGTCTTGCGTGCAGGGGCCTTTTTTGCGGCAGCCTTCGCCGCCGTTTTGGCGGGGGGCTTGGCGACCGCAGCGGGTTTGGTGGCAGATTGGAGCTGCGCTTCCAGCGCGCTGATGCGCTCATGCATGGCGGCAATGTCGGCCATGCTGGGCATGCCCAGGCGCTGCAGCGCTTTGGCTACACGGTCTTCAAACAGATGTTCGAGCTTGTCGATACGGCCAGAGGCCTGTTGCCCGATGTTGTGCGCCATGCTCGAGAGTTGCTCGGTGGCTTCGTGCAGGCGTTGCTGTGCCTGTTCCTGACTTTTGCGCTGGAAGGACAGCCCATCGCTGACCAGTGCTTCAAACGCTTTGGTGCCTCGCGCCTGGGCCTGGGCCATGGCGCCCAAGCCCGCCAACCAGACTTGCTGGGGCGACATGGCAGAGGAAGCTTGGGTGTCGGACTTGTCGTTGGGCTTGTTGGCCATGGTGTTTCTCCGTGCGTGTTGCGGGCGGTAGATTGTCAATCGTTGGCTCCAATGTAACCTGCCAGGGCCGGGCTTGGCCAGCCTTCTAAAATCCATACCCATATGACCATTCTCGTAACAGGCGGCGCCGGCTTCATTGGCGCAAACTTTGTGCTCGACTGGATCGCTGGCTCTGATGAGCCCGTGGTCAACCTCGACAAGCTCACCTACGCGGGCAACCTTGAAACGCTGGCTTCGGTGCAAGGTGATGCCCGTCACGTCTTTGTGCAAGGCGACATTGGCGATCGCGCCTTGGTGGAAAAACTGCTGGCCGAGCACCAGCCCCGCGCTGTGGTCAACTTTGCGGCCGAGAGCCATGTGGACCGCTCCATCCATGGCCCCGGTGACTTTGTACAGACCAACATTGTGGGCACCTTTAACCTGCTGGAGTCTGTGCGGGGGTATTGGAGTGCTTTGCCCGATGGCCAGAAGGCCGCTTTCCGCTTTCTACACGTCTCCACTGACGAGGTTTACGGCTCGCTGAGCAAAGACGATCCGGCCTTTGCCGAGACCAACCGTTACGAGCCCAACAGCCCGTATTCGGCCAGCAAGGCCGCCAGCGACCACCTGGTGCGCGCCTGGCACCACACCTACGGCCTGCCAGTCCTCACCACCAACTGCTCCAACAACTACGGGCCTTACCATTTCCCGGAAAAACTCATCCCGCTGATGATCGTCAACGCCCTGGCCGGTAAAAACCTGCCTGTGTATGGCGACGGCATGCAGATCCGCGACTGGCTGTATGTCAAGGACCACTGCAGCGCGATCCGCCGCGTGCTCGAAGCCGGGCGTCTGGGCGAGACCTACAACGTGGGCGGCTGGAACGAAAAGCCCAACATCGAAATCGTCAACACCGTGTGCAAACTGCTCGACGAACTGCGCCCCAAGGCAGACGGGACCAGCTACGCCACCCAGATCACCTACGTGACCGACCGCCCCGGCCACGACCGCCGCTACGCCATTGACGCGCGCAAACTCGAAGCCGAGCTGGGCTGGAAGCCGGCCGAAACGTTTGAGACTGGCATCCGCAAAACCGTCGAGTGGTACCTGGCCAATCCCGAGTGGGTGGCCAACGTGCAAAGCGGAGCGTACAAGGATTGGGTCAGCAAACAATATGCAGGTCGCCAAGCATGAAGATTTTGCTTCTGGGTAAGAACGGCCAGGTAGGCTGGGAACTGCAGCGTAGCCTGAGTGTGTTGGGGGAGGTCGTTGCGCTGGACCGCCACAGCACGCCGTGTGGCGACCTGAGCCAGCCCGAACGCTTGGCGCAAACCGTGCGCGAACTGCGCCCCGATGTGATTGTCAACGCAGCTGCGCACACGGCGGTAGACAAGGCTGAAAGCGAGGTGGATTTGGCTCGCACCCTCAACGCCGCTGCTCCTGCCGCACTGGCACAGGCGGCTGCCGAAACGGGCGCCTGGCTGGTGCATTATTCGACCGACTATGTGTTCAACGGCAGCGGCAACACCCCGTGGCAAGAAGGCGATGCCACTGGCCCCTTGGGCGTGTACGGTCAGACCAAGCTCGAAGGCGAGCAGGCCATTGCGGCCAGCGGCTGCAAGCACCTGATTTTTCGCACCAGCTGGGTCTATGCCGCGCGCGGTGGCAACTTTGCCAAAACCATGCTGCGTCTGGCACAAGAGCGCGAGCGTCTCACAGTCATCAACGACCAGCACGGCGCGCCCACCGGGGCCGACCTGATTGCCGATGTCACGGCGCATGCGATTCGCAGCGCGCAGCACAAGCCGGAGCTGGCTGGCCTGTACCATCTGGTGGCAGGCGGTGAAACCACCTGGCACGGGTATGCCAGCCACGCCATTGCCCATGCCCGCGAACTGCGCCCGGACCTGGGCTGGAAAGTGAACGACATCGCACCGGTCGAGACCAGCGCTTTCCCCACGCCCGCCAAACGTCCGCAAAATTCCCGCTTGAACACCCTAAAACTGCAGCAGGCTTTCGGGTTGAACCTGCCGCATTGGCAGCTGGGGGTGGACCGCTTGCTGGCCGAAATTCTGTAATCTGCTTGCTGCACAATCAGCATCAAGCCTCACCATTGTTGTCGACGAGAAGACCATGACCGATACCACTACCCCCGCCGTGAAACCCGAGCAACAGGCCCACATCCTGGCCCAGGCCATGCCCTACATCCGCAAGTTCCACGGCAAGACCCTGGTCATCAAGTACGGCGGCAACGCCATGATCGACCCGGCCTTGCAGCAAGCCTTTGCCGAAGACGTGGTGCTGCTCAAGCTGGTGGGCATGAACCCGGTGGTGGTGCACGGCGGTGGCCCCCAGATCGAAAACGCCTTGAGCCGTCTGGGTAAAAAAGGCGAGTTTGTGCAAGGCATGCGTGTGACTGACGCCGAGACCATGGAAGTGGTCGAGTGGGTGCTGGGTGGCGAAGTGCAGCAGGACATTGTGGGCATGATCAACCGCGCAGGTGGCAAGGCTGTGGGTCTGACAGGCCGTGACGGTGCCATGATCCGTGCTCAAAAATTGCGCCTGATCGACGCACAGGTCCCGAACAAGGAGCTGGATGTGGGCCAGGTGGGCGACATCGTCAGCATCGACCCGTCTATCCTCAAAGCACTGCAGGACGACGCCTTCATCCCGGTGGTCAGCCCCATCGGCTTTGGCGAGAACAACGAGAGCTACAACATCAATGCCGATGTGGTAGCTGCGAAGCTGGCCACCGTGCTGCAGGCCGAAAAACTGCTCATGCTGACCAACATCCGAGGCGTGCTCGACAAGGAGGGGCAGTTGCTGACAGAGCTGACGGCCAAACGTATCGATGAACTCTGTCAGGACGGCACCATTAGCGGCGGCATGATCCCCAAGATTGCAGGGGCACTCGACGCGGCCAAGAGCGGTGTCAATGCGGTCCACATCATTGACGGACGGGTGCCGCACGCCATGCTGCTTGAGGTTCTGTCCGAGCAGGCGTTTGGCACCATGATCCGCAGTCGCTGAAGCAGCACCATCACCATCACAATAAAACAAGGAGGAGCGCCAAATGTCCGAACAGGAAATGAACGAAGAGCAGGTTGACGAAGCGCAAACCCCCACACGCAAGCGTCCACGTCCGGGCGAGCGCCGCTTGCAAATTCTGCAAACCCTGGCGGGCATGCTGGAGCAACCCGGTGCCGAACGCGTGACCACGGCTGCGCTGGCTGCCCGCATTGGCGTGAGCGAAGCGGCCTTGTACCGCCACTTTGCGAGCAAGGCGCAAATGTTTGAGGCCTTGATCGACTTTGTCGAGCAATCCATCATGGGCTTGATCCGGCAGGTCACCGATCGCGAAAGCGAAGGGCCAACGCAAGCCAGCCGCATCGTGGCATTGCTGCTGCAGTTTGGCGAAAAAAACCCGGGCATGACCCGTGTCATGACGGGCGATGCCCTGGTGCATGAACACTCGCGTTTGCAAGAGCGCGTCAACCTGCTGTTCGACAAGATCGAATCGCAGCTGCGCCAAAGCCTGCGCAGCAGCGAGGGGGCGACTCCAACTGTGGACGCACAGGTGACAGCTACCTTGTTGGTGGCCTTCCTGATGGGGCGCTTGCAGCGGTATGCTCGCTCCGGTTTCAAGCGCTCGCCTTCCGAGCACCTGACGGCCTGTTTGGCGCGTCTGGTCTGAGCGCTGCGTTTTGCATCAAGGACAACTGTCATGAAATTGGTTCGCTATGGCCGCCCCGGCAAGGAAAAGCCCGGTCTCATCGACGCGCAGGGCAAGTTGCGGGACCTCAGTGGGGTGGTTGCCGACATTGGTCCCGAGCAACTGTCGGACAAAGCACTGGCGAAGCTGGCCAAACTCAAGACGGATACCTTGCCGCTGGTGCGTGGTCGCCCGCGCATGGGCTGCCCCGTTGCACACATCGGCAAATTTTTGGCCATTGGCCTGAACTACGCCGACCATGCAGCCGAAGCCGGCATGCCTTTGCCCAAGGAACCCATCCTGTTCACAAAGGCAACCAGCTGTATTCAAGGCCCGGACGATGAGGTGATGCTCCCCAAGGGCTCCCAAAAAACCGATTGGGAAGTGGAGCTCGGTGTGGTCATTGGCCAACGGGCACGCTACGTGACGCAAAAAGACGCTCTGTCCCATGTGGCCGGTTATTGCGTGGTCAACGACCTGAGTGAGCGCGAATACCAGATCGAACGTGGCGGTACCTGGGACAAGGGCAAGGGCTGCGATACCTTTGGTCCTATCGGCCCTTGGTTGGTGACCCGCGACGAAGTGCCTAACCCACAAAACCTGAACCTCTGGCTGGACCTCAATGGTCAGCGCATGCAGACGGGTAACACCAAGACCATGGTTTTCAATGTGGCCAAGCTCATCAGCTATGTCAGCCAGTTTATGACCCTTGAACCTGGTGATGTTCTGACAACAGGTACACCTCCCGGGGTCGGCATGGGGGTCAAGAAAAACGGCCAGCCTGCGCCGGTCTACCTCAAGCGGGGCGATGTCATGACACTGGGCATTGAAGGCCTGGGTTCGCAGTCCCAGAAGGTGGTTGCGTTCAAGGCCTGATCAGGATTTACCCTTGTTTTGGCCCTCAAGGGCTAGGCTGTCCTGGGATTTTGTGCAAAATAGAACGGTCGTTCTATTTTGCGCCCCATGAATATTCACAAGCTCAAGCCCGTTTCCACGTCGACGCCTGAACCCGCGCGACGCGCCTTGCTCAAAGGACAGCAGACCAAAGCAGCCATCGTGGAGGCGGCCTTGGGGTTGGCCTCTCAGATCGGTCTGGAGGGCTTGTCCATAGGTGCGCTGGCCGAAATCACAGGCATGAGCAAGTCGGGGGTTTTTGCTCATTTTGGCTCGCGAGAAGAGCTGCAAATATCGGTGGTGCGCGAATACCACATGCGCTTTGAGCGGGAGATTTTTTACCCGGCTCTTGAAATGCCACGTGGTCTGCCACGCCTGCAGACCTTGTTTGACCGCTGGATGGTGCGCACCAGTGCAGAAATCGATTCGGGGTGTATTTACATCAGTGGCGCGGTTGAGTTCGATGACCGCAGCGGCCCGGTCCGGGATGCGCTGGTGGCATCGGTCAGCAGCTGGCAAGACGCTTTGCGCCGTGCGGTGAAGCTGGCGCAACAAGAGCACCAGCTGCAGTCCGAGGCTGACCCTGAGCAAATTGCTTTTGAAATTCACGGCTTGATTCTGGCGCTGCACTACGAAGCCCGGTTTCTTCGTCGCGCTGGCGCGCTTGGGCGTGCACGGCAGGGATTTGCCCGCCTCATCGAGCGCTACCGCCCCCTTTGATTGTCTGACCCTGTTGTTTCGGAGGAAAAACCATGGCCGTCTATACCCCGCCGCTGCGCGACATGCAGTTTGTGTTGCACGAGTTGCTGGATGTGTCCAAAGAACTGGGCGCGATGGCGCCCCATGCCGAGATGGATATCGACACCATCAACGCCGTGCTCGAAGAGGCAGGTAAATTCGCCTCTGAGGTGATCTTTCCGCTCAATATTTCGGGAGACACGCAGGGCTGCAAGCTCGATGCCCATACCCATGCCGTCCAAACGCCCGATGGCTTCAAGGCGGCGTACGAGCAATATGTCGCAGGCGGTTGGCCCTCGCTCAGCTGTGATCCGGCTTATGGTGGCCAGGGGTTGCCTTTTGTGGTCAACCAGTGTCTGTACGAGATGCTCAACTCGGCCAACCAGTCCTGGACCATGTACCCCGGTCTGAGCCACGGTGCTTACGAGTGTTTGCACGCGCACGGTACGCCCGAGCAACAAGCGACCTATCTGCCCAAGCTGACCAGTGGCGAGTGGACGGGCACCATGTGCCTGACCGAGCCTCACTGCGGCACCGATCTTGGGCTGCTGCGCTCCAAGGCTGAACCGCAGGCGGATGGCACTTACCGCATCAGCGGGCAGAAAATCTTCATCAGTGCGGGTGAGCATGATCTGGCCGCCAACATTGTGCATTTGGTTCTGGCCCGATTGCCCGATGCGCCCCCGGGCTCCAAAGGCATCAGCTTGTTTTTGGTGCCCAAATTCCATGTCAATGCCGACGGCTCAATTGGCCAGCGCAACGGTATTTACTGCGGCGGCCTGGAGCACAAGATGGGTATCCATGCCAACGCCACCTGCCAGATGATTCTGGATAACGCCGTAGGCACGCTGGTGGGGCAGCCCCACAAAGGTCTGGCCGCCATGTTTGTGATGATGAATGCGGCACGCTTGGGGGTGGGCAACCAATCGCTGGGCTTGACTGAAGTGGCGTACCAGAACGCGTTGGCTTATGCCAAAGACCGTGTGCAAATGCGTTCACTCACCGGCGTCAAGGCGCCTGCGCAGCCGGCGGATCCAATCATTGTTCACCCCGATGTACGGCGCATGCTTCTGACGGCCAAAGCCTACGCCGAAGGTGGCCGTGCACTGGCCTGTTACGCCAGCCTGTTGCTGGACAAGGAGCAGCACCACCCGGATCCTGATGTGCGCGAAGAAAGTGCACAACTGCTGGCTTTGCTCACCCCCATCGTCAAGGCGTTCATCACTGATAACGGGTTTGATGCGGCGGTGCAATGTCAACAGGTGTATGGCGGCCATGGTTTCATCAAAGAGTGGGGCATGGAGCAGTTTGTACGTGATGCCCGTATCAACATGATTTACGAAGGCACCAACACCATCCAGTCGCTCGACTTGTTGGGCCGCAAGGTGCTGGGCAATAACGGCGCCACGCTCAAGCTGTTCGGCGCGCAAGTAGAAAGTTTTGTGCGCGCCAACATGGCCGATCCGCGCATGGCTGAATTTGTGCGCCCATTGGCCGAGTTGGGCCAAAAACTGACCCAGCTGACCGCCGAGGTCGGCTACAAAGGTTTGCGCAATGCCGACGAGGTGGGGGCTGCTGCAGTCGACTACTTGCGCGTGGCCGGGCACATGGTGCTGGGCTACTTTTGGGCACGCATGGCCCGTGTCGCTTTGGACAAAATGGCTCAAGCGCAAGCCGCAGCGCAAAAGCCTGACCCGCTGTACCTGGGCAAGGTACAAACTGCGCGGTTTTACTTTGCACGCCTGATGCCTGAAACTGCCAGCTTGATCCGCCGCATTCGTGCAGGCAGCGAGGTGCTCATGGACACCGATGCTGCTTTGTCATGATTTTTGGAGAACGATATGAAGTTGAAAATTGCAAGCATTCTGTTGCTGGCCCTGGTGTCCTCTGCGCAAGCCCAGATGAGTCCCTTGGGACTATGGCAAAGCATTGATGACGGCAACGGTCAGCCCAAGGCCGAGATCCTCATTGTGCAGGATGCCAATGGAGGGCTGACGGGCAAGGTGGAGCGCTCCTTGCTGACCACGCCTAACCCTGAGCCCAATTGCACTTTGTGTACCGATGACCGTAAGGGGCAGCCCAAAATTGGCATGGAGATCATCCGTGGCGGCAAGCAGACCGATGGCAAAGAGGTGTGGGAGGGAGGCAAGATTCTCGATCCCGAAAATGGCAAGGAGTACAGTCTGCGACTGACACCCATCGAGGGTGGACGCAAACTGGAGGTGCGTGGCTTCATCGGTGTGCCCTTGCTGGGGCGCACGCAGGTGTGGAACCGCATCCGTTGACTCATATTTTTGTAGAGCCCATGTCTGACATTCTTGAACACCGCGATGGCGGGGTCATGACCCTGACCTTCAACCGCCTGGATCGTAAAAACTCTATCACTGCCGCCATGTACGCTGCGCTGGCCGACGCTTTGGAGGTCGCTGCCCAGGACGCCCATGTGCGCACGGTGCTCATCCAGGGCCACGAGACGGTGTTTTGCGCAGGCAACGACATTGCAGACTTTCTGGAGCAACCGCCCGCTCATCAGGACGCGCCTGTGTTCCGTTTTTTGCGTGCCCTGGCGACATTGGAAAAGCCTTTGCTGGCTGCTGTGGCGGGTCCTGCAGTGGGCATTGGCACGACGCTGTTGCTGCATTGCGACCTGGTCTATGCGGGTGATAACGCCGCGTTTTCGATGCCTTTTGTGAATCTGGGTTTGTGTCCCGAGGCTGCCTCCAGCCTGTTGCTGCCGGCCATGTTCGGTCACCACCGTGCGGCCGAGGCCTTGCTTTTGGGTGAACCTTTCTTTGCTGAAGCGGCGATGGAGGTTGGCTTGGTCAACCGCGTGTTGCCACCCACAGAAGTCAATGCCTATGCGCAGGCGCAGGCCCGCAAGCTCTCGGCAAAGCCACTGTCGTCGTTGATGGCCACCAAGCGTTTGATGAAGCGTCACCAGCAAGCCCAGGTGCTGAGTGCCATGGCCGAAGAAGGTGAAGTGTTCGCTCGCATGTTGCGCGAGCCTGCTGCCAAAGAGGCTTTTGGCGCGTTCATGGAAAAGCGCAAGCCGGACTTTTCGGGCCTGTGACGCGATGACATCCAAGAAAGCTTTGCCCCAAGCGTTTGAGCCTGAGTACCTGGATCTGTTTCGCGATATTTACGAAAACAAGATTGTGTTCAACAAACTGTTGGGGTTGAAACTGCACGATATCGATCCACAGGGGCGGGTTCGTGCCAGCATCGACATGCGCCCCGAGCTGGTAGGACACTTTGCCTATAACCGCGTGCATGGTGGCGTGATCAGTGCAGCGTTGGATGCGATCGGCAGCGCTGCAGTCATGGCTGCGCTGGCGGCGCGGCACATGGATGAGCCTCCTGCAAAGCGCATCGAGCGCTTTGCCAAACTGGGCACTATCGATTTGCGGGTGGACTATTTGCGTCCCGGCATTGGTGAACACTTCACCATCCATGCCGAGTGCTTGCGTGTGGGTTCGCGCGTGGGCTCGGCACGCATGGAGTTTTGCGGGCCAGACGGCACGCTGATGTCCAGCGGGGCCGCTGCCTACATTGTCTCCTGATCAGCCCTTGGGGATGGGGCGGGGTTTGCCACTGTCATCAATGGCCACATAAGTCAGGGTGGCCTGGGTCACCTTGAGCGAGGCGTTGTCCTCGCGCAGACGCTCGGCAAACACCTGTACATCCACCGTGATCGAGGTGTTGCCCACACGGGTGATGTCTGCATAAAAACTCAGAATATCGCCCACGCGCACGGGTTGCTTGAAGATGAACTCGTTGACCGCGACGGTGGCGATGCGGCCGCGGACGCGCCTTGCCGGCAGCACGGCGCCAGCCAAGTCCACCTGGGCCATGACCCAACCGCCAAAAATGTCACCGTTGGCGTTGCAGTCGGCGGGCATGGGAATGACCTTGAGGACCAGTTCGTGGTCGGCAGGAATAGCACTGTCTTGCGAGCGAATGGATTCAGACATGGGCACAATCTCGGGTTGTTGTCAGAAGGATTGTCCACCATGCGTCACCACGGCGATCGCGCCCCCGCTCCACCCGGCCCCGCCACGGGCGATTGGCAAACCCTGGGACGTTTGCTGCCCTATTTTTGGGACTACAGGTGGCGCGTCTTGTTGGCGCTGGCCTGTATGGTTGGCGCCAAGCTGGCCAACGTGGGGGTGCCTTTGTTGCTCAAGCAGCTGGTAGATGCCATGAATCTCAAGCCCGGCGAGCCGCAGACTTTGCTGGTGGTGCCTGTGGCGTTGCTGCTGGGCTATGGTGCGTTGCGGTTGATGACCTCGGTCATGACCGAGCTGCGCGAGTTGGTGTTTGCCAAAGCCACGCAGGGTGCGGCCAAGCGCATCGCTTTGCAGACCTTTGAGCATTTGCATGGCATGTCGCTGCGCTTCCACCTGGCGCGGCAGACCGGCGGCATGACGCGCGATATTGAGCGTGGCGTGCGCGGTATTGAATCGTTGATTTCGTTTTCGCTTTACAGCATCGTGCCTACGCTCATCGAGGTGGTGCTGGTGTTGTCGATCCTGGCGGTGAAGTTTGATGTGTGGTTTGCACTGATCACACTGCTGGCGCTGGCCGTCTACATTGTGTTCACAGTCCGCATCACCGAGTGGCGCACACAGTTTCGGCGCCAAGCCAACGAGTTTGATTCGGCCGCCCACACCAAGGCAGTCGATTCCTTGCTGAACTTCGAGACGGTCAAGTATTTCGGCAATGAAGCCTATGAAGCTGGCCGCTACGCGCAAAGCCTGGACAGTCTGCGCGAAGCGCGACTGAAAGCGCAAACCACGCTGGCCTTGCTCAACGGCGGGCAGCAGTTGATCATTGCTGTGGCCCTGGTGGCCATGCTGTGGCGGGCCACGCAAGGTGTGGTCGACGGGCGCATGACCCTTGGCGATCTGGTCATGGTCAATGCTTTCATGATTCAGCTCTACATTCCGCTGAATTTTCTGGGCGTGATTTACCGCGAAATCAAGCAAAGCCTGACCGATCTGGATCGCATGTTTGTGCTCATGGACCGTGAGCGCGAAATCGCAGATGCGCCGGGTGCACCTGACCTCGTGCTGTCGCCACAGGTGAGCGTCGAATTTGACCATGTCAGCTTTGCTTATGAAGCCGACCGTCCGATCTTGCATGACATCAGCTTCACGATCCCGGCAGGAAAGACCGTGGCCGTGGTCGGGCCATCGGGCTCGGGCAAGTCCACTCTGGCGCGCCTGCTGTACCGCTTTTATGACGTGCAGCAGGGCGCGGTCAAACTGGCCGGGCAAGACATTCGCGCCGTGACACAAGCGAGCGTGCGCAGAGCCATTGGCATCGTGCCGCAAGACACGGTGCTGTTCAATGACACGGTGGCGTACAACATTGGCTATGGGCGCGCGGGTGCTTCGCGGCAAGAGGTCGAGGCGGCGGCGCGTGCAGCGCATATTCATGATTTCATTGCGAGCACGCCCAAGGGTTATGACACCATGGTGGGCGAGCGCGGACTCAAACTGTCGGGTGGCGAAAAGCAGCGTGTCGCGATTGCCCGCACCTTGCTCAAAGATCCACCGGTGTTGGTGTTTGATGAGGCGACCTCTGCGCTGGACTCGGCCAATGAGCGCGCCATACAGGCTGAGCTGGCACGTGCGGCGCGCAACAAGACGGCTTTGGTGATTGCGCACCGCCTGTCCACTGTCGCCGATGCGCACGAAATTCTGGTCATGGAAGCCGGTCGCATTGTCGAGCGTGGCACACACGCGCAGCTGTTGGCTTCTCAAGGGCGCTATGCGCGCATGTGGGCGCTGCAACAAAACGCAGAGGCGACATAATCGCACCATGGAAACCAAGTGGCTGGAAGACTTTGTCAGCCTGGCTGAGACGCGCAGCTTCAGCCGGTCGGCGCAGCTGCGCCATGTGACGCAGCCCGCATTCTCGCGTCGTATTCAAGCACTGGAAGCCTGGGCGGGCGCGGATCTCGTGGATCGCAGCTCCTACCCTACGCAACTGACCCCGGCAGGGCAGACGCTCTACACCCAGGCGCTGGAGTTGTTGCAGTCGCTGCAAAACACGCGCGCCATGTTGCGCGGTCATGTGAGCGCAGGGCAGGATTTCATTGAGTTCGCAGTACCGCACACACTGGCCTTCACGTTTTTTCCGGCATGGGTGGCGAGCTTGCGCGAACGCTTTGGCCCCATCAAAAGCCGCCTCATGGCCATGAATGTGCACGATGCAGCCATGCGACTGGTCGAGGGGGGCTGCGATGTGTTGGTGGCCTACCACCACCCCTCTCAACCGCTGCAGCTCGATCCACAGCGCTACGACATGGTGGTGCTGGGCCAGGAGCACATTGCGCCTTATGCGAAACCTTCCAGTGATGGCCATTCTGTGTTTGCCTTTCCGGGTACGCCTGAGCGACCTGTGCCGTATCTGGGGTATGCCCCCGGCGCCTACTTGGGGGCGGTAACGGATGAGATCCTCAAAAAGTCGACGCTGCCGATTCACTTGAGTCGGGTGCACGAAACCGATATGGCCGAGGGCCTGAAGGTCATGGCGGTGGAGGGGCACGGCGTGGCATTCTTGCCGCGCAGCGCGGTACGCAAGGAGTTGCAGGCGCGGGTACTGGTGCCAGTGGCCTTTCCGGGAGGCAGCTCGTTGGAGCTGACCATGGAGTTGCGTGCCTACCGGGCACGCCATGCGGCACATCTGCAAGGACCCAGTCACGCCCAGGATCTCTGGCAGTTCCTGATGGCTCAACCCGCTGAGGCCACCAGGCGCTGAGCCCTAGGGTACATACCTAGAAAATGTCTGACTCGAAACTGACGTTTGCGGAGTAAGATTCCGGGCACGGTTTGTGCAAACCCCCTTGCGCAGCAAGAAGGTTGTGCCATAGTGGTGCACATCTGGTTGTCCAACCCGATTCAACTACCCGCCAAAGTGCGGATTTTTCAGGAGAAGTGGAAATGAAAAAACACGTGATTGCTGCTGCCTTGATGGCTATGACTGCAGTGGCCGCTCAGGCCGACACACTGGCCAAAGTCAAGAGCGCTGGTGCCATCACCATGGGCGTGCGTGATTCTTCTGGTGCCTTGTCTTACACCCTGGGCGATGGTAAGTACGCGGGCTTCCATGTTGAAATTTGCCAGCGCATCATTGCGAATGTGGAAAAAGCCGTCGGTCAGAAGCTGGAAGTGAAATACCAGTCCGTGACATCGCAGAACCGCATCCCGCTGGTGCAAAACGGCACTGTGGACATTGAATGCGGCTCGACCACCAACAATGCGGCTCGTCAGAAAGATGTTTCCTTTGTGAACACCACTTATGTGGAAGAGGTGCGTATTGCTGCACGTGCCAACAGCGGCATCACGTCCATCGCCAACCTGTCTGGCAAGAACGTCGCCACCACAACGGGCACGACCTCTGTGCAGTTGCTGCGCAAGCATGAGCGCGCCAATGGCGTTGACTTCAAGGAAATCTTCGGTAAAGACCACGCAGACAGCTTCCTGCTGCTCGAATCGGGTCGTGCCGATGCTTTTGTGATGGACGGCTCCATCCTGGCCGGCAATATTGCCAACAGCAAGAACCCTGCTGACTTCCGTATCGTTGGCGAAGTGCTCGCTGTCGAGCCTATTGCCATCATGGTGCGCAAGGATGACGCCGCATTCAAGAAGGTGGCTGACGACACGATTGCCGCCTTGGTCAAGAGCGGTGAAATGAACAAGCTTTGGGACAAGTGGTTCCTGCAGCCCATTCCTCCCAAGAACGTGAAGATCGGTCTGGCCCTGAGCGAAAGCACCAAGGCTGCCTGGGCCAATCTGAACGACAAGCCGGCTGAGGACTACGCCAAGAAGTAATGGACTTTGAGGGCGGCATTTCGTCGCTGCCCTTGATGGATCAAAACATCAAACCCCGCTGGTCAACGCTGGCGGGGCTTTTTTGTGTGGATGACAGGAGCAAGAGTCCATGACCTTGGATTGGCAGGTCTTCATGACCGATGACGGCAGTGGCCGTACCTATGGCGAGTGGATGCTCGAAGCCTGGCGTTGGACGCTGGCGGTCGCGGGCACATCCTGGGTGGTTGCCATGGTGCTGGGTGCGGTGATCGGCACCTTGCGTACTTTGCAGTCGAGCCCTTGGCTGGTGCGACTGGGGGATGCCTGGGTAGAGTTGTTTCGCAACATTCCGCTGCTGGTCCAGATTTTTCTTTGGTACTTCGTGGTGCCCAAAATCATCCCTGCCTTCCAGCAGGTGCCCGGCTTCACGCTGGTCGTGTTTGGCCTGGGGTTTTTCACCTCGGCGCGGATTGCCGAGCAGTTCAAGGCCGGCATTCAGGCGCTGCCGCGTGGCCAGCGTTATGCAGCAATGGCCATGGGCTTTACGACCTGGCAAAGCTATCGCTACGTGCTGCTGCCGATGGCTTTTCGCATTGTGTTGCCGCCGCTGACCAGTGAGTCGATGAACTTGCTCAAGAACTCTTCGGTAGCGTTTGCGGTGTCGATTTCGGAGCTCACCATGTTCGCCATGCAAGCGCAGGAGGAGACTTCGCGAGGTATTGAAATTTACCTAGCTGTGACGGCTTTGTACGTGGTGTCAGCGGTCGTGGTCAATCGGATCTTTGCTCTCATCGAGCGCAAGTTGCGGGTGCCAGGCCTGATTGTCGCTGGTGCCACAGGAGGCCATTGAAATGCTGGGCCTTGATTTTTCCTTTATCAGTCTGGATGTTCTGCAGAAGTTTGTCTGGGGCGGTCTGGTGTTCAGTGTGCAACTGACCATCGTCGCGACCTTGGGCGGTATCTTTTTCGGCACCTTGCTGGCCTTGATGCGACTGTCGGGCAAGCCTGTCTTGATGGGACCGGCAAGCTTCTATGTGAATGGCATGCGATCCATTCCCTTGGTCATGGTGATTCTGTGGTTTTATCTGCTGATGCCATTCGTGATCGGGCGACCCATTGGAGCAGAGCTGTCAGCCATCATCACCTTTGTGGCGTTTGAGGCGGCGTACTTCAGCGAGATCATGCGCGCAGGCATTCAGTCGATTCCACGTGGTCAGGTCTTTGCCGGTCAGGCTCTGGGCATGACTTATGCGCAGAACATGCGCCTGGTTGTGTTGCCGCAGGCCTTTCGCAACATGTTGCCGGTGCTGCTGACGCAAACCATCATCCTGTTTCAGGATACATCGCTGGTTTACGCCATTGGTGCTTATGACTTGCTCAAGGGTTTTACCAATGCGGGCAAGATTTATGGTCGCACTGAAGAAGCTTATTTGCTGGCAGCGGTGGTGTATTTTGTGATCTGTTTTGCCCTGTCCTGGGGCGTGAAGCGACTGCAGGCGAAGATCTCCATCGTCCGCTAAGAGGTGTTCAGAATGATTGAAATCAAAAACGTATCCAAATGGTACGGCCAGGTACAGGTGCTCAACGATTGCTCTGTTGCCGTCAACAAGGGCGATGTGGTGGTGGTGTGCGGCCCCTCGGGTTCGGGTAAATCCACCCTCATCAAAACGGTTAATGCGCTCGAGCCCTTTCAGAAGGGGGAGATCATCGTGGATGGTGTGCCGCTGCACGATCCAGCCACGGACTTGCCCAAGCTGCGTTCGCGCGTGGGCATGGTGTTTCAGAGCTTTGAGCTTTTCCCTCACCTGTCAGTGACCGAGAACCTGACCATTGCACAGGTCAAAGTGCTAGGGCGTAACCTTGATGACGCCAAGGCCCGGGGCCTCAAGATGTTGGACCGCGTAGGCCTGATGGCGCACAAGGATAAATTTCCGGGCCAGCTCTCGGGGGGGCAGCAGCAGCGCGTGGCGATTGCTCGTGCCTTGTCGATGGACCCGATGGTGATGCTGTTTGATGAGCCTACCTCGGCACTCGACCCTGAAATGGTGGGTGAAGTGCTCGACGTGATGGTGCAACTGGCCAACGAAGGCATGACCATGATGGTGGTGACCCATGAAATGGGTTTTGCACGCAAGGTGGCCAACCGCGTGATCTTTATCGACGTGGGTGGCCGTATTCTGGAAGACTGCTCTAAAGACGAGTTCTTCAACCACCCCGAAAACCGTCAGCCACGGACCAAGGACTTCCTGAGCAAAATCCTCGCGCATTGAGCCCGGTGAGGTTTGCGACAATACGGGCATGACGCAAGAAATCACCTTTACCCGCCCCGACGACTGGCACTTGCATGTGCGTGATGGGGCCGCCCTCAGCACCGTGGTGCCGCATACCGCCGCCCAGTTTGGGCGCGCCATCATCATGCCTAACCTCAAGCCGCCGGTCACCACCGCCGAGCAGGCTTTGGCGTACAAGGCGCGCATCCAGGCCGCTGTCCCCGCTGGCATGTCGTTTGAGCCTTTGATGACGCTTTACCTGACCGACAATCTGGCGCCAGCAGAAATCGCACGCGCCAAAGCAGCGGGCGTAGTCGCCTGCAAGCTCTACCCGGCGGGTGCCACCACCAACAGCGATGCAGGCGTGACCGACATCCGCAAGATTTACCCCGTGCTCGAAGCCATGCAGCGCGAAGGTGTGCTACTTTTGGTGCACGGTGAAGTCACCTCCAGTGATATCGACCTGTTCGACCGCGAGGCGGTATTCATCGAGCAACAGCTGATCCCGCTGCGTCGCGACTTTCCGGGCCTGAAAATCGTGATGGAGCACATCACCACGAAGGAGGCTGCACAGTACGTGGCCGAAGAAGACCTGAATCTGGGCGCAACCATTACCGCTCACCACTTGCTCTACAACCGCAATGCCATCTTCACCGGCGGCATCCGCCCACACTACTACTGCCTGCCCGTCTTGAAGCGCGAGACGCACCGCCAGGCGCTGGTGCAAGCGGCCATCAGCGGCAACGCGAAATTCTTTTTGGGCACCGACAGTGCACCGCACCCGGCGCACCTGAAAGAGCACGCCACCGGCTGTGCTGGTTGCTACACGGCGCACGCAGCCGTCGAGATGTATGCCGAAGCCTTTGACAACGCCGGTGCACTGGAAAAACTCGAAGCCTTTGCCAGCTTCCATGGCGCCGATTTTTATGGCTTGCCGCGCAACACCGGCACCATCACCCTTCGTCGTGAAAGCTGGACACCTGCCGAGTCCTTTGCTTTTGGCGAAGCCGAGCTCAAGCCTTTGCGCGCTGGCGAAGCTCTGCCTTGGCGCTTGGTGCAAGATTGAGCGCCAATACCGTCAAGCCTTTGTGTCGCGCAAGTGGTGCGCGCTGCATCGGTCTGGACCCCGCTGTGCTGGGCGTGGCGGACATTGACTGGACAGCGCCTTGGCTGGCTGACTGGCGTGCAATTGGGCGGCCTTTGGCGATGCGTATTGCGGCTGGGCAGCTACAGTTCCAGACCTTGAGCGACGCCAGCCTTGCGCCTGTGCGTTTTGTGGCGCAAACCGAGTTGCCTGCGGGCGTGGCCTATGAGGCTTTCATTCGTGACACCGCACAAGTGCCTACCAGAGATGGGCTGCACGACTTCTTTAACGCGCTGTGCTGGATGCATTTCCCCCAAACCAAGCTCCAACTCAATCGCTTGCAGGCCGCAGAAATTGCCCGTGATGGGGTGCAAGGCCGGCGTGGCCCGGTGCGCGATGCCATCACGGTGTTCGATGAAAACGCAGTGCTGATTCAGGCACCAGATGTGGTGTGGGAGGCTTTGAGCAAGCACCACTGGCATGAGGCCTTCGTGCAGCTGCGTTCGCTGTGGCAAGAGGTGCGCCTTTGGGTGTTTGGCCATGCTGCACTCGAAAAGCTGGTTCGCCCTTACAAGTCCATCACCGCGCACCTGTGGCGCGTGCCTTTGTCGGTCACCGCCAATGAGCTCGACGCCTGGCTGGTGCAGGACCTGAGCCGCGAAAAACTGGCTACCAAACCTTTCAGTCCCTTGCCCTTGCTGGGCGTGCCAGGTTGGTGGGCGGCCAATGAAGAGGCCGGTTTTTACGCAGATGCAGAGGTGTTTCGCCCTCGGCGCAAACCCATTGCGACGCCCCTTTGAGCGCGCATTAACCCCGAAACTTTCGGGAAATCTTGAGGGTGCGTTGAATTTGCGGGCGCTGTAGCGCATATTTCACATACCGCGCTTGTGGCGCGATGCTTAACAAGGGTAAAACATGAAAAGAATTTTGTTGTTTGTGATGACCAACCTGGCCGTGGTGTTGGTGCTCGGTGTGGTGGCCAGCTTGCTGGGTGTGAACCGCTACCTGACGGCCAATGGCCTGAACCTGGGCGCCTTGCTGGGCTTTGCCTTGGTGATGGGCTTTGGTGGCGCCATCATTTCGCTGCTGATCAGCAAGCCGATGGCCAAGTGGTCAGCTGGTGTGCAGATCATCGAGCAGCCGCGCAACCAGGATGAAGCCTGGATTGTGGACACGGTGCGCAAGTTTGCAGACAAGGCCGGCATCGGCATGCCTGAAGTCGGCATCTTTGAAGGCGATCCCAATGCTTTTGCGACAGGCGCTTTCCGCGATTCGGCCCTGGTGGCTGTGTCCACAGGGTTGCTGCGCAACATGACTCGTGAAGAGGTCGAGGCGGTGATTGGCCACGAGGTGGCCCACATCGCCAACGGTGACATGGTGACCATGACACTGATTCAGGGCGTGATGAACACTTTTGTGGTGTTCCTGTCGCGTGTGATCGGCTATGCAGTCGACAGCTTTCTACGCAAGAACGACGAAGAAAGCAGTGGTCCGGGCATCGGCTACTTTGTCACCACTATCGTTCTGGATATTTTGTTGGGCTTTGTGGCCGCCATCATCGTCGCCTGGTTCAGCCGTCAGCGTGAATTCCGTGCGGATGCAGGCGCTGCGGAGCTGATGGGCCGCAAGCAGCCCATGATCAACGCTTTGGCGCGTTTGGGTGGTTTGCACAGCGCCGAGCTGCCCAAAACCGTGGCCGCCATGGGCATTGCGGGCGGCATCGGTCAACTGTTCTCAACTCACCCGCCCATTGAAGAGCGTATCAACGCTTTGCAGGCGCTTTGATGTTCATCGTTTTCTGCCGGCTCAGCCCGGCAGAAAACCTTCAATCGACAGGTAGCGCTCGCCGGTATCGTAGTTAAAGCCAAGCACGGTGGCACCGACAGGCAAGTCCGGCAGTTTTTGGGCCATGGCGGCCAGCGTGGCACCGGACGAAATGCCCACCAGCAAACCTTCTTCTCGGGCCGAGCGACGAGCGTACTCTCGCGCTGCTTCGGCGTCCACCTGGATCACGCCATCGAGCAAGGATGTATCCAGATTGCGCGGCACAAAGCCTGCGCCAATGCCTTGAATCGGGTGAGGTGCAGGCGCGCCGCCCGAGATCACGGGAGATGCCGCGGGCTCCACCGCAAACACCTTGAGCTGCGGAAATTTCGCCTTCAATACTTTGGCAGTGCCCGACAGGTGACCGCCTGTACCTACGCCGGTGATGAGCACGTCAATGCCTTCGGGGAAGTCTGCCAGGATTTCTTGGGCCGTGGTCCGCACATGCACATCGACGTTGGCTGGGTTTTCAAACTGCTGAGGCATCCAGCTGCCCGGCGTGGAGGCCAGCAGTTCTTCGGCACGGGCGATGGCCCCTTTCATGCCTTTTTCGCGCGGGGTCAGGTCGAAGCTGGCGCCATAGGCCAACATCAAGCGGCGGCGTTCCACGCTCATGCTGTCAGGCATCACCAAGATGAGTTTGTAGCCCTTGACGGCGGCGACCATGGCCAACCCAATGCCTGTGTTGCCCGATGTGGGCTCGATGATCGTGCCGCCAGGCTGCAGCAGACCTTTGCGCTCGGCGTCTTCGACCATGGCCAGTGCAATGCGGTCCTTGACCGAGCCGCCGGGGTTGCTGCGCTCGGATTTGATCCAGACATTCGCATCCGCGCCAAACAGTCGGTTGATGCGGATATGCGGCGTATGGCCGATGGTCTCAAGAATGGTCTGTGCTTTCATGGTGAGCTCCTGCAGGATCAATCAATGCAGGGCATTGTGCGCCATCCTTTAGATGTGCTGGGGCATGAAGGTATGGCCTGCGGTGATAATGGCGGGGTGGAGCTTTCCAGACCGCCGCTGGTGCATGTGCCGAAAGGCCGCACTGGAGGAACGTCCGGACTGCACAGGACAGCGTAGGAGGTAACACCTCTCCACCGCAAGGTGAGGATCAGAGCAACAGAGACGAGTCGCACCGGGGCAACTTGGTGCGGGTGAAACGGGCAATCTCTACGCGCAGCAATACCAAGTAGGCCAACGTTGATGTGGTTCCGCAGAGTTGGCGGGTAGGTAGCACCGAGCCGGGCGGGTAACCCCCGGCCCAGATTAATGGCGGTCACACAGCGGGCAACCGCTGTGCACAGAATCCGGCTTATCGGAAAGCTCCACACTTTTCCTGACTGCCCCTCCCAAAAATCGCAGACGTAAAAAAGCCCACGCACAGGTGGGCTTGGAGCGTGTGCGCGCAGGGATCAGCTGCGTGAAGTCAGCAGAGAGCCAGCCAGCGCAAACACCGAATTGGGCGCGTTGACCTTGACGGTTTGTAGCGTCTTGGGACGGGCGAAAACGCCGCGGCGCGTGCTACTGGTCTGGGCCGGAGCTTCGACTTTGACGCCCTTGTTGCGCTGCTCGGCCACCAACTGGCGCAGGCTGATCGATTGCAGGTGAGCGAGCATTTTTTCGTTCAGACCCGCCCACAGCTCATGGCGCATCCAGGTGCTGGACTCGATGCCTTCCTCCTGTTCCGGCGCATCCACGGCAGCGACGATGTCGGCCATGGTGATTTTTTCGGCATTGCGCGCCAGCGAGTAGCCACCGCCAGGACCACGGGTGCTTTCGACCAGCTCGGCTTGGCGCAGTTTGCTGAAGAGCTGCTCCAGATAAGACAGCGAAATCTGATGACGAGCGCTGATGGCGGCCAAGGCCACAGGGCCATGGTCTTCGCGCAACGCCACATCAATCATGGCGGTCACGGCAAATCGGCTTTTGGTGCTCAAACGCATGGTGGTCTCCTTTGCTGCGTTCAGTCTCCGCGCTGCAAGCCGCGGGAGACCGTCAGGTGCACCACTCGAGCGGCCAGTACGACTGGTTGATGTTTCATTGTCTCAGACAGAACCACAAATAAGGTTAATCGGGTGTAAATCAAGATGAAATTGCGATGAAGTCCTAAAACTTTTCGCCAAACTTCATCAACCGCCAGTCCCCTGTTGTGAGTGGGTGCAAACTTTTCTGCCCAATCCGCTGGCGGCGCAACTGCCAAGTACCGTTGGGCAGGCTTGCGGCGATGGCGGTGAGCCAGCCGGGGGCTTCGGGCGAGGGGGTGATGATGCGCAGGCTGCCGCGCTCGGTTTGGCGCTGGCTGATGCTGCAGCGCACCTGCCAGTTTTGCAGCTTGGTGAGCGTGCTGTCCAGTGCGGTGATGGGCACAGACAGCATCCATTCAGCTTCCAGAGGGCGTTGGCGGTCGGTAAAGCGTTGAAGCACGATGGGGTCGTTGCTCCAGACCTCCAGGCCAGAGACTGGGCCCTCAGGCAGAGGGAACAAGGGCGCGTACTTGCGCAAAGTCCGGGGCAAAGCGGGGGCATCGCTGTCGTTTTGGACGGTGGGCCAGGAGTGAGGGGCGGGCACGTTGGCCAGCACAGTCCAGCGTGCCAGGGCGGGCGATGGCCGCTGCCGGGCCTGTATGCATACGCTGTCTGCTTGCACGCGGCGAGCCGGGTCCGTGACCACCTCGCCATCGACCTGTACCGAGCCGGAGGTGATCCATGCTTCTGCCTGGCTACGTGAGCACTGTTGCAGTGCCGCCACCACTTTGGACAGACGAATGCCTGCTTCGGATGTTGCGGTGTTCATGCCTGCAAGGTCTCGCGGATATGGTCCACATGGGCTTGCAATGAGCGCGCGGCCACCGGCCACAGCCTTGGCGGGACATCGGCATAGGCATGCTCAACCCATTGCTGGAGTGTGCCGTGGGGCATGGCTTGCATGGCAGCGGCAATCTTGGCCTCGCGCTTGAGGCGGTGCGCCTTGAGCTGGGTGATGGCTTGTCGGGCATGGCCCAGCACATGGCCGTGGGCGGGCAGGATGAACTCGATGCCATCGTGCTCGCACGCCGCGGCGAGCATGTCCAGCGAGTTGAGGTAGTCGCCCATATGGCCGTCTGGCGGATCGATCACGGTGGTGCTGCCGTTGAGAACATGGTCTCCCGAGAACAACAAACCGTCTTCTTCCAGCACCAGACACAGATGATTGGCCGCGTGGCCAGGGGTGTGCATGACCCGCAGGGTGTGCGTCACGCCTCCACGCTCCAGCACCAGGCGCTCGCCGTCCTGCAGTTCACGCTCAGGTGTGAATTGGCTATGGGCACGTGCCGAGGGGCGCGAAGCCAGACCGAGAATGGGGGGGGGACTGTCGCACATCAGCTGTAATGGCTTGGCCCCGGGTGAGTGGTCTGGGTGTGAATGGGTGCACACAATGAAGCGAATGTTTCCGCCCGCAGCACGCCACAGACGCTCCAGGTGTTCAGCATCAGCTGGGCCAGGGTCGATGGCAATGAAGCCGGTATGTGGATCGCCCACCAGATAGCTGTTGGTGCCAGGGCCGGTCATCACGCCGGGGTTGGGGGCAGTCAGGCGCTGTACGTTTTTGAGCAGGGACACCGGCTGCTGGCTTTGCCAGTCCAAGTGGTGCAACTGCTGGCCGTCCGGGCAAACCAGGGCCAGCTCACCAAAAGGAGGCTCATGTTCCATGTAGCGCACTTCCTGCCCGGCCAGCCAGCCCGCGCGGGGGCAGCTGGTCCACAGGGGCTCTTCGGTGGCGGCGCAGGCAGCCAGCACTTCATCCACCGTTTGCCACGTGACCAGGCGCTCCAGCGTGCGGATGGTTGGGAAGATGATGAAAAACTGCCCTGCCTCGTGCCGGGCCAACGCGTCTGAGGGTCGCACCCAGACGGGCTCGAACTGCTCGAATTCATCGGCCACCGGTGTTTGTCCTTCAGGCATGCGCGCCACCAAAAAGGGCACATTGAAGCGACGCGGCAAGTCGCGGTCGGTGATCCAGTGGGCCAGCACAAACACCTGGTCTGCAGCCAGTTGCAGCCCTCTGGCCTGGCATTGCGCGGCAAAGGGCGCCTTGCGGTTCAGCGCGGCAATGTCGCTGGTGTCGGCCCAGCGGCCATCGGCATGGCGGGCCAGCAAAATACCCAGCTCTTCAAAACTCTCGCGAATCGCGGCAATGGCTTCGGTCAGGTGGGCATCACTTTGGCTGCTGCGTCGCGATGCCAAGGCATGCGATTGCGCATCTGCTGTATCAACGCCGCCTCCCGGAAAGACAAAAGCACCCGGAGCAAAGCTGGCCGTCTTGGATCTGCGAGTCATCAGGACTTCCAGCCCATGCGAGCCGTCGCGAAGCAGCAAAACAGTCGCTGCCTCGCGCAATGGGGCAGGTGTGTGTGCAGGGTGCAAGAGTTGAGAGCTTCTAACCATGCGCCATTATGGTCTGCACAAGAGATAATGCCTGCTATGCGCATTCGCTTTACCAAAATGCAGGGTGCGGGCAACGACTTTGTTGTGCTCGATGAAACCCAGGGCCGTCTGAACTTGTCCACGGCCCAATACCGTTTTTTGGCTGACCGGCACTTTGGTGTCGGGGCTGACCAGATCCTGAGCGTTCGGCCCTCGCCTGCGCCGGGGCTGGACTTTGAATATGTGATTCACAACGCTGATGGTGGCGAAGTCGAGCATTGCGGTAATGGTGCACGCTGCTTTGTGCGTTTTGTGCGCGACCAGGGCCTGACCGACAAACGCACCGTGCGTGTGAAGGTGCAAAAGGGCGAAATTGAACTGACCATGAACGCCGATGGCCGTGTGACCGTGGACATGGGGGCGCCCGTGTTCGAGTTGCCGCAGGTGCCTTTTAACCCTGCGGGTTTGAACTGCGTTGAAGTCAATGGCTGGCCGGTGTTTGACTTGCCTTTGGGCACGCAAGGCACCGCTCGCGTGGGTGTGGTGTCCATGGGCAACCCGCACGCCGTGCAGCGTGTCGACAACGTGGATATGGCTCCCGTGCTCACGCAAGGTCCGCTGATCGAGAACCATCCGGCTTTCCCCAAGCGGGTGAATGCGGGCTTCATGCAAATTGTTTCGCGCAGCCAGATTCGCTTGCGCGTGTACGAACGTGGTTCGGGCGAGACCCTGGCCTGCGGCACGGGCGCTTGCGCTGCGGTGGTGGCGGGTATTCGTCAGGGCTGGCTGGGCGCCAAGGTCGATGTACAGACCCACGGCGGCATGCTCACCATCGAGTGGGCGGGCCAGCCGGACAGCGCAGTGTTGATGACCGGCCCGGCCACCCCTGTGTTTCAGGGCGAAATTGATATTCCAGAACTTTGAAGGCTGACCCATGAGTGACGCGCCAATGTCCCCCATCACCGAAAACGATATTGCCGATTACCTGGCGAACACGCCAGACTTTTTTGAGCGCCACGCGGACTTGCTCGCCAGTGTGCAACTGACGCATCCGCAAAGCCAGCGGGCCGTCAGTCTGCAAGAGCGTCAAGCGATCATGCTGCGCGAAAAAATCAAGGGGCTGGAGCATCGCATCATGGACATGATTCGGCATGGGCACGAAAACATGGTGTTGACGGACAAGCTGCACCGCTGGGCTTGCGAGTTGATGGTCACGCCCAAGGAGCAATTGGTTGCATCGGCTCTGGACAATATTGAGCAGCTCTTCCAGGTGCCACAAGTGGCTTTGCGTGTCTGGGATGTGGCGCCGTCCTGGGCGAGTGAAAACTATGCCCAGGGTGTGACCGATTCGGTCAAGGAGCAGGCCCAGTCGCTGGATACGCCCTATGTGGGGCCTAACACGGGTTTTGAGGCTGTACAGTGGTTGCCTCATCCGGAGCAGGCCGCTTCGGTGGCGCTGATGGCCGTGCGTCGCGCACCCGGTCAAGCTGCTTTCGGTGTGCTGGTTCTGGCTTCGCCGGATGCGCAGCGCTTCAATGCGCAAATGGGCACGGATTTGCTGGAGCGGCTGGCGCAGCTGGCTGGTGCGGGCTTGTCGGTGTTGCAGGCCGACTGACCATGAGCGCTGCACCGTTGCAGCACAACCTGACGCCCCTGGCTGGCGATCCTTGGGTGGCTCGCTATCTGGACCATGTTCGCTTCGAGAAACGCTTGGCCCAGCGTACCTGCGCGCTTTACACCCAGGATTTGGAGCGTTTGCAAGCTTGGGCTGGAGAGGCCGAGGTGGATGTGACGCAGGTGCTATCGCACCATGTGCGCGGCTGGGTTGTGCGCATGCACAGCCAGGGCCGCAGCCCACGCGGTATTGCGCTGATTTTGTCGGGCTGGCGCGGCTTTTATGACTGGCTCGCCCGTGAGGGCGCGGTGCCCGCCAATCCGGTGCAAGGCGTGCGCGCCCCAAAGGCGGCCAAACCCTTGCCCAAAGCGCTGGGGGTGGATGATGCGGTGGCATTGGCCGAGCACGACAGCGGGGCCGATGACCCTTGGTTGCAGGTGCGAGATGTTGCGATGGTGGAGTTGCTCTATGGCTGTGGCTTGCGGGTGGGTGAGCTTACGGGGCTGGATGTAGTGGCCAGCACGCAGGCCCTGCAGGCCGGGCGCGGCTGGATTGATCTGCAGACCGCCGAGGTACAGGTGCAGGGTAAGGGGGGTAAACGTCGAACAGTGCCTTTGGGCGCGCAGGCTCTTCAGGCGCTGCAGCAATGGCTGCCCATCCGTATGCAGTTGACGGGCATGCTCGACCAGCCTGTTCCCATGGCGAGTAGTGCGTCGCTGGCGCTGTTTGTGGGGCAGCGTGGGACGCGGTTGACGGCGCAATCGGTTTGGCAGCGGCTACGCCGGCGCAGCCTGATGGCAGGCTTGGCCACGCCAGTGCATCCGCACATGCTGCGGCACTCGTTTGCCAGCCATCTGCTGCAGTCCAGCGGCGATTTGCGCGCGGTGCAGGAGTTGCTGGGCCACGCCAACATCAGCACCACGCAGGTGTACACACGTCTGGACTTTCAGCACTTGGCCAAAGCCTACGACGCGGCCCACCCCAGGGCAAAACGCAAACCCTGACCGGTCACTTCTTGCTGCGCAGCTTGACGATGCCCAGCATGTCCATGACCATTTTTTCGTAATAGGGTTCGGACGTACCTTTTTGCATTTTGCGCAGGAAGTACTTCTCGAATGCAACCTTGGCCAGGTGGACCCACTTGCCCTCGCCAAACCAGCTGACGTTACGGGGCGGGATTTGGGGCAGGGCCACGAAGGCGGCGCCGGTGTCGCCAAAGTCAGCCAGACACACGGTGTTCCAGGTGGCTTTGTGGCTGGGTTCTTTGCCGTCGAGCATTTCGCGGATGTTGTGGGCAGTAGCGGTCACCATGGACTCGATCATGTAGCCGGTCTTGGGGGTGCCGCAAGGAATCGGTGTGGGCTCCACAGGCGGAATGGCCACGCACACACCCACGCTGAAGATGTTGTGGAACTTGGGGTTGCGCTGGTGCTCATCAATGGTGATGAAGCCCCGTGGGTTGGTCAGGCCTTCGATGCCGAACACGGCATCCACCCCCTTGAAAGCGGGCAGCATCATGGAGTGCTTGAAGGGTAGCTCATGCTCACGTTTGGGGTTACCCATGTCGTCGTGCTCGGTGACGTACATCTTGCCGTTTTCAATTTTGGTGGTCTTGGCGTTGCAGATCCACTTGATGTGGCGATCACGCATGGCCGCTTCAAGCAGGCCTTTGGAGTCACCCACACCACCCAGGCCGAGGTGACCAATGTAGGGCTCGGAGGTCACGAAGGTCATGGGCACTTTGTCGCGGATCTTGCGCTTGCGCAGGTCGGTGTCCATGATGAAGGCGTATTCGTAGGCAGGACCAAAGCACGAAGCGCCTTGTACCGCGCCGACCACGATAGGGCCGGGATCGGCGACAAATCTGTCCCAGTTGAGCTGGGCCGTTTCGGCGTGGCTGACGTGGCAGATGGATTGGGTGTGGCCGTCAGGACCCAAGCCAGGGATTTCGTCGAAAGCGAGTTTGGGGCCAGTGGCAATGACCAGATAGTCGTAATTGACCACAGTGCCATCCAGCAACTCGATTTTGTTCTGATCGGGATGCACGCGTTTGGCGGCTTGGGTGATGGCTTTGATGCCTTTGCGACCGAGTGCAGGCTCGATGTCGATTTCAATGTCTTTGCGCTTGCGCCAGTTCACGGCCACCCAGGGGTTGGAGGGCACAAAGTGGAAGCGGGGAGAGTCGCTGATCACGGTCACCGTGTCGCCCGGGCGAGCTGCTGCTTTCATCTCATAGGCCATGGGCATGCCGCCAATGCCGGCGCCCAGAATCACGATATGTGCCATGCTTTCTCCTCGTTGGAAATGTCTTGAACGAAAACATCGTACCGCATACCCCGGGGGTATGGAATCGCGGATACTCCTTGGTTCTGAAAGATTTTTTTGCGACCTGAATCGGAGCTTACATGGCACTCATCCCCGCCACCATCCTGACCGGCTTTCTGGGCTCGGGCAAGACCACGCTGCTCAAGCGTGTGCTTTCCGAAGCTCACGGCATGAAGATTGCCGTCATTGAAAACGAGTTCGGTGAGGAGAACATTGATACCGACATTCTGGTCTCCGAGACCAACGAGCAGATCATCCAGATGAGCAATGGTTGCGTGTGTTGCACCATCCGCGAAGACCTGCGTGCCACGCTGCAGTTGCTCGCAGCCAAACGCCGCAAGGGTCTGCTGTCGTTTGACCGTGTGGTGATTGAGACCACAGGTCTGGCCGACCCGGGCCCGGTGGCGCAAACCTTTTTCATGGATGATGAAATTGCCGAGACGTTCATGCTGGATTCTGTGCTGACACTGGTAGATGCCGTGCACGCTCAGCAGCAGCTGACCGACCGTGTCGAGGCTCAGCGCCAGGTGGGTTTTGCGGACCAGATGTTCATCAGCAAGGCGGATTTGGTGTCCTCCGAGGCGCTGGAGGCTTTGCAGCACCGTCTCAAGCACATGAATCCTCGCGCGCCGCAAAAGGTGGTTCATTTTGGTGAGGTGCCGCTCAAGGAGGTGTTTGACCTGCGCGGCTTTAACCTGAACGCCAAGCTCGACATCGATCCGGACTTCTTGAACGCAGGCGATCATGACCATGTGCATGACGAGCATTGCGGCCATGACCACGATCATGAGCATGTGCACGATGAGCATTGTGGTCACGACCACCACCATGACCACGAACACGGCGAGCACTGCAACCACCCGCACCATCATCACCATGATGACGACGTCAAGAGTTTTGTGTTCAAGACCGAACGTCCGTTCGATCCGGCCAAGCTGGAAGACTTTTTGGGGGCTATCGTCAATATCTATGGCCCGCGCATGCTGCGCTACAAGGGGGTGCTTTACATGAAGGGCACCGAGCGCAAAGTCATCTTCCAGGGCGTGCACCAGCTCATGGGCAGTGACCTGGGGCCGTTGTGGACCGATAACGAAACCAAAATAAGCAAAATGGTGTTCATTGGAATCGATTTGCCTAAAGATATTCTGATTCAGGGGCTGGAGCAAAGCCTGGTCTGATGATCAAGCACGGCGCGCTATGGCGTAAAAAACAATGAATTCACGTCAAATGCGGAATTTGACCGTTCTAATCGCTACAATCGCTGGCCTGTAAGAGGCACCTTTGTGCACACGCCAAGGAGACATGACGTGAATGCGGTAAAAAAGACGGCTGCCAAAAAGGCGGCTGTGACCAAGAAAGCGGTAGCCCCCAAAGCTGCAGCACCTAAAGCCAAAGCCGTGAAAGCACCCGTGGCTAAAGCAAGTGCATCCAAAGCCAAACCAGTGGCCAAGAAGCCTGCGCCCAAAGCTGCCTCCAAAAAGGTGGTGCCCGTGAAAGCGGCAGTTAAAAATGCCGCTAAAGCAGTCAAAGCAAACACGCCTGTGAAGGCCGCTGCCAAGCCCAAGGTTGGGGCTAAACCCGCCGCCAAAGCCAAGCCTGTTGCAAAACCTGTCAAGGAGAAGACGGCTGTTAAAGCGGCTGTCAAAGCGGGGGTGAAAGCGACTTCAAAAACATCTGCAAAAGCCCCAGCCAAGTCCCCGACGAAAGTTGTTGCGCCCAAGGCGCTCGCCAAGCCTGCGGCCAAGGTCGTGAGCAAAGCCGCTCCCGTGGTGGCTGCTCCAGCGACCAAGCCAGCGCCTGTGGTGTCTGCAGCGCCTGTCCAGACTGCGGCTGTGCCGCGCGCCAGCAAGGCGTCGGCTCGTCTCGCGCAAATCACAGTGCCGTCCATGGCCCAAAGCGTGGCCTCGACGGCGGCCAAATCAAGTTATTTACCTACAATGCCATCCCCTGTTATTTCTGCTCCTCTGACCTCTGTGAAGAAAAATCCCAAACTGGCCAACAACTGGAAAAACAAATCCGTTGAAGCCTTGACCGATGAGGAAATCCTGGCCATGCCAGAGGCCGAGTACATGAACGATGTACAACTGGCTTTTTTCAGACGCAAGCTGGTCGAACTCAAGCAGGGCATTCTTGACAATGCTGGCGAGACCACAGAACACCTGCGCGAAGACACGGTGGTCGTGCCCGATCCTGCAGACCGTGCCACGATTGAAGAAGAGCATGCCTTGGAGTTGCGTACCCGAGATCGTGAGCGCAAGCTGCTCAAGAAAATCGAGCAGTCCATCAATCTGATCGATGCCGGTGATTACGGTTATTGCGATGAAACGGGTGAACCGATCGGTGTTGGGCGTTTGCTCGCGCGTCCTACGGCCACGCTGTCGCTGGAGGCCCAGCAGCGCCGCGAACTCAAGCAAAAGATGTTTGGCGATTGATCAAGTGCCTTTTGCCGATCCCGCGAAGCCCCTTTTCAGGGGCTTTTGTGTTTCTGGGGGTTAATTACGGCTGTGGTGAAAAAATATTTTTATGTCCTCGATGCCTTCACATCTTACTTTTATAGTGGTTTCTAAGTGCCTAATTTGTAATGAAAAAATCCATTTAAAACTTCTTCAAAACACCTGTAAGCCATTGATTTCATTGGGATTTTTTGGAAAAACACGCTTGCTTGGGTCGGAAATCCTGATACAGTGCAAGAAAGTGCAATTAAGTGGGAAAAAGTGCCCGCTGTGCGCTATCAATGCCAAAGGTCAAGATCGTGTTTCAAGGTGCATCGTCGCTGAGTCTGGATGGAAAGGGGCGTTTGTCGGTACCGACAAGGCACCGTGACGTCCTGTCGGCCACGGCGGGTGGTCAGCTCACGATCACCAAGCACCCGCACGGCTGTCTGATGGTGTTTCCCCGTCCCGAGTGGGAAAAGTTCCGTGAGCGTATTGCTCAGTTGCCGATGTCGGCGCAGTGGTGGAAGCGCATCTTCCTGGGCAATGCCATGGATGTGGAGATGGACGGCACGGGGCGGGTGTTGATTTCGCCCGAGTTGCGCCAAGCCGCCGGCATCTCGAAAGACACCATGCTGCTGGGCATGGGTAACCATTTCGAGCTGTGGGATAAGGCCACTTATGACGCGCAAGAGGCGCAGGCCATGCAGGGCGAAATGCCCGATGTGTTCAAGGACTTCTCGTTCTGAGTGCCATGACCGCGCCCGTGCTTGCCCACATTACCGTCATGCTTGATGTTGCTGTTGAAGCTTTGTTGGCTTCGGCTGCGGGCGCTGCGGGGCATTATGTGGATGGCACCTTTGGTCGTGGCGGGCATTCGCGACTGATCTTGTCGCGCCTGGATCCGCAAGGGCGCCTGACGGTGTTTGACAAGGATCCGGAGGCTATTGCTCAAGCGCGTCAGATTCAGGATGTGCGCCTGAGTATTCGCCACGAGGGGTTCCGGCATCTCCAGGAATTGCCCGATGGCAGTGTCGACGGGGTGCTTTTGGACTTGGGGGTGAGCTCCCCCCAGATTGATGACCCCGCAAGGGGTTTTTCTTTTCGTTTTGAAGGTCCCCTGGACATGCGCATGGATCCCACGCGCGGCGAAAGTGTGGCCGAGTGGTTGGCCTCCGCCGAAATGGGGCAGATTGCAGAGGTGATTCGTGACTATGGCGAAGAACGGTTTGCTGTTCAGATTGCAAAGGCGATTGTGGCTCGCCGACAGGAGCGGGGCCCAATTTCATCCACCACTGAATTGGCCCAGCTCGTGGCTGACACGGTCAAAACCCGCGAGCCGGGTCAGAACCCTGCAACGCGGACATTTCAGGCTCTTCGGATTTTCATCAACGCCGAGCTTGAAGAGCTCCAGCAGGCGCTAGAAGCGGCTGTTCGGGTGCTGCGTCCGGGCGGGCGGCTGGTGGTGATCAGTTTTCATTCATTGGAAGACCGTATCGTCAAGCAGTTCATCGCCAAGCACAGCAAAGAGGTGGTGGATCGCCGTGTGCCGTTTGCGCAGCCTAAACCGATGCATCTGAAAGCGCTGGAGCGTGTCAAGCCGAGCGAGGCTGAGGTGGCTGCGAATGCGCGTTCGCGCAGCGCCATCATGCGTGTGGCTGAGCGCACGGAGGTGCCGGCATGATGCGCCTCAATGTGTTGTTGCTGGTGGCGGTGGTGCTCAGTGCCCTGGCCTTGGTGCGTTCGCAATACGAGACGCGTCGTTTGGTGATGGCCATTGAAAAAGTCAACAAGGAATCGGCCTTGCTTGAAGTGGAGCATCAGCGTCTGCTGGTTGAGCGTCGTGCGCAGGCAACGCCCCAGCGCGTGCAGTCGCTGGCCCAGCAGAAACTGCAAATGCGTGTGGCCACGCCTGCTATCACTCAATATGTGTCGATGACGCCGGGCAACGCTGGTGGGGCGTCTGCGGGAGTGGCGAAATGAGCGGCAGCCGCAGCGTTCAGTTCTCCACCAGTCCCTTGCTGGCCAGCAAGACGCCAGTCTGGCGCAGTAAATTCATTGTGGCTGCCATGGCTTTGGGTTTCCTGGGGCTGGTGGGCCGTGCGGCTTACGTGCAGGTCTTCAACAACGACTTCTTCCAGCGCCAGGGTGAGGTGCGTTATGCCCGGACGCTGGTGATGCCTCCGAGCCGCGGCAAAATTATCGATCGAAATGGCATGCTGCTCGCCTCCAGCGTCCCTGCGCCCAGCATCTGGGCCAATCCAGAGGAAATGGAGCGCGACCCCGCCAAATTGAAGGAGCTGGCCAAGCTTCTGGGCATGAGCGCATCGGCGCTGGATAAAAAGCTCGAAGATGACGACAAGACGTTTGTCTGGCTGCGCCGGCAGATGGACGAGCCTGATGCAAAAGCCGTTCTTGCGCTGGGTATCAAGGGGATTTACAGCCATAAGGAATACAAGCGTCTGTACCCCGAAGGTGAAGCTGCAGCCCACATTGTGGGCTTTACCAATGTGGAAGACCAGGGGCAAGAGGGTGTCGAATTGGTGTTCCAGAAGGCGCTTGCAGGTAAGCCGGGCTCTCGCCGTGTGATCAAGGATCGTTTGGGGCGTGTGGTCGAAACGGTGGGCGATGTCTTGCCGCCCGAGGATGGTCGCGATATTCAACTCTCGATTGACAGCAAGGTTCAGTTCTTTGCCTACCAGAAGCTGCGTGAGGCCGTGCTGGAGCACAAAGCCAAGGCCGGTAGTGTGGTGGTGCTCGACGCACACAGTGGCGAGCTGCTGGCCCTGGCTAACTACCCGAGCTACCAGCCTGACAAGCGTGTCAATTTAAGTGGTGAGCAGTTACGCAACCGCGCGTTGACAGACACTTTTGAGCCGGGCTCGACCATGAAGCCCTTCGCCATTGCGTTGGCTTTGGAAAAAAACCTGATCCGGCCGGAAACGGTGATCCAGACTGCGCCGGGCCGAATCAATATCACCGGATCGACCATCACGGATGCCCATCCACATGGCCCGCTGACGGTCAATGAGGTGATTCAGAAGTCCAGCAACGTTGGCACGGTCAAGATTGCCATGCAAATGACGCCGCGTGACATGTGGGAAATGTTCACCGAGGTGGGCTTGGGTCAGAAACCCAATGTGCCTTTCCCGGGTGTGGCTGCGGGTCGTCTGCGACCCTACAAGACCTGGCGCCCCATCGAGCAGGCCACCATGAGTTACGGCTATGGTCAGTCGGTCAGTCTGCTGCAACTGGCGCGTGCCTACACACTGTTTGCGCGCGATGGTGAAGTAGTCAATCCCGGTTTGCTCAAGTCCGATGCGCCGGTGCAGGGCGTGCGCGTCATCAGTGTGGCCAATGCACGTGCTGTTCGAAAAATGCTCAATATGGCCGCAGTCCCGGGCGGGACTGCACAAAAGGCCCAGACCATGGGCTATTCGGTCGGAGGCAAGACCGGCACGGCACACAAGCAAGAGGGTAAGGGTTATGCGGGCAACAAATACCGCGGCGTGTTTGTGGGGATGGCGCCGATAGAGGCGCCACGCATTGTGGTGGCGGTCATGATCGATGAGCCCAGCAATGGTAAATATTACGGTGGTGATGTGGCGGCTCCGGTGTTCAGCGAGGCGGTTCAACAAACCTTGCGTGTCCTGGGGGTGCAGCCAGACATGGCGGTCAAGCCTCAGGTGGTGACCCAAACGGTGGAGGAGTCGTTCTGATGATCGAACTTCACACGCCGCAACAAGCCGCTCAGTGGCTGCGTGAAAGCGTCACGGGCGTTTTGCATGCAGACAGCCGCAAGGTTGGAGCAGGCGACGGTTTTATTGCCTGGCCTGGGGCAGCCGTGGATGGTCGTCGTTTTGTGCCGGCAGCGCTGGCTCAGGGGGCGGCAGCCTGTTTGATCGAAGCCCAAGGCAGTGAGACTTGGTGCAATGTGGAGCCTGCGCAGCGCGTGGCCACTTTGCCCGATCTCAAGCGCAACACGGGCGTGGTGGCAGATGCTTTTCATGCCCATCCCAGCGAGCGTTTGCATGTCATCGCGGTTACCGGCACGAACGGTAAAACGTCAACTGCATGCTGGTTGGCGCAGGCGTTGTCGATGGTGGGCGGTGTCCAGCGTTGCGGGGTAGTGGGTACTTTGGGGATGGGGATCTGGCCTGATCTGAACTACACGGGCATGACGACCCCTGACCCGGTTCGCTTGCAGCAAGCATTTGTGGACGCCCTGGATGCCGGTGCAACGTATTGCGCCATCGAGGCTTCTTCCATTGGCTTGGCTGAGCATCGATTGGATGGCACGCGCATTCGTACGGCCATCTTTACCAATTTCACGCAAGACCACCTGGACTACCACGGCAATATGCAAGCCTATTGGCAGGCCAAACGGGCCCTGTTCAACTGGGCCGGCTTGAAAGTCGCTGTGGTGCATGTGGACGATCCTCGCGGTCTTCAACTGGCGGATGAGCTCAAAAATTCAGGTCTTGATCTGTGGACCTGTGGACGCAAGCACTCTGCACGCTTGCGTGCCCATCCCGTGGCGTATTCGCAAGGCTTGGCATTTGATGTGTTCGAGGGTGACCTCTGCTGCCGTGTGCAAACCACGCTTGCAGGCGACTACAACATCGATAACCTGTTGTGCGTCATCGCAGCCTTGAGAGCGCAAGGGGTGTCTTTACAGGATGCCTCTGACATTTGTGGCCGTCTGACGGCTGTACCAGGTCGTATGCAGGCCGTGGTCTTGCCTCAAGGGGTGAAGGGGCCTCTGACGTTGGTGGACTACGCTCATACACCTGATGCCTTGGAGCATGCTTTGCAGGCTTTGCGCCCGCTGGCTGAGGAACGTGGTGGACAGTTGTGGTGTGTGTTTGGCTGCGGTGGCGATCGTGATGCCAGCAAGCGTCCCCTGATGGGGGCGGTCGCTGAGCGCTGCGCGGATGCAGTCGTACTGACCAGCGATAACCCTCGATCCGAATCGCCTGAGGCCATCCTGGCGCAGGTGTGTGCGGGTCTGTCGAGCCAGGCGACATGTACCGTGATTGAAGATCGTGCGATGGCCATCCGACATGCCGTCACGACTGCGAGCGCCAAGGATGTGGTGCTGGTGGCGGGCAAAGGTCATGAAACCACTCAGGAAGTGGCTGGGGTCTTTTATCCGTTTTCCGATGCGCTGCATCTGGCTGAGGCGTTCAAAGAGGTGGTGGCATGAACCTGTCATTGACCCAGGCAAGCACGTGGCTGAGCAGCGTTCAGGCTGAACGCGTTGACGGCGTACGCGTGGCGCGGGTGCACACCGATACACGTACGCTGCAAGCCGGTGATTTGTTTGTGGCCTTGCGCGGCGAGCGCTTTGATGCCAACAACTTTGTGGCCCAGGCTGCAACGCAAGGGGCCTCAGCCGTGCTGTGTGAACCCTCGGGCGCAGAGGCCGCGCGACAGGCTGGCCTTCCTGCACTTGTGGTGCCTGACAGCCGTATGGCCTTGGGTGAGCTGGCTGCAGGGTGGCGTGCGCAATTTAATCTGCCCTTGATTGCTGTGACTGGCAGCAATGGCAAGACCACAGTCACGCAAATGATTGCCAGCATTTTGCGCGCACATGCTGGTGATGCAGCCTATGCCACGCGCGGCAATTTGAACAACGACATTGGCGTGCCATTGACCTTGCTGGGTTTGCGCGCACATCACCGCATTGCGGTGGTGGAGTTGGGGATGAATCACCCCGGTGAAATTGCTTACCTGGCCAACATGACTCGACCCACGGTGGCAGTGGTCAATAACGCCCAGCGTGAGCACCAGGAGTTCATGCACACTGTACAGGCGGTGGCTGAAGAAAACGGTTCAGTGTTCGCAGCTTTGCCTGATGGTGGCGTAGCTGTTTTCCCTGCCCAGGATGAGTGGACGCCTGTGTGGCAGCGTTTGGCCGGTGCGTGCACGCAGCTGCAATTTGGTGCTCCACACGCGTCGGTGTGCGCAGCTGTGGTGGTCTGGCACGCTGGAGCCTGGCAGTTCACGCTCAAGACAGAGCAAGGTACCGCACCGGTGACGCTGCACATTGCCGGGCGACACAACGTGAAGAATGCATTGGCTGCAGCCACATGCGCGCTGGCCGCGGGGGTGCCTTTGACCGCTGTCGTCCAAGGCCTGCAGGCATTTGAGCCGGTCAAGGGTCGTTCGCGTGTATTGGCGCTTGATGAAGGGCGTATCACCCTGGTGGACGACACCTATAACGCGAACCCGGATTCAGTACGTGCGGCCATCGATGTGCTTTCTGAGCTGCCCGGTCCCCGTTTGCTGGTGCTGGGTGACATGGGTGAAGTGGGCGATCAGGGGCCGCAGTTCCATGCCGAGGTCGGTGCTTATGCCCTCGAAAAAGGCATTGATGCGTTGTTGACCTTGGGCGATTTGAGTCTGCATGCAAACCGGGCTTTTGGCGCTCAGCGTGGTCAACATTTCGCCGACATGGCGTCGTTACAAGCCGCCATGGTTTCAGTCTGGCGCAGTGTGAACAGCATCGTGGTCAAAGGATCACGCTTCATGAAGATGGAGCGTGTGGTCGAGGCCTTGCAAGAACAAGATCTAAAGGGAGAAACCCATGCTGCTTAGTCTGGCGCAATGGCTACAGGGCCTGCATCCGGAGTGGAGTTTTCTGCGGGTGTTCAACTACATCACTTTCCGCGCTGTGATGTCCGCCATGACCGCATTGTTGATCGGATTGATTGCCGGTCCGTTTGTGATTCGGCGCCTGACTGCGCTCAAGATCGGTCAGCCGGTTCGCGAATACGCCATGCAGACGCACTTGGTCAAGAGTGGAACGCCTACCATGGGCGGGGTGCTGATTTTGTTGTCCATCGCGCTGTCGACGTTGTTGTGGTTTGACCTGTCCAACCGCTTTGTCTGGATCGTGCTGATCGTCACGCTCGGTTTTGGCGCTATCGGCTGGGTAGACGACTGGCGCAAAGTGGTACGCAAGGACCCGGAGGGCATGCGCTCGCGTGAAAAGTATTTCTGGCAATCCGTGATCGGCCTGGTGGCTGCCCTCTACCTGGTGTTCAGCATCTCTGAGAGCAACAACCTCAAGGTGGTGGAGCTGTTTGGCAATTGGGTCATGTCGGGTTTCGATGTCAACCTGCCGCCCAAGGCAGGCTTGCAACTGCCCTTCATCAAGGAGGTCAGTTACCCGTTGGGGGTATTTGGTTTTGTCATCATGACTTACCTGGTCATTGTGGGTTCGAGCAATGCGGTCAATCTGACGGATGGGCTGGATGGCCTGGCCATCATGCCGGTGGTCATGGTGGGTTCGGCGCTGGGTGTGTTTGCCTATGTGACGGGTAGCTCGGTTTACTCCAAATACTTGTTCTTTCCCTACATCCCGGGTTCGGGTGAGTTGATGATCTTCTGCGCTGCGATGGCGGGTGCAGGCCTGGCATTCCTGTGGTTCAACACCCATCCGGCACAGGTCTTCATGGGCGATGTGGGTGCGCTGGCCCTGGGTGGTGCGCTGGGCACGATCGCCGTCATCGTGCGCCAGGAAATCGTGCTGGCCATCATGGGCGGTATCTTTGTGGTCGAGGCCCTGTCGGTCATGCTGCAGGTGACGTATTTCAAATACACCAAGAAAAAATACGGCGAGGGCCGTCGCATCCTGAAGATGGCGCCCCTGCACCACCATTTTGAAAAGAGCGGCTGGAAAGAAACGCAAGTTGTGGTGCGTTTCTGGATCATCACCATGCTGCTGTGTCTGGTGGGCTTGTCCACCCTCAAGCTGAGGTAAGCGATGCATCAGTTGCGCGACCTCCACGTTCTCATTCTTGGTCTTGGCGCTTCGGGCCTGGCCATGGCGCGTTGGTGCGCCCGCCATGGGGCGGTGGTGACCGTGGCCGACACGCGCGAGGCACCGCCGCAGCTGGCAGCTTTGCATGCAGAGTGGCCTGCGGTGAAGTTTGTGAGCGGCTCCTTCAGCGCGGCTTTGGTTGAGGGTACGCCCGTGCGCGCTGTGTTCCGCAGCCCGGGGTTGGCACCAGCAGAGGTGGCGCCGGTGGTCGATGCTGCACGCGCAGCAGGCCTGTGGCAAGGCGGTGAACTGAGTTTGTTTGCCGCGGCTCTGAAAGATCTGAACGAACGCTTTGCCTATGCACCCAAGGTGCTTGGCATCACCGGCACCAACGGTAAAACCACCGTCACTTCATTGACGGGTCAGCTGGTGGCGCGAGCAGGCAAGACGGTGAAAGTCGCTGGCAACATTGGCCCGACGTTGCTGGATACGTTGGCGCAGGCGATGGTCCAGGCCGAGGTGGATGCTCCTTTGCTGGAGCAGCAGGAATTGGAAGCGCAGCAAGCCGAGGCTGAGCGCCTGGCTGCACAAGCAACCATGCCAGCCGCCCAGCAACCCGAAGAGGCTGAGCCTGAGGACAACCCGGATTCGGCCGACGAAGCGCAGGATTTGCCTGCGGCGGATGAGGAAGAAAACCTGGAGCCCCTGACGGTTCAGGCGCCTGCACCCTTGTCAGCCATGGCCCGTGTGTTGCCACAAGTGTGGGTGCTGGAGTTGTCCAGCTTCCAGCTCGACAGCAGCGAAGGCTTTGAACCGACAGCCGCCACGGTGCTCAATGTGACGCAGGACCACCTGGACTGGCACGGCTCGATGCAAGCCTATGCGGATGCCAAGGCTCGTATTTTTGGCCAGCAAGGTTTGATGGTGCTCAACCGCGAAGATGCGACCGTGATGGCCATGCTGCCCGAACCTGTGCGCGTGAAGCTGCAAAAACCGGTGGTGCGTGCGCACACCACCTTTGGCTTGAGCATGCCGCAGCGCCCTGGCGACTGGGGCCTGGAAGTGGTCAATGGCATGGCTTGGTTGGTGCGCGCGCAGGAAGCGGATGAAACCCGCAAGCGTCGCAAGGGTGAGGAAGAAGAGCTCTTCATTCAACGCCTGATGCCAGCGGATGCCCTGCGCATTCGCGGCCGGCACAACGCCAGCAACGCTCTGGCTGCGTTGGCTTTGGCCAGCGCCGCAGGTTGCGCTTTGGCGCCGATGCTCTACGGCTTGCGCGAATACGAAGGCGAGCCGCATCGTGTGCAGTCAGTGGCGGTGGTCAACGACATCGAATTCGTAGACGACAGCAAAGGTACCAATGTGGGTGCCACGGTTGCAGCGCTCGATGGGCTGGGAGCTGACCGCCGTTTGGTCGTGATTTTGGGTGGCGACGGCAAGGGGCAGGACTTTTCTCCATTGCTCGAACCGGTGCAGCGTTGTGCTCGTGCCGTGGTCTTGATCGGCAAGGACGCCCCCTTGATTGAACAGGCTTTGCATGACGTGAGCGTGCCCAAAGTCCTCGTGTCCACCTTGCAAGAGGCTGTGCAACAAGCGCATGTGCTGGCTCAAGCGGGCGATGCGGTGCTGCTTTCGCCAGCTTGCGCAAGCCTGGACATGTTTGACAATTACGCTCATCGTGCAAAAGTCTTCTGCGATGAGGTGCAGGAGTTGGCGCTGGCCAGCGGCAACAGCATGGAGGGCGCACTGTGAGCGAGCAGATGCCCCTGATCGAACGGATTCGTCAATCGCTGTCGAGCCTGCTCAGCTCACTGTCGGGCGGACGTTTACAAGCGCAGTCCGCAAGTGCGGTTCACTTGCCGGTTAATCTGGGCGGGTATGAATTTGTCCAGAACGGACAGGTGTCTTCTGCGCAAATGCAAGGTGTAGATCGTCAGTTGGTGGCAGTGGTTGTTGCTTTGCTGATGTGGGGCATGGTCATGGTGTACTCGGCTTCAATCGCCATGCCGGACAACCCGCGATTTGCCAGCTACACCTCCACACAGTTTCTGATCAAGCACGTGCTCTCGATTGGGGTGGCGTTCGTGGCGTCATTGATCGCTTTCCAAATCCCGATGCAGACCTGGGAGCGCCTGGCGCGACCTTTGTTCCTGGTGGCGTTGGTGTTGCTGGTGCTGGTGCTGGTGCCGCACATCGGCAAAGGTGTCAACGGAGCGCGTCGCTGGATTGCTCTGGGTTTCATGAATTTCCAGCCTTCCGAGCTGGCCAAATTTGCCACCATCATTTATGCCGCGGACTACATGGTGCGCAAGATGGATGTGAAGGAGCGCTTTTTCAAAGCCGTGTTGCCCATGGGGACGGCCGTCGCGATGACGGGTGTGCTTTTGCTGGCTGAGCCGGACATGGGCGCATTCATGGTGATTGCGATTGCAGCCATGGGGATCTTGTTCCTCGGCGGCGTCAATGCACGCATGTTCTTCATGATTTTGGGCGTGCTGGTGGCCGCCTTTGTGATGATGATCATGTTCTCGCCTTGGAGGCGGGATCGTATTTTTGCCTATCTGGATCCTTTCAGCGCCGAGCATGCGTTGGGACGTGGCTACCAACTTTCGCATTCCCTGATCGCGATTGGACGCGGCGAGATTTTTGGTGTTGGATTGGGTGGCAGTGTTGAAAAACTGCATTGGCTTCCCGAGGCGCACACCGACTTCTTGTTGGCTGTCATTGGCGAAGAGTTCGGCTTGGTCGGTGTGACGGTGGTGATCATGCTGTTCTTGTGGCTGACCCGTCGCATCATGGTCATTGGACGTCAAGCCATTGCCATGGATAAAGTTTTTGCGGGGCTGGTGGCTCAGGGGGTAGGCATTTGGGTGGGTTTTCAGTCCTTCATCAACATGGGCGTCAACTTGGGGGCGTTGCCTACCAAGGGCTTGACTTTGCCTTTGATGAGTTATGGTGGGTCGGCCATCTTGATGAATCTGGTGGCGATCGCCGTGGTTTTGCGCATCGATGCAGAAAACAAGCAACTCATGCGGGGAGGTCGCGCATGAAGATTCGCAAGGCTCTGGTGATGGCGGGGGGCACAGGTGGTCATATCTTCCCCGGACTGGCTGTGGCGGAGGCACTGCGTGAGCAAGGCTGGCAAGTGCACTGGCTGGGGGCTCCTGCCAGCATGGAGGCGCAACTGGTGCCCCCGCGAGGTTTTGCTTTCGAGGCGGTCCAGTTTGGCGGCGTGCGCGGCAAAGGACTCAAGACCCTGGCGCTGTTGCCACTGCGCTTGTTGCGTGCCTTCTGGCAAAGCCTTCAGGTGGTGCGACGCGTCAAACCGGATGTGGTGATCGGTCTGGGTGGTTACATCACCTTTCCGGGGGGCATGATGGCCAGCCTTTGGGGCAAGCCCTTGGTGTTGCACGAGCAAAACTCGGTGGCTGGGTTGGCCAATAAGGTACTGGCCCGACTTGCTGACCGTGTGTTCACGGCTTTCCCCGGCGTGTTGCCGGGCGCACAGTGGGTGGGCAATCCGCTGCGTCAGGCATTTTTGATGCAAGACGATCCGGCCAAGCGCTTTGCAGGACGCTCTGGCGCGTTGAAGGTGCTGGTGGTCGGCGGCAGTCTCGGCGCCAAGGCGCTCAATGAAGTGGTTCCCCAAGCCTTGGCATTGTTGCCAGAGAACGAGCGGCCTCAGGTGACGCATCAAAGCGGTGCTAAACAAATAGATGCACTGCGGGAGGCCTACGCGCAAGCGGGTGTGCAGGCTGAGCTCACACCTTTTATCGAAGACACGGCCACTGCGTTTGCCAATGCGGACTTGATCATTGCCCGCGCCGGTGCCAGCACGGTCACTGAAATTGCTGCGGTTGGTGCAGCCGCACTTTTTGTGCCTTTCCCTTTTGCCGTGGATGACCATCAGACCACCAATGCCCGTTTCCTGTCAGAGCAAGAGGGGGCTTGGCTGGTACAGCAGTCGGATTTGTCTGCGCAAGATCTGGCCGAGCGTCTACGTACTTTGGGGCGCGCACAGCTGCAGGTCTGTGCGCAAAACGCATTCAAACAACGCAAAACAAACGCGACACGGGAGGTGGTGATGGCTTGTGAGGAGTTGCTGGCATGAAGCACGCCATCCGAAAGATTCATTTCATTGGCGTGGGTGGCTCTGGCATGAGCGGCATCGCCGAAGTTTTGTTGAACCTGGGCTACCAGATCTCGGGATCTGATCTGAGCGATAGCGCAACCTTGCGCCGCTTGGCCAGTTTGGGCATTGAAACCCATATAGGACACGCTGCCAGCAACGTCAAGCAAGCTGATGCGGTGGTGACTTCTACCGCTGTCAAGGCGGACAACCCCGAGGTGGTGGCTGCGCGTGAGCGCCACATTCCCATCGTGCCACGTGCTGTCATGCTGGCTGAGCTCATGCGTCTCAAACAGGGTGTAGCCATTGCGGGTACGCATGGCAAAACCACCACGACCAGTTTGGTGGCAAGTGTGCTGGCAGCGGCGGGTCTGGACCCCACGTTTGTGATTGGCGGGCGCCTGAACAGTGCTGGTGCCAATGCCAAGTTGGGCACAGGTGACTACATTGTGGTCGAGGCCGACGAGTCCGATGCATCGTTTTTGAACCTGTTGCCGGTGATGGCGGTCGTGACCAATATTGATGCCGACCACATGGAAACCTATGGTCATGACTTCGGTCGGCTCAAACAGGCATTCGTGGAATTTCTGCACAAAATGCCTTTTTACGGTACGGCGATCGTATGCAGTGATGATGCGGGTGTGCGCGCTATCCTCAACGACGTTGCGCGCCCTGTCACCACGTATGGTTTGAACGAAGGCGCTCAGGTTCGAGCCGTGGATGTGCTTGCCCAGAATGGTCAAATGCGCTTTACCGTCCAGCGTCGTAATGGCGTGACGTTACCTGACTTGCAGGTGGTTTTGAATCTGGCCGGCGAGCACAACGTGCGCAACGCACTTGCTGCCATTGCTGTTGCGGTGGAGTTGGGCGTGCCTGATGAGGCCGTTCTGAGTGCGTTGGCCGACTTCAAGGGTGTGGGACGTCGTTTCCAGCGTTATGGAGATGTGCGTACTGCCGACGGACAAGGGTGCTTTACGGTGATCGATGACTATGGTCACCATCCGGTCGAAATGGCAGCCACCCTGGCTGCAGCCCGAGGAGCGTTCCCGGGACGCCGTCTGGTACTGGCTTTTCAGCCGCACCGTTACAGCCGTACACGCGACTGTTTTGAGGACTTTGTCAAAGTCATCAGTCAGGGGTGCGATGCTGTGCTGTTGTCCGATGTGTATGCCGCAGGAGAGGCTCCCATCGTAGCGGCCGACGGGCGCTCGTTGGCCCGCGCGCTGCGTGTGGCTGGTCAGGTCGAGCCTGTTTTTGTGGAGCACATTGCAGACATGCCGCAAGGCATTTTGAGCAATGCACGCGATGGTGATGTGCTCATCTGCATGGGTGCCGGCTCGATTGGCGGTGTGCCTGCGCAGCTGGTGGAGTTGGGAGGCATCGCATGAACTTGGGTAAAGTCGCCGTGCTGTTGGGCGGGCTGTCTGCCGAGCGTGAAGTCTCCCTCATGTCCGGGCAGGGCGTGTTGCAGGCGCTGCAAACATCGGGTGTAGACGCGCAGCCGTTTGATCCGGCCAAGCAGGACCTGAACGAACTCAAGTCTTTGGGCGTGGACCGGTGTTTTATTGCGCTGCACGGCCGCTACGGTGAAGATGGTGCGGTGCAAGGCGCACTGGAGTTGCTGGGCATTCCATACACGGGTTCGGGCGTGATGGCTTCGAGCATCGCCATGGATAAAGCCATGACCAAACGCGTCTGGGTGGCAGAAGGTTTACCGACGCCAGAGCATGTGCTGGTTCACCGATCAGCGCTGGCGCAGGTGGATGTGCAAGCCCTGATTGCACAGTTGGGTTTACCCATGATCGTCAAGCCTGCGCGCGAGGGGTCTTCGATTGGGGTGACCCGCGTTGACCGTGCCGAGCAGCTGGCACCAGCCTTGCAGGAGGCTGCGCGCTGCGATGCCGACATTCTGTGCGAGCAGTGCATTGTGGGCGATGAGGTCACCTGTCCTGTTTTGGGTCGGGGTGACGGAGCGCAAGCTTTGCCGGTCATTCGCATTGTGGCCCCTGATGGAAATTACGACTACCAGAACAAGTACTTCACCGACGATACGCAGTACCTGGTACCGTGTGGTTTGCCTGCAGGCGAGGAACAAGCCATTCAGGCCCTGGTGATCAAGGCTTATCAAGTACTGGGTTGCCGGGGCTGGGGGCGAATTGACGTGATGATCGATGGTCAGACACGTAAACCTTATCTCCTGGAAATCAACACCTCACCTGGCATGACAGGGCATTCGCTGGTGCCCATGTCGGCCCGTGCTGCTGGAATCAGTTACGAACAACTGTGTTTGCAGTTGTTGCAGGACGCGCAGCTGGACAACGAGCTGCCACAGGGGGACCTTGCATGAGCAAGTCCCAGATCCTGCCGATGGATGTACGGTTGATGAACCTCACTGCCAGTGTACTGGCCGTCGTGGCTGTCGGTGTCGTCGTCTATGGCAGTTTGGTCTGGCTGGTGCGATTGCCGCTGTTCAACCTGAACCGGATCACGGTGCAAGGCGAGCTCATGCACAACAACGAAGTGACCTTGCGTGCGAATGTGTTGCCGCAAATGACTGGCAACTTCTTCACCATGAACTTGCAACGCATTCGCCATTCTTTCGAAGCTGTTCCATGGGTCCGAGTCGCCGTAGTGCAACGTGAATTTCCGAACCGTTTGCGCGTTTCCCTGCTGGAGCATCACCCGGTAGCTGTTTGGGGTGATGAGGTTGGCGGCAGTGTCATGGTCAACCGCTTTGGACACTTGTTTGAGGCTCAGGCGGACGACGCAGAGGTGGAGCACCTTCCTCATTTTGAAGGGCCCCAAGATCAGGCGTGGCGCGTTCTGGAGATGTACCAGCAGTTGCAGCCGGTCTTTGAAAGCATGGATATGACGATTGATCGCTTGCAGCTTTCGAGTCGTGGCACCTGGAGTTTGAGCACCAGCCATGGCGCCCAGCTCGAACTCGGTAAAGGCAATGCCCGCGAGGTGATGGGCAGGCTGGAAGTGTTCTGGAAAACCTTGTCGCAAGTCACTGCGCGTTACGGCCGTCATCCGAGCGCTTTGCAAAGTGCCGACTTGCGACATGAAAACGGGTATGCACTGCGTCTCAAGGGTGTGACCACGGTGGAGCCTGGGCAAGTGTCGGGACGCAAACCTTGAGTATGGTGATGTGTTTTATTGAAATTGAACTGAATGGTGGAATGACAAATGGCTAAAGAATACAAAGATCTGGTCGTTGGTCTGGACATTGGCACCTCCAAAGTCATGGTGGTGGTGGCCGAAGTGATGGGCTCAGGCGACCTCAAGTTGGCGGGACTGGGCATTGCGCCCGGCAATGGACTCAAGCGAGGTGCGGTGGTCAACATCGACGCCACTGTGCAAAGCATTCAGCAAGCGCTGAAAGAAGCCGAGCTGATGGCCGACTGCAAGATCACGCGGGTGAACACCGGCATTACCGGCAGCCATATTCGGGGCCTGAACTCCAGTGGCATGGTGGCCATCAAGGACAAGGAGGTCAGTCCTGCGGATGTCGCTCGTGTCATGGAAACTGCCCGTGCGCTCAATATTTCGACAGACCAGCGTTTGCTGCTGGTGGCGCCGCAAGAGTTTGTGATCGACGGGCAAGAAGTCAAAGAGCCTATTGGCATGAGCGGCATGCGTCTGGAAGCGAAAGTGCACATCGTGACCGGCGCTCAAAGCGCAGCCGAGAACATCATCAAATGCGTGCGCCGTTGTGGTCTCGAGGTGGATCAGCTGCTGCTCAATCCACAGTCATCGAGTTTGGCGGTGTTGACTGAAGACGAGCGCGAGCTCGGCGTGGCCTGCGTTGACATTGGCGCGGGTACTACCGATGTGGCTATTTTTGCGGGAGGCTCTATTCGCCACACTGCGGTGATTCCGATTGCGGGTGACCTGATCACCAGCGATATTGCGATGGCACTGCGCACGCCCACAAAAGATGCTGAAGACATCAAGGTGGAAAACGGTTACGCCAAGCAGTTGTTGGCCAACGCTGAGGCACAGGTGGAGGTGCCGGGTCTGGGCGATCGTGGTCCTCGCATGCTTAGCCAACAAGCTTTGGCCGGTGTGATTGAGCCGCGTGTAGAAGAAATTTTTTCCTTGGTGCAGCAAGTGGTACGCGAATCGGGATACGAGGAGGTGTTGTCCTCGGGCATTGTGCTCACCGGCGGCAGCGCGGTCATGCCCGGCATGATCGAGTTGGGTGAAGACATCTTCCTCAAGCCCGTGCGTCGCGGCATTCCCAAATACAGCGGCGCGTTGTCCGACATGGTAGGTCAGCCGCGTGCGGCCACAGTCATGGGTCTCCTCGAAGAGGCTCGCCTGGCGCGCCTGCGCGGCTTCAAGGTCACCCAGAAAAAGAGTTCGGTGAACAACGCGTTCACCCGATTCAAGGACTTCATTGTGGGGAACTTCTGATGGTTTTTCACAGACATTTTTTTCAGCAAGGCAGTCCGCCAAGAGCAGGCCCTCAAGCGCGATGTCGACGACGAAAACGTCCAACGCATACAAACACATTTTTTCAACTTCAACTGGCAAATTAAACAATAGGAGCACACCATGAGCATTGAGATGATCGAAACCGAAGAATTCAACCAAGGCACGCAGATCAAAGTGATCGGCGTCGGCGGCGGTGGTGGCAATGCGGTCGAGCACATGATCGAGCGCAACGTCCAGGGCGTGGAGTTTGTCTGCGCCAATACCGATGCGCAAGCCTTGGCACGCAGCTCTGCGCACAGCTTTATCCAGCTCGGCGGCAGCGGCCTGGGCGCAGGCAGCAAGCCCGAAAAAGGCCGTGAGGCTGCAGAGGCTGCAGAAGCGGCCATCCGTGAATCGATTGCAGGCTCGCACATGCTGTTCATCACCGCAGGCATGGGCGGCGGCACCGGTACGGGTGCTGCCCCTGTGATCGCGCGCATCGCCAAGGACATGGGTATCCTGACCGTGGGCGTGGTGACCAAGCCTTTCGAATTTGAAGGCGGGCGTCGCATGAAAAATGCGGACGAAGGCATGTCCGAGCTCGAAGCCAACGTGGATTCGCTGATCGTGGTGCTCAACGAAAAACTGCTGGAGCTGCCCGGCGGCGAGGACATGACCCAGGACGAGGCTTTTGCGCATGCCAATGACGTGCTCAAGAATGCCGTAGGCGGTATTGCCGAAATCATCAATGTGCCTGGCCACGTGAACGTCGACTTCGAAGACGTGCGCACTGTGATGGGCGAGCCTGGCAAAGCCATGATGGGCACGGCCATGGCCAGCGGTCCGGACCGCGCCCGACTGGCTGCTGAGCAAGCCGTGGCTTGCCCGCTGCTCGATGGTGTGGACCTGTCGGGTGCCAAAGGCGTGCTGGTGCTCATCAGTGCTGCCAAAGGATCCCTCAAGCTGTCCGAGTCCAAGCAAGCCATGAACACCATTCGTGCTTACGCTTCGGAAGAAGCGCACGTGATCTACGGTACCGCTTATGACGAATCCCTGGGTGACCAGATTCGTGTCACGGTGGTAGCGACCGGACTGTCCAAGGCGGGTGCTCGTCGCAACGCCCCGACACTGCAAGTGCTTCGTACAGGCACTGACAACACGCCTTTTGCGGTGGGCGGTGAGGCGGAGTCCATGGTGGTGGCCGCTCCCGCAGCCATGGCTTCGGGCATGAGCACGCCAGCCGTATGGCGCAGCAGCCGCACTCATGCTGCCGCGCGAGTTGACGGCATGTCGTCCGCCGGCATGGATGACATCGAGATTCCGGCTTTCCTGCGCAAGCAGGCGGATTGATCTCGGCCTGAAAGTCAGCGTCTGCCAGGCGCTGACTCGACTTTCAATGCTCTTTACCGGGCAGGCTTCACCGCCTGTCCGGTTTTTTGTATCTGTAAGCAGAAGAAATAACAAGCCTTGCCCTCTGCAAGGTTGAGGCGGAAGACCTAGAATCACTCCATGCTTGAACAACGAACACTCAAAACCCTGACCCGTGCTGTAGGCGTTGGCCTGCACAGTGGGCAGCGTGTCGAGTTGACGTTGCGACCCGCACCAGTTGACACCGGCATTGTGTTTCGCCGCGTGGATTTGCCCGAACCGGTGGACATTGCCGTCAATGCGCAGGCCATCACCGACACCCGACTGGCCTCGACGATTGGGACCGGCAACGCCAAAGTGCACACCATTGAACACCTGATGTCTGCCTGCGCCGGCTTGGGCATCGACAACCTGTATGTGGACATCACCGCCGAAGAGGTGCCGATTCTCGATGGCTCGGCCTCGTCATTTGTGTTCCTGCTGCAAAGCGCAGGGGTGGTGACCCAGAAAGCCCCCAAAAAATTCATACGCGTGCTCAAACCTGTGGAGGTGCGCGAGGGTGAGGGTGCACAGGCCAAGTGGGCACGTCTGGAGCCTTATCATGGTTTCAGCCTGAGTTTTGAAATCGACTTCCGCCACCCGGCTGTCGACTCCACCGGGCAAATGGTGAAGTTTGACTTTACCGAGGGTGTTTATTCGCGTGACATCGCCCGCGCCCGCACCTTTGGGTTTACCAAAGATGTCGAGATGCTGCGCTCCAACGGCCTGGCTTTGGGCGGTGGCTTGGACAACGCCATCGTGATGGACGACTACAAGGTCCTCAACGCTGACGGGTTGCGTTATGACGACGAATTCGTCAAACACAAAATCCTCGATGCGATTGGCGATTTGTATGTGGTCGGGCGTCCGCTCTTGGCCGCCTACACCGCATTTCGTTCCGGTCATGCGATGAACAACCAACTGCTGCGCGCCCTGCTTGTGCAGCCCGAGGCTTACGAAATCGTGAGCTTCAACAACGAAGCCCAGGCGCCTGCGGGTTATGCCCGCCTACAGCCCGCCTGGTAATCCACCCTTGAAACAGCCTCAGTGGCTGCGGCCGCTGCGGTACATGCCGTGTGTCTTGCGCTGCAACGCGCCTTGCGCGGCCAGCTTGTTCATGGACGGGCTGGCATGCGCATGGGTAATCGCCAGGCCCAAGGCATCGGCAGCATCCTGGCGCGGAGTGCCGGGTAATTGCAACAGCCGTTTGACCATTTCCTGAATTTGCGCTTTTGCGGCACGACCGTGGCCGGTGATGGCCTGCTTCATTTGCAGCGCGGTGTATTCGGCCACCGGCAGGCCGCAAGACACCAGGGCCGTTACACAACACCCGCGCGCCTGGCCCAGCATCAGGCTGGCCTGCGGGTTGACGTTGATGAACACAATCTCGACCGAAGCCACATCGGGCTGGTAGCGGGCGTGGATTTCCCGGATGCCGTCGTAAATGATCTTCAGGCGGGCAGGCAGGTTACCCATCTCACCCTGGGTGGTTTCGATCACACCGCTGGCCACATAGCTGAGCTTTTGCCCTTGCATGTCGATGACCCCAAAACCGGTGGTCTGCAGGCCCGGGTCAATACCCAAAATGCGCACGGTTTCTGTCAAGGCGCTCATGGGATACGCACCTCTGCCATGCGAGCCGTGATCGTGAAAGCCCGTTCGTTCAGATAGCTGGACTGAGCCAGTTTTTCAAAATAGCGTGGCCGCGGCAGCATCACAGCCAAGCGGGCGGCTTCCCAGTTGTCCAATCGCGCTGCTGGTTTGCGAAAGTAATGTTGTGCGGCGGCTTCGGCCCCGAACACCCCTTCGCCCCACTCCACGTGGTTGAGGTAAATCTCCAGAATCCGGCGCTTGCTCAGCAGTGCTTCTAATGTGAGCGTGATCAGCATTTCCTGTCCCTTGCGCGTCAGAGTGCGCTCACCGCTGAGGAACAGATTTTTGGCCAGCTGTTGCGTGATGGTGGAGCCCCCCACAATCTTGACGGGCTTGACGGGCTTGGCGGCGGCGTTGGGTCGGCGCTGCGCCTGTTGGTCGGCACGCGCCTGGGCTTTGGCATTCTTTTGCCAGGCTTGTTCCAGAGAGTCCCACCAGATGCCGTGGTGTTGCACAAAAGCGCTGTCTTCCGAGGCAATGACAGCGCGCTTGAGGCTGTTGGCCAGTTGGTCCTGGCCACGCCAGTCCTGGCGCCATGGCAGGCGGTGTTGTTCGTTGGCGATGCGCCAGATTTGTGTGCGCTCGAAAGTGGTGGATTGCGGATCTACCACCGCCATCAAAGCGATGCGCAGCACAAAATACAGCTGCAGAGCCAGCAGGCTCAAGGCCAGCAACAGGATCCAGCGCATCAATGCTTTCATGGTGCTTGATTTACGGTTTCGGTTCGTGGCTGAGCACGCGGGTTTGCAAGGTATCGTCGCGAGAGAACATGAAGTGCGCCACCACCACAATTTGATCCGCTTGCTTGCGCATTTTGCTGCTGAATGCGTCAAACGGCGCAGCGTTGCGCACAATCGCTACGGCCCGCTCGTCGAGTAAGAGGTTGTGCGAGGTCACGGCGACGTCGGTGCCCACCAGCTGACCGCTGGCATCGACAGTGATGACCATGGTCAACTTACCGTAAAGCTTTTGGCCATTGGCTTGTGGAAAGTTCTCGGTGCCTTTGAGCTCGATCAGACGGCGCAGCTTGTCGTAATACAGTGCATATACGGCTTCCCGCGTGGCCGGGCTGATGTAGCGCTTGCGCGGGGCCTGCTGGGTTTTTTGTACGCTTTGCTCAATGCGCGCCAGGTTTCGGGCCAGCTGGGCCTTGCGTTCTTCGCGTGCCTGGCGTTCCTGGTCTGTACCCTGATTGCCAGCATCATAGCGAGAGAGCTCGGCCAGCTCCTGCTTGAGTTGGGTCAGCAGCTGTACCTGCTGGGCGCGCAGGGCTTCGATTTTGCGTTGCATCTCTGCGATGTCCACACCTTCGGTGGGGAGAGTGGTCGGTGGCAAGGGCGAGCTGCTCAATCCTGCTTGCAAGGTGTCTTCTCCGCCACCTGCCAATTGCACTTGGGCCAGGGCTTGCGCCTTGCGCGGTGCATCTTTGCTTTGGGCGTTGACCAGCACCACCTCCAGAGGGGTGTTCTCAAACACACGGTTGAAGGTCTCGGGAGCGGCAAAGCGCAGCAGCAGCAAACTGGCGTGGGCAAGCACTGACAGGCCCAGTGCCCAGACCAGGGTGCGATTGGAGGCTGGACTCATGCGCCCGAACCCAAGGCAGGCACCTGTTCGGCTTCGTTCAGGTCCACCGCAATATGTACGGGGCCAGCGACGACTTCATCTTCGTCTTCTTCTGGTGTGGAGCAAGCCCCGGTGGTATCCGTGGCGTCCAGGTGGGCCAACACGGTGCCGTGCACATCCAGCGCCATCAAGTCCACCTCACCCAGTTTGACGCGTACGCGTGCACCGCGCTGCAGACCTTGTGCTCCCATGACGGTAAAGACCAAGGGCAGGGTATCTGCGCGCACCAGCCAGGCGCCGCCGCCCGCTTCCTTGATCAGCGCTGCGTCCAGCTCGGTGATGGCGTTTTGCTGCAGGTACTTCAGCGTCCAGTAGCGCTCCATGCCGCCTTGCACCTGGTTGTAGCCGCTGTAGGCAGCGTCAAAGGCGCTGATGATCGAAAACAGCTCGGCGTCCTTGGGCTTGAAGGGTGCGGCCAGCGCAGCGGTGGCACCGTGGCGTGCGCACGCAATGATTTGCCACTGGTTGACCAGGTCGGTGTAGCGACGCAGGGGTGAGGTGCTCCAGGCGTAGCTGGGCACGCCAATGCCAGCATGCGGCAGCGCCTTGGTGCCCATGCGTACCTTCACGCCCGGCGCCAAGCTGGCCTGACTGCGGTAAATGCCGGGCACGCCCAGCTGGGCCAGCCACTGCCCCCAAGTGCTGTTGGCCAGAATCATGGCTTCGGCCACCATCAAGTCCAGTGGTGCGCCACGTTGGCGCACGCCAATCAAGACCGTCTCATCGCCGTTTGGCGGCGTGTCGTTGCTGGGCCGATCGAGTTTGAAGCTGTAGTCGGGGCGGTTAAAGGTTTCGGGCTTGCCACGCACCACCTCACGCCGAGCCTTGAGGGTTTGCGCCAAGCGCCAGAAAAACGCCAGCGTGGCGCGGCTGACAGGCACGTCCGCGTGGTCGGTGGTGTCAGCGCCTTCCAGCCAGGCCTGGGTGATGCGGTCGTCAAGCTGGTCGTGGCGCAGGTTGACCTGGATCGGTACGCGTTCCAGCTTGGTTTCGGTGCTCTGCACCTCCAGGCTGGCTTCGTCAAACGTCACGTACAGCGATACCGCTGGGCAAGCCTGGCCCTCGGCCAGGGTGTAGTTCTGCACCACCGCGTCGGGCAGCATGGTGATTTTGTAGCCCGGCATGTACACGGTGGACAGCCGGGCGCGGCCCAGCTGGTCGATCGCATCCCCTGGCTTGAAGGCCAAACCCGGCGCTGCAATGTGGATGCCCACGGTGACCGTGCCGCTGCCCAGGCCTTGGAGGGACAAGGCATCGTCAATCTCTGTGGTGTGCGAATCGTCGATGGAGAACGCTTGCACAGGGGCCAGCGGCAGTTCATCGGTGATGGCTGGGGCCTGCAGGCTGGGAAAGCCTGTGCCCTTGGGGAACCACTCGAACAAAAAGCGTTGCCAATGAAAGTCCCAGGCCGAATTCAGTGCGCCGGCGCGTTGCAGCAGGCCCAGAGGGTCCAGCTGGCTCTCGCGCGAGGCTTGCACCACTGCCTTGTATTCGGGGGTGTTTTTGTCCGGCTTGAACAGGATCTTGTAGAGCTGCTCGCGCACGGGCTCGGGGCATTGGCCCTGCACCAGTTGAGCGGTCCAATCCTCAATCTGGGCCTGGATCTGCTTTTTCTTTTCAATCGCGGCCAGGGCTTGCTGCACGATCTCGGCCGAGGCCTTGCGAAACCGGCCTTTGCCTGCGCGGCGGAAATAGTGCGGCGCTTCGTGCAGGCGCATCAAGGCCGCAGCTTGCTCCAGCGTGCTGGGCGAGGCCGAAAAATAGTCTTTGGCCAAGTCGGCAAAGCCAAACTCTTCGTCGGGCGCGAATTCCCAGGCCAGGTCCAGCTCGATGCTGTCCGCCAGAGCGGCGGCCTGCGCTATCAGTTCGGCGGGGCTGGGCTTTTCAAAACGCAGCAGCATGTGCGCGGCCTTGACTTTGGTGCGCTTACCGGAATCGAGTTCGACCTGGGCCGATGCTTCGGCCTCGGAAAGGATCCTGCCGGCCAGGAATTTGCCAGCGTCTTCGTACAAAACAAACATGGGGGGCATTGTCCCATGGCTGGGTGGTTTTCAGTCCCAGTCCAGAAACGAGATGACCTGCCGCAAATGACTTTCAAAGTCGCTGATGCCGTGGTCGCTGCCCTCCAGCAAGACCACTTGCCCGTGCTGGCAAGCCTGCCGCATTTCGCGCCAGTCCAGCACCTCGTCGCCTTTGGCGATGATGGCCAGGCTGTCCTTGCGTGCTGGTGGCAGGCCGGCCTCCAGTTGCATCAGTTCATCGACAAACTCGCTTCGAAAATGCACTTGCTCGCTGGGGTCGTGCCAGGCAGGGTGGGTGCCGATCTGGCTGGCCAGGTCACGGGCGGGGTGTACGGCCGGGTTGAGCAGGACCGAGCGCATGCCCAGGGTGCGCGCCAGCCATTGGGCGTAAAAACCGCCCAGAGACGAGCCCACCATGGCGCTGGTGGCCTGTGGCCAGCCCTCGGTGAGTGACAACGCCATGGCGATGGCCTGTTGGGGCGAAGCTGGCAGCTGCGGGCAGACCCACGTGATCTCAGGCCGGTGTGTGCTGACCCATTGGGCCAGCATGCGCGCCTTGAAGGAGTTGGGCGAAGACCGAAACCCGTGCAGGTACAGCAGGTGCGTGACGGCCGAACGGTGGGGCGAGGACGAACTCATGGGCACATGCTAGCGCCAAAGGGCTTGCTCAGGGTCGATAATGACGGCCCATGGGAGCAGTCATTCAACGACCCACTTGGCGTCAGCGCATCGGCAGCTGGGTGCAGGGCATGGACGGTCCATTGGCTCTGGCGGTGGCATTCCTGGCCGGCGCGGGGCTGACCATCATGTATTCCTCGGGCTATGACCATGGCACGCGGTTTTTTGACCATGCGCGCAATATGCTGCTGGCCGGTTTTATTTTGTTGCTGGTGGCCCAGCTGCCGCCGCAAAAACTCATGGCCATTGCGGTACCGCTGTACACGGTGGGTGTGGTCTTGTTGATTGCAGTGGCTGTATTTGGCATCACAAAAAAGGGCTCTCGTCGCTGGATCAATGTCGGGGTGGTGATCCAGCCCAGCGAGATTTTGAAAATTGCCATGCCCCTGATGTTGGCCTGGTGGTTCCAGAAACGCGAGGGAAGGCTGTCGCGTCTGGACTTTCTGGTGGCTTTGGCTTTGCTGGCTGTGCCTGTGGGCTTGATCATGAAGCAGCCCGATCTGGGCACATCTTTGCTGGTCTTGGCCTCAGGGTTGGCAGTGATTTTTTTCGCTGGCCTGAAGTGGCGCTGGATTGCCCCTCCTGTGGTGCTGGGCCTCGGTGCTATCGTGGTGCTGGTCATCATGGAGCCCAGCTGGTGCGCCGACGGGGTGGACTGGAAAATCCTGCATGAATACCAGCGTCAGCGCGTATGCACCTTGCTGGACCCCGCCCGCGATCCCTTGGGTAAGGGTTTCCACATTATTCAAGGAATGATTGCCATCGGATCCGGCGGGCTTTTGGGCAAAGGCTTCATGCAGGGTACGCAAACGCATTTGGAGTTCATTCCCGAGCGCACGACCGACTTTATTTTTGCAGCCTACGGTGAAGAGTTTGGCCTGCTGGGTGGCATCTTCCTGTTGGCAGGTTACGGTTTGCTCATTTACCGTGGTTTGGTGATCGCACGGCAGGCGCCGTCGCTGTTCACTCGTTTGCTGGCGGCCAGCCTGACCATGATTTTCTTCACCTACGCCTTTGTCAATATGGGCATGGTCAGCGGCATCCTGCCGGTGGTGGGGGTGCCTTTGCCTTTCATCAGTTATGGTGGCACGGCGATGGTCACGCTGGGCCTGGCGTTGGGCATTTTGATGTCCATTTCGCGCTCCAAACAGCTGGTTCAGACATGAATGCTGTTGGCATCATCGGTGTGGGCAATATGGGCGGAGGTATGCTGGCGCGCCTGCGTTCGCTGCAAGTCAGTGTGGTCGCTTGTGACATGGATCCGACGCGTGAAGCTCAGGCTCGGCAGTTGGGCGCACAGGTGTGTGCGACGCCTGCGCAACTGGTGCAGGCGCTGGCACCCGATGGGGTTTTGATCATTGCAGTGGTCGATGATGTGCAAACTCGCCAGGTTCTGTGGGGCGAGCAAGGCGCTGCGGCTGTGCTGCGGCCGGGCCAAACGGTGATGTTGTGCCCGACACTGGCGCCAGAGTTTGTTGAAGAACAGGCTGCGTTATTGAGCCAAGCCGGGGTGCTGTGCGTGGACGCGCCCATGTCCGGGGGGCCGCAGCGCGCCGCCGAAGGCACCATGAGCTTGATGGTGGCGTGCTCCGAGAAGGCCTGGCTGCAGGCCCACGGTGTGATCGAGCAGCTCAGCAGCAAGGTGTTTCGGATTGGCGAGCGTGTGGGTGATGCAGCGCGCACCAAACTGGTCAATAACCTGCTGGCCGCCATCAACCTGACGGGCGCAGCCGAGGTGCTGGCGTTGGCCGAGCGTATGGGGCTGGATGCGCAGCGCACCTTGTCGGTCATCGAGTCGTCCAGCGGACAAAGCTGGATTGGTTCTGATCGCATGCATCGGGCCTTGTTGGATGACTACGCCCCGCGAGCCCACACCACCTTGCTGGCCAAGGACAGCCGGCTGGCTGTGGCGGCAGCAGCAGGGGTGGGCTTTGTGCCCTTGCTTGGACAAGTGGCAAAAGATGCGTTTGCACAGGCAATCCAGGCGGGATTGACCGATCTGGACGATGCGGTGCTGCTTGAGTGGATGCGAAGCACCCGCTGAGCCATCAGCCCGCGGTCGGCAAGGACACCGCCAGCTGCCTACAATGGACAGCATGATTTCCCGCGAACCCACTCTTGAGCGCTTGGCCACGGCCAAGTCCCTGTTGCTCGACCCTTTCGGTCTGGATGAAAGCCATTTGACCCGGGCACTCAATGCCATCAAGGCGCACCAGGTGGACGATGCCGATCTGTATTTCCAGTACACCCGCACCGAGGGCTGGAGCCTGGAGGAGGGCATCGTCAAGACTGGCAGCTTCAGCATCGACCAGGGCGTAGGCGTGCGTGCGGTGGCCGGTGAGAAAACCGCCTTTGCCTATTCCGACGACATTTCAGAAGCCTCGCTGATGGATGCGGCCACCACGGTGCGTGCGATTGCTGCGGCCTCGCAAAACAAGCGCAGCAAGGTGCCCACGCGCAAGGTCTCGGCCAGCCGCTCGCTCTATCCCGCGCTCGACCCCATGTCCACCATGGACAGCACGGCCAAGGTCAAGCTGTTGGAGAAAGTGGAGACGCTGGCCCGTGCCAAGGACCCCCGTGTGGTGCAGGTCATGGCCGGTCTGGCCACCGAATACGATGTGGTGCTGGTGGCGCGCGCCGACGGCACGCTGGCGGCCGATGTGCGCCCGCTGATCCGCCTGTCGGTGTCGGTGATCGCTGAACAAAAAGGCCGCCGCGAGGTGGGCAGCAGCGGTGGCGGTGGGCGTTTCGGCCTGGCTTATTTTGACGATGCGCTGGTAGAGACCTACGTCGACGAGGCCGTGCATGCAGCCCTGACCAACCTGGACGCCCGTCCCGCGCCGGCCGGCGAGATGACCGTGGTGCTTGGCCCCGGCTGGCCCGGCGTGCTGTTGCACGAGGCGGTGGGCCATGGTCTGGAGGGCGACTTCAACCGCAAGGGTTCGAGTGCCTTCAGTGGCCGCGTCGGCCAGCGTGTGGCGGCCAAGGGCGTGACGGTGCTCGACGATGGCACCATGGCCGACCGCCGTGGCTCGCTCAATGTGGATGACGAGGGCCACGCCAGCCAGAAGAACGTGCTGATCGAGGACGGCATCCTGCGCGGCTACATTCAGGACGCGATGAATGCGCGCCTGATGGGCGTCAAGCCCACAGGCAACGGCCGCCGCGAGAGCTACGCGCATGTGCCCATGCCACGCATGACCAACACCTACATGCTGGGTGGCGACAAGGACCCGCAGGAAATTGTCGCCAGCATCAAGAAGGGCCTGTACGCGACCAACTTCGGTGGTGGCCAGGTGGACATCACCAGCGGCAAGTTCGTGTTCTCGGCGAGTGAGGCCTATTGGGTGGAGAACGGCAAGATTCTTTATCCGGTCAAGGGCGCCACGCTGATCGGCAGCGGGCCGGAATCGCTCAAGAAGATTTCGATGATCGGCAACGACATGCGCCTGGACTCGGGGGTGGGTACCTGCGGCAAGGAAGGGCAGAGCGTTCCGGTGGGCGTGGGTCAGCCGACTTTGCGCATTGACGGCCTGACGGTGGGCGGCACAGCCTGACACACCCTGTCAGAAACCTGTGATACATTGATCCCCATGTTTTCGCGCTTCGCCTTTTACTTTTTTTACTTTTGGTTCTCGGTCCCCGGCGGACGAGAGGCGAAGGCATAAGCACCCGAACACCTCACACCCAACCGCCGGAGCCCCAAAGCCCGGCGGTTTTTTTTGACCTGAACTTTTTACTTTCAAACACAAGGAGTCCTCGATGAACGCCAAAACCACGCTCGACGCCTGGCAACAGCACCCTGCAGACCGAACTGGCCAGACCGACGACGAACGCATCAAGGACATCACTGTGCTGCCCCCTCCTGAACATCTCATGCGCTTTTTCCCGATTGCCGGCACGGCAGTGGAAAAACTCATTGCCCACACCCGAAAAGCGATTCACCACATCATGCATGGAAAGGACGATCGCCTGTTGGTCATCATCGGCCCCTGTTCGATCCATGATCCGGCAGCGGCCCTTGAATACGCTCGCCGCCTCAGACCCCTGCGCGAGAAATACGCCGACACGCTCGAAATCGTGATGCGCGTGTATTTCGAAAAACCGCGCACCACCGTGGGCTGGAAGGGCCTGATCAACGATCCCTACCTGGATGAAAGCTACCGCATTGACGAGGGTCTGCGCATTGCGCGCCAATTGCTCATCGAAATCAACCGCGCTGGCCTGCCGGCTGCCAGCGAATTCCTGGACGTGATTTCGCCGCAGTACATCGGTGACCTGATCAGCTGGGGGGCCATTGGTGCTCGCACCACTGAAAGCCAGGTGCACCGCGAGCTGGCCTCGGGTATTTCGGCGCCCATCGGTTTCAAGAACGGCACCGACGGTAACATCAAGATCGCGACTGACGCCATCCAGGCCGCAGCCCGTGGCCACCACTTCCTGTCGGTGCACAAGAACGGTCAGGTGGCCATTGTGCAGACCCAGGGCAATCAGGATTGCCATGTCATCCTGCGTGGCGGCAAGGCGCCGAACTATGACGCTGACAGCGTAGCCGCTGCGTGCAAGGAACTCGAAGCTGCCAAGTTACCAGCCACATTGATGGTGGACTTCAGCCATGCCAACAGCTCCAAGCAGCACAAGAAGCAGGTCGAAGTGGCCAAAGATATTGCGGCCCAGATTTCTGGAGGTTCGCGTCAGGTCTTTGGCGTGATGGTGGAGAGTCACATCCACGAAGGTGCGCAGAAATTCACGCCCGGCAAAGACGATGTGAACGCGTTGGAGTACGGCAAGAGCATCACCGACGCCTGCATCGGTTGGGGCGACAGCGAAGAGGTGCTCAAGGTGCTGTCAGATGCAGTCAAGGCACGACGCGCATGAAGCCGCGCATTCTGGTTTCGCGGCAGGTGTTTCCAGAGGTTCTGGCGCGCTTGCAAGCCCACTTCGATGTGGACTACAACGATGTCGATGCGCCCTTGCCGCCTGCCGAGCTGGCGGCGCGGTTGGCCGACAAAGTCGGCGCGATCACCATGTTGTCCGACCGCATTGACGCCAGTGTGCTGGCGCAGGCGCCAGGGCTGAAAGCGGTGTGCAATGTGGCGGTGGGGTACAACAATTTTGATGTGCCTGCCATCACTGCAGCGGGCGTGATGGCCACCAACACACCGGGTGTCCTGGACGACACCACGGCCGACACAGCCTGGAGCTTGATCTTGTCTAGCGGACGGCGCGTGGTGGGGGCAGACCGCTGGGTGCGCGAGGGGCAGTGGAAGGGCTGGAAGTTTCAGGACGCCTGGCTGGGCCAGGACATTCACCATGCCACGCTGGGTATTTTGGGCATGGGGCGCATTGGCCAAGCTGTGGCCCGACGCGCGCTGGGCTTTGATATGCAAGTCATCTATCACAACCGCAGCCGTCTGGATGCCGAGCAGGAAAAGGCGTGCAATGCGCAATGGGTCAGTAAGGAAGACCTGCTTGGGCAGTCAGACTTCCTGGTGGCACTCGTACCCTATTCAGCGCAGACCCACCATGCCATTGGTGCGGCCGAGCTTGCGCAAATGAAGCCAAGTGCACACCTGATCAACATTGCACGCGGTGGCGTGGTGGACGATCAGGCGTTGATCGAGGCTTTGAAGGCTAAGCGCATTGCCGGTGCCGGGCTGGATGTGTTCGAAAACGAACCTGCACTCAACCCTGGTTTTTTGGGTCTGGATAATGTAACCTTGACGCCGCACATTGGCTCATCCACACGCCAGACACGTTTGGCCATGGCCATGCTGGCGGCGGACAACCTAGTGGCAGCGCTGTCGGGTCAGTGCCCGCCTTGCCTGATCAACCCGGAAACGTTCAAGCCTTAGTGGCCAGCGCTTGCAGCAGCTTGGCGTGGATACCGCCAAAGCCGCCGTTGCTCATGCACAGCAAATGATCGCCCGGGCGCACCTGGGCGATCACTTGGGCGATCACTTCGTCAATGTTGGCCCCTATCTTTGCTCGCTCGCCCATGGGGGCCAGCGCAGCCTCTGCATCCCAGCCCAGTCCGCCTGAATGACAGAACGCCAAGTCAGCCTCTTCCAGGCTCCAGGGCAACTGGGCCTTCATGGTGCCCAGCTTCATGGTGTTGCTGCGGGGCTCGAAAATCGCCAGGATGCGCGCATTGCCCACCTGGCGGCGCAGGCCGTTGACGGTGGTGCGAATGGCGGTGGGGTGGTGTGCAAAGTCGTCGTAGACGGTGATGTTGTTCACCGTGCCTCGCACTTCCATGCGGCGTTTGACGTTCTCGAAACTGGCCAAGGCCTGGGCCGCAATACAGGGTGCCACGCCTACATGCTCTGCGGCCGCAATGGTGGCCAGCGCGTTGAGTTGGTTGTGTACGCCGCCGATGAGCCACTGTACCTCGGTCACAGGCTTGCCCGCCTGCAGCACTTTGAATTGTGAGGGCTCGCCCTCGGCCACAAAGTCGCTCACCGCGCTTCCAAAGCTGCGCACCTCGCTCCAGCAGCCTTGCGCCAGCACGCGCGTCAGGCTTTCTTCCAGGCCGTTGACGACCACGCGGCCGGAGCCGGGAACGGTGCGTACCAGGTGATGGAACTGGCGCTCGATGGCGGCCAGATCGTCAAAGATGTCGGCGTGGTCAAACTCGAGGTTGTTCAGGATGGCCGTGCGGGGGCGGTAGTGCACAAACTTGCTGCGCTTGTCAAAGAAGGCAGTGTCGTATTCGTCGGCCTCGATCACGAAATAGCGGCCACCGCCCAAGCGGGCCGAGACGCCGAAGTTCAGGGGTACGCCGCCGACCAGAAAGCCCGGTTGCAGCCCGGCCTGCTCCAGCACCCAGGTGAGCATGGAGGTGGTCGTGGTCTTGCCGTGTGTGCCGGCCACAGCCAGCACATGCTTGCCTTGCAGCACATGTTCGGCTAGCCATTGCGGCCCGCTGGTGTAGGGCGCGCCAGCTTCCAGGATCGCTTCCATCAGGGGGAATTTGGGCGAGCCGTCCGGCAGGTGGGCACGGCTGACCACATTGCCGATCACATACATGTCGGGCTTCAAGTCCATCTGGTCTGCGCCAAAGCCTTCGATCAGGTCAATGCCCAAAGCGCGCAGTTGATCGCTCATCGGGGGGTAAACGCCGGCGTCGCAACCGGTGACTCTGTGGCCAGCCTCCCGGGCCAGCGCGGCAACGCCACCCATGAAGGTGCCGCAAATACCAAGAATATGAATGTGCATTCTCGAATTTTAGAGGCAGGGTGCTGGGCTTTGCGGGCACAATGCCTCGCATGAGCGATGAGATGCAGGAAATAGCGGCCGTGGCCGCCAGGCTGGTGGTGGAAGAGGGGCTGCGCTTCGGTCCAGCCAAAACCCATGCTGTCCGACAGTTAGGGTTGCCCGCCCGCACGGCCATGCCCAGCAACGAGCAACTTGAGGATGCGGTGCTTGAGCATTTGCAACTCTTCCAGGCCGATGTCCAGCCGGGACATTTGCTTGCGCTCAGGCAATTAGCGCTGCGCTGGATGCAGCGCATGCAGGACTTTGACCCTTATTTGACGGGCTCGGTTTGGTTGGGGTACGCCTCTCAGTTGTCGGATGTGGATATCGACTTGTATGTGGATGACCCCAAAGCGGTCGAAATTGCCCTGATCAATCAAAGCGTGCCCTACGATGTGGGGCAGATCGATGCGGGTCGACGCGAGCCTGTGCCAGTGGTGCATGTGACTGAACGTGTGCCGGGCTGGCCACACGGGGTGAGCGTGTACATGCGTGTACACGACCGTGGTGCTTTGCGAGGGGCTTTGTTGCCGGATGGGCGCGGGCGTTCCCCGCGCGGCAATGTGAAAGCGGTGCAGGTATTGATGGTGGATGGAGTGGCAAATGACTGATTCAAAGGCGGGCGGCCGACGTACCTGGCTGGTTGGGGGCGCTGCGTTGCTGGCGGGTGTGGGAGCTGCGCTTTGGCGCTGGCAGGAGGAGCCCGCTCAGCCTCAGGCCATGGCCGAGGTTTGGGCGTTGAAGGTGTTACAGCCGGATGGGCAAATGCTTTCCCTGGCCTCCATGCGCGGAAAGCCGCTGCTGCTCAACTTCTGGGCTACCTGGTGTCCGCCATGTGTGGAGGAGTTGCCCATGATTGACGCTTTTTGGCGTCAACATGGCGCCAATGGCATGCAAGTGCTTGCTTTGGCTGTAGATCGTGCCGATGCCGTCAAGGCCTTTTTGGGTAAACATGAGGTTCAGATGCCCGTCGGTATCCTGGGGCCAGAGGGGGTCTCGTTGGCCAAAAACCTGGGTAATGCGGCGGGAGGGCTGCCTTTTAGCGTCTTTTTGTCTGCAGATGGTCAAATTTACAAGCAGAAACTTGGGAAATTAAACGAAAAAGACCTTGATCAGTGGTTGCGGGATCGGTCAAAACGCTGATTTGTTTTTGAGTTTGCGCTTTTTGTCTTGTAAAGATGCGTGCGTACGGCCAAAAAGACGGGTTTTAATATGTGGTTGGTGTACATTGCAGGCATCTGACATATGTTTACTGGAGGCTCCATGGATTTGCGCAAACTCAAGACACTGATTGACCTGGTGTCCGAATCCAATGTGTCTGAACTGGAAATTACCGAGGCTGAAGGCAAAGTTCGCATCGTCAAAAGCGGTGCTGGCGCCGTTGCCGCGGCACCCATGATGATGGCTGCCCCCGTGGCCGCAGCGCCTGTGGCTGCGGTTACTGCCCCAGCCGCACCGGCGGTGGAGGCTGCAGCTGCTGTGGCCGAGCCTGCGGGTCACGCCGTCAAGTCGCCTATGGTGGGTACGTTCTATCGTGCTGCCAGCCCCGGTGCCGCTGCTTTTGTGCAAGTGGGCAGCCAGGTCAAGGAAGGCGATACCCTGTGCATCATCGAAGCCATGAAGATCCTCAACGAGATTGATGCCGACAAGTCCGGCACCATCACCCAGGTGCTGTGTGAAAACGGCCAGGCTGTCGAGTACGGACAGCCCCTGTTCATCATCGAATAAGCGGGTCTGGCCATGTTCAAAAAAATCCTGGTCGCCAACCGTGGCGAAATTGCCTTGCGCATCCAGCGCGCCTGCCGCGAGTTGGGTATCAAGGCGGTCATGGTCTATTCCGAAGCCGACAAGGAAGCCAAATACGTCAAATTGGCCGATGAGGCCGTGTGTATCGGCCCCGGTCCCTCGGCGCAAAGTTACCTGAACATGCCGGCCATCATTTCGGCTGCTGAGGTGACCGATGCCGAGGCCATCCATCCTGGCTACGGATTCTTGAGCGAGAACGCCGACTTTGCCGAGCGCGTTGAAAAGTCCGGTTTCCAGTTCATTGGCCCGACACCCGAGTCGATCCGCATCATGGGCGACAAGGTCTCGGCCAAGCAGGCCATGATCAAGGCGGGCGTGCCTTGCGTACCCGGCTCCGACGGCGAGCTGCCCGACGATCCGACACAAATCCGCGCAATCGCCAAGCGCGTGGGTTACCCGGTCATCATCAAGGCCGCTGGCGGCGGCGGTGGTCGCGGCATGCGCGTGGTGCACACCGAGGCTGCGCTGATCAATGCGGTGCAGATGACCAAGGCAGAAGCGGGCGCTGCGTTTGGCAACCCAGCGGTCTACATGGAAAAATTCCTGCAGAATCCGCGCCACGTTGAAATTCAGGTGCTGGCCGACAAGCATCGCAATGCGGTGTACCTGGGCGAGCGTGATTGCTCCATGCAGCGTCGCCACCAGAAAGTGATCGAAGAAGCGCCTGCGCCAGGCATCCCTCGCAAGCTGGTCGAGAAAGTGGGCGAACGTTGCGTGGCAGCCTGCAAAAAGATTGGTTACCGTGGTGCGGGCACTTTTGAGTTCCTGTACGAAAACGGCGAGTTCTACTTTATCGAAATGAACACCCGCGTGCAGGTGGAGCACCCTGTGACCGAGCTGATCACGGGTGTGGACATTGTCAAAACCCAGATCATGGTGGCTGCAGGAGAGAAGCTGCCGTTCACACAGCGCCAGATCGGAATTCGCGGTCATGCCATCGAATGCCGCGTGAACGCAGAAGACCCCTTCAAGTTCATTCCTTCGCCGGGACGCATCACCATGTGGCACCAGCCTGGTGGCCCTGGCGTGCGCGTGGACTCACACGCCTATACCAACTATTTCGTGCCGCCCAACTATGATTCGATGATTGGCAAAATCATTGTTCATGGTGACACGCGTGAGCAAGCGATCGCCCGCATGCAGACGGCTCTGGCCGAGACCGTGGTGGAAGGCATCAAGACCAACATCCCGCTACACCGCGAGCTGATGGTGGATGCCAAGTTCATGGCGGGTGGCACCAATATTCATTACCTTGAGCACTGGCTCGAGCAACACAAGCGCTGAAGCCATGTTCGAGTTGTGCCTGTTGGCTCCCCAGGAGCGCATCGATGACTTGAGCGACGCGCTCGACGCCCTCGATGCGCTGAGCGTGTCGGTCGAAGACGCTGATGCATTCACCGAAGCCGAACAAGCCATTTTCGGCGAGCCTGGTATGCCGGCAACGCAGTCGGGCTGGAACCGTTCGCGGGTCCTGGCACTTTTTGCCGAGCAAGCCCAAGCCCAGCAGGCGCTGGACTTGTTGCAGGTGCAGGATTTTTTCGAGGGCTGTACCTCGCTGGGTGTTCGCGCGGTTGAAGACCAGGATTGGGTGCGTCTGACGCAGTCGCAATTTGCACCGGTCGAAATCACGCCAGAGTTCTGGATTGTGCCGACCTGGCACGAGCCGCCTGCCCAGGCCACAAAAACCATTCGCCTGGATCCTGGCTTGGCATTTGGCACAGGCACACACCCTACTACACGCATGTGTTTGCGCTGGTTGGCCACACACCCCGTGGCAGGACAGCGCGTGCTGGACTACGGCTGTGGCTCCGGCATCTTGGCCATTGGCGCAGCCAAATACGGCGCAGGCTCACTGGATGCGGTGGACATTGACGAGGCGGCCGTTCAGTCCACCGAGCTCAATGCACAGGCCAACCATGTGACGCTCAATGCCGGATTCCCCGATCTGGCGAAAGGCGCGTACGACACGGTACTTGCCAATATTCTGGCTACCCCGCTGAAGGTGCTGGCGCCTTTGCTCTGTGCACATGTGGCCTCCGGTGGCGACCTGGTGCTGGCCGGTATTTTGGACCGTCAGGCCGATGAGCTCAAAGCCGCCTATGCGCCCTGGGTCGAGCTCCAAGTCGCCGACACCCAGGAAGGCTGGATCCTGATGACTGCTCGCAAAGCCTGAGCCCTCTGCGTCGTCTCAGCCTCTAGAATGCCGTCATGGCATGGATGACTTGTTGCCCCTCCTGTCGGACCACATTTCGCGTCGCTACCGAGCAGTTGGCGCAAGCCCAGGCATGGCTGCGTTGCGGACAGTGCGATCGGGTGTTCGACAGCACGGGGCTGGTGGTTAACTGGCAGGAGTCTTTGCTTTCCGATGGCGTTGTCGAGCCTGTCCCGAAGCCGCAAGCAAGGGAGATCGACCATCCCACGCAATCCTCATCCGCACAAGCGATGGGTTTGTGGGGGGCCGCATTGATGTTGCTTTGCATCGTGCCTCTGCTCATGCTTCTGTCTCAGCGCCAGGCCCTGTTGGTGCGCTGGCCGCAGCTGTGGCCAGCGTGGAGCCAGGTGTGTGCATTGGCGCGATGCGAAGTGCCGCCTTTGGTGCGCGCGCAAGATGTGGTGATTGATTCATCCAACTTTGTCCCACAGTCGCAAGCTTATGCCCTGACTGCTGTCTTGCGCAATGTGGGCGTGTGGCCCGTGCAAGCCCCAGCCCTGGAGTTGACTTTGCTCAACGCTCAAGATGAGCCTGTGCTGCGTCGTGTTTTCATGCCAGAGCAATTACAAATGACGCAGGCGTTGGTGCCCGAGCAAGCGTTGCAGTTGCAACTGAATTTTTCTATCGACTCAGGTACTTCCCCGGTGACGGGGTATCGATTGCGCAGCGTTCAGCCCTGAAATCCCCCCCCAATGAAAAAAGCCTGCCACTTTGCAGTGGCAGGCTTGCTGCTTGAATCCTCGCGAGGATCAGGGCTTGGCGGCCGAAGGGAACGGCCACGCAGCCTGAGGGCTCAACGTGGTTTGCGCAGCAGGGGCAGCGGGGGCTTTGGCGGCCTTTTTGGCAGCAGGCTTTTTAGCGGCCTTTTTGGGCGCAGCGGCTTTTTTGGCAGCAGGCTTCTTGGCGGCAGCTTTTTTCGCTACAGCTTTTTTGGCAGCAGGCTTTTTAGCGGCGGCTTTTTTAGGAGCAGCAGCTTTTTTGGCCGGGGCAGCTTTCTTGGGAGCAGCGGCTTTCTTGGCTACGGGCTTTTTAGCGGCGGCTTTTTTAGGAGCAGCAGCTTTTTTGGCCGGGGCAGCTTTCTTGGGAGCAGCGGCTTTCTTGGCTACGGGCTTTTTAGCGGCGGCTTTTTTAGGAGCAGCAGCTTTTTTGGCCGGGGCAGCTTTCTTGGGAGCAGCGGCTTTCTTGGCTACGGGCTTTTTGGCCACGGCCTTTTTAGCAGCAGGTTTCTTGGCCGCGACGGCCTTCTTGGGAGCAGCTTTTTTTGCGGCTGCTTTTTTTGCAGTTGCCATGGTTTTCTCCTTGATCAAGTTGAGAAATCAACACAGGGAAACGCTTTGCACGTGTTGGAGGGTGCAAAACGATTCATGGCGCTGAAGCAAGCTCCAGCGCCATGAATTCGGGAAAGTCGCAGCACCAACCCCGTGCTGGGGATGGGTGCTTGCGGCTTGAAGGGGGTATGCATGAGTTTGTGGATCAATCCCAGGACAGCGCGCCACCGGACTGGTATTCGATGACGCGTGTTTCGAAGAAGTTGCGTTCCTTCTTCAGGTCGATCATCTCGCTCATCCAGGGGAAAGGATTTTCTTCGTTGGGGAAGAGGGCTTCCAGGCCAATCTGCGTGGCACGGCGGTTGGCAATGTAGCGCAGGTAGCCTTTGAACATGGAGGCGTTCAGACCCAGCACGCCACGGGGCATGGTGTCTTCGGCGTAACGGTATTCCAGGTCCACGGCTTTTTGGAACAGGGTCTTGATCTCGGCCTTGAACTCGGCCGTCCAAAGATGCGGGTTCTCCAGCTTGATCTGGTTGATCAGGTCAATACCAAAGTTGCAGTGCATCGACTCGTCGCGCAGGATGTACTGGTACTGCTCGGCAGCGCCGGTCATCTTGTTCTGGCGGCCCAAGGCCAGGATCTGGGTGAAGCCGACGTAGAAGAACAGGCCTTCCATCAGGCAGGCGAAGACGATCAGGCTCTTGAGCAGGGTCTGGTCGGCTTCCATCGTGCCGGTCTTGAACATCGGGTCCATGATCGCGTCGATGAACGGGATCAGGAACTCGTCCTTGTCACGGATCGACTGCACCTCGTGGTAGGCGTTGAAGATTTCCGATTCGTCCAGACCCAGCGACTCAACAATGTATTGGTAAGCGTGGGTGTGGATGGCTTCTTCAAACGCCTGACGCAGCAGGAACTGGCGGCACTCTGGCGCCGTGATGTGGCGGTAGGTGCCCAGAGTGATGTTGTTGGCGGCCAGCGAGTCGGCCGTCACGAAGAAGCCGAGGTTGCGCTTGATGATGCGGCGCTCGTCTTCGGACAGACCGTTGGGGTCTTTCCACAGTGCGATGTCGCGGTTCATGTTCACTTCCTGCGGCATCCAGTGGTTGGCGCAGGTGGCAAGGTATTTTTCCCAGGCCCACTTGTACTTGAAAGGCACCAGCTGGTTAACGTCGGTCTGACCGTTGATGATGCGCTTGTCGGCCACGTTCACGCGGCGTTCGCTGGCTGCAGAGGAGGTGAAGGACGCTGACGCTGCAGCCGCTGCGGATGCAGCTGCACTTGGTGTGGAGGGCATTGCGGGCTGCAATGCGGGCTTGGATTGATCGTCCCAGGACAACATAAAAAATTCCAGTTCTCAAATTATGAAAGCACGCGCGCGAATTGCAAAGCAATCTGTGTGCGAAGACGTGCTTGCGTGCATGAAAGTGTTGTGCATTTGCATCGCAATGGTGCGATCGTGCGCACGCATTGCGAGGTTTCAATCACATCACTGGCAAGCCTCGCAACCCGGATCGTCGATCGCGCAGAACTTGATGTCAGTCGCAGGAGCGCTGTTCATCTGCGCTTGTGCGGCGGCTGCAGCAGCTTCCAGTGCGCTCATGCCGCCTGATGCAGCGCCCGAAGACACTGCATTGAGCTGGCCCGCAGAGATGGTCGACTTCTCGGCATGTGTGGCGCTGGTGGTGCGCAGGTAGTAGGTGGTCTTGAGGCCACGCAACCAGGCCAGCTTGTAGGTGTCATCGAGTTTCTTGCCCGAAGCGCCGGCCATGTAGATGTTGAGCGATTGCGCCTGATCGATCCATTTCTGGCGACGTGCTGCGGCTTCGACCAGCCATAGCGGTTCCACTTCAAACGCGGTGGCGTACAACTGCTTGATCTCTTGCGGCACACGGTCGATCGGGCGCAGCGAGCCATCAAAGTGTTTGAGGTCCATGACCATCACATCGTCCCACAGGCCCAGGCGCTTGAGGTCACGGACCAGGTAGCTGTTGATGATGGTGAATTCGCCCGACAGGTTGGACTTGACCGACAGGTTGCCGAAGCAAGGTTCGATCGAGGCGTCCACCCCAATGATGTTGGAAATGGTGGCGGTGGGGGCGATGGCGACGCAGTTGGAGTTGCGCATGCCGTCTGCAGCGATTTTTTTGCGCAGGGCATCCCAGTCCAGTGTGGAGGAGCGGTCAACTTCCACATAGCCACCGCGCTCGCGCGCCAACAGGTCCAGGGAGTCGTGCGGCAGGATGCCTTGATCCCACAACGAGCCCTTGTAGCTTGAGTACTTGCCGCGCTCTTTGGCCAGCTCGGTCGAGGCCCAGTAGGCGTAGTAGCAAATCGCTTCCATGGAGCGGTCAGCAAACTCGACAGCAGCCTGGCTCGCGTAGGGGGTACGCATTTCATACAGCGCATCCTGGAAGCCCATCAGGCCCAAGCCCACGGGGCGGTGACGCAGGTTGGAGTCGCGAGCTTTCTTGACGGCGTAGTAGTTGATGTCGATCACGTTGTCGAGCATGCGCATGGCCGTGGAGATAGTCTTGCGCAGTTTTTCGTGGTCGAGTTCCTTGCCGTTGGTGCCGTCCTTGAGGTGGCGAGCCAAGTTCACCGAGCCCAGGTTGCACACGGCGGTTTCGGTGTCGCTGGTGTTGAGCGTGATCTCGGTGCACAGGTTTGAAGAGTGCACCACACCCACGTGCTGCTGGGGCGAGCGTACGTTGCAGGGGTCCTTGAAGGTGATCCAGGGGTGGCCGGTCTCGAACAGCATCGAGAGCATCTTGCGCCACAGGTCTACGGCCTGGATTTGTTTGGCGGGTTTGATCTCGCCACGAGCGGCCTTTTCTTCGTAGGCCAGGTAGGCTTTTTCGAACTCAGAGCCGAACTTGTCGTGCAGGTCAGGGCAATCGGAAGGCGACATCAGAGTCCAGGTGCCCTTTTCCATCACGCGGCGCATGAACAGGTCGGGGATCCAGTTGGCAGTGTTCATGTCGTGCGTACGGCGGCGATCGTCGCCAGTGTTCTTGCGCAGTTCCAGGAACTCTTCAATGTCCAGGTGCCAGGACTCCAGGTAGGCGCAGACCGCGCCCTTGCGCTTGCCGCCCTGGTTGACGGCAACAGCGGTGTCGTTGACCACTTTGAGGAACGGCACCACACCTTGCGATTCGCCGTTGGTGCCCTTGATGTGCGAGCCCAGGGCGCGCACGCGCGTCCAGTCGTTGCCCAGGCCGCCGGCAAATTTGGACAGCAGTGCGTTTTCCTTGAGGGATTCGTAGATGCCGTCCAGATCGTCGGGCACAGTGGTCAGGTAGCACGACGACAGTTGCGAACGCAGTGTGCCGCTGTTGAACAGCGTGGGGGTGGACGACATGAAGTCGAAGGTGGACAGGATCTCGTAGAACTCGATGGCGCGGGCTTCGCGGTTGACTTCATTGAGCGACAGGCCCATGGCCACGCGCATGAAGAAGGCCTGGGGCATCTCGATGCGGGTTTTGCGCACGTGCAGGAAGTAGCGGTCGTACAGCGTCTGCAGGCCCAGGTAATCAAACTGCAGGTCGCGCTCGGGTTTGAGGGCGCTGGCCAGTTTGGCCAAGTCGAATTGCAGCAGCTTTTCGTCTAGCAGGTCGTTCTCGACGCCCTTCTTGATGAACTGGGGGAAGTAGTTGGGGTAAGCGGTGGCCACTTCTTCTTGTGTCAGCTCCTGACCCAGGATCTCCTTGGCGATGGTGTGCATCAGCAGGCGGGCGGTGACGTAGGTGTAGTCGGGCTCTTTTTCGATCAGGGTACGCGCGGCCAGGATGGAGGCCTTGTACACCTCTTGCAGGGGCACGCCGTCGTACAGGTTGCGCATGGTCTCGGCCACGATGGGCTCCGGGCTCACGTCTTTGCCCAGACCTTCGCAGGCTTTGGAGACGATCCCCTTGAGGTAGTCCATGTCCAGAGCCACGCGCTGGCCGCCGTCGACCACGTGCAGTGCGGGCTGGCTGGTGGCGGCTGCGGCGGCCTGTTCTTGCTGGTGCTGGGCGCGCTCTTGCGTGCGACGCTCGCGGTAGAGCACGTAGGCACGAGCGACTTCGTGGTGGCCGCTACGCATCAGGCCCAGTTCGACCTGGTCCTGCACATCTTCGATGTGGAAGGTGCCGCCGCCGGGGCGCGAGCGCACCAGGGCGCGGACCACGGTTTGGGTCAGCTCGTCCACGGCCTCGCGTACGCTGGCGGATGCGGCACCTTGCGCGCCGTGCACGGCCAGGAAGGCTTTCATCATGGCCACCGCAATCTTGTTGGGCTCGAAGGGAACCACGGCACCGTTGCGACGAATGATCTGGTAATTGGCCAGCGCATGCACATTGTTGGCTGGCTTGGCGTCGGTGGTGGGCAGGCTCATCAGCCCAGAAGAGGAAGGAGGAATGGTTTGATCAGTTTGCAGGGTCATGGTCTTCTCTATTCTGGTGTTTGTGGTGTTTTGGGGTGCAGGCAAGAGGCTGCATCCAGTGATGCGTCGTAAATCACGTGGACACTATATATGGTGTTTGTGACGCGTTCAAGACACTACCGGTAGTGTACCTTCTGGATTTGAGAATCAACTTGGTGCATACCCGAATCGTCGCAGGTCGAGGGACGATTTCGCGATTTGAAAGCTCTTCGTGAGCGCCTTGAAACACAAGGGATCCATGTCTCCAGAGCCCTGCTTTCGAGGGTTGTCAACGCATTTGCACGCCGAACCCGCATTGCTTCTTGGGAGTGTGAAAAAACAGCGTGTTTCTCAGCCAGAGCAAAAGCACCAAAACAGTGACTTTGGCAGAAACAAAAAAATAAAAATTTTTTTAGACCAAGGGAAAACACCGATCCGGCCAACCAGTGTCCTTGCGCACACGGGGCCAGTCGAACCCTGGACCAGGGTCTTGTTTGCGTCCGGGGGCGATGTGCTCATGCCCGGCCATGTGGACGATCGGATAAGCCAGCGCCAGGTCCTGGCTCAGTTGGCTCAATGTTTGGTATTGCGCAGGTTCAAAGGTGTCGCCCTCCAGGCCTTCGAGCTCGATGCCGATGGAGTCGTCGTTGCAATTGCTGCGCCCACGGTAGTTGGATGCACCCGCATGCCAGGCGCGATCGTTGGCGCTGACACATTGCCAGAGGCTGCCATCACGGCGGATGAAGAAATGCGCCGAGACCTCCAGCCCCCGAATCTGTTCAAAGTAGGGGTGCGCATCCCAGTCGAGACGGTTGGTGAACAGTTGCAGCACCTCGGGGCCGCCATACTGGCCTGGTGGCAGGCTGATCGAGTGCACCACGATCAAATCGATGTGCGCGCCCTCGGGTCTTGGCCCGAAGTTGGGAGAGGGCAGGTGTTTGGCCGTTGCGTACCAGCCCTGTTGCCAAAGCGCTTGATGGACCATGGTGTTCAGGCCGGGTTATGGTCGTTGGCGGCGGTGCGGTGCTCGGTGCTGCAATAAGCGCCGCGGGACCCTTGCACGGCATCGCGTTTGGGCAAATGAAGGCCGCAGTGATTGCATGCGACCATGTCTTGGAGGACGGGACCGTCTTTGGGAGCGCTAGGAGGGGCGGGACGCCGCAGGCGGCTGATCAGCCAGATCAACCAGCCCAGCAACAGCAACCAGAACAGAGCTCTCATGTGACGGCCTTGGATCGATTCAGCTCATCCGGCCGAGTAGCACTTCGAGCACAAAGCGCGAACCTGCATAGGACAAAAGCAGCAAAGCGGTGCCGGTGTAAAGCACGCGGACGGCTTTTTTGCCGCGCCAGCCCAGGCGGTGGCGGCCAACGATCAGCACCACAAAGGTCAACCAGGCCAGCAGCGCGAACACGGTTTTGTGGTCCCAGCGCCAGGCATGACCGTACAGTTGCTCACCAAACACCATGCCCGCCAGCAGCGTGGCGGTGAGCAGCACAAAGCCGGCATAGACAAAGTTGAAGGTCAGCCGCTCCAGCGTCAGCAGGGGCAGACCAGTGTCTGCGTCGCGGCCGGTACGAATAAGTTGTTCGGTGCGCGTCATCATCCAGGCGTGGACCACCGCGGCGGCGAACAAACCATAAGCTGACAGGCCCAGCGCCAAGTGCAGCGGCAGCCAGGCCGAGCGGGCCATGTGCATACCCGCGCCCGGAAAAATGAGCGCCAGCAACACCGCCAGTGCGCCCAGCATGCCCATGGCCCAGCGGGCCCGCAGTTGCGGATAAAGCTGCGACTCGACGATGTACACCGTCAACATCAGCCAGGCGGTGACCGACAAGGCGGGGCCAAAGCCGAAATGCAGGCCTCCCACCAACAGGCCCAGCAGGCTCAGGGCATGACTGGCCCAGGCCAACCACAGCAAGCGTTGCGCTGTTTGCGCTCCCAGCCGATGCGCGGCCAGGGCCGGCAGGGCATAAGCCAAGGTGGCCACCACACCAGCGGGCCATGTCCAGAAAGGGCCAGTCGTTAGAATCATGGCCTAAGTTTAGCCCTCTTTCTTGTTTGGAATTGCCCCATGGCATCAGCCCTGACCGACAAACTCTCACGCCTGGTCAAGACCCTCAGCGGTCAGGCGCGCATCACCGAATCCAATGTGGCCGACATGCTGCGCGAAGTGCGCATGGCCATGCTGGAGGCGGACGTGGCCTTGCCCGTGGTGCGCGACTTCATTGCCCGCGTCAAGGACAAGGCGCTTGGGCAGGAAGTCCTGGGCTCGCTCAAGCCTGGTCAGGCGCTGGTGGGCATTGTCAACAAGGAACTCGCCGCCACCATGGGCGAGGGTGTGGCCGATATCAACCTGGCTGCCCAGCCGCCCGCCGTCATCTTGATGGCCGGCCTGCAAGGTGCCGGTAAAACCACCACCACAGCCAAGCTGGCCAAACACCTGATTGAAAAGCGCAAAAAGAAAGTGCTGACCGTCTCTGGCGACGTGTACCGCCCCGCCGCCATCGAACAGCTCAAAACCGTCACCGCGCAGGCCGGGGCCGAATGGTTCCCGAGCACGAGCGACCAGAAGCCGATCGACATCGCCCGCGCGGCCATCGACTACGCCCGTAAACACTACTTTGATGTGCTGTTGGTGGATACCGCCGGTCGTCTGGCGATTGACGAAGCGCTGATGGCCGAAATCAAGGCGCTGCATGCGGAACTCAAGCCGGTCGAAACCCTGTTCGTGGTCGATGCGATGCAGGGCCAGGACGCGGCCAACACCGCCAAGGCCTTTGGCGAAGCGTTGCCGCTCACCGGCATTGTGCTGACCAAGCTGGACGGTGACTCGCGCGGCGGCGCGGCGCTGTCGGTGCGTCAGATCACTGGAGCACCGATCAAGTTTGCGGGTACCAGCGAAAAGATCGATGGCCTGGAAGTGTTTGACGCCGAGCGCCATGCCGGCCGCATCCTGGGCATGGGCGACATCGTCGCGCTGGTCGAGCAAGTGGCGGCTGGTGTGGACATGGAAGCCGCGCAGAAGCTGGCTGCCAAAGTCAAAGGCGGTGGTGGCTTTGACCTGAACGATTTCCTGGCGCAAATCCAGCAGATGAAGCAAATGGGCGGCCTGTCCAGCCTGATGGACAAGCTGCCTTCACAGCTGACGGCCAAGGCCGGTCAGATGGACATGGACAAGGTCGAGCGCGACATTCGTCGCAAGCAAGGCATCATCCACAGCATGACGCTCAAGGAGCGCACCAAGCCTGAACTCATCAAGGCCACGCGCAAGCGCCGCATCGCCGCAGGTGCAGGCGTTCAGGTGCAGGATGTGAACCGCCTGCTCAAGGAATTCGAGCAGATGCAGGACATGATGAAGAAAATGCAGGGCGGCGGCCTCATGAAGATGATGAAGCGCATGGGTGCGATGAAGGGCATGATGGGGGGCGGTGGCTTCCCAGGCATGCCGCGCTGAGTGTTCTGAAGATCAGTCTTTAATCACCAGCTCGCCGCGCAGCGAGTGCGGATAGGCCTGGGTGATGCGGACATCCACCATCTGACCGATCAAACGGTCCATGTTCGGGCCGCCCGGGAAGTTGACCACGCGGTTGCATTCGGTGCGGCCGGCCAGGTCTGTCGGGTCTTTGCGGGCCGGGCGTTCCACCAAAATGCGCTGCACCGTGCCCACGCGGCTGTCGCTGATGCGTTGCACGTTCGCTTCGATGGTGGCTTGCAGGTGCTGCAGGCGTTTGAGTTTGACCTCGTGCGGCGTGTCGTCGTGCAGATTGGCGGCTGGCGTCCCCGGGCGCGGGCTGAAGATGAAGGAGAAGCTGGTGTCGTAGCCCACGTCTTCGATCAGCTTCATCATCTTGCCAAAGTCTTCTTCGGTCTCGCCGGGAAAGCCGACGATGAAGTCGCTGCTCATCGAAATGTCGGGGCGCACCGCGCGCAGCTTGCGGATGGTGCTCTTGTATTCCATCGCGGTGTAGCCGCGCTTCATGGCCATGAGGATGCGGTCGCTGCCATGCTGCACCGGCAGGTGTAGGTGGCTGACCAGTTGCGGCACCTTGGCGTAGACGTCGATTAGGCGTTGCGTGAATTCGTTGGGGTGGCTGGTGGTGTATCGGATGCGCTCGATGCCGGGGATCTCGGCCACGTATTCGATGAGCGTGGCGAAGTCGGCGATCTCGGTGGTGCCACCCATGGCGCCACGGTAGGCGTTCACGTTCTGGCCCAGCAGCGTCACTTCTTTCACGCCCTGTTCGGCCAGGCCAGCGATTTCCACCAGCACATCTTCAAACGGACGCGAGAATTCTTCGCCGCGGGTGTAGGGCACCACGCAGTAGCTGCAGTATTTGCTGCAACCTTCCATGATGGACACAAAGGCGCTTGCGCCCTCGACCTTGGCGGGCGGCAGGTGGTCGAATTTCTCGATTTCGGGAAAGCGGATGTCCACCTGCGGGCGCGCCTTGCGTTCGCGCTCGGCCAGCAGCTCGGGCAGTCGGTGCAGAGTCTGCGGGCCGAACACCACGTCCACATAGGGCGCGCGCTTGATGATCTCTTCGCCTTCCTGGCTGGCGACACAACCGCCCACCCCGATCAGCACGCCCTTGGCTTTGAGGTGCTGCACGCGACCGAGGTCGGAGAAGACTTTTTCCTGCGCTTTTTCGCGCACCGAGCAGGTGTTGAACAGGATCAGGTCGGCCTGTTCGGGGTCGTCGGTGGGCACATAGCCTTCGGCGGCTTTCATGACGTCGGCCATCTTGTCCGAGTCGTACTCGTTCATCTGGCAGCCGAAGGTCTTGATGAAGACTTTTTTGGCGGGGGCAGTGGCTTCAGCGCCCTCGGGCGCAGTGGTGCAGCGGTTCATGGTGTAGATCCAGAGGCTGAAAAAAACGAAGGCTCAATTATCGCTGTTGGGAGCGGCAGTCGTTCGCGGTTTGTAGAACATGGGGTAGGCGCGTGCCACGGTGGGACTGTCAAAAGCCCAGGTCACGCAGTGCCCCAGATGAAAAGGCGCGTGCTCCAGCACCGGGTGCGGCTGGCCGGCCAGTTCGCGGCGGTGCCATTGGCCCGATGGCAGGGTCTGGAAAGCGGCGGTGGCCATGTTGAACAGCATCTCGCGCAGGTGGGTGCAGCCGTCCAGGCCGCCCACTTTTTCGTCGATGGTTTTGCGCCAGCCTTTCCCCATGCGGCAACCTTTGAGCTTGTGCATGTTCATGGGGCCTTGGCTGCACTCCGCATGTGGAATGTGGTCCAGAGAGGTGGCCACGTCGTGAATGAGCATGTCGTTGTCAATCGTCAAGCGAATGCTCAGGCCGTGAATGGGCTGGTCCGCCGGAAAGGCTGGCTCGTTGGGCACCTGAAAGGTATAGGGCTTGACGTCGGTCAGCGTGGCTTCGATGTCCCAAAGTCCATCTTCACGGTCATAGCCACGAAAAACAACGGTACGGGTGTGCGACAGGCGTCGCGAGGCGGGGGCAGGCAGGCTCACTGTGAAAAACTCAAGTCAGGGCTGCAGCACCGTCACACCCGCTTGTGCAGCTTGCCCGGTCACTCTCCAGCCTTTGTAATACATGATGACCATTGTCGCATCCGGATGCCAAACCTTGAAAGGCGGCGTTCCGAAGTGACTCCTGTTTTGTCCAGGTTTGAGGTTGTAAAGCAGGACTTTACCCCCGCCATCAAGCACGCAAACCTGTGTTGCGCTTCTTGCGACAAAGTACACGTAGTTTCCCGGCTTGCTGGGAGGAGTCTGGGGTTGGTACACCACCTGCTTGGATGTTTTGAATTTGCTCGTGCAATCAAACTCGGAAGGCGCGGTCGCCGTCGTGGGCGTGGGCGCAGGTGTAGCCATGGCCGGGGCCGGGGCAGGGGCAGTTTTTGGAGTGGGTGGCGTGATGTTTGTTGCCACTGCGGGCGCACTCGCTGCAGGCGCGGGTATGAGCGACGGCTGCGCTTCGGTCGGCACAGGGACGGGTTGAGGCACAGGTTGTTGTGCGGGTGTCTTGATGGGCGTTACCTGAATCTTTTTCCCACTTGTCCCGTAGAGTCCAACCACGATCAACGCAGCGGCTATCAAGATCAATGCCAATGGTTTGAGCAATGGCATCGTTTTTCGAGATGTTTCTGACCCAATTGAATGGGGTGTGAGCGTTGGGACTGCTTGGCTACGGTCAGATTCTTGGGAAGTGTTGTTCGCCTGAATCTCTGCAGCAGTGTGGGTTTCTGGCTCGTCTGAGATCAGTGGCTCTGGGGAGGGGAGTGGTTGTGCACCCAATGCGATCAGGACGCGTGTGCCAGCGGTGTATTTGATGGCTTCACTGTAGAACTGCTTGTCATGGCTTTTGCCTTCCAGTTCTTGCAGCTGGCTGATGGACAGCAGGCAACGCCTGGACAATTCTTGCAGATCGATTCCGGCCGCCTCACGCACCTGAACCAGGTGTTGCTCGTCAGCGGTAAGCCAAAGACGTGTGCTCATGGGGGGGATTGTCGCATGCAAATACTGAACCAGGGGCCTTGGCAAGAGGTTGACTGGTTTCGGGCTATAATGACGGGATTGGAGATATAGCTCAGTTGGTGAGAGCGCGGGATTCATAACCCCGAGGTCGGTGGTTCAAATCCACCTATCTCCACCATTCACAAGGGAACAGTTTTCGCTGTTCCCTTTTTCATTTCAGGGCTTCAATCTGCTGGGCCAAGTTCGCTGAGTGCTCGAGCCAGCAGTGGCGCAATGCTGACGCAGCTGCTCTCATGCGCTACGGTGTCGGTGCTCCAGATGTGGCGCACGCCAGCGTTGTGAACCACCTGCACTGCATCCCCGGAAAACAGCGCGTGTGTGATGGCGACGTCGACTGTTTTGGCTCCAGCTTGCAGCAGCAATCGCGTAGCTTGCGCCAGGGTATGACCGCTGCTGGCGATGTCATCGAGCAACACGACATGTCGTCCGTGCACCGGTACATCGGGCAGTTCGACTTCCACGTGTTTGTCGCCATGCCGTGTTTTGCGGCATACGCCGTGGTCAAAGCCGTGTTGCCGCGCTGCTGCGCTGATCCATTGTTCGGATTCTTCGTCTGGACCAATGAGCAGGGCGCCTTTGCACTGGCTGTGCACAAAGTCAGCCAGTAATGGCGCGGCGGTCAGCGTCAGCGCCTGTGGGCAGGGGATGGCTTCTCGCAAAGTGGAGATGCGATGCAGGTGCGGGTCGACTGTGATGACGGCATCAAACAACTCAGCCAAAAAGCGCCCCACAATTTTCTGGCTCACGGCCTCACCCGGTTGAAAGGCGATGTCCTGGCGCATATAAGCCAGGTACGGAGTGACCAGCGTCAAATGTTGTGCGCCCAACTCGCGGGCTGTGCGTGCAGCCAGCAGTACCTCCACCAGCTTGGTGTTGGGTTGATGCAGTGAACGCAGGAGCACGACCTTGGATGGCAGGGGCACAGGTAGGCGCAGTTTGATTTCGCCATCTGGAAATACATGCCGTTCAATACAAGCCAAAGGCAAGTTTGCCTCGCGGCCCAAGGCTTGTGCCAATGTGAGTTCATCATCGAAATACAACAGCACTGAGGACTCGGACATCAAAACTCCACAAACGCATGCGGCACATCGCTGGCTTGCCCGAGGGTGTAGCCGTTGGCCTTGTCACACGCTTGGCGGGCAAACTGCAAATCAGACGGGTAGTTGGCGTGTACGCGGTACAGCACGTCGCCGGCCTGAACTTCATCGCCCAGCTTTTTGAATAAATTTACCCCGGCACTGGGCACTTTGGGCGCGCCCGCGAAGCGGGCAATGTGTGCCAGCTGCAGGTTGTCGATGCCGCAAACCACGCCTGCGCGATCTGCAATCACGTCAATGGTCAGCGTCCCCAGGCTCAGCTGGTTGGGGTCAAACGGGTGAGCACCCTGGGCGCGAATGATGTCCTTCATTTTGGCCAGTGCGCGACCCGAGTCCAGAATGTCGCGTGCAATGGCGTAGCCATCGCCGCCGCGTACATCGGGGCTGAACTCGATCAGACGTCCAGCCAGCCGAAGCGATTTTTGGCGCAAATCCATCGGCGCTGTGGGATCGTTCTCCAGCACGCGCATGACATCGCGGGCTTCAAGTAGCGGGCCAATGCCATTTCCGATGGGTTGACGTCCGTCAGTGATGACGACATCCAAGGAGAGCTTGAGTCTGCCGGCCACGTATTCGAACAAGCGCCGCAGGCGCTGTGCCTCCGACATGGAACGAACCTTGGCTGTGGGGCCAATGGGAATGTCCAGTACCAAATGTGTGGAGCCGGCGGATACCTTTTTGGACAAGATGGAGGCCACCATTTGCGCTGGCGAATCCAGAGACAGCGGGCGTTCCACCGAAATAAGTACGTCGTCTGCGGGCGAGAGTTGCGCCGTGCCCCCCCAGGTCAGGCAGCCATGGTGCTCGCGCACGATGCGCGTCATTTGTTCGAAAGACAGCTCGACCTTGGCCAGCACTTCCATGGTGTCTGCCGTACCTGATGGCGAGGTGATGGCGCGAGAGGATGTTTTAGGAAACACCATGCCATAGGCCGCCACGATGGGCACGACCAGCATCGAGGTGCGGTTGCCCGGAATGCCGCCAATGCAGTGCTTGTCCACCACCACATGCTCTTTCCAGTCCAAGCGGCGGCCGGCTTCGATCATGGCTTGGGTGAGGTAGTACACCTCTTCGCGGTCGAGCTCGTCGCGGTGAGTGGCCACGACGAACGCAGTCATCTCGATCTTGGAGTAACGGTGCGCGGCAATGTCGCTGATGATGCCCTGAAAGTCATGCATCTCAAGACGCTCGCCCGCCAGTTTGCGGTGAAGTGCCTGGATGGATTGAGGAGGATCAGCTTGCGAGATGGTGACCAGCTGACCTGCTGGCACGCCGAGCTGTTCAAAGGCCGCATTGGACAAACCCAGTTCGTTGCACGTCAGGAACTCGCCGTTGTCAACGACGTTGAGGGTCGCCATGATGCTGCGACCATTCGTGCGTACCTCCACTTTGGACAAGGCTTTAAAGCCCTCTGTTCGGTAAACCTCGCAGTCACGGTGCATATACGCCACGTTCTCATGGTACGTGTCTATGCGCATGCGCCGAAGGCTTAAGTGTCCATCGCCCGCAGAGCTACAAGCGTTGTGGTGTGCAGTCGCCGGGCTGGGGGCCATGTGGGTCATCCGTTGATGAAATTGGCAGCGCGCTTGTTCAGGAAGGCGTCCATGCCTTCTTTCTGGTCGGCAGTGGCGAACAGTGCGTGGAAGATGCGGCGCTCGAACATCACGCCATCAGACAGACCACTTTCGAAGGCGCGGTTGACGCTTTCCTTGGCGGCCATGGTGGCCAGCTGGCCCATGCCACAAATGACCAGAGCGGCGCTCAGGGCTTCTTCCATCAGTTTGTCCAGCGGCACCACGCGACTGACCAGGCCCGAGCGCTCGGCCTCGGTGGCGTCCATCATGCGGGCGGTGAGCACCATGTCCATGGCTTTGGACTTGCCAATGGCGCGCGGCAGGCGCTGCGTGCCCCCGGCGCCGGGGATGATGCCAATCTTGATTTCAGGCTGGCCGAATTTGGCGTTGTCGGCGGCGATGATGAAGTCGCACATCATGGCTAGTTCGCAGCCACCGCCCAGTGCAAAACCGGCCACGGCCGCGATCACCGGTTTGCGGATGGTGCGGATGGTTTCCCAGTTGCGGGTGATGAAGTCGTTTTTGTAGACCTCGTGGAAGTTGTACTTGGCCATGGCGGCGATGTCGGCGCCGGCGGCAAAGGCTTTTTCGCTGCCTGTGATGATCATGCAGCCAATGGCTTCGTCGGCGTCAAAGGCCTTGAGGGCTGCGCCCAGCTCGTCCATCAGCGGTGCGTTCAAGGCGTTCAGGGCCTTGGGGCGGTTGAGGGTGATGATGCCGACCTTGCCGCCTTCAACGCGGACTTCGATGTTTTCGTAGCTCATGAGTTCTCCAGCAGATGAATCAGTCCACTATAACCAACTCAACCCGTGTCAAGCTGTCACCAAAGCTAGGGAAAACATTAACCAACCGATCGGTCGGGAAATGATACATTCTTGAAATCAAGCTTAAAACACAACCATGACCGAGACCTCTACCGATTCCATCCTCTACGAGGAAAGCGGCGCCGTTGCGGTGGTGACGCTCAACCGTCCCGCAGCCCTCAACAGCTTTACCCGCGAAATGCACCAGTCCCTGCGCCGCGCGCTGGACCGTGCCGAAGCTGCGCCGCACATTCGCGCCCTGGTGCTGACCGGTGCGGGTCGTGGCTTTTGCGCCGGGCTGGACCTGTCCGAGTTGGACTTCACGCCTGGCCCCGGCCTGCTGGAGCGCGCTGACCCCGGCCCGGTGATCGACCAGGAATTCAACCCCACCACCCGCCGCCTGCAATCGCTGCAGTTGCCCACGGTGGTTGCCGTCAACGGCGTGGCCGCCGGTGCCGGCGCCTCCATCGCCATGGCCTGCGACATCGCGGTGGCCGCGCCGAGCGCCAGCTTTGTGCAGGCCTTCAGCAAGATCGGCCTGATCCCGGATGCCGGTGGCAGCTGGCTGCTGGTCGAGCGCCTGGGTCTGGCCCGTGCCATGGCCCTGGCCATGACGGGAGACAAGCTCACCGCCGACAAAGCGCTGGAATGGGGCCTGATCTGGCAGGTGGCCGAAGACCCGCTGGCCGCCGCCGTGGCCATCGCCGAAAAACTGGCCGTCATGCCCACCAAGGCGCTGGTCGCCACGCGCCAATTGCTGGTGGGCGCGGGCACGCGCAGTCTGGATGCGCACCTGAACGTCGAGCGCGACACGCAGTCCGCTTTGGGCAAAACGCACGACTACATGGAAGGCGTGAACGCCTTCCTGCAAAAGCGCGCGCCGCAGTTCAAAGGGGAATAAGCATGACACCCCAAGAAGTCGCCCGCAAAGTCGGTGAGACCATGTTTCCGGTGGACGTGGCCTCCAAAGACACCATGGGCATGGAGTTGCTGGTCTGCGAACCCGGTCGCGCCGTGATGCGAATGGAAGTCAAAGCGTTGCACCTGAATGGCCACAAAATTTGCCACGGTGGTTTCATCTTTACCTTGGCCGATTCCACCTTCGCCTTTGCCTGCAATAGCTACAACAAGAACGCCGTGGCCGCGGGCTGCAGTATCGAGTTTTTGCGCCCCGGCAAGCAGGGTGATGTGCTGACCTGCGAAGGTGTTGAGCAGACCCTGAGCGGGCGTCACGGTATTTACGACATGAAGGTCACGAACCAGAACGACGAAGTGGTCGCCGTGTTCCGTGGCAAAAGCGCCCAGATTGCGGGCACCGTTTTTCCGGAGTGATCCATGAGCAAAGCCTTTCCCCTGGAATCGATTGAAAAAGCCAGTATCGACGAGATGCGTTCGCTGCAGCTCAAGCGCCTGCAGCAGACCCTGCATCACGCCTATGCCAACTCGCCGGTGTACCGCGCCAAGTTCGATGCGGCAGGCGTCCACCCCGACGACTGCAAGACCTTGGCCGACATCGCCAAGTTTCCGTTCACCACCAAGTCGGATCTGCGCGACAGCTACCCCTTTGGCATGTTTGCGGTGCCGCGCGAAAACTGCGCACGCATTCACGCCTCCAGCGGTACCACCGGCAAGCCGACGGTGGTGGGCTACACGCTCAAAGACATCGACACCTGGTCTACGGTAGTGGCGCGCAGCATCCGTGCGGGCGGTGCCAAGCCCGGCGACATGGTGCATGTGAGCTACGGTTACGGCCTGTTCACCGGTGGTATGGGTGCGCACTACGGTGCCGAAAAACTGGGGCTGACGGTCGTGCCTTTTGGCGGCGGTCAGACCGAGCGCCAGGTGCAGCTCATTCAGGACTTCAAGCCCGACATCATCATGGTCACGCCCAGCTACATGTTGGCCATTGCCGACGAGTTCGAGCGCCAGGGCATCGACCCCGCCAGCAGCTCGCTGCGCATCGGTATCTTTGGTGCCGAGCCTTGGACGAACGACATGCGTCGGGCCATTGAAAAGCGCGCAGGCATCGATGCAGTGGACATTTACGGTCTGTCCGAAGTGATGGGCCCCGGTGTGGCCAGCGAATGCATCGAGACCAAGGACGGCCCAACCATCTGGGAAGACCACTTCTACCCGGAGATCATCAACCCCGAAACCGGCGAGCCGGTGGCTGACGGTGAGATGGGCGAGCTGGTGTTCACCAGCCTGACCAAGGAAGCGCTGCCCATCATTCGTTACCGCACGCGTGACCTCACGCGCCTGCTGCCAGGTACTGCGCGCCCAAGCATGCGCCGCATGGAAAAGATCACCGGCCGCAGCGACGACATGATGATCATTCGCGGCGTGAACGTGTTCCCCAGCCAGATCGAAGAGCTGATCCTCAAGCGCAGCGAACTCGCCCCGCACTACCAGTGCGTACTTACCCGCGATGGTCCGATGGACAACCTGAAAGTGTTGATCGAGACCAAGCCAGGCATCAACCCCGAAGGGCTGGAGGCTCGTGCTGCGGCCAAATTGCTGCAGCACGAGATCAAGGTCTACATTGGCTCCAGCGTCGAGATTGAGCTCAAACAAGAGGGCGGCGTTGAACGCAGCCAGGGCAAGGCCAAACGCGTGGTGGACTTGCGGCGCAAATAAAAATTCAAGCTGCAGGCCAAGCGTTGGAGCGACTGGTTGTCGCTTCCAATCGCCAAACTGTGCTCTGCTGAGGCACAGTCAGCGGCAAACGCAGGAGCAATTTGTCGCGTGACACCAAAGCCATAGCCTTGCGCTCCTTGCCCAGCAACAGTGGAACGTCGTCGAGTTTGGTGACGCGCCAGTGTCCGTGTTGACCACGTGCACCGACTTCCAGGCCCAGCCATTCGTCGCCTGCAGCAAAGCCTGCAAGCTCGGCAGCGCTACCGCGCAAAACACCTTTCACCTGCACGCTGCGATTCGCATCCGCATGGCGCAAACCCAGATGCTGGGCAAAGTTGCCGGGTTCAGCATGGATGCGTATGCCCTGGGCCTCCAGCAAACGCGCGAGCGGTAGCTCGGCGGTGGAGTGCACCCAGGCCTGGAGCTCCTTGTGCCACGATCGATCGGTCAAAGCCTGTAATTCATCGAGTACATCCTGCTCGCGCATGGGGCCCGCCTTGCAGCGTTTCCACAGACCGCGCATCACCTCGTCGAGCGAATGTCCTTCAGTGCGAAGCGACAGGTCCAGGCACAACGCGACCAGCGCGCCCTTGGTGTAGTAACTCACCGTCGCGTTGGGCGTGTTTTCGTCCTGACGGTAGTACTTGACCCAGGCGTCAAAGCTGGCTTGAGCCACCGTCTGCACTTGCCGGCCCGGCGTTTGTGCAACCATGTTGATGGTTTTGGACAGCAGCTTGAGATACATTGCGTCGTCGATCAGGTCGGCACGGCGCAGCAGCAGGTCGTCGTAATAGCTGGTAAAGCCCTCAAAGAACCACAGCAGCGGCGTGTAGTTTTCTTGCGTGTAGTCGTAGCGTGCAAAGGCATCGGGGCGAAGTTGCTTGACGTTCCAGGTGTGAAAGTACTCGTGGCTGATCAGGCCCAGCAGGGTGGTGTAGCCCTCGCTTGTCTTGTGGTCTCCCACGCGGGGAAGGTCGCGGCGGTTGCAGATCAGCGCGGTGCTGTTCCTGTGTTCCAGGCCGCCGTAGCCATCGCCTACTGCGTTGAGCATGAACACGTAGTTTTTGTGTGGTGCCTTGCGACCTGCTTGCGCGCCCTTGCCATGCCAGAAACGGATTTCGGCTTCGCAGATTTTCTGTGTGTCCGCCAGCAATCGCTCGCCATCGAAAGACGGTAGAGCCCCTGCCACCACAAAGCGGTGCTCAATGCCGCAGGCCTTGAAGCTGCCACACCAGAATGCGCCCAGCTCGACGGGGCCATCCACCAGTTCATCGTAGTTGGCGGCTTGGTACAAGCCAAAACCGCGTTTGTCGGTTTTGACGGCTGTGAGCCCCGTGGCGGCCTGCCAGCTTGTTTGGCCTTTGACAGGCTGCAGCTGCAATTGGTGAGGGATGTCTTCTTGTCCGTGTACACGCAAGCACAAACTGGTGCCGTTGAAAAAACCGCGTTGACTGTCAAGCCAGGCGGTACGCACCGAGTTGTCAAAGGCATAGACCTCGTAGCTCAGTGTCAGCGGCTGACCAGCCTTGCAGTCAATTTGCCAGCTGCATTTGTCCAGTTGCTGGATCGCTGGTTGGCGGCGTCCTTGTTTGGCGTTCAGACGCTGCAGGTTTTTGGCAAATTCGCGCACCAGATAGCTGCCGGGTATCCACACTGGCAGCGAAACGACTTGCTGCGCATCAGGCTGCGCAATGTTCAGCGTGACCCGAAACAGGTGGGCGTTCAGGTCGGCGGCTTCAATGCAGTAGTGCAGGCAGTTCATGTCGCGCCTGCAGCCAGAAAGCAGGATAAGCTGGCAATGAGGGTCAGCTGCAAACGCATGGGCAGCCATGCGGCCAGGCCCATGGCAGGCCAGGTGCGGCGATCCATGAGGTAGCAGGCAATCAAGGCAAAGCCCAGCAGGGGCAGGCCGGCAAAGGCAGGCATCATCACGCCCACCCAGGCCAACAGTGAGGGCATCACTCCCCAGGTGAAGGGCAGCGAAGGAGCGTTGCGAGTGGTCACCGCATCACGCAAACCTGAACCCCAATGAATGCCACCCAGAAACGAGACGATCACTGCGCCATAGCCCTGCATGGACAGGGCCACATAGGGGTGCAGGTCTTCATCAACCAGCCACAGGCAAAGCGCCAGAAAAGCAAACGGAATCAGTCCGGCAAAACTGAGTTTGCGAATGTATTGCCAGGTCTTGTCTGGCGCGTGTGGTTTGAGGTGCATGAGGCTTTAAGGTGTGATGTCATTGAGCATCTTGTCGACCTGCGTTGCGGGTACGGCGCCAGCAATGCGCGAGCCGTCGGTCAGGATCAGTGTGGGGGTGCCGGAGATGCGGTGTTTTTTGCCGAACTCGACGTTGGCATCAATCGCGGCGGTGTCGCATTGTGTCGCGGGTGGTGTGACGCCGCGCAGCATCCAGTCGTTCCAGGTCTTGACGCGATCTTTGGCGCACCAGATGTTGCGCGATTTGGCCTTCGAGTCCTCCCCCAAAATCGGGTAGAGCAGATGGTAGATCGTGACATCCTGAAGGTTTTGCAAGTCTTTCTCGAAACGCTTGCAGTAGCCGCAGTTGGGATCGGCAAACACCACCAGTTTGCGCTTGCCGTTGCCATGCACCTGGGTGAAGGCGTTTTTCAAAGGCAGCTGTTCAAACGGAATGGCCGAGAGCTTTTCCACTCGCTCTTCGGTCAGGTTGCGACGTTGGCGCACATCGAACAGTGATCCTTGCAAAATAAAGTTGGCTTGGGCATCGGTATAAAAAACATCGCTGCCGATACGGACCTCAAACAAGCCGGGCATGGGGGTTTTGCTGACCTCGTCAATCGAGGGCAGGTTGGGCAGCCGCTCAGGCAGGTTTTTTCTAATGACGTTTTCCTGCGCCTGAACGTGCAGCGCAGATGCAATCAGAAGCAGGCAAGCAAATTTTTTCAGCATGGCAAATTCAATGTGTGGTCAGTGGGTCAGGCCCATGGCGTGGCGTGTCACCCAGCGCTTGAGAGGGGCGAGTCGGTCAAAGCCCTGCATGCCGCGGTTGCGCAGCAGCTGAACGGCGGGGTGTGGATGCGCAAACAGGCGTTGCAGGCCATCTGTCAGGTGTCCCATGGCCAGCACATCGGCTTGGCGGGCACGTTCGTAGCGTCGAAGCAGCTTCATGTCGTTCAAAGGTCGCCAGAACTCTTTCTCGCGAATGATCTTGACCAGCTCGGTCACATCGCCCAAACCGACATTCAGGCCTTGGCCTGCCAAAGGGTGCATGGCATGGGCGGCGTCGCCTGCCAGCACAAAGGCCTGGTCAGCGGTGCCAGGCAGGTGCCCGATCCAGCGCGATGCGCGGGCCAGCTGCAGGGGCCAGACGGCTCGCTCACTGCTCAGCTCCATGCGCCCCAGGCAAAGACCGCAAGCCTGTTCAAGTTCGTGAGCGAAGGCAGTTGCGTCCAACGCGGCAAGCTGGGTAGCGCGCTCAGGATGCACAGACCATACCAGTGCCACTTCTTGAGCGCCTTCGCCGCCCAGTGGCAGCAAGGCCAAAATTTCTGCTTGTGGTTCGTGCAGGCCCGGTGTTGCGCCAAACCGGAACCATTGGTGGGCCGTGCCCTGGTGGGGCAATTCGCAATGCAGCCGGGCAGCCACGGCGTGGTGCGGGTAATGTTGCACATCAAATTGCACACCTAGCTCAGCGCGGGTTTGGCTGGCGCGACCCTCGCACACAATGGTCAAAGGCGCAGCAGCAGGGGTGTCGGCCACTTCAATCAATGGTTGAAAGCCTACTGCCGTGGTGAGCAGGGTTTCCAGAACGGGCACATCCACCATCCAGTTGAGTTCGTCGCAGCCTTGCTCGCTGGCCAGAAAATTGAGCTCACCGCTTTCGTCGCCAAACACCTTCATGGCGCGCACTGGGGTGACCGCAGGTGCATCGGGCCAGCAGCGAAGGTCTTGCAGCAGCTGTTTGGCGGCATTGTTCAGGGAATAGGCGCGTACATCTGCCTTGTTTGTCGAGGCTGGCGCTTGCACCAGGCGCACGCGCAAACGCTCGCGTGCCAGCAGCAGCGCCAGGCTGCGGCCCACAATGCCGGCGCCTCGAATGCAGATATCAATTTGGGATGCCATGAACGCATTGTAGAGAGGCTTGCAAGGGCTGTTGTGGCTGGGGTTTCAGGGGCCTTCGACGCGGCGGCAAGAGCCTTTCCCCTTTATTCGTAAGGCTCAAGTCGAGGCCCAGCGTGCCACCTCGGTGTAGAGCGGGATGCCTAGCAGGATGTTGAGCGGGAAGGTCAGGCCCAAAGACAAACCAAAATACAGCGAGGGGTTGGCCTCGGGAATGGCATAGCGCACCACCGCGGGCACGGCAATGTACGAGGCGCTGGCAGCCAGCACCATCAGCAGTGTGGCATCGCCCTGCGGCAGTCCCATCAGCCAGCCTAGGCCCAGCGCCAGGCAGGCGTGCACCAGCGGTGCCAGCAGACCATAGGCCAGCAGCCAGGGCGACTGGCCCTTGAGGCCCGGCAGATTACGGGCGGCCAGCAGACCCATGTCGAGCAGGAAGAAGGCCAGCATGCCCTTGAACAGATCGCCCGAGAAGGGTTCCATGGCCGCCTTGCCGGCATCCCCGGTGATGATGCCCACGGCCATCGCGCCCAACAATAGCAGCTGCGCGCCGTCGGTGAAGGACTCGTGCAGCACCTTGCGCAGCGAAAGCGTTGGCATGCCGCCGCCCGTCGGACAGGCATAGACGCCGGCGCCCGAGCTGCTCAGCAGAACCGGCGAGGTTTGTTGCCTGCGCAAGGTGTTGGCCATCAGCACCGCCATGACGATGGCGGGCGATTCCATGAGTGCCATGGCGGCGGCCATGTGTCCGCCAAATGCGATGCCCTGGCTTTCCAGATGACCGATGGCGGTGATGAATGTCACGGCGCTGACCGATCCGTAAGTAGCGGCAAGGGCCGCAGCGTCAAAGCCCGACAGGAAGCGGCCCAGCACGGGGTAGCTCAATGCTGGAATCAGCACGGCGAGCGCCACGGCCAGCGACAGGCCTGCTGCCACCTCGGTGGTCAGCCCGGAATGTGCCAGGGCAAAACCACCTTTGAGGCCCAAGGCCATGAGCAAGTACAGCGACAGAAAGCGCGAAATTGCTGGGGGAATTTCCAGGTTGGACTTGATCAGCCCGGCAAAAACGCCGAACACAAAAAACAGAATGGCAGGGTCGATGAAAGACTGCATAGGATGCGATTTATGTAGCGATGACGGCATTCTGTGGTTTCATGCTCATAAAGTAAAATCGATTCTTCAAAACATATTCATTGATTTAAATCTATGAACGTTACCTTCCGTCAGCTTCGTCTCTTCCTGGCCCTTGCAGACACGGGTAGCGTGAGCGCCGCTGCGCGTGCGATGCATGTGACCCAGCCCACGGCGTCGATGCAGTTGCGCGAAGTCAGTGAATCGGTGGGGTTGCCGCTGTATGAGGTGATTGCACGAAAGGTCTACTTGACCGAGGCCGGAAGGCAGCTTGCACACACAGCCAGAGCTATCGTGGATGAATGGGAACGCTTTGGGCAGACCGTCAACGCCATGCAGGGCCTTACACACGGCCGCTTGCGCGTGGCGGTGGTCAGCACAGCCAAATATTTTGTCCCCCGACTGCTGGGCGGTTTTTGCGAACAGCACCCGGGGATCGACATTTCGCTGGAGGTTCTCAATCGCGACGGCGTGGTGCAGCGTCTGCGCGAAAACCGCGACGACCTGTACGTCATGTCCATGCCTCCGCAGGACGTTGATCTGGACGACCAGATCTTTCTGGCCAACCCGCTTGTCATGATCGCGCCTGCCGATCATCCGCTGGCATCACGACAGCGCCTGCCCCTCAAGGCACTGGCCGGCGAACGTCTGATCCTGCGCGAGCGTGGTTCAGGCACGCGGCTGGCCACAGACCGATTTTTGGCAACGCAGGGCTTTGAGCCCCAAAGCTGGCTGGAGCTGGGTAGCAACGAGGCCATCAAGGAGGCCGTGGCCGGGAACCTGGGCGTGGCGGTTATTTCGCGCCACGCCATCAAGGCTGAGGATCTGGGGCGTGATCTGTGTCTGTTGCCGATCAGTGGCCTGCCCATTCGCTCACAATGGCATGTGGTGCATCCACGCGCTAAGCAGCTCTCGCCGATTGCACAGGTGTTTCGCCAACATTTGCTTGACCAGGCTCGGGCTTGGCCCCAAGCGTAAGGCACCGGTCTTACAATCAGACATCTGATGCGCCTGAGCGTGAAGCCATGCGCGTGCATGCCTGTATGCCTGACCCAGGGCCACGGGCCCGATTCACAAGGAACCCTCTCCATGAGCCTCAAATGCGGCATCGTGGGCCTGCCCAACGTGGGCAAGTCCACCCTCTTTAACGCCCTGACCAAAGCCGGTATTGCGGCCGAGAACTATCCCTTTTGCACCATTGAGCCCAACACCGGCGTGGTGGAAGTGCCCGATCCTCGCCTGCAGCAGCTGGCCGAGATCATCACGCCTGAGCGCATCGTTCCGGCCATTGTGGAGTTTGTGGACATCGCGGGCCTCGTGGCCGGTGCCAGCACAGGCGAAGGCCTGGGTAACAAGTTCCTGGCCCACATCCGCGAGACGGACGCCATTGTCAACGTGGTGCGTTGCTTTGAAGATCCCAATGTGATCCACGTGGCCAACAAGGTCGACCCGATTGCTGACATCGAAGTCATCCAGACCGAGCTGTGCCTGGCTGACTTGGCTTCGGTGGAAAAAGCCATTCACCGCGTGAGCAAAATCGCCCGCTCGGGTGACAAGGAGGCCGCCAAGCAAATGGCGATTCTGGAGAAGTGCCAAACCGCCTTGAACGACACCAAGCCGGTTCGTACCATCGACTTCAGCAAAGAAGAGCGCGCCGAGCTCAAGCAGTTCTTCCTCATCACCGCCAAGCCCGCCATGTTTGTGGCCAACGTGTCGGAAGACGGTTTCGAGAACAACCCCTTCCTGGATCGCCTGAAGGCTTTTGCCGAAGCGCAAAATGCCCCAGTAGTTGCCATTTGCGCCAAGATCGAAGCTGAGCTGTCCGAGATGGACGACGCTGACCGCCTGGAATTCCTTAAAGAGTTGGGCCAGGACGAGCCGGGCCTGAACCGCTTGATTCGCGCCGCCTACGACTTGCTGGGTCTGCAAACCTACTTCACTGCTGGCGTGAAAGAAGTGCGCGCCTGGACCATCCGCAAAGGCGACACCGGACCGCAGGCCGCCGGCGTGATTCACACCGACTTTGAAAAAGGCTACATCCGCGCACAAACCATTTCGTTTGACGACTTCATCGCCTACAAAGGCGAACAGGGCGCCAAAGATGCGGGCAAGATGCGTGCCGAGGGCAAGGAATACGTCGTCAAGGATGGCGACGTGATGAACTTCCTGTTCAGCTCCTGAACTGCAACATCAAGAGCCGTTGATGAACGGCAGGCCCTGCGGGAAGACCCACAACAGGCCTGCCGTCATGAGCACATAGCGCGCCAATTTGCCCACAGCCATGTAGGCCGTGCATGGCCACAGGGGCATTCGCAGCCAGCCGGCCACCGCGCAGAGAGGGTCGCCAATGACGGGCATCCAGCTCAGCAGACAGGCCTTGGGACCCAGGCGCTGCAACCAGTCCAGCGCGCGCACATGGGTCTTGCTGTGGCGCCATTGGTCCACCGCTTGGTGGGCACCGTAGCCCATCCACCAGCTGGCCATGCCGCCCAGGGTGTTGCCGACGGTGGCCACCAGCACGGCTGGCCAAAACAGCTCGGGGTTGAGTTTGACCAGGCCAAATACCATGGGCTCCGAGCCCATGGGAAGCAAGGTGGCTGAGATAAAGGCAACCACAAACACGGTGCTCAGACCGTACTCTGGCAGGGCCAGCAGTTGCAGCAGGTGAGGAATCCAAGTGTCCATGGTCGCCAGTGTATGCCTAGCACATTCGGCTTTCAGTTGCTGAAATTTTGAGCAATTACAATCGTGCCTCCTTTTTAAGCAAAGCCCCGTTCCTGCACCTATGCGCATCGGTCCTCATGACTTGCCGAACAACTTGTTCGTCGCCCCCATGGCGGGAGTGACGGACAGGCCATTTCGCCAGTTGTGCCGACGCTTTGGCGCGGGCTATGCGGTCAGCGAAATGGTCACCTCCCGCAAGGACTTGTGGCACACCCTCAAGACCAGCCGCCGTGCTGATCATCAGGGCGAGCTGGGGCCTATTGCGGTGCAGATTGCAGGCACAGAGCCGGGCATGATGGCCGAGGCCGCGGCCTACAACATCGACCGGGGTGCGCAGATCATCGACATCAACATGGGTTGCCCCGCCAAAAAGGTGTGCAACAAATGGGCAGGTTCCGCCTTGATGCAAGACGAGGCGCTGGCGCTGAGTATTGTTGAGGCCGTGGTGGCCGCTTGTGAGCCCAAGGGTGTGCCGGTGACTTTGAAAATGCGCACGGGCTGGTGCCAAAGCGAGAAGAACGCACTGACGATTGCACGCGCTGCTGAAAGCGCCGGCGTGCAAATGATCACGGTGCATGGCCGCACCCGCGAGCAAGGCTACAAAGGCGAGGCCGAGTACGACACCATTGCCGCTGTCAAAGCCGCGCTGCGCATTCCGGTGGTGGCCAATGGCGATATTGATTCCCCCGAAAAAGCCCGCCAGGTGTTGCAAGCTACGGGGGCGGATGCCTTGATGATCGGTCGCGCCGCACAAGGGCGACCCTGGATCTTTCGCGAAGTGGCCCACTACCTGGCCACGGGCACCCACCTGGCGCCACCCCTGGTGGCGGAGGTGCAAAGGGCCTTGCTCGAACACCTGCAAGACCACTATGGTTTGTATGGCGAGTACACCGGTGTGCGTTCGGCGCGCAAACACATTGGTTGGTATGTGAAAGACCTGCCCGGTGGCGAGGTGTTTCGCTCGGGCATGAACGCACTGGAAACCTCAGAGCAGCAGCTCGATGCAGTAAGCGCCTATTTTGAAGAACTGTCCCAACAGATGGACCGTTTGCCCGCGGTGCAGTGGCACCCGGCACTGGAGACAATGCAATGAACGAACCCATGAGCCTGGACGCCTGCGTGCGTGCCAACCTCGAAATTTATTTCCGCGACCTGGACGGCACCGAGCCCGCCAGCCTGCACGACATGCTGGTGCGTGTGGTCGAGAAACCTTTGCTTGAAGTGGTGATGCAGCGCGCAGGCCAGAACCAGTCGCGTGCCGCCGACTGGCTGGGCCTGAACCGCAACACCCTGCGCAAGAAGTTGATAGAGCATCAGCTCGCCAAATGATTTTTTACTTTCTAGACTTACAGGACCCTTCTTATGAAAGCTTTGATTTCCGTCTCCGACAAGACCGGTATTGTCGAACTGGCACAGCAGCTGCACGCCCTGGGCGTGGGCCTCATTTCCACCGGCGGCACCGCCAAGCTGCTGGCCGACAAAGGCCTGCCGGTGACCGAAGTGGCCGAAGTGACGGGCTTTCCCGAAATGCTCGATGGCCGTGTGAAAACCCTGCACCCCAAGGTGCACGGCGGCCTGCTGGCGCGTCGCGACACGCCCGAGCACATGGCTGCTTTGAAGGCCCACAACATCGACACCATCGATTTGTTGATCGTGAATTTGTATCCCTTTGAAGCTACCGTGGCCAAGCCCGGCTGCACGCTGGCCGACGCGATCGAGAACATCGACATCGGCGGTCCCGCGATGGTGCGTTCTGCCGCCAAGAACTGGAAAGACGTGGGCATCGTCACCGATGCCAGTCAGTACGCCGACGTGATTGCTGAACTCAAAGCCAACGGTAAACTCAGCGACAAGCTGCGCTTTGCTTTGTCGGTGGCCGCGTTCAACCGCATCAGCCAATACGACGGCGCGATCAGCAACTACCTCTCCAGCGTCAACTTTGAAGCCGAGAAGCTGAGCGAAACCTATGTACCCGAGCGCGCCCAGTTCAGCGGCCAGTTCAACGAGCAGTACGTCAAGGTGCAAGACCTGCGCTACGGCGAAAACAGTCACCAGCAAGCCGCCTGGTACCGCGACCTGGCGCCTGCAGCAGGTTCACTCGCCACTGGCGTGCAACTGCAAGGCAAAGAACTCAGTTACAACAACATCGCCGATGCCGATGCAGCTTGGGAGTGTGTGAAGAGTTTTGACATGCCCGCGTGCGTCATCGTCAAACACGCCAACCCCTGCGGCGTGGCCGTGGGCGCCAACCCCTTCGAGGCCTACAGCAAAGCCTTCCAGACCGACCCCACCAGCGCGTTCGGCGGCATCATCGCCTTCAACCGCCCCGTGGACAAAGCCGCGGCCGAGGCCGTGAGCAAGCAGTTTGTCGAAGTGCTGATGGCGCCCGACTTCAGCGCTGAAGCCCTTGAAGTGTTCAAGAGCAAGGTCAATGTGCGCTTGATGAAAATCGCCCTGCCCGCCGACTACGGCAACGTGCGCAACGCTTTGGAAACCAAGCGCGTGGGCTCGGGCCTCTTGCTGCAAAGCGCCGACAACCACGAACTGGCCCTGGCCGACTTGAAAGTGGTGACCGTCAAGCAGCCCACACCTGAAGAACTCAACGATTTGTTGTTCGCTTGGAAGGTCGCCAAGTTCGTCAAGTCCAACGCCATCGTGTTCTGCAAAAACGGCATGACCATGGGCGTGGGCGCAGGCCAGATGAGCCGCCTGGACTCTGCCCGCATCGCCAGCATCAAGGCCGAAGCGGCCAAGCTCAGCTTGCAAAACACCGTGGTGGCCAGCGACGCCTTCTTCCCCTTCCGCGACGGCCTCGACGTGGTGGTGGATGCAGGCGCTACCTGCGTGGCCCAACCCGGCGGCTCCATGCGCGACCAGGAGGTGATTGACGCCGCCAACGAGCGTGGCGTGGCGATGGTATTCACTGGCGTTCGCCATTTCCGTCATTGATTGCTTCCATTGAACTTTGAAACCATTGGATTGACCCCTGCGCTGCAACGCGCAGTGGCTGACATGGGCTTATACGCGCCCACACCCATTCAGGCGCAGGCCATTGCGCCCGCCTTGCAAGGTCGTGATGTGTGGGCCACCGCGCCCACGGGTTCAGGCAAGACGCTGGCTTTTGCCTTGCCGCTGGTGCAGCAGCATGTGCTGCATCCGCGTCAGACCAATTTCCGCCGCCCCGTGCGCACGCTGGTGCTGGTGTCTACGCGCGAGTTGGCGGTGCAGGTGGGCGATGTTTTCACGCATCTGGGTTATCCGTTGGGACTCAAAGTGGCGGTGGTCTATGGTGGTGTGTCCATCAACCCGCAAATGATGGGCTTGCGCGGCGGGGCCGACATCGTGGTGGCCACGCCGGGGCGCTTGCTCGATCTGGTGGATCACAACGCATTGCGCCTGCAGGACGTGCAGCGCCTGGTCTTGGACGAGGCTGACCGCTTGCTCGACCTCGGCTTTGCCGATGAATTGCAGCGCGTGCTGGCGCTGCTGCCCGCCAAGCGGCAGACGCTGTTGTTTTCGGCAACGTTTGCTGAAGATGTGCAAGCCTTGGCGCAAGGCCTGTTGCACGACCCGGTACGCATCACGGTACAAGCGCTGGAGGCGCAAGCGCCCGACATTCGCCAGCGCGCCATCGCGGTGGATGAGAAAAAACGCACAGCCTTGCTGCGTCACCTGATCGCCGAGAACGGCTGGAAGCGCGTGCTGGTGTTTGTGGCGACGCGCTACGCTTGCGAGCATGTGGCCGACAAGCTCTACAAGGCAGGCATTTACGCCACGGGTTTCCATGGCGAGATGAGCCAGGGTTCGCGCCAGCAGGTGCTCGACGAATTCAAGACCGGTCGCTGGGATGTGGTGGTGACCACCGATTTGGCCTCACGCGGCATTGATATTGCGCAACTGCCTGTGGTGGTCAACTACGACCTGCCGCGCTCGGCCACCGACTACACCCACCGCATTGGCCGTACCGGACGTGCAGGTGCCAGCGGCGATGCAGTGAGCTTTGTGACCGCGAAGGCGCAGCAGCACTGGGCGCTGATCCGTAAACGCGAAAAGCTGGATCTGGCGCTGGAGGTGGTGCCGGGCTTTGAGCCTACAGAAACGCCCGTGCAACCGTCGGCATTGAACGATGGCACAGGCGGCGTCAAAGGCAAGCGTCCGAGCAAGAAAGACAAATTGCGGGCTGCCCAAGCTCAAGTCCAGGGGCAAGGCTCGACGCGAAGCGATTAAGCCTCGCTGTCTTACCCAGCCGTGTCCATGTCGCCAGTCTGTTCGGATGCATGCGGCGCTGGCACGCGGATGCCGTGCTTGCTCAAGATTTCCACATACACAGAGGCTGCGCCCGACTTGGCTGCGGCGTCCACAGCCTCAATTACGGCGCTGACGCGCACCCCTTGCGCGGTGTCTGCGCTGGTGCCGACTTTGCAGTCAAAGTCCCAAAAGTCCGCATCCACAGGCACAGGGCGGCTGCGTTCGCGTTTGAAATATTTGCGGATGTCGTGCTTGACGGCATCGAGCACGCGATCAGGGTGCTTGCCTTCAACGCTGAGAGGGTAGGTTTTTTTCATGTGGTCTCAACGTTTACAGGGTGGCAAAAACGTCGCTGGCCGCTTGCACCGTGGCGGTAATGTCGGCGTCGGTGTGAGCCGCGCTCACAAAGCCAGCTTCGTAGAGCGCGGGCGCAATGTACACACCGCGGTCGAGCAAGCCGTGGAACAGTTTGTTGAATTTCGGGCTGTCGCTGGTCATGACCTTGGCGTAGTTCTGCGGCAACTCGGGCAGCAAAAAGAAGCCAAACATGCCGCCTTGGCAGTCGGCGGCAAAGGACACGCCTGCTTTCGCGGCTGCACCTTTAAGGCCATCGACCAGACTTTGCGTTTTACCGCTCAGGCTGTCCCAGAAACCCGGTTTGGCAATTTCGCGCAGCGTCGCTAAACCGCACGCCGTGGCCACTGGATTGCCGCTCAGGGTGCCGGCTTGGTAGACGGGGCCGGTGGGGGCGAGCTGGCGCATGATCTCGCGCGGGCCGCCAAAGGCCGCCAACGGCATGCCGCCGCCAATGACCTTGCCCAGCACGGTGAGGTCGGGTTTGAAGCCAGGAATCAATTTGGCGTAGACGCTTTGCGCAGAGCCGAGCGCGACGCGGAAACCGGTCATCACCTCGTCAAACACGAACAGCGCGCCGTGCTCGGTGCACAGCTCGCGGCAGCGCTTCATGAAAGGCACAGACGCACGCACAAAGTTCATGTTGCCGGCAATCGGCTCGATCATCACGCAAGCCAGTTCCTTGCCGTGCAGGGCAAAGGCTTCTTCCAGTTGCTCGATGTTGTTGTATTCGAGTACCAGCGTGTGCTGCACCACCTCGGGCGGCACGCCTGCGCTGGTCGGGTTGCCGAAAGTGGCCAGACCGGAGCCAGCCTTGACCAGCAGCGCGTCGGCGTGGCCGTGGTAGCAGCCTTCGAACTTGATGATCTTGCTGCGACCGGTGGCGCCGCGTGCCAGGCGTAGTGCACTCATGCCCGCTTCGGTGCCGGAGCTGACCAGACGCACCATCTCCATCGAGGGCACGTGCTTCAAAATTTCTTCAGCCAGCTCGATCTCGCGCTCGGTGGGCGCACCAAACGAGAAGCCGTCGAGTGCCGCTTTTTGCACGGCCTCAAGCACGGCGGGGTGGCCGTGGCCCAGGATCATGGGGCCCCAGGAGCCGATGTAGTCGATGTACTTTTGGCCGTTGGCGTCCCAGAAATAGGCGCCTTGGGCGCGTTGCACAAAGCGGGGTGTGCCGCCTACGGCGCGAAAGGCGCGCACGGGCGAGTTCACGCCGCCGGGGATGACGCTGGCGGCGCGGTCAAAAAGTTGTTGGTTGCGGTCGGTCATGGCAAAAAAGGATCAATGCTTGGTTTCGTTGAAAGGCACTTCAAAGAAGTCGGCGCCAGGCGCCAGCGGTTTGCTGGGCTCTTCGGTTTCGTCTTCGGTTTCATCATCGGGTTGGGCCCAAAACAGACGGTCGGGCACGACTTGGCCCATGCCAGGGCGAAAGCCGTCGTCCAAGCAGTGGTCCAAATACACGAGCGCTTCGTGCGCGGCTTCGGGTAAATCCATGCCCGTGGCCAGCAGACCCGCCAGCGCAGCGGACACAGTGTCACCTGCGCCGGTGAACAGGGCTTCAATGCGCTCGAATTTTTCGTGGGCAAGCACCGTCTCGGGCGTGGCCAGCACGTTGTCGATGTGTTGTTCTGGCAGTGGCAAACCGGTGACCAGCACATAAGGCACACCCATTTCACTGGCAGCCTTGGCAATGTCGCGTGGTCCCGGGTTACGCTCGCCTTCCCAGTCGGGCAGCAGCCAACGGCGCAAGGTGCTGTGGTGTCCCACCAGGACACTGGTTTGCGGCAGCATCAACTCGCGAAAGGCGTCCAGGTAGTCGTCAATTTTTTCGTCATCCCACCAGGACAGGTTGGGCATGTAGGCCACCACGGGTACGCCATCGTAGTCATCGGCAATGCCTGCGACCAGCGCAATGATTTCGGGGGAGCCCAGAAAGCCCACCTTGATCACGCGCACCGGAATGTCTTCAGCAGCCGTGCGGGCCTGTTCGCTAACCGCGTCTTCGTCAAAGGCGTAGAAGTCGTGGGTGGCGCTGGTGTCCCGAATGTAGGTGCCCGTCACTACCGGCAGGGTGTGAGCGCCCACCGAGCCTGCGGCCAGTACATCACCCGACAGGCCGCCGGCACCGCTGGGGTCATTGGCGTTGAAAGCCATCACGCAGGCGACGCCTTGTTCGAGCTCGGACTCGTCAGGAGCGTTCGGATCGGCTTCAAAAAGAGAGGTATCGGTCATGTCGGAAAAGACGGGCAGGGTTCAGTGGGGCTTCATCCGGCGCGATGGGCACCCGATACAATCAAAATCATTCTATTCGACAAATTTTCAAGAGGACGGCATGGAATACAAGACGTGGATGTGTTTGATTTGTGGCTGGATTTATGACGAAGAGGCGGGCGACCCCGAGCACGGCATTGCGCCGGGCACCAAGTGGGAAGATGTGCCGATGAACTGGACCTGCCCGGAGTGCGCTGCGCGCAAGGAAGATTTCGAGATGGTGGCGATCTGATCGCCTCTTCCCAGACAAGCCGCCTGATCAGGCGGCTTTTTTCTTGACGACGGCGTAGCGCTCCAGGGTTTTTTCGCGGGCCTCCGCATGATCCACGATGGGGCGAGGGTAGGTTTTGCCCAGTTCGACGGCTGCAGCCTGCAGCTCCAATGCGCCCGCCAGCCAGGGCGCGTGGATGGCCTTGACCGACAGGCCTGCCAGCTCGGGCAGGTAGCGGCGTATGAATTTGCCTTCGGGGTCGAACTTTTCGCTTTGGCTGACCGGGTTGAAGATGCGAAAGTAGGGTTGCGCATCGCAGCCGCTGGAGCTGGCCCACTGCCAGCCGCCGTTGTTGGCCGAGAGGTCAAAGTCGTTGAGGTGTGTGGCGAAATATTTTTCGCCCCAGCGCCAGTCCACCCCCAGGTCTTTGCACAAAAAGCTGGCCACGACCATGCGCAGGCGGTTGTGCATGTAGCCGGTCTGGTTGAGCTGGCGCATGGCTGCGTCCACCAAGGGGTAACCGGTGCGGGCCTGGCACCAGGCGTCAAACAGCTTGTGGCCGTGGGGGCCATGGTCCCAATGGATGGCGTCGTAGTCGCGTTTGAAGCTCTCGCCTGCGCCTACATGCGCAAAGTTGGCCAGCACCTGCACATAAAAGTCGCGCCAGATCAGCTCTGAAAGCCAGACTGCTGCGCCAGCGCTGCCTGCCAGACTGCGTTCGTGCGCCATGCGGGCCAGTTGCCGGATGGACACGGTGCCAAAACGCAGATGGGTACTCAGATAGCTGGGGCCCTTCAGGCTGGGGTAGTCGCGGGTGCGGTCATAGGCGTCGATGCGTGCTGCAAAGTCTTGCAGCAGGGTTTGGCCGCCGCTTTCGCCGCAGGGCAAATGCAGGGTGCGCAGGTTGCTGGGCTCAAAGTCCAGGTCGCTCAAGGTGGGCAGGGTTGACGGCCACTGTGCCGGGCGTGAGGCGAGCCGGTTCAGGTCGCGTTCGCTGGGGTAGGCCTTGAGGTAGAAGTCGTTGACCTTTTTGAGCCAGGCATTTTTGTAGGGTGTGAACACCGAGAACGCGGTGCCCGCTTGAGTCATGATTTCCTGGCGCTCGAAAATCACATGGTCTTTGCAGGTGTGCAGCGAGATGCCGTGGTCGGCCAGGTGGCCTCGGACCTTGTGATCCCGTGCCTGGGCCAGAGGTTCGTCGTCATGGGCGCAAAACACGGCCTGCACGCCCAGTTGTTGCGCCAGGGCAGGCAGGGTCCGGCTGGCCGGGCCATGCAGAGCCAGTAGTCCGGTATCGTCACGCTTGCTGACAGTCCGCAGGTTTTGGTCCAACTCGGTAACGGCTGCATGGATAAAGTCCACGCGCCGGTCCTGCCGGGGCAGGGGGTCGAGAATCTCGGTGTCAAACACAAAGGCCACGTGCACCCGTTGGCAGTGGCGCAGGGCCAGGTACAGCGCCGAATTGTCGTGAAGGCGCAAATCGCGTCTGAGCCAGACCAATCCCGAGGTGTAAGAGGCTGTCATAGGTGAGGAGGGCTCCCGTTAAAATCCGTGCATGACCGCTGATTCTGCCTCCATTGACCTGACGCATCATTTTTTGATCGCCATGCCCACATTGGAGGATTCGCTTTTTGCCCGATCGGTGGTGTACATGTGCGAGCACAACGCTCATGGGGCCATGGGACTGATCATCAACAAGCCCACCGAGCTGAACTTGGCACAACTGTTTGCGAAGTTGGATTTGCCCTTGCATCGCGAGGACCTGCGCGATGCGCCAGTGCTTCACGGCGGCCCTCTGCAACCCGAACGTGGTTTTGTGCTCCACGAGCCCATGGCCATTCCGGTTTCCGCAGACGAGCAAGCACCTTTGTATGCCTCAACCTTGAAAGTCAAAAACGGCCTGGAGTTGACCACCTCACGCGATGTGCTCGAAGCCCTTGGTGGTGGAGGCGGTCCTCGCCAAGTGGTCATGACCTTGGGCTACGCTTCCTGGGGGGAGGGACAGCTGGAATCCGAATTGGCCGAAAACGCCTGGCTGACCGTACAAGCCGATCCTGCCACCGTGTTTGAGGTGCCGCTGGCGCAACGCTATGATCATGCGCTGGGTTTGCTGGGCCTGAAAAGCTGGATGCTGTCATCCGAGGCGGGTCACGCATGATGGATGTGCCAAACACCCAGCAGATGTTTCTGGCGCTGGACTATGGTCTCAAGCGCACGGGGGTGGCCGTAGGTAACCGCATGTTGCGCACCGCCACGCCGCAAGGCACGATTGCAGCAGAAGGCGATGCGCGGTTTGCCAAAATTGCCGAGCGACTGAAAGAGTGGCAGCCCGACGCGCTGGTGGTGGGCGTGCCCACGCACCCCGATGGCGGCGAACACGAAAACACCTTGCGCGCCCGCAAATTTGCCCGCCAGCTGCGCGGCCGCTTTGGCTTGCAGGTGCATGAAGTGGATGAACGCTACACCACCACCGAGGCACATAGCCTGGGTGCGCGTGATGCGGACGCTGCCGCGGCAGCCATCATCCTGGAACAGTTTTTAAGGAGTTTGCCGTGAGTGCTTTGGCCCTGAATGCAGAGGCGTTGTACCAGGAGTTGCTGGCCGGTGTTCGGCGCATGAGTCATGCGAACACGCGCCTTGTTGGCATCACCTCGGGTGGGGCCTGGTTGGCCGAGCGTTTGCAACGCGACCTGGGTCTGGCCGGTGAGCCCGGTCAAGTGTCCTCAACCATGCACCGCGACGACTATGCCCAGCGTGGCCTGTCCAGCGGAGGCCAAACGCTGCTGCCTTTCGAGGTAGATGGCGCCGACATTCTGGTGCTCGACGATGTGCTTTACACCGGCCGCACCCTGCGCGCTGTGCTCAACGAGATTTTTGACTACGGCCGCCCACGTCAGGTGCAACTGGCCGTGCTGGTGGACCGAGGTGGGCGTCAGTTGCCGGTGCAGGCTGATTTTGCGGCGGCACGCGTCAGCCTGCCCGACACCCAAACCCTGTCGCTGGCCCGGGATGAAGCCGGTGCTTTCAGCTTCCAGGTGCAAACCCGATGACGGCCGTGGCCTGAGGTGAACATGCTCTACAAACGCAACAACCCCCAACTCAACAAAAACGGCGAGCTGATCCATCTGCTCTCCACTGAGGGTCTGTCCAAGGACATCCTCACCCACATCCTGGACACGGCGGCCAACTTCGTCAGCGTCAACGACCGCGAAGTCAAAAAGGTGCCGTTGCTGCGCGGCAAAAGTGTGTTCAACCTGTTCTTCGAGAACAGCACCCGCACCCGCACCACCTTCGAGATTGCGGCCAAGCGCCTGTCGGCAGACGTGATCAACCTTGACATTGCGCGCTCCTCGGCCAGCAAGGGCGAGAGCCTGCTCGACACCATTGCCAACCTGAGCGCCATGGCCGCCGATATTTTTGTGGTGCGCCACAGCGAGTCGGGCGCCCCCTATCTGATCGCCCAACATGTCGCTCCGCATGTGCATGTGGTCAATGCTGGCGATGGCCGTCACGCCCACCCCACCCAGGGCTTGCTGGACATGTTCACCATCCGGCATTACAAGAAAGATTTTTCCAACCTCACCGTGGCCATCGTGGGCGATGTGCTGCACTCGCGCGTGGCCCGTTCGGATATCCATGCGCTGACCACCCTGGGTTGTGCCGAAGTGCGTGTGGTGGGCCCCAAAACCCTGGTGCCTTCGGACATGGCGCAGATGGGGGTGCGAGTGTTCAACAACCTGGAAGAAGGCATCAAAGGCTGCGATGTGGTCATCATGCTGCGCCTGCAAAACGAGCGCATGAGCGGTGCGCTGCTGCCCTCCAGCCAGGAATATTTTGAGAGCTTTGGCCTCACACCCGAGAAGCTGCAACTGGCCAAGCCCGATGCCATCGTCATGCACCCAGGGCCGATCAACCGCGGCGTAGAAATCGACTCTGCCGTGGTCGATGGACAGCAAAGCGTGATTCTGCCGCAGGTGACCTTTGGTATCGCGGTGCGCATGGCGGTGATGAGCATTGTTGCGGGGAATGAAGCATGAAAATCCTGATTCAAAACGGTCGCGTCATCGACCCCGCCAGCGGTCTGGACAAAGTGACCGATGTGGCCATTGCTGCAGGCCGAATTGTCGGCATCGGGCAAACGCCCACCGACTTCGTGCCTAACCGCACGGTGGATGCCAAAGGCTGCATCGTGGCGCCCGGCCTGGTGGATTTGGCCGTGCGCCTGCGCGAGCCGGGTCATGAGCATGAAGGCATGCTCGAGTCCGAAATGGCCGCCGCGGTGGCCGGTGGCGTGACCAGCCTGGTCTGCCCGCCTGACACCGACCCGGTGCTCGACGAGCCCGGTCTGATCGAAATGCTGCGCCACCGCGCCGAGAAATTGCACCAGTCGCGCGTGTTGCCCTTGGGCGCATTGACGCGTGGCCTCAAGGGCGAAGTGCTGACTGAAATGGGCCAACTGACCGAAGCGGGTTGTGTAGGCTTCTCGCAAGCCGAAGTGACGCTCGCCAACACTCAGGTCATGCAGCGCGCCTTCCAGTACGCCAGCACCTTTGGCTACACCGTCTGGTTGCGGGCGCAAGACCACTTCCTGGGCAAAGGCGTGGCCGCCAGTGGCCCGTTGGCCACGCGCATGGGCTTGTCGGGCGTGCCGGTCATGGCCGAAACCATTGCCCTGCACACCATTTTCGAGTTGATGCGCTCGACCGGTGCTCGCGTGCATCTGTGCCGCATCAGCAGCGCGGCGGGCGTCGAGCTCGTGCGCCAGGCCAAGGCCGAAGGCCTGAAGGTCTCGTGCGATGTCAGCATCAACTCCCTGCACCTGACCGATGTGGACATGGGTTACTTTGACAGCCGTGCCCGTCTGAACCCGCCGCTGCGCCAGCAGCGTGACCGCGACGCGCTGCGCGCTGCCTTGGCCGATGGCACCATCGATGCGTTGGTGTCCGACCACACCCCGGTGGATGAAGATGCCAAAGCCCTGCCTTTTGCCGAAGCCGAGCCCGGTGCGACCGGGGTCGAGCTGCTCTGGAGTCTGGCCCTGAAATGGGGGCAGGAACAAGGCGTGCCGCAGGTCAAGGTGCTTGAATGCCTGACAGCGGCGCCGGCAGCCCTGCTTGACGGCGCGGTCAAACACCTTCAGGGCGCCTTGGGGCGCTTGGAGGTGGGCGGCATGGCCGATGTGGTGCTGCTGAGCGAACAGGGTCATTGGGCGGTGCAAGCCCAGTCCTTGCGCAGCCAGGGCAAGAACACGCCCTTTGAAGGCTACGAGCTGCCCGGACGTGTGCGCATGACCGTGGTAGGTGGCCATATCGCCTTCGAGGCGAACTGAGGGCGGCCACCATGCGCCGCGACCTGGTGGCCAGCTGGCGTTTGATGCGCGGAGCGGCCCATGTGCTGCGCGGCTGGTGGACGGTGCGGGTGCGTTTTCCAGGATGGTCTGAAGCCCAGCGCGAGCAAGCGGTGCAAGCCTGGGCCCAACGACTGCTGCAGCTTTGGGGCATTGAACTGCACACCCAGGGGCAGGCGCATCAGCAGGGAGCTGCCTTGCTGGTCAGCAACCATATTTCCTGGCTGGACATCGTGGTCATGCATGCCAGTCGACACTGCCGCTTTGTCTCCAAGTCCGATATTCAACGCTGGCCCGTGGTGGGCACCTTGGCCACCAGTGCCGGGACTCTTTACATTGAACGGCGCAGTCGCCGCGATGCCCATCGTATGGTGCGAGACGTTGGCGAGGCCATGCGCAAAGGCGATGTGGTGGCTGTTTTTCCCGAGGGAACGACCAGCAATGGTCTGGATGTCTTGCCCTTTCATGCCAACCTGATCGAGGCCGCCTTGCTGGCGCAGGCGCCAGTGCAACCCCTGGCCTTGCAGTTCGTGGACAGGCATTCCGGTCAACCCTCACGAGCGGTGTGTTACATCGAAGACGATACCTTGATCGGTTCGGTCTGGCGCACCTTGCGTTCGCCGGGCATTGTGGCCAGGGTGTACTGGGGGTGTGCCGAGCAGGACCAGGGGCGGGATCGACGCCGATGGGCCGCAGATCTGCGTCAGGAGGTTGTGCGCCTGCGACAACAGTCATCTTTGTAAGGGCCTGTTTGGCCCTCCTCTTCAAATCAGGGACAATTCAAGACTTTCTTGTCATCCACGAGAGCGCCACCATGGTCAAACAGGCCAAAGCCCCCGCTGAAGACGCTGCCATCGCAGAGTCCGAAGAGGTTTTCGAAAAAGCTGCCGAAATGTTCCGGGTCATGTCGGCCCCGATGCGTCTGCGCATCGTCAGTGCCCTTTGCAACGGCGAAAAAAACGTCGGTGAGCTGATCGCCGAGGTCAACACCACGCAGCCCAACATGTCTCAGCACCTCAATACCCTTTACCAGGCCGGGTTCTTGGGCAAGCGTCGCGACGGTGTGCAGATTTATTACCGCATCATCAACGAGCGTGTGGTCACTCTGTGCCGTGCGGTGTGCGTTCAAATCGCCTCTGAAATGTAAGGTGCTTCGGTCGCGGGTTTTTACTGTGACGAAAGTGCTGAGGTGTTCCTACCATTTGTCCATAAGGAGTGACTTATGAAGAAACTGTTTTTGCTGTCGGCTGGTTTGTTGGCCACAACCCTGTCTTTTGCCCAGATCAAAGTGGCGTACCACTTGACCGATGGCCTGCCTCAGGCTGCCAGAGCCATGAACAACATTCGCAACCACCTCAATGCGGATCCCACGGCCAAGATCGTCGTGGTGACCCATGGCAGCGGCATTGATTTCCTGCTTGACGGTGCACAGGCACCCAACGGTTCTCCCTTTGCAGGCAATGTCAGTGACCTGGCCAGCAAGGGCGTGGAGTTTCGGGTGTGCAACAACACCCTGGTCTCGCGCAACATCAGCAAAGACAAGCTGGTGATGGAGGCAGTGGTGGTGCCCTCTGGCGTGGCCGAGGTGGCCAAGCTTCAGGCCAACGAACGTTTCGTTTACCTCAAGCCCTGAGCGTTCTTGATTGACACGACCTGTCGCGTGCTCAAGGCACGCGCAGGCCGTTTCCGGGATCGATGTTCACAGGGTGCTGATGAGGCTGATGTTCAGTGCTGTCCATCAGACGATCCGTCAGGCCTGCGCCAATCCACATACCGACCAAACTGAGCCAGGCGGTGATCGCAAAAATCGAGCCGCCCGTCACGCCCGCACCCACAGCGCAACCCCCCGCCAGCATGGAACCAAAGCCCATGAAGATGGCGCCCACAATGTAGCGGCGCATGCTGTAGCCGTCCTTGAAGCCTTCCAGCTTCCACTCGCGTCCCAAGGCAGCCCCCAGGAATGAGCCCAGAAACACACCGGGCATCAGACCAAACCCAAAGTCCAGACCAGGCGCTGGCCATTTCACCACGCGCATCAGCCAGTCTGCCGAAGGGCCGCTGAATGTCACGCCCTGGATTTGGGCTTCGCCAAATGTTTCAGTGGCGACCCACTGCGTCAGGCCCCAGGCCAAGGCCACGCTCAGGCCGGTGCCGATGCCTCCAATCCACATCCAGAAGCTGCGTTTGGGGCTGTACCAGGCAAAATACAAAGCGGCCAGCAGCCAGATGCCACCCATGGCCAGTCCAAAGCCATGGCCCACACCCAAACGGGCCAAAAGGTCACGCGAGGGGCCACCCTCTACAAGCCACCAGCTGCTGATTTCAAGGCGCAAGGGAGACAAAGCCCCCGACAAGGCGGACTGAGCCGCCACGGCAAAAATCAGCCCCGAGAGCAGGGCGCGCAAATTGCCATTGGCCGACAGCACCAGCAGGCGACTGGCGCAACCGCGGGTCAGAATCATGCCGGCACCAAAAATCAGGCCACCCACCAGCGCGCCGGACAGACTGCCGGTGCTGGCAATCTGGCGTGCCGAGCTGGTGTCCAGCCAACCCAGCAGGATCATGGCCTGTACGGCAATCACGGCGGAAGAAAATGCCAGCAGCCAGACGATCAGCTTTTCGCCGAATTTGCGGTGCCAGAACTCGATGACAGCTGCCCGCAGGCAAAACTTGGAGCGTTGCCCCATGAAACCAAACATCAGCCCTGCGCCAGCTCCAGCGACCGCCAGCACCCAATCGTGTCCGTAGGATTCCACCCATTGCGCCATGGACATGGCCTGCTCCATTCGTCTATCCGTGAATACGGATGCAATCGTACGCGCGTGGTGCTGACGTCAGATTGACGTACCTCAAGATTTGATGGGTCTCAAACGGACCAGCCTAAGGCTTTGTGTGCCCGCCAGGTCAGGGCGGCCCCCAGCCAGATGGAGAGCAGGGTCAGCCAGGCGCTCACGGCAAAAATGGAGCCCCCGCTCATGCCGGCGCCGATCGTGCACCCTCCCGCCAGGACCGCACCAAATCCCATCAAGACGGCGCCGATCATGTAATGGCCCAAGCGGTTTTCAGTCTTGAAGCCTTCGAACTTGAAGTCACGCCCCAGCAGTGCCCCCAAAAAGGCCCCTGCAAAGGTGGCCGGCAACAAACCACTCTCGAAGCCAAAGCTGGCGGCGCTGTCGCTGGAAAGCACGCGCATGAGCCACTCGGCCGACGGGCTGCTGTAGGTCAGACTTTGCACGGCAATGGCTTCAAAGGACTGGCTCGCCACCGCCTGGGTAAAGCCCCAGGCCAGCGCCACGCACAAGCCCGCGCCCGAGGCCATGAGACCCAAGCCCCAGCGGCCACGGTGGTGCCGTGAAAACAGCACGAGTGCGGAAACCAGCATGAGCAGACCCACAACAGAGCCCATCCAAGGCGCAGCGCCCAGCAAATGAAGCACGTTTCTATCCGGGCCGGGGTCGACCTGCCATAGTCCTGCCAAGCTGCGACGCAAGGGCGCCAGCCAGCCACCAATACTGGCCTGTACAGCGACGGCAAAAACCAGCCCGGCCAACAAGGCACGCAAATTGCCCTGGCCCGACAACACAATCATGCGACCTGCACACGCTTTGGCCAGCACCATGCCCATGCCAAACAACAAGCCCCCCAACACAGCACCCGAATAACTGCCGGGCTGGGCGATGAAGCGGCTGACCTCCGGCTGCAAGCCACCCATCAAAACCAGCAGCTGCACAGCCAGGACGGCAACGGCAAAGCCCAGCCACCACACGCTGGTGCGCAGGGCCGGTTGGCGCTCGCAGCATTCGAGCACGGCTGCGCGTGCACAATAACGCGAACGCTGCGCCAGCAGGCCAAACAGGAGACCAATCACCAAGCCGCCGATGGCCAGCACGTGACGGTCACCAAAGCGCTCGATCGAGCTTGCGAGAAATTCCATCATCACGAATAATTCAGTGTTTTCTTATATACAAAGTCTGCCTTGCAGGCAGCCCTCTATTGTCGGGGTTTTCAGGAAGGTTTGGGCATGAGCATGGCTTTAGGCATTGGGCGTATGTGGCTTCGCCAATTTGGGCTTGCGCTGATGGGAGCCTTGCTTTGGACGGGTGCTGCACAAGCTGCCCCCGACGCTCCTTTGCCTGCTTCTGTTTCCCTGGCCAAAGAGCTGGCGCAGGCCCTGCAAAGACACGAGCCCCTGGTCGTCATGGTCAGCCTGGAGAACTGCCCGTTTTGCCGCATTTCCCGCCGTAGCCACCTGAACCCGATGTGGAAGGCCGGGTTGCCCATTGTCCAGGTGGACATGCGCTCAAACGCCATGACCGAAGACTTTGCCGGCAAGAGCGTGACGCACGATCAAATGGCGCGGCGCTGGCAGACCAAAGTGGCGCCCACTTTGTTGTTCATTGGTCCCGGTGGCAAAGAGGTGGCCGAGCGCATGGAGGGAACCTATTTGCCGGATTTTTATGGCCCCTACCTGCAAGAGCGCCTGGCGCAGGCGCGCAAAGCCCTTTGAGTCATGATGCAGATCAAGGCGTGATAAATTTCCGCATCGCCCCAATATCGCCTACCAGGTGAACGTGTCAGAGGCACCCGCAGTGATACCCATCAAAATTGAATCCGCCTGGAAAGGCACATCGGACTGCCGCAGTTGTGGCATCCGTGACATGGTGCTTTTTGCAGATCTCAATGAGCAGGACTTCAGTCTGATCCATTCGCCCATTGACGACTTGTCCTTCCCCGCCGATGAAGTGATCTACACAGAAGGCGAGCAGGCGCTGGGCTTGTTCACGCTGCGCAAGGGCATGGTCAAACTGGTGCGCTCCACGAGTGACGGGCGAGAGCGTATCGTGCGTGTGTTGCGTTCTGGCGATGTGTTGGGCCTCGAAGCACTGGCTACAGCGCATTACGACAGCGAGGCCGTGGCCCTGACCGAGGTGAGCGTGTGCCGCATTCCGCTGTCGGTGATCCACAACCTGTCGGCCAATTCACCCCGCATGCACATGCGCCTGATGCAAAAGTGGCAACAAGCCCTCAAGGACGCGGATGACTGGCTGGCCGAGCTCAACTTTGGCACAGCTCGTCAGCGCGTGGCAGGGCTGGCCCTGAAAATGCGCGATCCGGATGCGCCCAAAACCACCTCGTTTTTTGCGCGCGACGACATGGGCGCCATGCTCGACCTCAAGCTTGAAACCGTCAGCAGGGAAATCAGCGCGCTGGTCCGTGACGGCGCCTTGACTCCGCTGGACAAGCAAGGCCGTCGCTACGAAATTTCCAACGAACGCTTGCTCATGGATTGATCGTACGGATCATTCAACTTCTGACTTTGTCACTTCAGGAAAAGCAATATTCTTTTTCTGAACTGCCTTGCGTGTTTTCTGAACTTTTCGCATCCCCTCATTGGGCCGAAACTCCGAGCACATGTCATACAGCTGTTGGGCAGCCGGTGAGAGTACAGACGCTCGACGCTTGATCAAGCCCACATTTCTCGACACCATTGGCTCCACCAAAGGAATGCTGACCAGCAAAGGGTGATTGGGTCCAGGCATGGCCATTGCGGGCACCACAGCCACCCCCAGCCCCGCTTCAACCAGACCGATAGTTGTGGTGCCGTGCTGCGTTTCATACAGGCTCTGGGGTTGGGTGGGTAGTTTCGCCAGTGCCTGGTCGAGGATGAGTCGGTTGCCCGACGATTTATCCACTGAGATGTAGTCGTATTGGGTCAGCTCGGACCATTTGACTTGTTTCTGTGCCGCCAAGGGATGGTCGCGCCGGCATGCGGCCACAAATCTTTCTTCAAGCAGCGGCTCGAAGTCAACAGCGTTTTCCTGCGTGCCGATGAAGTTCAGTCCAAAGTCGACATCGCCTTGAGCCACAGCGAGCAGCACTTTGTTGGCGCTGTCGTCGACGATCTTCACCCTGATTTTTGGATAGCGTTTGTGATATTCAACGATCACCCCACTCAGGAAGTAATTGACCGCAGATGGAACGCAGGCAATCCTGATTTCGCCCATATGGGTCGCCGCCACCCCACGGATGCCGAGCAAACTTGTGTCCAGGGCGTCGAGGATGTGGTTCAACTGTCGATCAAAGTTCCTGCCTACCGCTGTCAGGTTGACGCGACGGGTGGTTCTCTCCAAAAGGCGCACCCCCAAAGCTTCCTCTAACTTTTCAATACGTCGGCTGAAAGCGGGTTGAGAGATGTGAACCGATTCCGCAGCCTTGCGGAAATTGCCGAGCTGCGCGACCGCGCGAAAGGCCAGCAAGTCATTGAGGTCGAAGTTAAGTGCCATACGTTTCATCCCATCGCATTGATGCACATTGTGCATCAATGTTTCGTAAATATGCAATTCACCGTTGTCATGTCATCTGCCATCATCAGCCCCATCGTTTGAATTGACCGAAGGTTTGGTTCTGACAAGCGACAACTAAGGACGGCAGGCCAAAGGACAAGAGACTGCCCAACGTTCATCAACACATGGAGACATGAAATGACTAAATTCCGCACACTGGTTGCAGGCCTTGGCTTGGCGTTTTCATTGGGTGCTTTTGCGCAAGCGCCCATCGTGATCAAGTTTTCTCACGTCGCAGCTGCTGACACCCCAAAAGGGCAGGCCGCGGACTTTTTCAAAAAGCGCGCTGAAGCTTTGACCAAGGGTCGCGTCAAAGTTGAGGTGTATACAAACAGCACCTTGTACAAAGACAAGGAAGAGCTGGAAGCGCTGCAAATGGGCTCGGTTCAGATGCTTGCTCCAGTGGCCGGTAAGTTTGGTCCTGCTGGCGTCAAGGAGTTCGAGGTTTTTGATCTGCCATACATGTTCCCCGATGAAGACGGATTGCACCGTGTGACCCGTGGTCCGATTGGTGCTTCGTTGCTTAAAAAGCTGGAAGCCCGAAACATGGTGGGCTTGAGCTATTGGGATGCAGGTTTTCGCGTCCTGAGCTCCAACAAACCGATCAAAACGCCCGATGAAGCCAAGGGCCAGAAGATCCGTATCAACTCCTCAAAGGTCAACCAGGCCATCATGCGCTCTGTAGGCGCGCTGCCCCAGTCCATGCCTTTTTCCGAGGTTTACACAGCCCTGCAAACGGGCGTGGTTGATGGTGCCGACGGCAACATGCCCAACCTCTACACGCAAAAGCAGTACGAAGTCCAGAAACACGTGACGATGACCAACCACACCTACAGTGGTTATGTGGTTGTGGTGAACAAGCCTTTCTGGGAAGGTTTGCCAGCCGACATTCGTGCATCGCTTGAGACGGCCATGAAAGAGGCGACCGACTACAACGACAAGGTTTCTGAAGAAGACAACCAGAAATCCATCGCTGCGATCAAGGCTTCGGGCAAGACCGAAATCTACACCCCCACACCTGCTGAAAAAGCCCTGTGGGTCAAAGCCATGAGCGTGGTTCAGGAGGAGATGGCTTCTCGCATCGGAAAAGACCTGATTGCCGCTATCCGCAAGGAAGCAAACGGCAAATAACAAAAAAAAGATGGGGCTCCATGAGGTTCGGTGCCTGGCACCGGACCCTCAGCCTCAGTAATTCCTCATTTGGGGTAGGCCCATGAAATTTTTAAATGCCATCGAGGAGTGGATCATCACCCTCTTGATAGGTGCAGCCACCGTGATCACGTTTCTGGCCGTGATTCATCGTTATGGCTCTGGTTTCCAAATTCCGGTTGTTCAGGATTTGCTGATTTCAATCGACATGACCTGGGCGCAGGAATTGACGATCATTTTGTTCGTCTGGATGGCCAAATTCGGCGCAGCCTATGGCGTGCGTACAGGCATTCACGTCGGCGTTGATGTCCTGATCAACAAACTTTCGCCGAGCAAACGCTTCAAGTTCATCGTGTTCGGGTTGCTGGCGGGCGCCTTGTTCACCGGAATCATTGGCACGGTGGGGGGCGCGTTTGTCTGGGAAAACGGTGCGCACTACAGCGTTTTCAATGTGCTTGGACTCAAGACGGAGGGCGTCCTTGAGGGGCCTGTGACCGTTGACCTGGAGTGGCCCACTTGGGTTGTCTATGCCGCTATCCCCTTGGGCAGCGGACTGATGTGTTTCCGTTTCCTGCAGGTTTGCTGGGCGTTCATCAAAACCGGTGAGTTGCCACACCACGACGAAAGTCATGTCGAAGGTATGGACGCTGAAAGCGGTGATTGGGGTGACGCGCCGGATCCCAGTCCTGTTCACCCGTTGGATGTGCGCGATGCCAATCGTCAACCAGGAGCTCAAAAATGAATCCGGCCATCATTTTTCTTTTGCTCGCTGTCTTGATGATCACGGGCATGCCCATTTCAATTTCGTTGGGCTTGACGGTGCTGACGTTTCTGTTTGCATTCACATCAGTCCCGATCGAGAGTGTGGCACTCAAGCTGTTCACCGGCATCGAAAAATTCGAGATCATGGCGATCCCGTTTTTCATCCTGGCGGGTAACTTTCTGACGCACGGTGGCGTTGCCAAGCGAATGATCACCTTTGCCACATCCATGGTGGGGCATCTTCCAGGTGGTCTGGGACTGAGCGCCGTCGTGGCCTGTTCCTTGTTTGCTGCAGTTTCGGGCTCGAGCCCGGCAACCGTGGTGGCGATCGGCTCGATTTTGATGCCGGCCATGGTCAGGGCGGGTTACCCCGTCAAATATGGCGCAGGCATCGTCGCATCGGCGGGCGGTTTGGGCATCTTGATTCCCCCATCCATCGCCATGGTGATGTATGCCGTGACCACGAACAACTCCATTGGTGCCCTGTTCATGGCAGGTGTGGTTCCGGGCCTGGTGCTGGCGGGCATGTTGCTGGCGACGACCTGGTGGATTGCGAAGCGAAACAACTACCCGAAAGTGAAAAAGGCCACTTGGGGTGAGCGCTGGACAGCTTTGCGCGAATCGCTGTGGGGCCTCATGCTCATCGTCATCGTGATGGGCGGTATTTACTCCGGCATTTTTACGGCCACTGAGGCTGCGGCAATGAGTGCGGTCTACGCCTTCGTGATCGCCACCTTTGTGTACAAGGATCTGCGTTTGTCAGACCTCAAGCGGGTGTTGCTGTCGTCGGCCAACCTCAGTGCGATGCTGCTGTACATCATCACCAATGCTGTCCTGTTCTCGTTCTTGTTGACCAGCGAGCAAGTGCCGCAATCACTGTCGCAATGGATGATCGAGACGGGCCTGGGTCAAATCGGATTCCTGCTGTTGGCCAACGTGATATTGCTGATTGCCGGCAACTTCATGGAGCCTTCATCCATCATTTTGATCTTTGCGCCCATCCTGTTCCCGATCGCCACAAGCCTGGGCATTGATCCGGTCCACTTCGGCATCATCATCACGGTGAACATGGAAATCGGCATGATCACGCCGCCTGTGGGTTTGAACCTCTACGTGGCCAGCGGCATCAGCAAGCTGGGTCTCACCGACATGAGCAAGGCCGTAGGACCGTGGTTGCTGACCATGCTGGTGTTCCTCATGATCGTGACCTTCTGGCCCTCGCTGTCCCTGTGGCTTCCAAAGACACTGGGTGTGATGTAAACCCATCGCTTCTGATCCGCGTGGGGTCAGAAGCGATGCCTCTTCTCTCAAAAAAGGCCATCGTATGAACCTCCAGGAATGGGTGGGTCGGACTGAAGTCGTCTCCGATACAGCCACTGCTACGCCCTATGCCGCACTGTCGGCCACGTTTGATCGCAATTCAGAGCGTCCTGAGCCCGGGACCTTGTTGCCAGCGCTGTGGCACTGGTTGTACTTTTTGCCGTTGTACCGTCAGGCCGAAATCGGACACGATGGGCATGCCAAGCGTGGTGGATTCTTGCCCCCCGTTCCCCTGCCGAGACGCATGTGGGCGGGCAGCCAGTTTCAGTTTCACAAACCACTGCGTATCGGTGACGCGATGGTCCGGACATCCACGATTGAAAGCGTCACCGAAAAATCCGGTCGCACGGGTCAACTCGTTTTTGTCAAAGTGCGTCACGAGATTCGCATCGACAACCAGCAAGAGGTTGCGCTCACGGAGTTCCACGACATCGTCTACCGCGAGGCCGCGCGTCCTGATGACGTCGTGCCTCCCCCTAAGGCCGCTCCGGCGAGCTCGGTGTGGGAAAAGAAATGGGTGCCAGACGATGTATTGCTGTTCCGTTATTCGGCGCTCACTTTCAATGGTCATCGGATCCACTATGACCGTAAATACGTTACCGAAGTGGAAGGCTATCCGGGACTGATTGTTCATGGCCCCATGGTGGCCACACTCTTGCTCGATCTGCTTCGCCATCAAATGCCCAACGCTGAGTTGGCCAGCTACGAGTTCCGAGCAGTACGCCCAGTGTTCGATATCAACCACTTCTACGTATGCGGTCAACCAGACCCTGATGGCAAGACCATCCGTCTGTGGGCCAAGGACCATGAAGGCTGGTTGACGATGGAAGCAACCGCCATTCTGCGGTAATAAAAAAACCTGGAGACATTCATGAAAAACAGTCAAAAAATTGCATCAGTTCTGACGGTGGCCGCACTGACTTTGCTCAGCGGTTGCGCCACATCCACTCAAAACGCAACCACTTCTAGCGCTGCACAGCGATCATTCTTTTATGTCGGCGGCTCATACACAGGGCCGGCCGGCAAAGAAATCATGCAAGGTCAGATGTATGTTGAAAAGTGGATGCCGCGCGAGGTCAAGCAACCTTACCCTCTGGTCTTGATCCATGGTGCCGCACAGACCGCCACTAATTGGATGATGACCCCGGACGGTCGCACAGGTTGGGCAGGCTACTTCCTCAGTCAGGGCTATGTGGTGTACATGGTGGATCAGCCCGCGCGTGGCCGGTCTGCATGGCATCCTGATGTGAACGGTAAGCTGCGTATGTACACAGCACCCCAGCTTGAAACCTTATTCACTGCTGCTGCCCAGTTGGGCAAATGGCCTCAAGCGAAATTGCACACGCAATGGCCGGGCACGGGGCGAATGGGTGATCCGGTTTTTGACGCTTTCTATGCCACCCAAGTGGAATCCCTGGCCAGCGATGTTGAAACGCAAAAGCTGGCCCAAAACGCAGGCGCGGCCTTGCTCGACAAGATTGGCCCCGCAGTCCTGTTGACTCACTCCCAGTCGGGTCTGCTGGGCTGGGTGATTGCTGAAAGTCGTCCCAAGCTGGTCAAAGGTATTGTGGCTGTTGAGCCTTCGGGCCCTCCATTCCACAACAGCTCACCCACCAATCCCAAAGCAAGGGCTTGGGGCGTGACGGATATTCCTGTGGCGTATGAGCCAGCCGTGACAGATCCCTCGCAAATCAAGACCAGTGTCCAGTCTGCGCCGGATGCGAAAGACCTGATTGCGTGTACCTTGCAGGCTGAGCCGGCAAGAAAGTTGGTGAATTTCCAAAACATTCCCGTGCTGGTCACTGTTTCGGAAAGCTCCTACCACGCACCGTATGACCACTGTACGGCCAGCTATCTGCGTCAGGCTGGAGTGCCTGTGGATTTCATCCGTATGCAGGATCGCGGTTTGCGTGGCAACGGCCACATGGCCATGCTGGAAAAAAACAACTTGCAAGTTGCAGCCTTCCTGCATGACTGGGTTCGCAGTCACGTGAAGCAGTAATTCATAGACCCCCGTCGCCGATTTTTTTGATTTGGAAATACACCCATGAGACCGCTTGAAGGCATTACCGTTGTCACTTTGGAGCACGCGATTGCTGCGCCTTTCGCCACGCGTCAGCTCGCTGATCTGGGTGCCCGAGTGATCAAGATCGAGCGTCCGGGCGTGGGTGATTTCGCGAGGGGTTATGACACGCGCGTGCGAGGCATTGCCTCGCACTTTGTGTGGACCAACCGCAGCAAGGAAAGTCTGACGCTGGATGTCAAACATCCTGAAGCGCAGGCGATTCTTTCGCGCATCATCGAGGAAGATGCCGATGTGCTGGTGCAAAACCTGGCGCCCGGTGCGGCAGCACGTCTGGGGCTGTCCTACGAGGTCTTGAGCAAGGCCAAACCGGGCATCATCGTTTGTGATATTTCCGGCTATGGGGACAGCGGTCCCTACAGGGATAAAAAAGCTTATGACCTGTTGATTCAAAGCGAGTCGGGGTTCGTGTCGGTCACGGGGACGGCCGAGACGCCCTCCAAGGCCGGCCCCTCCATCGCCGACATTGCAGCGGGCATGTATGCTTACACCAACATCCTCGCAGCCTTGCTGCACCGTGAGAAAACTGGCGAAGGGCAGCACATCGATGTGTCCATGCTGGAGTCGCTGACAGAGTGGATGGGCTACCCGCTTTATTACAGCTTCGAAGGTGCAGAGCCGCCCAAGCGCACGGGTGCAAGCCATGCCACGATTTATCCCTACGGTCCATTCCCGTCTGGTGACGGCAAAACGGTGATGTTGGGCCTGCAAAACGAGCGCGAGTGGAAAGCGTTCTGCGAACGCGTCTTGCTGCAGCCGCAATTGGCTGCAGACGAGCGCTATGCAAGCAATCCCAAACGCGTGGCCAACCGCTCGGAACTGTATGAAACCATTGTCCAGGCGTTCAGCACCCTCACGGCGGCTGACGTGGTCCAGCGTCTTGAAGACGCGCAGATTGCCAATGCCCAGGTCAACACCATGGGTGAAGTCTGGAACCACCCTCAGTTGAAAGCGCGTGGACGCTGGACGGAGGTGGACACTTCGGTGGGCAAGGTGCCTGCCTTGCTGCCACCCGGTTCCTGGAGCAAAGGTGCGCCGCGCATGGATGCTGTGCCGTCGCTGGGTCAGCATACCGACACGATTCTTGAGCATTTGGGCTACAGCGCCGAGCAAATCCAGGCGCTTCGCTCTGAGGGCGCGGTGTGATGCCCACCACTTATTTGTTTGTGCCGGGCAGCCGTCCAGACCGTTTTGACAAGGCTGTCGCAGGTGGTGCTGACAGGGTCATTGTCGATCTGGAGGACGCTGTGGCGCCGGCAGACAAGACCATGGCTCGGCAAGCGCTGGGCAGCTGGTTGGCCCATTTGAGTGATGACGTTCGCGCCAGGCTGGTGGTTCGCATCAACGATGCATCCAGTCCCTGGTTTGCAGAAGACCTGGAGTGGCTGCAAGGCCATGCAGTTCACGAAGTGATGCTGTCCAAATGTGAGTCGTCAGCACACATTGCCTGTGTTCATGAGCGCATGCCATCGTACGGCAAGGTGCTGCCATTGATAGAAACGGTATGCGGCGTGCTGGCCCTGAGCGACATCGCCAAGTCGCCGCAGGTGTCGCGCCTGGCTTTTGGATCGATTGATTACATGCACGATCTGGATGTGCCGGAGGCGGGTTTTGCGGTGGATGCCGCAGCCCTGTCGATAGCCATGGCTTCTCGCGCCGCAGAATTGCCGCCCCCTGTTGCGGGGGTGACGACTGAACTGGATGCGCAATGCGTCAAATCGGATATGGCGCACGCCCGGTCCTTGGGCTTTGGCGCGAAGATGTGCATCCATCCCTCGCAGGTCACTGCGGTACACGAAGCGTTGATGCCGTCATTGCAGGCGCAAGCCTGGGCGGCTCGAATACTCGAAGCCTGGCAATCCTCCAAGGGTGCCGGGGCAATCCAGGTCGACGGAAAGATGGTCGACAAACCCGTTGTTTTGAGGGCGCAACGCATTCTTGATGCGGTTGGCGTCCAGTCTTGAAATTCACTCATCCAAGGTACAGGAGTTCACATGGCTGCCACGATCATTGATTCACGCATCTTCGGCGACATCTTCAGCGACGCTCGCATGCGTCAGGTCTGGTCCGACGAGAACCGCACCGCCAAATACCTTGACATCGAGCGCGCACTGGCCAAGGTGCAGGGCGAGCTGGGCCTGATTCCTCAAGAAGCGGCCGACGAGATTGTCAAAAACTGCGAGCTGTCCATGATCGACTGGGACAAGCTCAAGGCCAAGACCGAACAGATCGGTTACCCCATCATTGCGGTGGTCAACCAGATCAACGCCAACTGCCGCGATCGCCTGGGTGAGTACTGCCACTGGGGTGCGACTACCCAGGACATCACCGACACTGCGATGATTCTGCAGATGCGCGAGGGCCTGGCCCTGGTCGAGCAGGACCTGGCCGACATTTCGGACGCACTGGCTGTGCTGGCCAAAAAATACCGCGATACACCGATCATCGGCCGCTCCAATCTGCAGCAGGCCACACCCATCACCTTCGGCTACAAGATGGCGAGTATCCTGGCTGGCATCGAGCGCCACCGCGAACGCCTGCAGCAGCTCAAGCCCCGGGTGCTGATGGGTGAGTTCGGCGGTGCTTCTGGCACCCTGTCCTCGCTGGAAAAAGGCGCCATGGAAACCCAGGCCGCGCTCATGAAAGAGCTGGGTCTGGCCCAGCCGCTGATCTCGTGGCACACGGTGCGTGACACGGTGGCCGAAGTCGGTGCCTTCCTCGGTCTGGTGGGTGGCTCGCTGGGCAAGATCGCGATGGACGTGAAGCTGCTGATGCAGACTGAAGTGGCTGAGGTGTTCGAGCCCTTTGCGCCGGGCCGTGGCTCCTCAAGCACCATGCCGCAGAAGCGCAACCCGATTTCATGTCTCTACATCCATGCCAACATTTCGGTGGCGCGCCAGCACGCCGCAGCGCTGATGGACGCGATGGTGGCCGATCACGAACGTTCGACTGGCCCCTGGGAAATCGAGTGGGTGTCAGTGCCCGAAATTTTCTGCCTGATGTCGGGCGCGCTCAAGCAGACCAAGTTTGTGCTGCAGGGCCTGGAGGTCGATGCTGACCGCATGCGCGCCAACATGGACATGACCAATGGCCTGGTGATGTCCGAGGCGGTGATGATGGGGCTGGGCACCTACCTGGGCCGTGAATATGCGCACGACCTGGTCTATGACCTGTGCCGTCAGGCGCTCAAGGAAAACCGCCCGCTGATCGACATCCTGGAAGCGCACCCCGAAATCAACAAGCACGTGGACCGCGCCCAGCTGGAATACCTGTGCAACCCGGTGCACCATGTCGGCCAGGCCGGCGTGATGGTCGACCAGGTGCTGGCCGCCCGTAAGGGGGCCTGAGGTATGGTTGATGTGCTGGTGATTGGTGGTGGCAATGCGGCTTTGTGCGCCGCCTTGACCGCCCGTGAAGCGGGTGCCTCGGTCATGGTTCTGGAAGCCGCGCCCAAACTGTGGCGCGGTGGTAATTCGGCTCATACCCGCAACCTGCGCTGCATGCACGAAGCGCCGCAGGACGTGCTGGTAGACGCCTACCCGGAAGAAGAGTTCTGGCAGGACCTGCTCAAAGTCACAGGTGGATTGACCAATGAAAAACTGGCCCGTTTGGTGATTCGGGACTCCAGCGTCTGCCGTCCCTGGATGCGCAGCCATGGTGTGCACTTCCAGCCTTCGCTCTCGGGTGCGCTGCACACGGCACGGACCAACGCGTTTTTCATGGGCGGCGGCAAGGCCTTGATCAACGCCTACTACCGCAGCGCTGAGCGTCTGGGCATCAAGATTCGTTACGAATCCCCTGTGGAACGGCTGGAGATTCATAACGGTCAGTTCATGGCCGCGCACGTGGGCAATGAACGAATCACTGCACGCAGCTGTGTGTTGGCGGCTGGCGGTTTCGAGTCCAACCGCGATTGGCTGCGCGAAGCATGGGGCGTCAACGAGCGCGGTGAAAGCCCGTCGGACAACTTCCTGATTCGCGGCACCCGATTCAACCAGGGTTTGCTATTGCGCCATTTGCTGCAAGACCACGGTGCCGATGCCATTGGCGACCCGACACAGGCCCACATGGTGGCGATTGACGCGCGTGCACCGCTTTATGACGGTGGCATCTGCACCCGCATCGACTGTGTGTCGCTGGGGGTGGTGGTCAACAGCGAGGCGAAGCGTTTTTATGACGAGGGTGAGGATTTCTGGCCCAAGCGCTACGCCATCTGGGGGCGGCTGGTGGCCCAGCAGCCTGGCCAGATCGGTTATTCCATCATCGATGCCAAGGCCATTGGCCGCTTCATGCCGCCGGTGTTTCCTGGCGTCAAGGCAGACACTTTGCCCGACCTGGCCCGTCAACTCGGGCTGGACGAATCTACCTTCATGCAAACGCTCAACGACTACAACCAGGCTTGCCGTCCAGGCACGTTTGACCACACCGCGCTTGACGATTGCCACACCGAGGGCGTGAGCCCGGCCAAAACACACTGGGCGCGCCCGATCGATACCGCGCCGTTCTACGCCTATGCGCTGAGACCGGGCGTCACCTTTACCTATCTGGGTTTGAAAACAGATGAAACAGCTGCGGTCAGATTTGCCGATGTGCCCAGTCCCAACTTGTATGTGGCTGGCGAAATGATGGCTGGTAACGTGCTCGGAAAAGGCTACACCGCAGGTGTAGGCATGTCGATCGGCACCACGTTCGGTCGTCTCGCAGGAGCCGAAGCAGCCCGTGCAGCCTTGAAGCAGGGGGAGCATCATGCAGCAGCTTGAGACCTTGATCGAGGACGCAAAGCAATTGGCTTCGGGCGCGTTGGGCGCTTCGCAAGCTACCGATGAAGTGGCACGCCAGTTGGCTATATGCAATGCGTGTCGCTACTGTGAAGGCTTTTGTGCCGTGTTCCCAGCGATGACGCGCAGGCTGGAGTTCAAGCCGGCCGACATCCACTACATGGCCAACCTCTGCCATAACTGCGGTGCCTGCTTGCATGCCTGTCAATATGCGCCGCCGCATGAGTTTGCTGTGAATGTGCCGCAGGCGATGGCAGCCGTGCGCGGCGAGACCTATGTGTCATATGCCTGGCCCTCGGCGATGGGACAACTCTACAAACGCAATGGCTTGACCGTCGCGCTGGCGCTGGCATTCGGCCTGGCCTTGTTTCTGGTGTTGGCCTTGGCCAGCAATGGCACGCTCTGGGGTGGCCATGCGCAGGGTAACTTCTATAAGTTATTTCCTCACAATTTCCTGGTCCTGATGTTTGCGCCCGTATTTTTGTGGATGGCGTTGGCCTTGGCTGTGGGGGTGATGCGCTTCATGCGCGATGTCTCACCCACCACAACGGCGGTCCGTGCCGAGGTGCGTGATGCGGTGGAGGCGACCCACAATGTCATGACCCTCAAATACCTTGACGGCGGACATGGCGAAGGGTGTCACAACGAGGATGATGCCTACACGCTTTCACGTCGACGCGCACACCATCTGACTTTTTACGGCTTCATGTTGTGTTTTGCGGCGACCAGTCTGGCAACCATTTATCACTACGCATTCGGTTGGGAGGCTCCTTATGACCTTCCCAGCGTACCCAAGTTGCTGGGTGTCCTGGGGGGTGTGAGTTTGTTGCTGGGGTCTGCGGGCTTGTTCCGACTGAAATGGTCTCGGCACCCCCAGCATGGCGATGCCTCGCAGAAACCCATGGACTACGGATTCATTGCCCTGCTTTTCCTGACCAGTGCCACAGGCTTGGCACTGTGGCTGGGCCGCGGCTCGGATGCGTTGGCCTTGTTGCTCGCGCTGCATCTGGGCGTGGTGATGGCGCTTTTCCTGACCATGCCCTACGGAAAGTTTGCACATGGTATTTTCCGCAGTGCTGCCCTGTTGCGGTTTGCGGTCGAAAAGCGCCAGCCCAGCACTTTGGCACTGGGTGATGAGTAAGGCTGGAAAATGAAATTGTCTGTTCCTTGTGTATTGATGCGCGCAGGCACTTCGCGCGGCCCTTTTTTTCTGCGTGAATGGTTGCCTGAGGGCAATGAGGCGCGTGACCAGGCTTTGATCGGTGCGATCGGTGCTTCTGATCCTTTGCAACTCGACGGACTGGGCGGGGGCAGCACGCTCAACAGCAAGGTGGCGATTGTGTCCCTTTCTTCGCAGCCTGACTGCGATCTGGACTATCTGTTTGCTCAGGTGGGGGTGGGGCATCGTTCGGTCGATACACGACCTAATTGCGGCAACATGCTCTCGGGTGTTGCACCGTTTGCCATCGAGCAGGGCTTGATTCCCGCGCAGGACGGACGGACCACGGTTCGCATTTTCAACGTCAACACGGGCTCCAAGATCGAAGCCACAGTGTGCACACCCGGCAGCAAGGTCACCTACGATGGCGACGCCCGTATCGATGGTGTGGCGGGTACAGCAGCGCCAGTCTTGCTTAATTTTCTTGACGCCTGGGGCGCAGTCACAGGTCAGCTGTTTCCAACTGGCAATCGCATTGACACCATTGACGGTGTCGAGGTGACTTGTATTGACGCGGCCATGCCCCTGATGATGATTCGTGCCTCCGATATGGGACTCACCGGTCGCGAGCGCCCTGCCGAACTCGATGCGAACGCGGTGTTTCTCGCTCGCCTCGAGTCGCTGCGCCTGAAGGCAGGCCTCTTGATGGGGCTCGGCGATGTTTCGGGCAGTGTGGTTCCCAAGCCGGTTTTGGTGAGCGAAGGTGACACCCCCAACAGCATCACGTCCAGGTATTTCACCCCGCACAAATGCCATGCATCCCATGCGGTGACGGGTGCGATTGGTGTGTGCACTGCATTTGCCTTGCCCGGAACTGTGGCCAGTGGCATCTTGCGCACTCCTGGTAGACATCCGTTGGTGGTCTTGCACCCGGCAGGTCAAATTGATGTCGAGGTGGACTTGCAAGGCGAAGGCGCCGAGGCCACCGTCCAAAGTGCGGCCTTGGTCCGTACGGTGCGCAAGATCATGCAAGGCACCTTGCACCTGCCCTCGTATGTTTTCCCCTCAGCGCCTGTCCGGCCCGAAAAAACAAGCGAGATGCCGGATGTCCGGGTCTTTCCTCGCCGGGAGGTCAAGGTGATTGTGCCCACCAGTGCTGGCGGCGGCAACGACACCATGGCCCGAATACTGACCCGCAAACTGGGCCCCTTGCTCGGGCAGTCCTTGGTGGTGGACAACCGCGCAGGGGCCAACGGCAGCATTGCCAGTGAGTTCGTTGCAGCGGCTGAGCCCGATGGGCACACCTTGATGTTTGGCTACATTGCAACGCATGGCATCAACCCCGCTTTGCAAAAGCTTCGCTACGATCCGCTGTCTGACTTTGCGCCCATTGGCCTGATTGGTTATTCGCCAACGCTTTTGGTGGTGCCTTCCGCACTGGAGGTCAACAATGTGCAAGAGCTGCTGAGGCTGCTGCATACCTCGCCAGGAAAGATGAGCTACGCTTCAGCAGGCGAGGGGACGGTTCCGCATTTCGCGGCCGAATTGTTCAAGCTGCAAACCGGGACCAGCTTGAACAAGGTCGATTTTTCAGGCGCTGCGCCAGCCATTGCGGATGTCGCCAATGCCAAAGTGCAGGTGATGTTCCCCAGTTTGTTCACGGCCATTCCCTACCTGCGAAGTGGCAAATTGAAAGCGCTTGCCGTGGCTGGAAACGCGAGGCTGGCCGCCTTCCCGGATTTGCCGACACTGGCCGAAGAAGGGGTGCCGGGCGTCGAGATGACGCAGTGGTATGCCTTGTTTGCTCCGGCCAAAACCCCCTCTTCAGTGGTGCGCGAGCTTAACCACTCCCTCAACGAGGTGTTGAAGGATCCTGAGATCGTTGCGCGAATGCAAGCCGACGGTGCTCAGGTGGAGGCATCAACGCCAGGGCAGTTGCATGACCTCTTGATCTCCGAAAACGAGCGTTGGCGTCAGGTGGTTCTGCACGCGGGGCTTCGTGTCAACGCCCACGAGGACTGAGTCGATCATCCCCTGTTGGCGGCAGTCGTCCACTTCTTGCATGCTCATGGATTGACGCTTTCGTGCGCAGACAGGCCGGGCCATAAAGGCCCAAACCTGGCAGCCAGATAGCCCTCGGCCTGCTCGAGCATGAAGTAGCGAAACGCTTCGGCTGCGGGCGAAAGCATTTTGGACTGGGTGTGTACCACGTTCCAGGCGCGCACCACCGGCGCGTCCCTGACGTCGAGCACATGGATCAAGCCTTGCTCAATCTCCAGCCCAATCGTGTGCAGCGACACAAAGCCCAGACCCAGTCCGGCCATCACGGCTTGCTTGAGCGTTTCGTTGCTGTGCAATTGCATCTTCAGGCGTGGCTCGACATGGTGGTCCTCGAAAAACTTTTCCATGGCCACGCGCGTGCCCGAACCCGGTTCGCGCACGATGAAGTCGTAGGGGCGCAAGTCTTCTACGGTTAAAGGCCCGCGTTCAACCAGAGGGTGGTCTGGTGCACACACGAACACGTGCGGGTGGGCGGCAAAGGGTTCGGCACGGGTTTGCAGTTCTTTGGGGGGACGGCCCATCACCGCAATGTCCACTTCGTTGGCCTGCAGCATGCGCACCAGCTGTTCGCGGTTGCCCATGGACAGGCGAATATCCACGCCGGTGTGCTTGCGGCGAAAGTCGGCCAGCATGCGCATCATGAAGTACTTGGCCGTGCTGACCATGCCGATGGTCAGCACGCCGGTTTCGGCGCGCTGCAAGCGGGCGGCCGCATCTTCGGCGTCCTTGACCGTCGCGAGAATTTTGCGGGCGTAAACCAGCATGTATTCGCCCGCCGTGGTCAGGCTCACCTTCTTGCCCGCGCGCTCGAACAAGGGCATGCCCACATGTCCCTCCAGCTCCTTGATCTGCATGGTCACGGCTGGCGGGGTCAGGTGCAGGCTTTCGGCGGCGCGTACAAAACTGAGGTGCCTTGCAACCTCGTTGAACACCCGCAATTGGCGGAAGGTGGCGTTTTTCATTCAGAAATAACTTAATTAGACGTCTACTAATTTTGAATTTACCTTATCCAAGAAGATTTTTAAAGTCCGTACATCCCCTGATATTCAGGAACACTCAAGGAGACACACATGGACCAAAGCGCACGTTATGCCGACCTCAGCCTGAGCGAAGACGAGCTGATCGCCGCAGGTCGCCACATTCTGGTGGCCTACAAAATGAAGCCCAAAAGCGGCCACGGCTACCTCGAAGCCGCCGCCCACTTTGCGGCCGAGTCGTCCACCGGCACCAACGTGGAAGTGAGCACCACCGACGAGTTCACCAAAGGCGTGGACGCGCTGGTGTACTACATTGACGAAGCCACCGAGGACATGCGGATTGCCTACCCGCTGGAGCTGTTTGACCGCAACGTGATCGACGGCCGCATGATGCTGGTGTCCTTCCTCACCCTGGCCATTGGCAACAACCAGGGCATGGGCGACATCGAGCACGCCAAGATGATCGACTTCTGGGTGCCTGCCGAAGTCATCCGCCAGTTTGACTGCCCCGCCACCAACATCGAAGACCTGTGGCGCATCCTGGGCCGCCCCGTCAAGGACGGCGGCTACATCGCCGGCACCATCATCAAGCCCAAGCTGGGCCTGCGCCCCGAGCCCTTTGCCCATGCGGCCTACCAGTTCTGGCTCGGGGGCGACTTCATCAAGAACGACGAACCCCAAGGCAACCAGGTGTTCGCGCCGCTCAAGAAAACCATTCCCCTCGTTTATGACGCCATGAAGCGCGCCATGGACGAAACCGGCCAAGCCAAGCTCTTCTCGATGAACATCACTGCCGACGATCACTACGAAATGCTGGCCCGCGCCGACTACGCGCTCGAAGTGTTTGGCCCCGACGCCAACAAACTCGCCTTCCTGGTGGACGGCTATGTGGGCGGCCCCGGCATGGTCACCACCGCCCGCCGCAACTACCCCAACCAGTTCTTGCACTACCACCGCGCAGGCCACGGTGCGGTGACCAGCCCCAGCGCCAAGCGCGGCTACACCGCCTTTGTGCTGGCCAAAATGAGCCGCTTGCAAGGCGCGTCTGGCATCCACGTGGGCACGATGGGCTTTGGCAAGATGGAAGGCGAAGGCGACGACAAAGTCATTGCCTACATGATCGAGCGCGACGAGTGCCAAGGGCCGGTGTACTTCCAGAAGTGGCACGGCGTCAAAGCCACCACGCCCATCATCTCCGGCGGCATGAACGCGCTGCGCTTGCCCGGCTTCTTCAAAAACCTGGGCCACGGCAACGTCATCAACACCGCCGGTGGCGGCTCGTATGGCCACATCGACAGCCCTGCGGCTGGGGCCATCTCGCTGCGTCAGTCGTACGAGTGCTGGAAGTCGGGCGCCGACCCCATCGAATACGCCAAGCAGCACAAAGAGTTTGCACGCGCCTTCGAGTCTTTCCCCAAAGACGCCGACGCGCTCTACCCCGGCTGGCGCGAAAAACTGGGCGTGCATAAATGAGCTGCTGATTCGTAAGCACCCAAGTCAGGAGGCTGCATGCCCAACGCACCCCACTATTTGCCGCAAGGCGACGAAGTGGCCCTGTACCAGGCCGCCTACGCCGCGCGCCTGCCCGTCATGGTCAAGGGGCCCACGGGCTGCGGCAAATCGCGCTTTGTCGAATACATGGCGCACCAGCTGGGCAAGCCACTCATCACCGTGGCCTGCAACGAAGACATGACCGCCTCCGACCTGGTGGGCCGCTACCTGCTCGACGCACAGGGCAGCCGCTGGGTCGACGGGCCGCTGACCCAAGCGGCGCGCACCGGTGCCATTTGTTATCTGGACGAAGTGGTGGAAGCGCGGGCCGACACCACGGTCGTCATCCACGCTCTGACCGACCACCGCCGCAGCCTGCCCATCGACAAAAAAGCCGAAACCGTGCAGGCACATCCGGACTTTCAGCTCGTCATCTCGTACAACCCCGGCTACCAGAGTTTGATGAAGGACCTCAAGCCCTCCACCAAACAGCGCTTTGTGGCCTTCGAGTTTGACTACCCCGAGCAGGCGCAAGAGGTCGCCATCCTGCAAGGTGAAACCGGCATCGCCGCCGAGCCCGCCGCCACGCTGGTGGCGCTGGCCCACACCGCCCGCAACCTCAAAGGCCACGGCCTGGTCGAAGGCGTGTCCACCCGCTTGCTGGTCTACGCCGCGCAGCTCATGGCGCAAGGCGTGGAGCCCAAAGCCGCCTGCCGCATGGCGCTGGTGCGGCCCATCACTGACGACGCAGACATCCGGCAAAGCCTGGACCATGCCATTGAAGCCCTCTGGGCCTGATGCGCCCGACTTTGCCGACCCCCGCTGGCTCAGCGCCTGGCGCGAGCTGGACTGCCGCTTGCCCGGCGTGCAAGCCGTGTTTGAAGCCTGCGCCGACAGCACGCTGGACCGGCTGACCGAGGCGCAACAACACGGCCTGTGGGGCGCGGGCCGCCAGCTGGGCAAGATGGGCCGTGGGGCCGCGCCCGTGGTGGCCTGGCTCACCCACTGGCCCGAGGTGGTGGTGCTCATTGGCGACGAAGCTTTGGACGATGTGATGGCGCTGGTCCACGCCATGAACCGCTCGCCCAACAGCGCCGCCATTGCCCCCATGCTGGGCAGCCTGGCCACCGCCGCCAAACGCTTGGGCGCGGCCGACGGCTTGCGCCAATACCTGCAGTTGGTGCAACAGTTCATGCAGCAAACCACCGGCTCCATCCACGGCCACCAGCAAACCCTGCCCAGCCCCGGCCTGGTGCCGCTGCTGGAGCAAGTGCCGCGCTTGTTGCAACTGCTGTCGCTCGCGGGCCTGCGCCGCTGGGTCGAGCACGGCGCCCGCGTGCACCGCCAACACCCGCAGCACCAGGCCGACTACTTTGGCTTGGTGAGTGACGACAGCATCGCCATGCTGCAACGCCAGCGCCACGGCACCTTGCTGGTCGATGTGCAGCGCACCTTGAAGATGAGCCTGCAAGCCCTGTGCGAGCTGGATGTGCCACTCGTGCCCCTCACCGGCGAAGACGCTGGCGCAGGCCGTGTGTCGCCCGCCTTGCAAAAAGACACATCCACCACAAGCGACCACACCAGCCTCGGCCTGCCCGACGTGCTCGAAGCCCTGCACGGTGTGGACGCACTCACCCGCTACCGCCTCATGCTGCTGCATGCCGCTGGGCACCACGCCTGGTCGGGCCAATGCGTGGCCGACAACTGGAGCCCTGCGCAGCGCCTGGCGGTGGAATGGTTTGAAGACGCCCGCATTGATCGCCTGTTGCTGCAGCGCTGGCCTGGCCTGCGTGCGCCCATGCTGGCCTTGCTGCCGCCCGTGCAAGAGGGCGCGTGTGATGAAGCGCACTTTGCTTGCCTGCGCCACCGCCTGGCTGTATTCAACCGCGCCGTGCTGGATGCGCGATTTGCCGTGCAAGACGCCACGCTGCAGGGCTTTGTGCGCGAGTTTGAAGCCGCCTTGCAAGAGGGCGTTAACACACCAACCATGGCCGAGTTGGCCCTGCGCTTTGTGGCCCGCACCCGCCGCCAAAGCGACCAGCAACCCAGCGTGTTTTTTGAAGGCACGCAACTCGATTGGCACGATGACAACCGCCACCTCTGGCGCTTCATTGAAGACGGCGACGAAGAAGACACCCAAGCCACACCCCGCAGCGACGCCCCGGACGAACTGCATAGCCTGCCCCCGCGCCTGTACCCCGAGTGGGACTGCCACAGCCAAAGCGAGCGGCCCGACTGGGTCAAGGTCTACGAATACCTGCACCCCAGCGGCCACGCCAGCGACATTGACCGCCTGCTGGACCAACACAGCGGCCTGCGCCGCCGCCTGCAAAAAGTGCTCGATGCCATGAAGCCCCAAGGCCGCGAACGCCTGCGCCGCCTGGAGCAAGGCAGCGAGCTCGACCTCGACCCGGCCCAACAAGCGCTGATTGACCTGCGCAGCGGCCACACGCCCGACGGCCGCGTGCAACAACACTGGCGCAGCAACAGCCGCGACGTGAGCGTGCAACTGGTCATGGACCTCTCGGCCTCGCTGGCCGAGCGTGTGCCCGGCAGCGAACACACCGTGCTGCAAGTGAGCCAAGCCGCCGTGGCCATTTTGGGCTGGACGCTGGCGCAGCTGGGCGATGCGCTGGCGCTGGGCGGCTTTCATTCCAACACCCGGCAAGAGGTGCGCTACATGCACCTCAAGGGCTTCAACGAGCCGTGGGGTGCAGACGTCAAAGCGCGGCTGGCGGCGATGGAGCCCGCCTATTCCACCCGCCTGGGCGCCGCCCTGCGCCACGGCGCACGCCCGCTGGTGCAACGCGCCAGCAGCCGCAAACTGCTGCTGGTCTTGACCGACGGCGAACCCGCCGACGTGGACGTGAGCGACCCCGACTACCTGGCCCAAGACGCCCGCCAAGTCGTGCGCGAGCTGGAGGCCCAAGGCGTGTTTGTGTGGTGCATCCAGCTGCACCCCGCGCACGAAGAGAGTGTGCGTACCGTGTTTGGTGAGCACTACACGCTGGTGGACCGCATCGAGCGATTGCCGCAGGTTTTGGCAGGGTTGTTTTTGAGGTTGACGCGTTAAAAGTTGTTTACATGACTTGGCTAGACTCGCTGCATGACTGATTCATTATTTGGCTTCGGGCGCCGCATGCCCGACTACGCCGTCCCTGTTCTGAATGAGCGCGCTGTGCGTGCTGGAGCGGGCATCTTGTTTTTCCTGGCCATGGTGTCGTTCATGAACGCCTGGCTGCTGGGCAACTTTGCGCCCACGCGGGTGTTTGTGGTGGCGTTCTTGATCGATTTTTCGCTGCGCCTGTTTGTCAACCCGCGCTTTGCGCCCAGCCTGGTGCTGGGCCAGTGGATGGTGCGCAAGCAGCAGCCCGAGTGGACCGGCGCACCGCAAAAGCGTTTCGCATGGGCTATTGGTTTTGTGCTGGCGCTGACCATGCTTTATTTGATTGTGCTCAAGGGCGTGATCGGTCCCATCAACATGCTGGTGTGCGGCGCGTGCCTGTTGCTGTTGTTTTTTGAAAGTGCATTTGGCATTTGCATTGGCTGCTGGATCTACAACCAATTCAAGCCAGAGCAAGCCCAGCTGTGTCCCGGCGGTGCGTGCGAATACACGCCGGACCCCAAAGAGCGCGTCACGCTGGGGCAATGGTTTGCGGTCCTGGCGCTTGCGGTGGTGATGTTCTTTGCCGCCCCTGTTTTGGTCGCAACGGGTCAAGGTTCTTCACACGCGGCGCCCGTGGGTCAACCCGCGCCTGTTGTGCAGCCGGCGGCGGATGACGCTGCCGCAGCCGCCGAGGCCGAGCGCTGCAAAGTGCCCGACTTCGCCAAAGCCATGGGGCACGAAGAAAAATGGAAGCTCCACAACAACTGCAAATGAACCGAGAGGCTTGTATGAAGTTCAAAGGCTTTGTGCTTGGGATGACTGTCTGGCTGGGCATGACTGCTGCTCATGCGCAAGAGCCGCTCTACACCCCCAAGGCACAGCAAGTGACAGGCAATGTGTACGCCATCGTTGGTCCCTTGGGTCAGCGCAGCGAGGCCAATGCGGGGCTCAATGCCAACTACGGTTTTGTAGTGACGGCGCAGGGCGTCGCCCTGATCGACAGTGGCGCGAGCGCGCACAGCGCGGCCCTGATCGAACAAGCCGTCAAGGCCGTGACGCCGCAGCCCATCCGCTGGGTGCTCAACACCGGCTCGCAAGACCACCGCTGGTTGGGCAACGACTACTTTGCCCGCCGTGGTGCCCAGGTGCACGCCCAAGCGGCCACGGTACAAACCCAAAAGGCTTCAGCCGAACAGCAGCTGGCGGGTTTGCAGCGTTTTGTGGGCGACCAGCTCAAGGGCACCCAACCGGGCTACGCCACGGTGGTGCATGCAGGTCCCGAGGCCGCAGTCACGCTCGGTGGTGTGCAGTTCCAATGGGTGCAGACCAGCGCGCATTACCCCGGCGACACCTTGATTCATTTGCCACAAGCTTCCGTCGTCTTTACCGGCGATCTGGTGTATGTGGACCGGCTGTTGGGCGTGTTGCCGCAATCGAATGTGCGCAAGGCGAGTCAGGCTTTTGAGCGCTTGCGTGCTTTGTCACCAAAGCATGTGGTGCCAGGCCACGGCCGGGTCACCGATATGGCGCAGGCCCAAAAGGAAACGGGCGACTACTACCGCTTCCTGATTGACCACATTGGCGCAGCCGCCCGCAACATGGACCCCTTGTCAGAAACGCTGGACAAGTTCGCTGCGCCAGCGCAGTTCAAGCGCTTGCAAAACTTTGACGAGCTGCACCGCGCCAACATGAACCGCGTGTTTGTGGACTTCGAATCCAACCCTTGAGTGCCCAAGCCTTAATCCGGTGCGCCCGGCCTGCCTGACTTGACGGTTCCCCAGCGGTCCATCACGCGCTTGTCCCGGGCGGCTTCGGACTGCACCGTCTCGGCAGGCAATTGTTTGCGGCAGTCTTCCAGTTCTTGTCCGGTCAGGACCTTGACCGGTGGCGGGTCGTCGTCGCGCCACTTCTCGGACTGACCGTTCCACACAAAGGGGTTGCGGAAGGCCGGCACCTCCGGGTCGCAGTCGTGGCGGTACAGCGGGGTGTCGTCGTTTGCAAACGGCGAGAAGACGATGGTTTTTTCAAACACCAGCGGCTTGCCAGTGGGCGTGGGGGGCAGGGGCGGCATGTGAGCAATCGCTTCGCGGGCTTTTTGCTCGGCCACGGGCGAGGTGCTCCACAGGGTTTCAAGCTTGGCCAGGGTACCGTTGGGCGCAATTTCAATACGAAAGCGCACCATGCCCTGGTCGGGTCCTTCAACCGCGGTACCCATCATGCTGCGCACCTGCCGGCCCCAGTTGTGGCGGTAACCCTTGCTGTTTTTGAGGGTGTAGCGCCCCGCAAAAGCCCAGTCTTCGGCGCTGGGGGCGGGGGGCGCGTCTTGTGTGGCCGGGGCCTGTGGATGCGCTGGTGTGGTTGCCGGAAGGGGTGATGCTGTCTGTGCTGTTGGCGAAGCAAGCTTGGGGGGTGTCGGGCGGGTGAGTTTGACCTCGACCGGCACCGTCGCATGGGGTTCTTGGGGTCTGGACGGAAACAAGGTCGGTCCGAGCAGCAGCAACACCAGCCCATGCGCCAGCAAAGACAGCACAACGGCCCCGAGCGCGGGTCGGCTTTTCAGTTGCATGGAGGCCACAGCTGGGCCGCTAAAGGCGCGTTCATGGCCGGGAATATAAGTGAAGTCCGCTGTAAAAGCCAGAAACACCGGGGAGTAAGCCCGTGTCTTCAATGAATTAAGTTAATTCTTAATCAAGACAAAACGAATATTGAATTTACCTTATCGATAGCTCTTTTTACAGTCAATGCCTTGATACCCCCCCAAGGAGGCAAAGACATGCTCAAAGCGCTGATTTTTGATGTGGACGGCACATTGGCCGACACCGAAATGGCGCACCTGGCCGCCTTCAACCAGGCCTTTGCGCAGGTGGGGCTGGACTGGCGTTGGGATGTGCCCCTGTACACCCGGTTGCTCGAAGTCTCTGGTGGCAAGGAGCGCATTCGCGCCTATTGGGAAAGCCGTGGCGATGTGCCTCGCGAACTGCACGGTGGTGCGGTGGACCAGACGATTGCCCGTATCCACGAACTCAAAACCGCCGCTTACGAGCAAGCCGTACAAGACGGGATGGTGCAGATGCGCCCGGGCGTATTGCCGCTGATGGCCGAAGCCATGAGTGCGGGCTTGACTCTGGCCATTGCGACCACCACCTCGCCGGTCAACATCACCAGTTTGCTCAAACAGGCCATGGGATTGGACTGGCAAAACCATTTTTCCGTCATCGAAGACGCCTCGACCGCGCCACGCAAGAAGCCTGACCCGTTGGTGTACCTGCAGACCTTGCAGCGTTTGGGCATGCAAGCGAGCGAGTGTCTGGCCATTGAAGATTCGTCCAACGGTTTGCGAGCCGCACGCGGTGCGGGTCTGGCCACCGTGATCACACAAAACGAATTCACCGCGCACCACGACTTTGCAGGCGCCTTGCGCGTGCTGCCCAGCCTGGACGGCGTCGGTCTGACGCAGCTGCGCCAATGGCATGCCGAGCAAGCCTGAACAAGAAAGAGAACACACCATGACCGTTCGCATCGCCCCCTCCATCTTGTCTGCCGATTTTTCCCGCTTGGGCGAAGAGGTGCGAGCCATTGAGGCCGCTGGCGCCGACTGGGTGCACTTTGACGTGATGGACAACCATTACGTGCCCAACCTGACCATTGGCCCGCTGGTTTGCGAAGCCATTCGCCCGCATGTGCAGATTCCGATCGATGTGCACCTGATGGTCGAACCGGTCGATGCACTCATTCCCATGTTTGCCAAGGCCGGCGCCAACATCATCACCTTCCACCCCGAGGCCAGCCGCCATGTGGACCGCAGCTTGCAGCTCATTCGTGACCACGGCTGCAAGGCCGGCCTGGTGTTCAACCCTGCCACGCCGCTGGAGTGGCTCGACCATGTCATGGACAAGGTCGACGTGATCCTGCTCATGAGCGTGAACCCCGGCTTCGGCGGCCAGAAGTTCATCCCCTCCACGCTGGGCAAGTTGCGCCAGGCGCGTGCACGCATTGACGCGCACCTGGCCGCAGGCGGCCAGCCCATTGCGCTGGAGGTGGACGGCGGCGTCAAGACCGACAACATTGCCGACATCGTGGCCGCAGGCGCCGATGTGTGCGTGGCTGGGAGCGCCGTGTTTGGTGCGCCCGATGCCGATGGCGGCTACCGCGGTGTGATGCAAGCGCTCAAACAGGCCGCGCGCTGAAAACAAATTCAAAAAACGGAGATTTCCCATGACGACTGTCGTGACCCCACGCACTTCCACCACGCTCACGCAGTTCCTGATCGAGCAGCGCAAGCGCTTTCCCGACGCCAGCGGCGACTTCAACGCACTGATTCTCGACGTGGCCATGGCCTGTAAAGCCATTGCCAAATCGGTGGCCTATGGTGCGCTGGCCGACATGCTGGGCAACCACCCTGGCGACGGTGGCGCCAGCGTCAACGTGCAGGGCGAAACCCAGAAAAAACTGGATGTGCTGAGCAATGAGCTGTTCATCCGCATGAACGAGTGGGGCGGCCATCTGGCCGGCATGGCGTCCGAAGAGATGGACGATCCATACCCCATCCCCGAAGGTAAACCGCGTGGCAAATACCTGCTGGTGTTTGACCCGCTGGATGGTTCCTCCAACATCGACGTGAACGTGTCGGTGGGCAGCATCTTCAGCGTGTTGCGCGCACCCAAGCACGTGGCCGACGGTGCTGAGCTTAGCGCAGCTGACTTCTTCCAGCCCGGCGCCGAACAAGCGGCTGCAGGCTACGCGCTCTATGGCCCGACCACCATGCTGGTGCTGTCGGTCGGCACCGGTGTGCATGGCTTCACGCTCGACCCCGTCATGGGCGAGTTCATGCTCACGCACTCGGACCTGAAGGTGCCCGAGGACACGCAGGAGTTCGCCATCAACGCGTCCAACGCCCGCTTCTGGGAAGCGCCCGTCAAGCGCTATGTGGACGAGTGCCTGGCCGGCAAGACCGGTCCACGCGGCAAGGACTTCAACATGCGCTGGATCGCCTCCATGGTGGCCGAAGCGCACCGCATTCTCATGCGTGGCGGCGTGTTCATGTACCCGCGCGACACCAAGGACCCGAGCAAACCGGGGCGCCTTCGTTTGCTCTACGAAGCCAATCCGATCGGTTTCATCATGGAGCAGGCAGGGGGGCGCGCCAGCACCGGCCGTCAGGCCATGCTGCAGGTTCAGCCCACCAGTTTGCACCAGCGCATAGGCCTGGTGTTTGGCTCCAAGAACGAGGTCGAACGCATCGAGCGCTACCACGCCGAACCAGTCAAGGTCGTCAACGACAACCCCTTGTTTGCCGAGCGCAGCCTGTTCCGCGATTGAGTCGCGAAGCCCCCCAAAAAGAATTTCAACATCAGGAGACAAGACCATGTCTGAACGCCACCCCATCATCGCCATCACCGGCTCTTCCGGCGCAGGGACCAGCACCGTCACGCGCACCTTTTCCAACATCTTCCGCCGCGAAGGTGTGAAGGCCGCCATCATTGAAGGCGACAGCTTTCACCGTTACGACCGCAAGGAAATGAAGGCCCGTGGTGCCGAAGCCGAAAAGGCAGGCAACGGTCACTTCAGTCACTTCAGCGCCGAGAACAACCTGTTTGGCGAGATCGAAAATCTGTTCAAGACCTACGGCGAAACCGGCCAGGGCAAGTCGCGCAAATACCTGCACAACGCCGAAGAAGCCGAGCCCTACAAGCAGGAGCCTGGCACTTTCACGCCCTGGGAAGACCTGCCTGCTGACACCGACATGCTGTTCTACGAAGGCCTGCATGGCGCCGTGGTGACCCCCGAGCACAACATTGCTCAGCACCCGGATCTGCGCGTGGGTGTGGTGCCCGTCATCAACCTGGAGTGGATTCAAAAGCTCTGGCGCGACAAGCACCAGCGCGGCTACAGCACCGAGGCCGTCACCGACACCATCCTGCGCCGCATGCCGGACTATGTGAACTACATCGTGCCGCAGTTTGCGCACACGCATGTCAACTTCCAGCGCGTGCCGCTGGTGGACACGTCCAACCCTTTCATCGCACGCGACATTCCGAGCGCGGACGAGAGCGTGGTGGTGATCCGTTTTGCCAACCCCAAGGGTATCGATTTCCAGTACCTGCTGAACATGATCAACAACTCCTGGATGAGCCGCGCCAACACCATTGTGGTGCCCGGCGGCAAGATGGAGCTGGCCATGCAGCTGATCTTTACGCCTTTTGTCTGGCGCATGATGGAGCGCAAAAAGCGCGCTCTGGGTTTGGCTTGAGGAGGTGCAACCCATGAGCGCTGCACCCAACAAAGACATGGCCAACCGCATGGCCAACGCCATCCGCTTTTTGGCGATTGACGCTGTGGAGGCCGCCAAGTCCGGCCACCCCGGCGCGCCCATGGGCATGGCCGAGATTGCCGAAGTCCTGTGGAACCGCCACCTGCGCCACAACCCCGGTAACCCGCTGTGGCCCGACCGTGACCGCTTTGTGCTGTCCAACGGTCATGGCTCCATGCTGATCTACGCCCTGTTGCACCTGACGGGTTACGACCTGCCGATGGACGAGCTCAAGAAGTTCCGCCAGTTGCACAGCAAGACACCGGGTCACCCCGAAGTGGGCATCACACCCGGCGTGGAAACCACCACCGGCCCGCTTGGGCAGGGCATTACCAATGCGGTGGGCATGGCATTGGCCGAGAAACTGCTGGCCGCCGAGTTCAACCAGGAAGAAGGCGGCGAGCGCTTTGACATCGTGGACCACTTCACCTACGCCTTCCTGGGCGACGGTTGCATGATGGAAGGCATCAGCCACGAGGCCTGCTCGCTGGCCGGCACGCTGCGCCTGTCCAAACTGATTGCGATGTACGACGACAACGGCATCTCGATCGATGGCCACGTCGAAGGCTGGTTTGCCGACGACACGCCCAAGCGCTTCGAGGCCTATGGCTGGAATGTGATTCGCAACGTCGATGGTCACGATGCCGCCGCTGTGGACGCCGCCATTGCCAGTGCCAAAGCTCAAGCCGCACTGTCCAACGGCAAGCCCACCTTGATCTGCTGCAAGACCGTGATCGGCCAAGGCTCACCCAACAAGGCGGGCACGCACGATGTGCACGGTGCAGCCTTGGGCGCAACCGAAATCGCTGCGACCCGCGAAGCATTGGGCTGGGATGCTGCACCCTTCGAGATTCCGGCCGATGTGGCGCAGGCTTGGGATGGCCGCGCACGCGGTATCCGTCTTGAGCGCGAGTGGCGCGAACGTTTCGAGGCGTATCGCGCCAAGTTTCCGAATGAGGCCGACGAATTCGAACGCCGCATGCGTGGTGAGCTGAGCCCACGTTACGCTGAAGGCCTGCAACAGGCGCTGGTCGCCATCGTGGCCAAGCCCGATGCCGTGGCCACCCGCAAGGCCAGCCAGAACGCGCTGGATGTGCTGGCCCCCTTGTTGCCCGAGTTCTTTGGCGGCAGCGCTGACCTGACCGGCTCGAACCTGACCAACTTCAAGAATTGCACCCGTGCCGGTCGCGATACCTGGGGCAACCATTTGTCCTACGGCGTGCGCGAGTTCGGCATGGCCGCCATGATGAACGGCATGGCCCTGCACGGCGGCTTGCTGCCTTACGGCGGCACCTTCCTCACTTTCAGCGACTACAGCCGCAACGCCATTCGCATGGCGGCGCTCATGAAGTTGCGTGTCATTCATGTGATGACGCATGACTCCATTGGCCTGGGCGAAGACGGTCCTACGCACCAGAGCGTGGAGCATGTGCCCAGCCTTCGCCTGATTCCGGGGCTGGATGTGTGGCGCCCGGCCGATGGTCTGGAAACTGCTGTGGCCTGGGCCTGCGCGGTGGAGCGCAAGGACGGCCCCAGCCTGCTGGCCCTGTCGCGCCAGAACCTGCCGCAATTGCTCAAGAACGTGGACGATGCAGAAAAGGTTCGCAAAGGCGGCTATGTGTTGTCAGACATGGAAGGCGCCCGTGCCGTCATCATCGGCACCGGCTCGGAAACGAATATGGCCTTGCAGGCTCAGGCCGACCTGGCTGCCCAAGGCATCGCCACCCGTGTGGTGTCCATGCCTTGCACCAATGTGTTTGACCGCCAGAGCGAGGCTTACCAGGACAGCGTGCTGCCCCTGAACCTGCCCACCGTGGCCATCGAAGCCGCGCACCCGGACTTCTGGCGCAAGTATGTGGGCCGCACCGGCATGGTGGTGGGTATTGCAAGCTTTGGCGAGTCGGCCCCAGCACCGCAGCTGTACAAGCACTTTGGCATCACCGCTGAGCATGTGGCCGAGGCCGTGCGCACGTTGGCTCACCGCCATGCGCATCGCACTGCAGATGCGCTGCCCGAGCACATCGTGCCCTCGACCAACTGAGGACGCTGCAGGATGAACTGGAAAGCCATCTTTTTCGATCTGGACGGCACCCTCGTGCAAACCTCACCCGAGATTGCAGATGCCACCAACGACACCTTGCGCTACTTCGGCTGGCCCGAAGTCAGCCAGGCGCAGGTGGACGGCTGGATCGGGCAGGGCACGCGCGAATTGTTGATCCTTGCGCTGGCGCACGTCAAACAAAAAGACGTGGAGCAAGTTCGTAAAGGCGCGCATCTGAAAGAAGCCTTGCCCATTTTTGACCGTTACTACCAGCAGCGCTGTGGCACACGAAGTGTTTTGTACCCCCATGTGCGCGAGGTGCTCAAAACCTTGCGTGAGCGCGGCTGCAAGCTCGCCGTGGTCACCAACAAGGAAGGCCGTTACACCGACACCGTGCTCAAGGCACACGACCTGACCGACCAGTTTGATCTGGTGGTCAGCGGCGACACCTTCAGCACCAAAAAGCCCGACCCGGTAGGCGTGCTGCACGGCCTGAGCCTGTGGGGTGCAGACAAAAGCGAGGCGCTGTTTGTCGGCGACTCGTCGATCGACGCCGCCACCGGTCGCAACGCAGGCCTGCAGGTCTGGCTGCTGCCCTATGGCTACAACATGGGTCAGCCTGTCGAGGCTTGCCAACCCGACCGCGTGATCGCGGATTTTTCTGAATTACTTTGAATCCCAGGAGACAACAATGACCATCAAGGTAGGCATCAACGGTTTTGGCCGCATCGGGCGCATGGTGTTTCGCGCCGCCATCAAAAACTTCAACAACGATATTGAAATCGTTGGCATCAACGATTTGCTGGAGCCCGACTATCTGGCCTACATGCTGGAATTCGACAGCGTGCACGGCCGTTTTCAGGGCTCGATCGCCATTGATGGCAACACCCTGATCGTCAATGGCAAGCGCATTCGCCTGACAGCAGAGCGCGACCCGGCCAACCTCAAGTGGAACGAAGTCGGCGCCGATGTGGTGATCGAATCCACCGGCCTGTTCCTGGACAAGGAAACCGCCAGCAAGCATCTGGCCGCAGGCGCCAAAAAGGTGGTCATGTCAGCCCCCTCCAAGGACGACACGCCCATGTTTGTGTACGGCGTCAACCACACGTCTTACGCAGGCGAGGCCATCATCTCCAACGCCTCGTGCACCACCAACTGCCTGGCGCCGCTGGCCAAGGTTTTGAATGACAAGTGGGGCATCAAGCGCGGTCTGATGACCACGGTCCACGCTGCCACCGCCACCCAAAAAACCGTCGATGGCCCCAGCAACAAAGACTGGCGCGGTGGCCGCGGCATTCTGGAAAACATCATTCCCAGCAGCACCGGCGCAGCCAAGGCGGTGGGTAAGGTGATTCCTGCGCTCAACGGCAAGCTCACCGGCGGCTCGGTACGCGTACCCACCAGCGATGTGTCTTTGGTGGACCTGACGGCTGAGCTGGAAAAGCCCGCCACCTACGCTGAAATCTGCGCTGAAATGAAAGCGCAAAGCGAAGGCGCGCTCAAGGGTGTGCTCGGCTACACCGAGAAAAAAGTCGTGTCGACCGACTTCCGTGGCGAGCCCTGCACCAGCGTGTTCGACGCTGAAGCAGGCATGGGCCTGGACACCACCTTCGTCAAGCTCATGGCCTGGTACGACAACGAGTGGGGTTATTCGAACAAGTGCCTGGAAATGGCCCGCGTGGTCGGAGGTGCCCGATGAAAGTCTTGCGTTTTTCCGATGTGTGCGCCAGCGGCTTTGCTGAAAACAAGCGCGTGTTCATCCGCGCTGACCTGAACGTGCCACAAGATGATGCGGGCAACATCACCGAAGACACCCGCATCCGCGCCAGTGTGCCGGCCATTGAAATGGCATTGAAGGCGGGAGCTGCTGTGATGGTCACCAGCCATCTGGGTCGCCCCACCGAGGGCGAATTCAAACCCGAGGACTCTCTGGCCCCCGTGGCCAAGCGCATGGGTGAGCTCTTGGGCCGTGAAGTGCCCTTGGTGTCCAACTGGGTCGAAGGTGTGGCGGTTGCGCCAGGTCAGATCGTCATGCTGGAGAACTGCCGCGTCAACAAGGGCGAGAAAAAGAACAACGAAGAGCTGGCCCGCAAGATGGCCGCGCTGTGCGACATCTTTGTGCACGATGCCTTTGGCACCGCCCACCGCGCCGAAGGCACGACCTACGGCATTGCCCAGTTCGCACCGATCGCTTGTGCTGGCCCCCTGCTGGCCGCCGAGATCGACGCCATCAGCAAGGCGCTGGCCAACCCCAAACGCCCCCTGGCCGCCATCGTGGCGGGCTCCAAAGTGTCCACCAAGCTGACCATCCTCAAAAGCCTGGCGAACAATGTGGATCAACTCATTGTGGGTGGCGGCATTGCCAACACCTTCATGCTCGCTGCAGGCCTGAAGATCGGCAAGAGCCTGGCCGAAGCCGACCTGGTGGGCGAGGCCAAAGCCGTGATCGAAGCCATGAAAGCCCGTGGTGCCGAAGTGCCAATCCCCACCGATGTGGTCTGCGCCAAAGAGTTCAGCCCCACGGCAGCAGCCACCGTCAAGAAAGCCACCGAGGTGGCAGACGATGACATGATCCTGGACATTGGCCCCGAGACGGCAGCCAAGCTGGCGGCGCAGCTCAAGCAGGCTGGCACCATTGTCTGGAACGGCCCGGTGGGCGTGTTCGAGTTTGATCAGTTCGCCAACGGCACCCAGGAAATCGCCAAAGCGATTGCCGAGTCGAGCGCCTTCAGCATCGCGGGCGGCGGTGACACGCTGGCCGCGATTGCCAAGTACGGCATCGACAAGCAGGTGGGTTACATCTCCACTGGCGGGGGCGCATTCCTGGAAGTGCTCGAAGGCAAGACTCTGCCCGCGTTTGAGATCCTGACCAAGCGCGCAGCCCAAGACTGAGCGCCTCCCCATTTCAATTTTCAAAGGACAAGACCATGGCTCTCGTTTCCCTTCGCCAAGTGCTGGACCACGCGGCAGAACACAACTACGGCGTGCCCGCCTTCAACGTCAACAACCTCGAACAGGTACAGGCCATCATGGAAGCCGCGCAGGCCACCGACAGCCCCGTGATCCTGCAGGCCTCGGCCGGCGCGCGCAAATACGCGGGCGAGGCTTATTTGCGCCACATGGTGCTGGCCGCCATCGAAACCCACCCCGACATTCCGGTCGTGCTGCACCAGGACCACGGCGCTTCGCCCGCGCAGTGCCAGCAATCCATCCGCTCGGGTTTTTCCAGCGTCATGATGGACGGCTCGCTCATGGAAGACGCCAAGACCCCCGCCAGCTACGAATACAACGTGGCCGTGACCAAGCGCGTGTGTGAAATGGCTCACCCCGTGGGCGTGTCGGTGGAAGGTGAACTGGGCTGCCTGGGTTCGCTCGAAACTGGCGAGGCCGGCGAAGAAGACGGCGTGGGCGCCGTGGGCAAACTCAGCCACGACCAGATGCTGACCGACCCCGAGCAGGCCAAAGACTTTGTGGCCCAAACCGGTGTGGATGCACTGGCCATTGCCATTGGCACCAGCCACGGCGCCTACAAGTTCACCCGCCCACCCACTGGCGACATCCTGGCCATCGAGCGCATCGCCGCCATCCACGCCGCCATTCCCAACACGCATTTGGTGATGCACGGCAGCTCCAGCGTGCCGCAGGAGTGGCTGGAGATCATTCGCCAGTACGGCGGTGACATCAAGCAGACCTACGGCGTGCCGGTGGAAGAAATCGTGCGCGGCATTGCCCGTGGCGTGCGCAAGGTCAACATCGACACCGACATTCGTCTGGCCATGACCGGTGCGATGCGTCAGGTATTTGCCCAGCAGCCCAGCGAATTCGACCCGCGCAAAGCGCTGGCCGCAGCCCGCAAGGCCGCACAAGGCATTTGCCAGCTGCGCTTTGAAGCGTTTGGTTGCGCTGGCCACGCCAGCAAAATCAAACCCATTGCCATGGACGACATGGCCAAGCGTTATCCCTGATGCGTGTTGCGCAATAGCAACTTCCAAATATAAGCAATCATGGATATAATTGTTCACATGAGGTACGGGAATGCGTTTGGTACTCGCATATCCCTTTGACAGAGCCTCCCGCGAGGGAGGCTCTTTTTTTGTCTGTCAAAGCCTTGGTGATAATCCCGATACTTGAAGTTACATGCTGAGCGCCAGCTGACAGCAAACTTCGGTTAAATTCGCACCTGGTTATATTTACCCACCCACCCTGAGGAGATCTCATGAAACTCGTGACTGCTGCAATCGCTCTGTCCGCCCTGGTCGCAGGCCCCGCCTTCGCCAGCAAGGAACTGGCCCAGAAAAACAACTGCCTGGCTTGCCACGCAGTGGACAAGAAGCTGGTGGGCCCGTCCTACCAGGAAGTGGCCAAGAAGGGCAAGTCTGTTGCCGAACTGGCCAAGAGCATCAAGGCTGGCGGTTCCGGCAAATACGGCCCGATCCCCATGCCCCCACAGCCCCAGCTGAGCGATGCAGACGCCACCGCTTTGGCCACCTGGATCAATGCCGGCGCCAAGTAATACTGGCCCCTGTACAAAAAAGCCGCTTTCGAGGAAACTCGAAGCGGCTTTTTTATTACCCGCAGGAGTACACATGAAAACCTTGCAAACGCTGCTGGCCACGCTGGCTTGTGCTGCAGCCCTTGCTGCTCAGGCTGAGCCCGCCATCTTCAAAGGCGCAGACCTGAAACTGGGCGAGCAACTCATGGCCGAGCACAAATGCGCCGCCTGCCATGCCGCGAAGGCGGGGGGCAACGGCAACGCTGTTTACAAACCCAAAGGCCGCATCAATAACCCGGGCCTGCTGCGCGGCATGGTCGAGCAGTGCAACACCGAGCTGAACTTCGGCATGTTCCCCGAAGAAGTCAACGCCGTGGCCGCCGTGCTCAACCGCGACCACTACAAGTTCAAGAACTGAGTGCGCAGCCCCGTCTCTGACGGGTGGCTTACCGTACTGTATAGGGTATCTTCGGATACCCTTTTTTTATGGCTTCTGGAATGATTTATGTCAATCGGTGAAAAAGTTTTTTCCACCGTCGATCAACTGCATGCTGTAAAGAGCTAAACATGTGCAAGAGCTTGGTGAAATGGATTTTGGTTTTGGCCGCCGTGGCGGGTATGACGGGCTGCGGCACCATCAGCACCCTGGGCAAGCTGGAAGATGGCGCTGGCTCCGAAGCCATGCGCATGTGGGACCGCTGGGTTGAAGGCAATGGCGACATCGCTGTGGCCACCACCTGGGAACGCAAAGTGGCCAAAGGCGTCACCACCGACGACATCGAAGGCATCCTGCGCGCTGTGGCTGTCGAGCGCAACATGAAAGACGTGGGCACGCTGCCCCTGTCCAAAGAACTGGCTGCCCGCACCGGCAAGCCCGAAAAATTCCTGCAGGTCTATTCGTTCTGCACCCCCACCACCGCCCGCAAGATGGTGGACTTCAGCCCCCACATGTCGGCCTTCCTGCCTTGCCGCATCACCGTGGTTGAAAAAGAAGACGGCCTGTGGCTCTACACCCTCAACATGGACATGATGGTCAAGATGGGCCGCAAGCTGCCCTCGCCCCTGAAAGAAGAAGCCAAAGCCGTGCGCGACACCATCTGGGAAATGATGGAACGCGCTTCCAAAGGCGAAATTTAATCCTCAACTGGTATTGAAAACCCGGAGACACACATGAAAAAAATCTCTCTTCGCGCCACAGCAGTGGCAGTCGCAGCGCTGGCAGCCACCAGCGCTTTCGCAACCGATGGGTACTTCCCGCACGGCTACGGCATGAAAGCCTTGGGTATGGGCGGCGCTTCCGTTGCCATGACGGACAACGCTTTTGCGGGTGCGAACAATCCTGCGACGGCTGCATTTGCAGGTGGTCGTTACGATCTGGGTGTAAATCTGTTCATGCCAAAGCGTGGTGCAAGTCGTACTGGTGCCGCAATGACTGGTGATCAGTCGAGTGACAGTAATATTTTTGCTGTTCCTGAATTTGGCTATAACCGTCAAATATCTTCCACGACTGCCGTGGGGCTGACCGTTTATGGCAATGGTGGTATGAACACAGACTACCCTTCAACTGGAGTTGATTGTCAGGGTAACTCAAGTAACATGCTTTGCGGTTCCACACGTTTGGGCGTGAACCTGATGCAACTGATTGTTGCTCCAACAGTTGCGTATAAGCTATCTGAAACAACTGCTATTGGCGTGTCGCCATTGCTCGTTTATCAACAATTCAAAGCTTCTGGTCTGCAGGCATTTGCCGGTAACCAGAACTGGACTGGACAAGGCACATACTCCACCAACACGACTGATAACGGCAATGATTCAAGCACTGGTTTGGGTGTTCGTCTTGGCTATACCGCAGCCTTGAGCGACTCGGTTAGATTCGGTGCCTCCTATTCGCCAAAAATCGACATGAGTCGATTCAAGAAGTACTCGCAACTCTTTGCTGAGTCCGGTGACTTTGACATTCCTGAAAACTATGCCTTGGGTATTGCGATCCAGGCAAGCCCAAAGTTGTTGTTGGCGATGGATTACCAGTTCATTGGCTATTCTGGTGTTAAATCCATTGGTAACAGCATGATGCAGGGTGGTCCGTTGGGGGCGGCGAATGGGCCTGGTTTCGGTTGGGCTGATGCAAAAGTTACAAAAGTTGGTGTCGAATGGAAATATGACAGCAGTCTGACTCTTCGCGCTGGGTACAACCACACAAACAATCCTGTAAGTGGCGCTAACGTAACTTTTAACATCATCGCGCCCGGTGTTGTGACTGATCACTACACACTGGGCGCCACCTACGCGCTTGATCGTGCGTCTGAGGTTACCGTCGCTTATATGTATGCGCCTAAAAATACTGTGACTGGTTACTCTGCAATGAGTCAGAACCCGATATTGACTGAAACCATTCGCATGTCTCAGCAATCTTTGGGCGTCCAGTACAGCTGGAAGTTCTGATCGCTCTCCGGGTGTTGGCTTCGCCAGTGGTGGCGAACCAACACCCGTGTAATCCCTGATTCAGTTCCATCTTTTATCGTTTATATTCGCACATCCGAATATAAGAACTCACTTGCATGGAAGCACTTGAAGATGAGCGCGACGAGGTGTTTGAGAAGGCTGCCGAGCTGTTTGGTGTCCTTTCCACGCCGGTTCGCTTGCGCATCCTGAGTGTGCTGTGTTCGGGAGAGAAGAACGTCGGACAGCTGCTCGAATCGATTGACATAGCGCAACCCAATATGTCCCAGCACTTGAACATCATGTACAGGTCTGGCATTGTGGCCAAGCGGCGTCAGGGCGCGCAGGTGTTCTACCGGATCGCGGATGAGTCTGCGGTGAACGTTTGTCGTGCGGTGTGCACGCAGGTTGCTGATGAAGTGACCACCCCTTAAAGAAACTCAATACGAGGAGTTTGTGTGAAAGACGAAAGCATCAACTCGGGAAGGGTGCAAAAAGCACCGGAAAACTTCCTGACCCCAGAGGGCATTCGTACTGTTTTTGCCGAGGGCAAGAAGGGTCGTCGCGATTTCATTCGCAACGCCTTCGCTGCGGCAGCGGCAGGCGCGGCTGCACCCATGGCCATGGCGCAGGGCAACCCGCTGCCGACCGAGGGTGGTGACCCCAACATCCTGAACCTGCCTGAGCATGCCACTGGCCTGGGCCAGGGCGTGGCCTCCAACAACGGCTACGGCGTCCCTTCCAAGTTCGAGTCCAACGTTCAGCGTCGCCAGAGCCCTGGCCTGACGCAGACCACGCAGGCTTCGGTGTCGTTTGCGCCGCTGCAGTCGCTGTTCGGCATCGTGACGCCGAGCGGTCTGCACTTCGAGCGTCACCACCAGGGCTGGTGGGACATCGATCCTTCCAAGCATCGCCTGATGGTCAATGGCATGGTCAAGAACGCCAAGGTGTTCACCATGGACGAGATCATGCGTTTGCCCGCCGTGTCGCGCTTCCACTTCATCGAGTGCGGTGCCAACACTGCGACCGAGTGGGGCAACGTGGCTGTGCCCACGGTGCAATACACGCACGGCATGGTGTCTTGCAGCGAGTTCACGGGCGTGCCCCTGATCACCCTGCTGGAGCTGGCTGGTGCTGACCTGAAAAACGGCAAGTTCGTGCTGGCCGAAGGCGGCGACGGCTCTGCCATGACCCGTACCATCCCCATGAGCCTGATCACTTCCGGCGAAGTGCTGGTGGCTTATGGCCAGAACGGCGAAATGCTGCGTCCCGAAAACGGCTACCCCCTGCGCTTGATCGTGCCGGGCGTGCAAGGTGTGAGCTGGGTCAAGTACCTGCGCCGCATCGAAGTGGGTGACAAGCCCTACGCGGCCAAAGACGAAGCGGTTCACTACATTGACCTGCAACCCGGTGGCCTGCATCGCCAGTACACCAACATCCAGGAAGTCAAGAGCGTGGTGACCACGCCTTCCGGCGGCCAGGTGCTGCTGGACAAGGGCTTCTACAACATCACCGGCCTGGCTTGGTCGGGCAAGGGCAAGATCAAGCGCGTGGACGTGTCCACCGACGGCGGCCGCAACTGGCGCCAGGCTCGCCTGGAAACGCCGGTGCTGTCCAAGGCGCTGACGCGGTTCAACCTGGACTGGGTGTGGGACGGCAAGCCCGCCATCATCCAGAGCCGTGCGCAAGACGACACAGGCCATGTGCAGCCGACCTACCAGCAGCTGCGTGCAGTGCGTGGTACGCGCTCCATCTATCACAACAACGCCATCCAGTCGTGGTTGGTGCAGGAAAACGGCGAGGTGAAAAATGTCCAGGTTTCGTAAAGCCCTCTTGACGGCGGCTTTGCTGGCAGTGGCCGGCGTGGCTGCTGCGCAAAGCGCCAAGTATCCCGGCGTCGGCCGCAACGCTACCGTCAAGGAAGTTGCCGCGTGGGACATCGATGTGCGTCCGGACTTCAAGGGTCTGCCCGCTGGCTCCGGTTCGGTGTCGATGGGTCAGGACGTTTGGGAAGCCAAGTGCGCGCACTGTCACGGTGTGTTTGGCGAGTCCAACGAAGTGTTCAGCCCCCTGGTGGGCGGCACGACCGCTGAAGATGTGAAAACCGGTCGCGTGGCCAATCTGGCGCGCTCCGACTTCCCCGGTCGTACCACCATGATGAAGGTCGCCACGGTGTCCACGCTGTGGGACTACATCAACCGCGCCATGCCCTGGACCAACCCCAAGACGCTCAAACCCGATGAGGTCTATGGCGTTCTGGCCTACCTGCTGAGCCTGTCCAATGTGGTGCCTGACGACTTTGTGTTGTCCGACAAGAACATTGCCGAAGTGCAAAATCGGATGCCTAACCGCAACGGCATGACGACCAAGCACGCCATGTGGCCTGGCAAGGAGTTCGGTGGTGACTACAGCAAGCCTGACACCAGCAACAAGGTGTGCATGACCAACTGCACGCCCGAGCCCAAGCTGGCGTCCATGCTGCCTGACTACGCACGCAATGCCCACGGCAACCTGGCCGAGCAGAACCGTCTGGTGGGTCAGCAAAAAGGTGCCGACACTACAGCGCCCGAGCGCAAGGCTGGCGAAACACCAGCGCCTGCCGCCAAGCCTGCAGCACCCAAGGCTGAAGCCAACAACGAAGGCAAAGCCGCTATCGCGTTGCTCAACAAGCACAGCTGCACGGCTTGCCACGGTGTGGACAAGAAAGTCGTGGGCCCTGGCTTCAACGAAATCGCCAAGAAGCACGCCGGCAAGGTGGACTATCTGGTGGGCAAGATCAAGGCCGGTGGCCAGGGCGTTTGGGGTGCCATTCCCATGCCGCCTCAGTCCCTGCCCGAAGCTGACGCCAAGGCGATTGCCGAATGGATTTCCAAGGGAGCCAGCAAGTAATTGGGGAGTATCCCCAATGACAAGCTGAACCTGTTTTAATAGCATCACTCGATCACAAAGGAGATTTCAGATGCAAAACCGTCGCGAGACACTCAAGCAAAGCGCAGTTGTTGCCGGTCTGCTGGCTACCGCTGGTTTCCCTCAGTTCGCCCAGGCATACAACAATGCCGCCTTCCAGGCCAAGACCGCGCAAGACGTGATCAAGGCCATGGGCGCTTCGTCCCTGGCTGAAAGCAAGGACGTCTCCATTGGCGGCCCCGACATCGCTGAAAACGGCGCTGTGGTGCCCCTGAAGGTTTCCTCCACCCTGGCTGGCGTCAAGCAGATGCTGGTGCTGGTCGAGAAGAACCCCGCTGCCATGGTGGGTTTCTTCAATGTGACCGACGCTGTGGAAGCCAACTTCTCCGTGCGCGCCAAGATGGGCCAGTCCTCTGATGTCTACGCTGTGGCCATCATGAACGACGGCAAGGCCTTCTTCGCCAAGAAAGAAGTCAAGGTGACTCTGGGTGGTTGCGGCGGCTAATTGGCCCCTCAATTCATTCACAGTTTCCAACCGATTTATTTGAAAAAATTCAGGAGTTCAAAATGGCAGATCCGATGCGCATTCGTGCAAAAGCCACTGGCAACATCGCTAACGTTCGTGTGCTGATGAGTCACGAAATGGAATCCGGTCAGCGTAAAGACGCCGCCGGCAACCTGGTGCCCGCCCACTTCATTCAAGACCTGAGCGCCAGCCTCAACGGCAAGGTGGTCATGTCCGGCGAATGGGGTCCCTCCGTGTCCAAAAACCCCTTCCTGGAATTCAACATCAAGGGTGCCAAGGCTGGTGACAAAGTTGCCGTGACCTGGAAAGACAACAAGGGCGATACCCGCACTGACGAAACAACCGTCGCTTAATTCGACGTTTGTTTGCAAGGGTGAAGTCCACACGCTTCACCCTTTTTCGTTTTCTACAACAACACCAGAGGTGACAATGAAAAAACTTTCCACCCTAACCATTGCGGCGTCGCTGGCGCTGGCTGTGGCTCCGGTCTGGGCCCAGAAGTCGGCCAGCCAGAGCATTGATGAGTACCGTGAAATGCTTCAGGACGGTAACCCCGCTGACCTGTTCGTTGCCAAAGGTGAAGATGTCTGGAAACAAAAGCGTGGCCCCAAAGGCGCCTCGCTTGAAAAGTGTGATCTGGGCAAAGGCCCGGGCGTGGTCAAAGGCGCGTTTGCCGAGTTGCCACGCTTCTTTGCAGATACTGGCCGCGTGCAGGACCTGGAGTCCCGCCTGGTGACCTGTATGGAAACCCTGCAAGGCTTCAACGCCGCCGAAATTGCCAAGACCGGTTTTGGCAAAGGCGAACAAAAGAACGTGACCGCTTTGGCGGCATGGATCTCTTCTGAGTCCCAAGGCATGCGTTTCAACCTGCCGCAGTCGCATGCGCAGGAAAAAATGTTCTACGAAGTGGGCAAGCGCCTGTTCTTCCAGCGCGGTGGCCCGCATGACTTCTCCTGCGCTTCCTGCCACGGCGAAGACGGCAAGCGTATCCGCTTGCAAGACCTGCCCAACCTGACCAAGAACCCCGGTGACGGCATTGGCTTTGCCGCCTGGCCGGCTTACCGCGTGTCCAACGGCAGCATGTGGGGCATGCAGCAGCGTCTGAACGACTGCTATCGCCAGCAGCGTTTCCCCGAGCCGGTTTTTGGCAGCGATGCCACCATCGCTCTGGGCGTGTACCTGGGCGTGAACGCCAAGGGTGCCAAGTCGATTGCCCCCGCCATCAAGCGCTGAACCAGGAGACACTCACATGAAATTCAACACCAAATGGACCCTGGGTGCCTTGACTGTGGCCGCTTTGCTGGCTGGCTGCGCTGCTGCACCCAATGTGGCTGAAGTCAAAGCCCTGACCGACAAGATCGTCAAGGCCTCTTTCCAGAGCAAGGGCATCGCCAAGGTGGACCGTGTCCTGAACATTGACGAGACCAACCTGGCTTGCGCCGAGGCCGATGTGGCCGGCAAACCGCTGGACGAGAAAACCGCCAAGGCGATTGAGGAAATGAACCTCAAGGCCGTCAAGTGGCCTTCGGACGGCAAGTTCATCGGCGACTGGAAAAAAGGCGAAGCCGTGGCCCAGAGTGGTCGTGGCCTGACCTGGTCGGACAATGAAAAAACCGTCAATGGCGGTAATTGCTACAACTGCCACCAGATCAGCAAGCAGGAAATTTCCTACGGCACCATTGGCCCGAGCCTCTATAACTACGGCAAGCTGCGCGGCATCACCGACCCCAACAGCGCCGCAGCCAAACCCATCGTCGAATACACCTGGGGCAAGATCTGGAACTCCAAGGCCTACAACGCATGCTCCAACATGCCGCGCGCTGGCCATTCCGGTATCCTGAACGAATCGCAGGTGCGTGACATCATGGCTCTGTTGCTGGACCCCAAGTCGCCGGTCAACCAGTAAGCCACTTGGCAACCCGGCTTCGGCCGGGTTTTTTAGATCCGATATATCAGTGATTGCAAATCTATGAATCTCAGTAAACGCGAATTCCTGCAAGTGATGGGCGCCGGCACCATGGCCGGCATGAGCCTGGGTACCTACGCTGAAGCCAGCGCTGCGACTGCGGCCAATGGCCTGTACGACATTCCCAAGTTCGGCAATGTGTCTTTCCTGCACATGACCGACTGCCACGCGCAGCTCAAGCCCATTTACTTCCGTGAACCCAACATCAACTTGGGTATTGGTTCCATGAAGGGCAATCTGCCTCACCTGGTCGGTGAGCACCTGCTCAAAGTGGCCAAGGTTCGCCCGGGCACCGCAGAGGCACACGCACTGACGTATCTGGATTACGAAAAAGCGGCCAAGCGTTACGGCAAGGTGGGCGGCTTTGCACACCTCGCCACGCTGGTCAAGCGCATGAAGGCCAGCCGCCCTGGCGCGCTGCTGCTGGACGGTGGCGACACCTGGCAAGGTTCGGGCACCTGCCTGTGGACCAATGGCCAGGACATGGTCGATGCCTGCAAACTGCTGAGCGTGGACGTGATGACCGGCCACTGGGAATTCACCCTGGGCATGGACCGCGTGAAAGAAATCGTCGAAAAAGACTTCGCCGGCAAAGTGGACTTTGTGGCGCAGAACGTCAAGACCAATGACTTTGGCGACCCGGTGTTCAAGCCCTACGTGATCCGCGAGATCAACGGTGTGCCTTGCGCCATCATTGGCCAGGCCTTCCCCTACACCCCGATTGCCAACCCCCGCTACATGGTCGCGGACTGGGAGTTCGGCATTCAGGACGAGAACATGCAAAAGATGGTCGACGAGGCCCGCGGCAAAGGCGCGCAGGTCGTGGTCGTCATCAGCCACAACGGCATGGACGTGGACCTGAAAATGGCCAGCCGTGTCAGCGGCATTGACGCCATCATGGGCGGTCACACCCACGACGGCATGCCGGTGGCCACGCTGGTGTCCAACAAGGGTGGCAAGACCATCGTCACCAACGCGGGCTCCAATGGCAAGTTCCTGGGCGTGCTCGACTTCGACGTCAAGGACAAGAAGGTCAGCGATTTCCGCTACAAGCTGCTGCCCGTGTTCTCCAACATGCTGCCGGCCGACAAGGAAATGGACGCCCTGATCACCAAGATCCGCGCGCCCTACGAGGCCAAGCTGAGCGAGGTGCTGGGTGTGTCCGAAGGTCTGCTCTACCGTCGTGGCAACTTCAACGGTACAGGCGACCAGCTGCTGGTGGATGCGCTCATGGACGTGCAAGGCGCCGACCTGGCCTTCTCGCCCGGTTTCCGTTGGGGCACCACGCTGCTGCCGGGCCAGGAAATCACCCGCGAGTGGCTGCTGGACATGACCGCCACCACCTATTCCTACGCCACAGTGACCGAGATGACCGGCGAAACCATCAAAACCGTGATGGAAGACGTGTGCGACAACCTCTTCAACCCCGATCCTTACTACCAACAGGGTGGCGACATGGTGCGCGTGGGTGGCATGTCTTACTCGGTGGATCCCACCGGCAAGATGGGCAGCCGCATCAGCGATATGCGCATCAAGGGCAAGCTCATCGAAGCGGGCAAGAAGTACAAGGTCGCTGGCTGGGCCCCCGTGGCCGAAGAAGCCCGCAACGCAGGCAACAAGATGGTGTGGGAACTGGTCGAGCAGTGGCTCAAGGCCCAACAAGGTGGCAAAGTGGGTGCGCGCAAACTCAACGCGCCTAAGGTCACCGGCGTGGTGCCCAACCCCGGCTACGTGGTCTAAGAGCCTATGCGCGACACGGGCGGACAAATCCAGCGCAGTCGCAGACTGTTTCTGGGGGCCACGGCAGGGCTGGCGACCACCGCCGCCCTGTGGCCCGAGGCGCGTTTGCTGGCGGAGCAGGCGCACGACTTCGTCATGGGCCCGCCCATGCCGGACATCGCGCCTCGCCAGATCTCGCCCCATGTGTGGATCGTGTTCGCGCCCGATGGTTTCCCTACGCCCGAAAACAAGGGCATGATGTCCAACGTCACCTTTGTGGTGACGTCCAAGGGTGTGGTCATCCTCGACTCCGGCAGTTCGCTGCAGATCGGGCAAATGGTCATCCGCCAAATTCGCAAGGTGACCAACAAGCCCGTGGTGGCTGTGTTCAACTCCCACTTCCACGGCGACCATTGGCTGGGCAACCATGCCTTTGTGGAGGCCTATGGCAAGGACCTGCCCATTTACGCCTTGCCGCAAACCCGCGACATGATTGCGGGGGTGGAGGGCAATATGTGGCGCTCGATGATGGAGCGCTGGACCAACCAGTCCACCAGCGGCACCCAGGTGTTTGCACCCAACAAAACCGTGGCGCATGGCCAGGAGTTCCGCTTTGGCGATGTGACACTCAAGATGCATTTCTACGGCAAGTCCCACACCGATGCCGACTTGTCGGTGCAGGTGGTGGAGGACAAGGTGACCCATGTGGGCGACATCGCGATGGCCAACCGCATTGCCAATATGGACGATGGCTCCTACCCCGGTACGTTCAAGTACTACAAGGAACTGGCGGCTGCCGCCGGCGAGCAGCTGTGGACACCTGGCCATGGTCAGCCGGGCAAGGACATCCTGCAGACCTATGGCCGCTTCCTGTCAGGCATTTGGGAGCCTTGCCTCAAGGCGGTGGAAGACGGCAAGTCGGAGTCCGAGGCCAAAGCCATGGTGCTGGCCGACCCGCGGGTGGCCAGCAGGGCCAAAACCATGCAGGGTTACGACAGCAACATTGGCAAGTACATCAGCCTGGCGTACCTGGAAGCCGAAAAAGTCGCTTTCTGAGCTGGCTTCACCAAAGCTTCACCCTTACCGTCTATATTGACGGTCCATGAAAAGAAGAGAATTTTTGACCGCTGCAGCGGCCTTGTCGGCAGGCCCCTGGGCGCAGGCGACTGAGCGTGCTCGCGTGACGCCGGAGAAATGGTCGCGCCTGGTCATTGTGGGCGGTGCAGAAGACCGGGTGCAGGACCGGGTCATTTTGCGCAAGTTCATCGAATACGCTGGCGGGCCGCTGGCACGCATTCGCTTGATCACGGCGGCCAGCGGAGTGCCCGAAGTCGTGGCCCAAAGCTACAGCGCGGTGTTTTCCGATCTGGGCGCGCAGAACTTTGCTGTACTCCCCCTGAACAGCCGCGAAGAAGCGATGAATCCACAGCTGAGCGCAGACATCATGCAGGCCGATGGCATTTTCATGAGTGGTGGAGACCAGTCGCGCCTGATGCAGACGGTGTTTGACACGCCGGTCATGGAGGCCATGCACAAGGCTTTTCATTTCAACCACTGTTGCATTGGCGGGACCAGCGCGGGCGCAGCTGTCATGTCACGCCACATGATTGCGCAAGGTGCAGCAGTACTGCGGCCGCGCAAAGACATTGTGGAGACCGATATTGGTTTGGGCTTTTTGCCTGCAGCTGTGGTGGATCAACATTTTTCGGAGCGCCGACGCTTGCCCAGATTGCTGTCCACCCTTGCTGGTCGCCCCGATTTGTTGGGCGTGGGCATTGATGAAGACACAGCTCTTGTGGTCGAACGCGCCCGTGCAATCGAGGTGTTTGGCAAAGGCACGGTCACGTTGGTGGACATGGGGCAAGCGCAGACCAATGCAGGTGATGTAGCCGAGGAGGCGCAAATTGAAATGCTCGGCGTTCAGTTGCACACCTTGCCTGCAGGGCATCGCTACAGCGCTGTCCGTAACGTCCCCCAAAACTGGCCAGCTGGTTTGCGCCGGGCCATCGAGCAGCTGGTCAAGCCCGGCCCGGTGTATTTGTAAGTCGGACTACGCTCAAAGCCATTGGCTCAGCTGAGCGACGTCTTCGGGAAACAGTTGACCTTTTTCGGCTTGCAGTACTTTGCCCTGGCGGTCCAGCACGATGGTGATGGGCAAGCCACGCGGCTTGGGCAGCTGCCTGTGCACCTCGGGGCTGACCCAGGCCGCAGGGAAGGTATAGCCCTTTTTGGCCAGGTAGCTTGTGGCATCTTCCGGTTTCTTGTCCACGCTCAAGGCCAGCAGCTGAAGACCCTTGCCCTGGAGCTGTGACCAGAGCTTTTGCATCTCCGGGCTTTGCTGGGCGCAGAAGGGGCAAGTGCTGGCCCACCAGTACAGCACCGTGACTCTGGCAGGCGATGTGGCCGGGTCATACATTTGGCCGTTCAGCAGGGACAAATTTGGGACACGCAAAACACTGCCCACCTCGGGCAATGCCGGCGCTTTGGCTTCGCGTGCCGCCACCGATTCGGCGGGGGCTGCACTTTGAGCTTGTGCCAGGCCAGATGAGCCCAGCAACACGCCAGCCAACCAGCTGCGGCGTGAAAGGGATGTGGGGTTGCGTGCCATGCCAGAACTCCGGTTTTATTTGTTCAGCATGGTAGCAAAGGGTGGACATTTGCGCTGGTATCGCAGAAGATGCCGGGCGATGAAGTTGATGATCAAAACTGCAGCAAAAGCAATGCAAAAACCGGGATGGCTGGGCGCGATCGTTGGCGTGATGTTGCTGACTGGCTGTGCCAGTGAGTCGCGTGTCAAAGTGGTCAACCTCGACCAGCGCCACCAGATGTACAAAACCGAGGGCTGCCAGCAGGCCATCACCAACACCAAGGTCTACGACGACATGAAGCTGGCCCGGATCGTGGCCAGCCCAGTGGCGATTTTGTTGTCGGGCGGCAGCTTGCTGCTGCCTGTGCTGGCGACCAACGCGGGTCTGGAAACGCTCGATCACATGGAGGCTTCGAGCATTTCCGTGTCCTGTGGCGGGCCGGAAACCTCCACTGAAGACATGGCGATGGAGGTGCTCAAAGGCGCAGCCATCGGTTTGACAACCAGTACCTTGAACGTGGGTGGAGCTGCGGGCGCTGCCAGCAAGTGACAAGCCAAAAACATTTGGCGCCCCCGACAGGAATCGAACCTGTATCTAGCGCTTAGGAGGCGCTCGTTCTATCCATTGAACTACGGCGGCGTGCCTCGGATTGTAAGGTGCGCACCAGTCGCACCCCCCAGAACAGACAGCCCAGACTGAGTGAGCCGGTGGCCAGCATCCAGCTGGTGGCTTGCTGCTGACCGCCGCTCAGGTCCAGCACAGCACCAAACACCACCGGTGCGACAAAGCCCGCTCCAAAGCCCGCCATGGAGTACAGGGCCATGGCGGTGCCGCGTTGCTGGCTGTCGCTGTGGGCCACCAGGCCAGCGGTCAGGCTGGCCGAGTCGGCCATGATCACCACGTTGTACAGGCAGGTCAGCCCCAAAGTGATGAACCAGGGCCACATGACACTGGCGCCAGCCAGCCAGGCCAGCAGGCCCGAGGCCAGCATGACCACTGCAATCCAGCGTTGACGGCCCCAGCGCATCGCGACTTCGTTGCCCAGAATGCTGGCGGGCAAACCCAGCAGGTTGAGCAAGGCGGCAGCTTCCGTCGGGTTGAGCCAGGCCTGGCTGGCACTGGCCGCAAACGCGAAACTGAAAAAGGCCACTTGCCACGAACGCATGCCAAACAGCTCCCAGCAATGCACGGCATAGCCAATGATGTATTGCCGCATGACCGGCTGCGACCAGACCCGCCCCCAGCCCCACCCCTGGTGGGCGATGGGTTTGGCCACCGGGCAGGGCTGCAGTCCTTTGAGCACCAGCACGCATGCGAGCACCGGAAAGACGCCAAGCAGTACAAAAGCGGTTTGCCAGTTGAATGCATTTGCAAGCCAGCCGGCCAGCAAAAGCGAACCACTGGCCCCAATGCCAAAGGTGGCGGTGTAAAACGAGATATAGCGTGGTTGTTGCGGTCCGTGTACCCGATCGGTCAGGGCTTTGAGGCCAGGCATATAAGTACCCGCCAGGCCCGCACCAGCGATGGCCTGAAATGCCATGCCGCTGTAAAGGCCTGTGGCCAAGAACCCAAAGCTCACCGAGGCTGCAGCCGCCAGCAAGGACGAAACCGCAAACACCAGGCGAGCATCCATGCGGTCAGTCCAGCCGGACAGAAACGGCACGCTCAGCATGTAGCCCAGGAAAAAGGCGCCGCTGACCAAGCCTGCCTCGCGGCCGTTCATGGTCCACTCCAGCTGCAGTGTCGGCAACAGGGCGGGGTAGCTTCCAAAGCCGGCCATGGCGAGGGCCTCGGCGGTGCACAGCAGCATCACCAGGCGCAGTGGAGTTTTGCTGGAGGCGTTCATTACTTGCGGATGGTGTAGATCAGGTCCAGCGTGTTTTGGTCGCCGGCCTGAGCGCGCAAGGTCCAGCGACGCGAGAGGTCGTAAAAAATGAACAGGCTGCCAAAGGTGCCATTGAGGCTGCTTTCATAAGCCATGTAAAAGTCCTTGGACAGTCGCTTGCCCAGCGTCAGCGCGGCGCCTGTAGCGCTGGTGTCGGCGCGGCTGCCTTGCGCCAGGGAGACCTCGTCCAGCCCCAGGGCTTGAGCCACTTCGCTGCCCAGTGTGTTCTTGCCACCCAGCAAGCTCAAAGCCGCTTGCTGCAGCACCACCGATTCGGCACCACCATTGGCTGCTGAGCGCCCGAGCATCAACCAGGCCAGTTTGTCCGCATCGGGCATGTCCGGGTCAGCATAAAGACGAATGGCTGGGCTCAATGCGGTGCCGGTGACGCGTACACCTACGCGTTCGGAAATGTTGGCACGCAGGGCCACGATGAGCAGCTGGGGGTTGTCGTAGGCGCCGCTGAAACTCAGCGCGCCTTGCTCAATGGCCAGGTTTTGCCCGTAGGCCTTGTACAGTCCGCCTACGGTTTGCAGCTGGCCTTGCAGGCGAGGTTGGCCCTGGGTGAGAGCGTTGCTGTGCACTTTCAGCTGTCCGGTCAAACGTGTGGTCAGGCCTTGGCCCATGACATAAAAGTCTTCGCCCAAATCCAGAGCGACCTGAACGTCAGGAACCAAAAGCCAGTTGCCGCTTGAACCAGGCGTTGCAGCGGGGAGGATATCTCGCCCGCGCACGCGCACGTCCTTGCCCAAGGTGGGTGTGGTGTCCTCGGGCAAGACGAACAAGGCCTGGTCTGCGCGAACCTGACCGCGCAGTTGCAGCTGGCGTTGAGCGATATGGGTATCCACTTCGCCGGAGATGACCAAGCGACGGTCAGCCCGGTTGGTGATGCGAAGCTGCTGGGCCACCAGCTTGAGTTGTACGCGTGCATCTGCTGCGTCCCAGGGTTTGCTGTCGTCTCCTGCAGGCCAGACGATGCGGCCTTGTCCACGCAAGAGGCCGCCTTGCTCGCCGGCACCAGCCATCGAGAAGTCCTGCAAGATGATTTCCTGGCCTTGCAACTGTGCCGTGAAACGGCCGTCATGGAATTCCACGCCATCCACCGCTGAGCGAATCGACATGTTGTCGCCCTTGGCTTGGCCATGCCATTGTGGACGCGCCAGGCTACCGCTGATGGTGATGCGACTGCTCAAGTGACCCCGAACGCGCCAGCCCGGTGGTGCGAGTCGGGACCAAGCGCCCATCTCGGGCAATTCGGTTTGAATCTCGCCTTGCCATGGTGCCTGAGCAGACCAGCGCCATTGCCCGCCCTGCACACTGGCAGAGCTTTGAAGGTGGGCATGCAAAGACCCCGCCACGGGCGAGTCCCAGTGCAGCTGCGCGCGAATGAGTTGCTCTTGTACCGACAACTCGGCTTGCGTATGGATGAGGGTGTCACTTAAAGCGTCAATGCCCAGCACCGCTTGTGCCCAGGCCAAGGGCCAGTTCTGCGCTTTGAGTTGCAGCTGGTGCGTGCCTGCACCCCATTGACCTTCGGCCAGCAGCAGTTGCGCGGTTTCCTTGTTCGGGCCTTGGGTGTGCAGTGTGTTGGCCGTCCAGCGGGTTTGCCATTGCCCGCGCATCTGCTGATGCTCAGCCAGCAAAGGCGCGGCGAGTTGTGCAGACCAAGTCTGCCCTGAGGGGCTGACGATGCGCAGCTGCTCCAGGGTCAGCCGCGTTTGTGCTTTTTGCGGGGATACATCGGCTTGCGCGGACAGAGCCAACTGGCCTGCCCAGCGGTTTTGCAGCCACTGCGCCTGCAGGTTGGCTTGTGGATGGTTCCAGCCTTGTGTCCATTGCAGCTGTGCGTGCGCATGGCTCAGGGCCTGCCAGGGCAGGGCTGGAAGCTGCGGCCACTGAGCCAGCCAGCGGGCATTTTGCAAAGCTTGCGTGATGGTCAGCGACAGCTTGCCTTGGCCCTGTTCGGCTTGCAAGTCGCCTTGCCATTGGCCTTTCATGCCCGGCCATTGCCATTGCAAATCGCCCTGCAAGCGTCGCGGATCCATGTGCACCTGCAATTGGCCTTGTGCCACCAGACCTGCCCAACGCACATCGAGCGAATGCAGTTGCAAGCGTTTGTCGCTCCATTGCCCTTGGCTGCGGACATGAGCAGCTACACCAGCACGCTCCTGACCTTTCAGGTCTGCCAGAAAGCGAACGATGTGGTTGGTGGTGTCGAAGCGGGTCTCGCCAGTCCATACGGTGTCGGGGATGGCGCTGTACACATCCGCGCTGCGGATCTGGTTGAGCTTGAGCTGACCTTGCCAGCCCTGCGCAGTTTGTGTGGCTTGCGCCTGGACGCTGCCTTGGCCAACACGGCTGTTGAGGTCCAGTTGCCAGGTGCTTTCCTGGCTTTGGTCTTTATCAAGGGCGCGCATGTCCAGCGTGCCGTCCAGCACAGTGTGTGGTGCCTGTGGCCACAGCAACGCGGCATCGAGCGAGCGCCATTGGGCTTGTGCGCTTTGTTGGCTCAAGCCCTGCCAGGGGTACAGCTGCGCGTCGAGTGTCAGCTGTGGTGTGGAGTTGCCTTGGGCTTGTGCTTGCAGTTGGGCGTGTACGTTAATGCGTGCTTGAGCGCTTGCAAGCTGTCCTTGTGCGCTGGCCTCCAGTTTCAAGGGCGTATTTCCGGGCCCCGTGAGCGAGGCCTGGAGCTGTGTCTGAAGGGCCAAAGGCGCTGTGTCCTGCAATCGCAGCTGACCGCTGTATCGGCCTTGTGCCCACTGAAGCTGTTGCAGCTGGAGCTGGTGGATTTGTTTGTCGTAGCTGTAGTGGGCTTTGATGTCTTGCGCTTGCCACTTCACTGCGCCGGTGGATGCGACGCGGGTCAGGCTCAGTTGTGCCTTGATGCGCACAGGCAGCTGCAAGTGGAGGGGGGCATTGAGGGGCTGAGAGGGGCGCTCATCCTGCAGGGTCAGGGTGTGCAAGGACAGCTCGGGCAAATCCAGCTGCGCTGACCACAAGGCTTGGGTGTTGATGCGCCATTGCAGGTGCTGGCCTTCGATGTCGAGCTGCTCCTGTTGCCAGTGCCACTTTTCCACCTTTCCCTGGATGAGACTGCCGGTCGCGTTCTGGTAGCTCAGCTGCTGACCTTGTGGCAACCAAGCCGCGCCCACTCGGAGGGCTTGCGCCAAAGAGCCGTCACTGCTCGCCCATGCCACCAAAGCGGCTACCAGCACCAGCACGCACAACGCGGACCACAGCAGCAGGCGAAGCAGGGTACGCATCAAAACACGAACCCCACGTTCAGGTGCAGGCGCCAGGCACGGGTGGCCTCGCCATAAGCCAGGTCAATCTGCAAAGGGCCGACAGGACTGCGCCAACGCGCACCCATGCCCAGGCCTACCTGGGGCTGCAGGTCCCGTGGGTCGTTGGCCACTGCGCCGGCATCCAAAAACACAGTACCTTCCCAATCGGTCATGCGCTTGTTCATACGAATGGGGACCTGCCACTCTGCGCTGCCCACCGCCATGTAGCGTCCGGGGCTGATGGTGCCATTGGCATTGGCCACGCCGATGCTGCCTGGCGCATAGCCGCGCACACTGTTTTGTCCGCCCGCGATGAACAACTGGGTGTTGGGAATGGCGCTGGCGTCTTGCGTGCCAATGCCGCCCGCCTGACCGCGCAGAGCTATGCGCCCCCATGTGCTGGACAAGGGCACCATGAACAGCGTTTTGCCCAGCCAGCGTGCATAAGGGACCTGGGTGGAGCCCAGCGTCATGCCAGCGCCAAGCTCCACGCCAAAGCCCCACCCGCGTGATGGAAAGGGCAGGCTGTCAAAGCCGCGCCAGGTCCAGGCAAAGTTCGCGCTGGCTGACTCCTTGAGGTCGTCGCCCACCAGCGTGGAGCTGGCGCTGTCGTACTGGGCATAGATGTTGCGGTCAATGGTGTCGCCCAGTTTGGCCTGGCCTGCACGCCAGCGTTGGCTGTGGGTTTCGTAAGTGCTGAGCACTTCGTGGGTGGCTTTCGCAGAGAGGTTCCAGCGCCAGAGATTGGCATTGGGCGGGGCCAGCAATTCGGCACCCAGGCTTTGCAGTTTTTGGTCCAGCTCCAGCTTGGTGCTGGCTCGCCAGTTCAGGCCGGGCACGCGGTGGTGCACATGTTCGGCGCTGAGGTGCATGCCACTGTCGCTTTTGACGCCAACGCCGATGACGAATTTCTGACGTGCGGCTTCGCGCAATTGCACCTTGACTGGCCAGGCCTCAGGGCTGCCTGTTTCAGCCAGGGCGATCAGCACCGAGTCGTAGTAGCCACTGCTGATCAGGCGTTGCTGGGCTTCGAGCAAGTCGCTTTGCTTGTAGGCCTGGCCCGCGCGCAGGCGAGCCAGGCGTTGCACCATTTGGGCGTCGTAATGCTCGGTGCCTTCGATGTCCAATGCGCCCAGAAAAATTTGTGGTCCGGAGTCCAGTACCAGCACCAAGGTGGCGCTGTGGCGCTCGGGGTCAATGTCTGCTCGGGTTTCTTGCCATCGGGCTTGCGCGAAGTCCTGGGTACTGACCGTACGCAGCAACTGGTTTTTGGCTTGGTTCCAGGCTTCCTGCGTGAAGGGCAGCCCAGCAGGCAGCCACCAGCTTTTGCGCAGCTTGTCGCGTACGGACTCAAAGGCTGCACCTGCCAGATCGCCCACAAACGAAAGCTGTACCTGGCTGATGCGGGTTTGCTCGCCGGGCACCACCGTCAGGCGCACGGGGTGCCGGGCTTGGGCATTGGCGTTTTCGCGTTGCCATTGCAGCTGGGGGGAGAAGTACCCCAAGGTGCCCAGCAGTTCGCGTGCTTGCATGTCGGCAGACTGAACCAGCTTGTCGACTTCGGTGGTGTCCAGATCATCGAGTGCGTTGTAACGCAAGAGTTCAAGGTGACGTGAAAGGTAATCCTGAACTTCTGTGGGGGCGTCGATGTTCAGGGACAAGATCGCAGCGGTGGTGGGCGTGTTGGCTTGCGTCTGAGCCCATGCGGGAACAGCTGACAGCGCAGCTGCACAAAAAACGATGTGTGCCAAGCGCCGCACAACAACACTCATTTGCTGAGCATGCGCATGGCCTGCTCCAGCCCTTGCAGGGTGAGCGGGTACATGCGGTTGTTCATGAGCTGCTGCACGATCGCGATGCTTTGGCGGTATTGCCACATGCCTTGCGGCTCGGGGTTGATCCAGGCGAATTTGGGGAATGCGTGCGTCAAACGCTGTAGCCATTCGGCACCGGCTTCGGCGTTGTTGTATTCCACGCTGCCGCCGGGTTGCAGGATTTCGTAGGGGCTCATGGTCGCGTCCCCGATGAAGATGAGCTTGTAGTCCTTGTTGTACTTGCGCAGGATGTCGAACGTCGGAAACTTTTCGGCAAAGCGGCGCTTGTTGTTCTTCCACATGAAGTCATACACGCAATTGTGGAAGTAGTAGTACTCCAGGTGCTTGAACTCGGCCTTGACAGCCGAGAACATTTCTTCCACGCGGGCAATGTGGTCGTCCATGGTGCCGCCCACGTCCATCAGCAGCAGCACCTTGACGTTGTTGTGCCGCTCGGGACGCATCAGGATGTCCAGGTAACCCGCGTTGGCCGCCGTTTTGGCAATCGTGCCGTCCAGGTCAAGCTCGTCGTGGGAGCCTTCGCGCGCAAAGCGGCGCAAACGGCGCAGTGCCACCTTGATATTGCGGGTGCCCAGCTCCTGGCTGTCGTCGTAGTCGCGGTAGGCGCGCTGGTCCCAGACCTTGACGGCACTCTTGTTGCCGCCTTTGCCCCCAATGCGGATGCCTTGCGGGTTGTAGCCGCTGTTGCCAAAGGGCGAAGTGCCGCCCGTGCCGATCCACTTGTTGCCGCCCTCGTGGCGTTCCTTTTGTTCTTCGAGGCGCTTTTTGAGCGTCTCCATCAGCTCGTCCCAGCCCATCTTCTCGATGGCGGCTTTTTGCTCGGGCGTGAGCTCCTTTTTCAGGATCTGCTCCAGCCAGTCCAGCGGCACTTCTTTCGTGAAGTCAGTCAGCATTTCCACGCCCTTGAAGTAGGCGCCGAAAGCCTTGTCGAACTTGTCAAAGTGCTTTTCGTCCTTGACCAGCACGGTGCGGCTCAAATGGTAGAAGTCGTCCATGCTGCAGGCGTCGGACGCCGGGCCCACCACGTTGGCCTGTAGCGCTTCGAGCAGCGTCAGGTACTCGCGCACCGAGACCGGCACTTTGGCCGCGCGCAGGGTGTAGAAGAAGTCGATCAGCATGGTGCCGTGCCGTTCAGACGTGTTTGTTCAACAAGTACAGCAATTGTGCTTTGGCTTCGGGCCATTCGCCAGCGGTCATGCTGTACATCACGGTGTCCCGAATCGTTCCATCACGTCGCAAGGCATGGCCCCGCAGCACGCCATCTTTCTTGGCGCCCAGACGCTCAATGGCGCGTTGCGATGCAAAGTTGAAGTTGTCGGTGCGCCAACCCACCACGCGGCAGCCCAGGGTTTCAAAAGCATGGGTCAGCAGCAAGAGCTTGCAACTGGTGTTCACATGGGTACGTTGCATGCTTTGGGCGTACCAGGTCCAGCCAATTTCAACCCGGGAAACCGCAGGCACGATGTCGTGGTAACTAGTGGTGCCCAGCACGCGTCCACTGGCCTCCTCAATCACGGCAAACGCAAAGCGATGGCCTTCCTGACGCATTTGCAGGGCAGATTCAATGTAAGCGCGGGTGTTTTCAGGCTCGGGCACCGAGGTGATGCGTAGCTTCCAGAGTTCGCCATCACAGGCAGCCTCGCGCAAGCCTGCTTCGTGCTCCAGGCCCAAGGGCTCCAGTCGCACGCCGCGTTCACGCAAAACGATGGACTCGACCATCTTCATCGGTTGCGCTGGTTCATGAACACCAGCTTTTCAAACAGGGTTACGTCCTGCTCGTTTTTGAGCAGGGCGCCCACCAGGGGCGGCACTGCCACTTTCTGGTCGGCGCTTTGCAGAGCTTCGAGCGGGATGTCTTCGGCCACCAGTAACTTGAGCCAGTCGATCAGTTCGCTGGTCGAGGGTTTCTTTTTCAGACCAGGCAGGTTGCGCACGTCATAAAAGGTCTTGAGCGCCACGGCCAGCAAATCCTGCTTGAGGCTGGGAAAGTGCACATCCACGATCTGCCGCATGGTGTCGGCTTCGGGGAACTTGATGTAGTGGAAGAAGCAGCGGCGCAGGAAAGCGTCGGGCAATTCTTTTTCGTTGTTGGAGGTGATGAACACCAGTGGGCGCGTCTTGGCCTTGATCAGCTGACGCGTCTCGTAGCAATAAAACTCCATGCGGTCGAGTTCGCGCAGCAGGTCGTTGGGGAACTCGATGTCGGCCTTGTCGATTTCGTCGATCAGGATGGCCACTGGCGTGTCAGAGGTGAAGGCTTGCCAGAGCACCCCCTTGACGATGTAGTTCTCGATGTCCTTGACGCGCTCGTCGCCCAGCTGGCTGTCGCGCAGGCGGCTCACGGCGTCGTATTCGTACAGGCCTTGCTGGGCCTTGGTGGTGGACTTGATGTGCCACTGCAGCAGGGGCAGGTTCAGGGATTGGGCCACTTCTTCGGCCAGCATGGTCTTGCCGGTACCAGGTTCGCCCTTGACGAGCAGGGGACGTTTGAGGGTGATGGCGGCGTTGACGGCCAGCATCAGGTCCTGGGTGGCAACGTAGTTTTCTGATCCTTGAAACTTCATGGTGTGGACTTTTCAATACATGGGGGAACAGCCTGTCAGGATTATGAGGCCCGGGTCTATATAATCCACAGTTGAATTTATCAATCAATCAGGATTGTCCAAGCAATGAACAAGCTGCTGCCCTCGCTGTTGTCCCTGGTCATCACTAGCGTGATGGCTGTTTCTGCCCAAGCCCAGGAAGTCAAGGGTGATGCCAAGGCTGCTGAAGCCAAGATCGCCATGTGCATCGGCTGTCACGGCATTCCTGGTTACCAGTCCAGCTTTCCCGAGGTGTACCGCGTGCCCAAGATTTCGGGCCAGAACGCCAAGTACATTGCTGCTGCCCTGACCGCCTACAAAAAGGGCGAGCGCAAGCACCAGACCATGCGCGGCATTGCTGACACCCTGAACGACCAGGACATCGCTGATCTGGCCGCTTATTACGAGCAACACGGCAAGACCGAGGCCGTGACTGCTGCGCCCAAGGCTGCCAACGAAAAAGTGACCGCCTTGTTGCAAAAAGGCGCTTGCGTGTCCTGCCACGGTGCCAACTTCAGCCAGCCGCTGGACCCTAGCTACCCCAAGATTGCGGGCCAGCACAAGGATTACCTCTACGTGGCTTTGAAGAGCTACAAGGTTGAGAACCAGTCCACGTGGGGCCGCAGCAATGGCATCATGGGCGGTATTGCCAAGCAATACTCCAATGCTGAACTCAAGGCGCTGGCCGAATATATTGCAGACCAGCAAGGCGAACTCAAGACCATTCCCCAGTCCAAGTTCCGCTGATCGCTCGGATCTTCAGCCAAAAGGCCCGCTGTAGCGGGCCTTTTGCATTTCAGTCTTGGGTGGCGTGGCGCTGCACGCAGTCGATGTACACCCCGCCATCGGGCATGCGCCCAGAGCGCTGGCTTTCAAATACCATGCGTCCCAAACACTCCATCGTGCGGTGGTGCGCTTCGTGCAGCGAATTGAGTTTGTGGCTGAGCAGTTCAACGGCCTGGCGTATGCCGCGCGGCTGGTCGATGCTGCATTGCTCGCTGATGGACAGGTGCATGGACAAATGCAGAAAAGGGTTCTCGCGCGTGCTGTCCACTTCGTGCATCCGCGCCAATGCCGCATCCACATCCGAAAGCTCGGCGTGAAATTCCGGGTGCTCGTCGATCCACTGGCTCACCAGCATTTCCATGGGTTCCAGGGGGGTGGAGGTACGGGCTTTTGCATACACACCGCAAAAAAAACGGCGTACATCGGCTTGAGAGGGTTGGATCAGCATGATGTTGGGATCATAATTCCCGACCAATTGGTCGGTTAATGGTCTAAAATCCGAAATATGCAACATAATGCATATTATTGCTTCAACCCTTTGAATAACGAGAGACAAACATGAACCAAGCCTTGATTTGCGACGCCATCCGTACCCCCTTCGGTCGCTACGGCGGTGCGCTGTCTGGCGTGCGTGCTGACGATCTGGGCGCAGTGCCGATTGCAGCCCTGATGGCGCGCAACCCGCAGGTCGATTGGGCAGCGGTCACCGACGTGCTGTACGGCTGCGCCAACCAAGCTGGCGAAGACAACCGCAACGTCGCGCGCATGAGCGCACTGCTGGCGGGGTTGCCACAAGAAGTGCCTGGCGGCACCCTCAACCGTTTGTGCGGCTCAGGGTTGGACGCTGTGGGTTCGGCAGCCCGCGCCATCAAGGCCGGTGAAGCTGGTTTGATGATTGCCGGTGGTGTGGAGAGCATGAGTCGCGCACCCTTTGTGATGCCCAAGGCCGAGAGTGCCTTCTCGCGCAGCAATGCGGTGTACGACACCACCATTGGCTGGCGCTTCATCAACAAACTGATGAAGGCCCAATATGGTGTGGATTCCATGCCCGAGACCGCTGAGAACGTGGCGGTGGACTTCAAGATCGAACGCGAAGCGCAAGACCTGATGGCCTACAACAGTCAGCTGCGTGCTGCTGCAGCCATTCGCGATGGACACTTGGCCCGCGAAATCTGCCCTGTGAGCATCCCGCAGAAAAAAGGCGACGCCCTCGTGGTGGACACGGATGAACATCCGCGTGCCACCACCTTGGAAGCGCTGGGCAAACTCAAAGGCGTGGTACGCCCGGACGGCAGCGTGACGGCGGGTAACGCCTCTGGCGTGAACGATGGCGCTTGCGCCTTGCTGCTGGCCGACGAAGCCAGCGCAGCCAAATACGGCTTGACCCCACGTGCACGCGTGATCGGTATGGCCACGGCTGGTGTGGCACCGCGCATCATGGGCATTGGCCCGGCGCCAGCCACGCAAAAAGTGCTGGCGCAAACTGGCCTGACGCTAGAGCAAATGGACGTCATCGAACTCAACGAAGCCTTTGCCGCGCAAGGCTTGGCGGTGCTGCGCATGTTGGGCCTGAAAGACGATGATGCACGCGTCAACGCTTGGGGCGGCGCGATTGCTTTGGGGCACCCCTTGGGCGCCTCGGGTGCGCGTTTGGCCACCACGGCGATCAATCGCTTGCACACCACCGGTGGTCGCTATGCGCTGTGCACCATGTGCATTGGCGTGGGGCAGGGCATTGCCCTGATTCTGGAGCGCGTTTAAGTCTCGGCTTTTGACCGGATGGGCCACAGGAAAGTCAGTGGGCGTTCGCGCACCCTGATCCATAGGGCCTGCCGGATGCGTGTGCGGTCGCGTGTGCTGATGCTTTGTGCCGCCAAAGCGATGCGAAAGGCGAGGTAAAAGCTCACGCTCAGGTTGAGCGGCCCCACCACCGCCAGACCTGCAAGCGCCCACCAAAAATCGGCAGAGTGAAACACGGGCCAACCCAAAGTCCATGCGGCTGCGGTCAGCTGTCCGGCGGACAGGGTGACGTGGCGCACCTGCATGCCGACGCCAAAAAAGTCCATGAAAGCAGGCGTCAGGCCCAGCAACAGGCCCAGCGAAATGTTAGCGGCCAAACTGGAAACATGGGTCATGAGGTAGTTGCCCAAACGCTCTGCGCGGCGTGTGCCCAGCACGTTGCGCAGACGAGGGTGGTAGCGGATGGCCGAGTGCAGTTTGTTGAGCACAAAAGCGTTTTCCACCCAGCCCGCAATCATGCTGGAGGCGAACAGCAGCACCCCTGTGAAGGCAGCAAAGAAGGCGGTGGGGCCCAGCAGGTGCAGGTCATGCAACACATGCTCTGCGGTGGTTGTGTCGATCATGGCCGGCGTGCCAAATGCGCCCAGCAGGGCACTCAGGCAAGCCACCACTGGAATCACAGCCAGCACGTTGCCGGTAATGGCGGCGGCTTGTGAGCGGATCAGATGCGAGATCTCGTCCACAAAGCCTTGCACGCCGCCTTGCTCTTCAATGTGCTTGAGCTTGTGGGCCATGGCGGGCGCCGTCACTGCAGGCTGCTTGGTGGCCACAGTCCAGTGCAGGGCCATGATGACGACAAACCACAGCGCGTAGTTCAGACCGGTGCTCAGGCCCAGCCAGAAGGGCGACAAGGTCAGGGCATACAAGCCAAATTTGCTCCAGGTTGCCAGACCCAGTACAGCGCCACCGCCCATGGCAGCACCCAACATGCCCAGGTATTCGCGCAGGTTGCGGGTGATGTAGTGTTCGCCGCTTTCGGCGCTGCGTTCAACCATTTTTTCGGCCAGCATGTGGCTGTTGGAGCGCCACAGGTTGCGCACGCTGCGCGCCTCATGGCTTTGCTGTACCAGTTGCGCCAAGAGCTCGAGCATGGCGGGCATGCGCTGTGGGCTCATGAGCACATCGATCAATTGTTTGCTGCGGATGATGCGCCTGCGCATCTGCCGCAACTGAAACACGATGCCCACAGAAATGCCGTTTTCTTGCAGGTGCGCATAGACTGTGTAGGCCGCATTGCGGCATGCGTCCAGCTGCTGGCGAAGGCTGTCGGCTGCCAAGGCGCTTACAGCAGAGCCCACGCCGTGCTCAGCAATGGCGCCGCGCAACTGCTGCAGCACCGGGTTGAGCTCATGAAAGGCTCGGCGGGACTGTGCGTCTTCAGACATGCGTGAGCGCACTTCGGCAGCAAACCCTGCTGCATTGATCTGGCTGATGCAATAGGTCAGAGCGTCCAGTAAAAGTGACTCGAGGCTCGCGGGCTCTGGCTCCAGGTCCGCGGGGAGCTCCAGCAGCGCGCCAAGACGGGCCTGCGTGTCTTCAGGGATTTGTGTGAGCCAGCGTGCATCGTGCGGACGAGGACGCAGGAAATCGAACAAGGCATCGAGTTCCCGAGTGTCAGGCGTGGCGGGAAACCATTGGCCGCGTAGACGGCGAATCAGTTCGCTCCAAAATGCTTGCCGCGAGGCCAGCCCAAGATCGGCCAGAAGGGCGGTAGCGTCGGTGCTGGTCACAAAGTTGTGCCACCAGTGTTGCCAAGCCTGCTTCAGTTGCGGATCGTCGCTGATGGCCAAGGTCAGTCTTTCCAGTCTTTGCAGGCTGGTGTGGACTTGTTGTTCGCTAGCGCTGATCCAGTGCCACACCTCGTGGAGCCACAAGTGACGCTCGGCCAGGCTTTGCGGTTCTTGAAGGCGTTGTAGCAGTGAGGGCAGTCGATCCTTGGGCATGTCCGGTTGATGATCTTCGAGGCGTGTTGCACAAGTCATGGACCTTAACCGATTTCACATGGCCCGCCAGCGCGCAGGCCATGCAGGGTTCAGGCGGCTCCGGCAAAGCCGTTTTGACGCAAGGCTTCAAACACCGTCACAGCCACCGCGTTGGACAGGTTCAGGCTGCGTTGCGTGGGCAGCATGGGTAAACGGATGCGCTGCTGCGCGGGAAAGTTTTCACGCTGTGCTTCGCTCAGGCCGCGGCTTTCGGGACCAAAAACGAACCAGTCGCCAGGCTTGAATTGCGTTTGGTGCAAGGGGGTGCTGGCCTTGGTGGTCATGACAAAAATGCGGGCGCTATGGTGCTGAGCCTGTACCAGCCAGTCGGCCCACGACGCATGGCGTTGCACGCTGGCGTACTCGTGGTAATCCAGTCCGGCGCGGCGCATGAGTTTGTCTTCCATCGAAAAGCCCAGGGGCTCGATCAGGTGCAAATGGCAGCCCGTGTTCGCCGCCAGGCGAATGATGTTGCCCGTGTTGGGCGGAATTTCGGGCTCGACTAAAACAATATTGAACATGGCACGTATTGTGACGAATCAGGCGCGTGCAAACACCAGTGCACCGACCGATCGCGCGCCAGCCTGGCGCAGCAGGCGTGCGGCCTGGCGCAAAGTTGTGCCGGTCGTCATGACGTCATCGATCAGCACGATGCTTTGCCCCTGGATGCTGGCGCGTGCCGTGGGCTCCAGCGCAAAAGCTTGGTCCAGGTTGTGCAGGCGCTCGCTGCGGGGCAGGTGGCTTTGGGCTTCGGTGTGCCGCAAACGGTGTAGCCATTGCGTCTGCATTTTGGCGTTGGCCAAGTGGCGCGCCAACAAGACCGACTGGTTAAAGCCGCGCTCGGCCAGTCGCTCGGCCGACACCGGAATGGGCACCACAGCATCGCAGGACTCCAGCAGTAACTCTGCGCCGGGGGTGTGGCGCATCAGCAAGGCCAGGCTTGTGGCCCAGGCCGGTTGGGCGCTGAATTTGAAATCCACCATCACTTTGGGCCAGGGCCAGTCGTAGCTGACGCTGGCAATGCAAAAGTCCAGTGCAGCAGGCTGACGCTGGCAGTCTGCGCAGATGCGCTGGCCTGCCTGAATGGGCAGGGCGCAGTGTTTGCAGCGCAGGCGTGGCTGGGCAAAAGCACCTACGCAGCTCTCACATAAAACATCGGGACCCCAAGTGTTGCAAATGGCGCAATGGGTGGGCCAGCGACGTGCCTGCCAGAGGTTTTGCAGCGGGGTCCAGGGCCATTTCATGCGGACTCAATATACTTCGGGGCCGGTTTGCCTACAAGCCGGTTGCCCACAAACTGTTCGCGTTTTCCCGACGCTGGATTGGCCATGACCGATGTGACTCCCCCTTCCATGGATGCTGTTGCCGCCCAGCGGTGGCTGGCGCAGGTGCCTGCACAGGTGCCGCCCGCTTCGCCTTGGCTGCACGAAGAGGTGGCGCGTCGCATGATGGAGCGTCTGGACATCATCACTGCGCAGCCTGAGCAGTGGGCGCACTGGCAGCCGGTGCGCGGTGGTTGGCAGGCGCATCAGGCGCTCAAAGCGCGCTATCCGCAAGCACGGGCCTGGCTGGTGCCCGGCTCCATCGCTGAAGATGCTCTCTTGCAAAAAAGCGTTCAGCGGCCTTGGTGGGCCGTGTGGCGCAAGGAGAGCGAATGTGTCGGCATGCCCCCAGCGGGTTCGGTGCAAATGGTGTGGGCCAATATGGTCTTGCACCAGCAGTCCAGACCGCAGGAGATCCTGGCGCAGTGGCACAAAGCGCTGGCGGTGGATGGATTTTTGATGTTTTCCTGTCTGGGCCCGGACACCTTGCGCGAGCTGCGCGAGCTCTACAGTGCGCAGGGCTGGCCCACGCCGATGCACGAATTGACCGATATGCATGACTGGGGCGATATGCTGGTGCAGGCCGGCTTTGCAGAGCCAGTGATGGACATGGAGCGCATCACCCTGACGTTTGAGACGCCCGAGCGCCTTGTGCAGGAGCTTCGCGAATTGGGGCGCAATCTGGCGCTGGGCCGTGGATCGATAGTGCGCGGTCGCGTATGGCACGGGCAGTGGCTGAAAGCTTTGAGCCAGCTGGCGCAGCCCAGGCATGACGGGAAATTGGGCTTGACCTTCGAGCTGGTGTACGGCCACGCCTTCAAGCCGACGCCCCGGGCGCGGGTGGCGCAGGAGACGGGTATTGATCTGGTTGAGATGCGTCAAATGTTGCGTCAATCTGCCAAAGATCGATCTTCAAGTTGAGAAATATCAAAACCTTGCCCAACTCGGGTAAAATTCCGCACAATTCGACCATTCTGTGCACGTGAAACGTGCATGAAATTCAGAAAAGTTGACGCATGTCAAGTTCGGGATTCCAGTTTGCGCAGGTGTCGGGGCCCAGCATTGATTGGCGCTTGCGGCGCAATTGTTCCGTGACGCCAGCCCAGCTGGCGTCGGTTTATGGACTGCTGTGCGTGGTTTCCTTGGGCATTGGCCTGTTTTTCTGGTCTTACGGTGCGCCCATGGTGTTGGGCTTTGCCGGGCTGGATTTGCTGGCGGTGGGCGCGGCTTTTCTGATGTATGCACGGCACGCAACAGATGGTGAGTGGATTTCGCTGCAGGGTGCAAGCCTGGTGGTGGAGCGAGAAACCGCAGGACGCCGTGAACGCACGGAGTTTGACCGGCAGTGGGTTCGCATCGAATCCGTGGCCGGCCGTCATGGACTGATTGCGGTTTCGAGTCGGGGGCAGACAGTCGAAGTGGGGCGCTTTGTGCGCCCCGAGATGCGTCGGGCTCTGGCTGGAGAGATCAGGCAGGCATTGCGCGTGGCGTGATTGCTCTGTTCGTAGTGTGTGGGTTCAACCGAGACTTGGAAGTAAGAAAACATGAAAATCATTTCCAGTAAATTGGCTTCGCAGCTGTCCCGCGTGGGCGTTCTGTCTGCCACGCTGCTGGCCACTGCGGCCCATGCTGTCAATGACTTGCCGGGTGGTCCCGCAGTCAATCAGCTCAATTTCGCAGCCCCTGCGACCAAAATCGCCGAAGAGCAGCATTGGTTGCACTGGATGATGCTGATCATCTGCACCGTGGTTTTTATTGCCGTGTTCTCGGTGATGTTTTATTCCATCTGGAAGCACCGCAAATCAGTGGGTCACAAGCCTGCCAGCTTCAGTGAGTCCATGACCGTGGAAGTTTTGTGGACTGCCGTCCCTTTTCTGATCGTGATCCTGATGGCCTTGCCCGCTACCAAGGTTCTGGTCGCTCAAAAAGATACCACCAATGCTGATCTGACAGTCAAGGTCACGGGTTATCAGTGGAAGTGGGGATATGACTACATCAAAGGCGAGGGTGAGGGCTTGAGTTACATCTCAACGCTGGACTCTTCGCATCGCGCGATGTCGGATGCGGGCAAGCCTGCTGGCGACAATTACCTGTTGAAAGTAGACAACCCCTTGGTGGTTCCCGTTGGGCAGAAAATCCGTGTCATCACGACCGCCAATGACGTGATTCACGCCTTCATGGTGCCTGCTTTTGGTATCAAGCAAGACGCGATTCCGGGCTTTGTTCGTGACACCTGGTTCCGTGCGGAAAAAACCGGTGATTTCTACGGCCAGTGTGCCGAGCTCTGCGGTAAAGAGCATGCTTACATGCCGATCCACGTGAAGGTGCTTTCTGCTCAGGACTACACCGCATGGGTGGCTGCCGAGAAGAAAAAGCTCGCTGCCAAGATGGACGACCCCGGCCGTGTCTGGAATCTGGATGACCTGGTCAAGCGTGGTGAGAAGGTCTATGCAGCCAACTGTGCCGCCTGCCACCAGGCCAACGGCAAGGGCGCTGGCCCGATCAAGGCAGTTGACGGTTCCCCAGTGGTTCTGGATGCCGACAAGAGCAAGCAAATTGCTGTGCTGCTCAACGGTCAGAACAATGGCGCCATGCCCGCATGGAAGCAGTTGTCGGACACCGATATTGCAGCTGTGATCACCTACACCAAAAACAACTGGTCCAACAAGACCGGGCAGATCGTGCAGCCGGCCGAAGTGCTTGCCGCCCGCAAGTAAGTCAGTACCGCATTAATTTAAAGAGGAAATCAAGATGAGTGCCGTTCTCGACCATCACGATCACGCCCACGACGATCATGGGCATGCACCTGCCGGCTGGCGCCGTTGGGTTTACGCGACCAATCACAAAGACATCGGTACGCTTTACCTGCTTTTCAGTTTTGCGATGTTGATGATCGGGGGCGTGCTGGCTCTGCTGATCCGTGCAGAACTGTTCCAGCCGGGCTTGCAGGTGGTCAATCCTGAGTTGTTCAACCAATTCACCACCATGCACGGCATCATCATGGTGTTTGGCGCGATCATGCCGGCCTTCGTTGGATTCGCCAACTGGATGTTGCCTCTTCAAGTGGGCGCCTCCGACATGGCATTCGCCCGCATGAATAACTTCAGCTTCTGGTTGATGATTCCTGCTGCCTTGATGCTGGTTCTGTCCTTCTTCATGCCGGGCGGTGCTCCAGCTGCCGGCTGGACGCTGTATGCGCCGCTGACGCTGCAGATGGGCCCCTCCATGGACGCTGGTATTTTTGCCATGCACATCCTGGGTGCTTCGTCCATCATGGGCTCGATCAACATCATCGTGACCATTTTGAACATGCGCGCTCCTGGCATGACGCTGATGAAAATGCCGATGTTCGCATGGACCTGGCTGATCACTGCGTATCTGTTGATCGCCGTGATGCCCGTGTTGGCTGGCGCGATCACCATGACCCTGACCGACCGTCACTTCGGCACCAGCTTCTTCAACCCCGCTGGCGGTGGTGACCCGGTCATGTACCAGCACATCTTCTGGTTCTTCGGTCACCCCGAGGTGTACATCATGATCTTGCCGGCCTTCGGCATCATCAGCCAGATCGTGCCCGCCTTCTCACGCAAGAAGCTGTTTGGTTATGCATCCATGGTGTATGCCACTTCGTCGATTGCCCTTTTGTCTTTCATTGTCTGGGCTCACCACATGTTCACCACAGGTATGCCGGTGACTGGCCAGCTGTTCTTCATGTACGCCACGATGCTGATCGCTGTGCCCACTGCTGTGAAGATTTTCAACTGGATCGCCACTATGTGGCGCGGTTCCATGACATTTGAAACCCCCATGTTGTTTGCTGTGGGTTTCATCTTTGTTTTCACCATGGGTGGTTTCACTGGCCTGATCCTGTCGATGGCCCCCATTGACATCCAGATGCAAGACACCTACTACGTGGTTGCTCACTTCCACTATGTGTTGGTGGCTGGCTCCTTGTTTGCTCTGTTTGCTGGCTTTTACTACTGGGCTCCTAAATGGACCGGTGTGATGTACAGCGAATCCCGCGGCAAGATCCATTTCTGGTGGTCTTTGATTTCCTTCAACATCACCTTCTTCCCGATGCACTTCCTGGGTCTGGCCGGTATGCCCCGTCGCTATGCCGATTACCCCATGCAGTTCACAGACTTCAACATGATTGCTTCTGTGGGTGCGTTCTTCTTCGGTTTTGCACAGGTGTATTTCTTCCTGTTCATCGTCTTGCCTGCAATGCGTGGCAAAGGTGAAAAGGCTCCACAGAAGCCCTGGGAAGCAGCAGAAGGTCTGGAGTGGGAAGTTCCCTCTCCCGCACCTTTCCACACCTTTGAAAATCCGCCCAAGCTGGATGCCACTGCAACCCGCGTGATCGGTTGATTCAGGCATGGCCATGACTCCACAACAAAAGAAAAGCAACCTTCGCCTGGCTTTGATCCTGGTGTCGGTTGCCGTGGCCATACTGGTCGGTTTCGTGGCCAAGCTGGTCTTGTTACAGCCTTGAGTCTGACAAATGAATTTGCGCAGTGAAAACCTGAAGATGGTGGGCAAACTGGTGGTTATTACTGCCGGTATGTTCGGCTTTGGGTATGCGCTTATCCCCATTTACAAGCACATTTGTGATGTGACGGGTATTAACATTTTGTCGCTTTCCGAGCGCATGGTGCCAGGTAATGGTGCTACGGCTGCGGCGGCCAAGCAGCCTTCAAATACCCAAGTTGATCGCAGTCGGACCATCACTGTTGAGTTTGACGCCAATGCCCGTGGGCCCTGGGATTTCAAGCCAGAGCAGCGCTCCATCCAGGTGCATCCCGGTGAGCTCAATACAGTCATGTATGAGTTCCAAAATGTGCAAAATCGCAGAATGGCAGCGCAAGCTATTCCAAGTTATGCACCGCATCAGGCTGCCAGTCACTTCAACAAGCTTGAGTGTTTTTGCTTCAACCAGTACGTTCTGGAGCCGGGTGAAAAAAGGCGCTGGCCAGTCACATTTGTGATCGACCCCAAAATCTCCAAAGATGTAGCGACGATCACTCTGTCCTACACTTTTTTTGAAGTGGGTGGCAAGACGCCTCCCGCTCCAGTCGCCTCGCGTGGGCTGACATCAGCGGAGTCGGGCTCATGAGCGCAGCTCGTAAAGGTTCTGTGATTCGTACTGTGAAGGCGGTGTTGTGGTCTTTTTTTGGTGTTCGTAAGAATACGGACTACCAGCAAGACATCGAGAAGCTGAACCCGTTTCATATTCTTGGCGTTGGTCTTGCAGCAGTATTTTTGTTTGTACTGGGCTTAATTGCCTTGGTCAATTGGGTCGTGGTTTCCCCCGCGGGTCTTTAACCCAAGATTCGATTTCGAAAGAAAAGAGAGCAGGAGTCAGAATGAGTTCTTCAGCACACGGCACAACGCCTTATTATTTTGTTCCACATGAGTCTCGTCATCCTGTGATGGCGGCCATTGGTTTGTTCTTTGTGATTCTCGGCGCTGGGCAGTGGATCAATGGTTCAGGCTGGGGCATGTACGCCCTTTTCTTCGGACTGATCTGGTGGTTGACTGTTTTGTATCAATGGTTCAAAGACTCAATCGCAGAGAGCGAGGGTGGACAGTACAGCCGCAAGATTGATCTGTCTTACCGCTGGAGCATGACCTGGTTCATCTTCTCTGAGGTGATGTTCTTTGGTGCGTTTTTTACGGCACTTTGGTGGGCTCGGACGCACTCCGTCCCCGCTCTTGGCTCGCTTGACAATGCTCTTCTGTGGCCCGACTTCAAGGCTGTGTGGCCGACGCTTGCTGCTGGTGTGACCGCTTCGCCCGCTGGCATTGTGGAGCCCTTCCAGACCATGGGCCCTTTCTGGTTGCCCACGATCAACACAGCCTTGCTGCTGACCTCGGGCGCAACGCTGACGGTGGCGCACCACGCATTGCAGCACGGTGACCGTGCCAAGACCATCCGTTTCATGTGGATGACGGTCGCTTTGGGCATCGTGTTCCTGTTTGTTCAGGGCTACGAGTACTACCATGCCTGGACGGGCATGAACCTGAAATTGTCTTCTGGCGTTTATGGCTCCACCTTTTACATGCTGACCGGTTTCCACGGTTTCCACGTGTTCGTGGGCATGCTGATGCTGTTGTTCATCACCCTGCGCCTGCAAAAAGGGCACTTCACCACCGAGCGCCATTTCGGTTTTGAAGGCGCTGCCTGGTACTGGCACTTTGTGGACGTGGTGTGGCTGGGTCTGTATATCCTGGTGTACTGGATGTAAGGTCTTGCGGCCACCAACAAAAAAGCGCCCTCGGGCGCTTTTTTGTTGGTGCGTTCAGGCTTGTTATGCGCCCGAGGGAATGCCGGTAGGTTGTACCCAGCCCATTTTCCAGGCCAACAGGATGCACAAAAACAGCACGATGGAAAAACCGACCCGAAAAGCCAGGGCCCGGACCATATTGCCCTTGGGGGCGGCGGATTGATCGGTGGTGTTGGGCGAGCCCTTCATCATGTAGACAAGGGCAGACGCTAAACTGATCAGGATGGCTGCAAAAGCCAGTGCGACAAGAATTTTCATGGAGTGATTATCCGGTGAGTTTCTCATCCTCGACAACACGCAAATGGCTGGTTTTGTTTGCTGCCGTGCTCGCTGGCGTCGTTACGACCTCGATGGGCATGTGGCAGCTGCGGCGTGCTGCAGACAAAGAGGCCGTGATCACAGCCCGCCAAGCCATGCAGGCGATGGCGCCTTTGGACCTGAGTGCGATGGGCGGCCCCTCTGACAGCGAAGCCAATCGTCAGGGCATGATTTACAGAAAAGTCACGCTCCAGGGCCAGTGGCTGAACCAGTACACGGTGTATCTGGACAACCGCCAGATGCGTGGACGCCCCGGCTTTTACGTGGTCACACCTTTCAAGTTGGCCGACAGTTCCGCTGTGGTCTTGGTACAGCGCGGCTGGGTGGCGCTGGATGCGCACAAGCATGACCGGGTGCCTGAGATCCAGACACCAATGCAAGCGCTTCGTATCGAGGGGGTGTTGGCCCCTTGGCCCTCAAGGATGTTCGAGCTCGACGGCAGTGGCAGTGGCAAAATACGGCAAAATCTAGACTTGGCCGCATACCGGCTGGAGACAGGGTTGCCCTTGCTGGAGATCAGCGTGCAGCAATCCGCTCCGCCTGACGACGCTTTGCTGCGCGAATGGCCGCAACCTGCCAGTGGTGTTGAAAAACATTATGGCTATGCTTTTCAGTGGTTTGGCCTGACGGCCTTGATCGCGTTTCTTTATGTCTGGTTCCAAATTGTCAAACCCCGCAGAAAACAATTCGCTGATTGATGCCCCTTTGGGCATGACTGTGCACAGCCTGCCCGCTCCAGCACAGGTGGCTGATGCGGATGCACGTCGTACCCGTCGTGGACGTGTCTTTATGTTGATGGTGCTGTTGTTGTGTGCGGCCCCTGTCATTGCTTCGTATTTCACCTACTACGTCGTGCGACCAGCCGGGGGGCGCAATTTCGGTGAGTTGATCCAGCCGGCCGTCCCGTTGCCCGCCGTACAAGCTGCGCAGCTCGATGGTCAAACCGTACCCCTGCAAAGTTTGCGAGGTCAGTGGTTGCTGGTGACTGTGGCAGGAGGAGGCTGCGACAAGGTTTGCGAAAACAATCTGTACTTCCAGCGCCAGTTGCGTGAAACGCAGGGCAAGGAGAAGGACCGTATTGACCGCGTCTGGTTGGTGGCAGACGATGCCCCGGTGGCTGCAGCCCTGCAAGCAGGCTTGCAAGGTGCGCAGGTGCTGCGTGTGGACCCACAGGCTTTGTCTGCCTGGCTCAAGCCGGCTGCTGGTCAGGAATTGGCGGACCATTTGTATGTGGTGGACCCGATGGGCAACTGGATGATGCGCTTCCCGGCGGGCATGGATGTGCACATGGCCAGCAAGGCGCGTCGCGATCTGGATCGTCTGATGCGTGCATCCGCATCCTGGGACGAGGCCGGTCGCTGACCGACCGTTTGAGCTGTTGCCATGCAAGTCCCACTGTACAACCTGGAACCCGTGTTGGAGGTGATGGGCCTGGGCCTGTTGCTGGCCGGGCTGCCCTTGGTGCTGTTTTGGCGGCGCCAGCGGCATGCATCGTCGCCACAGCGCTTGAAGGCGCTCACGCTGCTGATTCTGACCCTGACCTTTGAGCTGGTCCTGGTAGGCGCATTTACCCGCCTGACCGACTCCGGTCTTGGCTGCCCTGACTGGCCCGGCTGTTATGGCCAGGCCAGCCCCTTGGGGGCACATTCCGAAATTTCTGCCGCTCAGCAGGCCATGCCCACCGGCCCTGTGACTCACAGCAAGGCCTGGATCGAAATGATTCACCGCTATCTGGCGACCAGTGTGGGTGTGCTGATCATTGTGCTCACCGTCTGGACGTGGCGCGTGTGGCGACGTGAGCGCCAGCTGGCGGTGCATCCCGTCTGGCCAACGATCACCCTTGTATGGGTGTGTCTGCAAGGCGCGTTTGGTGCCCTCACGGTCACCATGAAACTCTTCCCGGCGATCGTGACCCTGCACCTGTTGTTGGCACTCGGCCTTCTGGTGCTGTTGATGGCACAAGCCATTCGCTACAGCGGCTGGCGCGAAATTGCCCTGAGTGGTGGTTTGCGCTTGGGCTTGAAAGTTGTGGTCGCCTTGCTGCTGGTGCAAATTGCATTGGGCGGTTGGGTCAGCACCAACTACGCGGTGATGGCTTGCCAGGACTTTCCGCTTTGCCAAGGCAGCTGGTGGCCCCAGATGGACTGGCGGGGCTTTGCGCTCTGGCGGGAACTGGGCCATACCGCTGGTGGTGAGCTGCTGGCGTTTTCTGCGCTGGTGAGCATCCATGTGGTTCACCGCACCATGGCCTGGCTGGTCCTGGCAGCCTTGTTGCTGCTGGGATGGCAATTGCTGCGCGTGCAGCCTTTGAACAAGGCGGCGCGCCTGTTGCTGGGCCTGACGTTGTTGCAACTGCTCACCGGCATGTCCAACGTGGTGCTGGATTGGCCCTTGTTGGCAGCACTGTTGCACACCGGTGGCGCCTCGGCGCTTTTACTCACGCTGGTCTGGATGTGGGCACGCACCCGCCCACAGGCTGCTTCTTCATCTCCTGCTGCGGGCACCACGCCTGCGGCTTCTGCAAAGTCCGTCGAATGACCTCCGCAACTGCATTTCCCATGGGCAGCCTCTGGCAACAGTACTACGCCCTGACCAAGCCTCGCGTGGTCCAGCTCATTGTCTTTTGTGCCCTGATCGGGATGGTGCTGGCTGTACCTGGTCTGCCCGATGGCTCCCAGCTGATGCTGGGGTTCTGGGGTTGTGTGGGGATCTGGCTGGTGGCCGGGGCCGCTGCGGCTTTTAACTGCCTGGTCGAAAAAAGCATTGACGCCAAAATGAAGCGAACCGCTTGGCGTCCCACGGCGCGTGGTGTGCTCAGCGACCGCCAGGCGCTGGTGTTTTCTGCGGTGCTGTGCATCTTCGGCTCGGCCATTTTGTATGTGCTGGTCAACCCCATCACCATGTGGCTGACCTTTGCCACCTTCGTGGGCTACGCCATCATCTACACCGTCATCCTCAAACCTTTGACGCCACAGAACATTGTCATTGGCGGTGCCAGTGGCGCCATGCCGCCCGTATTGGGCTGGTCCACCATGACGGGCGACGTCGGCCCCGAAGCGCTGATCTTGTTCCTCATCATTTTCCTTTGGACGCCGCCGCACTTCTGGGCCTTGGCGCTGTACCGTGTGGAGGACTACCGCAAGTCCGGTCTGCCCATGCTGCCTGTGACGCACGGCAATGAGTTCACCCGCCTGCAGATTCTGCTGTACACCGTGGTCTTGCTCGCTGCCTGCTTGATGCCCTTTGTCTATGGCATGAGCTCTTGGCTGTACCTGTTTTTTGCGGTGGTGCTCAGCTTGGGCTTCATGGGTTATGGCTGGGCCCTGTGGCGCAACTATTCGGACGCGCTGGCACGCAAGACCTTCCGTTTTTCCCTGATTCACCTGAGTGTGCTGTTTGCGGCCCTGCTGGTGGACCACTATTTGTTTTGAGAGCGCACCATGCATAAACGACTCTGGCTCAAGACTCTGGCAGGCACGGCGACCTTGGCTCTGACGGGCGGCCTGCTGACAGCTTGCAGCAGTGATAAACCTGCGTTTCGCGGTGTGGACATTACCGGTTCCGACTATGCCAAGGATTTTGCATTGACCGATGCGCATGGCAAGGTTCGCACGATCAAGGACTTTGCGGGCAAGGTGGTGATTGTGTTTTTTGGCTACACCCAGTGCCCGGATGTATGCCCTACGTCCTTGCAGGAGCTGGCTGAAACCAAGCGTTTGCTGGGCGCCGATGGAGACAAGCTCCAGGGCATTTTCGTGACCGTGGATCCCGAGCGTGACACGGCCGAACTGCTGGCCGCTTACATGACCAACTTCGATCCCAGCTTTGTAGCGCTACGCCCCACACCCGAGCAGCTGCCCGAGGTGACCAAAGCCTTCAAGATTTACTACAAGATGGTTCCAGGGCAAACGCCCACCAGCTACACCATGGACCACTCTGCCGGCAGTTATATGTATGACGCCAGCGGACATGTGCGTTTGTACAACCGCTATGCCAGCGGTGCCTCAGCCTTGGCGGACGATGTGCGTCTGTTGCTGCAAGGCAAATAAAGCAACACAAAAAACAAGCCCGCTCACACAGCGGGCTTGGTCCATTGCTTGAGTGGGCTCAGGCGTATTCGGCCAGCGCCTTTTTCATCTTCTTCATCGCAGCCACTTCGATCTGGCGAATGCGCTCGGCACTGACGCCGTACTCGTCTGCCAGTTCGTGCAGGGTCATGCCACCCGAGCCATCGTCGTTGACGCTGAGCCAGCGCTCTTGCACGATGCGACGGCTGCGTTCGTCCAGGCTTTCCAGGGCCGCGACCAAGCCCTCGCTGGCCAGGCTGTCACGTTGACGCGCCTCAAGCATGGCAGTGGGTTCGTCGCTGGCGCGGGACAAATAGGCAATCGGGCCAAAAGCCTGCTCACCATCGTCGCTGGGCGCCGGGTCCAGCAGCACATCGCCACCGGATATGCGGGTTTCCATTTCCAGCACTTCCTCGCGCTTCACATTGAGCTGGCTGGCCACGCTGTCCACCTCGGCAGAGGACAGCGTGTCGCGGTGGGTTCCGTCTTCCAGATCGGCCTTGAAGCCCTGCTTCATCGAACGCAGGTTGAAGAACAGTTTGCGCTGGGCCTTGGTCGTAGCGACCTTGACCATGCGCCAGTTCTTGAGGATGTACTCGTGAATCTCGGCCTTGATCCAGTGCAGCGCATAGCTCACCAAGCGCACGCCCTGGTCGGGGTCGAAACGCTTGACGGCCTTCATCAGGCCAACGTTGCCTTCCTGGATGAGGTCGCTGTGGGGCAAGCCATAGCCCAAGTACTGGCGCGACACAGACACCACCAGACGCAGGTGCGAGAGCACCAGCTTGCGGGCGGCTTCAAGGTCGTCGTTGTTTTTGAGTTGGCGGGCAGCCTCCTGCTCTTCCTCAAGGGTGAGCATCGGCATGCGGTTGACGGCCGTGATGTAGGCGTCAAGGTGACCCAAAGAGGGCACCACAGCCCAAGGGCTGCGCAGAGTCATCGCGGTGGACAGGGAACCAGATTGATGTGTCATTCCAGAACTCCTTTCAATGCCTCTATTTTAGCACTCATCAATGAAGAGTGCTAATTTCGGAAACCCTTGTCGTGACAAGGGGTTACGGTTAGCCGGGCGGGCCTATTCAGCTTGCGACGTGGAGCTGCGCCGGGCCTGAAACGATGTTGCCAATCACGCTGGCCCGGTCAAAACCGTGGGCGACAAAGGTGGACAGCACCTGCTCCACGCTGTCCGGGCTGCAAGCCACCAGCAGGCCGCCGCTGGTTTGCGGGTCGCTCAGCAAGGCCTGGTCCTGCGGCATGAAGCCGGGCGGCAGCTGTACGTCCTGGCCGTAGCCTGCCCAGTTGCGGCCAGAGGCGCCGGTGACCATGCCTTGGGCGGCCAGTTCGCGCACGCCACTGAGCAGGGGCACTTTGTTCCAGTCGATGTGCACAGTGCAGCTGCTGCCTCGTGCCATCTCCAGCGCGTGGCCAGCCAGGCCAAACCCCGTGACATCCGTGATGGCGTGCACCCCGTCGATGCGGGCCAGATCCGGGCCGGGGGTGTTCAGGCGGGTGGTGGTGGCAATCATCTGGGCATAGCCTTCGGGCGGCAGGGTGTTCTTTTTGAGCGCGGCAGACTGGATGCCCACGCCCAGCGGCTTGCCCAGTACCAGCACATCGCCCGCACGGGCGTCAGCATTGCGTTTGACGCGGCTGGGATGCACCAGACCGATGGCCACCAGGCCATAAATCGGTTCGACCGAGTCGATGGTGTGGCCGCCAGCGATGGGAATGCCTGCCGCTTTGCACACGCTGGCGCCGCCCTCAAGAATGCGACCAATGGTCTCGTGCGAGAGCACATTGATGGGCATGCCCACCAGGGCCAGCGCCATGATGGGCGTGCCACCCATGGCGTACACGTCGCTGATGGCGTTGGTGGCGGCAATGCGGCCAAAGTCGAACGCGTCGTCAACGATGGGCATGAAAAAGTCGGTGGTGGCGATCAACGCCTGCTCGTCGTTGAGCTTGTAGACGGCGGCGTCGTCCGCAGTTTCAATGCCGACCAGCAGCTCGGGCGGGACAGGCAGACCCGAGGTACCACGCAGGATGTTGGCCAGCACGCCCGGTGCGATCTTGCAGCCGCAGCCGCCGCCGTGGGAGAGGGAGGTCAGGCGTGGCTCGGTTGTTGGGGTGGTGTTGGTCATGACAAAAGTGCCTGCGCAAATTCGCGTGCGTCAAAGGTTTCCAGGTCTTCGAGTTTTTCGCCGACGCCGATGAAGTACACCGGGATCGGTTTTTCGCGGGCAATCGCGCACAGCACGCCGCCCTTGGCGGTGCCATCGAGCTTGGTGACGATCAAGCCCGTCAGTTGCAACGCCTCGTCAAAGGCTTTCACCTGAGCGAGCGCGTTCTGCCCGGTGTTGCCATCAATGACTAGCAGCACTTCGTGTGGTGCTGTTTCGTCGGCTTTTTGCACCACGCGCTTGATCTTTTTCAGCTCTTCCATCAGGTGCAGCTGGGTGGGCAGGCGGCCTGCAGTGTCGACCAGCACCACGCCCTTGCCACGGGCACGGCCTGCGGTGACGGCGTCAAAACTCACGGCAGCCGGGTCGCCGCCTTGCTGGCTGACGATTTCGACGGTGTTGCGGTCAGCCCAGACGGCCAGCTGTTCCTTGGCGGCGGCACGGAAGGTGTCGGCTGCAGCCAGCAACACGCTTTCGCCGCTGTCGGCCAGGTGCTTGGTCAATTTGCCAATCGAGGTGGTTTTGCCTGCGCCGTTGACCCCGGCCACCATGATGACGGTGGGCTGTTGAGCGCCGATTTCCAGAGGCTTTTGCAGCGGTGCCAGCATGTCGGCAATGGCGTCCATCAGCAAGCCTTTGACCTGGGCCGGATCAGTGGCCTTGGCGTCCTTGACGCGGCGCTTGAGATCGGCCAGCAAGTGTTCGGTGGCCTTGACGCCGGTGTCCGCCATCAGGAGGGCGGTTTCCAGTTCCTCGTAGAGGTTGTCGTCGATCTGGGTGCCAGTGAAGACGGTGGTGATGGACGAACCGGTTTTGCGCAGACCGCTTTTCAGGCGCTGCAGCCAGCTGCTGCGCGGCGCTTCGGCTGTGGGCACAGCAGCCTCAGCGGGCGCTGGCGCAACGGTATCCACAGCGGCTGGCGCGACAGAAGGGGGGGATTTTTTCTTGAAGAAACTGAACATGGTGGGTGATCCGCAGATCAGGCATTTTATGAAATGCCCGTGAGGGCCGCGGGATCACCCCGGCATGGTGCTCAGATGTGCATCACAAAGCGGGGCACATGACGCATGTGCAGCGACATGCCAAGTGCGGCCATGCGGTGGTCGCTGCGGCCCAAAATGGTTTCGGCCAGTGGCAGGAATTGCTGTTCTTCCAATTGCGCATGGGCTTGGTAGCGGGCCACCAGGTCTTGCAACAAGGCGGTGTCCAGCTCGGTGTCCTGGCCTTTGGCCACTTTGCGCAAGGCGGGCTCGAGTTGTTTCCAGGTTTTTTCCAGACCACGGTGTTCGTGGGTGAGCTGGCTGATCAGTTCCTCTACGCGCAGGCGTTCAGGGCCTGCCTGGGCGCTGGCGCGGACAGCCGGGAACAGCTCTTCCTCTTCCTCGCTGTGGTGGGTGTACATGCCGCTGTCAAAAAACGCCAATGACTGCTGGGCAATGTGGCGTGCCAGCTGGGCAGGCGCCAACAGGGCGGGCAGCTGACCCATGCGTTCGAGTTGGGTCAGTATCCCCACATGGCATTGTTCAAAGTGGGGGATGGGGGCGTCGTCTTGTGGGGTGCTCATGGTTTGTCCGTTCTTATCGAAAAGCGATGCCTCCAATCTAGCGGTGACGGCGGCAGACGCCAAGCTGGATTTGGGCAAAGTTTGACGCAAGTCATGTTTGTGGCCAGCCTTGCGCTGCAGCCCGTACACTTGCGGCCATGGTTCGATCCCGATCATCATCCGCTGCACAAGCCCGCCCCACTGCCAAAGCGCCACGCACGGGCGGCGGCACCCATGAGGTGCGCATTGTGGGCGGCGTGTGGCGCCGCACACGTTTGCGCGTGCTCGACAAACCTGGTCTGCGTCCGACGCCCGATCGCGTGCGCGAGACGCTGTTCAACTGGCTGGGTCAGGATTTGACGGGCTGGGTTTGTCTGGATGCGTTTGCAGGCACCGGCGCGCTGGGGCTGGAAGCGGCTTCGCGCGGTGCGCAGCAAGTGGTGCTCATCGAGCAGGACGCCCAACTGGTGCAACAACTGCACGCCCATGTGGAGCAACTCAAGGCCACACAGGTCAAGGTGCAGCGCACCGATGCGTTGACGGCTTTGGCCAGCTGGCCAGCCCAAAGCGCGGATTTGGTGTTTCTGGACCCGCCGTTTTCCGGGGGCGAGGTGATGTTCAAACACGCCTTGCAACAAGCTGTGCGCTGCGTGCCGATAGGCGGCTGGCTGTACCTGGAGGCGCCAGAGGCCTGGACGGACGAAGGCCTGCGAACCCTGGGCCTGTCGGTGCACAAGCACCTGAAGGCGGGCGCGGTGCATGCGCACCTGCTGCAGCGCATTGCATAATCGTTTCATCCCGCAGGAGAACACCGCATGGCCCGCTCTGTGACCGCCGTTTACTCAGGAACCTTTGACCCCCTCACCTTGGGTCACGAAGATGTGGTGCGCCGTGCCGCGCTGATGTTTGATCAGGTGGTGGTTGCTGTGGCCGCTGCACACCACAAAAATACCCTGTTCACCTTGGACCAGCGCCTGGAACAGGCGCGTGCCGCCTTGGTAGATTGCCCCAATGTGCGGGTGCTGCCGTTTGAAGGGCTGATTGTGGACTTTGTGCGCGAACAGGGTGGGCAAGTCATTGTGCGCGGCCTGCGTTCCTTGACCGATTACGACTATGAAACCCAGATGGCGGGCATGAACCGCCACCTGGCCCCGCAGGTGGACACGGTGTTTTTGCACACCAGCGCCAGTGTGCAGCACATCAGCAGCACCTTGGTGCGCGAGATCTCAAAGCTCGGTGGCGATGTGTCGGCTCTGGTGTCGGCGCCGGTGGCGCAGGCGCTCAAGGCGCGATTGGCCTGAGGCACCTGCAGGGCCTGCATTGCTTAAAGGTCTTGCGCAGCCTCGATCACAAATCGCACACGTTGCTGGCCTTGCCATTCGTCGGTGTCGAGCCGGTAGGCCAAGTGGGCTTGTGCAGGCAGGGGTTCGTTGCGTCCAAACCAGATGCCATCGACCAGCTGTCCCTGATGGCGCAGCTTGATCGACAAATGCTTTTCGCCCACCAGGCGCTGTGAGATCACTTCCAGCTTTTCGCTGAACACCGGCGCGGCAAAGCCCTGGCCCCAGACTTGAGCTTGCAGCAGTTGCGCCACATCGGCTCGCCGGAACTCGGCGGGCAAGGGGCCATCGGTGTCCAGACGGCGCTGCAGGGTAGCGGCATCCAGTCCCTCTTGCGCGATCTGTGCCAGGTGGTGCTCGAAGAGCTCAAAGTGTTCTTCGACGATGGTGCAGCCCGCAGCCATCGCGTGCCCACCAAAACGCAGCAGCACTCCCGGCGCACGCTTGGCCAGCAAATCCAGTGCGTCGCGCAAATGAAACCCTGGAATCGAACGACCCGAACCCTTGATTTCGTGCTCCTTGCCCGGTGCGGTGCTGGGGGCGAAGACAAACACGGGGCGATGGAATTGTTCTTTCAGGCGAGAGGCCACAATGCCCACCACGCCTTCGTGGAACTCCGGGTCAAACACACACACGGCGGGCGGCGCAGGCGCATCGTCTTCAAACAAGGACTGCGCAATTTCCAGCGCCATGTCGCGCATATCGCCTTCGATCACACGGCGCTCGCGGTTGATCTGGTCCAGCTGGGTGGCCAGCTGGGTGGCCAAGGCGGCATCGTCGGTTTGCAGGCACTCAATGCCCAGGCGCATGTCCGACAAGCGGCCAGCTGCGTTGATGCGCGGGCCCAGCGCAAAGCCCAAATCGAAGGTGCTGGCTTGTTGCACTTTGCGGGCTGCAGCCTGAAACAAGGCACTCATGCCCGGTGGCATGTGTCCCGCACGAATGCGCTTGAGGCCTTGTGCCACCAAGCGGCGGTTGTTAGCATCCAGGCGCACCACGTCGGCCACCGTGCCCAAAGCCACCAGGGGCAGCAGGCTGTCCAGGCGGGGTTGGGTGCGGGCATCAAAAACGCCACGCTCACGCAGCAAGGTGCGCAGGGCCAACAGCACATAAAACATCACGCCTACCCCGGCCATGGATTTGCTGGGAAAGCTGCAGCCGGGCTGGTTGGGGTTGACGGTCACATCCGCCGTGGGCAGTTGCTCGCCGGGCAAATGATGGTCAGTCACCAGCACCTGCATGCCCAGCTGGTGGGCTGCGTCCACACCTTCGACGCTGGCAATGCCGTTGTCCACGGTGATCAGCACATCAGCGCCGCTTTGCTTGACGCGTTCTGCAATGGTCGGCGTCAGGCCGTAGCCATCGACCACGCGGTCGGGCACCAGGTAGTCCACATGTTGTGCGCCCAGCATGCGCAGCCCCCGCAGGCCGACGGCGCAGGCGGTGGCGCCATCGCAGTCGTAGTCGGCCACGATGCACAGGCGTTTGCCATCCTGCATGGCTTGGGCCAGCAGTTCGGCGGCTTCGCGTGTTCCCTTGAGTTGGTCGGGCGGGATCAGCAAAGCCAGGTCGTCTTGCAGGTCCTGGGCGTTGTCGATGCCGCGTGCGGCCAGCAGGCGAGCCAGCAAGGGGTGGGTGCCCGCTTGCTCCAGCGCCCACACGGCACGGGGGGGAATGTCTCGGTCAATCAGCTTCATGCGGTCAACAAGTCTTTCAACGCCTGGGCAGGCGTGGGTACAGCGGAGCGGCGCAGGCGCTGCCACCAGGGTCGGGGCTGGGCGCGTTGCCAGGTCTGGCAGCGGGTTTCGCTGCACAGGCTCAGCTGGCCGTTGCCGCCGCTTTCCAGGTGAGTCACAAATGCCCCTATAGCGCTCTGGTCCAGGGCTTGCCATGCTTGCGTCCAGGTTTTCGGATGAACGTCCAGGGCGGCCAGGTGTAACGTATCCTCAAACCGGGTCTGTGCTTGTCCTGGGGCCGCTTGAGGTAAGCCTGTGCCATGGAACCACAGGGCATTGACGGGCGGCATTCCCCGCGCCGCGCGCTCGTCGTTGACGGGGTGGTGGTAGAGCAGCATTTGCGCTTCGCTTTGCAGGCGACGAAGGGGGGCGGGCAAGCTCTCGGGCGTGAGCCAGGGTTTGACGTGGCTGCCCGCCATGCGCTCCAGGCTTGCGCTGTGGACGCCTTGCAGCATGTCGCCCTGGGCGTGCCACAGCAGTGGCGTGTGTTGCTGCACCTGCAGTCCGTCTTCGCTCAGCAGTGGCTGAAGGCTGTCGATGATGGACTGGGCCTGTGCTGCAGTCAGAGCGAGCTGTTCGGCCGGGTGCATCATCACCTGGTCCATGCCGATTTGCCAGTGGCAGGGACTGATCCAGGCTTGATGGGTCTGCGCTGTGCTGGCCGTGGCGAAAGCCGCCCAAGGCCAGGGGCCTTCTTCGGCCCAACCCAAGGCGCGGGCGTAGGCCGCCTCATGGGCCAGCCAGGGGCTGTGTTCTTCGCAATCGGTGGTGGTTTGCGCCTGCAACAGGTGCAAAGCTTTTTGCAGCTGGGGCAAATGCAGGTGTGCCAGTGCATCGGGGTGGCGGTGCGTGGCAGCGTAGGCGACGATCAAATGCATGGACTCGGGCGCGAGAGGTGAATCACCCTCTATTGTCAGGGATGCCACAATTACCGCTTCACAGATTCAGAACAACAACAGGGTCTCTATGGTTTGGCCATATGAATGGGTGCTGGGCTGGCGCTATACGCGCGCCGGCCGGGCCTCGCGAAAGAACGGATTCATCTCCTTCATCTCGGGGGTGTCCATGCTGGGCATCGCCCTGGGGGTGGCTGCGCTCATCATCGTGCTGTCGGTGATGAACGGCTTCCAGAAAGAGGTGCGCGACCGCATGCTGGGCGTGGTCTCGCACATCGAGATTTACGCTGCAGACGGCAATGCCTTGCCCGATGTGGCCGGACTGATGGCGCAGGTGCGGCAGCAGCCCGAGGTGGTGGGTGCAGCGCCCTTTATTGCCACGCAGGCTTTGCTGGCGCGTGGCGAGGATATGAAGGGCGTGATGCTGCGAGGCATCGACCCGGCACTGGAGCCCGAAGTGTCGGATGTGCAGGCGGGTCAACAATCGGCTGCGTTGGCACAGTTGCAGCCGGCTGGTTTTGGCCTGGTGTTGGGCGCAGACCTGGCCATGAACCTGGGCGTGCGAGCGAGTGACACGGTGACCCTGGTGTCGCCCTCCGGGCAAATGACGCCTGCGGGTGTGGTGCCGCGCATGAAACAGATGCAGGTGCTTGGGCAGTTCTTCTCTGGTCACTACGAATACGACTCAGCGCTGGCGTTGATGCATTGGCAAGACGCTGCCCGCATCTTCCGACTGGAAGGTCCCACGGGCGTGCGTGTGAAATTGCGCGACCTGCACCAGGCCCGCGAGGTGGCCGCCGAACTGCAAGCACGCTTGGGCACTAACTACCTTGTACGCGACTGGACGCAACAAAACCGCACCTGGTTTGCCGCCGTGCAGGTCGAAAAACGCATGATGTTCATCATCCTGACCCTGATCGTGGCCGTAGCCGCTTTCAACCTGGTCAGCACCTTGGTGATGACGGTGACCGACAAGCGCGCCGACATTGCCATCTTGCGCACGCTGGGTGCCAGCCCGCGCAGCATCATGGGGGTGTTTGTGGTGCAGGGCGCCACGGTAGGCGTGATCGGAACGCTCAGCGGTTTTGCGCTGGGCTTGCTGGTGGCCTTCAATATCGATGTGATCGTGCCGGCGCTGGAGCATCTGTTCAACGCGCAGTTCTTGCCACGTGATGTGTACCTGATCAGCCGTATGCCCAGCGAACCGCAGGCCTCGGACATCGTGCCCATTGTGGTCATTTCGCTGGTCTTGGCCTTTGTGGCCACGCTCTACCCCAGCTGGCGTGCCAGCCGAGTCAACCCGGCGGAGGCGTTGCGCTATGAGTGATGTGATTTTGAGTGCACGCGGTCTCAGCCGTCGCTTTACCGAAGGCTCGCTGGATGTGACGGTGCTGCAAGGCGTGGACCTGCAGGTCCACGCGGGGGAAACGCTGGCCATTGTGGGCGCATCCGGTTCGGGTAAGAGCACTTTGCTGCATTTGCTCGGTGCACTCGACGCGCCCAGCGCAGGCCAAGTGCTGCTCAAAGGGCAGGACATGTCTGCCCTGTCTGCGGCTGAGCAAGGGCGCTGGCGCAACCAGTACCTGGGCTTTGTGTACCAGTTTCATCACCTGCTGCCCGAGTTCACGGCCTTGGACAATGTGGCCATGCCTTTGTGGATTCGTCGCATGGACCGCACGCAAGCACGTGCGCAGGCGGCGCAGTGGCTGGAGCGCGTGGGCTTGGGCGCGCGTGGTGAGCACCGTCCGGCCGAACTCTCCGGGGGTGAACGTCAACGTGTGGCCCTTGCTCGAGCCCTGATCACGCAGCCCGCCTGTGTGCTGGCCGATGAGCCCACCGGCAACCTGGACCGGGGCACTGCAGATGCCGTGTTCGATCTCATGCTCCAACTGGCCCGCGAGCAAGGCACAGCCTTTGTGCTGGTGACGCACGACCAGGCCTTGGCCGCACGCTGCGACCGACAACTGCACCTGGTGCGCGGGCAACTGGCCTGAGGCCCCGGGCCTTGGGCATGTGTTTGAACATGTTCTGGATCGACACCCACTGCCATCTGGACGCGCCGGAGTTTGCCCCCGACCGTGCGCAGGTGCGCCAGTCCGCGCGCGATGCGGGTGTGGGTTTGTGTGTCCTGCCTGCTGTGCAGCGCAGCGATTGGGCGGGCGTACAGGCCCTGGCCGCCGAGCATGGCGATGCGTATGCCTTGGGCATTCATCCCCTGTATGTGCCGCAAGCGCAAAGCGATGACCTGGATGCGCTGGACGAGGCGCTGTCCAAGGCACACCATGATCCGCGCCTGGTCGCCGTAGGCGAAATCGGCCTGGATTATTTCGTGCCTGAGCTGTGCACGTCCGAGATGCGTGAGCGGCAATGGCAGTTTTATCTGGCCCAGCTGCGGCTGGCACAAAAATATGGACTGCCCGTTATCTTGCATGTGCGCCGCTCGGCGGACATGCTGCTCAAAGGGCTGCGACAAGTGAAGGTGGCAGGTGGCATTGCCCACGCGTTCAATGGCAGCGCGCAGCAAGCCCAAGCTTTTATGGCGATGGGCTTTGCCTTGGGTTTTGGTGGGGCCATGACCTACGAGCGCGCCACCGCACTTCGCGAGCTGGCCCGCACCGTGCCAGAGCACGTACTGGTTCTGGAGACCGATGCGCCCGACATCCCGCCGCATTGGCTCTACCAAACCGCTCAGGCGCGGGCTGCTGGCCTCCGACAGGGGCGCAACACACCCGCCGAGTTGCCGCGTATTGCACAGGTGCTGGCGCAGGTGCGAGGCATCGATGTGCAAGCCTTGCAAGCTTTGAGCACCAGCAATGCCATGCGGGTTTTGCCGGGGCTGTCACGTTGCGCACAGGCCAACAGCACGGCTTCGCAGACAATGTCGCACTGACGCAAAAAATTCATGAGTACCAAGAAAAAAACAAGCCTGCCCGAGGTGCATTTCTCCGAAGACGGAGACATCCGTTACCTGCACCTCTCCAGCCCCTGGATTCAGGGCTCCATGTGGATCAAAAAGCCCTACGACATCGAGCTCGAGTATGTGCAGCGCATGATGGCATGGTTGCTGTTCATGCCGCCCGAGGAGGTTGCTGGAGCCCATGCCATGCAGCTGGGTCTGGGGGCAGGCACCATCACCAAGTTTTGCTACAAGAAACTCAAGATGACCTGCACCGCCATCGAGATCAATCCTGGGGTGTTGCACGCCTGCCGGGGCTGGTTTCGTTTGCCTGAAGAAGACGAACGCTTGCGCGTGGTCATTGCCGATGCTGCGAAAGAAATTCGTTCGCCGGAATGGACCGGGGTGGTCGATGCCTTGCAGGTGGATATTTACGACCACGAGGCTGCCAGCCCGGTGCTGGACACGCTGGACTTTTACAAAGACTGCCATGCCTTGCTCAGCCCCAATGCCTGCATGACCGTGAATTTGTTTGGCCGTGCTTCCAGTTACGACGAGAGCCTGCAAAAAATCATGGCTGCGTTTGGCGAAGATGCGGTCTGGGCCTTCAAGCCCACGCGCGAAGGCAACACCATCGTGCTGGCGCAGCGCACCCCCAGCCGCCCCAAACGCGAGCAGCTGATGGAAGCGGCCGAACGCATCGAGGCCAAATATGGCCTGCCCGCCACCAAGTGGTTGCGGGTATTCAAACCCGTCAGGAAATAAGGAGACAAGCATGGACTTGGGCATTGCAGGCAAATGGGCGCTGGTCGGTGGCGCCAGCAAAGGGCTGGGCTGGGGTTGCGCCAGCGCGTTGGCCAACGAAGGCGTGAATGTGGTCATGGTGGCCCGTGGTGCTGAAGCCTTGGAGGCCAGTGTTGAACGTTTGCGCAGCCAGACCGCAGGCCGGGTGCAGGTGCTGGGCGTGGCGTGTGACATCACCACCGCCGAAGGCCGCGAAGCCATTTGGAGCGTGCAAGGCGGGCCAGGCAAAGACTTTGACATTGTGGTCACCAACGCAGGTGGTCCACCCACTGGTGACTTTCGTGACTTTGACCGCGAAGCCTGGATCAAAGCCGTGGACGCCAACATGCTCACACCCATTGAGTTGATCAAGGCCACCGTGGACGGCATGGCCGCACGCGGGTTCGGACGCATCATCAACATCACCTCCAGCGCGGTCAAAGCACCGATTGATATTCTGGGTTTGTCCAACGGTGCCCGCAGCGGCCTGACGGGTTTTGTGGCCGGCTTGGCCCGCAGCGGTGTGGCTGCCAAAGGCGTGACCATCAACAACCTGCTGCCCGGCAAGTTTGACACCGACCGCCTGGCCGCCACGCTGCAAGGCGCAGCGCAAAAAACTGGCAAGAGCCTGGACGAAGTGCGCAGCGCCCAAACCGCGCAAATCCCGGCCAAGCGCTTTGGCAACCCTGAAGAGTTTGGGGCTATCTGCGCATTCTTGTGTAGCCAGCAGGCGGGCTACATCAACGGACAAAACATCCTGCCCGATGGGGGCTTGTATCCGGGGACGTTCTAAACACCCCGCAGGCTGTATTCACAACGTTCTGGCCAGTTGGCCGATCCGCGTCAGTGCCTTCTTTTCTGCTGGACCCCATGTGCCCGCAAAGCTCAGGCGCAGGCAGTGCTTGAAGCGCTCGCTGGCCGTGAACAGGCTGCCGGGGACAAAGACGATGCTTTCTTGCTGGCAGCGCTGAAACAACTGTTGTGTGTCGATGTTGCCCGGTAACTCCACCCACAAGGTGAAGCCCGTGGGCGGGGAACTGACTCGAGTCCCGGTTGGGAAGGCTTGTGCAATGAGTGTGCGAGCTTCTTTCAAACGGATTTGCATGAACTCACTGAACTTGCGCATACGAGCTTCGTAGCCCGTTTGGGTGATCAGGTCGGCCAACGCGTGTTCAAGAACCTGGTTGGTTGGAACACCCTCTATGCGTTTAATGCGGCGTACCGCCTCTTTCCAACGCCCGGCTTCAGTCCACCCTAGTCGAATGCCGGGTGCCAGTGTCTTGGAAAACGAACCGCAAATCATGACGATGCCTTGCAGGTCATAAGACTTGATGGCTCTACGGCGTTCGTCCGCAGCCATCAGGTCATTGAAAACCACATCCTCGATCAATGGAACGCCTTGCGTCGACAGCATCTCGACCATGCGCTGCTTGTTCGCATTGGGCATGATCGCACCTAATGGATTTGACAGAGTGGGCACCGACAAGACAGCTTTGATCGGTTGAGTGTCCAGGGTCAGGCGCAGTGCCTCCAGTGACATGCCGTCCTGAGGATGCGTGGGAATCTCTAGGGCGCGCAAATTCAGCGATTCCAGCAGGTCCAGAAAACCAAAATGCGTGGGTGACTCCAGGGCCACCACATCCCCCGGCGAGGTCACGGCCCGTAAACACAGGCTCACAGCATGGATGCAACTGGACGTGATGGTGATGTCTTGGGGGTGCAGCTGGCAGCCCAGGTGTAAAGCCCTCTGTGTTGCCGCTTTGCGCAGATCGTCAGTGCCCGGTTGGTCGCTGTACTCCACCAGGCTCAGTCGGTGCTTGCGAACGGCCTGGTTCATGGCTGTTCGGATGCGTGTTTCATCAAAAAAGTCGGGGTCTTTCGGACAAGCTCCTGCAAAGCTGATCACGGGGTCTGGGGATGTCGTGTTGAGCCTGTCTACGCGGCTGCTGTGCTGGACCACCAGGCTGTGCCGGGGAGGATTGCTGACGCTGGGCAATGCAGGTGTTTGCGGATGCTGGGTCACAAAGTAACCACTGCGTGGCTTGGCACTGACCAAATGCCGCTCTTCAAGCCATTGCATAGCCTCGATGGCTGTAGCCATGGAGATCTGATGAGTCTGTGCAATTTCGCGCAAAGAGGGCAGTTTTTGTCCTGGCTGAAAGACGCGGGTGTCAATCAGTTTTGCCAGGTGCTGCGCCACTTGAGCATACAAAGGTTGGCGTGATGTAGCAGACGTTTGCATGGATGCATTGTGCTGCATAAAAACTGCTTTGGATCAAGCGAAACCAGTACAGATGGATCGTCTTCGGTCGGTACAGAAGGGGACAGAACGATGGTGTGATGGCGCTTCTCATGCGGTTCTGTGTCTATGTTTTGCAGACAGACATGGGCACACTGTGGACATGAACATAGACACATCTCTTTGGTTATCGATGGCTGGATTTGCGATTGCAACCTCCATCACGCCGGGGCCCAACAACACCATGCTCCTGGCATCCGGTGTGAATTTTGGCTTTCGAGCCACCTTGCCGCATGCTTTGGGAATCAGTCTGGGTGGCCTGTGCATGTGGGTGGCTGTTGGGCTTGGTTTGGGGCAAGTTTTTGTGCAGTGGCCTGTGCTACAAGACGCGATGCGCGTGGTCGGATTGCTTTATGTGTGTTACTTGGCCTTTCGAACCTGGCGTGGGGCAAATGTGTCGATGTCAGGTGTCACCACATCTGCGCGCCCCTTAAGTCCGTGGGCTGCTGCTGCGTTTCAGTGGGTTAACCCCAAAGTGTGGTTCATGGTGCTGGGGTATTTTGGTTCTTTCATGCCGGAGCACCCTAGCGTGTTGATGGTGTTGGCGGCATCAGTGTTTTTCAGTGTGTTGAATTTTCCATGCATCAGCGTCTGGGCTTACGCAGGTGCAAAGCTTCAACGCTACTTGAGTCAGCCTTTGTATTTACGCATCTTCAATGCCAGCATGGCCTTGTTGCTGTTGGCTTCCATGGTGCCACTGCTCATTTCGGTCAAGGCCTGACGATGAACAAATCACTTTGTAGTGTTTTCCGAGGAAAAGAATTCCTTGCTGAAAAAGCCTGGGGAGCCTTGGATATTGCGCACATTGAAAGCGTGAGCATTCGCCTGCACTGGACCAATGAGCCCTATCACTGGCATGTGAACGATGGGCAAGAAGTGTTTGCGGTGATGGATGGCGAGATTGATATGCACTACAGATTGCAAGGCCAGGTGCAGGTGGTTAGGCTGCATGCGGGTGACATATTTCATGCAGGCGTGGGCTGCGACCATGTGGCTCACCCCGTTGGTGAGGCACGCATTCTTGTGATTGAAAAAGCAGGCAGTGTTTAACGCCTGGACGACACCACAATCCCACCCACAATCAGCGCAAACGCTGCGGCGTGGTACAGGTGCGGCGCTTCGCCCAGCACCAGGGTGGAGAGCACGGCGGCAAACAAGGGTGTGAGGTTGGCAAAGAACCCGGCCACAGCCGGACCGGCTTGCTGCACGCCCAGCCCCCAAAAGCGGTAAGCCACCACCGCCGGGCCTACGGCCACAAACACCAGTGCAGCTGCCAGCGGCCAGCCCCACTGGATGTTGGCATCGATGGTGTCCCATTCCATGGCGGTAAACAGCCCGGACCAGCCCAGGCCATAAATGACTTGCGCCAGCAAGAAGGCGGCCCAGTTGCTGCGAATGCTGTCGGGTTCATCGCGGCGCGAAAGCAGCCAGCTGTACCAGGCCCAACAGGCGGTGGCCAGCAGCATGAACACGTCGCCAATGACGAATTTGACGTCCAGCAGGTGTGCGATATCGCCGCGCGAGAGCACCACGGCCACGCCCATGAGCGAGAGGGCTGCCCCCATGAGTTGGCGACGATGCACCTGTGCCTGAAAAAACAGCGCGCCAATGCCCAGCATCCACACCGGGCTGCTGGCCGCAACCAAGGTTACGTTCATGGGCGAAGAGGTTTTGAGCGCCAGGTATTGCAGCGCGTTGTAGCAGCCCACGCCCAACAGACCGAGCAGGCTAAAACGCTTCCAATGGGTCCACAGGCCCGAGCCACTGCGAAACAAGCCAGGGGCCAGCGGCAGCAAGATAAGCAGGGCGCCGATCCAGCGCAAAAAGTTCAGGGTGATCGGTGGAACCAAGGGGCCCACCATGCGGCCCATGACGGCGTTGCCTGCCCACAGCAGGGGCGGAATGGTCAGCCACAGCGCAGTCGCTGGCGTGAGTTTGTGATGCATGCCCGCACTGTAGCGGCAAATGTTCGATCAGGTGCGTGGCGTGCTGTCACCGATCTGTCTGCGGGGCCATGCAAGCGGGGTCAATTCATGGCAAAGTGCGCGCATTGTTGTGTTTACCTACATTCAGGAGCAAAGCCATGAGCCAGGCCGTTCACATTGACCAAACCGGTGGTCCCGAAGTCATGAAACTTGTTGATGTGGCCGTCGGGCAACCCGGCTCCGGCGAGATCCGCATCCGTCACAAGGCCATCGGCCTGAACTTCATTGACGTCTACCAGCGCACCGGCCTGTACCCCAACGCCATGCCACTGCAGTTGGGCATGGAAGCTTCGGGCGTGGTCGAGGCCGTGGGCGAGGGCGTCACGCACCTGAAGGTGGGCGACCGCGCGGCCTACGCCAGCATGCCGCCCGGCAGCTATTGCGAAGAGCGTGTGATGCCGGCCAAGTGCGTGTGCAAGCTGCCCGACGGCATTTCCTTTGAAACGGGCGCGGCCATGATGCTCAAAGGCTTGACGGCGCAATACCTGTTGCGTCGCGTCAAACCTGTCGAGGCCCTGCAGCCTGGCGACTTTGTGCTGTTCCATGCGGCAGCGGGTGGGGTGGGCCTGATCGCCTGCCAGTGGGCCAAAGCCCTGGGTTTGCGTTTGATCGGCACCGCAGGGACCGAGGCCAAGTGCCAGCTGGCCCGCGACAACGGCGCCGAGTTCTGCATCAACTACTCCACCGAAGACTTTGGCGCACGCGTCAAGGAAATCACCGGGGGTGCGGGCGTCAAGGTGGTGTACGACTCGGTCGGCAAGGACACCTGGAACCAGTCGCTGGACTGCCTGCAGCCTTTTGGCCTGATGGTGAGTTTTGGCAATTCGTCCGGTCTGGTGGACCCGTTCTCGCCCGCCATTCTGGGCCCCAAGGGTTCGGTGTACGTGACGCGTCAAACCTTGTTCACGCACATTGCCACGCGCGAGCGCACGCAGCAAATGGCCGATGAGCTGTTTGATGTGGTGCTCTCTGGCAAGGTCAAGATCCACATTGACCAGACCTTCCCGCTGGCGCAGGTGCAGGACGCCCACCGCGCGCTGGAAGCCCGCAAGACCACGGGCTGTACCATCCTCACACTTTAATCAGGCCGCCAGTTTCTGCTTGGGCGCCACGGCGTCCAGCGCCTGGCGCAACTGGCCCAGCGTGCGCTCCACGTTGTGCCACTTGTCCAGGCCGAACAGGCCCATGCGGAAGGTGGAGAAGTCTGCGGGTTCGTCGCACTGTAAGGGAACACCTGCGGCCGTTTGCAGGCCCTGGGCCAGAAACTTCTTGCTGTTTTGAATGTCAGGGTCGGTGGTGTAGCTCACCACCACGCCTGGGGCTTCAAAGCCCGGCGCGGCCACGCTGGCAAAGCCGTATTCCTTGAGCAAGCCGCGTACGGCGGCGCCTAGGGCCATTTGCTCTTCGCGCACTTTGGCAAAGCCGTAGGCCTCGGTCTCCAGCATGGTTTGCTGCAGGCGTTGCAAGGCATCGGTGGGCAGGGTGGTGTGGTACATGTGGGCACCACTCTCGTAGGTTTCCATGACCTGCAGCCATTTTTTGAGGTCGGCGGCAAAGGTGGTGCTGGTGGTGGCGTCAATCGCTTTGCGTGCTCTTTCGCTCATCATCACCATGGCGCAGGCGGGCGAGCTGCTCCAGCCTTTTTGCGGCGCACTGATCAAGATGTCCACGCCGGTGGCTTGCATGTCCACCCACATGGCGCCAGACGCAATGCAGTCCAGCACGAACAGACCACCCACGGCGTGCACCGCGTCGGCCACGGCCTTGAGGTAGTCGTCGGGCAGCATCATGCCGGCGGCGGTTTCCACGTGCGGAGCAAACACCAGTGCAGGTTTTTCTGCGGCGATGGCGGCTTTGACTTCTGCGATGGGGGCAGGCGTCCAGGCCGCCTGCGGTGCGTTGGTCACGCGGCGGGCCTTAAGCACGGTGTGGCTCTTGGGGATCTGGCCCATGTCAAAAATCTGCGTCCAGCGGAAGCTGAACCAGCCATTGCGAATGACCATGACATGCTGGCCGGTGGCGAACTGGCGGGCGACAGACTCCATGCCAAAGGTGCCACTGCCCGGCACCAGGGCCACGCTGTGTGCCTTGTACACATCCTTGAGCATGCGCGAGATGTCGGTCATCACGCCAGCAAAGCGATTGGACATGTGGTTGAGCGCCCGGTCGGTGTAGACCACCGAAAACTCGAGCAAACCATCAGGATCAATGTTGGGCAGCAAGGCTGGCATGGGTTGTCTCCCTCAGCGAAGTCAGATGTTCAAAAGCGCGAGCTTAACCGTTTAACGTCCGCGCCGCACGCGCAGCAGCTCGTCCAGGATCAAGAGGACTGCGCCCACGGTGATGGCGCTGTCGGCCACGTTGAAGGCCGGGAAGTGCCCGGCGTGGAACATGCCGTCCAGAAAGGCCCAGTGAAAGTCCAGAAAGTCCACCACATAGCCATGCAGCAGGCGGTCAATCACGTTGCCCACAGCCCCGCCCAGGATCAGGCTGATGGCCCAGGAGAACAGCCTCTGTCCGGCGTGGCTGCGCAACATCCAGACCATGACCAGCGTCGCAACAATGCCAATGCCGGTGAAGAACCAGCGTTGCCAGCCCCCGGCACCCGCAAGGAACGAAAACGCTGCGCCATGGTTGTGGGCACGCACCAGGTTGAAAAACGAGGTGACCGTCACGCTGTCGCCGTACTGAAAGCTGCCCAGGATCAGGACTTTGGTGAACTGATCGAACAGCACGATCAGTACAGCAATGCCCAGCCAGTGCAGCCAGCCCGAGCGTGTGCCTTTGCCGCGTGCCATGTCGATCAGGCCACCGTGCGGGTTTCGCCCGCGCCATACAAGTTGCTGGTGCAGCGGCCACACAGCGTGGGGTGGGCGGCGTCATGACCCACGTCGTCGCGGTAATGCCAGCAGCGCTCGCATTTGGCCGCTTCTCTCACAGCGACCTGCACCGCCAGCGCATCGCCGGCTTGCAGCGTGACTTTGGAGGTGATGAACACAAACTTGAGGTCGTCGCCCAAGCTGGCCAGCAGCGCGTGGTCGGCGGCAGGCGCCGTCAGGGTGATGTTGGCTTGCAGCGAAGCGCCGACCTTGCCTTCGGCGCGCACGGCTTCGATGTCCTTGTTGACGGCATCGCGGATCTCGCGGATGCGGGCCCACTTGGCCAGCAAGGAGGCGTCGGGTGCGTCGAACTTGGCGAAAGTTTCGAAGAAGATCGAGGGCGAGGTGCCCAGGGTCTTCCAGGCTTCTTCGGCGGTGAAGGACAGGAAGGGCGCCATCCAGCGCAGCATGGCGTGGGTGATCTGCCACAGCGCGGTCTGCGCGCTGCGGCGGGCCAGGCTCTTGGGTGCGGTGGTGTAGAGGCGGTCCTTGAGCACGTCCAGGTAGAACGCGCCCAGATCTTCGGAGCAGTACACCTGCAGCTTGCCCACCACCGGGTGGAATTCGTAGACGTCAAAGTGGCGCAGGATGTCGGCCTGCAGCTCGGCCGCACGGGCCAGGGCGAAGCGGTCAATTTCCAGCAGTTGCTCGTCGGGCACGGCGTCTTGGGCTGGGTCGAAGTCGCTCACATTGGCCAGCAAAAAGCGAAGCGTGTTGCGGATGCGGCGGTAGGCGTCGACCACGCGGGCTAGCACTTTGTCGTCACCCGCGATGTCGCCAGAGTAATCGGATGCAGCCACCCACAGACGGATGATCTCTGCCCCCATTTTTTTGTTGACTTCTTCGGGCTCGATGCCGTTGCCTAGCGACTTGCTCATCTTGCGGCCCTGGCTGTCCACTGTCATGCCGTGCGTGAGCAGGCCACGGTAGGGCGCTCGGCCGTAAATCGCGCAGGCCAGTAGTAGGGAGCTGTGGAACCAGCCGCGGTGCTGATCGTGCCCTTCAAGGTAGAGGTTGGCCTCTGGGCCTTCGGCATGCGCCGCACCATTCGGGTAGGCTCGCGCATGGCTGCCGGTTTTGGGTCCGAGCACGTGCCAGAAGGTGGAGCCGGAGTCGAACCACACTTCCAGAATGTCGGTGCTCTTGGTGTAGTGCACCGCGTCGGCTGCGCCCAGAATCTCTTCGGTCGTTACGCGGCTCCAGGCTTCGATGCCGCCTTTTTCCACAATGGCTGCGGCCTGGTCCAGGATCTCCAGCGTGCGCGGATGCAGCTCACCGCTGTCCTGGTGGATGAAGAAGGGCACGGGCACGCCCCAGGAGCGTTGGCGCGAGATGCACCAGTCAGGGCGGTTGGCGATCATGTCGCGCAGACGAGCCTTGCCGTTTTCGGGGTAAAAGTTGGTCTGCTCGATGGCGTCGAGTGCGATCTGGCGCAGGGTCTTGGCCGGCTTTTGCGTCGGGTCTTCGAACACGCCAGTGCCTTCGTCCATGCGCACGAACCACTGGGGCGCGGCGCGGTAGATGACGGGCGTTTTGTGGCGCCAGCAGTGCGGGTAGCTGTGGGTGATTTTTTGCGTGGCCATCAGGCGGTCGCTTTGCGCCAGCACTTCGAGCACGCGCGGCACGGCTTTCCAGATGTGCAAGCCGCCAAAGAGCGGCAGCTCGTCGGTGTAGACGCCGTTGCCCTGCACCGGGTTCAGGATGTCCTGGTAGGCCATGCCATGCGCCACGCAGCTGTTGAAGTCGTCCAGACCATAAGCCGGTGCCGAGTGGACGATGCCGGTGCCGTCGGTGTCGCTCACGTAGTCGGCCAGGTACAGGGGTGAGAGGCGCTTGTAACTGTAGGGGCCGGTGGCCTTGTCCACATCGTAGAGCGGGTGGCGGAACACCAGACCGCGCAGGGCTTCGCCCTTGGCGGTGGCGACCACTGTGCCTTCGAGCCCGAAGCGTTCCAGACATTTTTCAACCAGGCTGGCGGCCAGCATGTAGACGCCACGCGGGGTGTCCACCAGGGCGTAGTCCAGCTCGGGGTGGGCGTTGAGCGCCTGGTTGGCGGGGATCGTCCAGGCGGTCGTGGTCCAGATGACGGTGAAGGCTTTCTTGTTGCCGTCGCCCGGCAATTGGCTCAGGCCAAAGGCCTTGGCCAGCGCGGCTGCGTCGTCGGCTTCAAACGCCACGTCCAGCGTGTCGCTTTGTTTGTCGGCGTATTCAATCTCGAATTCGGCCAGCGAGGAGCCGCAGTCAAAGCACCAGTACACGGGTTTGAGGCCACGGTACACGAAGCCGCGCTCGATGACTTGCTTGAAGGCGCGGATTTCGCCGGCCTCGTTGGCAAAGTCCATGGTCCGGTAGGGGCGCTCCCAGTCACCCAGAATTCCCAGGCGCTTGAAACCCTCCTTTTGCAGAGAGATCTGCTCGGTGGCAAAGGCGCGGCTCTTGGCCTGCATGTCGTCACGGCTCAGGTTGCGACCATGCAGTTTTTCGATGGCGTTTTCGATTGGCAGGCCGTGGCAGTCCCAGCCGGGGATGTACTGCGCGTCAAAGCCGGCCAGTTGGCGGCTCTTGACGATCATGTCCTTGAGCACCTTGTTAACCGCGTGGCCCATGTGGATCTGGCCGTTGGCGTACGGCGGGCCGTCGTGCAACACGAACAGCGGGGCACCTTTGCGGGCTTCACGCAACTGGCGGTACAGGCCGCTGTCGTTCCATTCCTGCACCCAGGCGGGTTCGCGTTTGGGCAGGTCGCCACGCATGGGAAAGGGCGTGTCGGGCAGGTTCAGGGTTGAGCGGTAATCAGGGGTTTGGTCAGACATGGCTGGAAACTCGATGCGGCAAGAAAGGGACCGCAAAAATCAATGAGCCCAAGGGGCTAAGAAGTGCAGGGCATGCCTGCTCAGGCGGACGGCGAGAGCGTCAAATTCGGTCACGGGTGGTCTGGCGATGGGTCTCGCCATGGCGCGAGGCAAACCAGGCGCGCGCATTCTCGCAGTCCTGGGCGATGCCTTTTGTCAGGGCATCCAGACTGTCGTATTTGAGCTCGTCATGGAGTTTGTGCAGCAGATCCACACGGATGATTTTACCGTAGCCCCCTTCGCCACCCAGGTCGGCGGGCCAGTCCAGCACATGGGTCTCCAGCAACACCCGGCCACCGTTGACGTCGTTGGGGTCCAGCGAGGGGCGAATGCCCAGGTTGGCCACCCCCGCCAGAGGCTCGGGCGTCAGGCCATGTACCTCGACGGCAAAGATGCCGCTGGCGGCCGATTTCCAGTGCGAAAAACGTAAATTCAGGGTCCGGAAGCCGTTGCCCGCACCTTCGTGCGTGGCGCCCAGTTCGCGGCCCAGCTTGCGTCCGTGCACCACATGGCCGCTGATGCTGTAGGGTCGGCCCAGCAAAGTGGCCACATCCTGCATGCGTGCTTCGCTCAGGGCATCGCGCACTGCCGAGCTCGATACGCGCAGGCCATGCACCTCATACGAATTCATGCGTGCCACATCAAACCCCAGCTTCTGGCCGGCTTGGTCCAGCATGACGTAGTCGCCCGCCCGTTTGGTCCCAAAGCGGAAATCGTCACCCACCAGCACATAACGCACGCCCAAGCCCTTGAGCAGCACTTCTTCGATGAAGGCCTGCGGTGACTGGCTGGCGAGGCGAGCGTCAAAGGGCACCACCACCACCTGGTCCACGCCGCAGCGTTCGAGCTCCAGCAATTTGTCGCGCAGGGTGGCGATGCGGGCAGGGGCCAGTTCAGGCTTGTTCAGCGCCTTTGCGAAGAAGTCGCGCGGGTGTGGCTCAAACGTCATGACGCAGCTGGGCACGCCCCGGTGCGCCGCCTCGTTGCGCAACAGGGCCAGCATGGCCTGGTGGCCACGGTGCACACCATCGAAGTTGCCGATGGTCAGTGCGCAGGCCGGTGCCAGCTCGGGGTGGTGAAAACCGCGAAAGACTTTCATGTCGTCCGTGTCATGAATTTGAGAAATTTAAGGGTTATATTGTGACTGAGCCCGGCCTGCTGGCTCCCGCCCACATCCAGGTCGCGACTCACGAACCCGTGTCAGTGTCTTTATGGCTGTTGATTGGAGGCGTGTGTGAAGGTTCTCAAGCTGTCGGCGCAAGGTTTGCCCCAGTCCTGGATTTCGCTCGAAGAAGCGGTGCTGCACTATGCCGCCGATGAGGTGCGCTGGGAGGTCGGCCAGCAAGTGGCCGTGTTCCATGGCGGTCACAACGCCATCACTGGCGAACAATCCATCATCACCGTCAACAGCATCATTGGCACCAAGGGCGTGCCCAAGATCAATCCTTTTGAGCTGCGCTCGGGCCTTACCAATACCAAGCTGTTCACCCGCGATCGCTATGTGTGCGCCTACTGCGGCGACCATTTCCACGAGGCCGAATTGACGCGCGAACACATCGTTCCCGTCTCGCAAAATGGCCGCGACCACTGGATGAATGTGGTCACCGCCTGCAAGGCCTGTAACCACCGCAAACGCGACCGCACACCCGAGCAGGCCAACATGCCGCTGCTGTACACCCCCTATGTGCCCAGCCTGTGGGAGGACTTCATTTTGCGCAATCGTCGCATCCTGGCCGACCAGATGGAATTTCTGATGGCGCATGTGCCGCGCACATCGCGGCTGTTGAGTTGATCAGGCAAACACCCCGGCCGTGTCCTGCATCCGGTTCGACACTTCACCGAGGTGGTGCAGCGTGTCGCTAAAGGTCATTTCCAGCTGGGTGAGCTTCTTGAAGTAGTGGCTGACGATGTATTCATCCGTCACGCCGATGCCCCCGTGCAGCTGCACCGCCGACTGACCCACAAAGCGCATGGAGGTGCCCAGCTGGACGCGGGCGCGGGCCATGGCTTGGCGGCGTTCGGCTTCGGGGGCCTTGAGCTTGAGGCTGGCGTAGTAGCTCATGGAGCGGGCCAGTTCGAGCTGCATCTTCATGTCGGCCAGGCGGTGGCGCAGGGCCTGGAAGCTGGCGATCGGCACGCCGAACTGCTTGCGCGTGTTCATGTACTCGGCGGTGATGGCCAGGGTCTTGTCCATCACACCCACGCCTTCGGCGCAGATGCAGGCCGAGCCAATGTCGGCGGCTTCCTGCAAGGCGGTCAGCCCGTTCTGGGTGATGAGTTGCGCCGGGCTGTTGCTGAAAGCCACTTCTGCCGCGCGTGAGCCGTCCTGCGTCACATAGCCCTCGGCCTTGACGCCAGCCGCGCCACGCTCCACCAGGAACAGCGCCATCTGGCCACCGGCCAGTGCGGGCACGATGAAGGCGTCGGCCACATCGCCCACGGGCACGATGCTCTTGGTGCCGCTCACGGTCCATTGGCCGCCGGCCTCTTTGGCCTCGGCTTTGCAGCGGTCCAGGTGGTGGCGTGCGCCGCGCTCCTGATGGGCCAGCACGACAATGGCTTCGCCAGCAGCGATGCGCGGCAGCCAGCTGGCCTGCAGGTCGGCCGGGGCGTGCGTTTGCAGCACGGCGCTGGCGATCAGGGTCTGGGCCAGGGGTTCGAGCACGATGCCGCGACCGAGTTCTTCCATGGCGATCATGGCTTCGACCGGGCCCATGCCCATGCCGCCGTGTTCTTCGCTCACATACAGACCGGTCAGACCCAGTTCAGCCAGTTCGGTGTAGACGGCCCGGTCAAAGCCACCGGCGTTGACGATGCTGCGGCGGCGCTCGAAGTCGTAGCCCTTGTCGACCCATTTGCGCACCGCGTCGCGCAGTTGTTCCTGGTCTTCAGAAAAATCGAAATCCATGTCAGTCTCCCAATCAGCCCAGAACCGTCTGGCTCACGATGTTGCGTTGCACTTCGTTGCTGCCACCGTAGATGGTGGTCTTGCGCATGTTGAAGTAGTTGGAGGCCAGTGGCGCATTGGCCACCACGCCGCCCGGGAAGTTGCCTTGCCAGCCTGCTTCCATGGCCTCGAAGATGAAGGGCAGGGCAAAGGGCCCGGCAGCTTGCATCATGAGTTCGGTGTAGCGCTGCTGGATCTCGCTTCCGCGGATCTTCAAGAGGCCTGCAATGTCCAGCGAGTTCTTGCCCGACTTCTCGGCGGAAAGCACACGCAGGACCAGCATTTCGAGGGCCACAATGTCCACTTCAAGTTTGGCGATTTCGTCGCGGAAGCGGCCGGCCGAAGGGCCGTCCAAGGTGCTGTCCCACACACCTTCGGTTTTCGCGATCCGCTTGAGGCGTTCGAGTTCGCGCTTGGCACGGTTGACGTCGGCAATATTGGTGCGCTCGTGGCTGAGCAGGTGCTTGGCGTAGGTCCAGCCCTTGTTTTCCTCGCCAATCAGGTTTTCAGCGGGCACCTCGACGTTGTCGAACCAGACTTCGTTGACCTCGCATTCACCGTCGAGCAGCTTGATCGGACGCACGGTAATGCCGGGCGACTTCATGTCGATCAGCAGGAAGGAAATACCGGTCTGCGGCTTGCCTTCCGTGCTGGTGCGCACCAGGCAGAAGATCCATTCGCCGTACTGCCCCAGCGTGGTCCAGGTTTTCTGGCCGTTGACGATGTACTTGTCGCCCTTGCGCTCGGCGCGGGTCTTGAGCGAGGCCAGGTCCGAGCCGGAACCCGGTTCGCTGTAGCCCTGGCTCCACCAGACTTCGCCGCTGGCGATGCCCGGCAAGAAGCGCTGCTGCTGCCCGGCATTGCCAAAGGCCATGATCACGGGCGCCACCATCACCGGGCCGAAAGGCACGATGCGGGGGGCACCCGCCAGGGCGCATTCTTCTTCAAACAGGTGCTTTTGCACGGCGGTCCAACCCGGGCCACCGAACTGCTTGGGCCAGCCGTAGCCTAGCCAGCCTTTCTTGCCGAGGATCCTGGCCCAGCGCTGCATGTCATCGCGCGAGAGGCGCTGTGCGGCGTGGACCTTATCCGAAATGTCCTTGGGCAGGTTCGTGTGAACCCAGGCGCGGACCTCGTCACGGAATGCGAGCTCTTCAGGGGTAAAGGCCAGATCCATAAATGTGTTTTGCAGTGAGCAGAGAAAAGGCGATACCGGTTTTTAGCACGACCGTTCGGTCTTGCCAGTCGGTACCGCGACAGGCTGCGGGGATAATCGAGGTCGCATGAAAAACATCGTCATTCTGATTTCCGGCTCCGGCTCCAATATGCAAGCGATTGTGGAGGCCGCCCGCGTCCAGCGTTGGGCCGAAAAGCAGGGTGCCCAAGTGGTGGCCGTGTTCAGCAACCGCCCGGACGCAACGGGTCTGGCCTGGGCTCGTACGCAGGGCCTGGCCGCCCAAAGCCTGGACTACAAAGCTTTCGACAGCCGCGAAGCGTTCGACCACGCCTTGATGCAGGCCATAGATGCCTTCGATCCCGCGCTCGTGGTTCTGGCGGGGTTCATGCGTATCCTCACGCCGGGTTTCGTGGCGCACTACGCGGGGCGCATGGTCAACATCCATCCCTCGCTCTTGCCTGCGTTTGCAGGGCTCAACACCCATGCCCGCGCTATTGAAGCCGGCTGCAAATTTGCCGGCGCCACTGTGCATGAAGTCACGGCGGAGCTGGACCACGGCGCCATCCTCGCCCAAGCCGTGGTACCTGTGCTGCCTGATGACACCCCCGAGGTGCTTGCCGCGCGGGTGCTCACGCAAGAGCACCGCATTTATCCGCAGGCCATCGCTGAAAAGATCGCCGCGCTTCGCTCGCGATGACATCAGTCACCTACGCGCTCAAACCGTGGCCGTGTTTTGCCATCGATCTCAACCACCTCGCTGAACATGGCTGCAGGCCGTACCCACAGGCCTTGCTGACCGTACAGCGCCTGGTATAGCGTCATGGGTTCCAGGGTTTCGCTGTGGCGCACGGTGCCCAGCACGCGGTACTGTCCGCCCTTGTAGTGGCGGTACAGGCCAGGCGGCGTCTCAATCAATTCAGGCAGGTCGTCATCGGTCATGGTCAAGCAAATGGGACAATACAGGCTATGCATCCTAAAGCCCTTCTTGACGCTTGCGCCGAACTGGTCAAGCTCTGCCTTCTGTTTGATCATCCAGCCGACGCGGTGGTCTCGCGCTATTTCCGCGAGCACCGTTCCCTGGGCCCGCGCGAGCGGGCCACTTTGGCCGAAACGGCCTTTGCTGTGCTGCGCAAAAAACTGTTGTTTGAACAATTGGCCCGCTCGGGCAGCGGCCCCAAAGAGCGGCGGCTGGCTATTTTGGGCTTCTTTGGTCCGCGCGACTTTCTGAAAAGCGCGCTCAGCGATGCCGAAAAAACCTGGCTGGACGCCTGCGACAAGGTGCAACCTTCCGATCTGTTGGCCCCGCACCGCCATAACCTGCCCGAGTGGATGGCCAAGGCCTTGCAGGCCCAACTGGGTGATGACTTCTGGGTCTGGGCTGCCGACCAGCAGAATCCCGCCCCGCTGGACTTGCGCGTCAACAGCCTGCAGTCCAAGCGCGATGCGGTGCTCAAAGAACTCAAGCAGGCGGGTGTGGAGGCTAAGCCGACGCCGTATTCGCCTTGGGGCCTGCGACTGCAGGGCAAGCCCGCGCTGCAAAAGCTGGATGTGTTCACCCGTGGTGCCATCGAGGTGCAGGACGAAGGCTCACAGCTTCTGGCGCTGCTGGTGGACCCGCATCGGGGCGAAATGGTGACTGATTTTTGTGCGGGTGCGGGCGGCAAAACGCTGGCGCTGGGCGCGGCCATGCGCAGCACAGGGCGTCTGTATGCCTTTGATGTCTCCGCCCATCGTCTGGAGGCACTCAGGCCTCGCCTGGCGCGTAGCGGCCTGTCCAATGTGCACCCGGCGGCCATTGCCCACGAGCGTGATGAACGCATCAAGCGGCTGGCCGGCAAGATGGACCGTGTGCTGGTGGATGCGCCTTGCTCTGGTTTGGGCACCTTGCGCCGCAACCCGGATTTGAAGTGGCGTCAGTCTGAAAAGGCTGTGCAGGAGCTCACCGCCAAGCAGACAGCGATTTTGGAAAGCGCTGCGCGCTTGCTGAAGCCGGGTGGTCGTTTGGTGTATGCCACCTGCAGTGTGCTGCAGCAGGAAAACGACGACATTGCTCAAGCGTTTACCCAGACGCACCACCAATTCAAGCCGGTGCCGGTTGCGAAAGAGCTGCAGCGCCTGAAGGTGGAGGGGGCCGAGGGGCTGTGCACGGCCAACGGCGACTATCTGCGTTTGTGGTCCCACCGTCACGGCACGGACGGCTTTTTTGCGGCCGTTTGGGAAAGGGTTTGATTTAAAGCACTGGCGCTCGGGGGGCGAAAAACTTAAAATCAGCAAATTGACCGCTTTTTGCGGTGTTCTTTAAAGGTATTGCCTTGATTTTTGCTGATTCCGATATTTTCAACGCGCTGGTGCAGTGGCTGGGTCACGGTCTGTTCGATCTGGCCTGGTGGCAGATCGTGCTCGTCACTTTGGTGCTGACACACATCACCATTGCCAGCGTCACGATTTACCTGCACCGTCACTCCGCGCACCGCGCCCTGGACCTGCATCCCATTCCCGCGCACTTCTTCCGTTTCTGGTTGTGGTTGACCACCGGCCAGGTGACCAAGGAGTGGACCGCCATTCACCGCAAGCACCACGCCAAGTGTGAGCGCGAGGGTGACCCCCACAGCCCCGTGGTCTATGGCATCAAAACCGTGTTCTGGAAGGGCGCCGAGCTGTACCGCGCTGAAGCCAAGAACCAGGAAACGCTGGAGCGTTACGGCCATAACACCCCTAACGACTGGATCGAGCGCCATGTCTACACCGGCCGTTCTGCGCTGGGTGTGAGCCTGATGCTCATCATTGATGTCGCATTGTTTGGTTTTGCAGGCCTGTCGGTCTGGGCAGTGCAGATGGCCTGGATCCCGATCACGGCGGCTGGCATCATCAACGGTATTGGTCACTGGTGGGGTTACCGCAACTTCGAGGCGCAAGACGCCAGCACCAATATTTCACCTTGGGGCATCATCATTGGTGGCGAAGAGCTGCACAACAATCACCACACCTACCCCACGTCGGCCAAGCTGTCGGTCAAGCCCTACGAGTTTGACATTGGCTGGCTGTACATCAGCATTCTGAGCAAGCTGGGCCTGGCCACGGTCAAGAAGACACCACCGAAGGCCGCTTATGGTGACGCACGTCCTGTGGCTGATGAAAAAACCCTGGAGGCCCTGATCGCCAACCGCTACGAAGTCATGGCCAACTACGCCCGTGGTCTGCGCAGCGTGGTGGCGCAAGAGGCCGGCAAATTGACGGATGCCAAGGTACTGGGTGCGGCCAGCCGCTGGTTGCACCGCGATGCCGAAAAGGTGCCGTTTGATGCCGTGCCCGAGTTGGCCAAGGCCCGTGCAGCCAGCCCGACGCTGGACAAAATGGTGCAGATGCGCGAAGAGCTGCGCCAGATCTGGCTGAACACACATGAGTCCCGCGAGCAATTGGCTGCAGACCTGCAGGCTTGGTGCAAGCGTGCCGAGGGCAGTGGTATTGCTGCACTGCGTGAGTTTTCGACAAAGCTGCGTTCGGTGCGGACTCGCGCTGCCTGATCGGGTGTTGTTTGAACAGGCCTCGCTTGATGCGAGGCCAACAAAAAAGCCGCTGAAGTTCAGCGGCTTTTTTGTTGGGGTGAGCTGAATTACTTCAGCTTCACTTCCTTGTACTCGACGTGCTTGCGAGCTTTGGGATCAAACTTCATGATCGCCATTTTCTCGGGCATGGTCTTCTTGTTTTTGCTGGTCGTGTAGAAGTGACCGGTACCGGCCGTGGACTCCAGCTTGATCTTTTCGCGTCCGCCTTTGCTTGCCATGGTGTTAGCTCCTTAGAAGGTTCAGGCTTGACCGCGAGCGCGCATGTCTGCGAGCACGGCATCGATGCCATTTTTGTCGATCAGGCGCAGGGCGGCGCTGGAAACGCGCAGGCGCACCCAACGGTTTTCGCTCTCGACCCAGAAACGACGGTATTGCAGGTTCGGCAGGAACCGGCGCTTGGTTTTGTTGTTGGCGTGGGAAACGTTGTTCCCGACCATGGGCTTCTTGCCCGTTACGTCACAGACGCGTGCCATGAGGACACTCCAGTATTGTCAAAACGGCTGGTGCCGAACGGTTATTGCGCATTTGCAATGACCAGGCGCTCCAGCCTCACCTCGCCAGGATGGGTGGCGGTAACCCAGATCACTGCATCTGTAAACCCTGCAGCTAAGGCAGGCAAACACAGCAAAGCTCGCCATTATAGCGAAAATTGAAGGGGTTGGCGATCAGCCGTTGTCTTGCTCCAGGAAGCGCTGGGCGTCCAGGGCGGCCATGCAGCCGGTGCCAGCGCTTGTAATGGCTTGGCGGTAGACGTGGTCTTGCACATCGCCTGCAGCAAACACGCCGGGCACGCTGGTCTGAGTGGAGAAGCCCTTGTGGCCACCTTGGGTCACAATGTAGCCGTTTTCCAGTTCCAGCTGGCCCTTGAAGATGTCGGTGTTGGGCGAGTGGCCAATGGCAATGAAGCAGCCTTTGAGCGTCACATCCTCGGTGCTGCCGTCCTGGGTGCTCTTCAGGCGCACGCCGGTCACGCCGCTGGCGTCGCCCAGCACTTCATCGAGGGTGCGGTGGGTTTTGAGCTCGATCTTGCCTTCAGCCACTTTGGCCATCAGCTTGTCGACCATGATGGGTTCGGCCGTGAACTTGTCGCGGCGGTGGATCAGGTACACCTTGTTGGCAATGTTGGACAGGTAAAGCGCTTCTTCGACGGCGGTGTTGCCGCCGCCGACCACGCAGCAGACCTCGCCACGGTAAAAGAATCCGTCACAAGTGGCGCAAGCGCTGACGCCGCGGCCCTGAAATTCGGTTTCGGAGGGAAGCCCCAGGTAGCGGGCCGAGGCGCCGGTGGCAATGATCAGACTGTCGCAGGTGTAGGTGCCCGAATCGCCCGTCAGGGTAAAGGGGCGCTTGGACAGGTCCACCGCGTTGATGTGGTCGAACACCATTTGGGTATTGAAGCGCTCGGCGTGTTCCTGAAAGCGTTGCATCAGCTCGGGGCCTTGCACGCCATGCACATCGGCGGGCCAGTTGTCCACTTCGGTGGTGGTCATCAGCTGTCCGCCCTGGGCCATGCCAGTGATCAGCAGAGGGTTGAGGTTGGCACGTGCTGCATAAACGGCAGCGGTGTAACCGGCGGGGCCGGAGCCGAGGATCAGGACTTTGGCGTGTTGGGCGTTGGCGCTCATGGACGGACTTCTAAAACAGGGTCAAAAACAGGCCCGAAAAGGGGCTCCCGATGTTCTGATTGTAGGCAGGCTGGCATGACCGCATTTGTTTCAGGTCATGAGGGTGCCTGATCGGGTAAGCTTGCGCCTAGACATGAGTTATTCCTTGCACACCCTTACTGGTTCGGGAGAAGCCCCGAGCGCAATTGCCACGCCGGTCAGTGGCTGGCGGCGTTTTACCCAGGAAATTTCCTTGCTGATCACCGGTGTGGCCCTGTTATTGGCTGTGCTGGCCTTGATCAGCCATAGCCCGGTCGATGCCGCTTGGTCGACCACAGGCTCGCAAACTGACGTTCACAACTGGGCGGGACGCTTGGGCGCCTGGTTTGCTGATGTGGCGTATTTCCTGTTCGGGTATTCGGCGTGGTGGCTGGTGCTGGCTGCTTTGCGTCTGTGGTCAGGCGGAGTCAGGCGCTGGTTGCACAGCGCCGATCTGCCTCGTGCAGCATTGCTGCCACCCAGAAAGCATCGTGCCCGGGCGCTGGTGGTTGTGGGTTTGCTTTTGCTGGTGTCTGCCAGCGCTGCCCTGGAGTGGTCACGCCTTTATCGCCTGGATACCGGTTTGCCGGGGTCGGCGGGTGGAGCTTGGGGGCTGGTGCTGGGGCAGTTGAGCGAATACTGGCTGGGTTTTACGGGCAGTGCCTTGGTGACCTTGGGCATCATGGTGCTCAGCAGTGCCTGGGTGTTTGGTTTTGCCTGGGGCCAGTGGGCGGAGTTGATCGGTGAGCGCATTGACCGTTTGATGCGGGCGCGCGAGCTGCGCAAGGAAATGGAGCAAGACCTGGCCATGGGCCAGCAAGCCTTGCGCGAGCGCGAAATGGTGGCGAACCATTTCCAGCCGGTGGAGCCGATGCTGGATGCAGACATGTTGCTTGCTCCGGAGGGGCAGCTGGATCTTGAACCTGTGCAGGTGCCAGCGCCTAAGCCTGCCATGGTCATTGAGACCCCCGTTGCGCAGGTGCAGCAAAGCGAACGCGTGGTCAAGGAAAAACAAAAGCCCTTGTTCAATGAATTGCCCGACAGCAAGCTGCCGCAGGTGGACCTGCTGGATGCCATGTCTGGCAAGCAAGAGACGGTGTCACCGGAAACCCTGGAGATGACCAGTCGCCTGATCGAGAAAAAACTCTCGGACTTTGGCGTCAAAGTGCGCGTGGTGGCTGCTGCGCCCGGACCGGTGATCACACGCTACGAAATCGAGCCCGACACCGGTGTCAAGGGCTCGCAGATCGTCAACCTGGCCAAGGATCTGGCGCGCTCGCTGTCTCTGGTGTCGATCCGTGTGATCGAAACCATTCCTGGCAAGAACTACATGGCGCTGGAATTGCCCAACGCCAAACGCCAGTCGATCAAGCTCAGCGAAATCCTGGGCTCGCAGGTCTACAACGAAGCCAAGTCCATGCTCACCATGGGGCTGGGCAAGGATATCGTGGGCAACCCGGTGGTGGCAGACCTCGCCAAGATGCCGCACGTACTGGTGGCCGGTACCACGGGTTCGGGCAAGTCGGTGGGTATCAACGCGATGATCCTGTCGTTGCTCTACAAGGCAGAAGCGCGCGATGTACGCCTCTTGATGATCGACCCCAAGATGCTGGAAATGTCGGTGTACGAAGGCATTCCGCATTTGCTGGCGCCGGTCGTTACCGACATGCGGCAGGCTGCGCATGGCTTGAACTGGTGCGTGGCCGAGATGGAGAAACGCTACAAGCTCATGTCAAAAATGGGTGTGCGTAACCTGGCGGGATACAACGCCAAAATTGACGATGCCACGGCTCGCGAAGAGTTCATCTACAACCCTTTCAGTCTGACGCCGGATGATCCGGAGCCGCTCAAGCGGTTGCCGCACATCGTGATCGTTATCGACGAATTGGCTGACTTGATGATGGTGGTGGGCAAGAAGATCGAAGAGCTGATTGCCCGTCTGGCTCAAAAGGCGCGTGCTGCTGGCATTCACCTGATTTTGGCCACCCAGCGTCCCAGCGTCGACGTGATCACCGGTCTGATCAAGGCCAATATCCCCACCCGCATCGCCTTTCAGGTCTCCAGCAAGATCGACAGCCGTACCATTCTGGATCAGATGGGCGCCGAAGCTTTGCTCGGTATGGGGGACATGCTTTATATGCCTTCGGGGACGGGTTTCCCGATCCGAGTGCACGGCGCGTTCGTGAGCGACGACGAAGTGCACCGCGTCGTCGAATACCTTAAAGCACAAGGCGAGCCTGACTACATCGAAGGCGTGCTCGAAGGTGGGACGGTCGATGGTGAAGACAGTCCCTTGGGTGATGGCAGTGAAGGTGGCGAGAAAGACCCGATGTACGACCAGGCGGTCGAAGTTGTGCTCAAGCACCGCAAGGCCAGCATCTCGCTGGTGCAGCGCCACCTCAAGATTGGCTACAACCGCGCTGCGCGTCTGGTGGAAGACATGGAAAACGCGGGCCTGGTCAGCGCCATGAGCGGCAGCGGCCAGCGCGAAATTCTGGTGCCCGACCGGGCGGAGTAAACAGCATGTTCGGACTTCGTCACGGTGTGATGGGTGCGTTGGCCTTGTTGGCATGGACAGCGGCTCAGGCTCAGGCTACGCAATGGCTGGATGAGTACCTGCGCACCGTGCACAGCGGACGAGCGCAGTTTTCTCAGGCCGTCACATCGCCGGCGCGTGCGGGGCAGGCGCCTCGTGTCAAGAACTCCAGCGGGACTTTTGAATTCAAGCGCCCTGGCAAGTTCCGCTTTGTGTATCAACGCCCTTACGAGCAGTGGTTGGTGGCTGATGGCAAAACCCTGTGGCTGTATGACCTGGATTTGCAGCAGGTGACTGCGCGTGCGCAGACGCAGGCTTTGGGCACGTCGCCTGCTGCCTTGTTGACATCGGCGCAGGGTGTCAGCGGTTTGCAAAAAGACTTTGAGCTGCAAGACCAGCCCGATGCCGAGGGTTTGAGCTGGGTGCTGGCCACGCCGCGCGCGGCTGATGCGTCGTTGGCTTCAGTGCGTGCAGGACTGCGTCGCACGGATGCTGGGGTTGAGCTGGTGCGCCTGGATGTGCTTGACCGTTTGGGGCAGCGCTCGGTGCTGACGTTTTCGGCCGGTACCAACAACGTTGATTTGCCAGCCTCGCTGTTCGTGTTCCGTCCTCCAGCTGGGGTGGATGTGATTCGGCCATGACCGATTTGTTTGCCCAAGCGACACCGCACCAGCATTCGCCGTTGGCAGAGGCTTTGCGGCCCAAGATGCTGGATGAAGTGATTGGGCAATCGCACCTCTTGGGTGAAGGCAAACCTTTGCGGTTGGCGTTTCAGTCGGGCAAGCCCCACTCCATGATTTTCTGGGGTCCGCCTGGCGTGGGTAAAACCACCTTGGCCCGGCTGACGGCCACCGCTTTTGACTGTGCCTTCATTGCCTTGTCAGCCGTGTTCTCTGGGGTGAAGGATATCCGCGCGGCGATGGAGCAGGCCCAGCAGAACCAGGCCTTGGGACGGCAGACCATTTTGTTTGTGGACGAAATTCACCGGTTCAACAAATCGCAGCAGGATGCTTTGCTGCCCTATGCTGAAAGTGGTTTGGTGACGTTCATCGGGGCCACCACCGAGAACCCCTCGTTCGAGGTGAATTCAGCCCTGCTGTCGCGGGCGCAGGTGTATGTGCTCAAGTCGTTGACCGACAGCGAGTTGGGAGATCTTCTCAAGCGCGCGCAGGACAAGGCTTTGGCAGGCCTGGCGTTTGAAGACGTAGCCCGAGACACCCTCATCGGTTATGCCGATGGCGATGCCAGAAGGTTTCTGAATCTTCTGGAACAGTGCCAGACGGCGGCGGGTGCGGCAGGCGTGACGCGCATTGATGCTGATTTTGTGCAAAACGCCTTGACCTTGAACAGTCGGCGCTTTGACAAAGGCGGGGACAATTTTTACGACCAGATTTCAGCCCTGCACAAATCGGTGCGTGGCTCGCACCCTGATGCCGCCTTGTACTGGCTCACGCGCATGCTCGATGGCGGTGCTGACCCGCGTTATCTTGCGCGGCGCATTGTGCGCATGGCCTGGGAGGACATTGGCTTGGCTGACCCGCGGGCCATGCAAATTGCCAACGATGCGGCGTTGACGTATGAGCGTTTGGGCAGTCCCGAGGGGGAACTGGCCCTGGGGCAAGCAGTGATTTACCTGGCGATTGCCGCCAAGAGCAATGCGGGCTACAACGCCTACAACCAGGCCCGGGCTTTTGTGAAGCAGGACAAGAGCCGCGAGGTGCCGGTCCATTTGCGCAATGCCCCCACCAAACTCATGAAAGAGCTGGGTCATGGCCATGCTTACCGCTACGCGCATGATGAGCCTCATGCTTATGCGGCTGGCGAAACCTATCTGCCCGATGGCATGGACGAGCCGGGCTGGTATCAGCCAGTGCCGCGTGGGCTTGAAACCAAAATTGCAGACAAGCTGGCATTCTTGCGCCGCCTGGATGAAGAGGCCGACAAGCCGCCGCGTTGAAGCGGTGTGGCCGTCTTAATAGCTGGGCTGAATTTGCCGCGACAGCACTTGGCGCAAGGAAAAACTCGAACGCAGCCGCTGTACACCTGGCAGTTGGGATAAATGGCGGTGTAGTTGTTCGTAATCGCTGGCGTCACGCGCCACCACGCGGACCAAATAGTCGAATTCGCCGCTCATCAACCAACAGGACAGCACCTGTTTGACGCCTGCAATGGCCGCCTCAAAAGCGGACATGGATGCACCATCTTGGCCCCGCAAGGTCACCTCCACAAAGATGTCTTGCTTGTAGCCCAAGCCCGAGGGCGATACGGTGGCGGTGTAGCCCGTGATGATGCCTTCGTCCTCCAGTCGTTTGAGCCTGCGGGCCACTGAGGATGAGGAGGTGGCGCACCGGTCTGACAACTGCGCCAGGGTTTGGCGGCTGTCGTCCTGTACGGCCTGAATCAATTTGACATCTGTTTTATCCATGGTGGTGAATTTTCCCTCATTTTTTGCGATAAAAGGTTAAATTCGCCGATAAATTGGTTTAATCATCGAAATATGAACATATTTTTCGCGATGGCTTCACTACACTCCTCGGATTCCAAAAACAAAGGAGACAAACATGCCTCATGGAGCGTTCGCAACAGCTGCCCTGACGCCAAAGCCAAGCAGGGTAAATACCTGCAGTTTGCGGGCTGACACCTGGCTGACCCCCGTTACAATGCGGGCCACATCGACCCGATCCAGTCAAAGCTGGCGGGTTTTTTGCTAATGGAACGGATGTGGCCCATAAGGCCTTTTTCGAACTGAAGACATCAACCGATGAACTGACCAGGCATGAGCTGGTCGCAACGGAGTTATTCACGCATGGACATCTTGCTTCAACAGATCATCAACGGTCTGGTACTGGGCAGCATGTACGCCTTGGTGGCCTTGGGCTACACCATGGTGTACGGCATCATTAACCTTATCAACTTTGCGCATGGTGAAGTGCTCATGGTCGGCGCGCTGACCAGCTGGAGCGTCATCGGCATGATGCGCGACAGCATGCCTTGGGCACCAGGTTGGGTCATTTTGCTGTTGGCCACACTCATTGCCTGTGTGGTGGCCGCAAGTTTGAACTTCACGATCGAAAAGGTGGCTTACCGCCCCTTGCGCAACAGCCCCAAGCTGTCGACGCTGATCACGGCGATTGGCATGAGTATCTTGCTGCAAACCGTGGCCATGATCATCTGGAAGCCTAACTACAAGGCTTACCCCGCACTGCTGCCCACCGATCCCATTGCGATTGGTGGCGCAGTGATCACACCGACACAAATCATGATTCTGGGCGTGACGGCAATTTCGCTGGCGGTGCTGATGTGGCTGGTCAACGCCACACGTCTGGGGCGCGCCATGCGTGCCACGGCAGAGAACCCGCGTGTGGCAGCCCTGATGGGGGTCAAGCCCGACATGGTGATTTCTGCCACCTTCATCATTGGCGCTGTCCTGGCTGCCATTGCGGGCGTGATGTTTGCGTCCAACTACGGTACGGCGCAACACGCCATGGGCTTCATTCCGGGCCTGAAGGCTTTCACCGCTGCCGTGTTTGGCGGCATTGGCAATTTGTCCGGCGCAGTGGTTGGCGGCATTTTGCTGGGCCTGATCGAGTCGATTGGCTCGGGCTACCTGGGCCAGCTCACAGGGGGTGTGCTGGGCAGCCAGTACACCGACATTCTGGCCTTCATTGTGCTCATCATCATCCTGACGCTGCGTCCGTCTGGCTTGATGGGTGAACGCGTGGCCGACCGCGCTTGATTGACAAGGAGCACTGAACATGAAAATCAACGCTTCTTCCAAAAACGTGCTGCTGGTCATCGTGCTGGCACTGATGTTGCCGCTGGTGCTGCAGAACTTTGGCAACGCCTGGGTGCGCATTGCCGACATGGCGCTGCTCTACACCTTGCTGGCGCTGGGGCTGAACATTGTGGTGGGCTACGCCGGTCTGCTGGATCTGGGTTATGTGGCTTTCTTTGCAGTGGGTGCGTACATGTACGCGCTCCTGTCATCTCCACACTTGATTGACACTTTCCCCGCCATTGCAGCCATGTTCCCGGAGGGCATGCACATGCCCTTGTGGCTGATCATCCCGGTGGGGGCAGGGCTTGCAGGCTTGTTTGGCATGCTGCTGGGTGCGCCAACGCTCAAGCTGCGTGGCGATTATCTGGCCATCGTGACGTTGGGTTTCGGTGAGATCATTCGCGTGTTCATGAACAACCTGGACCAGCCGGTGAACATCACCAACGGGCCCAAGGGCATCGACATGATCGACTCGATCCACTTCTTTGGCTTCAGCCTGAGCAAGCGACTGACCATTGGCGAGTTCGACATTCCTTCGGTGACGCTGTACTACTACTTGTTCCTGGTGCTGGTGCTGTTGAGCGTTCTGGTTTCGCACCGGCTGGAAAATTCGCGTATCGGGCGTGCCTGGATGGCAATTCGTGAAGACGAAATTGCGGCCAAGGCCATGGGCCTGAACACGCGTAACCTCAAGCTGATGGCCTTCGGCATGGGGGCCACTTTTGGGGGTGTTTCCGGAGCCATGTTTGCCGGCTTCCAGGGCTTTGTGTCGCCCGAGTCCTTCAGCCTGATGGAGTCGGTCATGATCGTGGCCATGGTCGTTTTGGGTGGTCTGGGCCACTTGCCCGGCGTCATCTTGGGTGCCGTGCTCCTGTCTGCCCTGCCCGAAGTGCTGCGTTACATCGCGGGTCCTTTGCAGGAGATGACGGATGGTCGCCTGGATGCGGCCATCTTGCGTCAGCTGTTGATTGCGCTGGCCATGATTGTGGTCATGCTGCTGCGTCCGCGTGGTTTGTGGCCAGCGCCCGAGCATGGCAAAAACCTGCGCAAGAGCCATAAGTGAGGGGCACACCATGAAAAAAGATGTTGTATTGAAAGTGGCAGGTGTCTCCAAACGTTTTGGTGGTCTGCAAGCCTTGTCCGATGTGGGCATCACCATTGAGCGCGGTCAGGTTTATGGCCTGATTGGCCCCAACGGCGCGGGCAAGACCACGTTCTTCAACGTGATCACCGGTCTGTACACGCCAGACGGTGGTACGTTCGAACTCGCCGGGCATGCTTATGAGCCCACGGCCGTGCACACCGTGGCCAAGGCCGGCATTGCGCGTACCTTCCAGAACATTCGTTTGTTTGCCGACATGACGGCGCTGGAAAACGTGATGGTGGGCCGTCACATCCGGACGAATTCCGGTTTGTTGGGCGCCATTTTTCATACCCCCGGCTTCAAGCGTGAGGAAGCGGAAATTGCCGAGCGCGCCCACGAGTTGCTGGACTATGTGGGTATTGGCAAATACGCCAACTACAAGGCGCGCACGCTGTCCTACGGCGACCAACGTCGTCTGGAAATCGCCCGCGCTCTGGCCACCGACCCGCAGCTGATCGCGCTGGACGAGCCTGCTGCCGGCATGAACGCCACCGAAAAAGTGCAGCTGCGCGAACTGATCGACCAGATCCGCTCGGACAACCGCACCATCTTGCTGATCGAGCACGACGTCAAACTCGTCATGGGCCTGTGCGACCGCGTGACGGTGCTCGACTATGGCAAACAGATTGCCGAAGGTACGCCTGCCGACGTGCAGAAAAACGAAAAAGTGATTGAAGCCTATTTGGGCACCGGAGGACACTGACATGGCCAATACGCTATTGAAAGTCAAAGGCCTGAAAGTGGCTTATGGCGGCATCCAGGCCGTCAAGGGTGTGGACATGGAAGTCCACGAAGGCGAACTGGTGTCCTTGATCGGCTCCAACGGCGCAGGCAAGACCACGTCCATGAAGGCCATCACCGGCACCTTGCCCATGCAAGGCGGCGACATCGAGTACCTGGGCAAGAGCATCAAAGGCCAGGGCCCATGGGATCTGGTCAAACAAGGTCTGGCCATGGTGCCCGAAGGCCGTGGTGTGTTCACCCGCATGACGATTGTCGAGAACCTGCAGATGGGTGCCTACATTCGTCATGACAGCACCGCCATTGCCGATGACATGGAAAAGATGTTTCACATCTTCCCGCGTCTGCGCGAGCGCAAGGACCAGCTGGCCGGCACCATGTCCGGTGGTGAACAGCAAATGCTGGCCATGGCCCGTGCGCTGATGAGTCGCCCCAAGGTGCTGTTGCTCGACGAGCCCTCCATGGGCCTGTCGCCCATCATGGTGGACAAGATCTTTGAGGTGGTCAAAGACGTGTACGCCCAGGGCGTGACGGTGTTGCTGGTGGAGCAAAACGCCAGCCGTGCTCTGGCCCTGGCCGACCGCGGCTATGTGATGGACTCCGGCCTCATCACCATGACCGGTGCTGGTAAAGACATGCTCGAAGACCCCAAAGTGCGCGCCGCCTATCTGGGCGAATAAGCTTTCGCCTGATGCAAGAAAAACGCCCGGCATGCCGGGCGTTTTTCTTTGGCTGGTCGAGCAGATCAGGCTTTGGCTTTATCGGCCTCGGAGGTGAACGAGTCAGCGTAAAACTCTTCTGCGGGCAGTTTGCCTTGCGCCACATATTCGCGCTGGGCAGACTCCACCACGATGGGGGCTCCACAGGCGTACACCTGATGGCCCGACAGGTCCGGGTGGTCTTGCAGCACGGCCTGGTGCACGAAGCCGGTGCGGCCCGTCCAGTTGTCCTCGGCTTCGGCGTTGGAGATCACGGGCACAAACTTCAGGTTAGGCATGGCCGCGCATTGCGCCTGCACCCAGTCGGCCATGTACAGGTCAGCCGGGCGGCGGCCGCCCCAGTACAGGGTGGCGCTGCGCTGGCTCCCAATGTGCTGCATGTGCTCAATCAGCGCTTTGATGGGAGCAAAGCCTGTGCCGGAGGCCAGCAGGATCATGGGCTTGTCGGAATCTTCACGCAGGTAGAAGCTGCCATACGGCCCCTCGGCGCGCAGGATGTCTTTTTCTTTCATGGTGGAGAACACCGGATCGGTGAATTTGCCACCGGGCATGTGGCGAATGTGCAGCTCCACTTGCGGAGGAGATACCTCCAGCGTATGTGGTGCGTTGGCCATGCTGTAGCTGCGGCGCGAGTTGTCGCGCAGGATGAACTCGATGTACTGGCCCGCACGGAACTTCATGGGTTCGCTGGCTGGCAGCTGGACCTTGAGCACCATGACGTCGTGAGACTTTTTCTCCAGGCTGGCCACACGCACTGGCATTTTTTTGACGGGCAGACCGCCTTCCTCGGTCACTTGTTTGGATTCGAGCACCACATCGCTTTGCGCAGTGGCGCAGCAGGTCAGGATCAGGCCTTGCGCTTCTTCGTCGGCCGAGAGAGCTTTGTCCTGGTGAGGGCCGTGCACCACGGTGCCCGACACCTTTTTGCACTTGCATGAGCCGCAGGCGCCGTCTTTGCAGCCATAGGGCAGGCCAATGCCTTGGCGGATGCCCGCGGTCAGCAGGGTTTCGTTGTCTTCAGCGGAAAAACGGCGGCCACTGGGCTCGACGGTGATTTGAAAGCTCATGTTTTAGGTATCCTTGCAGGGTTGTTGAACCCGGAATCCTCAATTTTGCCCTCAAATCAGACTCCCTTAGGTGCCTTGCCCTCACGTTTTCGTCGTCAACGAGTGCTGATCGTTGGCTGTGGCGATGTAGGGCTGCGTACAGCGGGCGTTTTGGGTGCGCCCACTTCGCAACGCGTGCGTCTGCTGGCGCTCACCTCCAGCCCCGAGCGCGTACGCTTGCTGCGTGCTTGCGGGTTAACGCCTTTGGTGGGTGATCTGGATGAGCCGGCCAGTCTGGCTCGCCTGGCTGGCGTGGCACACCGTGTGGTGCACCTGGCCCCGCCGGATGCCGAGCGTCGCAAAACCGGTGAGACGGACCCACGCACCCGCAACCTGATGCGTGCGCTGCGCAAACGCACATTGCCGCAGTCGCTGGTGTATGCGTCCACCACGGGCGTGTACGGCGACTGCCAAGGCGAGAGGGTCAGCGAGACACGCACGGTGCAACCACACACGCCTCGCGCCATGCGCCGCGTGGATGCCGAAGCCTGGGTGCGCTTGTTTGGGCGCAGTGGATCGGTGACCAGCATCTTGCGCGTGCCCGGCATTTACGCTCAAGACCGCGAAGGGGGGACGCCGCGTGAACGGCTGATCAAGCGCACACCCGTGCTGCAGCCGCAAGACGATGTGTACACCAACCACATCCACGCCAACGATCTTGCGCGTGCCTGCATGCTGGCCCTGTGGCGCGGGAAGCCGCAACGTACCTTCAATGTGTGCGACGACACCGACCTGAAGATGGGCGACTACTTTGACCTGGCTGCCGACCTCATGGGCTTGCAGCGCCCACCCCGTATGGCGCGCAGCGAGGCCGACCAGTCTCTGCCTTTGATGCTGCTGAGCTTCATGAACGAGTCAAGACGCCTGGACAACGGCCGATTGAAACGCGAGCTGCGCCTGAAACTGAATTACCCGCATGTGCGCGATGGCCTGGCGCTGCAAAAGCAGTTGCTTTAAATGACTGGCTGAGCGTTCATGAACATCTCATAAAGCAATCAAGGCACCTCGTGGCCATTGGCGAGTTCGTATAACTCAAACCAGGTTTGGCGGTCCATGGGTACCTTCAGCGCCTGGGCAAAGGCGCCAATGCGCTCCAGCTGGTTGCTGCCCATCACCGGCAACACGCCCACCGGGTGGTGCATGAGCCAGGCCATGGCCACGGCGGTGGTGTCGGTGCCGCTGGCTTGTGCCAGCGCGGCCAGCTTGGGCGCCAAACGCGCCGCGGCAGTGCCGGTCTGCGCGGCCTGGCTGTGCAATCGCCCGCCACCCAAGGGCGACCAGGCCATCACCGGCATGTGGTGCTGCTGCGCGTGCGCGATTTGCCCGTTGATGAAGGGCGCGGTGTGCAGCAGGCTCAGCTCGATCTGGTTGGTCTGCAGCTGGTGCTCCATGCGCGACTGCAGCAGGTCCACGTCCCAGGGCATGAAGTTCGACACACCCACAGCGCGCACCTTGCCGCTGTCGATCAGACCGTCCAGGCAGGCGCCCAGCGCGGTGGCGTCGCACAGCGGGTCGGGGCGGTGAATCAGCAGCAGGTCGATCACGTCCACACCGATGCGCTGCAGCGAGCGGTCCACACTGGCGGTGATGTGCGCCGGTGAGGTGTCGTAGTGCTTCACCCGCGTGCTGGGCCACTGCTGCGACAGCAGCATGATGTCGGTTTTGGTGACGATCTCGATCTGATCGCGCAGCGCCGGGCGGGCCTTGATGGCCTCGCCAAACAGCGCTTCGCAGCGGTAGTCACCGTAGATGTCGGCGTGGTCAAAGGTGGTGATGCCTTGGGCCAGACAAGCGTCGATGCGCGCCAGGTTGGCGTTGACGCTGGTGTCGCTGGCTTCAGACAGGCGCCAGACGCCGTAGGCCATTTGGCTGAGTTGGCGACCGTTGGGTAGGGTAATGCGGTTCATGGCAAGAGCATCGCAGAGAAAGTTGGGGTGCAGTCTTGCATCAAAAAAGGCCTCTCAAAGAGAGGCCTTTTGATCATGAACTGAATCTTGACTCAGTCTCAAGTGGTGCCCGGGGCCGGAATCGAACCGGCACGCCTTGCGGCGGGGGATTTTGAGTCCCCTGCGTCTACCAATTTCACCACCCGGGCAGGGTTCTGTGTGAAGGGCCAAATTATGGCACATTAACACCATGATTTATCCCACCATTGAAGATGCCATTGGCAAAACACCGCTGGTCGCTCTGCAGCGCTTGGGCGCTGAAGTCTGGCAGCCCCGACGCAATGTGATTTTGGGCAAGCTCGAGGGCAACAACCCGGCCGGTTCGGTCAAGGACAGGCCTGCCTTGTCAATGATTCGACGCGCCGAAGAGCGCGGCGAGATCAAGCCGGGCGACACCCTGATTGAGGCCACTTCTGGCAACACCGGCATTGCGCTGGCCATGGCTGCAGCCATCAAGGGATACCGCATGATTTTGATCATGCCCGAGGACCTGTCGATCGAGCGTGCGCAGACCATGAAGGCCTTTGGCGCTGAGCTGATCCTCACGCCCAAGAGCGGCGGCATGGAGTACGCACGCGATCTGGCAGACGAGCTGGTGGCCCAAGGCAAGGGCCGCGTGCTGGACCAGTTCGCCAACCCGGACAACCCGCGTATTCACTACGAAACCACCGGTCCCGAAATTTGGGACCAAACGGGAGGCCGCATCACCCACTTCGTGAGCGCCATGGGCACCACCGGCACCATCACCGGCGTTTCGCGATTCCTCAAGGGAAAGAACCCGGCTATTCGCATCATCGGTGCGCAGCCTAGCGAAGGCTCGCGTATTCCCGGCATTCGCAAGTGGCCGCAGGAATACTTGCCCAAAATTTACGACCCCAGTGGCGTGGACGAGCTGGTGTATGTGTCGCAAGACGATGCCGAGGACATGTGCCGCGACCTGGCCCGCAAGGAGGGCATTTTTGCGGGCATCTCAGCGGCGGGTGCCTGCTGGGTGGCGCAGCAAATTGCCAAGACGGTAGAGGACGCTACCATTGTGTTTGTGGTGTGTGACCGGGGTGACCGCTATTTGTCCACAGGCGTGTTCCCGGCCTGAAAGCCCTCGTGAGCGAATTCAAGTTTTGCCCGCAGTGCGCCACGCCTTTGCAGTGGCTCAGCCAGCTCGAAGACGGTGGCGAAAAGCTGCGTCTGCGTTGCCCGGCGTGCGACTTCACGCATTGGAACAATCCAACGCCGGTGCTGGCCGCCATCGTGCAGGTGGGCGACAAGGTGCTGCTGGCACGCAATGCGGCCTGGCCGGGCAGGCGCTTTGCCTTGATCACCGGTTTCATGGAGGCGGGGGAAACGCCAGAGCAGGGCATCACCCGCGAGATCAAGGAAGAAACCCAGCTCGATGTGTTGTCGCTGAAGCTGGTGGGGGCGTATGACTTTCAGCGCATGAACCAGGTCATCATTGCCTACCATGCGCTGGCGCAAGGCACCGTGAGCCTCTCGCCCGAGTTGCTGGAATACAAGATGTTTGACCTCGACGAGCTCATTTGCTGGCCTGCAGGTACCGGCTATGCGCTGGGCGACTGGCTCAAAACACAGGGGCGTGAACCGCGCTTCATGAGTTGGGAAGAGCGCGAGCAGTTTGAGCGCGAAAAAAACGAGATGGAGAAGTGATGCAGATCGACAAGGAAATTGACACCAGCGGGCTCAACTGCCCCTTGCCCATTTTGCGCGCCAAAAAAGCGCTCAGCGAAATGCAAAGCGGGCAGGTGCTCAAAGTGATCGCCACCGACCCCGGCGCCTGGCGCGACTTTGAGGCCTTTGCCCGTCAGACCGGCAACACCTTGCTGCAGCAGGAAAAAACCGAAGACCAGTTTCTGTTCTGGCTCTCGCGCCGCTGAGGCCTACTCTTAGAACTTGAGGCTTTGAAGGTACTGGCGGAAGGATTCGCCCACTTGCGGGTGTTGCAAGGCCAGCTCTACTGTGGCTTCCAGGAAGCCTTCTTTGCTGCCGCAGTCGTAACGTTTGCCGGCGTATTGGAAGGCATACACCGCCTCGCGCCGCATCAGGCGTGCAATCGCGTCGGTCAGCTGAATCTCGCCACCCACGCCCGTGGTTTGCTGGCGGATCTCATCAAAAATGCCAGGGGTGAGGATGTAGCGTCCGGCCACACCCATGCGTGAGGGGGCTTTCTCGGGGCTGGGTTTTTCCACAATCTGTTCGACGCGGATCATTTGCTTGCCAGCCGACTCGCCGGCCACGATGCCATAGCGGCGCACCTGGTCTTGCGGTACTTCCTGCACCGCCAGAATCGAGCGACCTTGCTGCGCATGGGCGCGCACCATCTGGCTCATCACGCCATCCTGCCCGCTGGGGCCGACCATCAAATCGTCGGCCAGCAGCACGGCAAAAGGCTCGTTGCCCACCAAGGGCTCGGCACACAACACCGCGTGGCCCAGACCCAGCATGCGGTTCTGGCGCACATAGGCGCAGACCATGTCGTCAGGCTGCACCGAACGCACCAGGGCCAGCAGCTCGTTTTTCTGCGCTTGTTCGAGTTCGGTTTCCAGTTCGTAGGCGGTGTCGAAGTGGTCTTCAATCGCGCGCTTGCTGCGCCCGGTCACAAAAATCATGTGACGGATGCCAGCGGCATAGGCCTCTTCGACCGCGTACTGGATCAGTGGCTTGTCCACTACGGGCAGCATTTCCTTGGGGGCGGCTTTGGTGGCAGGCAAGAAGCGCGTACCGAGGCCAGCAACCGGAAACACAGCTTTGCGAATGGTTTGAGACATGCGACCGATCCTTTATTGAAACTGGAATATTGTCACCCCAAACGGGCCAGCTGCTCTTTGACTTTGCCCAACGTGGCGGTGAAGTCGGCCACGCGCTTTTTCTCCTGCTCGATCACCGCTGGCGGCGCCTTGGCCACAAAGGCTTCGTTGGACAGCTTGGCGTTGGCTTTGGTGATTTCGCCTTCCAGGCGAGCCACTTCCTTGGACAGGCGCACCTTTTCAGCGGCCACGTCAATTTCCATGAACAGGCACAGGCGGGCTTCGCCCACAACGGCCACCGGTGCAGCTTGCGCGGCAGCGGCCCAGTCGGCCTCGTTGTCGAAGACCTTGACCTCGCTGAGCTTGGCCAGTGCTTGCAACACCGGGGCAGCGCTTTGCATGAAGGCGGTGTCGCCCAGCACATACATAGGCATGCGGGTAGCAGGCGAAACGTTCATTTCGCCGCGCAGGTTGCGGCAGGCGTCCACCAGGGTCTTGAGCTTGGCGACATGGGCTTCGGCCTGCTCGTCAATGCGTTCGGGCTGGCTGACCGGGTAAGCGGCAATGCTGACGGACTCACCTGCGCGACCTGCGACGGGCGCGACCTTTTGCCACAGCTCTTCGGTGATGAAGGGGATGATGGGGTGAGCCAGACGCTGGATGGTCTCCAGCGTGCGGATCAGCGTGCGGCGGGTGCCGCGCTGCTGGGCTGGGTTGCCGGTGTTGATCTGAACTTTGGCAATTTCGAGGTACCAGTCGCAGAACTCGTTCCACACGAAGTCGTAAATCGTGTTGGCCACGTTGTCGAGGCGGTACTCGGCAAAGCCCTTGGCCACTTCGGCTTCGATGCGTTGCAGGGCCGAGACAATCCAGCGGTCGGCCTGGCTAAATTCCAGGTAGCCACCAGGCAGGCACTCGGCCGCGCTGTGTTCTTTCAGACCGCAGTCCTGGCCTTCGCAGTTCATCAGCACAAAGCGCGTCGCGTTCCACAGCTTGTTGCAGAAGTTGCGGTAACCCTCGCAGCGCTTGCTGTCGAAGTTGATCGAGCGGCCCAGCGTGGCCAGCGCGGCAAACGTGAAGCGCAGCGCGTCTGCCCCGTAGGCTGGAATGCCTTCGGGGAATTCCTTTTCAGTTTGCTTGCGGACCTTGGGCGCGGTCTCGGGCTTGCGCAGGCCCTGGGTGCGTTTTTCGAGTAGGGGTTCCAGGGTGATGCCGTCGATCAGGTCCACGGGGTCGAGCACATTACCCTCGGACTTGCTCATCTTCTTGCCTTGCGCGTCGAGCACCAGGCCGTGGATGTAGACGTGCTTGAACGGGACGCGACCGGTGAAGTGCGTGGTCATCATGATCATGCGGGCGACCCAGAAGAAGATGATGTCGTAGCCGGTGACCAGCACGCTGCTGGGTAAGTACAGGTCGTAGTCCGTGGTGCCTGTGCCTTCGGGGCCGCTGGCGAGGGTGCCGGAACTGGCCTTGCTCCCACTCGCTTCGCTCGCAATGTCGCTGCGTCCAGTCCCGTCACCCTCGCCAGCTACGGGCCAGCCCATGGTGCTGAAAGGCACGAGGGCTGATGAGTACCAGGTGTCGAGTACGTCTTCATCGCGCTTCAATGTTTTGCCGGCACCGGCTTTCGCTTGCGCTTCGGCTTCGTTTCGGGCGACGTACACATTGCCGTCTTCGTCGTACCAGGCCGGGATCTGGTGGCCCCACCACAGCTGGCGCGAGATGCACCAGTCCTGGATGTTGTTCATCCACTGGTTGTAGGTGTTCACCCAGTTCTCGGGCACGAAAGACACCTGGCCGCTTTGCACGGCGTCGATGGCTTTTTGGGCAATGCTCTTACCGGTGGCGTCGCCTTGGCCCACTTGGTTCATGGCGACGAACCACTGGTCGGTCAGCATGGGCTCGATCACCTGGCCGGTGCGGGCGCAGCGCGGCACCATGAGCTTGTGCTTTTTGACTTCGACCAGCTGGCCGGCGGCTTCGAGGTCAGCGACGACGGCCTTGCGGGCCACGAAGCGGTCGAGGCCACGGTACTTTTCGGGTGCGTTGTCGTTGACGGTGGCGTCCAGGTTGAGCACGCAGATCATGTCCAGCTTGTGGCGCTGGCCCACCGCATAGTCGTTGGTGTCGTGTGCGGGTGTGACCTTGACCACGCCCGTACCGAAGGCCTTGTCCACATACTCGTCGGCAATCACAGGGATGGTGCGGCCGCACAGGGGCAGGTTGACTTGCTTGCCGATCAGGTGTTTGTAGCGCTCGTCCTCGGGGTGCACCATCACGGCCACGTCGCCCAGCAGGGTCTCGGGTCGGGTGGTGGCCACGGTCAGGCTGCCGGATCCATCGGCCAAGTCGTAGCGGATGTGCCACATCGAGCCGTCTTCTTCCTCGCTCTCGACTTCGAGGTCGGACACCGCGCTCATCAGCACCGGATCCCAGTTCACCAGGCGTTTGCCACGGTAGATCAGGCCCTGCTCGTACAGCTTCACAAAGGTCTCGGTCACCACCTTGGAGAGCTTGTCGTCCATGGTGAAGTACTCGCGGCTCCAGTCCACGCTGTCGCCCATGCGGCGCATCTGCTGGGTGATGGTGTTGCCGGACTGCTCTTTCCACTCCCAGACCTTGCTCACAAAGTTTTTGCGGGCCTCGGCTGGTGTGGGGCCCATGTCGTGGCGGCTGATGCCCTGGCCTTGCAGCTGGCGCTCCACCACGATCTGCGTGGCGATGCCCGCGTGGTCGGTGCCGGGAATCCAGGCGGTGTTGAAGCCCATCATGCGGTGGTAGCGCGTGAGCGAGTCCATGATGGTCTGGTTGAAGGCGTGGCCCATGTGCAGCGTGCCGGTCACGTTGGGTGGCGGCAGCTGGATGGCGAAATTCTTGCCAGCGGCGGCGGCCTGTTCGTCCGCTTGCGAGGTGCCACGGAAACCGGCCACACCGTAGCCGCGCTTTTCCCACTCGGGGCCCCAATGGGCTTCGAGGGCAGCGGGTTCAAAAGACTTGGACAGGCTCTCCAGGCCGGGCTGTTGGACTGGGGTGGCAGGCGTGGTGCTCATGGTGGGTAAAGATCAGACGGGAAACCCGGGATTTTACCGGCCGGCTCTGGCAAACTCGAGGCCTAACCAGGTTCAAAGCAAAAGCAGGAGAAAGCCATGACGACACTCAAAGGATCACGCACAGAGCAGGCTTTGCGCGATGCGTTTGCCTGGGAGTCGCAGGCCAACCGCCGCTATGTGTATTTTGCCAACCAGGCCGAAGAGGAGGGGCATGCCGATCTGGCCGCCTTGTTTCGCTCTTCTGCCCAGGGCGAGACGGGCCACGCCATGGGGCACCTGGAGTTTTTGCAACAGGTGGGCGACCCGGTCACTGGCCTGCCCATAGGCAACACCTTGCACAACCTCGCTTCTGCCCTGCACAGCGAGATCCGCGAGTCCACCGAGATGTATCCCGCCATGGCCAAGGTGGCCCGCGAAGAGGGCTTTAACGATGTGGCCGACTGGTTCGAGACCCTGGCCAAGGCCGAGCAGTCCCACGCCCAGCGCTACACAAAAGCCATCGAAAGCCTGAAGCAGGACTGAGCGCAGCCTGGTTCAGCGCATGCCGATGCGTGCGTCCGGGCCAAACACGGCAGCCGCCTCTTTGGGCAGGCAGCGCCAGTATTGGCCCACGGCCTGCACCTGACCTTTCAATTCGGCCGCCGCATGCCAACCCCAGCGCGGGTTGTACAAAAACGGGCGTGCCAAAGCCACCAGGTCGGCATCGCCGCGCTGCAAAATGGCTTCAGCTTGCTGGGCACCCGTGATCATGCCCACGGCCATGGTCGGCAAGCCGGCCGCGGCCTTGACGGCTTTGGCCAGCGGTACCTGGTACTCGGGACCTAACGGGATTTTTTGCAGGGGCGAGACACCGGCAGAAGAAATGTGCACAAACTGCGCGCCCGCGGCCTTGAGGCGGCGGCTCAGCTCGCTGGTTTGCTCCACGTCCCAGCCGCCTTCGACCCAGTCGGTGGCTGAAATGCGCACACCCAGCACGCCATCAAACACCTGGCGTACACGGCCAAACACATTCATCACAAAACGGATGCGGTTGTCAAAACTGCCGCCGTAAGCGTCCTGGCGATGGTTGGCCAGGGGCGAGAGGAACTGGTGCATCAAGTAGCCGTGGGCGGCGTGCAGCTCAATGGCTTCAATACCCATGGCCTGGGCACGTTGGGCGGCGTCTACAAAGTCCTGTTCAATGCGTTTGATGTCTTGCAGCGAAAGTGCTTGCGGCGGTGCCTCTTGCGGCAAATGCGGCAGGGAGCTGGGCCCCCAAGTGGGCCATCCGCCTTCTCCAGGCGACAGCAGCATGCCGCCGCGCCAAGGCACTTCGCTGGAGGCTTTGCGCCCCGCATGGCCCAGCTGGACACAGACCGGCATGTGAGGAGCCAGGGCACGCGCACGATGCAAATGGTCTTTCAAGGCCATGGCGGTTTCGTCGTCCCACAAGCCCAGGCAGCCGGGGCTGATCCGGCCTTCGGGCGAGACTGCGGTGGCTTCGAGGGTGAGCAAGCCAGCGCCGCTGTTGAGCAGATTGGCCCAATGAAACAGGTGCCAGTCGGTGGCTTGGCCATCGCGCGCCGAATACTGGCACATGGGCGCAATCACGATGCGGTTGGGCAGGGTCAGGGACCCGGCGGGGGTTTCAAAAGTGAAGGGGGTAAACAGCAGGCTCATGGCGATATCTTAGGTGGCGTGCAGACTTTATCGGTCGTTTGTGTGACAGAGGTGGGCCAGACGCCCCAATGGGTGTCCAGCGGGGCAAACACCTGCAGGGCTTGGCCAGAGACGGGGTGCGCCATCTCCAGCTGCAGCGCGTGCAACCACAGCCGTTGCAGGCCCAGGTGCGCAGCCACCGCCCGGTTGAGCGGGCCTTTGCCATGGGTGGCGTCGCCCATGATGGGGTGGGCGATGTGCTTGGCGTGTCGGCGCAGCTGGTGGCGGCGGCCCGTGAGGGGGCGCAGCTCCACTTCGGCCCAGCGCAAGCTTGGAAAAGCACCTTGGGCGATGGGGAGCTCGCCCCGGCGCAGGGTGCGCAGGCGGGTTTGTGCGGTTTGCACTTCTTCGCGCTGACTGCGCATGTCGTCGGGCATGCGTTTGAGAGGGTGGTCGATGAACAGCTCGTCGACCGGCCAGCCGCGCACCATGGCGCGGTAGGTTTTGTGCAGTCCCTCGCCGCTTTCAAAGGCCTGACCCAGGGTGCGGGCCACGTCGGCATTCAGCGCAAACACCAGGACCCCGCTGGTGCCTTTGTCCAGCCGGTGCACGGGCCAGACCCTCTGGCTGATCTGGTCGCGCAAGGTTTGAAGCACAAAGCGCGATTCCCCCTTGTCCAGCGGGGTACGATGCACCAGCCAGCCGGGCGGTTTGTTCACGACGGCGAGATAATCGTCCAGGTAAAGGATATCGAGCATGTTGTTCTTATTGTCACCCGCCAAATCGCTGGACTACGAAACGCCCGTGGGCGCGACACACCCGGATTTGCCGCACACACTGCCGCACTTTGCCGGGCAGGCGGCTGAGTTGATCGAGGTGTTGCGCCCCTATTCGCCGCAGCAGATTGCCGAGTTGATGGACCTGAGTGATGCGCTGTCGGTGCTGAACGTGGCGCGCTACGAGGCCTGGCGCCCGAAATTCACCGCCAAAAATGCCAAGCAGGCGGTGCTGGCTTTCAATGGCGATGTGTACGAAGGCCTGGACGCCAAAACCTTGAGCGCCAAGCAGCTGGACTGGGCGCAGGACCATGTCTGCATTCTCAGTGGCCTGTACGGTGTGCTGCGCCCGCTGGACTGGATGCAGCCCTATCGACTGGAAATGGGCACGTCCCTGAAAAACCCCAAGGGCAACAACCTCTACAAATTCTGGGGCTCGCAGATTGCTGAGTATTTGAATGAGCGCCTGGCCAAGGACAAGCGCCCAGTCATCATCAACCTGGCTTCGCAGGAGTATTTCAAGTCGGTGGACCGTAAAACGCTGCAGGCCCGTGTGGTCGAGTGCGTGTTTGAAGACTACAAGGGCGGCAAGTACAAGGTCATCAGTTTCAACGCCAAGCGTGCGCGCGGCCTGATGGCGCGTTGGGCCATCACGCACAAAGCCAGCCAACCCGAAGACTTGCTCGCGTTTGACAGCGAAGGCTACGCCTTCGATAAAGCCGCATCCGAAGCGGACCGCCTGGTGTTCCGCCGCAAACAGGACTGATATGCACAACAATTCCCCCGAACAATCGCAACTGGGCAAAACCAGCAGCTATGTGGACCAGTACGATGCCAGTCTGCTGTTCCCGATTCCTCGTCAAACCAAGCGTGATGAAATCGGTGTAACGGGTCGGCCGGTGTTTTTGGGTGCTGATTTGTGGACCGCGTTTGAAGTGTCCTGGCTCAACACCAAGGGCAAGCCACAGGTGGCCATTGCGCACTTCACCATTCCGGCTGAGAGTACGCACATCGTCGAGAGCAAGTCCTTCAAGCTCTACCTCAACAGCTTCAACAACACACGTTTTGAATCGCACGATGAAGTCAAGGCGCGATTGCGTACCGACATCAGCGCCGCCATCTGGCACGGCAGTGCCGTCATGGCCAGCGCGGGCGTGAAGCTGCTCTTGCCTGAGCAGTTTGACGCTGAGCCGGTGCATGAACTTGACGGCCTGAATCTGGACAGACTGGATGTGGAGTGCACCCGCTACCAGCCTGCACCCGACTTGCTGACCACCAACACTGCTGAAGCTCCAGTGACCGAAACGCTGGTGAGCCACCTGCTCAAGAGCAATTGCCTGGTGACGGGGCAGCCCGACTGGGGCAGTGTGCAGATCAGCTACAGCGGCCACCAAATCGACCAGGCCGGGCTGCTGCAATACATCGTGAGTTTCCGCAACCACAACGAATTCCACGAGCAGTGCGTGGAGCGCATATTCATGGATATCTGGACCCGCTGCAAACCTACGCAGCTGACGGTGTACGCACGTTACACGCGCCGCGGCGGGCTGGACATCAACCCCTGGCGCAGCAGCGCACCTGCGACGTTGCCACCGAATGTACGCACGGCGCGGCAGTGATCCAGCACCGATGAACGACATTCGTTCGCTGGCCAGTCGGCTCAACCAGGACTGTGCTTGTTACTCGCTTGACATGGACAAGCTGCGGCAGTCCTTGCGGGTCGACTCGGTGTTGTCAGCGTGGTGGCCACACTGGCAAAGTACCCATGCACATCTGTTTTCCGGCACGGGTCTGTTCGTCAGTCAGCACCAGCTGCAGGACATGCAGGAGGCGGTGCGGGTTTTGCACCAAGTGATGGTTTCGCCAGCTTGGCGTGTGCATGCATGGGCGCAGGCTCCCGAGGTGGCACGTACCGAACGGGGGCCGCAGGGAGTTTTCATGGGCTACGACTTTCATCTGACCGAGTCCGGCCCCAAGCTCATTGAGATCAATACCAACGCTGGTGGTGCCATGTTGAGTTTGGCCCTCACGCGGGCACAGCGGGCCTGCTGTGACGCAGCCAGTGACTGGTTGAACCCGGCAACCGATGTGGGTTCGCTGGAGCGGCGCTGGGTGGACATGTTTGCGCAGGAGTGGAGTCTGCAACGTCCAGGGCAGGCATTTCTGCCGCCATCAGGAGAGATCCGGACGCTGGCCATCGTTGACGAAGACCCGTCGCGGCAATACCTTTATCCGGAATTTTTGTTGTTCCAGGACTTGTTTCGGCAAGCAGGCGTGCAAGCGCTGGTGCTGGCACCGCATGAGTTGAACTGGGCCGAGGGCCATTTGCAGCACCAGGGGCGCAACGTTGACATGGTGTACCTGCGTTTGACCGATTTTTATCTGGAGGCGCCCGAACATGCCGCATTGCGTCAGGCCTGGCAGGCCGGTGCCAGCGTGTTCACGCCCAACCCCGAGATCCATGCCCTGCATGCCCACAAGCGACACTTGGTGGCGTTGGGCGATGCCGGATTTTGCGCCGGGTTGGGGTGTACAGCATCTGATCTGGCCGTGCTGCAACGGACGGTGCCACCTGCACAGCTGCTGACGCCCGAGAATGCCGATGCCCTGTGGGCCGGGCGTAAAGGCTATTTCTTCAAACCGCTGGCTGGCTATGGGTCCAAAGCGGCTTATCGGGGCGACAAGCTGACCACCAAAACCTGGTCGCAACTGGTGCATGGCACCCATATGGCCCAGGCCTTGGTGGCCCCGAGTCAGCGTGTGGTGATGGTGGGTGATGAGCGCAAGGCACTCAAGGCTGATGTGCGGGCTTATGCCTACCAAGGTCAGGTGCAGCTGTTTGCGGCCCGTTTGTACGATGGTCAAACCACCAACTTCCGCAGCGATGGGGGTGGCTTCGCGCCGGTGTTTCTGACGCCAACGTGAGGCCGCACCGTTCATTCGTCCGTCAACAGTAATTGAATTTGTCCGAGTTCTACGGTCTCATGGGGGCTGGCGAGTGCGGTTTCTGTGTTGAGCAGTGAGCCCACACGCACACCCAGCAGGCGGATGCGGCGCGTCAGGTCTACTCGCTTGAGACATTGTCCGGCTACTTGTCGGATGCGCTTGGCGCTGGCCGTGTGGTCCTCTGTGCTCTGGTCGCGCGTGACCGCCTGGAAATTGTCATAGCGGATCTTGATGCCGATGGTACGGCCTTTGTAGCCCTTGCGCTGCAGGTCGGCGGCCACCTGTTCGCACAAGCGGGTGAAGATGACGCCCAGTTCGATACGGTCGTGCACCGCGTGCAGGTCGCGCTCGAACGTGGTCTCACGGCTCATGCTGACGGGCTCGCTCTCGGTCACCACTGGCCGGTCATCACGGCCCCAGGCGGCATCGTGTAGCCAGGCGCCGTAGCTTTTGCCAAAGTGCTGCATCAGCCAGGGTAACTCGTGTTCGGCGAGCTGGCCAATGGTTTCAATGCCCTGGGCCTTGAGCTTCTCGTCGGCCTTGGGCCCGATGCCATTGATCTTGCGGCAGGGCAGTGGCCAGATCAGGCCTTGCAAATCCTGTTCCTGCACGATGGAAATGCCGTTGGGCTTGTTGAACTCGCTGGCCATCTTGGCGATCAGTTTGTTGGGCGCTACGCCGATCGAGCAGGTCAGTCCCGTGGCGTCAAAAATGCTTTTCTGGATCAAACGCGCCAGCACGCGCCCGCCTTCGCGCTGGCCACCTGGAACGTCGGTGAAGTCGATGTAGACCTCGTCTACCCCCCGGTCTTCCATGAGGGGGGCAATGTCGGTGATGACGGCCTTGAAGGTTCGCGAGAAGTACCGGTAACGGTCAAAGTCCACCGGCAGCAAGATGGCGTCAGGACAGAGTTTGGCCGCCTTCATCAGGCCCATGGCCGAGCCAATGCCGAACTGCCGCGCCGCGTAGGTGGCGGTGGTGATGACGCCGCGTCCGGTGTAGCCCGACAGGCGCGGGAAAAGGGCCAAAGGAATGTCGGACAGGCGGTCGTTGAAATTCTCGCTTGTCCAGTCGTCTTCGGGGTAGGCGGTTTGCAGCTTGCCCAGCAGGTCGTCTTCCTTGCGGCGGCCTCCGCCAATGACCACCGGCAGTCCTTTGAGCTGCGGATAGCGCATGAGCTCGCAGGAGGCGTAAAACGCGTCCATGTCCAGGTGAGCGATGCGTCGCACCATGTGTGGGGCCGGGGTGTCCCGGTGATCGGGTTACAGGGCCTTGTTGACCAAGGCGCCCTGGAACAGCCAGGGCAGGCGCGGGCCTTGCTCGTTGGGCACGCCGCCTTTGTTTTCCACGCTGATGGCCAGCGAGGTCGCACCTTGCAGCTGCTCAGTCGTGGCAGGCATGGCAACGGCTTTGAATTTGCTCTCGACCACGCCCAGAGATTGCGGCGCTTGATGGGGGCGCATCGCCCACAGCTGCATGCTGTCTTCGCGGCCTTCCTTGACAGCGTTCAGGCGCTCCAGCTGCAATTGCTTGGCCACAGGGTCATAGGTGACCAGCATGGCCGGTTTTTGATCCTGGTCCATGAGCACAGCCAGCTGCCGGATTTGCGGCAACTGGGACAACTTGCTTTGCAAGTGGCCAATGTGCGCTTGCAGCTGAACATAGAGGCTGATGGTTGCAGTCAATCCAATCGACAGCACCAGCAACAAAACGATCGACAGGGCGCGCCACCAACGGCTCACCCCCGGGCGGGTAGGGCTAGAAGTCATGCGCCGATCTTAACGGCAGCAAGATCGTTCGCCCTTGATCCAGGTTCAGGCGATCGGATAAGTGCCGGGTAGCAGAATGCCCGTGTCCACATTCTGGATGTTGGTGTGCCCGCAAAACGCCATGGTCACATCCAGCTCTTTGTGAATGATCTGCAGGGCCTTGGTGACGCCCGCTTCACCCATGGCGCCCAGACCATAGACCATGGCTCGGCCGATCATGGTGCCCTTGGCACCCAGGGCCCAGGCCTTGAGCACGTCCTGGCCGCTTCGAATGCCGCCGTCCATCCAGACCTCGATCTGACTGCCCACGGCCGCCACGATGGCCGGCAGGGCTTCGATGCTGCTGGGGGCGCCGTCGAGCTGGCGACCGCCGTGGTTGCTCACCACAATCGCGTCGGCACCGCTGGCTACGGCCAGTTTGGCATCTTCCACATCCATGATGCCCTTGAGAATGAGCTTGCCGCCCCATTGCTTCTTGACCCAGGCCACATCGTCCCAGTTGAGCGTCGGGTCAAACTGCTCGTTGGTCCAGGAGGCCAGCGAGTTCATGTCGGTCACGGCTTTCACATGACCGACCAGGTTGCCAAAGGTGTGGCGCTTGGTCGTGGCCATGCCCAGGCACCAACGGGGCTTGGTCATCAGATTGATGATGTTGGCAATGGTCGGACGGGGCGGGGCGGTCAGGCCGTTTTTCAGGTCTTTGTGGCGCTGGCCAATCACCTGCAAATCGAGCGTGAGCACCAGCGCGCTCACATTGGCCGCCTTGCAGCGGTCGATCATGCGGGCCATGGCATCGCGGTCGCGCATCATGTAGAGCTGAAACCAGAAGGGTGCTTGGGTGTGCGCGGCGATGTCTTCAATTGAGCAGATGCTCATTGTCGACAGGGTGAAGGGGATGCCGAACTTCTTGGCGGCCATGGCGGCGTGCATTTCACCGTCGGCGTGCTGCATGCCGGTCAGGCCCACGGGGGCAATGCACACGGGCATTTTGGTATCGATGCCGACCATCTTCGTGGCCGTCGTGCGGTTTTCCATGTTCACGGCCACGCGCTGGCGAAGCTTGATCTTGTGGAAGTCGCTTTCGTTGGCGCGGTAGGTGCCCTCGGTCCAGGAGCCGCTGTCGGCATAGTCATAGAACATGCGCGGCACGCGTTTTTCGGCCAGAACGCGCAGGTCTTCGATATTGGTGATCACGGGCATGACAGCTATCTCCAGGGTGGATGTTTTGATGATTCTTGCATGGTAGCCTCGTGTTTGTCTGTCCGCTGTGAAACACCACCTTCGGACTTTGAAATTTCTTTCAGCACGAAAGCCACCCCATGAATCTGGCCCATTTGCTCGACCGACAAGCCCGCCAGCATCCCGAGCGCGCCGCCGTGTTCGAGGCCGATCGCCTGCGCGCCACCTACGGACAGTGGGCTGAGCGCAGTGCCCGGCTGGGTGCGCACTTGCTGGCGCAGGGCCTGGCGCCTGGTGACCGGGTGCTGCTGTTCATGCGCAACCACCCCCGTTATCTGGAGTTCCTGTTCGGTTGCTGGTGGGCGGGTTTGGTTGTTGTGCCGGTCAACAACAAGCTGCACCTGAAAGAGGTGCAGTGGATTGTGGACAACGCGCAGGCCCGCTGGGCCTTTGTGACGCATGACTTGGTGCCAGATGGCGCTGTGTTGACCGGGCTCGATGGCGTGACCGAGGCAGACAGTGCACAGGCCGATGCCTGGCTGAACGCAGGCGAGCCTTTGTCTGCCTTGGCACACCGCCAAGCCGATGACACCGCATGGTTGTTCTACACCAGCGGCACCACAGGCCGCCCCAAAGGCGTGATGATCACGCACCGCAATTTGCTGACCATGGGCCTGGGTTACTTTGTGGATGTGGACGCGGTGGCCGCTCAGGATGCCATTGTGTACGCCGCGCCCATGTCTCACGGGGCGGGCTTGTATGCGATACCGCATCTCATGGCTGGAGCTCGACACGTGGTGCCCGCATCAGGCGGCTTTGATGCTGCCGAGCTGTATGCATTGGGCTTGCAGGTTGGCCCCCTGTCGCTGTTTGCTGCACCCACCATCGTCAAACGTCTGGTCGATGAGGCCGAGGCCCAGCGCTACAGCCCCGAGCGCTGTGCGCAGTCTTTCAAGACCATTGTGTACGGCGGCGCGCCCATGTATGTCGCAGACATTGAGCGTGCGCTGCGCACCATGGGGCCGCGCTTTGTGCAAATTTACGGCCAGGGCGAAAGCCCGATGACCGGTACTGTGTTGTCCCGCGCGCACCTGGCTGATGTGCAGCACCCGCAGCATGTACAGCGCATCGCCTCGATTGGTGTGGCACAAACACCGGTGCGTGTTCGTGTGGCCGATGCGCAGGGGCACGATGCTGCCTTGGGCGAGGTGGGTGAAGTGCTGATCGCGGGCGACAGCGTGATGGCTGGTTACTGGCGTAACCCGGAAGCTACCGCCGCTGCTATCAGGGACGGTTGGCTGTGGACGGGGGACATGGGCAGCCTGGATGCCGATGGTTTCTTGACCCTCAAAGACCGCAGCAAGGACTTGATCATCAGTGGCGGCTCCAACATTTACCCGCGCGAGGTGGAAGAGGTGTTGTTGACGGCGCCCGGTGTGGCTGAAGTTTCCGTGGTGGGCGCGCCGGACCCGGAATGGGGCGAGGTGGTCGTGGCCTTTGTCGTTGCAGATGCTGGTGCCAGCCTGAACACGTCAGAGCTGGATGCGCATTGCATGGCGCACATTGCGCGATTCAAGCGCCCCAAGCGTTACGAATTTGTGGATGCGCTGCCCAAGAACAACTACGGCAAGGTGCTCAAAACAGAGTTGCGCGCCCGCCTGCAGGTCTGAAAGCGGTCAGTGGCTGCAGCTGACGCTGCCGCAGCCCGACATGGTCACGCTTTGAATCTTGCTGGGGTCGGCCACGGTTTCGGTGACGGCGTCAAAGCCCACGTTTTTCATGTGCTGCGCCAGGCCCGCGTCCATGCTGGCGGCGTGGCCCGGGAACCATTCGGCCAGCGCTTCGGCCAGGCGGGTGATGATTTCGGTGTCACCCGCTTCGTAGTGCACTTGCACGGCGCGCATGGTTTCCAGAATGGTGTTGTGGTGTTCGGCGTGGCAGTTTTCAGCCGAAAAACCGGTGGCGACCATCCATCGCTCTTCCTGGGCAAAGTGCTCCACTGTGTGCTGCAAGAACTTCTGGTACAGCGGCAGCTGCTGATCCTGAGGCGTGCCCAGGATCTCGTTGAGCATGTCGGTGAATTCCTTGTGGGTCTCGTCCATACGGGCGTCGCCCGTGTGCAGGGACTGGGTCCAGGGCAGACCGTTGGCGGGAATGGCAGTGCTGAGATGGGTATCCATACCCGAATTATCCACCTTGCTCTTGCAGCACCCCGGCGCTGCATGAGCAAGATCGGGTGGTTTTACTGTGCGACGGCTTCGACGGCGATATCGATGCGCACGTCATCACCCACGTAAGGGGCGTACTTGCCGGCATTGAATTCGGAACGCTTGATGGTGGTGAAAGCGTTGGCGCCCAGGGCGGGTTTCTTCATCATGGGGTGGGGCATGGCCTGGAAGCTGGTGACTGTCAGTGTCACGGGCTTGGTCACGCCTTTGATGGTCAGGTTGCCTTCAATGCTCTTGGGCTTGTCGCCTTCGAACACGACTTTGGTGGACTTGAAGGTGGCGGTAGGGAACTTGGCGGTGTCGAGGAAGTCTTCGCCCTGGATGTGTCCATCAAACACTTCAAAGCCGGTGTTGACCGATTTCATGTCGATGCTGATGTCCACGCTGCCAGTTTTGGCTTCGGCATCGAACACGACCTTGCCACTGGTGTTCTTGAAGCTGCTCAGCTGGGTGGAGTAGCCGAAGTGCGAGTATGAAAAACGCGGGAAGGTGTGGCTGCCGTCGACGTTGTAGGTCACAGGCGCAGCGATGGCGCTGCCAGCCATGGCGGCGAACAGAGCGGTGGCGAGGGTCAGTTGCTTGAAGGATTTCATGGTTGCTCCAGGTTGAAAAATCATTTGAGGTTGAGGTTGAAATTCACGGTGATCTCGTTGGCCACGACATCGAACTTGGCCCACATGCCTTCGCCGATGGCGTAGTCGGCGCGCTTGAGCACAAAGCTGCCTGTCAATGCGCCTTGCGGTGAGAGCTTGAGTGGGGCTTGCAGTTCGCGGCTTTGACCCTTGATGGTGAGCTGGCCCGTGGCTTCGTACTGGTTGGTGCCGGTCGCCTTGAGGCTTTTGAGCACAAAGCTGGCCTTGGGGTATGCAGCCACGTTGAACCAGGATTTGCCCACCACTTCGTCGTCGGCTTCGCTCGAGCCGGTGTCGATGCTGGCCAGGTCGATGTCGATCCTGCCTTTGGCCTGAGCGGGCTTGGCTGTGTCCAGGTTCACTTGCGCAGTGAACTTTTTGAACTTGCCGTCCATGCCGACGCCCATTTGTTTGTAGCTAAAGGTCACGCTGCTTTTTTCGGGTGCAACAGCCTGGAAGGTGGCAGCGTTGGCGCCGGCCAGTGAGGCGCTGAGTGCGGCGCCAAGCGCCAGGGTGGTGATGAGGTGTTTCATGATGTTGATCCTTAGCGCATGCGGCGCAGGGTGTCGTCTTTGAGCACAAAGTGGTGCCACAGTGCAGCGCCTACATGGCCAGCGAGGGTGAGCATGAGCGTAATGTTCAAGCCCTTGTGCACCAATTGCAGCAAGTTACCGAGTTCCTTGTCGCGGCCAAGCAGGTCAGGAATTGGCAACACGCCAAACCAGACGGTTTGCACGCCCTTGGCCGAGCTCATCAGCCAGCCACTCAGCGGGATCACCACCATGAGTGCGTACAGCGCGGCGTGGCCCGTATGGGCAGCCAGGCGCATCAGCGGCGACATGGCCTCAGGCAGAGCGGGCGGGCGGTGCGTGAGGCGCCAGGCCAAGCGCAGCCAGACCAGCAAGAAAGCCGTCACGCCAGCCCATTTATGCCAGGAGTACAACTGCAGTTTTTCAGGCGACAGCGGCAACTCGTGCATGTAGATGCCCAACACCAGCAAGCCGATGATGAGCGCAGCCATCAACCAGTGCAGGCCTTTGGCGACAGGGGTGTAAGTGGAATTCATTTTTTCCTCAATGAAACGTATAGCCGTCCATGGCGATCACGTGGTCGTAAATGCCGCGGTAAAACGCTTGGGGCTGAGCGCCAGGGCCGGCAGCGCCCAGGGCGGTGAATAAGGGCAGCAAGTGCTCGTCGCGCGGGTGGGCGCGGCTGCCTGCGGTCTGGGTTTGGCGGTAGTTCAGCAGGGCATCGGCTTGGCCGCCGATCATTTGCGCGTGGATCCAGTCGGCGAACTGTTGCACGTAGTCGGGCGTGGGTTGGCCGGTCATGCTGATGATCTGCCAGTCGCGCAGGTTATGCGTCACGTTGCCTGAAGCCACGATCAAAAAACCTTGTTCAGCCAGGGGCGCCAGGGCCTGGCCCACGCGGTAGGCGTGCACCGGGCCGCCGTGGTGCTGCACCGACAGGGGCACCACCGGCACATCGGCATCGGGGAACATCTGGCGCAGCGGTACCCAAGCCCCGTGATCCAGGCCACGGTTCGCATCGGTGTCCACGGGCAGGCCTGAGGCTTGCAGGGCTTGCACCACTTGCTGCGCAGCCTCGGGGCAGCCGGTGGCGGGGTATTGAATCTGGAACAGGCGCGCGTCAAAACCGCCAAAGTCATGGATGGTTTCCAGACGCGTTGCAGTGCCCACAGTCGGGACGGCTGTTTCCCAGTGCGGACTGACGACCACGATGGCACGTGGAGCTGTCAGGCGCGCAGCAACATCGCTCATGGCGCTGCCTGCTGCACCGGGTTGGAGTGCAAACATCGGGGAACCATGCGGCACAAACAAGACATTGCGAAGAGTGTTCATGGGGGTGAACTGTAGAGTTCCATGGTGAATAGAAAAACCACTTAATCAACACATCTTTGTTGCACAATTGGCAACAATGGATAAATTAGACGCAATGCAAACCTTTGTGCGGGTGGCTGAGGCCGGCAGCTTTATTGCCGTGGCCAACCAGCTTGGGGTGGCCCGTTCGGTCGTGACGCGCCAGGTGGCGGCGCTCGAAACACACCTGGGCAGCAAGCTGATCACCCGCAGCACCCGCAGCCTGAAGCTGACGGCAGCGGGGGCGGCCTATCTGGAAAAGTGTCGCGTCATCCTGAACATGGTGGATGCGGCGGAATCCAGCCTGCAGCAAGAAAAAACGGATGTGCGTGGGCGCATTCGGCTGGGTTTGCCGTTGTCCCATGGTTTGCAAGTGCTCATGCCCTTGTTGCTGGATTTTGCGCAGCTGCACCCAGGCATCGAGCTGCAGATGGACTTGTCTGACCAGCGCAGTAATTTGATTGAAGACGGTATCGATCTGTCGATTCGCATCACGGCGCAGCTGCAACCCGGCGACATCGTGCGCAAGCTGGGGCAGTGCCGCCTGCTGACAGTGGCCTCACCCGCTTACTGGGCCGCGCATGGGGTGCCGCAAGATCCCAGGCAGTTGGTGCACCACGAGGCCTTGGTCTATACCAGCGGCGGGCAGCAGCTGAGTTGGCTGTATCAAATCGATGCGCAGGCCGTGACCGTGCCTGTACGCGGGCGCATCAGTGCCAACAACGGCGCTGCGCTGATGCAGGCAGCGGCCAAAGGCATGGGGGTGACGGTGCAACCCGACTTCATTGCGCAGCCCTGGCTGGACAGTGGCGAGGTGCGCGAAGTCCTTGGCGACTTTGCGCGCGAGCCGCTGGGCATTTATGCGGTTTTGCCCAGCAACCGCTATGTGCCGCAGCGGGTCAGCTTGTTGATTGAGCATCTGGCCAGCGCACTGCGAGACCAGGCACCTGAAAAATAGACTTTAGCCCGCCAGCCCCACGAACACGTTTTGCACGTCGTCGCACTCGTCTACCGTGGCCAGAAACTCTTCCACCTCGGACATGGCCTCGGCACCCAGACTGGCCGGGTCGATCGGGTTCTTGGGCTTGTAGCCCAGCTTGGCCGACAGCACATTGAAGCCCTGTGCGGGCAGGGCGCGGCTGACCAGGTCCAGATCGGCCGGGTCGGTGATGAACAGGGTGGTGCCCTCGTCGCCGGGCTCCAGGTCTTGCGCGCCGGCTTCGATGGCGGCCATCTCGGGGTCGGCATCCTTGGTGGTGGGTTCGGCCTCGATCATGCCCACATGGTCAAAGTCCCACGACACCGAGCCCGAGGTGCCTTGCTGGCCTTTGCGGAAGATCACGCGCATGTCCGATGCGGTACGGTTCACGTTGTCGGTCAGGCATTCGATCATGACCGGTACGCGGTGCGGGCCAAAGCCTTCGTACATCACGCGGTCGAAGTTGACGGCTTCACCCGTCAGGCCCGCGCCTTTCTTGATGGCGCGGTCCACCGTGTCTTTGGGCATGGACACCTTGCGGGCCTGCTCCAGCACCATGCGCAAGCGGGCATTGGCGTTGGGGTCGGCGCCGTTGCGCGCGGCCATCATCAGGTCTTTGGCGAGGCGGCCAAACAATTTGCCGCGTGCATCGGCGGCTTGCGCCTTGCCTTTGGCTTTCCACTGTGCGCCCATGGCGGTGTTCCTTGTTTATTGCAGACGGCTGCGGTGACGCGCGATTTGCGCCTTGACCTGCGCCGGCGCCGTGCCGCCCAGAGTGTTGCGGGCTTCGAGCGAGCCGCGCAGGCTCAGGCAGTGGTACACATCGTTTTCAATCGCAGGGTGGAAGCCCTGCAGCACGGCCAGCGGCAATTCCGACAGGTCGCAGTTGTGGCTGGTGGCGGCCTTGACGGCGTGGGCCACGGTCTCGTGCGCGTCGCGAAACGGCAGGCCCTTCTTGACCAGGTAGTCGGCCAGGTCGGTGGCGGTGGCGTAACCTTTCTTGGCTGCGTCTTCCATGGTCTGCGCGTTGACGGTGATGCCGCCTTCCTTGGCCCCGGTGGCGGGGTTCACCTGACCGCCCACCATCTCGCAGAAGATGCGCAGCGTGTCCTTGAGCGTGTCCACCGTGTCGAACAGCGGCTCCTTGTCTTCCTGGTTGTCCTTGTTGTAGGCCAGGGGCTGGCCTTTCATCAGGGTGATCAGGCCCATCAGGTGGCCGACCACACGGCCGGTCTTGCCGCGGGCGAGTTCGGGTACATCGGGGTTTTTCTTCTGCGGCATGATGCTGGAGCCGGTGGTGAAACGGTCAGCGATCTTCACAAAGCCGAAGTTCTGGCTCATCCACAAAATCAGCTCTTCCGACATGCGGCTGATGTGCACCATGCACAGGCTTGCCGCGGCGGTGAATTCAATCGCGAAATCGCGGTCGCTCACGCCGTCCAGGCTGTTCTGGCTCACTTGCGGGTTGCCTTGCGCATCGACCATGCCCAGGGTGCGGGCCACGCGCTCGCGGTCCAGCGGGTAGGTGGTGCCGGCAAGAGCCGCTGAGCCCAGCGGCAGGCGGTTGGTGCGGCGGCGCACATCGGCAAAACGCTCGGCGTCGCGGGCAAACATCTCCACATAGGCCAGCAGGTGGTGCGCAAAGCTCACGGGTTGCGCCACTTGCAGGTGGGTGAAGCCGGGCAGGATCACGTCCACATTCTTCTCGGCCACATCGACCAGGGACTTCTGCAGGTCGGCCAGCAGCTCGATGATCAAGTCGGTCTCTGAGCGCAGCCACAGGCGCACGTCGGTGGCCACCTGGTCGTTGCGGCTGCGGCCGGTGTGCAGACGCTTGCCGGCGTCGCCCACCAGCTGGGTCAGGCGCGCTTCGATGTTCAGGTGCACGTCTTCCAGATCCAGCTTCCATTCGAAAGCGCCGGATTCGATCTCTTGTGTGATCTGGGCCATGCCACGCTGGATGTCGGCCAGGTCGGCGTTTGAAATGATGCCCTGTGCGGCCAGCATCTCGGCGTGGGCAAGTGAGCCCTGAATGTCGGCTTGCCACAGGCGTTTGTCGAAGAAGACGCTGGCGGTGTAGCGCTTGACCAACTCGCTCATCGGTTCGGAAAAGAGCGCAGACCAGGCTTGGGATTTTTTGTCGAGTTGGTTTGTCATAGTGCCCCGATTTTATCGGGTGGGTGGATGCCTCTTTGGGAGCGCCTCACTGAGGTTGAGTGGCACGTCTGGTGTTCGGGTTGAATTCAATGAATAAGTTTTCAATGTAGGATGCCCAAATGACTACAGCGCCACCCAATACATCTTCATGCATTTCTGCCACTGTGCGTGAAACTGCCCGCCGCAGCGTGCTCTGCTGGCTAGCCACGGTAGACGCCGAAGGTCAGCCCAATGTCTCACCCAAAGAGGTTTGGGCCATCGCCGATGATCAGCATGTGGTGGTGGCCAACATCGCCTCGCCGGTGAGTGTGAGCAATATTGCGCAGCAGGCGCTGGTGTGTCTGAGCTTTGTGGATGTGTTGGTGCAAAAAGGCTTCAAGCTGACGGGCACCGCACGCGAGCTTTTGCCTGCGGATGCGGGTTACGCCGCTTGGGTTGCGCCTTTGCTGGCCATGACGGGCGATCGTATTCCGGTGAGCAGCGTTCTGATCATCCGGGTAAAATGCATTCACCCTATCGTGGCCCCGAGCTATTGGCTGTATCCTGAAACCACCACAGAGGCTTCGCAAATCCAGGCCGCCCAGCACAGGTATGGGATGACGCTGGGGACGCATTCAACGCCAGATCAGACAGGGTCGTGAACATGTTTGCCAAAACACCTGAACCGCCGTATTACGCCGTCATTTTCACCAACCAGCGTAGAGCAGGGGACGATGGCTATGCCGAGACCGCCGACCGCATGGTCGAGCTGGCGTCGCAACAGCCGGGGTTTCTGGGCGCAGAGAGTGTCCGGGGTACCGATGGCCTAGGCATCACGGTGTCCTACTGGGCGAGCGAAGAAGCGATAGCAGCCTGGAAGATGAATGCCGAGCACAGCGTGGCACGCAAACATGGGCGTGACCGTTGGTATGCCGGGTTTGAGCTGCGCGTGGCCAAGGTGGAACGAGCCTACGGTATGCAGCGCTGAAAATTTGTTGGGGAATATCAATGAAGACCATCGGCCTGATTGGCGGCATGAGCTGGGAGTCCACTGTGCTGTATTACCAGCTCATTAACGAAGGTGTGAAGCAGCGTTTGGGTGGCCTGCACTCGGCACGGATTATTTTGTACAGCGTGGACTTTGCCGAGGTTGAGCATTTGCAGCGCACAGGCAACTGGGCGGCGGCTGGCGAGCTGCTGGCGCAGGCTGCGCACAAGCTGCAGGGCGCCGGTGCCGAGGCACTGGTGCTGTGTACCAACACCATGCACAAAGTGGCCAATGCTATCGAGGCAGCGGTACAGATTCCCCTGTTGCATATTGCCGACCCCACGGCGGCACGGATTCGCCAAGCGGGCTTGGGCAAGGTGGGTTTGCTGGGCACCCGCTTCACGATGGAGCAGGATTTTTACAAAGTGCGCTTGCAGCAACGTCACGGCCTGCAGGTGCTGGTGCCGTCCGTGCCAGAGCGCGAGGAGGTGCACCGCATCATCTACGAAGAGCTGTGCCTGGGTCAGGTGCTCGACGACTCCCGCAGCACCTACAAACGCGTCATGGCCGACCTGGTGGCGCAAGGTGCACAGGCGATCATTCTGGGGTGCACCGAAATCTCCTTGCTGATTGCACCCGAAGATGCATCCGTGCCTTTGTTCGACACCACAGCCATCCATGCCCTGAGTGCGGTGGATTGGGCGCTTAGCCCGTGTTGCGCAACCCCGCCGCAATCCCGTTGATGCTGATGTGAATCCCGCGCTGCACGCGTTCATCGGCTTTGCCTTCGCGGTAGCGACGCATCAGTTCGACTTGCAGGTGGTGCAGCGGGTCGATGTACGGAAAGCGGTGGCGAATCGACCGCGCCAGCGCCGGGTTGGCGATCAGGCGGTTCTTTTCACCGGTGATCTGGGCCAGGGCCTGCGCGGTGCGGTGCCATTCGGCTTCGATGGCCGAAAAGATTTTTTTGCGCAGCTTGCTGTCGCTGACCAGTTCGGCGTAGCGCGAGGCCAGGGCCAGGTCGCTCTTGGCCAGCACCATGTCCATGTTGGACAGCAGGGTGCGGAAGAAGGGCCATTGGCGGTACATTTTTTGCAGCAGGGCCAGCGCGGCTTTGCGCTCGCTGGGGCCTTGCTGGTTCAAGAAGCCTTCAATGGCCGAGCCAAAGCCGAACCAGCCTGGCAGCGTGACGCGGGCCTGGCCCCAGCTGAAGCCCCAGGGAATGGCTCGCAGGTCTTCAATGCGCTGGCTGGGTTTGCGCGAAGCCGGGCGTGAGCCGATGTTGAGTTCGGCCAGCTCGCGCAGCGGCGTGGCGCTGAAAAAATAGTCGGTAAAGCCCGCGGTTTCGTACACCAGCTGGCGGTAGGCGCGCATGCTGGCTTCGGACAGTTCGTCCGCCGCATCCAGAAACGCACGCGTGGCGGGCTTGGTGGGTTGCAGCAGCGTGGCCTCCAATGTGGCGGCCACCAGGGTTTCCAGGTTGCGGCGGCCGATTTCGGGGTTGGCGTATTTGGAGCCAATGACTTCGCCTTGCTCGGTCAGGCGAATCTGGTCGCGCACGGTGCCGGGGGGCTGGGCCAAAATGGCCTGGTAGCTGGGGCCGCCGCCACGGCCCACGGTGCCGCCACGGCCGTGGAACAGGCGCAGTTGAATCCCGTGGCTTTGCTCGAGTTTGTCAAACAGCTCCACCAAGGCAATCTCGGCGCGGTACAGCTCCCAGCTGCTGGTGAAGATGCCGCCGTCCTTGTTGCTGTCGCTGTAGCCCAGCATGATGTCTTGCTCGCCACCCGAGCGTGCCACCTGCGCGGCCACGCCGGGCAGGGCGTAAAAGTCACGCATGATGGGCGCGGCGTTGCGCAAGTCTTCAATGGTTTCGAACAGGGGCACCACGATCAGGTCGTGGCGGGCCTGGCTGTCGAGCGTGCCGTGCATGAGGCCGACTTCTTTTTGCAGCAGCAGCACTTCCAGCAAATCGCTCACGGTTTCGGTGTGGCTGATGATGTAGTGGCGAATCGCGTCAGCGCCGTAGGTCTGGCGCATGCGCAGCGCGGCTTCAAAAATGGCCAGTTCGCTGCGGGCATGTTCGCTGTAACTGGCGCTGGGCACACGCAGGGGGCGGGCGTCGTTGAGCAAGCCTACCAACAAGGCTTGTTTGACGGTTTCGTCCAGTCGGCTGTAGTCGGCTTCAATGCGGGCAGTGGCCAGCAGTTCGGCCACGACTTCTTCGTGTTTGTCCGAGCTTTGACGCAGGTCCACCGTGGCCAGATGAAAGCCGAACACTTCCACAGCGCGCATGAGTGGGCGCAGGCGTTGGTTGGCCAGCGCGTCGGCCTTGTGGCTGCGCAGGCTGTGGTTAATCACGCGCAGGTCCGCCAGAAATTCTTGCGCACTGGCGTAGGGGTTTTGCGGGGCCACGGCATGGCGTGCAGCTTCGCCGCCGGTCAGGGCTGTCAAGGTCGCGGCCAGGCGTGCGTAAATGCCGGTCAGGGCGCGGCGGTAGGGCTCGTCCATGCGGTGGGCGTTGGTGTCGGGCGAGCGTTCGGCCAGGGCGACCATGTCGGAGGCAAAGTCCACCAGCATGGCTGAAAGTGACAGCTCGCTGCCCAGGTAGTGCACTTCGGTCAGGTAGTGGCGCAGGGCGACATCGCACTGGCGGCGCAGCGCCAGCTCCAGCGTGGGCGCGGTGACGTTGGGGTTGCCGTCACGGTCACCACCAATCCATTGGCCCATGCGGAAAAAGCTGGCCACGTTCTGGCCGTCCAGGCTGCTTTCGAGTTCGGCGTACAACTTGGGAATTTCGCGCAAAAAGGTCGCTTCGTAGTACGACAGGGCGTTTTCAATTTCGTCGGACACCGTCAGCTTGGTAAAGCGCAGCAGGCGGGTTTGCCACAGCTGCAGCACGCGGGCGCGGATGTGTTCTTCGTTCTCGGCCAGTTGCTTGGGCGTGAGTGCATCGCGCGCTTGCGGGAAGGCGGCGGCGCGGGTTTTGATGTCGTCGCGTTCGGTCAGTAAATTGGCAATGTCGCGCTCGGCATCCAGAATGCTTTTGCGCTGCACTTCGGTGGGGTGCGCCGTCAGCACAGGCGAGACATAGCTGCGCGCCAGCGTGGCCGCCACCTGACGGGGCGTGATGCCCGCCCAGCGCAGACGCTGCAGGGCCACATCAATGCTGCCTTCTTGCGTGTTGCCTGCACGCTCGTGTACGGCGCGGCGGCGAATGTGGTGGCGGTCTTCAGCCAGGTTGGCCAGGTGACTGAAATAAGTGAAGGCACGAATCACGCTCACGGCGCGGTCGCCAGGCAGGCCTTTGAGCAGTTTTTTGAGGGCTTTGTCGGCTTCGTGGTCGGCGTCGCGGCGAAAGGCGACCGACAACTTGCGGATTTGTTCGATCAGCTCAAACGCCTCGTTGCCCTCTTGTTCGCGAATCACGTCACCCAGAATCCGGCCCAGCAGGCGAATGTCTTCGACCAGTGGCTTTTCGTTATCGCGGGCGCGGCTGCGTGTGCTGGCTTTGTCGGCAGGGGCGGGGGAGGCCTGTTTCATGGTGATTCCTGGAGGGGCACGCAACGGGGTGTTGGGTGCTTGAGCACACTGCAGCAAACCTTGTGCCAGCAGGGCTGAGGCTCATGCTAGCATCGCACGGGGCTTGAAAATTACCAATTGATTTCTTTTTAAGACCCGCTGAATTTTTTCGAAAGCAACGGCACTGTTCATGAGCTCCTCTCCCTCTCTTGTTATCGCGACCCGTGAAAGCCGCCTGGCCCTTTGGCAGGCCAAACATGTGCAGGCCTTGCTGCAGGCCCAAGGGGCCCAGGTGGATTTGCTGGGCATGACCACGCAGGGCGACCAGATTCTGGACCGCAGCCTGTCCAAAGTGGGCGGCAAAGGGCTGTTTGTCAAAGAGCTGGAAGTGGCCCTGCAAGAGGGGCGAGCCGACATTGCGGTGCACTCGCTCAAAGATGTGCCCATGGAGCTGCCTGCAGGCTTTGAGCTGGCCTGCGTGATGGAGCGCGAAGACCCGCGCGACGCCTGGGTGTCGTCTGACTATGCCCGCCTGGAAGACTTGCCACAAGGCGCTGTGGTGGGCACCTCCAGCCTGCGACGCACCGTTTTGTTGCAGGCGCTGCGCCCCGATTTGAAGATCGAGCCCCTGCGTGGCAACCTGGACACCCGTTTGCGCAAACTCGACGAGGGGCAATATGCCGGCATCGTGTTGGCCGCTGCGGGCCTCAAACGCCTGGAGCTGGCTGCACGCATTCGCCATATTTTTGAAACTGAACAAATGTTGCCTGCGGCGGGTCAAGGCGCACTGGGCATCGAGATTCGCAGTGACCGCGCCGACCTGAAAGCCTTGCTGGCCCCGCTGGTGCACATGCCTACCTGGCTGCGTGTGGCGGCCGAGCGTGCCGTGAGCCGCGCCATGGGGGGCAGCTGCTCCATGCCCCTGGCTGCACATGCGGTGCTCGATGGCGATCAGCTCTCGCTGCAAGCCGCTTGGGGTGACCCTGAGCAACCTGGTCGCTTGGTGCGTGCCCAAATGCAGGCGCCTTGCACCGATCTGGTGACTGCCGAGGCCATGGGTCTGGCTGTGGCGCGCGAGCTGCAGGCGCAAGGCGCGGTTTGACGGACGGCGCATGGGTGTGGTGCCTCAACCCCATGTGATCGTCACCCGCCCGGCGGCGCAGGCGCAGCCCTGGCTGCACGGCCTGCAGGCGTTGGGCGTGCGGGCCGATGCGTTTGCGCTGTTGGACATTGCCCCTTTGCCAGACCCCACTGTGTTGGCCCCGGTGCGCGCTTTGTGGCCAACTTTGCATGCCGTGATGTTTGTCAGTGCCAATGCGGTGCAGCACTTCATGCAGCAAGCGCAGGTGCGGCCACAGCCTGGCCAGCAGGCGTGGGCCACAGGGCCCGGCACAGTGGCGGCTTTGGTGAAGGCCGGTTGGCCCATGGCACAGATTGTGTCCCCCTGCGCAGACAGTGCGCATTGGGATTCCGAAGCACTGTGGGCCGTAGCTCAGGCGCAGGTGCACGCTGGCCAGCAAGTCTTGATTGTGCGAGGGGCAGACGAGCAAGCGCAAATGCAGGGCCGCGACTGGCTGGCGCAGCAATTGGTGGCTGCGGGTGTGCAGGTGCATGCCTGCGCGGCCTATGTTCGCCAGGCGCCGCAGCACATGCCAGCGCAATGGGCGCAGGCCCGGCAATGGCTGGAGCAAGGCAGTTGGTGGTTGTTCAGTAGTTCGCAGGCGGCGCGGGAGTGGGCCCAAATTTGCCCGGATTGGCCTTGGTCCCAGGGGCGGGCTTTGGCTACGCACCCGCGCATTGCAGAGCAACTTCGTCAGTTGGGCTGGGGGCGGGTGCAACTGATGCCAGCGCACCTGCAGCAATGGGGGGAGTCGATAGAATGCCTGACATGAGTGCAGCAGACAACGAAACCGCGACCGGTGCAACAGCGCCTATTTCTCCCGTGATGTCTTCTTCCGTTGGGAATAAGCTTGGCTTGGGCCTGTTGTGGCTGGTGGCCTTGTTGGGCGTGGCGGGTTCAGCCTTGCTGTGGCAAAAGCTGAGCCGTATGCAAGAGCAGCTGGCCCGCCAAAGTGCAGACGCAGGTCAGCAGTCTGTTGAGGCCAAAGCCTGGGCCAAGCAGGCGCAGGAGACAGTCAAGGACAATACCGCCCGACTTGCGCAGGCCGAAGGCAAACTGGCCGAACTGGGTTTGCAGCGCACCCAGATCGAAGAGCTGATGCAATCCATGTCGCGCTCCCGCGATGAAAACCTGGTGCTGGATATTGAATCTTCTTTGCGCCTGGCGCAACAGCAAGCCGATATGACGGGTAATGCCGAGCCCTTGGTGGCGGCTCTGCAAACCGCACAATTGCGCATCAAGCGATCTACACAACCACGTTTGGCACCCTTGGCCCGTGGCATCGAAAAAGATTTGCAACGCCTGCAAGCCTTTGGCGGTCTGGATTTGCCCGGCCTTTTGCTGCGTCTGGACGAAGCGGTGGGCATGATTGATGGCTTGCCCATCTCGGGGCTGAATGTACAAGTGACCTCTGCACCTGCGGTGCCTGCCTCTGCAGTAGAAACGCCCGGCGACTGGCTGGGACAGTGGGGCGTGCGCGTGTTGAACGAATTCAAGTCGCTGGTGCGTGTGCGCCGGGTGGATACGCCAGAGGCGATGCTCATGTCGCCGGAGCAGGGCTATTTCCTCAAGGAAAACCTCAAACTCAAACTGCTCAACGCACGTTTGGGTGTGTTGTCGCATCAATACCCTGCGGCGCGTAAGGATCTGGGTTCCGTGTTCCAGTCGGTCAAGCGATTTGCGGATCCTGAGCACAGCAAATCAACCCAGCTGCTGCAACTGCTGGAGCAACTGCAGCAGATGTTGTCCACCACCGAGTTGCCCCGACTCGATGCCTCCATGGTGGCCGTCAACACCCTGGCAACGGGCAGGTGATCAGCATGCGAGCAGCTTTATGGTTCATGTCGTTGTTTGCCCTTGCTGTGGGCGGCGCTTGGTTGGTTGCGCACAACATCGGCACCGTTACCCTGTATTGGCCGCCTTATCGCGTGGATGTGTCGCTCAATCTGGTGTTGTTGGGTTTGGTGCTGGTGGTGGTGGCGTTGGCCATGGTGCAAAGGGCTGTGCTGGCTGTGCTGGCCATGCCCAAGCAAGCCAAACAGTGGCGTCAGCAACAAAAAGAGCGCGCAGCCTACGGGGCGTTACTCGATGCATTGACCCATTTCATGGCGGGTCGTTATGTGCGTTCACGCAAGGCGGCGCAGCTGGCCGTTGAAAAAGAGGCGGCCTACCAGCAGGAGGAAGATGCCCGATTGAGCCATGCGTCTGCTTTGAGGACGCTGGCCCATTTGACCGCAGCTGATGCGGCCCACGCCTTGCAGGACCGTACAGCGCGTGAGCAGCATGCACAAGCTGCTCAGGCAGCGATTGACCAGGCTGCGCCGACCTTGCGGCAGACCTTGCAAGAAGGTGTGGATTTACGCGCTGCGCGTTGGGCCTTGAATGACCGTGATGCTGCGGGCAGCCTGAACCTTCTGGAGGCCATGCCCAGTGCGTTGGGCAGGCGAGTTGTTGCCTTGCGCATGCGACTGAAAGCAGCGCGTCTGGCCGGACAACCCGACAAAGCCCTTGAAACAGCCTTGTTGCTGGTCAAACACAAAGCCTTTTCACCAGATGTGGCAGGCAGTCTGGTGCGTGGATTGCTGCAGGACTGGTTGCAGCGCGTGCATGAGCCGCAAGCTGTGGCTGCCATCTGGCGCAAGCTGGGCTCGGCCGAGCGTCAACGTTCCGAACTGGTGGTGGCGTGTGCAGACCGTTGGCTGGCTTTGGGGGGTGATGCAGTTGTTGCCCTGCAGTGGCTGGAGACTGTCTGGTTTGCCTGGGCGCAGAACCCTTCACGTGAGTTGTCATCGCAGTCGACCCAATTGGCTTTGAGTCTGGAACATGCCTTGACCTCCTGCGCAGCAGCTGACACACGTGATTGGCTGGCCAAGCTGGAAACGGCTCAGCGTGCACAGCCCAGACACGCGGCCCTGCAATATGTGGTGGGTGTGCTGTGTCTTCACCATCAACTGTGGGGCAAGGCGCAAACGCATCTGCAGGCAGCGGTGGTGCAGTTGCAGGTACCGCTGAAAGCCCGTGCTTGGCAGCGCTTGGCCCAAATGGCTGAACACCGGGGTGATCAGGAGGCTGCCATGGCAGCGTGGAAGGCTGCAGCGCAGGCGCAGTGACGGACAAAAAAATAACCGGGCAATGCCCGGTTATTTTTTTGTGTGTTGCCACCGCTTGGGTGGCATTGCTCGATCAGAACGGGAGCTTCATCTCACTGAGGTCCTTGCGTGTTTCGACCAGCACCAGCGGGCCTTCATCCAGTACGACCACTGGAGGACGTTCACGCGGCACATGGACGGGCTTGGGCTCGGCGGCGATGGCGGCTTGAACGGCTGCTACCTTGTCGGCATCCGAGTTGACCCACTGCAGGCCGCTTTGTGAAGCGACGGTCAGCAGCTCCTCGGTGGGCAGCGTGTAGCTGGCGACTTTGGGCAGGGCACGGCTGACGCTGGAGCTTGCGTTCTCAACAGGGGCCACGGGCTCAGCGCTGGCAATGGCCTCAGGTGCTGAGGCGGGTGCAGCTGCGGGGGCTGCAAAAGCGTCAAAGTAAGAAGAGCGTGGCGCGCTGTCGGTCGGCTCAGTAGCTTCGTTGCTCACGGGCTCGGTGGACTCGTGACGGCCATCGGTTTGGCGTTCACGACGCTCGCGACCATAACGGTCACGGCCACGACGTTCACGACGCTCTCCTTGAGCCGGTGCTTGCACCTCAGTCGAATCTGTCGTGATTGCGGCCTCGGTGCTGGCGGCTTCCATGGACTCGGAGCGTACCTCCGCTGCAGTTTCAGATGCGCGATCGTTGCGGCGCTCGCTACGTTCACGGCGGCCTTCACCACGTTCGCCACGTTCACGACGTGGTGCGCGTTCGGTGCGCTCGCTGCGGGTTTCGCCATCGGCATTGGCTTCCGAGGGCGCGATAGCGTTCACAGTGTCTTGACGCGGCTCGTTGCGGCGCTCGCGTTGAGGACGGTCCCCGCGTTCACCGCGTGGTGCGCGTTCCTGACGAGCTTCGCCTTCGGCGCCGGCGGTGTTGCGGCGGTTGTTGCGGTCCTGGCCTTCGGCGCGTTCGCTGCGCTCGCCACGTTCTGCGCGATCACCGCGGCCTTCACCACGACGGCCACCACGGCGATTACGATCACCACCACGGCCTTCGCGGCTCTTTTCTTCTTTCTTGGCTGGCTGGGCGGCAGGCTTGGCTTCTTCGGACGCGCCAGTAAACAGGTTTTTCAGCCAGGTGAAGAAACCACCGCTGCTGGCCTGAGCGGCAGGAGCAGGTTTTGCGGCTTTGGCTGCCGGTGCGGCTTCGGCCTTGGGGGCAACAGCGGGCGCTGGTGCATCGGGCAGCACGCCTTTGATGACCGGTGTCTGCTTGTTGGTAGGCTCCTGCGAGCGGCGAGTCACCGTGGTCGGATCTTCAACTTCTTCAGCCATCTTGTAGCTGGCTTCGATGCGGTCCAGACGTGGGTCGTCGTGCTTGAGGCGCTCGACCTTGTAGTGCGGAGTCTCCAGCGAACGGTTGGGCACCAGCAGAACACTGATGCGCTGCTTGAGTTCGATCTTGGCGATTTCGGGGCGCTTTTCGTTGAGCAGGAAGGCAGCCACTTCCACCGGCACTTGGGCGTGCACGGCGGCGGTGTTGTCCTTCATGGACTCTTCCTGGATGATGCGCAGGATCTGCAGTGCCGAGCTTTCGGTGTCGCGGATGTGGCCAGCGCCACCGCAACGCGGGCAGGGAATCGATGCACCTTCGGACAGGGCGGGTTTCAGGCGCTGGCGGCTCATTTCGAGCAGGCCGAACTTGCTGATGGAGCCGAACTGCACGCGGGCACGGTCCTGGCGCAGGGCGTCGCGCAGGCGGTTTTCCACTTCGCGGCGGTTCTTGCTCTCTTCCATGTCGATGAAGTCGATCACGATCAGGCCGCCGAGGTCACGCAGGCGCATCTGGCGGGCCACTTCGTCGGCGGCTTCCAGGTTGGTGCGGGTGGCGGTTTCCTCGATGTCACCGCCCTTGATGGCGCGTGCCGAGTTCACGTCCACGCTGACCAGCGCTTCGGTGTGGTCGATCACGATGGCGCCGCCGGACGGCAGCTGCACGGTGCGGGCGTAGGCCGACTCGATCTGGTGCTCGATCTGGAACCGGCTGAACAGCGGGGCGTCGTCGCGGTAGCGTTTGACGCGCGCGGCGTACTCGGGCATCACATGGCTCATGAACTGCTGAGCCTGTTCGTAGATGTCGTCGGTGTCGATCAGGACGTCGCCGATGTCGTTGTTGAAGTAGTCGCGGATGGCGCGGATCACCAGGCTGGACTCCTGATAGATCAGGAAGGCGCCTTTGCCGGATTGGGCTGCGCCGTCAATGGCGCTCCACAGTTTGAGCAGGTAGTTCAGGTCCCACTGCAGTTCGGGGGCGCTGCGGCCAATACCGGCGGTGCGCGCGATGATGGACATGCCTTTGGGGTATTCGAGCTGGTCCATCGCCTCCTTGAGTTCGGCGCGGTCATCGCCCTCGATGCGGCGGCTCACGCCACCGCCACGCGGGTTGTTGGGCATGAGCACCACATAGCGGCCTGCCAGCGAAATGAAAGTGGTCAGGGCCGCGCCTTTGTTGCCGCGCTCTTCCTTTTCGACCTGGACCAGCAGCTCCTGGCCTTCCTTGATCACGTCTTGGATGCGGGCCTGGCTGGGCGATACGCCCTCGGCAAAGTACTGACGGGAGATTTCCTTGAAGGGCAAAAAGCCGTGGCGGTCTTCGCCGTAGTCCACAAAGCAGGCTTCGAGCGAGGGCTCGACACGTGTCACGACAGCTTTGTAGATGTTGCCCTTGCGCTGCTCGCGCCCTTCGATTTCGATTTCATAGTCGAGGAGTTTTTGTCCATCGACGATGGCCAGGCGGCGTTCTTCGGCCTGCGTGGCGTTGATCAGCATCCGTTTCATGATGCGTTCCTTCTTTTTGTTAACCGACCCTCAAGGGGTCACGGATGCCGGGTTAACGTCAGAAACGAAGGGAATTGCCGGGACGAACGCGATTTAGCCGAGCGCGGGCTCGGGCAGCGGGTTCAGGGCGCGTGGATGGGGCGAGGTCAGGGACTTGGGTGTTTGCGTCCACTGCTGCAGGCTTCCTGCAGTGTCCAGGACGAGTTCGGTTCGCGCAGGCGAAGGCGTTTGCACGGGTGCGATCACCCGCTGCAACCAGCTCAGCACTTGGACGAACAGTACAACCATCTCGCTTCGATCCGTTCAGCAGCGCCTGGCCTTGGGGCTTTGAGGCTGCTGAATGTGGGTATTCCGTATTCAGTGTTTCATGACGTCGTCCCATACACCGGGAGGGCGAGCCACTGTTGGCAAAGGCCTTCAGTCTGCTCGTCGTGCCAGTGCTGGCATCGACCTTCTGGAGCGGCGGGTGGGATGCTGGACTAAACTCCTGCTTCTTCAGGAATTCATTTCCATTCAAATCAACCACTTACAGCCAAAACCAGTGAAAGACATTATAGGGGGCAAGACAGCCATTTCTGCGCCGGCCGTGAAATGGCTGGTGGTGGATGAGGAATCTGCCGGACAGCGGCTGGACAATTTCCTGATGCGCCACCTCAAAGGCGTGCCCAAAACCCATGTGTACCGCATCATCCGTAGCGGCGAGGTCCGCATCAACAAAGGGCGTTGCAGCGCAGACAGCCGGGTCGAGGTGGGAGACGAGGTTCGTGTGCCGCCAGTGCGCGTGTCCGACAAGGTGGCTGAAAAAGCGGCCCATCCAGCCCCGGCGCGTGAATTTCCCCTGTTGCTGGAGGACGATCATGTGCTGGCCATTGACAAACCCGCAGGTGTCGCGGTGCATGGTGGTTCGGGCGTGAGTTTTGGCGTGATCGAGCAGCTGCGCCAAGCCCGACCGCAGGCCAGGCTGCTGGAGTTGGTGCACCGCTTGGACCGGGAAACCAGCGGTATCTTGCTGGTGGCCAAAAAGCGCAGCGCCCTGAAAAACCTGCAAGACCAGTTTCGCGAGCGTGAGACCGGCAAGACCTACCTGGCGCTGGTGAAGGGCGAGTGGCCAGCCAAATTCAAGGTGATTGACCAGCCCCTGCACAAATACCTGCTTCCCGACGGCGAGCGCCGGGTGAAAGTCACGCACAAAGACGACCCGGACGGCATGCGCTCGATGACCCTGGTCAAAGTGGCTCAAAAGCTGCAAGGCTGTACCTTGCTGGAGGTGACCATCAAGACCGGCCGCACCCACCAGATTCGGGTGCATCTGGCCAGCAACGGGCATCCGATTGCCGGCGATGACAAATATGGCGACTTTGAATGGAACAAAGTGCTGCAAAAGCAGGGCCTCAAACGCATGTTCCTGCACGCCTGGCGGTTACAGTTCAACCATCCGGCAACGGCGCAGCGCGTGGCGCTGCAAGCCGATTTGCCCCCAGAACTTCAAGAGTACGTTGACCATGTCCAGCCTCCGGCCGCGCCAGTTTGACCTGATTGCCTTCGATTGGGATGGCACCTTGTTCGACTCCACCGCCATCATCACCCGCTGCATCCAGCGGGCGGTGCAGGACGTGGGCGGCGCGATGCCCACGCACGAGCAGGCTTCGTATGTGATTGGCATGGCCCTGATCCCTGCGCTGGCACATGCTGCGCCCGATGTGCCGCGCGAAAAGCATGCTTTGCTGGGCGAGCGCTACCGTCACCACTACTTTGCGCATCAGCACGACATCAGCTTGTTTGACGGGGTGCTGCCCATGCTGGCCGAGCTCAAGGCCCGCCACCACTGGCTCACCGTGGCCACAGGTAAAAGCCGGGTGGGTCTGGACGAGGCTTTGCATGCGGTGGAGTTACGCCAGGTGTTTGACGGCTCGCGCACCGCAGACGAAACTGCAGGTAAACCCAGCCCGCTCATGCTCCACGAGCTGATGCGCGAGTTTGGCGTGGAGCCTGAACGCACCCTGATGATTGGCGACACCACGCACGATCTGCAAATGGCCGTGAATGCCGGTTGCGCCAGCATTGGCGTGAGTTACGGTGCGCACGAGCCTGATGCTTTTCATGCCTTGAAGCCCTTGCACATTGCGCATTCGGTGCGTGAACTGCATGACTGGTTGTTGGTCAACGCGTGAGGTTCTGATGAGCGAACGCATTGCCCTGTGCAACAGCCGGGACCTCCAAAACGGAGGACTGGCGGTGCCGTTTGATGTGATCTATGGCGGGCAGACTTGCCGTGCTTTTGCCATCCGGTATCAAGGTCAGGCGCACGCTTACCTGAACCGGTGCAGCCACGTGGCCATGGAAATGGACTACCAGCCCAACCGTTTCTTTGACGACACGGGGCGTTGGCTCATGTGTGCCACCCATGGTGCCACCTATGCGCCTGAGTCGGGTGCTTGTGCAGGTGGGCCGTGCCGTGGTGGTTTGGTCAAGATTGACCTGAGCGAGGAAGGGGCAGTGGTCTACTGGCATACTGCCTACAACCTCAAGCCCTTTGAATTCTGAGCCCCTCATGCAAGAGCAAGACAGCCCTCGCCCCGAAACACCGGCAAACCCTGAAGCTCCTTGGGAGCGGCAGGCCTTGAACACTTTGCTCAGCGCCATGCTGAGCGAGCAGCGCACTGCACGTCGATGGAAAGTTTTTCTGCGCCTGATGTGGTTGGTGCTTGCAGGTGTGCTGGTCTGGAACCTGGTGAGCTACAACGCACAAGCAGTCAGCCCGACCATGACTCATACGGCGATGGTCGCGGTCAAGGGAGAAATTGCCGATGGCACGGACGCCAGTGCCGAAAACATCATCGCGGCCATGCGCAGCGCTCTTGATGATGAGGGCTCCCGAGCTCTGGTGCTGGTGATCAATTCGCCGGGGGGGTCGCCTGTGCAGGCCGGCCTGATTTATGACGAAGTACGTCGGTTGCGCAAGCTTCATGGCAAACCCATTTACGCTGTGGTGGAAGAGTCCTGCGCATCGGCAGCCTATTACCTGGCAACGGCTGCTGACAAAATTTACGTCGACAAAGCCAGTATTGTCGGAAGCATTGGCGTGCTGATGGATGGGTTTGGTTTTACCGACTTGATGGGCAAGCTGGGTGTCGAGCGCCGCTTGCTGACTGCGGGCGAAAACAAAGGTTTTCTGGATCCCTTCAGCCCACAAACGGCCAAACAGCGTGCGCATGCACAAACCATGCTGGACGCCATTCACAATCAGTTCATCACGGCTGTACGTCAAGGACGTGGCGATCGCCTGAAAGAAACGCCAGACATGTTCAGTGGCCTGTTCTGGACCGGTGAACAAGCGGTTGACATGGGGCTTGCTGATGGCATGAGCAGCCTCGATGGCGTGGCCCGCGATGTGGTTGATGCACCTGACGTGATTGACTATACCCGTTACGAGAACATGGCTGAACGACTGGCCAAACGCTTTGGTGCGGCCATGGGTGAGGCATCTGTCAAAGCGTTGCGCGAAAGTCCCGTTCTTCGCTGACCTGTGGGAGCGGCCTTTGGCCGCGATTGCACAGGGAATCGGTATCGCGGCCAGAGGCCGCTCCTGCAGAGTCAAGCACCGACAGCAAATACGGCTGGTGTTTGTGCGTCCGGCCCCGCTGCACCCTTCTTCCATGTCGCTATGGTGTGGCTCTGAATGTTGGCGCTGTCCAGGGTGAGTCCGCTGGCAATGGCCAGGCGGGTGTTGGGTTGCAGCGCTTGAAGCGAAGCGCTGAACATGGCGGGGTTGCGGTAGGGTGTTTCGATCCACATCTGGGTCTGTCCAGTTTTGATGGCCAGGGTTTCCAGTTGCTTGAGCCGGGCTGTTCGCTCGTTACTGTCTTGCGGCAGGTAGCCTACGAAAGCAAAGTTTTGTCCATTCAAACCGCTGGCTGCCAACGTCAGCAACAAAGACACGGGTCCAACCAGGGGCAGCACCTGCAGCCCCAGATCGTGCGCTGCACGCACCACTGAGCTTCCGGGGTCGGCCACAGCGGGCATGCCGGCTTCGCTGACCAGGGCGACATCGTGTCCTTGCAGTGTGGCCTGCAGCAAGGGTTTGGCGTCAAATTCCCCCGCCTTGTGGTCGCCCTTTTTGTGCACTTCGCGCGGCAGTTCAGTGATGGTCTGCGCTTGAAGTGGCGCGGCCAGGACTTGATGCTCGCCGACGCGCTTGAGAAAAGCGCGTGTCGATTTGGCGTTTTCCGTGATCCAGTGGGTGGTTTGCGCGGCGGCGCGCAAGGTGGCCAGCGGCAGCACGTCTTCGATGGGAGCCTGGCTGGCGCAGCCAAAGTCCAAGGGTGTAGGGATCAGCAGCAAGCGGCCTGGGGCAGGTGTGTTCACAGCAGCTGGACTCCTGCAGCGCGCAGCATGCGCGCGGTACGGATCAAGGGCAGGCCCACCAGCGCGGTGGGGTCGTCGTTGTCGATGGCCTCGAGCAGGGCGATGCCCAAGCCCTCGCTTTTGGCGCTGCCTGCGCAGTCGTAAGGCTTTTCGGCCTGCAGGTAATTCTCGATTTCTGTGTCCGTCAGGTCGCGGAACTTCACGCGCACGGCGGCCAGATCGACCTGCTCGAAACCGGTGGCCAGACACACCACCGCCAGCGCCGTCTGGAACACCACGGTGTGACCACGCATCTGGCGCAGTTGTTGAACGGCGCGCTCATGGTTGCCGGGCTTGCCCAACGGAAGTCCGTCCAGGTCGGCCACCTGGTCGGATCCGATGACCACGGCTTCGGGATGGGTTTGCGCCACTGCGCGCGCTTTGGCCAGCGCCAGGCGCAAGGCCAGGTTACGGGGGGCTTCGCCAGTCTGCGGGGTCTCGTCCACGTGCGGAGCGGCCACTTCGAAGGGCAGGTTCAGGCGCGAGAGCAGTTCGCGCCTGTAGCGTGAGGTGGACCCCAGCACCACGGTGCGGCTGGGTTGAGAAAGTGTCTGGGTCATGGGTGCGATTCTCTTACACTGCCGGGCATGGATACGAAATTTGATGCATCGCACTTGGATGTGCGCGCTTTTGCCCGGGCACAAGGGCAGGCTGAGGGCCGTTCTTTTCTGCAGGAGTGGGCGCGTCTGCGCGAAGAGTCTGCTCCCGCTGGCTGGAAGACATTGCAGGTGCAATGGCGGCTGGCTGGGCGTTTGCAGCCGCGCACGGGTGCTGCCGATGAGGTCTGGGTGCATGTGCAGGCGCAGGCCGAAGTGGAAATGACGTGTCAGCGTTGCCTGACGCCAGCGGTGTTGCCCCTGGCCGTGGATCGGGATATTTTGTTTGTCGCCGATGAGGCCACGGCGGCCGACCTTGACGACACGCTGGATGATGATGTGCTGGTGCTGTCCAAGGATTTTGATGCTTTGGCCCTGATCGAGGACGAACTCATCATGGCCTTGCCTCTGGTGCCTCGTCATCAGGTCTGCCCCGAGGGTTTGCCTGCCCAAAGCGTGGGTGAAGAGGAGTTGCCCCAACGCGAGAACCCTTTTGCGGCGTTGGCTGCACTTAAAGGCGGTCCATCCGGCAAGTGACAGTCTGGCCGACTTGGGCTATAATCTCATGCTTTGCTCAGTCTGTGCTTTGTGCGCGGCTGATGCAACCTGTGTTCAACCGAAGCTGCGCCAGCTCTCAAAAACCGCGCGGCGTCTAGCTTTCAAGGAGCCATCATGGCTGTTCAGCAAAACAAAAAATCGCCTTCCAAGCGCGGCATGCACCGTTCCCACAACGCCCTGGGCGTGCCGGGTATCGCTGTCGAGCCCACCACCGGTGAAGTGCACCTGCGTCACCACATCAGCCCCAACGGTTTTTACCGTGGCCGCAAGGTTCTGAAGACCAAAAACGAAGCTTGATGGGTTAACCCCACTTGCCTGATTAAGGCCCGAGCTACTGGATACACGGTAGCATCGGGCTTTGTTTTTTTGTGCGATGAATTCTTTGTACTGACATCATGACTGCCAACTCCCCCATCACCCTGTCTGTTGATTGCATGGGCGGTGACCATGGCCCACGTGTGACGATGGTGGCATGTCAACGTTTTTTGGCAACTCACCCTGATGCGCGTTTGTTGCTGGTGGGCAGGCCCGAGGCGTTGACGGCCTGGTCCGATCCGCGCGCGACGGTGGTGGCGGCCAGCGAAGTGGTGGAAATGGACGACCCTGTTGAAGTGGCCTTGCGCAAGAAAAAGGATTCGTCCATGCGCGTGGCCATCGAACAGGTCAAAACAGGCGCGGCCCATGCGGCGGTGTCTGCGGGCAACACGGGGGCCTTGATGGCCGTGGCCCGTTATTTGCTGAAAACGATGGACGGGATTGACCGTCCGGCCATTGCTGCCCAAATGCCCAATGCCAAAGGGGGCGGGACTACCATGCTGGATTTGGGGGCCAATGTAGACTGCACGGTAGAGCATTTGCTTCAGTTCGCAGTCATGGGCTCAGCCTTGGTGTCGGCCCTGGAAAACAAGGAGCAGCCCTCGGTGGGTCTGCTCAATATTGGCGAAGAAGTCATCAAAGGCAATGAAATCATCAAAAAAGCCGGCGAATTGCTGCGATCGGCTGGTAATTCGGGTGATTTGAACTTTTTCGGCAACGTCGAAGGCAACGATATTTTCAAGGGCACCACCGACATCGTGGTATGTGATGGCTTTGTGGGCAATGTGGCGCTGAAAGCAAGCGAAGGCCTGGCAACCATGGTGGGCTCTTTCCTGAAAGAATCCTTTTCTCGCAATATTTTCACAAAAATTGTCGCCATCATGGCGCTTCCGGTGTTATCTGCATTTAAAAACAAAGTGGATCATCGTCGTTACAACGGTGCGGCCTTGTTGGGTTTGCGCGGCCTGGTGTTCAAGAGCCATGGTTCGGCCGACGAGGTGGCTTTTGAGCAGGCGCTGGCGCGGGCGTATGATGCAGCGCGTAACCAATTGCTGGAGCGGGTGCGTTCACGCATTGCCCATGCCGCGCCTTTGTTGGGCACGGGGCAGGCCGCCACGACCGGTACAACTACATGAATACATACACACGAATTGCAGGCACCGGCAGCTTCTTGCCCCCCCGGAGGCTGACCAACGCCGATCTGGCTGCAGAGCTGGCCGCACAAGGCATTGAAACTTCTGATGAATGGATTGTGGAGCGCACAGGTATTCGCGCCCGCCATTTTGCCGACGCAGGTGTCGGCAGCAGCGATCTGGGGACCGAGGCCGCTCGCCGTGCCCTGGAGATGGCGGGGATCAGTGCCAGCGAACTGGATTTGATCATTGTGGCCACCTCGACACCGGACATGGTGTTTCCATCGGTGGCGACCATGGTGCAAAACAAATTGGGCGCTGCAGGCTGCCCTGCGTTTGACGTGCAGGCGGTGTGCAGCGGCTTTATTTACGCGGTGACCGTGGCTGACGCCATGATCCGTGCCGGCTCGGCCAGCAAGGCCCTGGTGATTGGCGCGGAGGTGTTCAGTCGCATTCTGGACTTCAAGGACCGTACCACTTGTGTGCTGTTTGGTGATGGTGCGGGCGCTGTTGTGCTCGAAGCCAGCACGACGCCCGGTATTTTGGCCACTGACATCCACGCCGATGGTAAGCACCGCGATATTTTGTCTGTGCCGGGCCATGTGTCTGGCGGCAATGTCCTGGGCGACCCTGTGCTCAAGATGGACGGCCAGGCCGTGTTCAAGCTGGCCGTGGGCGTGCTGGAAGAAACGGCACGTGCCAGCCTGACCAAGGCTGGTCTGCAAGACAGCCACATTGACTGGTTGATTCCGCACCAGGCCAATATCCGCATCATGCAAAGCACGGCCAAAAAGCTCAAGATGCCTTTGGAAAAAGTGGTGGTCACCGTCGATCAGCACGGCAACACCTCGGCGGCTTCCATTCCCCTGGCGCTGGACGCCGCGGTGCGCGATGGCCGCATTCAGCGCGGCCAGAACCTCATGCTCGAAGGCGTGGGCGGCGGCTTCACCTGGGGCTCGGTGCTGGTGAAATTCTGATTTCCTGTTTGTTTTCTTCTTGCAGAACATGACGACATTTGCTTTTGTATTCCCCGGCCAGGGCTCGCAATCGGTGGGCATGCTGGACGCCTGGGGTGACCACCCCGCTGTGCTCGAAACCCTCAAGGAAGCCTCTGACGCGATGGGTGAGAACCTGACGCAATTGATCAAGGACGGTCCCAAGGAAGCGCTGGCGCTGACCACCAACACCCAGCCCGTGATGCTGGTGGCAGGTGTGGCGGCTTACCGCGCCTGGCTGGCCGAGGGCGGTGCCAAGCCCGCCGTGGTGGCGGGTCACTCGCTGGGCGAGTACAGCGCTTTGGTGGCTTCGGGTGTATTGACGCTGGCTCAGGCCGCGCCGCTGGTGCGTTTGCGTGCTGCGGCCATGCAGGAAGCCGTACCTGTGGGCGTGGGCGCCATGGCCGCGGTATTGGGTCTCGCGTCTGACAAGGTCATGGAAGGCTGCAAAGAGGCGCAAGCCAGCTTTGGCGCGGGCAGCGCGGAAGTGGTGGAGGCCGTGAACTTTAATGATGCGGCGCAGACCGTGATCGCTGGCACCAAGGCCGGCGTGGACAAGGCCTGCGAAGTGCTCAAGGGTATGGGTGCCAAGCGCGCCTTGCTGCTGCCGGTGTCGGCACCTTTTCACTCCAGCCTCATGAAGCCTGCCGCCGAGAAGCTGCGCGAAAAACTCGCTACGCTGGAACTGGCCGCGCCACAAATTCCGGTGGTGAACAACATCGATGTGGCGGTGCAAACCGATGCAGACCGTATCCGTGACGCCCTGTACCGCCAGGCCTTTGGCCCGGTGCGTTGGGTGGAATGCGTGCAGGCCATCAAGGCGCGTGGCGTCACCACCCTGGTGGAGTGCGGCCCCGGCAAGGTGCTGGCAGGCATGACCAAGCGCATTGACGCTGAATTGAACGGGTTGGCACTGTTTGATCCCGCCACCCTCGCTGAAGTCAAAGGAGCCCTCGCATGAGCGACAAACAAGTAGCCCTCGTCACGGGCGCATCGCGCGGAATTGGCGCCGCCATTGCGTTGCAGTTGGCCCAGAACGGTTTCATCGTCATTGGTACCGCAACGTCTGACGACGGCGCAGCCAAGATCAGCCAGGCCCTGTCGGCCTATGCGGGCTGCCGTGGCGCCAACCTGAACGTGACCGATGCCTCTGCAGGCGAGGCCTTGATTGACGCCATTGTCAAGGAGCACGGCAGCCTGCAGGTGCTGGTCAACAATGCCGGCATCACCCGCGATACCCTGGCCATGCGCATGAAAGACGACGACTGGGACGCTGTGGCCGACACCAATTTGCGTGCCGTGTTCCGCATGAGCCGTGCCGTGATCCGCCCCATGATGAAGCAGCGCTATGGCCGCATCATCAGCATCACCAGTGTGGTGGGCGCCTCAGGCAACCCCGGTCAGGCCAACTACGCAGCCGCCAAAGCGGGTGTGGCGGGCATGACCCGCGCCCTTGCTCGCGAGCTGGGCAGCCGCGGCATTACCGTCAACTGCGTGGCGCCGGGCTTCATCGAGACCGACATGACAGCGGCTCTGCCCGAAGAGCAACAAAAAGCCCTGCTGGGTCAGATCCCGCTGGGACACCTGGGCAAGCCGCAAGACATAGCCCATGCGGTGGCTTATCTGGCCAGCGCGCAAGCCGGTTATGTAACTGGACAAGAGCTGCATGTGAATGGCGGGATGTTCATGGCCTGACCAGGCACATGAAAACTCCGGCCCACATGCGGGTAAAATGACATTTTTTTACAACCCTTAGAGGGATCCCATGAGCGATATCGAAGCACGTGTCAAGAAAATCATTGCTGAACAACTCGGCGTTGAAGAGTCCCAAGTGACCAACGAAAAAGCCTTTGTGGCCGATCTGGGCGCTGACTCCCTGGACACGGTGGAACTGGTGATGGCACTCGAAGACGAGTTCGGCATCGAGATTCCCGACGAAGACGCAGAAAAAATCACCACGGTGCAAGCTGCGATCGACTACGCCAACAGCAAGAAGGCCTAATTGCCCATGACCCGGCGCCGCGTTGTTGTCACGGGTTTGGGATGTATCAGCCCCGTGGGCAACACGGTGGCAGATGCATGGTCCAACCTGCTTGCCGGCCAGTCCGGCATTGGCCTGATCAGCAAGTTCGATGCTTCAGCCCTGGCGTGCAAGATCGCGGGCGAAGTCAAAGGCTTTGATCTGGAGTCCTACATCAGCACCAAAGAGGCGCGGACCATGGATTCCTTCATTCACTACGGCATTGCTGCTGCTGCACAAGCCGTGGCCGATGCGGGCCTGGCCACTGGCGAAGCCTTGGGTGAAGAAGAGGCTTGCCGTATTGGGGTGGTGATTGGTTCGGGTATTGGCGGTCTGCCAATGATCGAAGAAACCCATGCCGAATACACCAACCGCGGCCCACGCCGTATTTCTCCTTTCTTTGTGCCAGCCTCGATCATCAACATGATCTCTGGCCACGTGTCCATGCGTTTTGGCTTCAAGGGCCCGAACCTGGCCGTGGTGACCGCCTGCACAACCGGTTTGCACAGCATTGGTGAAGCCGGCCGCCTGATCGAGTACGGCGATGCCGACGTCATGATCGCTGGCGGCTCCGAAGCCACCGTCTCGCCGCTGGGCGTGGGCGGTTTTGCCGCCATGCGCGCCCTGTCCACCCGCAACGACGACCCTACGGCCGCATCCCGCCCCTGGGACAAGGACCGCGATGGTTTTGTGCTGGGTGAGGGAGCCGGTGTGCTGGTGCTCGAAGAGTACGAACACGCCAAAGCACGTGGCGCCAAGATCTACGCTGAACTGGGCGGTTATGGCATGAGTGCCGATGCCGGCCACATGACTGCTCCCAGCATGGACGGTCCGCGCCGCGCCATGCTCAACGCTCTGCGCAACGCAGGTGTCAATGCCGACCAGGTCGATTACCTGAACGCGCACGGCACCTCCACGCCTTTGGGCGATGTGAACGAAACCAATGCCATCAAGGCTGCGCTGGGTGACCACGCGAAGAAGATGGTGGTCAGCTCGACCAAGTCCATGACGGGGCACCTGCTCGGTGGTGCCGGCGGCATCGAGAGTGTGTTCACCGTACTGGCTTTGCACAATCAGAAGGTCCCTCCGACCATCAACCTGGTCAACCAGGATCCCGAGTGCGATCTGGACTACTGCGCCAACACCGCGCGCGATCTGAAGATCGATGTGGCCGTCAAAAACAACTTTGGTTTTGGCGGCACCAACGGTACCCTGGTGTTCAAGCGCGTTTAACGGCGCCAAGCGTCATGCGAACAGCCCCACCCGTGCAATACCCGGTGGGGCTTTTTCTTTGGTGGCGTCGGGCCATCTGGTTGTTTTTCGCAATGTCTGTCTTGAGTGCGCCTGTACTGTTGTGGGCAACGCCGCTGGCAGCTGCGTCTTTGACAGGAACTCTTTTGCTGGTGTGTGCCATGGCATGGGCGTTGAATCGCTATCAGAACAAAGTGTGCAAGACCAGCGGGTACCTGCTTTGGGATGAAGGTTGTTGGCACTATATGCATGATGGGCAAGTCGGGGGCATTGAACACTTGTCAGTGCTTTGGGATGCTGGCGATCGCATGTGGTTACGCTGGAGCAGCTTGATGCCGGGCTCCAGGCGGTCTTGGAGTGAAGCTTGGTTGCTTAACCGCGACGCCCCCGAGCACTGGCATTTGCTCCGTTGCGCCGTGGCAGCGCACTCTGGAAAAAACTTTACACAGCCCTCACATTAGCCTTAAGTCTCTGGGGCAAGATACGCGCACGCATGGAATGTTTGCGCAAATGCCAAATTTCGTTTCCATCTTTCATTGCAGGAGTCAGCCTTGAAAACCGTGTCTTTCAACAAGAAGCTTCTTGCTGCAGCAGGCGCTGCGATTGCTCTGGGTGCAGGTGTCATGCTGTGGACGCAAAGTGTGCAGGCCCAATCCGCCGTGAGTACGGCCAGTGTCGCCGCGCCAAGTACACCCTTGGTCAGAGGGCTGCCAGATTTCACAGCCCTTGTGGATGCAGTAGGTCCCTCGGTGGTCAACATCCGCACACTTGAGCGTGTTCGCCCTCAAGCTGAACGGGGGGACGGCAACATGGACCCAGAAATGCAGGAGTTCTTCCGGCGTTTCTTTGGTGCGCCTTTCCCCGGTATGCCGCAGCAACCGCAACAACCTCAGCCGCGTCGTCGCGGAGGGCAGGGTGAGGGGGAACTGCGCCCCAGCGGGGTGGGCTCGGGTTTTGTCCTGACGGCTGACGGATTCATCATGACCAATGCCCATGTGGTCGAGGGTGCCGATGAAGTGCTTGTGACGTTGGCGGACAAACGTGAACTCAAGGCCAAGGTGGTTGGGTTGGACAAACGCTCGGATGTGGCGGTGGTGAAAGTGCCTGTCAGTGGCTTGCCTGCGCTCAAGGTGGGTGATGTGAGTCAGCTCAAGGTGGGTGAGTGGGTCATTGCGATTGGTTCACCCTTTGGTCTTGAGAACACGGTCACGGCCGGCATTGTGAGTGCCAAACAGCGAGATACAGGAGACTATCTCCCCTTTATCCAGACCGATGTCGCCATCAATCCGGGCAACTCGGGTGGTCCGCTGATCAATATGCGCGGCGAAGTGGTGGGTGTCAACAGTCAGATTTATTCGCGCTCGGGCGGCTACATGGGGATTTCGTTCTCGATTCCGATGGACGAAGCCATGCGTGTGAGCGATCAGATTCGTGCCAATGGTCGTGTAACCCGTGGCCGTGTGGGTGTGCAGATCGACCAAGTCAGTACCGAGGTGGCCGAGTCCATCGGCTTGGGCAAAGCCAGGGGGGCGCTGGTGCGCATGGTGGAGTCCGGTGGGCCTGCAGAAAAGGCCGGCTTGCAGGCCGGGGACATCATTCTTCAGTTCGATGGCAAGCCCATCGACAAGGCTTCTGACCTGCCTCGCATTGTCGGCAACACCCGACCCGGTACCAAGGCCGAGATGCAGGTTTATCGCCGAGGTGTGCAGCGAAAGCTCACCGTGACAGTGGGTGAATTGCCTGCGGACAAAGTACAAGCTGAGGCCAATACAGCCGATGAACAAGTGCAGACAAACAATGTGTTGGGTTTGACGGTGACCAATTTGTCGGCCGATCAAAAGAAGCAGCTTCGTGTCGAGGGTGGTGTGCGTATCACTGCCGCTCAGGGCGCAGGGGCCCGTGCTGGTTTGCGCGAGGGGGATGTGGTTTTGGCGGTGGGCAACAAGCAGGTGTTGCAAGTAGCCGATTTCAATGCGGCAGTAGGAACTGTTGAGCCGGGCAAGATCGTGAGCATGCTGGTGCGTCGCGGTGAGACTGTTCAATACGTCCTGGTGCGCACCGTGCGCTGATGATGGCTTTGTCAAGAGGCCCTTTGTCCTTTCAGGACCGAGGGCCATTGTTTTGGGGTTTGCGCAACGGATACAAAAAATAAATGACGTGAGTACAAGCTAACTTGATGTCTCGTTCATAACGCGATTGGCTAAAATAAGCCACCTTGATCAGCAATTGATGGCATAAAGCGCAAGAGCCACTTCACGATGTGAGACGTCCCGCAGGCATGCACCGGGCATCCACATTTCACGCACAGCTTGTCCAGAATTTTGTCCACACAATCTGTGGATAAATTGTGAGTAATTCAATGTGTTGTGACTTGGCAACGGCCTGTAGCCGGCTTGCCGACCTGTTCAAACAGGCGGTTTTGCCTACAATGAAGTCCCAACTATCGCAGTTGCCATAGATTGTTGGTTCAGGGCGCGTCCAAGTGAGACGCGCCCTTTTTTTCTGGCTGTGAAGCACACAAACGATGAACCACATTCGTAATTTCTCCATCATTGCCCACATTGATCACGGTAAGTCCACGCTGGCCGACCGGATCATTTCGCGCTGTGGAGGATTGTCCGATCGCGAGATGAGCGAACAGGTGCTCGACTCCATGGACATCGAAAAAGAGCGCGGCATCACCATCAAGGCGCAGACGGCTGCGCTGCAGTACAAAGCCAGGGATGGCAAGGTCTACAACCTCAACCTGATTGACACCCCTGGCCATGTGGACTTCTCCTATGAGGTGAGCCGCTCGCTGTCGGCTTGCGAAGGCGCATTGTTGGTGGTGGACGCCAGCCAGGGTGTGGAGGCCCAGACTGTGGCCAATTGCTACACCGCCCTGGACTTGGGCGTCGAGGTGCTGCCCGTGCTCAACAAGATGGATCTACCTCAGGCTGATCCCGAGAACGCCAAGCAGGAAATCGAGGACGTGATTGGCATCGATGCCTCGGGTGCCGTGCCTTGCTCCGCCAAGACAGGCATGGGCGTAGAAGATATTCTGGAAATGGTGGTGGCCAAAGTGCCCGCGCCGCGTGGCAACCCCGAGGGGCCCTTGCGCGCCATGATCATTGACAGCTGGTTTGACAGCTATGTGGGTGTGGTCATGCTGGTGCGCGTGGTCGATGGCAAGCTCCAACGGGGTGACAAGATCAAGCTCATGGCGACCGAGTCGCTCTACAACGCCGAAAAACTTGGCGTGTTTACCCCGCACAACGAATCGCGCGATGCGCTCAAGGCCGGTGAGGTGGGCTACATCATTGCTGGCATCAAGGAACTCAAGGCGGCCAAAGTGGGCGATACCATCACGGCCATCAAGACATCCAGCGGTGCCAACCTCGAGTTCGCGACCGAGGCGCTGCCTGGCTTCAAGGAAGTGCAGCCACAGGTTTTTGCAGGTCTGTACCCGTCCGAAGCCAGTGAATACGACCAGCTGCGCGATGCGCTGGAAAAGCTTCAGCTCAACGATGCAGCCCTGCGCTACGAGCCCGAAGTTTCACAGGCGCTGGGCTTTGGCTTTCGCTGCGGCTTCCTGGGACTGCTGCACATGGAAATCGTGCAGGAGCGTCTGGAGCGCGAGTTTGATCAGGATTTGATCACCACAGCTCCCAGCGTGGTGTACGAAGTGGTCAAGGGTGATGGTGAGGTCATCCAGGTCGAGAACCCTTCCAAGATGCCCGATGTGGGACGTATCCAGGAAATCCGGGAACCCATTGTGACGGTGCACCTGTACATGCCTCAGGACTACGTGGGTGCCGTGATGACGCTGGCCAATCAGAAACGCGGCGTACAGATCAACATGGCCTACCATGGCAAGCAGGTCATGCTGACCTATGAAATGCCACTGGGCGAGATCGTGCTGGACTTCTTCGACAAGCTCAAGTCGGTCAGTCGGGGTTACGCTTCCATGGACTATGAGTTCAAGGAGTACCGGGCCTCTGATGTGGTCAAAGTGGACATGCTGCTCAACGGCGAAAAGGTGGACGCCCTGTCCATCATCGTGCACCGCAGCCAGTCGCAATACCGTGGTCGCGCTGTGGCGGCCAAGATGCGCGAGATCATCAGCCGTCAGCAGTTTGATGTGGCCATTCAGGCCGCCATCGGGGGCAATGTGATTGCACGTGAAACCATCAAGGCTTTGCGCAAGAACGTGTTGGCCAAGTGCTATGGTGGCGACATCACGCGCAAGCGCAAATTGCTCGAAAAGCAGAAGGCGGGTAAGAAACGCATGAAACAGATTGGTTCGGTCGAGGTGCCGCAAGAGGCATTCCTGGCCATTTTGCAGGTGGAAGATTGATGCCATTGCTCACGGGTTTGATTCTGGGCGCCTTTGTGGCGTATGGTGCAGGCTGGTACCTGGGCATGTTCACGGGTAACTTTGCCTTGCTGATGCTCATGGCGACGGTGGTCTCGGGGGTGTATTGGGTTGCCGAACGCCTGGTGTTTCTGCCCAGGCGCAAAGCGGCCGCAGCCCAGCTGCAGACGCAGGCGGCGCAGCGGCGTGAAGAACTTTCTCGCATGGGCATTGCGCAGACTGATGTGGATGTGACTGCTGCAAGCGAAAAGCTCATCATGCAGCCCTGGTGGCTGGATTGGACAGCGGGGCTGTTCCCGGTCATTGCCGTGGTGTTCATCCTTCGCTCGTTCCTGTTCGAACCCTTCAAGATTCCTTCGGGCTCCATGATCCCGACCTTGCTGGTGGGTGACCTCATTCTGGTCAACAAGTTCCACTATGGTCTGCGCCTGCCTGTGGCGAACATCAAAATGACGCAGGGTGAACCCGTGCGCCGTGGCGATGTGATGGTGTTTCGCTACCCTCCCAATCCGAATGTGGACTACATCAAGCGTGTGGTCGGTTTGCCCGGGGATGAAGTGGCGTACCTCAACAAAAAGCTGACGATCAACGGCCAGCCGGTGGCTGTCGCTGACCTGCCCGAATTTTTTGACGAATCGGTCATGCGCTATTTCAGGCAGGAGCGCGAAAGCCTGAGTGACAAGCCGCACTTGATCATTGAAGACAATGACCGTCCGGCCTTTATTGCCGGTGTGGGCGACTACCCGTTTCGTGACCATTGCCGCTACAGTGTGGAAGGCGTGGTTTGCAAGGTTCCTGAAGGTCACTACTTCATGATGGGCGACAACCGAGACAACTCGCTCGATTCGCGCTACTGGGGTTTTGTGCCCGACGCCAACATCGTGGGCAAGGCCTTCTTTGTCTGGATGAACTTTGGCAATTTCAAACGCATCGGTTCGTTTGACTGATGAGGTCCGCACCATGACCTTGCCTGCAGCTTTTGCCGATTTGCAAATCCGTCTGGGTTACGCTTTCCGTGATGTGAATTTGCTGCAGCGGGCCATGACCCACCGCAGCTTTGGTGCTGACCACAACGAGCGCCTGGAGTTTTTGGGTGATTCGGTGCTTAACCTGGTGGTGGCCCATTTGCTGTTTGACCGCTTGGCGAATATGCCCGAGGGCGATTTGTCCCGCGTGCGTGCCAATCTGGTCAAACAGGAGACCCTGCACCAGCTGGCGCTGCAACTGGAACTGCCTGGCCGCATGCGTCTGGGTGAAGGTGAGTTGAAGTCGGGCGGCACGCGCCGTGCATCCATTCTGGCGGATGCGCTGGAAGCGCTCATCGGCGCGGTGTACCTGGACGGTGGTTTTGACGCGGCGCAAGCGCTGGTGCAGCGCCTGTTCGCCAAGGTCGAGATTCGCCCCGACATGCAAGCGGCCGAAAAAGATCCCAAAACCCAGTTGCAGGAATGGCTGCAAGGCCGCAAACTGCCCTTGCCGCGTTACACCGTCATTGGGACCAGCGGCGCGGCGCATCGCCAAACCTTTGAAGTGGCTTGCGAAGTACCGGACTTGAAGAAACACGAACGCGGTACGGGCGCTTCACGCCGCGCCGCAGAGCAAGCGGCTGCTGCCGCTTTGCTCGCCATCCTGACCCAGGCAGATAAAGCATGACCGACCACAACGACGCACACGAGCAAACGCCACACGAGCGACTGCGCCGCCGCTCCATCGACATTCCGGGTGTGACGGTGCAGCCGCGCTCCGCGTCTGAGGCGCAAGACTTGCCACCTGTGACCGAATCCGGGCCCGAGCAGGCTCCAGGGCCGCAGCGTTGCGGCCTGGTGGCCATTGTGGGCAAACCGAACGTTGGCAAGTCCACCTTGCTCAATGCGCTGGTGGGGCAAAAAATCAGCATCACTTCGCGCAAGGCGCAGACCACGCGCCACCGCATCACGGGCATGCGCACCGAGGGCGCGACCCAGTTCGTGTTTGTGGACACGCCCGGTTTCCAGACCCGTCACAGCACGGCACTCAACAAGTCGCTGAACAAAACCGTCATGGGTGCGGTCGGCGATGTGGACCTGGTCTTGTTTGTGGTGGAAGCGGGCCAGTTCACCTTGGCCGATGCCAAAGTTTTGTCCTTGCTCAAGGCCAATATTCCCACGCTGCTGGTGGCCAACAAGCTCGATGCGGTCCATCGCCGCGCCGAAATCGCGCCCTGGCTGCGCGACATGCAGGAGCGCCACGCATTTGCCGAATTTGTGCCCATGTCGGCCAAGAACCCCAAGGACATCGAGCGCCTGTTGGGCATTTGCGAAAAGTACCTGCCTGAGCAAGGGTGGTGGTATTCGCCCGACGAGCTGACCGACCGCAGCGAAAAATTCCTGGCCAGCGAAATCGTGCGCGAAAAGCTCTTTCGCTTGACCGGTGATGAGTTGCCCTACACCTCGACCGTGGTCGTGGACAAGTTTGAAGAAGAACCTGGTCGCACGGCCAACCGCATGGTGCGCATTGCCGCCACCATTGTGGTCGAGCGAGACAGCCACAAAGCCATGGTGATTGGTGACAAGGGCGAAAAACTCAAACGCATCGGCATGGAGTCACGCCAGGAGCTGGAAAAGCTGATGGATGCCAAGGTGTTCATCGAGCTGTGGGTGAAAGTTCGCTCGGGCTGGGCGGACGACGAGGCCCGCGTGCGCTCTTTCGGTTACGAGTAAAGCGCTCAGGCCGCACAACAGGCACAAGCCATGGCCACCAAACGCATCGGGGATGAGCCAGCGTACGTGCTGCACCACTATGACTGGAGCGAAAGCAGCCTGATTCTGGAGATGTTCACCCGCCACGCCGGACGTGTGGCGCTGGTGGCCAAGGGCGTGAAGAAACCCAGCTCCAGCTTCAGGCCGGTGCTTCTGCCTTTGCAGCCTCTTCGGGTCAGTTACGGGGGTGATGCCGACATTCGCACCCTCAAATCGGTGGATTGGGTCGGCGGCCATGTGATGCCCACAGGTGAGGCCTTGCTCTCGGGTTACTACCTCAATGAGTTGTTGATGCGTTTGCTGGCACGCGACGATCCGCATGAGCGGGTGTTTGATATTTACGCGCCCACGGTGGCTTTGCTGGCCAGCGGGCAAAACAGCTTGTTGCAACCGGCTTTGCGGGCGTTTGAATTGTTGCTGTTGCGTGAGTTGGGCTTGCTGCCCACGCTGGATGCACAAACCTTGAGCCTGCATGCGTTGCAGCCCGAGCAAACCTATGCACTGGTGCCCGAAGTGGGCTTGCGCCGAGCCGCAACAGATGACCGTTACCATTTGTCAGGTGCACAGTGGCTGGCTTTGAATGAGGCCATGTCCGAAGGGCAGCCGCTGACGGCCTTATGGACCCTGCCTGAGCTCGCTTCGAGCGCTTTGCGCGTGATGCTGCGGCAGCTACTCACCTACCATTGCGGCGTGGGCGCACTCAAGACCCGTCAAATCATGCTAGATTTGCAAAACCTATGAACACACAAGTTTCTGGCGCCGTGTCGCTGTCCGTCAATGTCAACAAGGTGGCCTTGTTGCGAAACTCGCGCCACCTGTGTATTCCCAGTGTTACGCGTGCCGCGCAGCTATGTCTGCAGGCAGGGGCGCAAGGCATCACCATTCACCCGCGCCCGGACGAGCGCCACATTCGCGCCACCGATGTCGACGAACTGGCCGCACTCATGAAAGCCTGGCCTGATCGCGAATTCAACATTGAGGGCAACCCCTTTCACAACCTGATGGCGCATGTGCGCGAAGTGCGCCCGCACCAGGTGACGTTTGTGCCCGACGGCGAAGGCCAGTTCACTAGCGACCATGGTTGGTCCTTCCCGCAAGATGCTCAGCGCCTGAAACCCTTGATTGACGAATGTAAGGCCCTGGGCGTGCGTGTGAGTTTGTTCATGGACCCGGTGCCAGAGCAGATGGCAGCGGCCCGCGCCGTGGGGGCCGATCGTGTGGAGCTTTACACCGAGCCTTATGCGGCCTCATGGAGTACGCCCGAACATGCGGCGCAACTGCAGCGCTACGCTACCGCCGCACAAGCTGCGCTGGATGTGGGGCTGGGTCTCAATGCAGGCCACGACCTCAACCGCGACAACCTGCCTGCATTTGTGAAAGCCGTGCCGGGTTTACAGGAAGTCTCGATTGGCCACGCGCTGATCGGCGACGCACTGGAGCTGGGCTATGCCGCCACCGTGCGGGCTTACCTGGACTGCCTGAAAAAATGATTTACGGCATCGGCACCGACATTTGCGACATCCGCCGCATCCGCGCCAGTCTGGAGCGACATGGCGAGCGCTTTGCGGCCAAGGTGCTGTCCGAAGCCGAGATGGCCACCTGGAAGCAACGCAGCGCACGGTGGCCCGAGCGCGGTGTGCGCTATCTGGCCACACGGTTTTCAGCCAAAGAGGCTTTCAGCAAAGCCATTGGGCTGGGCATGCGCATGCCCATGACCTGGCGCTTGTGCGAAGTGGGCAAGCTGCCCAGCGGACAGCCGGTGATTGTGCTGCATGGCGAGTTGAAAGACTGGTTTGAAGCCAAGGGGCTGAAAGCCCACATCACCGTGACCGACGAGAGCGAATACGCCGCCAGTTTTTGCGTGGTCGAAACCTCTTGAATTAAACCGGCTTGGCCTGATCTGAAAGAACAAGACATGACACAACACGCCCCCCTGATCCTGGACATTGCCGGCACCTCACTCACCAAGGTTGATCGTCGGCGCTTGAAGCACCCGCTCGTGGGTGGCCTGATTTTGTTTGGCCGAAACTGGCAAAGCCGCGCGCAATTGACCGAGTTGTGCGCAGAGGTCAAAAGCATCCGCCCGGATGTGCTGATTGCGGTGGACCACGAAGGTGGGCGCGTGCAACGTTTTCGTACCGATGGGTTTACCCATCTGCCGCCGATGCGTGCGTTGGGCGGGATATGGCTGCAAGACAGCAAAGGCATGCCTGGCTCGGGGGCCTTGAAAGCCTGCGAAGCCGCCACTTCGGCGGGCTTTGTGTTGGCCAGCGAGCTGCGAGCTTGTGGCGTGGATTTCAGCTTTACGCCGGTGCTTGACCTCGACCATGGTGAAAGTGGCGTGATTGGTGACCGCGCCTTCGCACGCGATCCGCGCATGGTGTCTTTGTTGGCACGCAGCCTGATGCAAGGCTTGCTGCAAGCAGGTATGGCCAATTGCGGCAAACATTTTCCCGGGCATGGCGCCGTCAAGGCCGACTCCCACGTGGCCCTGCCGGTGGACAAGCGCAGCCTCAAAGCCATTTTGGAGGACGACGCGTTGCCTTACACCTGGCTGGGCAGTGTGCTCACGGCAGTGATGCCGGCGCACGTGATCTACAGCAAGGTCGATGCGCGGCCTGCGGGCTTCTCTTCACGCTGGATTCAGGACATTCTGCGCGGTCAGCTGGGCTTTGATGGTGTGGTCTGTACCGACGACCTGTCCATGGCTGCGGCGCGCCAGATCGGAGGGCGCGAGCTGAGCTACACCGAAGCGGTGCTTGCCGCTTTGCAAGCCGGGTGCGATCTGGCCCTGCTGTGCAACAGATCGGCGGTCAACGATGGCGCCGAGCTTGATGACGTGCTCGATGGTTTGGCCGAAGCTTTGGTCAAAGGCCTTTGGGTGCCGGATCAAGCCAGCGAAGAACGTCGTTTGTCCTTGCTGCCGCGTTCGCCTGCCCGTGCCTGGGATGAGTTGGTGCGCGCACGGGACTATATGCAGGCCCTCGATCGCTTGCCCTGACAAGGAGCCATGAAATGAATGTGTTGTTGCAAGGTCTGGTCAGACTCTTCATGGGTTTGCTGGGGCTGGCCTTTCTTGCCGGTTTGTTGTTGGCGCTGGGCGTGTATGTGCTGTTTGCCAGTGTGCGTTGGCTGCTGACGGGGCAAAAGCCCCAGGTCGTCATGGTCTGGCAGCAGTTCGGTCAGATGCGCAAAGGTGCGCGCTGGGCCGCGCCAGGCATGGGTACGCCTTTCGAGCAGGGCGCAGCACCTGCCGATGATGTGGTGGATGTGGAAGTGCGCGAGGTGCGGGAAACGCAAGAAAAGCTGCCGCACAAAGCAGGCTGACAAACTGGAGATGGCTTCGTGCCTCGCAATGACACGCACGTCATTGCGAGCGAAGCGCAGCAATCTGCCAGGTATTAAGCCAAATCGTGCTCGCGGCGCAGGGCCGGGAACAGGATGATGTCGCGAATGCTGGGGCTGTCGGTCAGCAGCATCATCAGGCGGTCGATGCCGATGCCGCAGCCGCCAGCAGGCGGCATGCCGTATTCAAGGGCGCGCACGAAGTCGTGGTCAAAGAACATGGCCTCGTCGTCGCCACCGTCCTTGGCGGCCACCTGGGCGTGGAAACGGGCGGCCTGGTCTTCGGCGTCGTTCAGCTCGGAGAAGCCGTTGCCGAATTCGCGGCCAGTGATGTAGAGCTCAAAGCGCTCGGTCACCTCAGGGCGCACGTCGTTGGCGCGGGCCAGCGGGCTGATCTCGGTGGGGTGTTCCATGATGAAGGTGGGCTCCCAGAGCTTGTCTTCCACGGTTTCTTCAAAGTAGAGCACCTGCAGGCTGGCCAGGCTGCGGCTGCTGAGTTTGTCCTTCTCTTCGCTCATACCCAGTTTTTTCAGGGCGCTGATCAGCCAGGCCGCATCGTCCACATGGGCGCCAGCCTCGGTGTGGGCGTAAATGGCCTCGCGAATCGTCATGCGTGCAAAGGGCTTGGACAGGTCCACCGCACGACCACCGTAGCTCAGCTGCAGGCTGCCCGCAGCGTTCATGGCCGCGTCGCGGATGAGCTGTTCGGTGAAGCCCATCAGGTCCTGGTAGTTCCAGTAGGCCGCGTAGAACTCCATCATGGTGAATTCGGGGTTGTGGCGAACCGAAATGCCTTCGTTGCGGAAGTTGCGGTTGATTTCGAACACGCGCTCAAAGCCACCGACCAGCAGGCGCTTGAGGTAGAGCTCGGGCGCGATGCGCAGGAACATCTCTTGTTCAAGTGCGTTGTGGTGCGTCACGAAGGGGCGGGCGTTGGCGCCGCCGGGAATCGGGTGCAGCATGGGCGTTTCGACTTCCAGGAAGCCGTGCTGCACCATGAACTCGCGAATGCCGCTGACGGCGCGCGAGCGGGCCGTGAAGCGTTTGCGGGCGGCTTCGTCGGTCATCAGGTCCACATAACGCTGGCGGTATTTGACTTCCTGGTCGTGGATGCCGTGGAACTTGTCGGGCATCGGGCGCAGGCTCTTGGTCAGCAGGCGGATGCTGCTAGCGTGGATGGACAGCTCGCCGGTGCGCGTCTTGAACAGTTGGCCTTCGACAGCAATGATGTCGCCCAGGTCCCAGTGCTTGAAGCCGTTATAGACCTCTTCGCCCACATCGTCTTTGGTGATGTAGGCCTGGATGCGCCCGGTGGCGTCCTGCAGCGTGGCAAAGCTGGCTTTGCCCATGACGCGCTTGAGCATCATGCGGCCAGCCACCTTGACTTGCACCTTGGCAACGCCTTCGCCGTTGAGGGCTTCGGGATCGGCAGCGCCGTGTACATCGTGCAGCAGCTGCGCGTGGTGCTCAGGCTTGAAGTCGTTGGGAAAGGCCACGCCTTTGCCCTCAGCCTGGGCTTGGCGCAGGGCTTTGAGTTTTTCGCGGCGCTCGGCAATCAGCTGGTTTTCGTCTTGCTGGGGCGCGGCTGGGGCAGTGGTGGTGTCGGACATGGTCTTGTGTTTGCTAGGGTCCCGCATCGGTCTTGGCTGCGGGCTGGGCCAAAGCCTTCTATTTTACCGGGCAGGCTCGGTATCATGAGGGGTTGTTGTTGAAAGGAGCCCCATGTTTTTGAACTTGATTTCCATGTTGCTGGATATCGCAGCCAGTCTGGTGGCGGGGGCCTGCCTGTTGCGTTTGCTGATGCAGTGGCAAAGGGTGTCCTTTCGTCAGCCCCTGGGACAATTTGTCTGCGCTGTGACCGATTGGCTGGTGCTGCCCTTGCGTCGGTATATTCCGGCCTGGGGTAAGCTGGATACGGCCAGCGTAGCAGGGGCCTGGCTGGTCAAGGTTGTGCAATACGGCGTACTGTGGGCTTTTTCGGGCGCCCAGGGGGCGTTGGCCTTGCTGCCTTTGGTCAGTGTGGTGGGCTTGGTGCAGTTGGTGGTGTCGGCCCTGAGTGCACTGGTGTTTTTGTATGTGCTGATGTCCTGGTTACAGCCGGGTTCTGCGGCCTATCATTTGCTGAACCTGTTGACACAGCCATTTCTGGACTTCCTGCGCAGACGAATGCCACGCCTGGGGGGCGTGGACATTTCGGCTTGGGTATTTCTGATTTTGATGCAGGTCCTGGGCGTGGTCCTCGCAGGCCTGCAAACCAGCTGGATGCGCTGATCAGCTGACGGCGTCCGCACTCTGGCGCTGGAGCATGGCCAGGGTGCTGGCGATGGTCTTGCGCAGCTCGCGGCGGTCGCAAATAAAGTCCACAGCACCTTTTTCCTGCAAAAATTCTGCTCGCTGAAAGCCTTCGGGCAGCTTGACGCGCACGGTGGTCTCAATCACGCGCGGACCGGCAAAGCCGATCAGTGCCTTGGGCTCGGCAATCACCACGTCCCCCACGAAGGCGAAACCGGCGGACACACCGCCCATGGTCGGGTCGGTCAGCACGCTGATGTAGGGCAGGCCCTTCTTGGCCAGGCGCGTCAGGGCGGCATTGGTCTTGGCCATCTGCATCAGCGAGAGCAGGCCTTCCTGCATGCGGGCGCCACCGGTGGCGGTAAAGCAGACAAAAGGCACTTTTTGCTCGATGGCGGTCTCGACACCGCGCACAAAACGCTCGCCCACCACCGAACCCATCGAGCCACCCATGAAATCGAACTCGAAGCAGGCTACGACCAGCTCGATGCTGTGCACGGCGCCGCCCATGACCACCAGCGCATCGGTCTCGCCGGTGTTGTCCATGGCTTCTTTCAGGCGCTCGGGGTACTTGCGGCTGTCCTTGAACTTGAAGGCGTCCACAGGCACGACTTCCTGACCGATCTCGTAGCGGCCCTCACCGTCCAGAAAAGCGTTCAGGCGTGCACGTGCGCCAATGCGGTGGTGATGTCCACAGCTGGGGCAGACGTTGACGTTTTCTTCCAGATCGTGCTTGTAGAGCACCGTCTCGCAGCTCGGGCACTTGATCCAAAGACCCTCTGGTACCGAGCGGCGATCTGCCGGGTCAGTGTGAGCGATCTTTGGGGGCAACAGTTTTTCAAGCCAACTCATTGGGGTCTCCTTGGGGAGGGATTATCGCCGCTCAAGCGTCCAAAGCCTGGCGGATACCAGACAGGAAGTCAGCGGCCACTGCGTTGACCTGGTCGGCGCTTTCGTTTTCGATCAGCTGGATCAGGCGCGAGCCGATCACCACCGCATCGGCGACGCGGCTGATGGCCTTGGCCGTGGCGGCGTCGCGGATGCCAAAGCCCACGCCGACGGGCACGCTCACGTGCTGGCGGATGCGGGGCAGCATGGCTTCCACGGCGTCGATGTCCAGCGCGCCAGATCCCGTCACGCCCTTGAGCGAGACGTAGTACACATAGCCGCTGGCCACTTGCGCTACTTGCTGCATGCGCTCGTCCGTGCTGGTCGGAGCCAGCAAAAAGATCAGGTCCATGCTGTGGGCGCGCAGCTTGGCGGCGAACTCTACGCACTCTTCGGGCGGGTAATCCACGATCAGCACGCCGTCCACACCGGCAGCAGCGGCATCCTTGATGAAACTGTCCGCGCCGTGCTTCTGGTCGTAGCGCTCGACCGGGTTGGCGTAACCCATCAGCACCACAGGGGTGGTGGTGTTGGTCTGGCGGAACGCGCGCACCATGTCCAGCACCTGCACCAGGCCAATGCCGTAGGCCAGCGCGCGGTCGCCGGCTTTCTGGATCACAGGGCCGTCAGCTGACGGGTCAGAGAAAGGCACGCCCAGCTCGATGATGTCAGCTCCGGCGGCGGCCATGGCGTGCATCAGCGAGGGGGTGCTGTCCGCGAACGGAAAGCCTGCGGTCACGAAAGGAATCAGCGCCTTGCGGCCCTGGGCTTTGAGCTGGGAGAGGGTGGTGTCGATGCGGCTCATCTCTTGGCTCACTTCACAATGTTCACGGGCTGTTCGCCGCCCTTCACCGACTGGCCACGGCAGCTGGGGCGGCAGTAGAAGTCCGCCTGGCTCAGGTCGGCCACGGTACCAATGTCCTTGTCGCCACGGCCGGACAGGTTGACCAGAATCGACTGGTCCGGGCGCATGGTTTTGGCCAGTTTCATGGCGTAGGCCACGGCGTGGCTCGATTCCAGCGCGGGGATGATGCCTTCGGTGCGGCACAGGTAGTGGAAGGCTTCGAGCGCCTCCTTGTCGGTGATGCCCACGTACTCGGCGCGGCCAATATCTTTCAAGAACGCATGCTCGGGGCCGACGCCCGGGTAGTCCAGGCCCGCGCTCACGCTGTGGGTTTCGGTGATCTGGCCGTTGTCGTCTTGCAGCACATAAGTGCGGTTGCCGTGCAGCACGCCGGGGCTGCCGCATTGCAGCGAGCACGAATGCTTGCCCGAGTCCATGCCTTCACCGGCGGCCTCGACGCCGATCAGGCGCGTCTTCTCGTGCGCGATGTAGGGGTAGAAGATGCCCATGGCATTGCTGCCGCCGCCCACGCAGGCGATCACGGCGTCGGGTTGCTGCTCGGCCATCTTCAGGCTCTTGAGCATTTCGGGCATCTGCGTGAGGCATTCTTCGCCGATCACGCTCTGGAAGTCGCGCACCATCATGGGGTAGGGGTGCGGTCCGGCCACGGTGCCGATGATGTAGAAGGTGTTGTCCACATTCGCGACCCAGTCGCGCATGGCTTCGTTCAGGGCGTCCTTGAGCGTCTTGCTGCCCGACTCCACAGGCACCACGGTTGCGCCCAGCAGCTTCATGCGGTAGACGTTGGGACTTTGGCGCTTGACGTCTTCACTGCCCATGTAGACCACGCACTCCAGCCCGTAGCGGGCGCAGATGGTGGCGGTGGCCACGCCGTGCTGGCCCGCGCCGGTTTCGGCAATGATGCGCGGCTTGCCCATGCGTTTGGCCAGCAGCGCCTGGCCGATGGTGTTGTTGATCTTGTGCGCACCGGTGTGGTTGAGGTCTTCGCGCTTGAGGAAAATCTGCGCGCCGCCCACTTCGCGGCTCATGCGGGCGGCGTGGTAGATGGGCGAGGGGCGGCCCACAAAGTGCGCCAGCTCGGACTTGAATTCGGCGATGAATTCGGGGTCGTGCTGGTACTTGGCATAGGCCTCACGCAGTTCGTTGATGGCGTGCGTCAGCGTTTCGGACACAAAGCTGCCGCCGTAAATGCCAAAGTGGCCCTTGGCGTCGGGCTGGTGGTAGTCGTACATAAAACCTGAGGGGAAAGGGGTTCAGGAGAGCATGTTGTCAGCGGCGCGAACCGCAGCGACAAACTGCTGGATCTTGGCGGCATCTTTCAGGCCTTTGCCTGCTTCGATGCCCGAGCTCACGTCAACGGCCAAAGACCGCGCACGCGAGCGCAGCAGGCGAATGCCATCGGCCACGTTTGCAGGTGTGAGTCCACCAGACAAAACGAGGTGAGCGTTGACGTTTGGTGGCAGCAGTGACCAATTGAAGCTCTGGCCCGAGCCTCCGTAGCCGTCGACCAGGGTGTCGAGCAGCAGGGCTTGGGCGTGTGGGTTGTCCTGGGCGAATTTTACCAAGTCGAAGCTGGAGGCGGGATTTTGCGGAATCCGGGCCACCCGTAAAAACGGTCGCTGGCAGCGCTGGGCCACCTGGGCACAAAACTCGGCGCTTTCGTCACCATGAAACTGCAGGGTGGCACCCGGCACCTTGGCGCTGGCAACAGCCACTTCGTCACTGCTGGCATTCACAAACAACAGCACCGGTGTGACAAAGGCGGGCAGGCGTACAGCCAATTCGCTGGCTCGCTCGGCGCTGACGTAGCGCGGGCTTTTGTCATAGAGCACAAAGCCCACGGCATCGGCACCAGCGTGGACGGCAGCGTCCACATCGGCTTCGCGGGTGAAGCCGCACATCTTGATGCGGGTACGGGTCTGAGCAGTCATGGCAGCCATTGAAAAGCAGGGGTATCGGTGGGCAGCCCCCATTCTGGCGCATAGACGGGGCCTGCGAAATACAGGCCATCGGGCGAGAAGGTGGGCGCTGCCGCATCGCGGTTGCGCGCTGCCAGCACCTCGGCCATCCAGCTGGCCGGGTGTAGCCCCTGGCCAATGTAGACCAGGCAACCCATGATGTTGCGGATCATGTGGTGCAGGAACGCGTTGCCCTCGAAGTCGAAGCGCCAATAGGGGCCACGGCGCGAAATGTCGATGCGGTACAGCGTTTTGACCGGCGACAGCGCCTGGCAGCCACTGGCCCTGAACGAGCTGAAATCGTGCTCGCCCAGCAAATGCTGGCTGGCGCTTTGCATGGCCTGCAGGTCCAGCGGACGAAACACCCAGCCTACTTTGCCATGCTCAAGACTTGGGCGCACCGCAGACTCCAGCAGGATGTAGGTGTAGCGTCTTGCCACCGCACTGGCCCTGGCATGGAAGGTGTCGGGCACAGGTTGCGCCCATTGCACTGCGATGTCGGGTGGCAGGAAACGGTTGGTGCCGCGTACCCACGAAAACGGCTCACGGTCGATGTCGGTGTCCAGATGCACCACCTGCATCAGGCCATGCACACCCGTGTCGGTGCGGCCTGCGCAAAGCGTATGGACGGGGATGGTGGCGAATTCCTGCAGCGCGGCTTCGAGCTTGTCCTGAATGGTTTGACCATTGGGCTGGCTTTGCCAGCCCAAGTAGCCGTGACCGTTGTAGCTGATGCCGAGGGCCAGTCTCACTGCAGGGTGTTGAGTAGCTGCAGCGCCTGGGTTTGCACGCTGGGGTTGTTGGACTTGATGGCTGACAGCAAAAGTGCGCGGGCCAGATCTTTTTCACCCTGTTGTAACAATTGCTGGGCCAGTTGCAGTTTGTTGGCGCTGGTGTCGTTGGGGGCCGTCGGTACAGGTGCGGCAGGCACCTGTGCCGGGGCGGGCGATGTTGACATCACCATGGGGGCCACCGAGGCGGGCACAGGTGCATTGGGGGGACTGTTAAGGTCCAGGTTCAGCCCGGACAGACCCGCAGGCATGCCGGCCGGTTCGCTGGGCTCCATGCTGGGTGGGGTGTTGGCTGTGGCTGGAATATCGTCATAAGACGGGGAGTAAGCCATGGCACCTGCATTGCCACGCTTGTGGCTGCGTCGTACCCACCATGCCAAAGCGAACATGGCCGCCAGAAGTGCTGCCGCCCAGCCCATGGTGCGGGGGTCATTTTTGAGCTGCTCGAGCACATTGCTGGAGCTCTTGACATCGGGGGCGGCTTCAGTGGGCTTGGCTTCGGGTTGGGGCAGGTTGATGCCCACGCCCGGGCCGGCTTCCTTGTTCTTGGCCAAATCCTGTAACTCGGCCATGTTTTTCTGCAAGGCGTCGAGCTCTTTTTGCTTGTCCTGACCTTCTTGCTCTTTGGCAATTTTCACTTCCTGCCCATCGCTCACGGTGGCCTGGCTCAAGGTCAGTCGGTCTGGCTTGCCTTCTGCTTCCTTGACGCTGGCTTCCGGCGCGGTCAGGCGACCGCTCATTTCGTTGGTGGAGGTCTGGTCCACTTGCACGGGCGAGCGCGCCAGGCGCTGGGTGTAGGCGACGAAGTCGCGGGTTTGTGCAAGCACGATCTGGCGTGCTTCCTGGCGTGAGACGGTCTGGGCATCATTGGCTGAAGGCATACGCAGACGCGTACCGGCGCGCACCAGGTTCACATTGCCGTCGATGAAAGCTTCAGGGTTGGCTTTGGCCATTGCGACCAGCATCTGGTCCAGGGAGACGCTCTCAGGCAAATTGCGCACCGCAATTTCAGAAGCGGTGTCGCCCGTGTTGACCTCTACCGGCCCCTCGGCCCGTGAGCTGGCGCCGCGGGCTTGTGCCGCGGGAGCCGACACGGCTGATGCTGGCGAAGCAGCTGGTGTCGAGGCTGCTGCAGGCGCATCAAACTTGTAGACGGGAACGCCATCGCTGTTGAGTACGGGGGCAGGCATCTTGTCAGCAGGCTGGGCTGTCTGCACCGGCAATTGCGCAGCCGCGACAGGCTCATTTGTGCGTTGCCGCTGCGGTGTGATGCTGTTGAGCAGCAAAGCGTAATTGCGCTTGAGTTTGCCGCCATTGCTCCATTGGGCCTGAAGAATCAGATCCAGAAAGGTGTCCTTGACTGGCTGGCGTCCCTGTACCACGAGGAAGGGCAACCCTTCGCGTGTTTGAAGTGAGACCGTGGCACCTTGCAGGGCCGGGTTGAATTCCATGCCCGACTGGCTGAACAGGGCTGCGGGTGCCACCTGCGCTTGCAGACCGGACAGTTCTGCCGCGGTGGCGTCCACCACCGCGACTTCGGCATGCAGGGGGTCACCCAAGCCGGACAACACTTGAAGACGCCCCAGATTCAGAGCGTGGGCAGGCAGGCTCCAGGCCGCAAGCACGAGCATGGCAGTGCTGCTCACAGCCCATGTGATGCGGTGGTTTGAGCTTTTCTTGGCCATGTTGTACTTCCCTGAATCTTGTTGTGTGAACGACTTTGGCCTGAGGATCGCTTATGCGTCCAGCAGGATGCGCAGCATGCGGCGCAGCGGTTCGGCCGCGCCCCACAGCAGCTGATCACCAATGGTAAACGCGCCGACGTATTCCGGGCCCATGGCCAGTTTACGGATACGACCCACTGGAATGGTCATCGTGCCGGTCACGGCCACAGGCGTCAAGTCCTGCAGTGTGGCTTCGCGGGTGTTGGACACCACTTTGACCCACTCGTTATCGGCGGCAATCATGGCCTCGATATCGGCCACGGGCACGTCTTTTTTCAGCTTGAAGGTCAGCGCCTGGCTGTGGCAACGCATGGCGCCCACGCGCACGCAGAAACCGTCCACCGGAATGGCCGCAGAGCCAAAGCCTTCGCCCAGACCCAAAATCTTGTTGGTCTCAGCCATGCCTTTCCACTCTTCCTTGGATTGGCCGTTGCCCAGGTCTTTGTCGATCCAGGGGATCAGCGAACCACCCAGGGGCACCCCAAAGTTGGCGGTCTCGGCACCGGTCAAGGCGCGCTGCTTGGCGATCACCTTGCGGTCGATTTCCAGAATCGCGCTCTTGGGGTCGTCCAGCAGGGCTTTGACTTCGGCGTTGAGCGTGCCGTATTGCGTGAGCAATTCGCGCATGTGCTGTGCGCCGCCGCCAGATGCAGCCTGGTAGGTTTGGGTGCTCATCCATTCGACGAGCCCTGCCTTGTACAGAGCGCCCACGCCCATCAGCATGCACGAGACGGTGCAGTTGCCGCCGACCCAGTTGTTACCACCCTTGGCCAGAGCGTTCTTGATCACGGGCATGTTGACCGGATCGAGCACGATCACGGCATTGCCTTCCATGCGCAGGGTGGAAGCGGCGTCGATCCAGTGGCCGTTCCAGCCAGCTGCGCGCAGCTTGGGGAAGACTGCGCTGGTGTAGTCGCCGCCTTGGGCGGTGATGATGATGTCGCAGCGCTTGAGAGCCTCGATGTTGTGCGCATCTTGCAGCACAGTCTCGTTCTTGGCCATGGCGGGGGCTTTGCCGCCAGCGTTGGAGGTGGAGAAAAAGACCGGCTCAATCAGGTCAAAATCTTTCTCGGCAACCATGCGGTCCATCAGAACCGAGCCGACCATGCCGCGCCAGCCGACCAAACCTACCAACTTGCTCATTTCAATGCCCTTTCAAAGTTTCAAACAGTGCCACGCCTGACTGTCTTGCCCGGCTCGTCTGGCCGGGTTGGGCGCACGACAAGCCAGAGCCGTTCAGCCCTTAATGGTCGTGGTTTTGGTGGAGATTGCGCGCACGCCAACGGCCACCGTGGTGGTGACAGCAAGATTCGGCGTGAACAGGCGTGCGGCAAACATGGGTGCAGATTGTAAAGGAAAGGCTTGGCCCGCCCTTACAGCGCCTTGACCACAGCGTCGCCCATCTGCGCGGTGCCGACCTTGGTCGTGCCTTCGCTGTAGATGTCGGGCGTGCGCAGGCCCTGGGCCAGCACTTTTTGCACGGCCGCTTCGATGCGGGCCGCAGCTTCGGGCTGGTTGAGCGAGAAGCGCAGCATCATGGCGGCGCTCAGGATGGTGGCCAACGGGTTGGCTACGCCCTTGCCGGCGATGTCGGGGGCGCTGCCGTGGCTGGGCTCGTACAGGCCCTGATTTTTCGTGTTCAGGCTGGCCGAAGGCAGCATGCCGATCGAGCCGGTCAGCATCGAGGCCTCGTCGGACAGGATGTCGCCGAACATGTTGCCGGTCACGACCACGTCAAAAGCCTTGGGCGCCTTGACCAGCTGCATGGCGGCGTTGTCGACGTACATGTGCTGCAGTTCCACGTCGGGGTATTGGGCGTGCACTTCGGTGACCACGTCCTTCCAGAACTGGAAGGTTTCGAGCACGTTGGCCTTGTCCACGCTGGTGACCTTTTTGTTGCGCTTGCGGGCGGCCTGGAAGGCCACATGGGCGATGCGCTCGATCTCGGGCTTGGAATAGCGCATGGTGTCAAACGCTTCTTCGGCGCCGGGGAAGTGGCCATCGGTGGCCACGCGGCGGCCGCGCGGCTGGCCGAAATAGATGTCACCGGTCAGCTCGCGGATGATCAGGATATCCAGGCCCGCGATCAGCTCGGGCTTCAGGCTGGACGCGCCCACCAGCTGCTCATAGCAAATGGCGGGACGGAAGTTGGCAAACAAGCCCATGTTTTTGCGCAGGCCCAGGATGGCCTGCTCGGGGCGCAGTGGGCGGTCCAGGGTGTCGTATTTCCAGTCGCCCACGGCGCCGAACAGCACCGCGTCGGCGTCCATGGCCAACTTGAGCGTGGATTCGGGAAGGGGGTGGCCGTGCGCATCAAACGCTGCGCCGCCGACCAGAGCGGATTCCATCTCGAACTTCAGGTCGAGGGCGTTCAGGACTTTGACAGCTTCGGCGACGATTTCTGTGCCGATGCCATCACCGGGGAGGACTGCGATTTTCATGTTGAGAGGCGAGCACGCTCGCAAGAGAATAAGAGTGTTGGGAGCAAATCATTATTTTAGGTGGACTCCACATCAAGCGGATGGTGTGAATTTCACTTCAAACTGCAAGAAGTCGGTCAGCCGCTTTGATTCTGCAACGTCATCGTACTGCTCAAGCAAGTAGCGCCAAGGTTTGCTACCCACTGATGCCGTGTAGTCAGATGCATGTTTACACCAGCGCGATGCTGCCGCTGCCTCAACCTCAACCTGATGCGGGTTCAGATCGACTTGCTAGTCTACCAAGGTGGAGGCGAGCGACTCGACTGAATCCCCCGCTGTTCGATGAGTCAGCAACCACGCGTAGTACTGGCTTTGGTGTGGTGTCAGCACTGGGTGCATTCAGCTCTTTCCCTCCGCTTGGACTTGCGCCCACTTGGCGCTTCGGCCTTTGCCCGTGGGTGCAATCAGCCCCTCAGCTTTCATGGCACGTAGCACCAGTCTGACGGTATCGCGGCTGATGCCGGGGCAGGCTTCTTCGATGTCGGTGATAGAGAAGGGTAGCTGGCGTTTGAGGATTTCTGCACGCACACGGTCGCCCTTGGTGCCGCGTCCACGCTCGATGGTGCCCACACGTTCTTCAAACTCTTTGTAGGCGCGCAGCAGAGCACCCCAAAAATAGTCCAGCCAAGGGGCAATGTTGTGCTCACCCTCGTGCCAGCCTTGCGAGCTGGCCTCCAGCGTTTCGTAGTAGCTCTCTTTTGTTTCTTCGAAGATGCGTTCCAGGCTGATGAAGCGGCCCACGGCGTAGTCAAAGTGGTAGAGCAACTGCAGGGTCAGCAGTCGCGCCATGCGGCCATTGCCATCTGGGAAAGGGTGAATACACAGGAAGTCGAGGATGGTCAGCGGCACGAGCACCAAGGGGTCTGCCATGTGTTGATCTAACGCCAAGCGATAGCGCGCCATCAAATCCGCCATGGCCATGGGCGTCAGGTGCGCGGCCACGGGTCGGAAACGAATGCGAGAGGTGCCATCGGGGTGGCGCTCGATGATGTCGTTGTTGGTCGCCTTCCAGTGCCCACCCGGCTGTGGCATGTAGCGGTACAGCATACTGTGCAGTTGCAGCACAGTACCTTCCGAAAACGGCATTTGTTCGCCGCTTTCGTGGATCAGACCCAAGGCGTCGCGGTAACCTGCTACCTCCTGCTCGGAACGGCTTTGTGGCGTGGCGTTCTTGAGCACCAAGGACTTGAGCCGATGGGCCGCCACCACTACGCCCTCCAGGCGGTTCGACGACTCGGTGGATTCGACCACTGCGACTTGCTGCAGACCACCCAAAACCTCGGGTGATTGAGCGACAAATAGCTGCTGCTTGCCTCTGTATTCCCCCAATGCGCGCAGCGTTGCTAACTGCTGCGCATCAAAGCGAAGCTTGGCAAGGTATTCGGGTAGCAGGGAGTGCATTCAATAGCATTCAAAAATAAGGTATTGGGGGAATGCTATCCGAAAAAATGGGGTATTCAGCTTAATGAATACCCCAATTAAAGTCCCATTACCCCATTTAAGCCATGTGCGCCAACCAGGGCTTGGTCGCCAGGCGTTCGGCTTCAAAAGCCTTGATTTTGTCGGCGTGGCGCAAAGTCAGGCCGATGTCGTCAAAGCCGTTGAGCAGGCAGTATTTGCGGAAGGGGATCACGTCAAACGGGATCTCTTCGCCCTGCGGACGCACGATGACCTGGCGCTCCAGGTCGATGGTCAGTTCATAGCCGGGGAAGGCCGCGACTTCGTTGAACAGCTGGTCCACGGTGGACTCGGGCAGCACGATGGGCAGCAAGCCGTTCTTGAAGCTGTTGTTGAAGAAGATGTCGGCAAAGCTGGGCGCGATGATGGCGCGAAAGCCGTACTGGTCAATCGCCCAGGGCGCGTGTTCGCGGCTGGAGCCGCAGCCAAAGTTCTTGCGGGCCAGCAAGATGCTGGCGCCCTTGTAACGCGGCTGGTTGAGCACGAAGTCCGGGTTGGGCTTGCGGTCGCTTTCGGGCACGCCGGGCTGGCCGGGTTGGTCCAGGTAGCGCCATTCGTCAAACAGGTTGGGGCCAAAGCCGGTCTTGCGGATGGATTTGAGGAACTGCTTGGGGATGATGGCGTCGGTGTCCACGTTGGCGCGGTCCATCGGGGCCACCAGGCCTTTGTGAAGCGTGAATTTCTGCATGGTGTGGTGTCTCCGGGGCTCAGGCGAATTTGCGCACGTCCACAAAGTGACCGTGGATGGCGGCGGCAGCAGCCATGGCGGGGCTGACCAGGTGGGTGCGGCCCCCGGCGCCTTGGCGACCTTCGAAGTTGCGGTTGCTGGTCGAAGCGCAGCGTTCGCCGGGCTCCAGGCGGTCGGCGTTCATGGCCAGGCACATCGAGCAGCCGGGTTCGCGCCACTCAAAGCCAGCGGCCTTGAAAATCTCGTGCAGGCCTTCGGCTTCGGCTTGCGCTTTGACCAGGCCCGAGCCGGGCACGACCATGGCCAGCTTGACGTTCTTGGCCACTTTCTGGCCCAGCTTCTTGACGACGGCGGCGGCTTCGCGCATGTCTTCGATGCGGCTGTTGGTGCACGAGCCGATGAAAATTTTGTCCACGGTGATGTCGCTCACGGGCTTGCCCGGTCGCAGGGCCATGTAGGTCAGGGCGCGTTCGATGGCGCCGCGCTTGACGTCGTCTTTTTCCTTGTCAGGGTCGGGCACGGTGCCGTCAATGCCCAGCACCATCTCGGGCGAGGTGCCCCAAGTGACTTGCGGCACGATCTGCGTGGCGTCCAGCTCGACCACGGCGTCGAACTTGGCGCCGTCGTCGGAGTGCAGCGTTTTCCAGTAAGCCACGGCCTGGTCCCATTCCACACCGGTGGGCGAGAGCAAACGGCCTTTGACGTACTCGATGGTTTTGTCGTCCACCGCCACCAGGCCAGCGCGGGCGCCGCCTTCGATGGCCATGTTGCACACGGTCATGCGGCCTTCCATGCTCAGGGCGCGGATGGCGCTGCCGGCAAACTCGATGGTGTAGCCGGTGCCGCCAGCGGTGCCGATTTTGCCAATGATGGCCAGCACGATGTCCTTGGCGGTCACGCCGGGGGCCACCTGGCCCTCGACCTTGACCAGCATGTTCTGGGCCTTTTTGGCCAGCAGGGTCTGGGTGGCCATGACGTGCTCGACTTCGGAGGTGCCGATGCCGTGGGCCAGTGCGCCAAAGGCGCCGTGGGTAGAGGTGTGCGAGTCGCCGCAGACCACGGTCATGCCGGGCAGGGTGGCGCCGTTTTCCGGGCCGATCACGTGCACGATGCCCTGGCGCTTGGACATGAAGGGGAAGAAAGCGGCCGAGCCGAATTCCGCAATGTTGCTGTCCAGCGTTGTGATTTGCTCTTTGCTGATCGGGTCGGTGATGCCGTCGTAGCCCAGCTCCCAGCCAGTGGTGGGGGTGTTGTGGTCGGCGGTGGCGACGATAGAGCTGACCCGCCAGACTTTGCGACCCGCCTGCCGGATGCCTTCAAAGGCCTGGGGGCTGGTGACTTCGTGGACCAGATGGCGGTCGATGTAGAGGACGGCGGTGCCGTCTTCTTCGGTGTGGACGACGTGTTCGTCAAAAATCTTGTCGTAAAGCGTGCGGGCCATGGGGCGAGTCCTTCTTAGCAAGCCTGCCATTTTATGCGTTTGCGGCGTGTGTCGATGGGTGGAGATGGCAGCCTTTGGCGTCTCTCCCAGCCGCTGCGCGTCAGAACGTCGGGCCGCCAGAGCCCACCATCCCCACCCATCTGCCTTCGTGCTTGGGAATGAAAAAAGCCCGCCACATGTGGCGGGCTTGTGTGCGCAGCAGCGCAGCGCTTAGGCGTCGCGACGTGGCGAGCCGGTGAACAGCTGACGGGGACGGCCGATTTTGTACTCGGGGTCGCTGATCATTTCGTTCAATTGGGCAATCCAGCCCACGGTGCGGGCCAGGGCAAAGATACCGGTGAACAGGTTCACAGGAATGCCGATGGCGCGTTGCACGATGCCGGAGTAGAAGTCCACGTTGGGGTAGAGCTTGCGGCTGACGAAGTATTCGTCTTCCAGGGCGATCTTTTCCAGCTCTTTGGCCAGTTTGAACAGCGGGTCGTTTTCCAGACCCAGTTCGGCCAGCACTTCGTTGCAGGTTTCCTGCATGAGCTTGGCGCGGGGGTCGTAGTTTTTGTAAACGCGGTGACCGAAGCCCATCAGCTTGACGCCGGAGTTTTTGTCCTTGACCTGGTTCATGAACTCGCCGACTTTGGAGACGCCACCCATTTTCTGGATGTCTTCGAGCATGTTCAGGCAGGCCTCGTTGGCGCCGCCGTGCGAAGGACCCCACAGGCAGGCCACGCCCGCGGCAATGGCTGCAAACGGGTTGGTGCCGGACGAACCGCACAGACGCACGGTGGAGGTGGAGGCGTTTTGCTCGTGGTCAGCGTGCAGGATGAAGATGCGGTCCATGGCGCGCTCGAGCACGGGGTTGACCTTGTAGTCTTCGCAAGGGGTGCCGAACATCATGCGCAGGAAGTTGCCGGCGTAGGACAGGTCATTGCGAGGATACATGTAGGGCTGGCCCATGCCGTATTTGTAGGCCATGGCCACCAAAGTGGGCATCTTGGCGATCAAGCGGATGGCCGCAATTTCGCGGTGCTCTGGGTTGTTGATGTCGGTGCTGTCGTGATAGAAGGCAGACAGGGCACCCACCAGGCCTGTGAGCACAGCCATGGGGTGGGCGTCACGACGGAAACCGCGCAGGAAGAACTGCATCTGCTCGTTCACCATGGTGTGGTGGTTCACGGTGGTGTGGAACTCACTGCTTTGTGCGGCGTTGGGCAGTTCGCCCTTGAGCAGCAGGTAGCAGGTGTCGAGGAAGTCGATCTTGTTGGCCAGCTGTTCGATGGGGTAGCCGCGGTACAGGAGCTCACCCTTGTCACCGTCGATGTAGGTGATGGCGGACTGGCAGGATGCTGTGGACAGGAAGCCGGGGTCATAAGTGAACATGCCGGTTTGTGCGTACAGCTTGCGGATGTCGATCACATCCGGACCGATGTTGCCCGAGTAGACGGGCATTTCGACGCTCGGTGCGCCGTTGCTGAACGACAGGGTGGCTTTGTTGTCGGCAAGTTTCATGGTCGGGTTCCTTGAGGTAAAACGGGCTGGCCCCAAATTGGATCAATCTCGGAGCATGTTCAGGACTTGGCGCACCTCATCGGTGCTGATCTCGGGCTGCAACTCCTTGCGGCGCAGCAGCAAGTCCATGAGATCGTTGTCGGACAGGTCCATCAGTGTGTACATGCCGCGTGCCTGACCCACGGTCATGCAAGAAGCGTGCTTGTCGAAGAAACGCTCGATGAACAAATCGTTTTCGAGCAGGCCACGCCGGCAGCGCCAGCGCAGCTTGCTCAGAGACCGCTCGCTCAAAGGGGCGTGCTGATCCTGACCGTTCAAGGTTTCGTCGGCCAACATGTGTGGGTTCTATCCGGGCTTTGGGGTCAGACGGCGCGGCGCACCATCAATTCCTTGATCTTGCCAATCGCCTTGGTGGGGTTCAGACCTTTCGGGCAAACGTCCACGCAGTTCATGATGGTGTGGCAACGGAAGAGACGGTAAGGGTCTTCCAGGTTGTCAAGACGCTCTGCGGTGGCCTGGTCGCGGCTGTCGGCGATGAAGCGGTAGGCCTGCAGCAGACCGGCGGGGCCCACAAACTTGTCGGGGTTCCACCAGAAGCTGGGGCAGCTGGTCGAGCAGCTGGCGCACAAGATGCACTCGTACAGGCCGTTGAGCTCGTCGCGCTCTTCGGGGCTTTGCAGACGCTCGGTGTCTGGGGCCTGGTCGTGGTTGATCAGGTAGGGCTTGACCGAGTGGTACTGCTTGAAGAACTGCGTCATGTCCACGATCAGGTCGCGCACCACGGGCAGGCCAGGCAGCGGTTTGAGGACGATGTCGCCCTTGAGCGTGTTCAGATTGGTCAGGCAGGCCAGGCCGTTCTTGCCATTGATGTTCATGGCGTCCGAGCCACACACGCCTTCGCGGCAGGAGCGACGGAAAGACAGCGTGGGGTCCGCAGCCTTGAGCTTGACCAGGGCGTCGAGCAGCATGCGCTCGGAGCCGTCGAGCTCGATGTCCAGGCTTTGCATATAAGGCTTGGCATCCTTGTCCGGATCGTAGCGGTAGATCTTGAATGTACGTTTTGCCATTTTTCAGATTCCTTGTTTTCTAACGTTCCGGATCAGAAGGTACGGGGTTTCGGCGGCACGGTTTCGGCCGTCAGAGGTTTCATGCGCACAGGCTTGTAGCTCAGGCGGTTGTTTTCGCTGTGCCACAGGGTGTGTTTCATCCACTCGGCGTCGTTGCGGCCCAGCGGGCAGGTGGGGTGGGTCACGTCGTGTTCGTAGTCACGCACCAGGTGGGCGCCGCGACACTCTTTACGGGCAGCCGCACTTTCCATGGTGGCCTGGGCGGCTTCCATGAGGTTTTCCACTTCCAGCGCTTCGATACGGGCTGTGTTGAACACCTTGGAGGTGTCTTGCAGACCGATGTTGGCCACGCGCGAACGCAGGGCGGCAATCTTGCGAACGCCTTCGTCCATGGTTTCCTGGCTGCGGAACACGCCGGCGTGAGCTTGCATGATGGCGCGCATGTCGTTGGCGATGTCCTGGGCGTATTCGCCGCTGGAAGCAGCTTCCAGGCGGTTCAGGCGGGCCAGGGTGGCGTCTGAGGCGCTGGCGGGCAGATCAGCTTGGGCTGCACCGGCCTTGGTGTTGGCGATGATGTGGTCGCCAGCGGCCTTGCCGAAGACCAGCAAGTCCAGCAAGGAGTTGGTGCCCAGTCGGTTGGCGCCGTGCACCGACACGCAAGAGCACTCGCCCACGGCGTACAGGCCTTTGATGGGCTTGTCTTCGCCGTTGATGTTTTCAACCACCTGGCCATTGATGTTGGTGGGGATGCCGCCCATCTGGTAGTGGATGGTGGGCACAACCGGAATCGGCTCTTTGGTGATGTCGACGTTGGCGAAGTTGTGGCCGATTTCTTCCACGGAGGGCAGACGCTTGCGAATGGTGTCGGCGCCCAGGTGGTCGAGCTTCATGAAGATGAAGTCCTTGTTGGGGCCGCAACCACGGCCTTCCAGGATTTCCTGGCCCATGCAGCGGGACACGAAGTCGCGCGGTGCCAAGTCTTTCAGGGTAGGCGCATAGCGCTCCATGAAGCGCTCGCCATTGCTGTTGAGCAAGATGGCACCTTCACCGCGGCAGCCTTCGGTCAGCAGCACGCCCGCGCCGGCCACGCCGGTGGGGTGGAATTGCCAGAACTCCATGTCCTGTAGCGGGATACCTGCGCGAGCAGCCATGCCCAGGCCATCACCGGTGTTGATGAAGGCGTTGGTGGAGGATTGGAAGATGCGGCCAGCGCCACCGGTGGCAAACAGCACGGTCTGTGCTTGCAGGGTGTACAGGTCGCCAGTTTCCATTTCGAGGGCGGTCACGCCGACCACATCGCCTTCGGCGTTGCGGATCAGGTCCAATGCCATCCATTCCACGAAGAAGGTGGTGCGGGCTGCCACGTTGGCCTGGTACAGGGTGTGCAGCATGGCGTGGCCGGTACGGTCAGCTGCAGCACAGGCGCGTTGCACCGGCTTTTCGCCAAAGTTGGCGGTGTGGCCGCCGAACGGGCGCTGGTAGATGGTGCCGTCAGGGTTGCGGTCGAAGGGCATGCCCATGTGCTCGAGTTCGTAAACGACTTTCGGCGCTTCACGGCACATGAATTCGATGGCGTCCTGGTCGCCAAGCCAGTCGGAGCCCTTGACGGTGTCGTAGAAGTGGTATTCCCAGTTGTCGTCGGACATATTGCCCAGCGAGGCGGACACGCCACCTTGGGCGGCCACGGTGTGCGAACGGGTGGGGAACACTTTGGACAGGACGGCCACATTCAGGCCGGCACGGGCCAGTTGCAGCGAGGCACGCATGCCCGAGCCACCGGCGCCGACGATGACAACGTCGAACTTGCGGTTGGCGATTTGGTCTTTGGTATAGCTCATGGTCTTCAATCAGTGAGAGGTACGCGAAGAAGGGCGACGATTACAGACGCCACAGCACCTGGACGGCCCAGCCGGCACAGCCGACCAGCCACACAATGGCAAACACCTGCAGCGACAGGCGGATGCCCACGGGCTGGATGTAGTCCATGAAAATGTCACGCACACCCACCCACACGTGCCACAGCAGGGCCACGATGACGGCAAAGGTGAGGAACTTCATCCATTGGGGGGCGAAGATGCCGGCCCACTGTTCGTAGCCGATGGGGCCGGAGGTGAAGATCACCTGAGCCAGTACCACCAGGGTGAACAGGGCCATGAGCGCGCCGGTAACGCGCTGCGCGAGCCAGTCGCGCAGACCATAGTGAGCGCCGACGACGATGCGCTTGGAGCCGTAATTGACGGACATGTTGTTTGCTCCTGGTGAATTAGTAAAGGCCGAACAGCTTGGCGCCCAGCACAGCGGTCAGACCCAGGCTCAGGGCGAGGGTGACCACGGCGGAAGACTTGCCAAATTCCTTGCTCACAGCATGGAACACGTCCATGTACAGGTGGCGAACGCCGGCAATGAAGTGGTGCAGATAAGCCCAGATCAGGGCCAGGGTCACCAGCTTGACCAGCACGCCGGGCACAAAGCCCAAGCCCACATTGAAGGCGGCGCTGAAGCTGGCGAAGGAGATTTCGGAGCTGACGGAGGTGTCGAACATCCAGATGATGAAGGGCATCAAGAGGAACATCAGGACACCGCTGACGCGGTGCAGGATCGATACCCAGCCTGCTGCGGGCAGGCGGTAGGTGGGCAGATCCTTCAGGGCATTGATGTTGCGGAACACGGGCCGCTTGCGTGCGATTTCAGTCATGGTGGCACTTTCTGAGGGGTGGTAACGCGTTTGTAATTTTTGGGGACAAACGCACGGATTCTATTGCAATGCAACAAACTGACATGAGCATTTCAGAAGGTTGACTTTGCAGTGTGGAAAAACGTTTTTTTCAGCTCAGGGCATTGTGGTAATGGTGACTGTCAGTGCGGTACAGGCCGCGGCGCAGCTCCATGGGGGTGTCGTTGTAGGTGTAGGCCACACGCTCGACGCTCAGCAGCGGGGTGCCAGCGGGCACGGCCAGCAGGGCTTGTTGGCCCTCATCGGGCAACACGGCACGGATTTTTTCGTCAGCTCGCACCATGCGCACGCCAAATTCGGACTCGAACAGGCCGTACATGGGGCCGTGGTACTCGGCCAGGCGCTCTGCACTCAGGCCTTTGAAGGGGCCGCCGGGCAGCCACAGGTCTTCCAAAATGGTCGGCACACCCGCAAAGGCCAGCACGCGCCGCACCTGCACCACGGTGTCGCCCGAGCGCAGGGCCAGGGTGCGGGCAATTTCGGCGCTGGCGCGCAGACGGCGGCAATCCACGATGGTGCGCTGTGCCGGGCCTTCGCTGGACAGATCGCCACTGTCGGGCACAAGTTTGAGGAAGCGGTATTGAACGTGCTGTTCGGCATGGGTGGCCACAAAGGTGCCTTTGCCCTGGCGACGTACCAGCAGGTTGTCGCCAGCGAGCTCGTCAATGGCTTTGCGTACAGTACCCTGGCTGACCCGGTAGCGGGCGGCCAGGTCCATCTCGCTGGGAATCGATTCGCCTGGCTTCCACTCTGCGGCTTGCAGGCTTTGCAGGATCAGCCCCTTGATCTGTTGGTACAGCGGGCTGAAGGCCGGCGCAGATGCGGTGTTTTCCGAGCTTGCTGTGAGTTCTGGAGGGGTGCTTTGCGTGTTCATGGGCAACAAATGGGTGCAGGAGGTCAGCCCCCTGTCAGGTGTGCAATCATATCTTATATAAGACATAAGACAAATTGACCTCTCAGGGTTTTCGCGGGTACACTCACGCGTTGTTTCTCTTTTCTGTTACCTCACACTTTTCTGGAGTTTTCTATGAGCAAGAAGCCTGTCCGCGTTGCCGTTACCGGCGCAGCTGGTCAAATCGGTTACGCCCTGTTGTTCCGCATTGCCTCTGGCGAAATGCTGGGCAAGGACCAGCCCGTCATCCTGCAACTGCTGGAAATTCCTGACGAGAAAGCACAGAAAGCCCTCAAGGGCGTGATGATGGAGCTCGAGGACTGCGCCTTCCCGCTGCTGGCCGGCATGGAAGCCCACTCCGATGCCATGACCGCCTTCAAAGACACTGACTACGCCCTGCTGGTTGGCGCCCGTCCCCGTGGCCCCGGCATGGAGCGTGCTGACCTGCTGGCTGCCAACGCACAGATCTTCACCGCCCAGGGCAAGGCTCTGAACGCCGTGGCCAGCCGCGACGTCAAGGTGCTGGTGGTGGGCAACCCCGCCAACACCAACGCGTACATCGCCATGAAGTCGGCTCCCGACCTCAAGCCCGGCAACTTCACCGCCATGCTGCGCCTGGACCACAACCGCGCTGCCTCGCAAATCGCCGCCAAGACCGGCAAGGCCGTCAAGGACATCGAGAAGCTGGCCGTGTGGGGCAACCACTCGCCCACCATGTACGCTGACTACCGCTTCGCCACCATCAACGGCGAATCCGTCAAGGACATGATCAACGACCAGGTCTGGAACGAAACCGTCTTCCTGCCGACCGTCGGCAAGCGCGGCGCCGCCATCATCGAAGCCCGTGGCCTGAGCTCTGCTGCTTCGGCTGCCAACGCCGCCATCGACCACATGCGCGACTGGGCCCTGGGCACCAATGGCAAGTGGGTCACCATGGGCATCCCTTCGCAAGGCTGGTATGGCATTCCCAAGGACGTCATGTTCGGCTTCCCCGTCACTTGCGAAAACGGCCAGTACAAGGTTGTCGAAGGCCTGTCCATCGATGCCTTCAGCCAGCAGTGCATTGACAAGACGCTCAAGGAACTGACTGACGAGCAAGCTGGCGTGGCCCACCTGCTCTGATAGGTCGCTTGCATGCATCCGCGTGACGTGTTGTTAGGGGCGCAAGCCGGTAGCGAGCAGCTGCCGGTGTGTGACCATTACAGCGGCGTCGAAGCGCGGATGCGCAAAAGCCTGCAATTGCAGGCCGAGATGACGCAGGAATACGGCACCTGTGTCTTTGATGTCACCCTCGATTGCGAGGATGGCGCCCCGGTGGGCGGCGAGGCGGAACACGCCGCGCTGGTCACCGAGCTTGCGCTGGCCGCAGCACCAGACGCTCGCGTTGCGGTGCGGGTCCACCCGGTGGATCACCCCTCTTTTGATGCCGACGTGGCCCAGATTGCAGGTCGCGCTGGTCACCGCCTGGTGCACATCATGGTGCCCAAGGTGGAATCGGTGCGAGATGTGGAGCGCGCTGCTGCAGCGCTCGATGCCGCTGGTGCCACAGCCCTGCCGCTGCAGGTGCTGATCGAGTCCCCCGCCGCCGTGCACCGTACTTTTGATATTGCAGCCCACCCCCGCGTGCAGTCGCTCAGTTTTGGGTTGATGGACTTTGTGTCGGCCCATGGCGGTGCGATTCCATCGGACGGCATGGCAGCGCAAGGGCAATTCACCCACCCGCTGGTGGTGCGTGCCAAGCTCGACATTGCCAGCGCCTGCCACGCTCACGGCAAAGTGCCGTCGCACTGTGTAGTGACCGAGTTCAACAACACGGACGCCATGCGCGAAGCCGCCCGCAAAGCTGCACGCGAGTTTGGTTACACCCGCATGTGGAGCATCCACCCGGCGCAGATTCGCCCCATTCTGGAGGCGATGGCCCCCACCGAAGCCGAAATCGAGCGCGCCAGCGACATCATTGCTGCAGCGCACGCTGCACAGTGGGCACCCATCAGCCATGCCGGTCAATTGCACGACCGCGCCAGCTACCGATTTTTCTGGCAGGTGCTCGAACGTGCGCACCAGACAGGACGCAGTCTGCCATCTGCCACTCAGACCTTTTTTTAGACAGGAGAACGTACCATGTTGCAAGCCTACCGTGAACACGTCGCCGAACGCGCGGCACTCGGCATTCCACCGCTGGCGCTTGACGCCAAGCAAGTGGAAGCTCTTATCGAGCTGATCAAGAACCCGCCCGCAGGCGAAGACGCATTCCTGATGGATCTGCTCACCCACCGCGTGCCGCCGGGCGTGGACGATGCCGCCAAAGTCAAGGCCTCTTTCCTGGCTGCGGTTGCCCATGGCGACATCAAAGTGGGTCTGGTCTCCAAGGCCAAGGCCACCGAGCTGCTGGGCACTATGGTCGGCGGCTACAACGTGCACCCCCTGATCGAACTGCTGGACGACGCTGAAGTCGCCGGCATCGCCGCTGAAGGTCTGAAAAAGACCCTGCTGATGTTCGATTACTTCAACGACGTCGCCACCAAGGCCAAGGCCGGCAACGCCAAGGCCAAGGAAGTCATGCAGAGCTGGGCCGACGCCGAGTGGTTCACCACCCGTCCCGAAGTGCCCAAGTCCATCACCGTGACCGTGTTCAAGGTGCCTGGCGAAACCAACACCGACGACTTGTCGCCCGCGCCCGACGCCACCACCCGTCCTGACATCCCCATGCACTACCTGGCGATGCTCAAGAACACCCGTCCTGATGCTGCCTTCAAGCCTGAAAAAGACGGCGTTCGCGGCCCCATCCAGTACATTGAAGACCTCAAGAAAAAGGGCAACCTCGTGGCCTACGTGGGCGACGTGGTCGGCACCGGTTCTTCGCGCAAGTCGGCCACCAACAGCGTGATCTGGGCCACGGGCCAGGACATCCCCTTTGTGCCCAACAAGCGCTTCGGCGGTGTCACGCTGGGCGGCAAGATCGCGCCCATCTTCTTCAACACGCAGGAAGACTCCGGCGCACTGCCGATCGAAGTCGACGTGTCCAAGCTCGAAATGGGTGACGTGATCGAAGTGCTCCCCTACGACGGCAAGATCACCAAAAACGGCGCTGAAGTCGCCGCCTTCTCGCTCAAGTCGCAAGTGCTGCTTGACGAAGTGCGCGCCGGTGGTCGTATCAACCTGATCATTGGCCGTTCGTTGACTGCGAAGGCCCGCGAGTTCCTGGGTCTGCCGGCCTCCACGCTGTTCCGTCTGCCACAAGCGCCTGCCGCTTCCAACGCCGGCTTTACGCTGGCGCAAAAGATGGTCGGCCGCGCCTGCGGTCTTCCTGAAGGCCAGGGCGTGCGTCCGGGTACTTACTGCGAACCCAAGATGACCACCGTGGGTTCGCAAGACACCACAGGCCCGATGACCCGCGACGAACTCAAAGACCTGGCTTGCCTGGGTTTTTCCGCTGACCTGGTCATGCAGTCCTTCTGCCACACCGCCGCTTATCCCAAGCCAGTGGATGTGAAAACGCACCGCGAACTGCCCAAGTTCATCAGCAACCGTGGCGGCGTGGCCCTGCGTCCGGGTGACGGCGTGATCCACAGCTGGCTCAACCGCCTGCTGCTGCCCGACACCGTGGGCACCGGCGGTGACTCGCACACCCGTTTCCCGATTGGTATTTCCTTCCCCGCAGGTTCCGGCTTGGTGGCTTTCGGCGCTGCTACCGGCGTGATGCCGCTGGACATGCCCGAATCCGTGCTGGTGCGCTTCAAGGGCCAGATGCAACCCGGCATCACCCTGCGCGACCTGGTGCACGCCATTCCGCTGTACGCCATCAAGGCGGGTCTGCTCACCGTCGAGAAGGCCGGCAAGAAGAACGTGTTCTCGGGCCGCGTGCTCGAAATCGAAGGCCTGCCCGACCTGAAGGTGGAGCAAGCATTCGAACTGTCTGACGCCGCTGCCGAGCGCTCTGCCGCTGCTTGCGCGATCCAGCTCAACCCCGAGCCGATCGCCGAGTACCTGCGTTCCAACATCGTTCTGATGAAGAACATGATCGCCAATGGCTACGAAGACGCCAAGACCCTGGCCCGCCGCATCGAGAAAGTCGAAGCCTGGCTGGCCAAGCCCGAGCTGCTCAAGGCCGACAAGGATGCCGAATACGCTGCCGTGATCGAGATCGACCTGGCCGACATCAAAGAGCCGATCGTCTGCTGCCCGAACGACCCCGATGACGCCAAGTTCATGTCCGAAGTGTCCGGCACCAAGATCGACGAAGTGTTCGTCGGCTCTTGTATGACCAACATCGGCCACTTCCGCGCTGCGGGCAAGATTCTGGAAGGCAAGAAAGACATCCCGGTGCGCCTGTGGGTGGCCCCGCCGACCAAGATGGACGCAGCCGAGCTGACCAAGGAAGGCTACTACGCCACCCTGGGCGGTGCGGGCGCCCGCATGGAAATGCCCGGCTGCTCGCTGTGCATGGGCAACCAGGCCCAGATCAAGGAAGGCTCGACCGCCATGTCCACCTCGACCCGCAACTTCCCCAACCGTCTGGGCAAGAACACCAATGTGTTCCTGGGCTCGGCCGAACTGGCGGCGGTGTGCTCCAAGCTGGGCCGCATCCCTTCTGTCGAAGAGTACATGGCCGAGATCGGTGTTGTCACCAAGAACGCCGACAAGATCTACAAGTACATGAACTTCGACCAGATCGAAGAGTACGCAGAGACTGCCAAAAGCGTGACCCTCTGAACTTGAGAGGCTGAAAAGCGAAACCCCCGCCAGCGTAAGCTGGCGGGGGTTTTTATTTAGAGTCGTCATTGCGAGGAGTGCAGTGACGAAGCTACCTTGTTCAGTAACGGAAATCCAGGTTGTTGCACTCTTCGCACTCTTCTTTCACCAGCCCCAGCTTGGCGGCGATCGAGTGCAATTTGCAACCCATACAAAAGCCTAGAACGGTTTCAAGCCACATGAAGCCCAGACAGGTCCAAACCAGGGTCACTGGAATCCAGCGTGGCATGTAGTTATAAGTTGTAGGCAGTACTTCGCTGCGCAGCAGGGTGTTGACCCAACCGGCAAATGTGTCCGGATTGAAGAAGATCAGACAGGCAATGATGAAGCTTGAACCCAAGGTCCAGGCAAAGCGCTTGGGCACCAGTGGCTTCCAGTAGGGACGGTGGCTCTTGGCCAGGAAGCTGGCCATCAAAATCGTCGGCGATAGGCGAGAAGTGGTCACAAACAGGCCGGACAGCATTTCGAACAGGGCATAAAACAAGACCCAGGTCTGCGTCGTGTAATCGTAGGTACGACGTACGGCTTCGACATGGTAGAGAATGCGGCCGTCAAAGTCCGTGTCAAACGTGTCCTTGATCATGTTGCCCGTGATTTCCCAGTGTGAGCCAAAGACCACGTCAAACAAGGTCAGGCCCATCATGATGGGAATGATCATCAAGATGCCTGCGCGGATGCGCACGGCGGTGTCGTTGATGAAGATGCTGTCTTCCTGTGTGTCGCGAAACCAGAGGTTGCGAACCGTGGTGCGGACTTCGTTAAGGTTCCAGGCCATGTTTTGTCTCCCGGGGGAAAACCGAAATTGACGGGGTCAATGAAGGCAAAACTATACTCCTTTTACCCCTGGGGGTAAATGATTCAGAACATGCGTGCGATCAACGCGCCATCTGCCGGGCCATCCATGGGAATCAAAACACGCAGCGGGCTGCCCGCAGCCACTTCGATGGTGTGGCCATCCATGTTTTTCATCTGGGTCAGCTGTACTTTGCGGTTGCCGCTGGGGTGAATGATTTCCAGCGTATCGCCCACCGCAAAGCGGTTTTTGGTTTCCACCTCTACCCAACCCTCGCGGATGCTGCGCACCTCGCCGACAAACTGACTGCGGTGGCCCACCGAATGGCCGGTTTCGTAGTTCTGGTAACTCTGCGCGGGACGGCGCTCCAGAAAACCGGTGGTGTAGCCCCGGTGGGCCAGGCCATCGAGCTCGCTGATGAGTTCGGGGTTGAAGGGGCGGCCAGCTACGGCATCGTCAATCGCGCGACGGTACACCTGTGCGGTGCGGCTCACGTAATACAGGCTCTTGGTGCGGCCTTCGATCTTGAGCGAGTCCACACCAATTTTGACCAGGCGCTCAATCAACTCGACTGCGCGCAGGTCCTTGCTGTTCATGATGTAGGTGCCGTGCTCGTCTTCCATGATGGGCATGAGCTCGCCAGGGCGGTTGGCTTCTTCGATCAAATACACCTTGTCCGCGGCCGGGTGGCGCTGGCCATCGCCGCAGGACGAAAATGCCTTGTCGGCGGTTTCCTGTTCGCTGGCAAAGTTGAAGTCGCCTTCCATCTTGACGGGCAGCACTTCGCCGCTGTCGGTCTGGTCGGTGGCCTCGCTCGTGGCGTAGTTCCAGCGGCAGGCGTTGGTGCAGGTGCCCTGGTTGGGGTCGCGGCGGTTGAAGTAGCCCGAGAGCAGGCAGCGGCCCGAGTAGGCAATGCACAGCGCACCGTGCACGAACACTTCAATTTCCATGTCCGGACATTCCTGGCGGATTTTTTCCACCTCGTCCAAACTCAGCTCGCGGCTCAAAATAATGCGGCTCACGCCCATCTTCTGCCAGAACTTCACCGTGGCCCAGTTGGTGGTGTTCGCCTGCACCGAGAGGTGGATCGGTACGTCAGGCCACTTGTCGTGCACCATCATCATCAGACCGGGGTCGGCCATGATCAGGGCATCTGGCTTCATCTCGATCACGGGTTCAATGTCGCGCAGGTAAGTGCGCACCTTGTCGTTGTGCGCAATCAGGTTGCTGGTGACAAAAAATTTCTTGCCCAAGGCGTGTGCTTCAGAAATGCCTTGGGCCAGTTGTTCCAGTCGGAATTCGTTGTTACGGGCACGCAGGCTGTAGCGCGGCTGGCCGGCGTAGATGGCGTCGGCACCAAAAGCATAGGCGGCGCGCATTTTGTCCAGCGAGCCGGCAGGCAGCAAAAGTTCGGGGGCTTTGATCGAGGTCATGCCCGTATTGTCCGATGTTTGGCTCCGCTTGGCATGCAGCAGGCACAATGGGCCCATGGTGAAGACAGACATGGTGATTGCAGGCGCAGGCATTGGCGGGCTGGCTGCCGCGTTGGCACTGGCGCGTCAGGGGCAGGCGGTGCAGGTGCTCGAGCGTGCCGAGGCGTTTTTCGAGGTGGGGGCAGGAATCCAAATCGGTCCCAACGTCACGCGCATTTTGCAAGCCTGGGGTTTGAAAGACGCTTTGCATGCCGTGGCGGCATTCCCCAAGCGCCTGCAGGCGCGCGATGCACGCAGTGGTCGTGTTGTGGGCGAGCTGCCTTTGGGCGAGCGCACGCAAGCCGTTTATGGCGCACCCTATGCCAGCATTCACCGCGCCGACCTGCATGCTTTGTTGGCCGAGGCTGCTTTGGGTACAGGTGCCAAGATGTTCCTGGGACATCAACTACAGCAGGTGCTGCAAACCTGCGATGGCGTGCAAGTGCAAGGCGTACGTGCCGACGGCTCGGCCTGGCAAATGCACAGCCCCGCGCTACTGGGGGCCGATGGCCTTTGGGGCCTGACCCGACAAGCCATGGGACTCTTGGAGGAGCCGCGCTTTTCGGGGCAACTGGCCTACCGTGCCTTGGTTCCGCAAGCGGACTTGCCCGCGCATTTGCGTACCGACCAGGTGACGGTCTGGATGGGTCCTAAAGTTCATGTGGTGCACTACCCGGTGCAAGCCGGGGCAGGACAGAACATCGTGGCCATTGTGCATGGCACCAAGCCACAGGACCCGCAGGACTGGGACCAGGCTGCTGTACAGCACACGCTGTGGGCGAGTTTGGGGGCGGTGTGCTCACCGCTGCGTGAGCGTTTGGAGGCGGTGCCCAGCTGGCGTTTGTGGGCTTTGCACGATCGACTGCCATTGAGCAGTGCGGCTCACATGGCCCAAGGGCGTCTGGCCTTGTTGGGAGACGCGGCGCACCCCATGCGTCCGTACCTGGCCCAGGGTGCAGGGATGGCGATTGAAGATGCGCATGCGCTGGCGCAATGCTGGACACAAGACCTGCCGGTAACGCAGCGACTGGCGCAATACGCGAGCCTGCGCTGGGCCCGTAACGCGCGAGTGCAGGCACGCTCCATTCGTAATGGCGAGATCTTTCATGCCCAAGGGCCTATGGCCCTTGGACGGAACTTGTCGTTGCAGCTGCTGGGTTCGCGCTTGATGGATGTGCCTTGGCTGTACCGGGGGGCCTGAGGGGGTTACAGCGCGGTACGCAGCGACCAGATTTCGGGAAACAGCACGGTGTCGAGCATTTTGCGTAAATAGCCAATGCCACTGGTGCCGCCCGTGCCGCGCTTGAAGCCAATGACGCGCTCGACCGTGGTCAGATGCCTGAAGCGCCACAGGCGAAACGCTTCTTCCAGATCTGTCAATTCTTCGCCCAGCTGGTACAGGTCCCAGTGTGCATTGGGTGCTCGGTACACCTGCAGCCAGGCTTGCTCGACCGCTTCGCTGGCTTTGTAGGGCTGACACCAGTCCCGTTGCGTACGGTCGTTGGGTACGTGCAAGCCACGGCGCGCAAGCAGCCGCAGACATTCGTCGTAGAGCGAAGGGGCTTCGTAAATCGCCAGCACCCGTTGATGCACATCACGGCGATGGGCATGGGGTTGCAGCATGGCTGCGTTTTTGTTGCCCATGGCAAATTCGATGCAGCGGTATTGCCAGCTTTGAAATCCACTGGATTGGGCCAGGTAAGGTCTGATCGCGCTGTACTCCGGTGGGGTCATGGTGGCCAGTACATCCCAAGCGTGCACCAGTTGCTCCATGATTTTGGAGACACGGGCCAGCATCTTGAAGGCGTCCGGCAGGGCGTCTTTGCGGATGCAGGTGATAGCCGCCTGCAGCTCATGCAGCATCAACTTCATCCATAGCTCGCTGGTCTGGTGCTGCACGATGAACAGCATCTCATTGTGGTCGGGCGAGAGCGGCTTTTGTGCGTTGAGGATGGCGTCGAGCTGCAGGTAGTCGCCATAGCTCATGCGGCCGTCAAAGTCGAGCTGGGCACGCTCTTCGCGGACGGTGCACTCGCCCGAGGCAGACTCGGTTGAGGAACGGGTGTGAAAAGGGCATTCGCTCATGGTGGGCTTTCGTGGATGGGCATGCAAAGGGCTTATTTCAGGTCACAGCGTGTTTGCGGGAAAAGCGCGCATCGCGCCACTCTCCGCTGTCCATCACTTGGCGCAGGTGCTCCACCGCATGCCAGACGTTGGCGTAGCCGATGTAGAGCGGCGTGAAGCCAAAGCGCAGGATGTCGGGGTGTTGGCCGCCATCGCCAGCACGGAAGTCGCCAATCACGCCACGGGCGATCAGGGCCTGCACGATGGCATACCCACCCTCGTCACGGGTCAGGCTCACTTGTGACCCTCGCAAGGTTTCGTTGTCAGGGGTGGCGATCCCGAAGCCTTGCCCGTGCAGGCGCTCGCGCACCAGTTGCATGAACAGGCCTGTCAAGGCCAGCGACTTGCGGCGAAGTGCGGCCATGCCACCCAGGGGCTCGGCGGCCAGAAAGGTGTCCATGCCGCAGTCCAGCGCCGTGAGGCTGAGGATGGGCTGTGTACCGCACTGGTAGCGGGTGATGCCGGGGGCGGGTTTGTAATCGGGCGTGAATTCAAACGGTGCTGCATGGCCCCACCAGCCGGCCAGCGGCTGCCAGAAGCGGTCTGTGTGGCGTGGGTTGACCCACACGAAGGCGGGCGCGCCAGGACCGCCGTTGAGGTATTTGTAGCCGCAGCCCACCGCAAAGTCGGCCTGCGCGCCGCGTACGTCCACCGGTACGGCGCCGGCACTGTGCGCCAGGTCCCACACGGTCAGGATGCCCTGTGCATGGGCCTGCGCCGTGAGCGCGGTCATGTCGTGCATGGCGCCGGTGCGGTAGTTCACATGGGTGAGCATGAGCACCGCCACATCGCCTTGCAGTGCTGTGCTGATGTCTTCGGGTTCGACCAGTTGCAGCGTGTAGCCGCGTTCCTTGCACAGGGCTTCGGCAATGTAGAGGTCGGTTGGGAAATTGCTGCGCTCGCTGACGATTTTCTTTTTGTGGGGTGCGTCGGCGGCGGCCATGTTCAGCGCGGCCGAAAGCACTTTGTAGAGGTTGATCGAGGTGCTGTCGGCGGCGACCACCTCACCGGCCTCCGCGCCAATCAGGCGGGCGATCTTGTCGCCCACACGCTGGGGCAAGGTAAACCAGCCGGCGGTGTTCCAGCTTTTGATGAGGTCTTGCCCCCATTCTTGCCGGACGGCCCGCGCCACGCGCTCGGGCGTGGCGCTCGGCAACACGCCCAGCGAATTGCCATCGAGGTAGATCACACCCTCGGGCAGGTCGAATTGGTCTCGCAGTGGGCGCAAAGGGTCTTGCTGGTCCAGGACTTCGCAGTCCTGCAGGCTGGGGCAGGGGTTCATCATGGTGGGGCTTTCAAAGTTCGCGAAGGATCGCGCGCACCGGGCTGGCGTCGGCGGTCATGAGTTTGAGGGGCAGGGCGATCAGTTCGTAGTCGCCCTCGGGGACGTCATCCAGCAGCAGGTTTTCCAGCACGCGCAGTCCGCGCAGCCGTATCGCCTGGTGGCTGGGCAGGGTCTTGCTGTCGGCCGGGTCGATGCTGGCGCTGTCGATGCCGATCAGCTGCACACCCAAGTCGGCCAGCAATTGCACGGTGTCGGAATGAAAGGCGGTCAGCTGCGGATCAAACTGTGTCAAGGGGAACTGCTGGCAGGTGCGCACCAGCACGCGGCCGGGCAGGTCTTGCAAAGCGTGTTGAAGATGCTCTGGCTGTACCAGCGCACCTGCTTGCAGGGCATGGATCACGCGGCAAGGTCCCATGAAGGGGAGCAAGTCCAGTGCGCCCACGGCAGCACCTTGCGGGTCGTAGTGCAGCGGAGCGTCGGCGTGTGCGCCCACATGCGGCGACAGCGTCATGGCGCTCACGTTGACCGGGCAACCGGGGGCTATTTGTGCAGCCCATCTTTGGCTGTAGGGTGTGTCGCCTGGAAACACCGGGCTGCTGGTTTGAACAGGGGGAGAAATGTCCCATATCTTTTTCATGGGGGCGAAGGTAGCACCGCTGAAAAAGTTGTTGTGTCGGTTATTTCCAACACACGGCAAAAAATCCGGATTCAGGCGGGCAGGGCAGGCAGACCGTGGCGTTGGCGTGCGCGCAGGCAGGCGTCGCTGCCTTCCTCAAACTCGCGGCAGGGGGAGGGGCGCCATTCGTAAATGCCGCAGGTCGCTTTCTCGCCCACGCGGCCATACAGTGCGGCGCAGCGTGGCGGGCTGTGATCGGTGCCGCGCATGCGGCAGGTGTGTTCGGTGATCGGGGCGGCCAAGCCTGCAGGCACAGCACCGCCACCTTCTTCGTATTCAAACACCGAAAAGTCCACCCGAAAGCTGGCGCAGCAAGCCCCGCAGCTGGTGCACTGGCTCATGTCACTGCATTCAGGCGTTCACGCGGCCGAGCAGCAAAAACTCCATGAGTGCTTTTTGCACATGCATGCGGTTCTCGGCTTCGTCCCACACGACGGACTGCGCGCCGTCGATGACTTCGGCGGTCACTTCCTCGCCGCGGTGGGCGGGCAGGCAGTGCATGAACAACGCATCGGGCTTGGCCACGGCCATCATGGCTTCGTCCACGCACCAGTCGGCAAAAGCGGCTTTGCGCGCTTCGTTCTCGGCCTCGTAGCCCATGCTGGTCCACACATCGGTGGTGACCAGGTCTGCGCCACGACAGGCTTCGAGCGGGTCGCTGAACACCTTGTAATGTGCATTGCCTTTGACGCCCGCCACCTCGGCATTGACTTCGTAGCCGCTGGGTGTGCTCACGTGCACGGTAAAGCCCAGCAGCTCCGCTGCCTGCAGCCAGGTGTTGGCCATGTTGTTGCCGTCACCCACCCAGGCCACCACCTTGCCCTGGATGGAGCCGCGGTGCTCGATGTAGGTGAAGATGTCCGCCATGATCTGGCAGGGGTGAAATTCGTTGGTCAGGCCGTTGATGACTGGCACGCGGGAATGCGAGGCGAACTTTTCGATCTTGTCCTGGCCAAAGGTGCGGATCATGACCAGGTCGGTCATGCGGCTGATCACGCGGGCGCTGTCTTCGATGGGTTCGGAGCGCCCCAGCTGGCTGTCGCCCGTGGTCAGATGCACCACCGAGCCACCGAGCTGGTACATGCCCGCCTCAAAGCTCACGCGGGTGCGGGTGCTGGCCTTTTCAAAAATCATGGCCAGCGTGCGGTCAGCCAGCGGATGGTATTTTTCGTAAGCCTTGAACTTGCGCTTGATCTCGGCAGCGCGCTTGAACAAGTGCGCGTATTCGTCGGCCGTGCAATCGGTGAACTGAAGGTAATGGCGAATCGTCATGCTTGCTCTGCCAAAAATTGTTGGATCTGCGGCACCACAATAGACAGCACCTCGTCAGCCTCGGCGATGGTCATGATCAGCGGGGGCACCATGCGCACCACGCTGTCCGCAGTCACGCTGATCAGCAAGCCCGCTTCGGCGCAGCGGTTGGTCAGCACGCCGCATGGCTTGTCCAGTTCCACACCGAGCATCAAGCCAAAACCACGGATCTCTTTCACGCCAGGCTTGCCGGCCAGGGCTTTTTCCAGACCGGCTTTCAGGTGCGCGCCGACTTTGGCGGCGTTGTCCAGCAGGCCATCTTTTTCCATGATGCGAATGGTCTCCACCCCGGCGCGCATGGCCAGCGGGTTGCCGCCAAAGGTGCCGCCGTGGTTGCCCGGCTGGAATACGTTGGCGGCCTTGGGGCCCGCCACCACGGCGCCAATCGGCACACCCGAGCCCAGGCCTTTGGCCAGCGGCATCACGTCGGGCACAATGCCCGCCCACTGGTGCGCAAACCATTTGCCGGTGCGGCCCATGCCGCACTGCACTTCGTCAATCATCAGCAGCCAGTCTTTTTCGTCGCACAGGGCGCGCACTTGTTGCAGGTACTCGGTGCGCATGGGGTTGACGCCGCCTTCGCCCTGAATGGTTTCAAAGAACACGGCCACCACGCTGGGGTCGTTGGCGGTGGCGGCCTTCAGGGCTTCGATGTTGTTGACGGGTACGCGGATGAAGCCCTCGACCAACGGCTCAAACCCTTTTTGGATTTTGGCGTTACCCGTGGCACTCAGCGTGGCCAGCGAGCGGCCATGGAAGGCTTTTTCGTACACCACGATTTTCGGAAAGCTGATGCCCTTGTCGTGGCCAAACTTGCGCGCCAGTTTGATGGCGGCTTCGTTGGCCTCCAGCCCGGAGTTGCAGAAAAACACATTGGTCATGCCCGACAGCTCCACCAGTTTGGCGGCCAGCTTTTCCTGGTTGGGTACGTGGTAGTAATTGCAGCTGTGGATGATCTTGGCCACCTGATCCTGCAGCGCAGGCACCAGTTCGGCGTGGTTATGGCCCAGGGTGTTCACGGCAATGCCGGCCAAGGCATCGAGGTACTGCTTGCCATTGACATCCCAAACGCGGCAACCCTGACCGCGCTCAAGCGCGATGGGCAGGCGCCCATACGTGTTCATGGTGTGCGGCGAAGCGGCTTCAATGAAAGCGGACATGCGAAAACTCCGGTGCAAATAAAAAGCGGCCCAACGAAGAGGGCCGTTGAAACGTGATTTTAGAGGTATTCATGCCCCTCTCCTGGCAAGCTCTTCGCTTGTGGAAAACCGTTGCTTCTCAGGGTTACCACTGAGTTTCAAGTCTTATATAAAATAGAATACCACTTATCGAGTGGCGTGTGGTGATCCCATGCGTCAGCGTCATGCGTTTTATCCCTCTACCCGATGGTCTCCAATACTGCCAAAGAAGTTTTCATCCAGGGCATCACCCTCGATGGCAAAACCTTCCGTCCCAGCGACTGGGCGGAGCGTCTGGCAGGCGTCATGAGCCCGTTTCGCCCCGGTGGTGCGCGCTTGGGCAGTCACCTGAGTTATTCCCCTTGGTGTATTCCCACCTCTATGGGGGGTGTCAAATGTGTGGTGGTCAACCGTGATTTGCGCGACCATGAACCCATGGCCTGGGATTTCGTCATGAACTTCGCCAAAGACAATCATTTGCAGGTGGTCGAAGCCTGTTTGCTGCCAGATCCTCCGGTAGCCAAATGACCATGAAAAAACCGCCCGAAGGCGGTTTTTTATTTTTTTGCTGACAGCGCACCCGTTTCAAACGGCGGCAGGGCTGGCCCTGCCGGGCTGTGATCCGGTAGAGGGGATCAGGCTGCGGCCAAGGCCAGAGCCTTGACTTTGGCGGACAGGCGGCTCTTGTCGCGAGCGGCCTTGTTTTTGTGGAAGATGCCTTTGTCGGCAATGCTGTCAACCACGGCTTGCATTTTGGCAAACAGTTCGGTGGCTTTGGTTTTGTCACCAGCCACAACAGCTTTTTCCACGTTCTTCACAGCGGTGCGGTACTTGGAGCGCAGCGAAGAGTTGGCGGCGTTGATTTTGGTGTCCTGGCGGACGCGTTTACGGCCAGAGGCCAGACGGGGGTTCTTTTTCTTAGGCTTTCCAGATGCCATGATAATTTTCCTTAGGAGTCTGAGGATGTTGTCAGCAAAGCCGACCATTGTAGCAGGTCAGCGAGAGCCTGCCAATGCAGCACACCCAAGCGTGCGCCAAGCCGCTACACTGCGCATGTGAGCTTGTTCAAATCTGCCTCTGTTGTGTCTCTCCTGACTCTGGCCTCGCGCGTGCTGGGTCTGGGGCGCGAGTTGTTGGTGGCTTCGACTTTTGGAGCCAGTGCCTTGACCGACGCCTTCAATGTGGCGTTTCGCATTCCCAACTTGTTTCGCCGTCTGTTTGCCGAGGGGGCTTTCAGCCAGGCCTTTGTGCCTGTTTTGGCGGGGCATCGCGCTCGTGAAGGAGACGATGCTACACGCGAAGTGATTGACAACGTGGCCACTTGCTTGTTTTGGGCCTTGTTACTGGTCTCGGTGGTGGGCGTGCTCGCCGCTCCAGCCCTTGTGTGGGCGCTGGCCAGCGGCTTGCGTCAAAACGCCCAGGGCTACGACGCAGCCGTGCACATGACGCGCTGGATGTTTCCCTATATTGCCTTCATGTCCCTGGTGGCCTTGTCGGCGGGGATTCTCAACACATGGAAGCGTTTTGCGGTCCCGGCGGCCACGCCGGTCTTGCTCAACGTCAGCATGATTGCAGCTGCCTGGTGGGGAGCGCCGCTGTTTGAACGCGTGGGTCTGCCCGCTATTTATGCCTTGCCCGTGGGGGTCATGGTCGGCGGAGCCCTTCAGCTGGCACTGCAATGGCCAGCACTCAGGCGCTTGAAGCTTTTGCCTGGCATCGCCATGAGCGCCCGGGGCGTTGCGCAGGCCTGGCGCAGTCCGGCCACCCGTGATGTGCTGCGCTTGATGGCGCCGGCTTTGCTGGGGGTGGGTGTGGCGCAGGTGTCCTTGCTCATCAATACCCAGATTGCGTCGTACCTGCAAGAAGGCAGTGTCAGCTGGCTCAGTTACGCTGATCGCCTGATGGAGTTTCCGACTGCCTTGTTGGGTGTGGCGCTGGGCGTCGTGCTCATGCCCCAACTGGCAGCAGCACGTGCCAAAGGTGATGCGCATTCCTACAGTGCCATGCTGGACTGGGGGTTGCGCTTGGTGCTGCTGCTGGCCTTGCCTTGCGCACTGGCCTTGTTGGTGTTTGCCAAACCGCTGGTGTCTGTGCTCTACCACTATGGCGCGTTCACAGCGATAGATGTACAGCAAACCACATTGGCACTGATGGGGTACGGCCTGGGGCTGATGGGGTTGGTGGCCATCAAGGTGCTGGCGCCAGGTTACTACGCCAGCCAGGATATTCGTACGCCTGTTCGTATTGCCATGGTGGTGCTGGTGCTTACACAGTGTATGAACCTGGTTTTCGTACCCTGGCTGGCACATGCAGGGTTGGCCTTGTCGATCGGCGTGGGCGCTCTCATCAACGCAGCCTGGCTGCTGGCAGGGCTGCTGCGCCAAAAACGCTACACACCTCAAGCGGGCTGGTTACGGTTTTCCGGACAAGTAACGGCAGCTACTGTTGCATTGGGTGTGTGGCTGTGGTGGGCCGCTCAGGCGCTGGACTGGGTGCAACTGAAGGCTCAACCCTTGCAGCGGCTGGGCTGGATGCTGGGCGTATTGTTGGGCAGCGCGCTGGTGTACTTCTCCGGTCTCTGGCTCTTGGGCGTGCGTCGCCAGGCTTTTGTACGCCGTTGAAATTCAGAGGTGATTCATCATGAACATCCCCAATTTTGACCAAACTCCATCGGCACTGGACTACTTTGCCGCACTGGTGAGCAGTGATGAGCATTTTCCTTTGCTGGAGGCGGCTGCCAGCATTGCCCTGATCGATGAACCCGAGCTGGATGTGGAGTCGGTGCTGGAAGAAGTGGAACGCATGGTTGATCGTGTGCGCAGTCGCATGATCAGCAGTGCCGATGACCTGACGCGCTTGGCGGTCCTCAACCACGTGTTCTACAAGGACATGGGCTTTGGTCTCAATGCCAATGACTACTATGCGCCGCGCAACAGTTTTGTCAACGAAGTGTTGCGTACGCGCCGGGGCATTCCAGTCTCACTGTCCGTGATCTGGCTGGAAATGGCCCAAGAGCTGGGGTTGCGTGCCCACGGGATTGCTTTTCCGGGTCACTTCCTGGTCAAGGTGGCGCTCGACAGTGGTCTGGTGGTGCTGGACCCCGCAACTGGCGAGTCGCTGGGCATTGACCACCTGTCTGAGCGTCTGGAGCCTTTCCGCGACCAAGAAGATCAGCTGCTCAAACCCGATCTGGACGAGGGTGAGACCCCGCTGGGCCTGTATCTGCAAAGTTGCCCGCCGCGCGATGTGCTCACGCGTATGTTGCGCAACCTCAAAGAGATATACCAGACCCAGCAAGACTGGACTGCCTGCCTGGCGGTGCTGGACCGTATTTTGGTCTTGTGGCCAGAGTCCTGGGCAGAGCGCCGCGACCGCGGCCTGGTGTACGCCGAGCTGGGCAATGCAGGCCAGGCTTTGTCAGACTTGCAAGCCTATCTGGATGCAGAGCCCCTGGCCGCAGACCAAGGGGCGCTGCAAGCCCGGATCAAGGAGATTGCTTCGCCACTGAGTGGCTCGCAATGACCTTAGGCCTTAAGCTACCACCACCTGTGCGCCATCGCCTTGAACAGCAATCTGGCCAATGGTATAGACCGTCTCGCCAGCGGCGCGTAGCGTGGCAGAGCAGGCCTCGGCCTGGTCAGCGGCAATCACCACCACCATGCCGATGCCGTTGTTGAAGGTGCGGTTCATCTCGATATCGTCAATGCCAGCGGTTTTTTGCAGCCAGGCAAAGAGTTCTGTTTGCGGCCAGCTGCCTTTTTGCAGGTGGGCGGCCAGGCCCTCGGGCAACACGCGCGGGATGTTTTCCAGCAAGCCGCCACCGGTGATGTGAGCCAGCGCCTTGATCGGATGTGCGGCCAGCGCAGCCAGCACGTTCTTCACATACAGGCGGGTCGGCTCCATGATGGCGGCTTTGAACGGCTTGCCGTCCAGCGTGGCTGGGGTGTTGGTGCCCGCGCGTTCGATGCACTTACGCACCAGTGAAAAGCCGTTTGAGTGCACACCTGCGGAAGCCAGGCCCAGCACCACGTCACCTGCCTGCACGTTTTGACCGGTCAGGATTTTGGATTTTTCGACCGCACCGACCGCAAACCCGGCCAGGTCGTATTCGCCCGCGGGGTACATGCCCGGCATTTCGGCCGTTTCGCCGCCAATCAAGGCGCAGCCCGACAGCTCGCACCCCTTGGCAATGCCGCCGACCACTGCGGCGGCCGTGTCCACATCGAGCTTGCCGCAGGCAAAGTAGTCCAGGAAGAACAGGGGCTCTGCGCCTTGTACCAGTACATCGTTCACGCTCATGGCCACCAGATCGATGCCCACGGTGTCGTGCATGTTCCACTCAAACGCCAGCTTGAGCTTGGTGCCCACACCGTCGGTACCGCTCACCAGCACGGGTTCCTTGTAGCGCTTGGGCACTTCAAACAGGGCGCCAAAGCCACCGATGCCGGCCAGCACGCCTTCGCGCATGGTTTTTTTGGCCAGGGGCTTGATGCGTTCGACGAGTTCGTCACCGGCAACAATGTCCACGCCGGCGTCTTTGTAGGAGAGAGGTGTTTGGCTCATGAGGGGGCCTGCGCATGTGCAGGTCTAATCAGGGTCGATGGGGCCCGATAAACGGTGGGCAGACTAAAATCAGACTCAATTTTAAGGGTTTACCCAAAACGGCTGATCTTCAAGCCCGGCTTTTTATACAAACTCATCTGTCATGACCTCCAATCCTTCATTTGCTCGCTGGCTCGCTTGGGCTGGCCTGGCTGCCCTGGCTGCGCTGCTGGTGTGGATGTTGGCACCGGTTCTTTCCCCTTTTGTGGTGGCTGCAGTGCTCGCCTATGCTCTACAGCCGCTGGTGAAAAAGCTCCATGGCTCAGGTTTGCCTCGCTGGCTGGCTGCAGTGCTGGTGCAATGCCTGGCTGTGCTGGCTCTGCTGGGTTTGCTGATGCTTTTGGTTCCCGTGCTGCTCAAGGAGCTGCCATTGATCCAGCAACAGCTGCCGGTCATTGTTGAGCGCCTGGGCGTGGCTCTGGAGCGTTTGCTGGCTCAGTGGGGGTTGCCAAGCGTGCCGGATTTTCCCCTGCTGCAGGCGCAGCTGCTCTCTTATCTGAACGATAACCGTGAAGATTGGATCAAGCCCTTGCTGTCTTCGCTCAAGGTGGGAGGCAGCGCGGCCATGGCTGTTTTGGGGCACGCCGTGCTGGTGCCTGTGGCGCTTTTTTTCCTGCTCAAGGACTGGGGCCGTTTGTCCGACCAGGTTCACGTGCTTGTTCCTCCTGCCTGGCGCGCTACGTTGGACAGTTTGCTCCATGAAGTGGACGAAGTGCTTGGCCAGTACCTGCGTGGCCAACTTTCGGTGATGGTGCTGCTGGCGCTTTACTACGCGCTGGGCCTGCGTTTGTTCGGACTCGAACTGGCTTGGCCTATCGGCGTGTTCACCGGCTTGGCCATGTTTGTGCCGTATTTGGGTTTCGGTGTGGGCTTGCTGCTGGCGCTGATGGCCGGGGTGCTGCAAATGCCAGTCGCTGATGCGTTGACCATGGTGGCCGTGGTGTATGGCAGTGGGCAATTGATCGAAAGTTTTTTCTTGACCCCCCGCTTGGTCGGCGAGCGTGTAGGCCTGCACCCACTGGCCGTGATTTTTGCTTTGCTGGCTTTTGGGCAAGTGTTGGGTTTTGTGGGTGTATTGGTGGCGTTGCCTGTCAGTGCGGTGTTGCTGGTGGCGTTGCGCCATGTGCGTGCTCGTTACCTCAGCAGCCCGTTGTATCGTGCCAGACCGGAAGGTGACGCGTGAGGCAAATTGCGCTGGACATTGGTCTGGCCCCAGAGCCCTCGTTGGATAATTTTGTGGCTGTGGGCAATGAGGCCGCGCTCAACCACCTGCGCTTATGGACGCAAGATGGCGCCCGTGCTCCAGTGCCTACTTACCTTTGGGGTGGGGAGGGCTGTGGCAAAACCCACTTGCTGCGCGCCGTCTATCTGGCTCTGCGCGATCACGGCGTGCCTGTTGGCTGGATGGACGCACACATGCGCCACCCCCCTGAGTTTGATGAGGACTGGCGCGTTGTCATCCTGGACGACGTGCATCTGTACGACGCCGAGCAGCAACACATGGCCTTCAACTGGTTTGTGAACGCGCTCACCCCCCAAACCGGCGACGCCCGCTGGCTACTCGCCTCGGGCAGCGTAGCGCCCATGCAACTGCAACTGCGCGACGACCTGCGCAGTCGCCTGGGCTGGGGTCACGTCTACAGCCTGCACGTGCCAGACGACGACGCGCGCCGCGCCGTACTGCGGCAGGCGGCCGATGCCCGCGGCCTGTTTTTGAGCGACGAGGTCATGTCCTATATGCTCAACCGTTTTTCACGCGACCTCTCCAGCCTGATGCAACTGCTGGACAATCTGGACCAATACGCTTTGCAAACCCGTCGGGCCATCACCATCCCCCTGCTCAAATCCATGCTGGAAAACGAATGAAACTGGCCCTTTTCGATCTGGACCACACCCTTTTGCCCATCGACTCCGACTACTCCTGGGGCGAGTTCACCATCACCCTGGGCTGGACCGATGCCAGCAGTTTCAAGCAACGCAACGACGAGTTCTACGCCCACTACCAGGCCGGCACGCTCGATATTCACGACTATGTGCGCTTTGCCACCCAAGCTGTGCGCTTGCAAGGCGCGCAAGCCGCCGCTCAGGCACACGAGCGCTACATGCGCGAAGTCATCACCCCCAACATCCGTCCCGCCGCACAGGAGCTGGTGCGCAAACACCAGGCTGCGGGCGACACCGTCATGATCGTCACCGCCACCAATGAGTTTGTCACCCGCCCCATCGCCCAAGCCTTTGGGGTGAGCGAACTCATTGCCGTGGAACTCGAGCGCGACACCAGCGGCTGGATCACCGGCGAAATCAAAGGCACGCCGTCTTTCAGAGAAGGTAAAGTGCAACGCGTGCAGCAGTGGCTGGCCCACCGCGGTCTGGACTGGAGCGATGTCGACATGCACTTTTATTCCGACTCGCCCAACGACCTGCCCTTGCTTGAGCGCGCCCAACACCCCGTGGCCACCAACCCCGACGAGCGCTTGCGCCAGCTGGCACAAACCCGTGGCTGGCCCATACTGGATTTGTTTCAATGATCAAAAAAATCATCCATAAATTGCTGGGTAAATCTACCGGCAACCGTCCCGACTTTGGTCGCCGCCACGAAGTGCCGGTTTCTGTACACGGCATCAACCCCGAGCTGGTGGACGAGCGCGCCATTACCGTGGTGCGCACCTTGCACCAGGCGGGTTACGAAGCCTATGTGGTTGGCGGTGCTGTGCGCGACCTGCTGGTCGGTCTGCGCCCCAAAGACTTTGATGTGGCCACCAACGCCACACCCGAGCAAGTCAAAAGCCTGTTTCGCCGCGCCTTCATCATTGGTCGCCGCTTTCGGATCGTGCACGTGGTCTTTGGCCGTGGCCGTGAACACGAAGTGATCGAAGTCTCCACTTTCCGCGCCTACCTCGACAACAGCGCTGCCGAGCAAGTCAAAGGCAACGAAAAAACCAGCAAACGCGCCCTCGAAGGCGTCAAACACGCGGTCGACGCCAGCGGCCGTGTGCTGCGCGACAACGTCTGGGGCCCGCAAGACGAAGACGCCACCCGCCGCGACTTTACGGTCAACGCCATGTACTACGACCCGCAAACGCAAATCGTGGTCGACTACCACGGTGGCATTGCTGACGCCCAAAAACGTGTACTGCGCATGATTGGCGACCCCCAATCGCGCTACCGCGAAGACCCGGTGCGCATCATCCGCGCCGTGCGCTTTGCCGCCAAACTCAGCCCCTTGGGCTTTGCCATCGAGCCTCGCACCGCCAAGCCCTTGGCCAGCATGAAAAAACTGTTGGCCGACGTGCCCCAAAGCCGCCTGTTTGACGAAATGCTCAAACTGCTGCAAACCGGCCATGCGCTTGCCTCCATTGCGCAGCTGCAAACCCTGGGCCTGGCCAAAGGCATTTATCCGCTGCTCGACATCGTGGTCGAACGTGCCCAAACCGATTTTGTGCGCGCCGCCCTGGCCGACACCGACCGCCGCGTGGGGGAGGGCAAGCCCGTCGCCCCCAGCTTCTTGCTCGCGTGTGTGTTGTGGAAAGACGTGCGCCAAGCCTGGCAAGAGCGCCTGGCCCAAAAAGAGCACCCCTTCCCCGCGCTGCAAGGCGCCATTGACGAGGTGTTTGACACCCGCATTGGCGACGTCTCTGGCCGCGGCAAGCTCGGCGCCGACATGCGCGAAATCTGGATGATGCAACCCCGCTTCGAAAAACGCGTGGGCAGTACCCCCTTCAGCCTGGCAGAGCAACCGCGCTTCAGGGCCGGGTTCGACTTTTTGCGCCTGCGTGCGGATGTCCAGGAAGTGCCCGAAGAGCTCGCAGATTGGTGGCAGGAATTCAGCCTGGCCGACGAGCAAACTCGCGCCGAACTGGTCGAGCAAGCCCGCACCCAGCAACAAGCCAAACCCAAAACCCGCACCCGCCGCGTCAGCAAACCCAAGCTGGACACGGCTGCTCCCGAAGCGGCCAGCAGCGAAGTGCAGGGCAGTGCAGGCGAGGGCGAAGCCAGCCCCGCCAAAAAACGCCGCCGTCGCCGCCGCAAGCCAGCGGGCGGCGCAGCAGGCGAGGGTGGTAGCGAAAGCTAAGCCCTTGTCCACGCGCCCCCCCGTCACTGCCTACATTGGCCTGGGTGCCAATCTGGGCCAGGCTGCGCAAACCCTGCGCTGGGCGGTGGCGCAAATGGCGCAGTGGCCCGGCGTACAAGTGCAAGCCGTGTCCGACCTGTACCGCACCGCACCGTTCGAGGCCCAAGGCCCCGACTTTGTGAATGCCGTGGCCGCGCTGCACACGCCCCAAACCGCACCCGATCTTCTGCAAAACCTGCTGGCGCTGGAGCTGCAAGCCGGGCGTGAGAGGCCCTACCGCAACGCTCCCCGCACGCTGGACCTGGACTTGCTCTTGTACGGCCACGCCAGCATCAGCAGCCCGCACCTCACGGTGCCGCACCCCCGCATGCATGAGCGCGCTTTCGTTCTTGTACCTTTGGCACAAATTGCGCCAGCGCTGGTAACTCCCGATGCATTGCGCGATGTGAAAAATCAGGCCGTTTCCAAGCTTGAGTCCTGGGGCTAAGCGGTTAAACTTCTTCTGTCATAAAAGTGTCACGTCACAGAAACGGTCGTGTCACCCAAACCGTCAGGAGTACCGCATGTTGTTTGCCAAACTGCTGCCCAAAGAGGGCAATTTTTTTCATTTATTCAATCAACATGCAGATCGTGTTGTTGAGGCTGCACGTGCGTTCTCGAACCTGGTAGCCAATTACCAGGATGCGCACCTGCGCGAAAAATACAACCGCGATGTGGACAACGCCGAACATGCAGCAGATCGTGTCACCCAGGAAGTCAACCGTTTGTTGCACACCACGTTCATCACTCCGATCGATCGTGAGCAAATCCATGCGCTGATCAACATGATGGATGATGTCGCCGACCTCATCCAGGACTCAGCCGAGACCATGGCCCTGTATGACGTCAAGCACATGACTGACGAAATTTCGCGCCTGACCGACCTTTCGGTCAAGTCTTGCGAGCGCTTGCAAGATGCGGTCAAGCTGCTCGCTCGTATTGGTGAGCCCGCTGTGGCCGAAGCTGCGCTCAAGACCTGCGAGGAAATTGACCGTCTGGAGTCGGACGCTGATCGTGTGTTGCGCAGCGCCATGAGCAAGCTCTTTCGTGACGAGCCCGATGTGCGTGAAATCATCAAGCTCAAAGCGATTTACGAGTTGCTCGAAACCATCACCGACAAGTGCGAGGATGTGGCCAACCAGATCGAGGGCATCGTCCTCGAGAACTCCTGATCCGGGCGGGACTGCGCGATGGAAACCGTGCAAGCTGCTTTCTGGATCGTCTCGCTGCTGGTGGTGCTGGCGCTGGTGTTTGACTTCATGAACGGATTTCATGATGCGGCCAACTCCATTGCGACCGTCGTGTCCACCGGAGTGCTCAAACCCTCTCAGGCAGTGGTGTTTGCAGCCTTCTTCAACTTTGTAGCCATCTTCATCTTTCACCTCAGCGTGGCAGCAACCGTCGGCAAAGGCATTGTCCAGCCTGGGGTGGTGGACGTGAACGTGGTCTTTGGGGCCTTGACAGGCGCCATCGTCTGGAACGTGATCACCTGGTATTACGGTATTCCCAGCAGCTCTTCGCACGCCCTGATTGGTGGCATTGTCGGAGCTGTGATCGCCAAGGCGGGCACGGGTGCGTTGCTGTCTTCGGGCATCATCAAGACCGTGTTGTTCATCTTCGTTTCACCTTTGCTGGGCTACTTGCTGGGCTCTCTCATGATGGTGCTGGTTGCCAACATCTTCCGTCGTACCCGACCGCTCAAGGTGGACAAATGGTTCCGTCGTTTGCAGCTGGTCTCGGCCGGTGCCTATAGTCTGGGGCACGGCGGTAACGATGCTCAAAAAACCATTGGCATCATCTGGATGATGCTCATTGCTACCGGGTACGCCACAGCTGCCGACAAGGCACCTCCTACATGGGTCATCATCAGTTGCTACCTGGCCATCGGTCTGGGCACCATGTTTGGGGGGTGGCGCATCGTCAAAACTATGGGCCAGAAAATCACCAAACTCAAGCCCGTTGGCGGCTTTTGTGCCGAAACGGGGGGAGCCATGACCTTGTTCCTGGCTACCGCGCTGGGCATCCCCGTGTCCACCACCCACACCATCACCGGTGCCATCGTCGGCTTGGGTTCTACTCAGCGAGCCAGCGCCGTGCGCTGGGGAGTGGCGGGCAACATTATCTGGGCATGGGTGCTGACTATTCCAGCCAGCGCTTTTGTGGCTGGTATCGCTTATGGGGGTAGTCTGTACCTCTTCTGAACAGCTTGAGATACAGACCAAGGGCCGCATTCACTGCGGCCCTTTCATTTACAGCATGGCCTTGCCTGAGCTGCCTCTTGGTTTCTGGCATCACGCATGGCGCATACGCTATGCTTGGAACGATTGGAAAGCATGTTTATGACGCAACGCAAAGGCATCATTCTGGCTGGTGGCTCGGGCACCCGGCTGTATCCCGTCACGCAGGCCGTGAGCAAGCAGCTCATGCCGGTGTACGACAAGCCTATGGTGTACTACCCGCTCACCACGCTGATGCTTGCGGGCATACGCGATGTGCTGCTCATCAGTACCCCGCAAGACACGCCGCGCTTTACTGACCTGCTGGGCGACGGCAGTCAGTGGGGCATGAATATTCAGTATGCGGTGCAGCCGAGTCCGGACGGGCTGGCGCAAGCCTTCATCATCGGCAAAGACTTTGTGGGCAAGCACCCGAGCACGCTGGTGCTGGGCGACAACATCTTTTACGGCCATGACCTGGTCAAGCTGCTGTCCAGCGCCAATGCACGCACCCAGGGCGCGAGTGTGTTTGCCTACCATGTGCATGACCCCGAGCGTTATGGTGTGGTCGACTTTGACCCCCAGCAACGCGCCCTCAGCATTGAAGAAAAGCCCGCCAAGCCCAAGAGCAACTACGCCGTGACCGGACTGTATTTTTACGACCAGCAGGTGTGCGACATCGCGGCAGACATCAAACCGTCGCCCCGTGGTGAGCTGGAAATCACCGACGTCAACAAACGGTACCTTGAACAAGGCCAACTCAATGTCGAAATCATGGGCCGTGGCTACGCGTGGCTGGACACCGGCACGCACGACAGCCTGCACGAGGCGGCAGGCTTTATCGCGACTTTGCAAAAGCGACAGGGTTTGATGGTGGCCTGTCCTGAGGAAATTGCCTTTGCCCAAAAGTGGATTGATGCCGCAGCCATCCAAAAGCTCGCAGCTCCGCTGGCCAAGAACGGCTACGGTCAATACCTGCTGAACTTGCTTAAATAATGCCTTACACCGTAACCTCTACTGCGATTCCCGATGTGCTGATCCTCGAGCCGAAGGTGTTCGGTGATAGCCGGGGTTTCTTTTTTGAGAGCTTCAACGCGCAGGACTTTGCCAAGGCTACCGGCCTGAATGTTGAGTTTGTGCAGGACAACCACAGCCGCAGCAGCCAAGGGGTGTTGCGTGGGCTGCACTACCAGCTGCAGCAGCCGCAGGGCAAGCTGGTGCGCGTGGTGCGCGGCGCTGTGTTTGACGTGGCCGTGGACATCCGCAAAAGCTCACCCACGTTTGGCCAATGGGTGGGCTGCGAGCTGACCGAAGACAATCGCCGTCAAATGTGGGTGCCTCCGGGTTTCGCACACGGCTTTGTCGTGATGAGCGCGTCGGCTGACTTTTTGTACAAAACCACCGACTATTACGCCCCCGCGCATGAGCGCTGCATCGCCTGGAACGATCCGGCCATTGGCATCCGCTGGCCCCAGGGCATCGCGCCGCAGTTGTCGCCCAAAGACCAGGCCGGACTATCGCTGGCGCAGGCTGAGGTGTTTGGGTGAGCAGCCCAAATTGCCGTTTTATTGGCTGATCAGACGTGCTGCTTCGATCTGATATTCAAAGTAGCGCTGAAAACTGAAGACCAGGCTGGACATCAGGATTGCGGTCCCGATCAACAGGGATACAGCGACGCCACCGATGGTGAGCCAGCTGGTTTGTCCTGCAGGGTGTTCAACCGAGTGTTCTGGATTGAACCTGGCGTTCCACTTTTCAGTTGGCATCAGGCCATAAACGATGGCGTTGAGCGCACAGGCGGCGATGTTGAAGCCCAACAAGGGAATAAGCCACCAGCTCATCATGTCATCCAAACCGAACGCCTGGACACGGCTTATACCGTAAAGTCCCAACGCAGTCGGGACAGGCATCAGCCAGCCGAGCCAGTCACCCAAGCCGTGCAAGTAAAACCGGTGCAAGCCCAGTGGGCCGCCAAAGAACGTTAGCCAGGTCGAGAGGGTCTTGCTTTTCATGTACGCATTATCGTGTCGTTTGTCTCTGCGAGCGCAGCGCGACAGTCTAAAAGGTTATAATCCAAGGCTTTTCAGTGTGTCACTGGCCGGGTGGCCAGTTGCGTGTCTCAAACGCTGAAGATTTGATGGATGCTGCACAAGGCAGTTTCCAGACCACCCAAGGATTTAAAAATGGTCGTTATCCGTATGAGCCGTGGCGGCTCCAAAGCCCGTCCTTTCTACAACATCGTTGTGGCCGACAAGCGCGTTCGTCGCGATGGCAGCTTCATCGAGCGCCTGGGTTTCTACAACCCTACCGCCAAGGGCGGTGAAGAAGGTCTGCGCGTTGCCATGGACCGCGTGACTTACTGGAAGAGCGTTGGCGCTCAGGCTTCTCCCACCGTGGAACGCCTGCTCAAGCAAGCCGCCAAAGCTGCTGCCTGATAGGCCCGCACCTGATGCGCCCACAACTCGAAGTGGCCGAATTGCCGGCTGACGCTGTAGAGGTGGGGCGCATTGCAGATGCCTGGGGCATCAAAGGCTGGTTCAAGGTCTTGCCCCACAGCGCCTCGCCCGAGGCGCTTTTTTCTTCCAAACGCTGGTATTTGTTGGCACCCGAAAGGCAACAGGTGCGTCCGGCACGAGCTGCTGCCTCGGCCACGACCACCCCCAGCTTGCCCTGGACCGAGCCTTTGCTGCTCAAGGTCAAAGAGGCCAGAGAACATTCCGACAGCATCGTGGCGTGCAGCGCAGACGTGACTGACCGCAATGGCGCCGAGGCCCTGAAGGGCGCTCGGGTGTTTGTGTCGCGTTCGAGCTTTCCGACCCCGGAAGATGGCGAGTATTACTGGGTGGACCTGATGGGCTTGCCCGTGACCAACCGCGAGGGCGAGAGCCTGGGCGTGGTGCACGATTTGCTGTCCACCGGGCCGCAAACGGTGCTGGTGTTGCACTCAGAAGAGGGCGGCAAAAAAGTGGAACGCATGATTCCGTTTGTGGACGCCTTTATCGACAAGGTGGATCTGCAGGCACGGTGCATCACCGTGGACTGGCAGCCCGATTACTGATGAAGGGCGCGTGCTGTGCGCTTTGACATCATCACCCTGTTTCCTGAACTGTTTGAGCCGTTTTTAAAAGCGGGCGTGACGCGCCGTGCCTTTGAGACGCGTCAGGTGGATGTGCGCCTGTGGAACCCGCGCGATGTTGCCGAGGGCAATTACCGCCGCGTGGACGACCGCCCCTTTGGCGGTGGCCCCGGCATGGTGATGCTGGCCGAGCCGCTGGAAAAGTGCTTGCAGGCCATTCGCGCCGACCGAGGTGAGGGCGCGCCCGTTGTTCTGTTTTCCCCCATTGGTCAGGCCTTGAACCACACGGCGGTGCAGGCCTGGTTGGACAGCGAGGGCGCCGTTTTGCTGTGCGGCCGCTACGAGGGTGTGGATCAGCGTTTTATTGACCGCTATGTGACGCACCAGATCAGCCTGGGCGACTTTGTATTGTCGGGCGGCGAAATTGCGGCCATGGCTTTGCTGGACGCGGTGGCGCGGCTGCAGCCTGGCGTGCTCAATGACGAGGGCAGTCACCAGTTGGACAGCTTCAACCCCGCACTCGATGGCTTGCTGGACAGTCCGCACTACACCCGCCCCGAGGTGTGGCAGGGCGAGCCGGTGCCCGAGGCTTTGATGTCTGGCCACCACGCCCGCATTGAGCGCTGGCGGCGCGAGCAAAGCCTGACGCTGACGGCTAAGCACCGCCCCGAACTGTTGGCGCAGGCCCGTGCAGACGGCAAACTGAGCCCGGCTGACGAGCTTTTCCTGAAAAAGCTATAATCCAAGGCTTTTCGGTCCTCTACCCGCCGCGGTCCAGCTTAGATTTGGAACGCCCCTAGTGCAGCGGGCATGAACGAAAAAATTGTGGAGTTTCAGATGAACCTGATCCAAACCCTTGAGCAAGAAGAAATTGCTCGCCTTGGCAAGACCATTCCCGAATTCGCCCCTGGCGATACCGTGATCGTGAACGTGAACGTGGTTGAAGGTAACCGCAAGCGCGTGCAGGCTTACGAAGGTGTGGTGATCGCCAAGCGCAACCGTGGCCTCAACAGCGGCTTTACCGTGCGCAAGATCTCCAGCGGCGAAGGCGTGGAACGTACGTTCCAGACCTACAGCCCCCTGATCGCCAGCATCGAAGTCAAGCGTCGTGGCGACGTGCGTCGTGCCAAGCTGTACTACCTGCGCGAGCGCAGCGGCAAGTCGGCCCGTATCAAGGAAAAGCTGCCCCAGCGCAAAGCTGCTGTGGTTGCCCAGTAATCCTGATCAGCACAAAAAGAAAACCGCCCGTGGTGCAAACCCGGGCGGTTTTTCTTTGGGCGCCTTGTGGACGCCCATAAAGGTTTTTAACCGCGACGCTTGGGGGCGTGAGGCTTGAAGCCGCCGCCGACCACTTTGGGGCCACGGCTGGGGCGATCGCCGAAGCGGTCGTTGCCGCCAGCGCGGGCTTGGGCGCCACGCGGCGCGTGTTGGGGCTTGTCGGAGCCACCACCAAAGCCACCACGGGGCGCGCGGTCGTCGCGGCGCTCGAAGCGTTGCTCGCCGGGGAGGCCAAAGCCACGGTCCTGGCCGCGGTCGTTGCCACGACGTGGGTCGTTGTTCCAGCCGCCCTGGCCCTGCTCAAAGCGAGGGTCGTGACGAGCCTCAAAGCGGGGCTCCTGGCGAGCGCCGAAACGATCGCCACCAAAGCGGTCACCGCCACGGAAGTCGTTGCCGCGTTGTTCGTTGTTGCGGTTGCCCCAGCCTTTGGCTTGGCCGCCAAAGCCGCGGTCACCACCGCCAAAGCCGCCACGCTCGCTGCGGCCACCTTTGCCGCCCTTGCCGCCAAAAGATTTGCGCGCAGGGTAGTCAAAGCGTTGCTTGGGTTCCAGGCCGGGAATGGTTTCGGCCTTGAAGGGTTGCTTGGTGTAGTGCTCGATATCGCCAATCTTGCGGCGGTCGCGGATTTCGGCAAAGGTCACGGCTAGGCCTGAGCGGCCAGCGCGGCCAGTGCGGCCGATGCGGTGGGTGTAGTCCTCGGCCTTCATGGGCAGGCCGAAGTTGAACACGTGTGTGATGGTGGGCACGTCAATACCGCGCGCGGCCACATCGGTGGCCACCAAAATTTGCACCTGGCCGTTGCGCAGCGCCATCAGGCGGCGGTTGCGCAGGCCCTGGCTCAGGGCGCCGTGCAGGGCCACGGCGGCAAAACCAGCCTGCTGCAGTTCGGTGGCCAGGCCGTCGCACTCGATCTGGGTGCTGGCAAACACAATGGCCTGGTCGATGGACGCATCGCGCAGCCAGTGGTCGAGCAGCTGGCGCTTGTGCTCGGCGTTGTCGGCCCAGAACAGCACCTGCTTGATGTTGGCGTGTTTCTCCTGCGGGCTGTCGATCTGCACCTTGTGCACGCCCGAGCCACCGTCGTGCATGACGCGCATGGCCAGCTGCTGAATGCGCGGCGCAAAGGTGGCAGAGAACATCATGGTCTGGCGGCGTTGAGCCGTCAGGTCGTTGATTTCGGCCAGGTCATCGGAGAAGCCCAGGTCCAGCATGCGGTCGGCTTCGTCGACCACCAGGAACTGCACTTCATTGAGCTTGATCTGCATCGAGCGCTGCAGGTCCAGCAGGCGGCCCGGCGTGGCCACCACCAGGTTGGCGTTTTGCAGTTTGGCAATTTGCAGCTGGTAAGGAATGCCGCCCACCACGTTGGCAATACGCAGGCCTTTGCAGTGTTTGACCAGCTCGATGGCGTCGTGCGCCACCTGTTGCGCCAGTTCACGCGTGGGGCACAGCACCAGGGCGCCGGGCACGGCGGCCTTGAAGTTGCGCGGGTTGGTGGGGTCTTTACGGCGGGCGCGCTTGGGCGGCTCTTCGCCACGGGCGATAGCGTCGGCGCAGGCCTGGTCGAAATCGGCCTTGGCTTTGGCGTCGGCAGCGGCTTGCTGCGCAATCAGGGTGTGCAGTACGGGCAGCAGGAAGGCGGCGGTCTTGCCGCTGCCGGTCTGGCTGGAGACCATCAGATCGTTGTAGCCGTGATGTTCCTGGTCATCGGCGGGCAGGGCCAGCGGGATGGTGCGCGATTGCACGGCGGTCGGCTGGGTGTAGCCCAGATCGGCTACGGCCTGGACGAGCTCGTTGGCCAAGCCCAGTTGAACGAAGCCGTTAGGTTCGTTGGACTCGGTGGCTTGGACCACTTCGGGTGTATCGATGGAAAGGTCTTGCGCAGGCACGTGCTCGGCCTGCAGGTCGGTGATTTGTTCAGTCATGAATAACTCGCACGGCACTGCAGCGGGTGGCTGCAGGCACCGTCAGGTTGAAAACAACATCAACCTTCAAACGGTGCTCAGCGAAGGCGTGAAGCCTGGTTCGCGAGTGACCCGAATTCAGACGCAAGCGTCATGGGCCAAGGCATGAGGGGAGATGCAAGAAAAACGCCACCGCTGGGGTGGCGTGGCGCAATTATCGCACGGATCGGATTTTTGTGCAGGGTTTTCCCTGAAATCACAAACGAATGAACTGCTCGCGGTAGTGTTCGAGCTCGTCAATGGACTCGTGCACATCGGCCAGCGCGGTGTGGCGTTGCTTCTTTTTGAAGGCTGAGTACACCTCGGGCTTCCAGCGGCGCGAGAGCTCTTTGAGCGTGCTCACATCCAGGTTGCGGTAGTGAAAGTACGCCTCCAGCTTGGGCATGAACTTGACCAGAAAGCGGCGGTCCTGGCTGATGGTGTTGCCGCACAGCGGCGAAGCGCTCTTGGGCACGTACTTCTTGATGAAGTCCAACAGCTGTTGCTCGGCGTCGGCCTCGGAGGTGGTGCTGGCTTTGACCTTGTCGATCAGGCCGCTGCGGCCGTGGGTGCCTTTGTTCCAGGCGTCCATCTTGCCCAGCAGCTCGTCGCTTTGGTGAATGACCAGCACCGGGCCTTCGATGCGCGGCGTCAGCTGCGGGCCGGTGACGATGACGGCGATTTCCAGCAGGCGCTCTTTTTCAGGGTCGAGCCCGGTCATTTCGCAGTCGATCCAGACCAGGTTTTGGTCGGACTTGGCGAGTGTTTCTGGAGCAGGGGATGCGTTGACTTCAGACATGGGGGAATTGTCGCCGAAGAAAACCGAATGCCTGGGGCTTTTACAATTTCCCCCATGAATCCTTCTTTGTTGTTGACGGTGGCGCTGGCTGCGGTGCTGGTGCTGCACGTGCTTCTCAAGCTTTGGCTCAATGCTCGCCAGGTGCGGCATGTGGCTGCGCATCGGGCGCAGGTGCCTGCGGCGTATGCGGGCACCATTGGCCTGGCTGACCACCAGAAGGCGGCTGATTACACGCTGGCCAAGGCGCGGCTGGCACAGTGGGATATTTTGCTGGACGCTGCACTGGTACTGGGCTGGACCTTGCTGGGTGGTTTGCAAGCTTTGCAGACCGTGGTGCAAAGCCTGGTGTCGCCGGGCTTGATGCAGCAGGTGGCGCTGGTGCTGGGTTTTGCTTTGGTGGGTGGTGTGCTGGCCTTGCCCTTGTCGTGGGTGCAGACCTTTGGTGTGGAGCAGCGGTTTGGTTTCAACAACATGACGCCCGCGCTGTGGCTGACGGATTTGGCCAAGGGGCTGGCGCTGGGCCTGGTGCTGGGTGTGCCTTTGCTGGCATTGGTGCTGTGGCTCATGCAAGCCGGGGGCAGCCTGTGGTGGCTGTGGGCCTGGGGCGCGCTGGTGTTGTGGCAGCTGGTGCTGATGGCGATTGCGCCCAATGTGATCATGCCGCTGTTCAACAAGTTTTCGCCTTTGGAGGACGAGGCCCTCAAGGCCCGTGTGCAGGCGCTCATGGCGCGTGCAGGTTTCAAGGCCAAGGGCTTTTTTGTGATGGACGGTAGCCGCCGCTCGGCGCATTCCAATGCGTTTTTTACCGGCTTTGGTGCCAGCAAGCGTGTGGTGTTTTTTGACACATTGCTCAAGCAGTTGAGCATGGCTGAAATGGAAGCTGTGCTGGCCCATGAGTTGGGGCACTTCAAGCACAAGCACATTGTCAAAATGATGGTCACGTCGTGGCTGACCAGCCTGCTGGGCTTGGCGCTGCTGGGGTGGCTGGCGCAGCAGGTGTGGTTTTATACGGGGCTGGGCGTATTGCCTGATATTCAGGGCGGCAACGATGCGTTGGCGTTGGTGCTGTTCATGCTGGTGGTGCCTTTGGTGACGTTTTTTGCTTCGCCCATATTGTCGTGGCGTTCACGCCAGCAGGAGTTTGAGGCCGATGCTTACGCGGCCTCGCTAACACCTTCCAAAGACCTGGCCAGTGCCTTGCTCAAGCTCTACCAGGACAACGCATCCACCCTCACGCCCGATCCGCTGTATGTGCGTTTTTATTATTCGCACCCCCCGGCCAGTGAGCGCCTGGCGCGCATGCAGGCGGCCTGAGGCAGTATGGCCAAGAAACTTTTGCAAACTGCCGCCACGATTGCCTTGCAGCAGGCGCTGGTGGTGGGCTCGTTCGGGCGGCATTGCCTGATTGAAACAGACGATGGTCAGCGCCTGATTGCCTATCCGCGTGGCAAGAAAAACCAGGCGGTGGTTGGCGACCGCGTGCAGTGGGTCGCCACGGGCGACGAGGCCAGCATTGAGGGTGTGGTGCCCCGGCGCAACTTGTTTTACAGGCAGGATGAGATTCGCACCAAGTCGTTTGCGGCCAACCTGGACCGGGTGCTGATTTTGGTTGCGGCCGAGCCCGAGTTTTCTGAAAGCCAGTTGGCACGCGCTTTGGTGGCCGCTGAAGCCGAGCACATTGTGCCGATCATTGCCTTGAACAAGTGCGACTTGCGCGAGCAGTTTGAACGCGCCTGGCAACGTTTGGCGCCGTATCGCCGCATGGGCTACCAGGTGTTGCCATTGGGTTTGGCGCCGCGCAGCGATGATGTGGCTGAAGACGGCGTGGCCGCGCTTGTGCAGGCGCTCTCTGGGCACCATACCCTGGTGTTGGGCCCTTCGGGTTCCGGCAAAAGCACCTTGATCAACCGCCTGGTGCCTGATGCGCAAGCTGAAACGGGCGAGATTTCGCAAGCCCTCAACTCGGGCAAACACACCACCACCAGCACCCGCTGGTATTGGGTGCCTGCGCTGGATGCAGGTGCCGAGCGTGGCGCCTTGATCGACTCACCAGGATTTCAGGAGTTTGGCTTGCACCACATCGAACCGACCATGCTGGCCCAATGCATGCCGGACTTTCGAACCTACCTGGGGCAATGCAAGTTCTATAACTGTACGCATCTGCATGAGCCCGGTTGTGCTGTATTGCCCCATGTGGGCACTCAGCAGGACGACCGCATCAGCGAGCGGCGTCACAGCATTTACGCACAGCTCTTTGAAGAGCTCAGTCAACAGCGCTGGTAAGGACGGTCAGCCCAGCAAGTTGGCCATGCTCAGCAAAGCCAGCAGTGCCAGCCACATGATCACCGAGCGCCAGACCAAACCCACCACTTGTGCAAAATGCGCCAAGGTGACATGGTGACCCGGTGTGCTGGCGCTGTCTTGTTTGTCGGGAGCATCGGTATGGAGGTCTGCTCCGCCAAGTTGAACATTGATCGCGCCTGCTGTAGCCGCCAAGACCACGCCATCGTTGTCTTGCGGAAATTTCTGTGCGTGAAAGCGCCAGCCGTCCATGACTTCTTCGAAATTACCCACAACGGCAAAGCCCAATGCTGTGGCGCGGGCGGGCAACCAGTCCACCACCCGCCAAGCCTGACGGGAGATCGCTTGCAGTGCGGGATTGTCCTGACTCCAGCTGCGAGGCAAGGCGGCAGCCAGACGGTAAATGACAGCACCCAAAGGCCCCAGACCAACGATGGCCAGCACGCTGTACCAGAAGAACACTCCGAAAACATGTCGGTGCGCGGCCAGTACGGATTGTTCGATCACGTGTCTCATGATTTCGTTGCGTGAAATCTGACCCACGCCTACATGTTGCCACTCGGCCAGCAACTCTCGGGCTTTCTGCTCGTCGCCCATATTGAGGGCTTCGCGAATGTCCGTAAAGTGGTGACTGAACTGGCGAAAGCCCAAGGTCAGGTACAACAGTGCCACATTCCAGGTCATGGCTGCAAGCCAGCCCAGGGTGTGCAGCAAGGCGCTGTGTACAAACCAGGCCGCCAGAGCGGGCAGCAGTACAGTCAGCCACCAGGCCAGCCAGGCTTGCCGGGGGTGACCGGTGTCCAAGGTGCGGGCCATCCATTGCATCCACTCACGCATGAACTGGTTGAGCGCATGGCTGGGAGACAGGGGCCGGATTTGTTCGGCAATCAGGGCGAGCAGTATGGCGAAGAAACTCATGCGCTGTTCGAAGGCAAGGGGGCTTGCAAAAAACGGTACAGATTGCGAAGCATACCCGCTGTGGCGCCCCAGATGAAGCGCTCAATGGCCTGCGGCCGAGCGGGTTGCAAGTAGGGCATGGAGTACCACTGGCGTATCACGCCTTCAAATTCCATCTGGTGCAATCGATGATGAGCGGGGTTCATCAAGTAGCTCAATGGGACTTCAAAGACCTCGTCAACTTCCTGCGGATTGGGCGCAAGGGCCTCGCCACTTTGGACCAGGGCCACAACAGGCTGTACCCAAAAAGCACTGCCGGTGATGTAGGTCGGCAGCTGACCGATCACCTGTACACGCTCCGGGTCAAGGCCAATTTCTTCGTGCGCTTCGCGCAAGGCGGCAGCTTGTGCATTGGCATCGTTGTCGTCTACCTTGCCGCCAGGAAAAGCAATTTGACCAGAGTGGGTGGACAGGTGCTTGCCCCGTAGTGTCAGCAGCACATGCAGTTCATCATGGGCATGCGCTGGTGTGGTCAGTCCAATCAGTACAGCCGCTTGTGCGCTCGGGCGTTGCATATAGCTGGGCTCGCGGCGCAGCTCGGGCTCCCAGTCGGGTTGAATGGCGAACCGATGGCGCAGCGCTTGGGCGGTGAGTTGGCTGGCGTCGATGGCGGGCAATTCGGTACTGACATGTACAACTGGGACGCTTTGGGGGTGAATGATGGTGCTCACGGCCCGTTTATAGCAGCAGCTGCCAGCATTCGGTGTCACCTGAGGCTGCGACAATGCGAGCCATGAGGAGTGATGTGCATGGCAGTCTATCTGGTGGGCGACATTCAGGGATGTGACGAGGCTTTGACTCGTTTGCTGCAGGCCGTGGATTTTTCGCCGAGCCGTGATCATTTGATCGGGCTGGGTGATTTGGTCAACAGGGGGCCGAACTCCCTGGCCGTGTTGCGTCGCTTTGTCGCGTGGGAGGGCAGCGCCGATGCCGTACTGGGCAATCACGACTTGCATGCCTTGGCTGTGCATGCAGGTGTACGCCGTTCCAGTCGGATGGATACCTTGGGCGAGCTGCTTGAGGCCGACGACGCCTTACCCTTGATGCGTTGGCTGCAGGACAGACCCCTTGCGATGCATACGCATGGGATGCTGTTGGTGCACGCCGGGGTGCTGCCGCAGTGGACGCTCCAGCAGGTGATGACATTGGCTCAAGAGGTACAACAGGTCCTGCGCGGACCTGATTTGACGAATTTCCTGGCGCAGATGTATGGCAACACGCCTGATACTTGGGACGAGAATTTGCAGGGGACCCAGCGCTGGCGCGTGGTCGTCAATGCGCTGACGCGCTTGCGGTTCTGCACGGTGCAAGGGCGCATGGAATTCGACAGCAAAGAGGGGGCGGACGGCGCGCCCGAGGGTTTTTTGCCCTGGTTTGAGGTGCCTGGCAGACAAACTTCTCAGGTGGATGTGGCCTTTGGCCATTGGTCCACCTTGGGCGAGGTTTCAACGGCCCACGTTTGGGCATTGGATACGGGTTGTGTCTGGGGTGGGCAATTGACTGTGCTCAGGGTGTCTGCAGACGGGCGGCATGAGCGCATTGCCGTTGATTGCCCACAAGCCCAAAAGCCTGGGCGCTGAACTTGGCACAATAAGAACATGGATCTGCTATTGATTGTTTTTCTGACGCTGCTCAACGGCGTGTTTGCCATGTCGGAAATGGCCGTTGCGTCGAGCCGCAAGGTTCGCTTGCAGGCCCTGCAAGAGGCAGGTGAGCATGGCGCTGCTGCTGCGCTGGGCCTGATGCAGGAGCCCACCCGATTTTTGTCTACGGTGCAAGTCGGCATTACCTCCATTGGCATGCTCAATGGCATTGTGGGCGAAGCTGCGTTCAGCGGCGCGCTTGCCTTGAAGTTACAGGTCTGGGGCGTGAGCAGTGCAGTAGCAGGTGGGTTGGCGACGGCGATTGTGGTGACCTTGATCACCTTTACCACCATCATTTTTGGTGAGTTGGTGCCCAAGCGTATCGGGCAGCTTTACCCGGAGACCGTGGCACGCCTGACAGCGGTGCCCATGGCCTGGCTGGCGCGTGTTGCGGGGCCGTTTGTGAAGCTGCTGTCTTTGTCCACGCAAACCATATTGGGCCTGATGCGGATAGACACCAAAGCCCAGCGACAGGTGACCGAAGAGGAAATCACTGCCAGCCTGGAGGAGGGCGTGGATGCTGGCTTGATTGAAGCGCACGAGCATCAGATGGTGCGCAATGTGTTTCATCTGGATGACCGGCCTTTGACTTCCATGATGACGGCACGTGCCGATATTGTCTGGCTCGACGCAGATCTGAATGTGGCCACTGCATTAAAGAAAATCCAGTCTGAAATACAGGCTTACGGCGCGCACTCCTGGTACCCGGTATGCAAGGAGGGGCTGACTCATGTGGTCGGGGTGGTCAGTGTGATTCGTTTGCTGGGTGTGCCAGACCATGAGCTCTCATTGCAGACTTATATGGAGCCAGCGCATTTTGTCCCTGAAACCTTGACGGGCATGGAATTGATGGAACAACTCAAAGATCGCTCGGGGCGAATGTTGTTCGTGGTCGATGAATATGGCGATATTCAGGGCCTGTTAACCCCTCGCGATTTACTGGAGGCCATTACTGGCGAGCTCAAACCCGCGCAGCAGCTGGAAGGCTGGGCGACGCAACGCGCCGATGGGAGCTGGTTGCTGGATGGGCAAATGCCTCTGTCTGAACTTAAGAGCCGCTTGCAGATCAAGGCTTTGCCTGATGAGGATCGGGGACGCTATAACACTGTGGCTGGCCTGATCATGTATTTGCTGGGAGATTTACCAATCACAGGGCAAACTGCATATTGGCATGAATGGTCATTTGAAGTGGTCGATATGGATGCGCGCAGGATCGATAAGGTTTTGGCTTTTTGCACCAGTCCATTAACTGAAAATCATATTCAAAATGAAAAAAGCCTATAATACGGGCATATTATTCAATTGAAAGGTTCAGATCATGACCAATTCCTACAAAGATTTGCTCGCCCAGCGTGAAGCCTTGGAAAAAGCCATCGAGCAAGCTCGCCAGAATGAAATTGCCGGTGCCGTTACCAAGGTGCGCGAGCTGGTGGCTGAGTACGGTCTGACCGTTCAGGACGTGTTCCCTGGTCGTGCTGGCAAATCGGCGGCCAAGTCTTCGGGTGGCAAGGTTGCGGCCAAATACCGTGATCCGGCCACCGGTCAGACCTGGACGGGTCGCGGCAAAGCGCCCAAATGGATTGATGGCAAAGACCGCAGCGCTTTTCTGATCGCCTGAAGTTATTGCGAGCGTTGCGTGCCCATCTTGCAGATGGGCTCACTTCATTCCTCATAACAGTCAACGTAAAGCCCCATTTTGGGGCTTTTCTGCTTTTGGGCCAGCGAGGTCATTTAGAATGTGACAAATTCTAGAAAACAATGTCTGATTCGCCTTTGGTCTCCGATTTGTTGCAGCCTCGTACCGATATTTGGTACCTGGTTTATGCCAAGCCTCGGCAAGAAGAGATCGCACGTTTTAATTTGCAGCAGCAAGGCTTTGAGGCCTATGTGCCGCTCTACAAGAAATTCAAAAAGACAGAGCAGGGACCCGTTGCGGTGTTTGAACCGATGTTCCCGCGCTATCTGTTTTTCCGCCCAACATCCTCCGGTCAAAGCCTAAGCTCTGTGCGTTCTACGCGTGGTGTGACGACGTTGGTACGCTTTGGCTTTGAACCTGCGCTGGTGGCTGACGCTTTGGTAGATCGCATCCGACAGCTTGAGCATGAACGCAACGAAGCGACTTTGCAGCAAACCAGTGATGTACGGTCCGGCCAAAGAGTCCGCCTCAGGCACACAGCCTTGGGTGATGTGGAAGGCTTGGTTCAAAGCGTGTCGAGCAAGCGGGTAGCCGTGTTGCTCGAAATTCTGGGCAGGCCTGCAGTGGTTCAGGTTGAGTATTTTCAGGTGGAGCCAGCTGACGCCTGATGCTTCATGGAAGGCAACAGCGGCTTGACTGCAGGGAGATAAATCATGAAAAAAACACTCGTCACACTGTCGTGTGCTTTGGCCGCCAGCTTTGCTTTACAGGGATGCACCGTGCTTGCCATCGCCGATGCGGCAGGCTCTGCAGTGGTCTACGGTGCCAAGACAGCAGTCAATGTGCTGGACGCCATCACGCCAGACATCATCAACAAGGACTGAGGGTGCTGCCACCGGCCGTCATGGGCTAGTGACGCTGTTCAGATGCCCAGCCAGCCGTGGGTGCGGGCAAAGTGCAAGGCTTGCGTGCGGCTGTTGACGCCCAAGCGACGAAACAAACGCCAGAAGTGGACCTTGACGGTGTGCTCGCTGATGTTCAATTTGTCGGCAATGTCGCGGTTTGACAGGCCTTGATCCAGCATCAGGATGAGTTGCTTTTGACGCTTGGACAATTTTGTCGGGGCAGAACCTGTGCTCTCTTGGGATTCGTCTTCCGTGACCAGCAGCTCGCGCAATTTTTGCAGCACTTGATTGACCGGTTCTGTTTTTTCAATGAAGACATTGGCACCTGCATGCATGCTGGCAGCCTCATAGTCTTGAGCATCGCTGGCGGTGACCACGGCCAAAGGCACATCGGCGTGGTTGGCGCGCACCATCTGTACTCCCGACATGCCCAAAGTGTCGGGCAGTTGAAGTTCCATGCAAATAAGCTCGGGCTCGCCGCCTTTGAGGACTGCGGAGTCCAATGCGTTCATCTTGTGCACCGGCACCACCTTCAGGCCGGGTTTGATGCGCTGAATCAGCATGGTCAGCGCATCGCGCATCAGGGGGTGGCTGTCGATGACGTAAACAGTCATGATTTGTGGCGAAGCATTAATTGGAAAGTTATAGGATAGCAGCTTTCCGAGGAAATGCAAGTAAATCGATATATTTGTTGAGAATGTTATTTCTTTTTGCTTTCGGCAATTTCTCTCAGGTCTGAGAGGGCTTGCGCGATCAAGTTGCTTTGCCCGGTGCTCACGCCCAGCAATTTGTCAGCAAGTGTCTCAAGCGCTGTTATTCCCTCGTTTTGAAGGCGGGCTATGGCTTGGCCAGCTTCTTTGGGGGCTTCAAACCCGCGGCTTTGCAGCAGGACTTGTCCTTGGGCATCAACCAGTTTGAAGTAGAACAAGCCATCAGGTTCGCGGTATTGCTTGAATGCAGGAGGTGCTGTTTTTTCAATCTTGGCGGCAGTCGTGGTGACTGCGCTGGCCAAGCTTCGCAGCCCCACGGCATGGCGTAGTTCCTGGATGAAGGGGGTGGCCAGCGCGCGCGCTTTCTCAGCCCCTTGCAGCAGCAAGGCATCCACCTTTGCAGGATTGGCGATCAGGCTGTTGTAGGCGTCGCGCATGGGGGCCATTTCGCGGTCAATGCGCTCAAACAGAACTTGCTTGGCATCACCCCAGGCAATGCCGTCGGCGTAGGCTTTAGCCAAAGCAGCGGCTTCTTCTGTGCTGGCAAAAGCCTGGTAAATCTGGAACAGCGCTGAGCCTTCGGTGTCCTTGGCCTCGCCGGGGGCGCGAGAATCGGTCAGGATGCTGGCAATGAGCTTGCGCATGTCTGCTCCCGATGCAAACAGCGGGATGGTGTTGTCGTAGCTTTTGCTCATTTTGCGGCCATCCAGACCGGGCAGCAGCGCAACGGTTTCTTCGACAACTGCCTCGGGCAGCACAAAGTGTGAGCCGTAGAGGTGGTTGAAGCTCGAGGCCATGTCGCGGGCCATTTCGATGTGCTGGATCTGGTCGCGACCTACGGGTACTTTGTGGGCCTTGAACATCAAAATGTCTGCGCCCATGAGCACCGGGTACATGAACAGACCAGCGGTGACGTCGTTGTCCGGGTCGTTGCCGGCAGCCTGATTCTTGTCTACAGCGGCTTTGTAGGCATGGGCGCGGTTGAGCAGGCCTTTGCCGGTGACGCAGGTCAACAGCCAGGTCAGTTCCGGGATTTCGGGAATGTCGGACTGCCGATAGAAGGTGACTTTGTCCACGTCCAGCCCCGCTGCGATCCAGCTGGCGGCGATTTCAAGGGTGGAGCGCTGGATGCGCGCCGGGTCATCGCACTTGATGAGGGCGTGGTAGTCGGCCAGAAAGTAAAAGCAATCGGTGTCCGGGTTGCGGCTGGCTTGCACAGCTGGGCGGATGGCGCCCACATAGTTGCCCAGATGAGGAATACCGGTGGTGGTGATGCCGGTCAGGACGCGGGTGCGCTCAGCGTTGCTCATGGAAATACCTGGAAAAAATCAGTGAAGCAAAAATGACAGGGGGCTCAGCGCAAGCTTGAGCAATGAAAAGGTCAGGGCCATGATGGGTTGCATCCACAAAGCACTGACGACGCCGGCAATCACCAGCGCCATGACGATGAAAAAGCCCCAGGGCTCGATGCGTGAAACCATGGCCGCCTGGCGCCAGGGCAGCAGACCTACCAAAATGCGTCCACCGTCCAGCGGGGGCAGGGGAAAGAGGTTGAAGGCGAACATGACGACATTGGTCAGCATGCCAGCGCGGCACATTTCCAGAAAGAAACGCTCTTGCATGCCGATGCCAGCCAACACATAAAGCACCACCCCCCACAGCAGGGCCTGCAGCAAATTGGAGGCGGGGCCGGCCAGTGCGACCCAGACCATGTCTTTCTTGGGATGGCGCAGGCGGTCAAAACGAACGGGGACAGGCTTGGCGTAGCCAAACAAGAAGGCCCCACCAGTGCTGAAGTACAGCAGCAAGGGCATGAAGATGGTGCCCAAGGGATCAATATGCACCATGGGGTTGAGTGTGACTCGTCCGAGCATGGCGGCTGTGTTGTCCCCCAAGCGTTGAGCAGCGTAGCCGTGCGCAGCCTCGTGCAGCGTGATCGCAAAAATCACCGGCAAGGCATAAATCAGAACGGTTTGAATCAGATCGGTCATGGCATTCACATGCCGATTGTCTCAGACCCGCGCAGGTGTGGGCTTAAAGACCCAAACGTGCAGGGTCACCTGCGCCATGGCGGAGCAATTCGGGGTTGTCGCCGCTCATGTCTATTACGGTGGTCGGAGCCATGGTGCAGGGGCCGGCGTCAATGACGCCGGCAATCTGGTGTTCCAGTTGTTCGCGGATCTCGTGCGGATCGTTGAGCGGGTCGGTTGCGCCAGGCAGGATCAATGTGGTGGCTATCAGGGGCGCGCCATGCAACTCCAGCAGCGCTTGCAGGGTCAGATGCTCGGGCACGCGCAGGCCAATGGTTTTGCGTTGCGGGTGGCTCAAGCGGCGGGGCACTTCCTTGGTGGCTTCCAGAATGAAGGTGAAGGGCCCTGGCGTGGCTTGCTTGATGAGGCGGAATTGGCGGTTGTCCACCCGCGCGTAGTTGGCCAGCTCGCTCAGGTCGCGGCAGAGCAGGGTGAGGTGGTGCTTTTCATCGACACCGCGAACACGGCGCAATTGATCTGCGGCAGCCTTGTCATCCACATGGCAAACCAAGGCATAGCTGGAGTCTGTGGGGACGGCCAGGATGCCGCCCTTGTCGAGCAGCAAGCAGGCCTGTTTGAGCAGGCGAGCTTGTGGGTTTTCGGGGTGGATGCTGAAATGTTGGGCCATGATGATCAGGATTCCGGCAAGGTCACGGGAACGCGGCTTTCCTTGAGGGTGAGCCATGCGCCTATGGCGCCTGAAATGCCGACCAGCACCATGCCCCATAAAGTGATGTGGTCGGGGACATGGTTGAACACCAGCCAGCCGCCCACCGTGGCGAAACCGATTTGCACGTACATATAGGGCGTCAGCGTGGCTGCGGGGCTGCGCGAGTAGGCCATGATCAGGAAAAAATGCCCCAATGTGCCCAGCAGGCCAATCAGCAGCATCTGTGCCCATTCTGTCCACAACGCAGGGCTTTCCCACGTCCATGGCAGGATGAGCGTCGCCAGCAAAGCACCCACCCAGCCGGTGTACAGGTGCATGGTGATGGGGTCTTCAGTGCGCGCCATTTTGCTGGTCAGCACCTGAAAGGCCGAGTTGGTGCCCACGAGCAGCAAGGGCAATATCAAGCCCCAGTCAAATGCCGTACCGCCGGGGCGAATGACCACCAGCGTGCCCGCGAAGCCCATGCACACCAGCAGCCAGCGCGTACGGCTGACCTTTTCCTTCAGTTGCCGGGCGGCCAGCAAGGTGATGACCAGTGGCGTGATCATGACAATCGCCGTGAACTCTCCAACTGGCATGTACTTCAGGCTGAAAAATGCGAGCAGGCTGGTACAAAACAGCAGCAAGCCACGCAGCAGCTGATAGCGCGGGTGAGCGGTGTAAAAGATCTTGAGTCCTCGCCCAGGCAGCACTACAGCGGTTGTGGCCAAGGCCTGAAAAGCGTAACGAACCCATAAAGCCATGAGCAGCGACAGTTGCAAACTGATGTGTTTTGTGGTGGTGTCCATCGCTGCAAAACAGGCCACCGCCAGCAAGGCAAAGCCAATACCGGACAGGACGTTGTACGCAGGAGTCTTCACTGAATACGATCGGCCAACACTTCCCATGCCGGGGTCAGTTCACCTGACAGCCAAGGCAGGGCGCCCAGATCGGTGTGGCTTTCTTCGGGGCTGTGAAAGTCACTGCCGCGAGAGGCGAAGAGGCCAAATTCCTTGGCGGTGTCTGCATAACGCACAGCCTCTTGTGCGGAATGGCTGCCTGTGACCACTTCCACGCCCTGGCCGCCGTGTGTCTTGAACTCGGTAAAGAGTGCGTACTCTTCGTTGGGTGTGAAGCCGTAGCGCGCAGGGTGGGCGATCACGGCCATGCCGCCAGCCTGTGTGATCCACTGCACCGCATCTTGCAGGCGAGCCCAGCGGTGGGGCACAAAGCCGGGTTTGCCTTCGGTCAGGTATTTGCGAAATACCTCTGAGGTTTCTTTGCACACACCTGCCTCGACCAGATAGCGGGCGAAGTGGGTGCGGGAAATCAGGTCGGGATTGCCCACGTATTTGAGCGCACCCTCGTAAGCGCCCACGATACCGACTTTGGCCAGAGAGTCAGACATTTCCTGGGCGCGGTCTCCACGGCCGCCGCGTGTGCGGCGCAGGCCGTCTTGGAGCTGGGTGTCGTGATGGTCAAAGCCCAAGCCCACAATGTGCACGGTCTGGTTGGCAAATGTGACCGAAATTTCGACGCCAGTCAGATAAGGCAGTTTCTGCGCACGGGCTGCGGCCAATGCGCGGTCCTGGCCGCCCACTTCGTCGTGATCGGTCAGCGCCCAGAGTTCCACGCCTGCAGCCTTGGCGCGCTCGGCCAGTTGCTCGGGCGTCAGGGTGCCATCCGAGATGACGGAGTGGCAGTGCAGGTCGGCGTTGAGGATGGATTTCACAAAGTCATTTTAGACCGTGACATGGCAGTGTCATGCGGGCTGCGCATAATGTCCATATGCTTCAATTACGTTTGATTCGCCATGGCCAGACAGACTGGAATGTGCAGTCCCGTTTTCAGGGGCAGGTGGATGTGCCGCTCAATGCCTTGGGTCTGGCGCAGGCAGAGCGTCTGGCCATGCGCCTGAAGGTGGAGCCTGCCGAGACGCTGGTGGTCAGCGATTTGCAGCGCACACGCCAGACAGCGCAAGCGGTGGAACAGATGTGGTCGGTGCCGGCGCAGGCCTCGGCGAGTTGGCGCGAGCAGTCTTTTGGCATTCTGGAGGGGATGGTGGCGCAGGACATTGCGCAGCAGTACCCTGCCGAGTGGCGTCAATGGTTGTTGTACCGATCGGACTATGCGCCGCCAGGGGGTGAGTCTTTTCAGATGCTGGACGCTCGCATTCGTCGGGCGGTCGGCGACGTGGTGCAGCTGTGTGAGCGGCTGCAAGTGCCTTCGTGCACTGTGGTCACGCACGGGGCTGTGCTGGATGTGATCTGGCGCTGGTCCAATGGCCTGGACCTGGAGGGGCCGCGCAAGTGCCCTATTCCCAATGTGGGGCTGAACACTGTCCGTACCGACGGCGAGGTCATGCAGCTGGTGCAGTGGGCTGACGATGCACATGTCCGATAATTCGGTTTGGCATTTTCACAGCACGAAGGAACCCCATGGCACTGATGATCACGGACGAATGCATCAATTGCGATGTGTGCGAGCCGGAGTGCCCGAACCAGGCCATTTTTCTGGGGCCGGAAATTTACGAAATCGACCCCGGCAAGTGCACCGAATGTGTGGGGCACTTTGACGAGCCCCAGTGCGTACAGGTGTGCCCTGTGGCCTGCATTCCGGTCAACCCGCAGCATGTTGAAACGCGCGAACGCCTGTGGGACAAATACCGCCAGCTCACGCAGTCGGCGCAGACTGCATCCCACAACAAATAAGCACAGAGCTCATTGCGCCGTATCAGGCGGTGCCAGGCGGGGTGGCTTGGGGCGAGGTGGTTTGCTGGTGTGGATTTTGACCATGGCTTTGGCCATGTCACCTTCCAGCAGCAGAGGCAGTGCTGTCACCGCGCGGGCAATGGCGGTGTGAATGGCTTCACGATGCTCGGCCATGGGCTTTTTCAGCACCCAGCTGACCACTTCCGATTTGACGCCAGGGTGGCCTACGCCAATGCGCAGGCGCCAGTAATCGGGGGTGCCGAGTTGAGCGTGAATGTCGCGCAGTCCATTGTGACCAGCGTGTGAGCCGCCCTGCTTGAGTTTGACCTCACCGGGCGGTATGTCCATTTCGTCGTGTGCGACCAGAATTTCGTCAGGCTGGATTTTGAAAAACCGTGCCAGTGCGGCTACCGACTTTCCTGACAGATTCATGAAGGTTTGTGGTTCCAGCAGCCAGACGGTTTGACCGTCGACCGTAGTTCTTGCCATCAGTCCATGGTAGCTGCGCTCGGGCGCGAGTCGCACCTTGAGTTCGCGAGCCACAGCGTCAATGAACCAGAACCCCGCGTTGTGTCTGGTGTCTTCGTATTCCGTGCCTGGGTTGCCCAGACCAACGAACAGTTTGATCATGAAAGGATTATCTGGCCAAAAAAAGGCCCGCACACGGCGGGCCTGGTTGCGCGAAGCGGGCTTGAATTACTTCTTGCCTTTGCCCTTGGCGGGTGCTTCTGCAGGGGCTGCAGCGGGGGCTGCAATTTCCTCTTCCACCGGCACGGTGACGGACACCAGGACGGGGTTGGGCTTGCCATGCACCAGGGCCTTGACACCTTTGGGCAGGGTGATGTCGTTCAGGTGCAGGGACTTGCCGCTTTCCAGGGTGGACAGGTCCACAGCGATGAACTCGGGCAGGTCTGCGGGCAGGCAGGCCACTTCGATTTCATTGACCACGTGGTTGATCAGGCACTTGTCGTTCTTGACGGCAGGAGAGTTTTCTTCGCCGGAGAAGTGGAAAGGCACCTTCATGTGCAACACGGTGTTGGCTTCCACGCGTTGGAAGTCGATGTGCAGCACCAGTTGTTTGAAGGGGTGCATCTGGTAGTCACGCAGCAGCACTTTGCTGGTTTGACCAGCCAGTTCCATCTCCAGGATGGAAGCGTGGAAGGCTTCTTTTTTCAGGGCGTGCCACAGTGCGTTGTGGTCCAGCTCGATCAGCTTGGGCTCACTGGAGCCACCATAGACGATGCCGGGGGTCATGCCGGTGTTGCGCAGACGGCGGCTCGCACCCGTACCCTGCTTGGAACGCTCAAAAGCGACGAATTTCATACTTACTCCTTGTTGAACACACCGCGACCAGTGTTGTTCAGGCTTTAAAAACTGTGCTTCGATCAGCTCTGATCGGAGAACAGGCTCATCACCGACTCTCCTTTGGCGATCCGGTGAATCGTTTCTGCGATCAGCGGAGCCACGGACAGTTGGCGAATCTTGGGGCAGGCGGCAGCAGCTGCCGACAGCGGGATGGTGTTGGTGACCACAACCTCGTCCAGAGCGTCGCCCTGGGCGATGCGGTCAATGGCGGGGCCGGAGAAGATAGGGTGCGTGCAATAAGCGTACACGTTCTTGGCGCCACGGGCCTTGAGCACTTCGGCAGCTTTCACCAGCGTGCCTGCGGTGTCGATCATGTCGTCCATGATCACACAGTTGCGGCCTTCGATCTCGCCGATGACGTGCATCACTTCGGAAACGTTGGCTTTGGGGCGGCGCTTGTCGATGATGGCCAGGTCGCAGCCGAGCTGCTTGGCCAGTGCACGGGCGCGCACCACGCCACCCACATCGGGCGACACGACGATCAGGTCTTCGTAGTTTTTCTGGCGCAGGTCACCCAACAGCACGGGCGAAGCGTAGATGTTGTCCACCGGGATGTCAAAGAAGCCCTGGATCTGGTCAGCGTGCAAGTCCATGGTCAGCACACGGTCCACGCCCACAGCCTGCAGCATGTTGGCGACCACCTTGGCCGAAATCGGCACACGGGTGGAGCGGGGGCGGCGATCCTGGCGAGCGTAACCGAAGTAGGGAATCACGGCGCTGATGCGCTCAGCCGATGCACGCTTGAGGGCATCCACCATGATGAGCAGCTCCATCAGGTTTTCGTTGGTGGGTGCGCATGTGGACTGGATGACGAACACTTCGCGAGCGCGAACGTTTTGCTTGAGTTCGACGGTGACTTCGCCATCAGAGAAGCGACCCACGTCCACAGCGCCCAGCTGGGTGCCCAGGTGTTTGGCCATTTCTGCGGCCAGCGCCGGGTTGGCGTTGCCGGTGAACAGCATGAAGTCGGAATGATTGGCGGCGGGCATTTGCTGCATGGCGCGTTCCAGCGATCAGAAAACGTGAAGAACGATTTGAGGTATTTGGCAGGGGAGGAAGGACTCGAACCCTCGCATGCCGGAATCAAAATCCGGTGCCTTAACCAACTTGGCGACTCCCCTACACAGGTTGACAGCACAAGGCTGCCCACCGATCAACTGTCGCTGGCTGCCCACCCCAAAAGAGGATGAACATCCAAATTGCGGCATAACCGAGAAACCCATTGGTCAGGCATAGCGCCGGGTTTCACCGAGACTGGGCAATGCGCAAAAACTGCGCTGCCAGAACCTGTCATTTTACCGGCCAAGCCAGTGTTTTTGAGCCATTCAAGCGCCTGATGAACCTCAGGGCACAAACGCTCAGCGACAGGTTGCAAGTCGTTATGACCAAAGCCATAAGGGTCTGCAGCAAAGACAGAGATTGTAGCATGGTTTGTATCGCGCTTCAATTGCGGATCTGCAAAAATTTTTGCGGTTTCCAGGCCGGCAGGGGGCTTGATGACTAAAAAGTGCCCGGGCGGCAATTCGACAGGGGTGATGGACTCGCCTATGCCTTCGACCCACGCGTTATGCCCATGCAGAAAAAACGGCACATCGGCCCCCAGTTTCAGGCCCAGTTGGGCCAATTGGCCCGTGCTCAGCTTCAGGCCCCACAGCCGGTTGAGGGCCAGCAGGCAGCTGGCGGCATCGGATGAGCCACCGCCCATGCCCGCCTGGGCGGGGATGTTCTTTTCCACGGCAATGTGAGCCCCCAACGAGCAACCGGTATGGGCCTGCAGCAAGCGTGCTGCACGGGTGATGAGGTCATCTGCAGGCAAGGGCACGTTTAAATCCTCGCGCGAGATCAGACCATCCACACGCACCTCAAAATGCAGAGTGTCCTGCCAGTCGATCAACATGAATGCCGATTGCAGCAGGTGGTAACCATCCGGCCGTCGGCCGGTGATGTGCAAAAACAAATTGAGTTTGGCCGGTGCCGGCACGTCGACAAGGGATTGCATGATTGAATTATCCCCGTCACATCAGCGGTCCAGTTGCAGCTTGAGCAGGGTGCGAGGTTCAGGCTTCAGGCGCTCGGCACGTATGCGGTGATGGCTTTCGAACTGACTCAAGTCAAACTGCCAGCCAGGTGCATCGTGGTCCTGTCCCTTGAGCCATGAGAAGAGGGCTTCCAAAGGCAATGTTGTGCCCGTCAATTGTTCGGTCAGAGCCTGGACGGATCTGTCTTGCCAATGTTGATCGCCCTGGTCAAGTTGTGCCTGGCCGGGTTGCCAACGCAAGCGTCCCAGTGTGTTACCCAGAGGCGAGAGCAGGAGCAATTCGCCTTGCTGGGCCGACCCCAGCAGCTCAAAACTGGCGCTCAGGTTTTGCGGGGGGGTGCTGTCCACCTGCAAGGCCAGCCGACCGGACCAGAAAGCAGGTATGTCAGTCGATGTCGCATGCGGGCGCAGGCTTGGGGTGCTACAGGCGCTCAGCCATAGCACGCTGGCCAAGAGGAGCCAACGCAGCAAGCGGATGGTCATGGCGTGTATCCCAGACGCGTCAGTGTTTGGCGCAGGGTGGCGTTGTCGGGGTTGAGCAAAAGGCCTTCACGCCAGATGCGCGCTGCACGCTCCTTGTCACCCATGACCCATAGCACTTCACCCAAATGGGCTGCAATTTCGGCATCAGGGCGCTGTGCATAGGCGCCATGAAGAATCTGCTGTGCCTGCGGTAAATCCCCCATACGGAACTTCACCCAACCCAGGCTGTCCTGGATGAAAGGATCCTTGGGGGCCAATTGCACGGCTTTTTCAATCAGTACCAGCGCTTCAGGCAGGCGCAGGCCCCTGTCGGCGAGCGAATAGCCAAGCATGTTGTAGGCCTGCGGGTCTTCGGGTTGCAGCTGCATCAGTTGACGCAACAGGCCTTCCATTTCTTCGTAACGCTGCAGCTCATCGCACACGATGGCCATTTCAGACATCAATTCGGCTTGTCCGGGGCGTTCCTGCAGCGCAGTTTTCATGACGTTGTAAGCCTGCTGGGGCGTTTTGCGTTCACGCCACCAGCGAGAGAGCGTCAAGGCCTTGTCGATGCTTTCTTGATCGGTTTGCGGACTGATCTGTTCAAGCAACTGCTGTGCTTCTCTGGCTCGTCCTTGTTTCATCAACAAAGCAGCGCGTTGGCTGGCCACTTTGACCGGGTCTGCCTGCGCCGGAATTTGTTGCAGCCAAGAGTCTGCCTGCGCCAGTTGGCCCTCGCGCTGAGCCATTTGGGCCATGGCCATCAGGGCTTCGCTGCGCCCGGACAGGGCTTCCGTGTCCTGTTTGTCTGCTGTCAGTGCCAGATAGTGTTTCAGTGCAGTCTGCGCTTGTTCATATTGGCGGTTGTCTGCGTGCAACAAGCCGCTGACAAGCCATGCAGGCGCATAGGACGCAAATTTTTGACCGATCAGTTGCAGCTGCGTTTGCGCTTCCTGGCGTGCCCCCAGGCTGATCAGCATGCGGGCATAGCTCATGCGCAATTCCACTGGTGGTGTATTGCCTTGCATGGCTGTGTCCAGCAAAGGTTTGAGCTCAGCGCTGGCGTGTTGCAACAAGCTCATGGTCAGGATCAGCGGCCCCGAGGCTTGAGGGTCCTGCCTGTGGGCCTGCACCACGGTGGAGACCGCTTCTGAAATGAGCCCGCTGTCACGCTGCATGCGACCCAAGGTTGTCAGGGCGACGGTCTTTGTCTGTGGGTGTTGCAAGGCTTTGTCGAGTGCGCTGCGGACCGTGCGAAGGGCAAGTTGTTTGTCACTGACCCGTTCGAACAGACGAGGCACCGAGGCAATGGCGGCAGACTGGTCCGCCAAAGGCATTCGCTGGAGCCAGTCTGTCAGCGCGGCTCCGGCTTCTTCGATCCGGTTGAGCGCGACCAGGATTTGCAGCAAATACCGGTCTGGCTCCATGGCCTGTGGTTGTTCACGTTTCCAGGTCCGCACGGCTTGCAAGGCTGCGTCGCCCGAGCGAGAGGCCAGAGCGACCCCCACTGCACGCTCAAAAAGACCTGCATCGCCCGAGCGGCGGGCGGCATCGAGCATGATGGAATAGCCCGTGCCGTTCTCGCCGCCACGCACATACAACTCGGCCAACAAGATTTCGTAAAAAATCTGCGCATTCAACGCAGAGTTGACCACCACCGGTGCAGAGGGAGGAGGTGTGCCAGCAGGCAACTGCGCCCAAGCCCCTATGGGCAAGCATGAGAACGCAACCAATTTCTGCCAGAACTTCATGCCGGGGATCATAATCCAGCGCTCATGGCCTCTGGTTTCAGAGTGCTTCCCTTGTTCACCTGTTTGCTCCGTATCGGCATGCCTGAATTGCCCGAAGTTGAAGTTACCCGTCAGAGCTTTGCACATCGTATTGCCGGTGCTCAGATCCTGGCCCTGCGCTTGGGCAAACCCCTGCGCTGGCCTTTGGGTGTGGAGACACAGTCCCTGGTCGGACTGCAGGTACTGCAGGTCGACCGGCGCGGCAAATACCTGTTGCTCCAGTTGACTGAGGGCTTGCTGCTGCTGCACCTGGGCATGTCGGGCAGTTTGCAGTTTGCACAAAACCTGCCTGCAGCAGGCGTGCATGACCACATGGATCTGGTGACCTCTCAGGGCACCTTGCGTTTGCATGATCCGCGTCGCTTTGGCGCCGTGGTGTGGGCGCCTGATATGGATGCGCCGATCGTGCACAAGCTGCTTGGCCGCTTGGGTGTGGAACCTTTGGGCGATGCATTTACGGCTCACGCTTTCCACCAAGCCTTGCGCAAGCGGCGGGCCCCGATCAAACCCGTTTTATTGGCTGGGGAAGTGGTGGTGGGCGTGGGCAATATTTACGCCAGCGAGGCCTTGTTTGCAGCGGGTATTCGTCCGACTGTGCGAGCTGACCGTCTGAGCATGCCGCGCGCAACCCGGCTGCATGCAGCCATTCGGGATGTACTGTCGCGTGCCGTGGTCGCAGGCGGCAGCAGCATGCGCGATTTTGTGAACGCTCACGGTCAGGCCGGTCACTTTCAGCAATCCTGGGCAGTCTATGGCCGTGCAGGGCAGCCCTGCCGAGTGTGTGCAACGCCAGTGCGCACGCTGGTGCAAGGCCAGCGCAGCACCTTCTACTGCCCACAATGCCAAAAACCATGAACTCCTCAAAGGCTTTTGCCCCTGCCCTGGTGCAGTGGCAGCGCAGCCATGGTCGACACGATTTGCCCTGGCAAAACACACAGGACCCTTACCGGGTCTGGCTGTCGGAAATCATGTTGCAGCAAACCCAGGTCAGCACCGTGCTGGACTACTACACACGCTTTCTGGAACGGTTTCCAACTGTGCAGGCACTGGCCGCTGCACACCAGGACGACGTGCTGGCTTTGTGGAGTGGTCTGGGTTATTACAGCCGTGCGCGTAATCTGCACAAGTGTGCGCAGCAAGTGGTCACTGATTGGGCTGGAGTCTTTCCAACCACAGCGGCTCAGTTGCAGACCTTGCCTGGCATCGGGCCTTCCACGGCTGCAGCGATTGCGGCGTTCTGTTTTCAGGAGCGGGTCGCCATTCTGGATGGCAACGTCAAACGTGTGCTCAGTCGTGTGCTGGGCTATGGGCAGGATCTTGCGGTCTCTGCCAACGAGAAAGTGTTGTGGGCGCATGCGCAAGACATGCTGCCCTCCTGTGCTGCAGATATGCCCACGTACACCCAGGCCGTGATGGACCTGGGCGCTACATTGTGTTTGCCCCGCAGTGCGCAGTGCGCTGCATGCCCTGTGTCAACCCAATGTGCAGCCCATGCGCAAGCGCAGCCCTTGGCCTATCCGGTCAAAACCAAACGACTGGTGCGCCGCAGCGAAGTCTGGTGGTTGCTTTGGGCCGAGGATGCAAAAGGACGCCTCTGGCTGGAGCAGCGCCCCCAGCGAGGCGTGTGGGCCGGTCTGTTCAGCCTGCCTGTTTTCTCCAGCGAGAAAGAGTTGCTCGAGGCTTGGCCGGGTGGCCGTGTGCAGGCGTATCTGCCGGCCTGGGTGCATGTGCTCACGCACAAGGACTTGTACTTGCACCCCGTTCAGCTGCAGGTGCATGTCGGGCAAGCGCCTTCTGATTGGCAGGGACAGTGGTTGACCCGATCGCAGGCTTTGGCGCTGGGCCTGCCTGCGCCCATACGCAAGCTGTTAGAGGGTGTTTGAAACGGGCTCAGCCCGCATCGAGTTCGCGGTGACGCTTGAGGGTCGGGTAGCGACCAGAAAAGGCCTGGACCAATTGCTCAACCAGGTAAACCGAACGGTGCTGTCCACCCGTGCAGCCGATGGCGACGGTCACATAGCTGCGATGGTCGCGCTCAATAAGCGGGATCCAGTGGCTCAAAAAGTCGCTGATCTGCTGTTGCATGAGCTGCACTTCGTCGAATTGCAACAAATACTGCTTGATCGGTTCGTCGCGTCCGGTCAGGGGCCGCAGATGGGACTCGTAGTGCGGGTTGGGCAGCATGCGCACATCGAACACATAGTCTGCGTCGATGGGCACGCCTCGCTTGAATGCAAAAGACTCGAACACCAGCGTCATTTGCTGGGTGCGTTTGCCAATCAGGGTTTTGACATACGACTGCAGTTGCGCTGCACGCAGCAGGCCAGTGTCAATCACATGCGCATGCTCGCGAAGCTCGGCCAGCATTTCTCGTTCAAGCTCAATCGTTTCGGCCAGACCGACATCGCTGGGCAGGTAGTCTCGACCCGACAAGGGGTGCTTGCGGCGTGTTTCTGAAAAGCGACGCAGCAGCACATCGGAAGCGGCGTCCAGAAACAGGGTTTTGACGGTGAGCCCCATCTCGCGCAGCACGGCCAGTTGCTCGGGCAGCATGTCCAGCGAGTCGGCGCTGCGCATGTCGATGGCAATGCCCAGCTGCCTCACCTTGTCTTGCTCGAGTTCGAGTTTGACCAGCGGGATCAGCAATTCGGGGGGCAGGTTGTCGATGCAAAAGTAGCCCGAGTCTTCCAGCGCATGCAAGGCCACGGACTTGCCGGAGCCGGACATGCCAGTGATCAACAACACATCCATGGGCTTCATGCGGGGGCTCCTTGCGCGTGGGCAAGCATTTCGCGGGCATGGGCCAGCGAGGTGTCTGAGGATTTGGCGCCGCCCAGCATGCGTGCAATTTCCTGTACACGCTCTTCCTGGGTAAGGGGAGTCACTGTGCTCTGCGTGCCTTGGGCGTTGCTGCTTTTGCTGACGCGCAAATGGTGGTTGGCGCACGCAGCCACCTGCGGCAGGTGCGTGACTGCGAGCACCTGGCGGTGGCGACCGAGTTGCTGCATCAGCTGGCCCACAGTTTGGGCCACAGCGCCCCCCACACCCGAATCGACCTCGTCAAAAATCAGGGTGCCTGCGCTGCCCAGCTCGCTGGTGGTGACCGCAATGGCCAAGGCAATGCGCGAAAGCTCGCCGCCTGAAGCCACTTTACCCACAGGCTTGGGCGTGCTGCCTGCGTGGCCGGCGACAAGAAACACCACGTCTTCCAGGCCATGGCTGGCAGGGGCCTCCAGTTTGGCCAGTTCAATCTCGAAACGCCCGCCTTGCATGCCCAGCTGCTGCATGGCTGCCGTTACTTTGCCCGCCAATTCCGGCGCTGTTTTCTGGCGTTGTTTGCTGATGCGCTTGGCCAATTCCAGAAGGTGTGCATGGGCTTGTTGTTCAGCCTGGGTCAATGCCTGCAGATCGGCGGCAGCCTCCAACTGAGCCAGTTCGCGCTGCCAGCCTTGCAGGGTTTGAGCCAATTCTTCCGGCGGGCGCTTGAAGCGGCGGGCCAGGGACATCCACAAACCCATGCGCTCATCGAGTTGGGCAAGTTGTGCAGGGTCCAGATCGGTTTTACGCAAATAGGTGTGCAGGCTGCGGGCCACATCGTCCACCTGGGCGTAGGCAGACTCCAGGGTTTGCGCCCACTGGGCAAACCCCGGTTCGATGTGCGCCATCTCCTGGAGCTGCCCAGTGGCGCGTTGGAGCAAGCTGCTGGCGCTGTTTTCGTCATCGTCCAGTTGCTGAGCAGCTTGTTGTGCAGTGTCCAGCAAGGCTTGAGCGTGCGACAGACGGCTGTGTTGGCTGTTGAGCTCGGTCCACTCGTCGGTGCCGGGGGCGAGCTTCTGGACTTCGGCAATTTGCCAGTTCAGGCGTTCTTGTTCGCTTTGCAGCTTGTCTTGGGCGCTCTTGGCTTGTTCGAGCGCTTGCTGCGCTTGTCGCCACTGTTGCCAGGCAGACTGCAAAGGAGCGGTGTCAATGCGGGCGTAAGCATCGAGCAACTCGCGCACTTGCTGCGCTCGGGTCAGGCTTTGCCAGGCGTGTTGGCCGTGAATGTCCAACAAGAACTCGCCCAGCTCACGCAATTGTGTGGCGGTGGCGGCGCTGCCGTTGATCCAGGCGCGGCTTTTGCCTTGCGTGTCTACCGTGCGGCGCAGCAGCAGGGGGCCATCGACTTCCAGACCTGCATCTTGCAGCCAGGCGTGGGCGGTTTCGGGGCAGTCAAATTCGGCGGCCACCTCGCAGCGACTCGCGCCTTCGCGAATCGTGCCGGTGTCTGCACGGGCACCCAGCACGAATTGCACCGCATCAATCAGGATGGATTTGCCTGCACCGGTTTCACCCGTGAGGGCAGAAAAACCGGTGTTCAGATCCAGTTCTAGCGCTTGCACGATCACAAAGTCGCGCAGCGCCATGCGCAGCAGCGCCATGGCTTAGTAGCCTCCCTCATTCCAATGCATTTTTTTGCGAAGCGTGTCAAAGTAGTTCCAGCCCTCGGGATGCAAGAAGCGCACCGTGTGCTGTGAGCGTTTGACGTTGATGCGGTCACCAATCATCAAGGACGCCAGCGACTGCATGTCAAAGTTGGCACTGGCGTAGCGGCCCGAGACCAGCTCCATGCTGATAGCGCACGAGTCCGGCAGCACGATGGGGCGGTTGGACAAGGTGTGCGGCGCAATCGGAGCCATGACCCAGCCGCCCAGCACCGGGTGCATAAGGGGGCCACCGGCGGACAAACTGTAGGCCGTGGAACCCGTGGGCGTGGCAATGATCAGACCGTCAGCGCGCTGGTTGGCCAGAAAGTGGCCGTCCACCTCCACGCGCAACTCCAGCATGCCCGAAGTGCCGCCGCGGTTGACCACCACGTCGTTCATGGCCAGGGCATCAAACACGCTGTGACCGTCGCGCATCACTTGCGCCTGCAAAATACGGCGGTCTTCGGTCTGGTAGTGGCCTTGCAGCATGGGCTTCAAGACTTCCTGGTAATTCTGGATGGGAATGTCGGTGATGAAGCCCAGGCGCCCCTGGTTGATACCGATCAGTGGCAGCCCGTATTGCGCCATTTGTCGGCCCACGCCCAGCATGGTGCCGTCACCGCCAATGACCAGGCCCAGGTCGCACTCTTTGCCAATGCGCTCGCGCGGCAGGGTCGGCAGCTGGGTCAGACCGGTGTGGGTGGCGGTGTCGTGCTCGAGAACCACTTCGATACCCAGGCGCTCCAGAAAGTGCACCATCTCTTCGAGCACCTTGCGGGAAATCTCCAGCGCGCTGCCGTGGGTGGTGGCGTGGTACTTGCCAAAAAGAGCAACGTGGCGGAATCTGGATTTCATGCGCAAATTACATCATTAAAATGAGCCATATGCTCGACGATCGCGCCAAGTTATTGCTCAAAGCGTTGGTTGAACGCTATATCGCTGACGGCCAGCCCGTCGGCTCGCGCACGCTTTCCAAGGCTTCGGGGCTGGAGTTGTCCCCAGCCACGATCCGTAACGTCATGGCGGACCTGGAAGACCTGGGGCTGATTGCCAGCCCGCATACCTCGGCCGGGCGGGTGCCTACAGCCAAGGGTTACCGCCTGTTTGTCGACACCATGCTGACCATTCGCCGGGACCAGGCGCAGGCCTCGGCCTTGTCGCCCACCCTGGCTCCCGACCAGCCTCAAAAGGTGATTGCCAGCGCTGCATCGCTGCTGTCCAACTTGTCGCAGTTTGTGGGCGTGGTCATGGCGCCCAAACGCTCGTCGGTCTTCAAACATATTGAGTTTCTCAAGCTTTCCGAAAAACGCTTGCTGGTCATCATCGTCTCACCCGATGGCGATGTGCAAAACCGTATCTTGTTTACCGAGGTGGATTACTCGTCCAGCCAGTTGATTGAGGCGTCCAACTACCTGAACACGCACTTTGCCGGCATGGCCATTGAGCAAGTGCGGGCGCGTTTGCAGCAAGACCTCAAGCGCCTTCAGGGTGAAATTGCCAAGCTGATGCAGGCAGCTGTGCAAGTGGGCTCCGAAGCCATGACGCAGGACACCAGCGAGGTGGTGATTTCTGGTGAACGCAACCTGCTCTCGGTCAGCGACTTTTCCAGTGACATGGGCCACCTGCGGCGTGCGTTTGAACTGTTCGAACAAAAGACGCAGCTCATGCGGCTGCTCGATGTGTCCAGCCAGGCCGAAGGCGTGCGCATTTACATTGGGGGCGAAAGCCAGATCGTGCCCATGCAGGAGCTATCGGTGGTCAGCGCACCCTATGTGGTAGACGGGCAGGTGGTTGGCACGCTGGGGGTGATTGGCCCCACACGCATGGCGTATGACCGGATGATCGAGATCGTGGACATCACCTCACGCTTGGTGGGCAATGCACTGAGCCAGGGGAAGTCCTGAAATTTTGGTAGGGCGTGTAGGACTTGAACCTACGACCAAAGGATTATGAGTCCTCTGCTCTAACCAACTGAGCTAACGCCCCCCATTCCCGCAGGAAAGCCGCAATTGTAGTGTGACTCAGGCCCTGAGCAGGTCCTGCAGCTGCTGCGTTTGCAGTCGGTTGCCGTGTTGGCTCACCACCTGGGCTGCAGCGCGGTTGGCCAGTGTGGCGGCCGTGCGCAAGTCCATGTGGTGGGTCATGCCGTACAAAAAGGCGCCAGCAAACATGTCGCCTGCGCCGTTGGTGTCTACTGCCTTGACGGGGGTGGCGGGCACTTCGATCACGTTTTGGCCTTGAATGACCAGGCTGCCTTTGGGGCCACGGGTCAGGCACACGGTTTTGCCCAAAGCGGACAGGGTCTGCACCATGGTGTTCAGGTCTGTGCTGCCGCTCCAGACTTGCGCTTCTTCTTCGTTGGCAAACAGGTAATCCACCCCATCGTCCAGCATGGCCAGCAAGCCGTCTTTGCAGAAGTTGATCATGCTCACATCGCTCAAAGTCAGCGCCAGTTGGACATGGTGCTCGCGTGCGATCTGGCGACCTTGCAAGGCGGCTTGCAAACCAGTGGGCGAGGCGGCCAGGTAGCCCTCCATGTAGTAGATGCGGCTTTTGGCAATGTCGGTCGGGTGCAGGCTGTGGCTGTTGAGCTCGGCGCTCACGCCCAAAAAGGTGCACATGGTTCGCTCGGCGTCTGGCGTGACCAGGACCATGCAGCTGCCGGTCTGGCCGTGTTCGGCGCGGGTGTGGCTGAGGTTGGTGGCCACGCCGTTGGCCTGCAAGTCCTGGGCATAAAAAGCGCCCAGTTCGTCGTCGGCCACGCGGCAGGAGTAAAACGCCTGTCCGCCCAGCTGGGCGAGGGCGACAGCGGTGTTGGCGGCTGAGCCGCCACCGGTGCGACGGTGGTGCAGGCCTTGCACATGGCCAAGCAACTCGGTGCGGCGGGGGGCGTCAATCAGGGTCATGTGGCGCTTGCTCACGCCCATGGTGGCGAGCAAGTCGTCGCCCACTTCGTATTCGGTATCGACCAAGGCGTTGCCAATGGCGTAGAGGTGGTAGTGGCTCATGAAAACTCGTCTGTCTCAAATGTGATGCTGCCCGTGAGTGTATCGGCTTAAAATGCGGCCGCTGCTACTGTTTTGCAGCGTATTTTTTACAGGTTTATTGATATCAAGCGTGAATTCTTTTCCCATGGGCCCCGTCATGAGCGTCGTTCTTCCGAGCGTCATGGCGCGTGCATGGCCCTTATCGATGGTCGATTCCTGATCTGGCTGGCGCAACAAGGCGCCATGGGCACAACTGGTGAGTCGGTCAACCGCCAGGGGTTGCTCACCTTGCTGGCCCAATCTTTGTCGCAATCCGGGCTGGATGTGGACTTGCGCCGCATCTACTGGTACACCGACCGCTCTGACGGCCTAGTGATTGATGATCAGATCGTGCGTCTGGTGCAAACCCACGATGCCGATGGCGGCGCTTCACTGCTGCGCTCGTTGGGCCATGACCTCAAGCAACTGGCCGCGCACCATGCTTGCGACCATGTATTGGTGGCCAGCGATGACGAACGCTTTTTGGCCAGCATCGACGAAGCCCAGCTCAGTGGTTTGAGCGTCCACTTGCTGGCTGACGAGTCCGCACGCAACATGCCGCAAATGGTCCGCACGGACCCCGGTTGGGCAAGGTTGTTGGCGCAGGCCGATCGACGCGTGATCGTCAACTCCCAGGCGCTAGCCGACATTCTGCAAGGCAAGACGCCGGTGGGTATGGGCCTGGCTGTTGAGGACCTAGAAGAGCTGAAAAAGTCCATGCAGGAAGTGATTTCGAGCTGGTGGGACGAAGAGCCCGAAGACCTGCGCGAAGACCTGCGCGAGGCGCTACAGATCAGCCGCGGCATTCCGCAAGAAGTGGATCGCCAACTGCTGCTGCGCATGCGTCACCGCTTGGCGCGTGCATTGAGCTTACCCGAGAAGAAACTGCTACGCGAAACTCTGCGTCACGTGGTGATGGGTGAGCAGGCGCAGTCTCAGACCGATGGTTTGTCGGAAGATACTTCCAACGAGGATTGATCGAAGTCGCTAAGCTGCAGGCCATCAGCGCCAGCAGCGAAGCCTTCGTGACGGAGGTGGGACTCGGCCTGGGTCATCGCTTCCAGAAGTTTTTCAAAGCCCAGGCTCTCTGCCATTGTCTTTTCGAGGTGATAGCGCAGCACCAGCAGACCCTGCAACTCACGGTGTTCTCGAATTTGCAGCGGCGAATCAAAGGGCGTCAGCTCTTTGTGCCAATGCAGCATTTTTTCGATGTCCTGCTCGTCATGCAGTGGCAGTTCCAGTGAGAGTGATAGCCTTGCAATGCGTTCACCCAGTCGTTGGAACAGAGCCTCAGCCCGCTCGATCTCATTGTCCAGGCCAGAGGTGTTTGTCGGCGTGCGGAAAAAAGACGTCATGCGTACGAGTTTAGCGGGACAGAGCAGTCAGCAGATGAAAAAAGCCCAGTCATGCGACTGGGCTTTTTGTTTGGTGCCGATAACCGGAATCGAACTGGTGACCTACGCGTTACGAATGCGTTGCTCTACCAACTGAGCTATATCGGCGTGGGCAAAATTATACCGTGGTGTGGTAGCGGGTGACGCGGTCCACCTCGTTCTTGCTGCCCAGCATCACGCTCACGCGTTGGTGCAGTTGATCGGGCTGGATGTCGAGGATACGCTCTTTGCCGTTGGTGGCCGCACCGCCCGCTTGCTCGATCAACCAGCTCATCGGGTTGGCTTCGTACATCAGGCGCAGCTTGCCGGCTTTGCCCGGCTCGCGCTTGTCCCAGGGGTACATGAAGACACCACCACGGGTCAGGATACGGTGCACGTCGGCAACCATGGAGGCGATCCAGCGCATGTTGAAGTCTTTGCCGCGTGGGCCTTCTTTCCCCTGCAGGCATTCATCAATATAGCGGCGCATGGGGTCAGCCCAATGGCGCATATTGCTCATGTTGATGGCGAATTCTTTGGTGTCGGCCGGGATGCTGACATTCTCTTGCGTGAGCACAAAAGAGCCTTGCTCTCGGTCGAGCGTGAACATGGCTACGCCATCGCCCACGGTCAGCACCAGTGTGGTCTGAGGGCCGTAGACGCAGTAACCGGCTGCGACCTGGTTTTTGCCTGGTTGCAGGAAGTCTTGTTCACTCACGCCCTGGCTGCCTTCGGGTTTCTTGAGCACACTGAAAATGGTGCCAATGCTGACGTTGACGTCGATGTTCGACGAGCCGTCCAAAGGATCAAACAGCAACAGGTATTCGCCTTGCGGGTAGCGGTTGGGTACGGGCAGGATGTGATCCATTTCTTCGGAAGCCATGGCTGCCAGGTGGCCGCCCCATTCATTGGCTTCGATCAGCACATCGTTGGCAATGATGTCCAGTTTTTTCTGGACTTCGCCTTGCACGTTTTCGCTTTCAGCACTGCCCAGCACCCCACCGAGCGCTCCCTTGTTGACGGCGTGACTGATGCTTTTGCAAGCCCGTGCGACCACCTCCAGCAGCAGGCGCAGTTCGGCAGGGATCTTGCCTTTGCTGCGTTGCTGCTCGACCAGGTAGCGAGAGAGGGAAATTTTGCTGCTCATATGGATTCCTTAGGGCTTGCAAACATTCAGGCGCTGGCCAGAGCGCGGCTGATCACTTCGCGCACATCGTTGCTCAAATCGGCTTTGGCGGCGACGCGTTCAATGGCCACTTTGGCGGCGTCCCGGTAGGGTTGCTCCAGGCGGGCCCAGCGGTCCATGGCACGCGCCAGTCGGGCAGCGACTTGCGGGTTGATGGCGTCCAGCGCCAGCACCTGCTCGCTCCAGTACACATAGCCTGCGGCGTCCTGGCGGTGGAAGGCGGCCGGGTTGGCGCTGCAGTAGCTGAAGATCAGGCTGCGCGCCCGGTTGGGGTTGCGCAGGTTGAAGTCGGGGTGCTGCATGAGTTGACGCACTTTGGGCAACACATCACCACCGCGGTCTGGCGCGCCAGCTTGCAGGGCAAACCATTTGTCAATCACCAGCGCTTCGTCCTTGAACAAGGCGTGGAAACGCTCCAGTGCAGGTTGAGCCAGTGCATGGCCGCTGATGACCAAAGCCGACAACGCGTTGAATCGGTCGGTCATGTTGCTGGCGTCCTTGAACTGCTGGTAGACCTTGCCCACACTGACGTCGTCTCCGCGGGTCTGCGCAGCGATGCACAGCATGGTCATGGCCAGGCCACTCAAGGCGCGGCGACCGCTGGACAAAGCGTCGGGCTGGTAAGCGCCGATGCTGCAGTAGGTGTCCAGTGCCCATTGCCAATCGGCATGCAAGGCCAGTGCCAGTTGCTGTCGCATGGCCTCGCGCACGGCGTGCACGCGCTGAGGGTCGACGCTCTCCAATTGGTCTGCCATGTAGGCTTCGGACGGCAGCGTCAGGGCCAGCTCCTTGAACGCGGCATCCAGCTGTGGGTGGCGCAAGACGGTACGCAATGCTTCGACGAGTGCAGCAGGTAGCGGCTGGTCATAGGACGCATCTGCGGGCGTGCGCAGCGCTTGAAGTGCGGCCTGCAGCATCAGGCGTTGACCGGCCTCCCAGCGGTTGAAGGCGTCACTGTCATGTGCCAGCAGGCTCATGAGGGCGTCTGTGCTCAAGCCATCGTCGAGCAGCACCGGCGCACTGAAGCCACGCAGCAGGGAGGGCACAGGCTCGCTGTCCAGATTCACAAAAGTCCAGCTGGCGCTGGCCTCGGTCAACACCAGTGTGGTTTGCTCGGCACTCTCGTTACTGCCGGCCAGCTGCAGGGGCAGGGCGCGGCCGTCGGCGTTCAACAAACCTAGCGTGACGGGGATGACAAATGGTTCTTTGACAGCTTGCTCTGGTGTGGCAGGGCAGCTTTGGCTGAGGGTGAGTGTGTAGCTGCACTCGGCTGCGTTGTACTGGCCACGGGCCTGCAAGCGCGGTGTGCCAGCCTGGCTGTACCAGCGCTTGAACTGCGGCAGGTGCCGTGCCAGCGCTGTGCCAGGGTTGGCGTCGGCAATCGCCTCTGCAAAGTCGTCACAGGTCACGGCTTTGCCGTCGTGGCGCTCGAAATACAGCTTCATGCCTTTGGTAAACCCGTCGCGGCTGGTCAGGGTCTGCATCATGCGCACCACCTCGGCACCTTTTTCGTAGATGGTGACGGTGTAGAAGTTGTTGATCTCGACGTACTGGTCCGGGCGCACCGGGTGGGCCATGGGGCCCGCGTCTTCGGCAAACTGGACGGTGCGCAGTACGCGCACATCTTCGATGCGCTTGACGGCGCGGGCGCTGGCCTCGTGGGCCATGTCCTGGCTGAACTCCTGGTCGCGGAAGACGGTGAGGCCTTCCTTGAGCGAGAGCTGGAACCAGTCGCGGCAGGTGATGCGGTTGCCGGTCCAGTTGTGGAAATACTCGTGGCCCACGACGGATTCGATGTTGCCGTAGTCCACATCGGTGGCGGTGGCAGGGTTGGCCAGCACAAACTTGGTGTTAAAGATGTTCAGGCCCTTGTTTTCCATGGCGCCCATGTTGAAGTCGCTGGTGGCGACGATCATGAAGCGTTCCAGGTCCAGCGGCAGGCCAAAGCGGGCCTCGTCCCAGGCCACGCTGGCCATGAGCGAATTCATCGCGTGTTCGGTCTTGTCCAGGTCGCCGGGGCGCACAAAGACCTGCAGCAAATGGTCTTGTCCCGAGCGCGATCGGATGCGTTGCTCGCGCGCTACCAGCTTGCCCGCCACCAGGGCGAACAGGTAGCAGGGCTTCTTGTGCGGGTCGACCCATTTCGCAAAGTGGCGGCCATCTTCCAGGTCGCCTTGCTCGACCAGGTTGCCGTTGGACAGCAGCACCGGGTACTGGGCCTTGTTGGCGCGCAGCGTGACGGTGTAGCTGGCCATCACATCCGGGCGGTCCAGGAAGTAGGTGATGCGGCGAAAGCCCTCGGCCTCGCACTGTGTGAAGAAAGTGCCCTGGCTCACGTACAGACCCATGAGCTGGGTGTTCTTTTCGGGGTTGCAGGTGGTGAAGATTTCCAGATCGAAAGCATCGTTGCCTTCGGGCAGGTTTTCCAGCACCAGCACGTTGCCGTCCATTTTGAACGAGGTACCGCTGCCGTTGACCAGCACGCGTGCCAGGTTCAGGTCTTCGCCATCCAGACGCAGCGGCTGGGCCGCCACATCGGGGTTGCGGCGCAGGCGCATCTTGCTCAGGACGCGGGTCTTGGTCGGGTCCAGGTCAAAGGTCAGATCGACCGTGTCGATCCAGAACGCCGGGGCGGTGTAGTCTTCGCGGCGCACGGCCGCGGCTTGTCCTTCACGCATGGTCAGACGCCTTGTTTGAGTGAAGCTTCGATGAATGCATCCAGATCGCCGTCGAGCACCTTTTGGGTGGCCGAGATTTCGACGTTGGTGCGCAAGTCCTTGATGCGGCTGTTGTCCAGCACATAGCTGCGAATTTGATGACCCCAGCCTACATCGGTCTTGGTGTCTTCGAGCTTTTGCTGCTCTTCCATGCGCTTGCGCATTTCATGGTCGTACAGGCGTGAGCGCAGGCGCTGCCAAGCGACGTCACGGTTGCTGTGCTGGCTGCGGCCGTCCTGGCACTGCACCACGATGCCGGTGGGAATGTGCGTCAGGCGCACGGCCGAGTCGGTCTTGTTGATGTGCTGACCACCTGCACCGCTGGCCCGGTAGGTGTCGGTGCGCACATCGGCCGGGTTGATGTTGATCTCAATCGAGTCATCAATTTCGGGGTAGACGAACAGTGAGGCAAACGAGGTGTGACGACCACCCGACGAGTCGAACGGACTCTTGCGCACCAGACGGTGCACGCCGGTTTCGGTGCGCAGCAGGCCATAGGCGTACTCGCCCTCGACCTTGATGGTGGCGCTCTTGATGCCGGCGGTATCGCCCGGAGTTTCTTCTTCCACGGTGGCTTTGAAGCCTTTGCGTTCGGCGTATTTGAGGTACTGGCGCAGCAGCATGCTGGCCCAATCGCAAGCCTCGGTGCCACCGGCGCCGGCCTGGATGTCGACAAAGCAGTTGAGTGGGTCGGCGGGGTTGCTGAACATGCGGCGGAACTCGAGGTCTTCCACCATTTTGGTCAGCTTGGCGGTTTCGGCTTCGATGGTGAGCAGGCCGGCTTCGTCGCCTTCTTCCTTGCTCATTTCGAACAATTCGGAGTTGTCTGCCAGTTCACTGGTTAGCGTGGTGATGGTCACCACCACGCTGTCGAGCGATTTTTTTTCCTTGCCCAGTTCCTGGGCTTTCTTGGGGTCGTTCCAGACCGTTGGATCTTCGAGCGATGCGTTGACGGTTCTCAGGCGGTCAGCTTTGGCATCGTAGTCAAAGATACCTCCGTAAATCTTCGGTACGGGCCGTCAGGTCTGTCAGGGCCGTACCGATTTGATTGATGTGTTCTGCGTCCATGGAAATCTCTTGTGTGTTGACTGTCAAACCGTCGATTTTCTCATGCCTGCAAGTGCCTGTGCTTCAACTGTGCTTCAACTGTGCTTCAAAAGCGGTAGCCGTAGGAGTACATCAGTGCTGCGGCGCCCAGAACATTGACTTGTAGAGAGCTGTCCTCACTGAGTTTGTAGCCCAGCACGGGCACGATGGCTGGAGAAAAACCGTTCCAATTGAGGGGGACTTTGTCTTCATATGGGTCGACGTAACCATACAAAACGCCAGCTGTGACTTTGCCAAACAGGCGTGGGTGGCCGAGCAACTTGTCAAAACGTTTGCCGATGTAGACATAGCCCGAAGGCTGGCCAAAAGAGTTGCGAAACAAGCTCAATCCGCAAAAACGGCTGTCGCTGGCGTAGTGATCAAACGAGGCCGCAAACACCGGCCGGTGTTCAGGGTTGTGGCTGTAATGGTAGGTGTAAGGCGAGAGTGTGACTTCTCGGCGATGCCCGGGTTCGGCTTGACTGTGGTCGTGCCGGGTGAGCGCTGCTGGGCACCAGCTGTTGTTGTTTTGCGCTAGAGCAGTGCCGCTCATGGCGCTGAAAAGCGCCAAGGCGATGATTGAAATTGTTCGCATTTCTTCCCCCTGGAAGCATGCGAATGTACCAAATTATCATTAAGACAAGAATTCGACCAGAGCTTGGGCCAGTCGTAGCGGCTGGTCGTGTTGCAACATGTGGCCGGCATCGGGAAGGGTCAAGGTTTGCAGCTGGGGGACATGTTGCAGGCGTTCGTCGTGCTGCTGGCGTGTGTAGGTGCCTTTCCACCACTGCGTGAGCGAGTCGGCTTGGGCCTGCACAAACAGCGTGGGACACTGGATTCGGCGGTAGGCCTCCAGGGTTTCATCCAGTCGGTAGAGGTAGGGATTGACATTTTTGTGCGCACGGTCGCCGCAAACCTGCCACTGGCCTTGGGCATCGGGTTGTGCCCAGTGTGAAGCCAGCCATTGGGCGCGGTCTGGAGCCAGACGAGGGTTGTTTTTGCGCAGGCGTGCTGCCACCGCATCCAGGTCAGGGTAGGTCTGCATGGCATTGCTGCCTTGCTGGTGGGCGCTCAGTTCATCGAGCCACTGGCCCAGGCGCATGGGTGCTTGTGCGGCACGCGTGGCGGCCATGCCAAATCCTTCCACATTGACCAGGCGCCGCACACGCTGGGGTCGCACGGCCGCATACATCATGACCACATTGCCCCCCATGCTATGTCCCACCAGGTCCACCTGCTGTCCCGGGTAGAGGGTCTCCAGTAATGCGTCCAGATCGCCAAGGTAGTCGGGGAACCAGAAGGCGTCTGTGGCGGGGCCTGTGGTTTGGCCATAGCCACGCCAGTCCGGGGCGACGATGCTGCGATGGTCCATGAACGATTGCGGCAGGGCATCGACCATGAATTGCCACGATGCGGACACATCCATCCAGCCGTGCAAGAGCACCACTGGGGTCGACGTGGGCTGTGTGGACTCGGACCACTGTCGCATGTGGTACTCATGATGGCGAATCGGCAGGAAGCGGGAGGTGGATGGGCGCAGAACTTGGTACATACTTTGCGATCATAAGGAGACAGGGCATGAAGCGTGTGCACATACAGGACAGCTACGAACAGTTGCATCGGCAGTTTGGCTGGAAGGTGCCTGCGCGGCTGAACATGGCGCACGAGTGCTGTGGTCGATGGGCCACGCAGCCGGCCAAGGCCGGGCAAGTGGCTTTGATCGAGCACGACAGTGCGGGTCGTCACCGCCGCTACACCTATGCCCAGTTGCAAAACCAGGCCAACCGGCTCAGCCATGTGCTGCGCGTCCAAGGAGTGCAGGCGGGCGACCGGGTGGCGATCGTGATGCCCCAGCGTTTTGAAACAGCCGTGGCCTACATGGCGGTGCTGCAGATGGGCGCAGTGGCCATGCCGCTGTCGATGCTGTTTGGGCCGGAGGCGCTGTCGTTCCGCATCAATGACAGCCAGGCTGCGGTCGCAATTTGTGACGAGGCCGCCATTGGCGCCGTGCTGCAGGCACGCAAGGATTGTCCAGGGCTCAAATCCTTGATTGGCGTAGGTGCAGCTGCGGCTCGTGCGGATCTGGATTACGCCAAGGCCACCGCGAAAGCCAAAGCCGGTTTTCACGCCGTAACCACCCAGGCCGATTCGCCAGCCGTGTTGATCTACACCAGCGGCACCACCGGCAACCCCAAAGGCGCCTTGATCCCACAGCGGGCCCTGATCGGCAACCTGACCGGCTTTGTGTGCAGCCAGAACTGGTTTGGTTTTGACCCCTCAGATGCACGCAAACCGTCCAACGCCGTGTTCTGGTCGCCGGCAGACTGGGCCTGGACGGGCGGGCTGATGGATGCCCTGCTGCCCAGCCTGTACTTTGGGCGGCCGATTGTGGCGTTCAACGGACGTTTCTCGCCCGAGACCGCGTTCGAGATATTGCACACCCACGCGGTGACGCACACTTTTTTGTTTCCCACCGCCCTCAAGGCCATGATGAAAGCCGTGCCCGAGCCGCGCAAACACTACCGCCTGAAGCTGCAAGCCATCATGAGTGCAGGCGAAGCGGTGGGCGATGCCGTGTTTGCGTATTGCGAGCAGCAGTTGGGTGTGACCGTGAACGAAATGTTCGGTCAGACCGAAATCAATTACGTGGTCGGCAATTGCGCCCGCATGTGGCCGCCGAAAGCCGGCAGCATGGGCAAAGGCTATCCAGGTCACCAGGTGGCGGTGATTGACGATGCAGGGCAAGTGTGCGCGACAGGTGTGCCTGGCGAGGTGGCTGTCAACCGATTCGATATGCACGGCGAGCCCGACCCGGTGTTCTTTTTGGGCTACTGGAACAACGACGAGGCCACGCGTAAAAAATACACTGGCAACTGGTGCCGCACCGGCGACATGGCTGTGCGCGATGAGGACGGGTACCTCTGGTACCAGGGCCGAACCGATGACATGTTCAAGGCAGCGGGGTACCGTATTGGTCCTGGTGAAATTGAAAATTGCCTGGTCAAACATTCGGCTGTGGCCAATGCGGCGGTGGTGCCCAAACCTGATGCCGAGCGGGGTGCGCTGGTCAAAGCCTATGTGGTGCTTTCGCCAGACTATGCCGCCAAGCGCAGCCAGCACGCCGATGCAACAGCGTTCGAAGAAGGGGTGCGCAAGGCTTTGCAAACCCATGTGCGTGGTTTGCTGGCTCCCTACGAATACCCCAAGGAAATTGAATTCATCGACCAGCTGCCCATGACCACCACCGGCAAGGTGCAGCGCCGTGTGCTGCGCCTGCAGGAAGAGGAGCGGGCGCGAGCCAGGTCATGACAAAATCACTTCTTTCAGAAGCATGACAGACAGACACTCCATGAAAAAATTTCAACTTGGTACCAGTGACCTGCACGTCACGCCCATTTGCCTGGGCACCATGACCTTTGGCGAACAGGTGGGCGAGGCCGATGCACACGCCATCCTGAGCCGCAGCGTTGAGGCAGGCATCAACTTTGTGGACACCGCCGAAATGTATGCGGTGCCTGCCAAGGCTGAGACGTGTGGCGCGACCGAAACCATCATTGGCAACTGGCTGCAAAAGAACCCTGGCATGCGTGAACGCATCGTGCTGGCGACCAAAGTGGCCGGCCCCTCGCGCGGCATGCCCTGGATTCGCGAGGGCAGCGGCATGACCGCGCAAGACATCCTCAATTCCTGCGAAGGCAGCCTCAGGCGCCTGCAAACCGATGTGATTGACCTCTACCAAATTCACTGGCCCGAGCGCCATGTGCCGGTGTTTGGCATGAGCTACTTTGACCCGGCCAAGGACAAGTCGGTGACCTCGATCCACGAACAGCTCGAGGCCCTGGCCAAGCTGGTTCAGGCGGGCAAGGTGCGTTACATCGGCCTGTCCAACGAAACGCCTTATGGCGTGCACGAATTCATCCGCCTGGCCGAGCAGCATGGGTTGCCACGCGCCATGACGGTGCAAAACCCCTATGCCTTGACCAGCCGTTTTTACGACAACGGTCTGGACGAAACCTGCCACCGCCTGAAGGTGTCCATGCTGGCGTATTCGCCGCTGGCTTTTGGTGCCTTGACCGGCAAGTACGACCAAAGTGGTTTTGAAGGTGCCGGTGTGCCCGATGCCCGCATTGCCAACTACGAATCCATGCGCAAGCAGCGCTGGGGCCGACCGGAGGCGCTGGAAGCCGCACGTCGCTACAACCAGCTCGCTCGTGACAATGGCCTGACGCCCACGCAAATGGCGCTGGCGTTTTGCTACCACCGCTGGAGTGTGGCCAGCACCATCATTGGCGTCACCTCGCAAACGCAGCTGGATGAAAACCTGGCGGCCTGGGGCGTGCAGCTCAGCCCCGAGCTGTTGCAGCAGATTGACGCCATCCGCTGGGACATTCGCGACCCGGCGCTGTAAGCACTCATAGAAAGATTGCATGGACTCCTTGATGCCTCTTCTCGCCCTCTTGGGCGGCTATTTGGTGGGCTCGCTGAGCTTTGCCGTGATCATCAGCCGTTTCATGGGCCTGAGCGATCCGCGCACCTATGGCAGCAAAAACCCGGGCGCCACCAATGTGCTGCGCTCGGGCAACAAAAAAGCTGCCGTGTTGACGCTGCTGTTTGATGCTTTCAAAGGCTGGTTGCCTGTGTGGGCCGTGCTCATGTTGGGGGGCGATGCTTCTGTCGCCGCCCTGGCGGGTCTGGCCGCATTTGTTGGGCATTTGTACCCGGTGTTTTTCCGCTTTCAGGGCGGCAAGGGCGTAGCCACGGCTTTGGGTATCCTGGTGGGCGTGAATGCCTTGCTGGCACTGGCGACTTTGGGGACTTTTGCCATCGTGGTGTATTTCAGCCGTTTCGTGTCGCTGGCGTCCATGGTGGCGGCGGTGTTTGCACCGGTCTATCTGGTGTTTGGCGATGGCGTGGCCTGGCAGGCACAAGGTGTGCAGGTGCTGAGCCTGAGCGTCATGGGCTTGCTGCTGGTGTGGCGCCATCGGGAAAACATCAATCGCCTGTTTGCGGGTACTGAGTCCAAGGTGGGCACCAAAAAGTCATGATCGATACCCAAACCGACATTCAGCGATTGCATGTGGCGGCTCGCTACAGCGAAGCCGCTGTGTTCAACGGCGTGGTCTATCTGGCCGGTATGGTGCCCGAGTGCGAGGCGACAGATATTCGCAGCCAGACGGCAGATGTACTGCAGCAAATCGATCTGCGCCTGGCTGAATGCAACAGCGACAAAAGCCGTATTTTGCGAACGCAAATCTACCTGCGCGACATTGCTGACATTGCGGCCATGAACGAAGTCTGGGACGCCTGGGTGGCTGTGGGTCATGCTCCGCCACGTGCCACGGTGCAGGCAGCGCTTGCCGATCCCGGCTGGCGCATTGAGGTCGTCGTTACAGCCGCGGTGCGCGGCTGATACCCATCAGGATTTAGTCGCGGAAGTTGTTGAAGGACAGGGGCAGCTCGGCCATGTCCTTGCGCAGCAGGGCCATGGCGGCTTGCAGGTCATCGCGCTTGGCGCCCGTGATACGCACTGCATCGCCCTGAATGGAGGCCTGCACCTTCATCTTGGACTCCTTGATGATCTTGGTGATCTTCTTGGCGTCTTCGGTGGCAATGCCTTCGCGCACCTTGACCACCTGTTTGACCTTGTCGCCGCCAATTTTTTCGACCTTGCCGATGTCCAGATAGCGCACGTCCACATTGCGCTTGGTGAGCTTGTTGCGCAGGATGTCTTCGACTTGCTGGAGCTGGAAGTCGGCGTCGCCATACATCGTGATCTCTTTGTCTTTGAGTTCGATGGCCGCAGACGTGCCCTTGAAGTCAAAGCGGGTGCCGATTTCCTTGGCCGAAGTGTCCACAGCATTGCGGACTTCAACCATATTGGGTTCACAGACGGTGTCAAAAGAAGGCATGGCAGACTCGTAAAGCAAAGTTCGGGAATGCGACAATTGTCCCATGATCCTGGAGCACAACGTCCCCCTTCAACCCTACAACACGTTCGGCATTGCTGCCCGCGCCGAAGCCTTGGTGCGCGTGCGCAGCGAAAGCGATATTCATGCGGTGCTCAAGGATGTGCAGTTGCTCAAGTTGCCGCGCCAGGTGCTGGGCGGCGGCAGCAATATTGTGCTGACGGGCGACGTCAAAGGGCTGGTGCTCAAAATGGAAGTGGCGGGTCTGCACCTGGCGGGCGAGACGGACAAGGCCTGGATTGTTGAAGCTGGCGCTGGCGAGCGTTGGCATGATCTGGTGGCGTGGAGTCTGGCGCACGGCTACCCCGGCCTGGAGAACATGGCGCTGATCCCGGGCACCGTGGGCGCATCCCCCGTGCAAAACATTGGCGCCTATGGCGTGGAGCTTCAGGACCGTTTTCACGAGCTGGATGCGATGGACCTGTTCACCGGTGAGGTCTTCACGCTCAATGCTGCCCAATGCGGCTTTGGCTACCGCGACTCGGTGTTCAAGCACGCCAGCCACGGCCCTGAAGACCTGGGCCTGGCCGGGCGCGCCGTCATTTTGCGTGTGCGTCTGGCTCTGCCCAAAAAGTGGAAGCCCGAGCTGGGCTACCTGGACCTGGAACGCAAGATGACCGAGACGGGCATTGCCAACCCGGACGCCCGCACCATCTTTGATTGGGTCTGCCAGATCCGCAGTGCCAAATTGCCAGATCCGGCCGTGATCGGCAACGCCGGCAGCTTCTTCAAGAACCCGACCGTCACGCCCGAGCAGTGCGCCGACATCATCGCCCGCGAGCCCAAGGTGGTGCATTACCCCATGCCTGACGGCAGCGTGAAGCTGGCCGCCGGTTGGCTGATCGACGCCTGCGGCTGGAAGGGCAAGACCGTGGGCCACGCGGGGGTCTATGACAAACAGGCGCTGGTGCTGGTCAACCGCGGCACCGCCGAGCACCCTTGCACTGGCGGCGAGGTGATGACGCTGGCCCGCGCGATTCAGACCAGCGTGTACGAGCGTTTTGGGATCCGGCTGGAGCCGGAGCCAGTGGTCATTTAAGGCACTTGCTGGACCACAAAAAAACGGCCCGAAGGCCGTTTTTTGTGGAGGTATCCCAAGCGTTACTTCTTGTTGGTGCCTTCGAGCTTGAAGATGTGCGGGCCTTCGCCCGAGGACAGCAGCCCGGTATGTGCATACACGCCCAGTTTGGCGCGGGTGTCGGTGATGTCCAGGTTGCGCATGGTCAGCTGGCCGATGCGGTCCAGTGGGCTGAACGGCGCGTCTTCCACCTTTTCCATCGACAGACGCTCGGGTGCGTAGGTCAGGTTGGGGCTTTCGGTATTGAGCAGGCTGTAGTCGTTGCCACGGCGCAGCTCCAGTGTGACGGTACCGGTCACGGCGCGGGCCACCCAGCGCTGGGCGGTTTCGCGCAGCATGATGGCTTGCGGGTCGAACCAGCGGCCCTGGTACAGCAGGCGGCCCAGCCGCAGGCCGTTGATGCGGTACTGCTCGATGGTGTCTTCGTTGTGGATGCCGGTGACCAGGCGCTCGTAGGCGATGTGCAGCAGCGCCATGCCGGGGGCTTCGTAGATGCCGCGGCTCTTGGCTTCGATGATGCGGTTTTCGATCTGGTCGCTCATGCCCAGGCCGTGGCGGCCGCCGATTTCGTTGGCCTTGAGGAACAGCGCGACCGGGTCGGCATATTCCTCGCCGTTCAGGGCGACCGGAATGCCTTCTTCAAAGCGCACCGACACTTCTTCGGCCTTGACTTCGACTTCGGGCTTCCAGAACTGCACGCCCATGATCGGGTTGACGATGCGGATGCCGCTGTTCAGGTGCTCCAGGTCCTTGGCTTCGTGCGTGGCGCCGAGCATGTTGGAGTCAGTGCTGTAGGCCTTTTCCACGCTCATCTTGTAGTCAAAGCCGTTGGCAATGAGGAACTCGCTCATTTCCTTGCGGCCGCCGAGCTCGTCAATGAAGGTCTGGTCCAGCCAGGGCTTGTAGATCTTCAGGCTCGGGTTGGTGAGCAAGCCATAGCGGTAAAAACGCTCGATGTCGTTGCCCTTGAAGGTTGAACCGTCGCCCCAAATGTGAACATCGTCTTCCTTCATGGCGGCCACCAGCATGGTGCCGGTCACGGCGCGGCCCAGCGGCGTGGTGTTGAAGTAGGTGATGCCACCGGTGCTGATGTGGAAGGCGCCGCACTGGATGGCGGCAATGCCTTCGTGCGCCAGCTGCGTGCGGCAGTCGACCAGACGGGCTTTTTCAGCGCCATAGGCCATGGCCTTGCGCGGAATCTCTTCGTAGTCCGACTCGTCGGGCTGGCCCAGGTTGGCGGTGTAGGCGTAGGGCATGGCGCCCTTTTTCTTCATCCACAGCAGGGCGGCTGACGTGTCCAGGCCGCCCGAGAAGGCGATGCCGACTTTTTGCCCTTTGGGCAGGTGTTGCAGGATGGTGGACATGGGATTAACCGAAGTGGCAGATGTAGTGGTAGGCCTCGGTCACGCGGATCTCGAAGCTGGAGTTGCCGGGCACATTGAACTTTTCGCCCGCGCTGGATTGGACCCAGGCGTCGGTGCCGGCGAGTTTGTATTCGCAGGAGCCGGCCACGCATTCCATGATTTCGGGGGCGCCGGTGTTGAAGGTGAGCGTGGCGGGCAGGATCACGCCAACGGACAGTTTGGTGCCGTCGGCTTGGGTCAGGCTGTGGCTGACGCACTTGCCGTCAAAGTAAACATTGGCTTGGGTGGTGACGGACACGCCGTCGATGCTTTTGGTGCTCATCTGAGAATTCCTGTAGACAGTGCTTTCGGCCCATGAAAAGACCCAGCGCCTTGCAAAGGCCTGGGCCGTTTTGCCGATCAACCCCGGATTTTAGGTCAGTTGAGCGTGTTTGCTGTCAAAGCACTCAATGGGGGCGAGGGTGGTGTCGATGGGGGTGTCGGTGTCCCCCGCCCGAGCTCCAGGCCAGGTTGACGCCAAAGGCAGGGTGCCAAGGGCGATAAGCCGGGGCGTACACCGCTGAAGGCGCAGAGACCACCACCCGTGTGGGCGTGGACATCAGGGTGTTTTCGGACACAGGGGCGGCAGGCAGGACAACAGGTGCTGGCGCTGCGGGAGCTGCCATGGGGGTCACCTGCAGGGGCAGGGTGGGGCCCGGGTCCTGGGGCAACTGAACGGTGTATTGCTTGCCGGCGTACTCGTAGGTGACGTTGTAGCCGACCAGACGGGTTTCATACACGGTTTGCGTGACACATGTTTGCTGGCTCTGAATCTGGGCAGGCGGTGCGCCCTCGATTTTGTCCCCCAGCATGGTGCCGCCAATCACACCGACCATGGTGGCCAGGGCACGCCCTGTACCGTCACCGATGGCGTTACCGACCGCGCCGCCTGCAACTGCACCCATCAGGGCACCGGCTCCCGATTTTTGGGCAGGCACGGCCACCTGGTTCTGGCTGCATACCTGACGCGGGGCGGCCACTTGCTGGTAAACAGCAGTTCGGGAAAGCACTCGACCCATTTCTTGAGCCTGGACAAAGCCAGTGCCCCCCAGTGTGGCCAGCAAAGCCGTGGTCGCAAAGAGTTTGTTCATGGTGGATGCCCTTCTCGTGTTGATGTCTGAATTGTGGAAGGCATCGACGAAATCTGATGTCTGGCTTCGTAAAGTTTCGTAACCAACTGTCACTGTCCCAGGGGTTTCAGGCGGGCCATTGATCTGGCACAAACCCCACGGTGGTTTTGCCGGAGGGCCATGCAATCACAGGGCGTTTGATGACGCTGGACTGGGTCAGCATGAGGGCTTTGGCTGTGGCGGCACTGGTCACGCCAGCCTGGGCGGCTTCATCGAGTTTGCGCCAGGTGGTGCCTTTGCGGTTGAGCACCACTTCCCAACCGCAGGCTTTGAGCCATTGGTCCAGCTCCGGTTCGGGAACGCCTTGTTTTTTGAAGTCATGAAAGGTGTAGTTCAGGCCCTGTTCAGTCAGCCAGACACGGGCTTTTTTGACGCTGTCGCAGTTGGGGATGCCGTAGACGGTCAGGGTGGTTTTTTGCATGGGTGATTTGTCAGGAAGCAAGCTGGGCGACAATCACGCCCCATGAGAACTCTACAGGAATGGCTGGACTGGTGTGAACGCCTGCACCCCGTGGCCATCGACATGGGCCTGGACCGTGTGCAGGCTGTGGCCCAGCGCATGGGTTTGCAGTTTGGACAGACGGTGGTCATCACCGTGGCGGGGACCAACGGCAAGGGCTCCACCTGCGCCATGCTTGAAGCGATTTTGCTGCAGGCAGGTTACCGCACGGGCGTATATACCTCCCCGCATCTGGTGCACTTTGAAGAGCGTTGCCGGGTGCAAGGGCAGTCGGTCCAGGCGCAAGAGCTGGCGCAGGCCTTTGAGGTGGTCGAGCAGCACCGTGGCGAGACCAGCCTGACGTATTTTGAGTTCAGCACCCTGGCCATCCTGCATCTGCTGTCACTGGCCGGTCTGGATGTGGTCATTCTGGAGGTCGGTCTGGGTGGGCGGCTGGATGCGGTCAATATCGTGGATGCAGACTGCGCCCTCATCACCAGCATTGACATCGACCACGCCGCCATTTTGGGCCATGACCGCGAGACCATTGGCCGGGAGAAGGCGGGCATCATGCGTGCGGGCAAGCCTGTGGTGGTGAGCGACCCCGTGCCCCCGCAAAGTGTGCTGGACCATGCGCAGCAATTGGGCGCAGACCTGTGGCGATTCGGGCAGGACTTTAATTTCTCGGGCGACAAGCAGCAGTGGAACTGGGCGGGCCGTGGCCGCCGGTACAGTGGCCTGGCGTATCCGGCTTTGAGGGGTGCCAACCAGTTGGTCAATGCATCGGGTGTGCTGGCTGCGCTCGATGCATTGCGCGCCCGCGTACCTGTGACGGCGCAGGCTGTGCGCAATGGCTTGGCCATGGTCGAATTGACCGGACGTTTTCAGATCGTCCCGGGTGAGCCAGTGTTGGTGCTCGATGTGGCGCACAACCCGCACTCGGTCGCAGCCTTGGCCGAAAACCTGGATGCCATGGGGTTCTACCCCAACACCCGTGCGGTGTTTGGGGCCATGGCCGACAAGGATCTGGCTCCGATGCTGGCCCGAGTAGCACCGATGATTGACCATTGGTACTTCACCGATTTGCCATTGCCCAGAGCGGCCACAGCGCAAGCGCTGGAACAAGCCTGGCGAGCGCAAAACAAGCGCCAGGATACCACTGCACAGTGTTTTGCAGACCCTGCTGCGGCACTGGCGCAGGCAGTGGCTGAGGCAGGGGCGGCTGATAGAATCGTCGTATTCGGCTCTTTCTATACCGTGGGTGGGGTTTTGCACAACGGCTTGCCCCGTTTGCAGGCCAAGCACCTGGGCTCCTGATCTGCACGCCATGGCCTTTTTCAAGTTCCGTTTATCCCGGTCTGACCGATCTTCAACAGTCGCTGACAGCGATAACTCCGCCGAGAATGTCGAGGCTGTACGTCGCCGTGCGCGTTACCGCTTGATAGGTTCCGTGGTCCTGGTCACCACCGCTGTGGTGGGCTTCCCGTTGCTATTCGATACCCAGCCTCGACCGGTGTCGATGGATACCCCGATTGTGATTCCTCCTCGCCAAGTGGCCCAAGGTGAATCCGTTGTGGCGCCTGCACAACTGCCTGTTGTGCCCGCTTTGCCCGCCCAGGCCGGACTGGATGCCAAGGAAGAAGTCGTCAAGGACGAGGGCGCCCAAGCGGTAGCACAACCCAAGCCAGCCGAGGCCGTTAAGCAGGAAACGCCTGCTGTGGCGCCTGTGCCGGAATCCAAGCCGGTCGTGCCAAAGGCCGAAAAGCCTTCGCAGGCAAAAGCCGAACCCGTGGCAGCCAAGAGCACCACAACAAGCTCAGCCGAGCGTGCCCAGGCCTTGCTCGACGGTAAAACGCCTGAGTCGGATGCTCCAAAGTATTTGATTCAGGTTGGTGCCTTTACTGAAATGGACAAGGTCAAGGAGGTGCGCTCCAAGCTTGAGCGTGCTGGACTCAAGACCTACACCCAGGTCACGGATACCAAAGACGGGAAAAAGCTGGTTCGCGTACGCCTGGGTCCCTACAAGGGCAAGGATGAGGCTGACAAGATCGCCGAGCGCATTCGCAAGCTGGGCCTGAAAGCGGCCCTCCTGAAGCTCTGATGAACAGCTTTGCAACAACAGATTGGGTGTTGCTGGGCATTCTGGCCCTGTCTTTGTTGTTGGGTATCTGGCGTGGCCTGGTGCATGAGTTTTTGGCATTGGCGGCTTGGGCAGTAGCTTTCTTTGTGGCCCAGTGGTTTGCTCCGCTGGTCAGTACCTGGCTGCCTTTGAGTGGCATGGCACCAGCGCTGCAGTACGCTGTGGCTTATGTGGTGGTGTTCATTGCCACTGTGTTTGCGGTGGGTTTTGTCAGTTGGCTCATGCGTAAGCTGTTGCACTCCGTGGGCCTGGCACCTGCGGATCGGGCGTTGGGTGGTTTGTTTGGTCTGGTGCGGGGTGTGGTGGTGCTGTTGGCGCTTACGGTCGTGGTCCAGATGGTTGGCATGCACCAACAAGCTTGGTGGCAAGAGTCGTATGGGGCTGCAGCACTGGAATTCATGATCGCTGCCCTCAAGCCTGTGCTGCCAGAACAGTTTTCAAGTTATTTGCCGTGAGTATTGCGGCGTTTTGATTCAGAACGGATAGGGCTATGTGTGGAATTGTCGGGGTGGTCAGTGCGGCACCCGTGAACCAGTTGATCTATGACGCCTTGCTGCTGCTGCAGCACCGCGGGCAAGATGCCGCGGGCATCGCAACCCTCCAGGATCGCAAGTTCTTCATGCACAAAGCCAAAGGCATGGTGCGTGATGTGTTCCGCACCCGCAACATGCGTGCCCTGCCGGGCAACAGTGGGCTGGGCCAGGTGCGCTACCCCACGGCGGGCAACGCTTTCAGCGAAGAAGAGGCACAGCCTTTTTATGTGAATGCGCCGTTTGGCATCGTGATGGTGCACAACGGCAACCTGACGAATGCGCAGTCACTCAAGGCAGACTTGTTTTCGGTCGATCACCGCCACATCAACACCGACAGTGACTCCGAGGTGTTGCTCAATGTGCTGGCGCACGAGCTTGAAAAGACCACGCGTGGCCTGCCGCTCAAGCCGGCCGATGTGTTTGCCGCCGTGCGTGGAGTGAATCAGCGCATCAAAGGGTCGTATGCCGTGATCGCCCTGATCGCAGGCCATGGCCTTTTGGCTTTCCGCGATCCGCATGGGATTCGTCCGCTGTGCATGGGGCGCAGCAGCGACGGTACCGTCGTGGTAGCCAGCGAATCCGTGGCGCTGGAAGGCACGATGCACTACTTCGAGCGCGATGTGGCCCCGGGCGAGGCCGTGTTTGTGGATCTGCAAGGCCAGGTGCACAGTGAAATGTGCGCCGAAGGTGCGCAGCTCAACCCCTGTATTTTTGAATTCGTCTATCTCGCTCGCCCCGACTCGACCATGGATGGCATGTCGGTGTACCAGGCACGCCTGAACCTGGGGGAAACGCTGGCCAAGCGTGTGATCTCTACTGTGCCACCCAACGAGATTGATGCGGTCATTCCGATCCCTGAATCCAGCCGGCCCAGCGCCACGCAGCTGGCTCATTTGCTGGGTATTCCCTACCGAGAGGGCTTCGTGAAGAACCGCTACGTGGGGCGCACCTTCATCATGCCCGGCCAGGGGGTGCGCAAGAAATCGGTGCGTCAAAAGCTCAATGTGATCACCAGCGAATTCAAGGGTCGCAATGTGCTGCTGGTGGACGATTCGATCGTGCGTGGCACCACAAGTAAAGAGATTGTGCAAATGGCTCGTGATGCCGGCGCCAACAAGGTGTACATGGCCAGCGCCGCGCCGCCGGTGCGCTACCCGAACGTTTATGGCATCGACATGCCGACCAAGGACGAACTTGTCGCCCATGGTCGCACGGTCGAAGAAATTCGCCAAATCATTGGCTGCGATGCCCTGATTTATCAGGATGTGGAGGCCATGAAGCAAGCCGTCGCCGCTGCGCGCGTTGCCGGACGGACGACTCTCCATGGGTTTGATGCTTCGTGCTTTGATGGCGTTTATTGCACAGGTGATGTGTCGGCTGACGATATTGTGCGGATCAATGAAAACCGTCTTAAGACAGAAGAGGGCGACGCCGACAACTCGCGCCTGTCCTTGCCTAATGCTTCGGAGTGAACACGTATGAGTTCTGATGCCACCAAACCGGGTCTGCATCGCGACACACTAGCGGTGCGTGCCGCTGTGCCACGCAGTGAGTACGGTGAAAATTCCGAGGCCCTGTACCTGACCAGCGGATATGTGCAGCCCAGCGCCGAGGTGTCGGCTGCGCGCTTCGCGGGTGAAGAAGACGGCTACACCTATGGCCGCTCGGGCAACCCCACTGTCAGCAGCATGGAGCTGCGGTTGGCAGCGCTCGAGGGTGCCGAGGCTGCGCTGGCCACCAGCAGTGGCATGTCTGCCATTTTGCTGATGCTGCTGAGCCTGCTCAAGGCGGGCGATCATGTGGTGTATTCACAATCCATGTTTGGCTCCACCATCAAGCTGATTGGTTCGGAGTTCGCGCGCTTTGGTGTGACTTCCACAGCGGTGCCTCAAGCCGACCTGGACGCCTGGCGCGCCGCCATCACGCCCAACACCAAACTACTGTTTGCCGAAACGCCCACCAACCCGTTGACCGAGGTGTGCGACATCGCCGCCCTGGCAGAGATGGCGCATGCGGCTGGTGCCCTGCTGGCCGTGGACAACTGCTTTGCCACGCCTGCCTTGCAGCGCCCCATCGAATGGGGTGCCGACATCATCATGCACTCAGGCACCAAGTACCTGGACGGGCAGGGCCGCGTCATGGCGGGGGCCTTGTGTACAACCGAACGGCTGGTCAAGGAAAAGCTTTTGCCTGTCATCAAGAATGCCGGCATGGTGCTCTCGCCTTTCAACGCCTGGGTGGTGCTCAAAGGCATGGAAACGCTGGACATTCGCATGCGCGCGCAAAGTGAGCGTGCCCATGCGCTGGCGCAGGCGCTCGAAGAGCACCCTGCTGTGGCGCGGGTGTTCTACCCCGGTTTGCCCAGCTACCCGCAACACGAGCTGGCCATGCGCCAGATGGGTGGTTGCGGCGGTGCATTGCTGTCGTTTGAGTTGAAAGCCGACGCGCCAGAGCAAGCGCGTGCCCGCGCCTTCCACGTGCTCAACCAGTTGCAAACGCTGTCGCTGTGCACCAATCTGGGTGACACCAAAACCTTGCTCACGCACCCGGCCAGTACCTCGCACGGCAAGCTCTCCGAAGCCCAGCGCCAGGCGGCTGGCATTGGCCAGGGCCTGATCCGCGTGGCTGTGGGCCTGGAACACCTTGACGACATTCGCGCCGATTTGTGGCGCGGCCTCGATACCCTTTGAACATGACGAAAATTCGTACCCGCATTGCCCCATCACCGACGGGCTTTCTCCATCTGGGCACCGCCCGCACCGCGCTGTATTCGTGGGCCTATGCCCGCCACTTTGGTGGCGAGTTTGTGCTGCGCATCGAAGACACCGATGTCGCCCGCTCCACTCAGGATTCGGTAGACCAGATTCTGCACTCCATGCACTGGCTGGGTCTGGGCTATGACGAAGGCCCCGTTTACCAGATGCAGCGCCTGGAACGCTACCAGGCCGTGATCGACCAGATGCTGGCCGCCGGCACCGCCTACCGCTGCTACTGCACGCCCGAAGACCTTGAAGCGATGAAGGCTGCGCAGGAAGCGCGTGGCGAAAAACGCCTGTACGACCGCACCTGGCGACCCGCGCCGGGCAAGGTGCTGCCGCCTGTCCCTGAAGGCGTGAAGCCGGTGATCCGCTTTGCCAATCCGGTCGATGGTGTTGTCAGCTGGGATGATCTGGTCAAGGGCCCGATCAGCATCAGCAACACCGAGATCGACGACCTGATCATCCAGCGCGCTGATGGGGTGCCCACCTACAACTTCGCGGTGGTGGTGGACGACTGGGATATGGCCATCAGCCATGTGTTTCGCGGTGACGAGCACATCAACAACACGCCCTGGCAGATCAACATTTACCGTGCGCTCGGCGCTGCGTTGCCGCAGTTTGGACACCTGCCCGTGATCCTGGGTGACGATGGTCAAAAGCTCTCCAAGCGCCGTGGTGCGGTTGCTGTGTCCAATTACGATGAAGCCGGTTACCTGCCCGAAGCCATGAACAACTACCTTGCCCGTCTGGGCTGGAGTCATGGCGACGACGAAGTCTTCAGTCTGGAGCAGATGGTGCAGTGGTTCGATGGCACGCACTTGTCCAAGAGCCCGGCGCAATGGGATGCAGCCAAGCTGCTGTGGGTCAATGCCCAGCACCTCAAGGCCATGCCCGACGCCGAGCTGGCCCAACGCGTGCAGCCGTACCTTAAGGGCCTGGTCACTGACGATCGTCTGGTGGGTATTTGTGGTCTGTTCAAGGACCGCTGCGATACTTTGGTGGCTTTGGCCGCCTGGGTGCGTGCCTTCTACGAGGATGTGCAACCCAAGGTCGAAGACCTGGCCCAACACGTCACATTGGCGGTGCAACCTGCGCTCGATTTGCTTTCAGCCAAGCTCAAGGATGTGGAGTGGACGGCGCCAGCCATCAGTGCTGCATTCAAGCAGGTGCTGGCCGAAGCCGGACTGAAAATGCCTCAATTGGCCATGCCGGTGCGCGTGCTTGTCATGGGCACGCCTCAGACGCCTTCGGTCGATCAGGTGCTTTTGCTTTGTGGTCGCGAAAAAGTTTTGGAGCGACTTGCAAAACGCTAAAAAACCTGTCTATAATTCGAGTCTCGACACCAACGCGGTGTAACGCAAAGCAGCAATGCCAAGTGTGAAACCAAATGGGGGTATAGCTCAGCTGGGAGAGCGCTTGCATGGCATGCAAGAGGTCATCGGTTCGATCCCGTTTACCTCCACCAAATGTGTCGAACGTTTCGCAAGAAACAGTCCAGGTTTTGACCCTATCGTCTAGAGGCCTAGGACATCACCCTTTCACGGTGAGTACCGGGGTTCGAATCCCCGTAGGGTCGCCAAGTTTGTAGCACTTGGCTGCAACGCAAGTTGTAGCAAAGCTATCTACCAGGAGTGGTAGTTCAGTTGGTTAGAATACCGGCCTGTCACGCCGGGGGTCGCGGGTTCGAGTCCCGTCCACTCCGCCAAAAGATAAAAAGCCTTCTAAGTCATTGATTTAGTAGGCTTTTTTCCTTCTGGGGTCCGTAGAGTGATTTTCGAGTTGGTAGCAGATTTGGTAGCAATTTGACCATCGCCATGATCTTCCCCATCACAAGAACGTGCATGCCATTTCTTGTTAGAGATGTTGGGATGAAACCGTCAATGGCTGCGTAAAAATTCAACCATCTTGGTGAACACTTTTTGTCGACCTTCCTCGGTGGCGCCCTGACTCCAACCAAAGTCTAGTGTTGAGGTGTTTTGCAGGAGTCCTCCTCGAGCGCTGTACTGACTAAAAGTCTCTTTGCGTAGTTCACCGAGAAATGCACCATGTGCGACGCCATCGAAGAACTCAACATCTATGGTGGCGCCATCTTCCCTTCTGACTTTTTCGAGCCACTCCATGGTAGACAGCATCCTGCCGGATGGGTTCTCTACGCTGCATTCTTCTGTGGTGCCTTTCGGGGCATCTGGCGATACGCTTGCAAATCGGCATGAACTGGAAATCATCCAACGACGTTGACCAATAGGGGCGCCGAGATCATCTTCGTTCCCGAAAACAATCAGCGTTGGAACACGAATGCTCCATGGATATCCGATACCAACGGGAGTGGGTGCTTCCGAGATGACTCCTTTAACTCGTTGCGGATCGACCACTGTGGCGAGGTTTAAGACAACTGATGCGCCATTGGAGATGCCATACAGATAGATCGTATTGGGCGAAATGTACTTTTGCTCCAGTACCCATTCATAGGCTTGCTTTGCGATCCTGTAGATCATCTTTTGACGCGCCGCATTACTTAACCTTGGCGGAACACCGTTGTGTCGGTAGGCGTCGAAGATGAGCGTTGAATAACCTTCTTTGGCAAATGCATTGGTGATCGACTGAGCATCATGCCTACCCCCACCTCCGTGCACTGCGATGATCAGCGGGGCGTCTTTCCTCCCAGCGGGCATGTTTAACTCAACACTGGGATGGCATGGGTCAAAGCCGGATAAGTCACCATCAACCTCCATGCCTGAGACGCTGGGCTTTCTTAAGGTCGAACCACGACAGTCCGCAGCTTCAATTGCAACAACTGTTTTACTCTCGAGCAAAGCGGGCTGCTTGGTTGAGGTAGGCTTCTTGTTCTCTTCGAAGAATGCGATGCTTTGAGCAATCGCTTGGTCAAGTCGCTCACGACTTTGACCTGATCCCCCCTCTTTGGTGAAACACTTTTGAAGATCATCCCGTGTCAAAACAGTACCGTCATAGTGTGCAATTTGGAAGGAAACCGTATCGATGAAGATTGGGTTTTTGCACAACCATTGAAGGCAATGCCATTCGTGACAATTTTCCCGTTCAAGCTGAAGTAATGGTTTGCGCCTTCAATCATGGATAGTCTGACGGGATTGCCAATTTCTTGATGTCGTTTCGTCACCAATTCGCAAGCGATGGGGTAATAGTGACTTTGCGTGCCCTTCAAAATCAGGACGGGGTAGCGAAGTGGTTGAGGTTTGGCTACCACATTGCACGCAGGTTCTGCAGCAACCAAAGCGGTCCACGCTGGGCTCTTTGGGGAGTAGAGTTGGTTCATGACGGCATCTCCGCCATAACTGAATCCACTGTAGAAAGTGTTTGCTGCATCGAGTTGGGGGTACTTGCGTAGTAACAGCCCCCTTAATTGCGCAGCGTATTGCTCTGCTTTGGGGAATTGGGTTTTATCGCTTGGCGAAAGCCCTTTGTCATAGAACGCATCCAGCGCAGCAAATGCAAATCCTTTGGCCAGAGCGGCTTTCTTGAGACGTGTCCCATGCTCATCCGTGGTCCCGACACCACCATCAAAGGTATAGCCATCACGGCTACTACCGTGCTGATAGATGATTAATGGATAGGGTGCAGAACCAGCTTCTGGAAAGGTCAGCTCTACCGGGATTGATTTGGTGCCGAATTTTCTATCGTTCAACGGATACGACTCCGTTGTGCTCGCAGCATGCGTTGTAGCACTCAGGCAACAAGAAATCAGTAATGCAAACTTGATGACATGATTGAGTACCCGCATGTTTTGTCGGTGAGTAAAGATTGAATTTTTACCGCAACAAGTTCGTTACGTTGTTGGCGCCAAAAACAGACGGCGGAGCCATTAAGTTGCTCATCAACCCGCCCCAGACAGACCGGATGCTCTTAGCTGATGCATCTGCGGCAGCTTGGCTTTCATACACCGCGAAAACTGTTCCTTTCCCGGAGTCATCCCAACACGTGATGCACTCCAAGATGCCGGGAATTTGTTTGAGTTTCGCGCCAGCTGAAGGCATGGCCGCCTTCATCTCGGCTAATTTGGCAGGGTCGATTTGAATCGTACTGACTCGTGCATACATGGCTGGCTCTGGGAGTGGTTGGATCGTTTATCTTGATCCTCGGATAGCTTCTAAGAATCAGTACTTTCCCGATTTTTGTGGTGCTTGGTCGGTTTTGCATGTTGCGGTGCAGCAAAAGGTGCCGTCACCGCATACGACGTTTTTCTCGCTCCATGTACAGGTAAAGGCCTTCGACTTTCTCGCGTGCCCACGGCGTTTTTCGCAAGAACTTCAGACTGGAATTGACGCTTGGATCATGGGTAAAGCATCGTATGGGAATTCGCTGTCCCAGATCTTCCCAGCCGTAGTAGCTCTCAAGTGCCTTCACCATTGCTTCAAGTGTCAGGCCGTGCAGCGGATTTTTGGGCTGCGCAGGTGGGGACAATTTTTCACTCATGGAGTCTTTGTGGGTTGATCAGCATCCGAAATATCGGCCTTGTCGATGGTTCATCGCGATAACCAGGTTCAGGGCCAGCGCGCTGAGTAAAGACAGCGCCATTGCCTTGAGCGGGATGACCGTGATACCCGACAGCAAAATGACGGCATCGCAGGCCATCTGGATATGACCCGCCCGCCAGCCCTTGCGCTTTTGCAGGTAAAGGGCCATCACGCCAATGCCGCCCAAGCTGGCACCATGTCGGATGAAGATCAGAATGCCAGTGCCAGCCAGAAAACCTGCTGCGATGGCAGCGTAAGTGGCATGCATGTATTCCAGTCGCAATAGCGAAGGCATGTACTCGGTCATGACTGAAAAGCCCAGTACGGCTGCAAATGTCTTGAGGGTAAATGTCTTGCCCATCGCCAGCCAGGAGAACACGTAAAACGGCAGGTTGACGACAAAAAGAATAGCTCCTAACGGCCAGTTGCTGACGTAGTGGGCAATAAAGGCCAGTCCTGTGGTTCCTCCGGTGAGCAAACCCGCATGGCGGTAAAACGTGACCGACAGCGCCATCAAGATGCACCCGGCCACCAGAGCCAGGAGGTCTTCGATTTGGGAGTGGCGTTGTTGGTTGATTTCAGTGCCGGCGTGCATATTCTGGCCATGAGGTAGCCCGAATTATCGCAGTACCCCCGTGAAGAACGTCGACAACTCGGCAGTAGCGTTCAAGGGTAGAACATGCGCAACATACTGGTCGGGGCGCACCACGATCATGCAGCCTTGCTGACGATCGATGCCGCGCATGTCGTAAATGTCGCCCAAGCCTTTGTGGTCCACGCAAAAGATTTTTTCGTGGTCCTGCAATCCCAGTTTCCCGGTATGAGGCTTGAGCAGTGAAGGCATTTTTTCGTAGGCCAGCTGGTCAAAGGTGGGTTGGAACACTGCGCGTACGTCGATGATGGCGTCAATGTCCTCGCCCGTGCGTGTGTGTTTGACCACGGGAGAGTCGGGGTGCTTTTCCAGCCAGTCGGCCAGCTGGGCCATGGGCGCGTCTGGTTGTCCCAGATCGCCCGCACCAGCGAAGGCGTAAATGCGCCAGCGTGCATCGGCCTCTGCGGCGTGGCCGAGCTGCATTTGCTTGGCGTCGGACACACGCACCACTGGAGCGGAGTGAAAGCGTCGGCCAATTTCTTCGCCTTTGGCCAAGGCCTGATAGGCAGAGGCGGCAAACAAGTAAGAATGGTCGTATTTGACGGCGGTACCGCCTGTGAATTCGAGGTTGGCTTTGAATTGACGAATGATGCGCGGCTCTTCGGTACCATCACGCTCGGCTTGGGTGGTGGGGGCGGACATGATGCGTGCCCATTCGTGGTCGGTTTCGACCAGGCGCTTGGCTTCGGTTAAACGTTCTTTGGAGTAGCTGCGCAGCAGGCTCGGATCGGAACGGCCTTGCAGTACGTGTACCAGCTTCCAACCGAGGTTAAAGTTGTCTTGCATGGACACATTCATACCCTGGCCGGCCTTGGGCGAGTGGGTGTGGCAGGCATCGCCTGCGGTGAACACGCGGGGGTTACCGGTGCCGTTTTCGCCGATGTCGTCAAACTTGTCGGTGATGCTGTGGCCAATGTCGTAGATGGACCACCAGACCACTTCTTTCACATCGATGGTGTAGGGTTTGATGATGCGGTTAGCCGCTGCAATCATGTCGTGTTGAGTCAGCTTGCGCTGCGCTGCTTTTTCACCCACATTGAGTTTGTCCAGCTCCACATACATGCGGAACACGTATCCACCTTCGCGGGGCAAAATCAGAACATTGCCTTCGTTGGCCGACGAGATCAAACATTTCTGGCGCACATCCGGAAAATCGGTGTTGGCCAGAATGTCCATCACGCCCCAGGCCTGGTGGGCTGCGTCTCCATGCAGTTCACCACCAATGGATTTGCGTACCTTGGAGTGGGCGCCATCGCAACCCACCACATAGTTGGCGCGCACAGTACGTGTGGCCCACCAGTTGATGCCAGTTGCGTCCTTGAGCGTCACGATGACGGGGTATTCGGTGGCATCCGGATCAATGGTCAGGCTCTCGACTTCCCAGCCGTAGTCAGGCTCCAGGCGCGAAGGGGAGTTCTTCATCACCTCCAGGAATAGCTCGTGCAAACGTGCCTGATTGATCAGGATGTGTGGCATTTCCGAACTGTCATCGGCTACGTCTTGTACGCGACCTGCACGTCGAATGTGCTGTGGGTTCTTGGGGTCAGGCATCCAGAACGCGGTCTGGTTGACCCAGTAGGTTTCGCGCTTGACCTTATCGGCAAAACCGAAGGCCTGGAACATTTCCATTGTCCGCGTGTTGATGCCGTCCGCCTTGCCCTTGATGATGTTGGCTGGCATCCGTTCCACGATCAGGGTTTCGATCTCGGGGAACTGCGACAACTGTGCAGCCAAGCACAAACCGGCTGGACCTGTGCCCGAGATGAGAACGTCGACTTTTTCCGGCAGCGGCTCGTTGACGCCACGGTTACGTCGATTGGGTGCCGCAGGTTTGATGTCGGGGTTTCCGCCGCGAAAACCGTCTTTGTAGAACTGCATGTTGTCTCTCCGTTGTGTGAGGCGGGTATCTGGATTGCGAGATGTGTTGAATAATAACTGTACTTATCAATCCCTGTCAACATGGTAAGCATGCTTATTAAATCAGGGCCGGCAAAGCAGAAATGAGTGCCGAGAAAGCTCAGTCCCTGGTGGATTTGTGCAAGTACAGCTGGTCAGACCAAGTCGCTAACCATTCAGGCTTGAAGGCGACAAAAACGGCGGTTAACAGTCCGGTGAGAAAAGCATCACCCCAGGCCATGAGCCACTGCGCCACCAAGGACAGACCTGGGTCGACTGTGCTGGGGGTGTCATCGAGCAAAACAGTCAGGCCTCGCGCGGCGAAGATGCACAGTGCCGCTCCCAGAAAACCTCGTCCCAGAATAAAAATGAAGGGATGGGGTGGAGCGTAACGACGCAAGGCAGCTCCCAGCAGCAAGGCCAGGCTGCTGGGTAGCCAGGCCAGTTCAAACCATTGTTCAAGCCAAACGCCTTCGGCAGTAGGGGCGATCCAGCTGGAAATCCAGGCGATGCAAAGCAGAACCCATACAGCCATCGGCCACCCGAGCATCAGAGTCACCAGCACCGAGCCTGTCAGTTGAAGTTGCAAAGGCATGGCGTGCAGACGCGGAAGGGCCCAGAACCAGGGAAGAAAGACCAGGCTGGCCAGCACAGGCGTCCAAATATGCGGGTTACGCAGCTGGCGCCAGGGTCGTACCCAAAGTGCTGTCAACAAACTCAGTGCCAACGCCAAAAGCGACCATAGGGGAGTGGACATCATGACAGCCGGGGTGAACAAGTGAGCAATGGGGGACAGCATACGCCCGATGCTCGATGGCTGCTTGATCTCGATCATGCCCCTATTTCTGTTCTCGCCTTGTCAGCGGGTATGCTTGCAAGATTCTCTCCCCACGCGTCTTCAACCGCCATGCCAGAACAAATGCTCGCCCCTCCTTTGACGCCTGCGACTCAGTTGCAGGAGCAGTTGCGTACACACGGTTTTGCGGTCCTCTCGGCCCATGATGTCTGTTCGTTGTCGGGAGTGGCGTTGTCTGATTTGCAAGCGTTTGCGCTCGATTGGGCCGATTTGCCACCCGATCAATACCTCAAGGACGGTGGTCGCTATCGACGCCGTCGTCATGCCAGCTTGCGCATCGATGGACAGCAGTGCCAGTTGATGCCGCATCGTGCGCATTGGCAGCCCTTGTCCTACAACGCGCTGCACGGAGGAATGCAGCGCTGGTTTGATCCGATGAAGACTCAATGGCTTCAACAGGCATTCTGGTCCCATTTGCTGGTCTGGTTGGGGCAGGTGACTTCGGGCCTGCGCAGCCCTCAGCCCTGGTTTGCCGAAGCGCACCAGTTTCGCATTGACACGACCGATGGCATTGGTCGCCCCACGCCTGAGGGCGCTCATCGTGACGGTGTGGACCTGGTGGCCGTGTTCATGGTGGGGCGCCAAGGCATCAAAGGCGGTGAAACCCGTGTGTTTGATGTGAAAGGTCCTCAAGGCCAGCGCTTTACTTTGACCGAGCCCTGGTCAGTGCTGTTGCTGGACGATACGCGCGTGATTCATGAGTCCACTCCCATTCAACCCTCAGGTGGGGAGGCGGGGACGCGGGATACTTTGGTCATCACCTTGCGCGCGCAGCGGTTTTTGGATGACCCACAAATCTGAAAAGCCATCAAAAAGCCCGCTCTGTTGAGAGAGCGGGCTTACAGATTGAGCGCGAGATGCTTACATGCGCTCGAAGATGGCGGCAATGCCCTGGCCGCCACCAATACACATCGTCACCAGCGCGTAGCGGCCTTTGATGCGTTGCAGCTCATAAAGGGCTTTTACAGTGATCAGTGCGCCAGTGGCACCAATGGGGTGACCGAGCGAAATGCCCGAGCCATTGGGGTTGACCTTGGCGGGGTCCAGGCCAAGCTCTTTGCTCACAGCGCAGGCTTGCGCCGCGAAGGCCTCGTTGGCTTCAATCACATCCAGATCGTTCACGCTCAGGCCCGTACGCTTGAGCACGGCTTGTGTAGCGCTGATGGGACCGACGCCCATGATCTTGGGATCCAGCCCCGTGTGTGCATAACCCACCAGGCGGGCCATGGGGGCCAGGCCACGAGCCTTGGCAGCGGCGGCATCCATCAATACCACTGCGGCAGCTGCATCGTTGATGCCCGAAGCGTTGCCTGCTGTTACGGTGCCGTTTTCCTTGACGAACACGGGCTTGAGCTTGGAGAAGTCTTCGAGCTTGGCACCGGTGCGGAAGTGTTCGTCGGTGGCGTAGGCTACATCACCTTTTTTGCTCTTGAGCATCACAGGCACGATCTGGTCTTTGAAACGACCCTCTGCTGTGGCCCGCTCGGCGCGAGTGTGACTTTCAAGGGCTAGCGCATCTTGCATCTCACGGCTGATGCCGAACTGAGCAGCCACGTTTTCGGCGGTCACGCCCATGTGAATGTTGTGGAAGGGGTCGTGCAGGGCACCAACCATCATGTCCACCATCTTGGTATCGCCCATGCGGGCGCCCCAGCGGCTGGTCAGGCTGGCATACGGTGCACGGCTCATGTTTTCAGCGCCACCGCCGATAGCAACATCGCAGTCACCCAGGGCAATGGCCTGGCTGGCGCTGACAATGGCCTGAAGGCCTGAACCGCACAGACGGTTAACGTTGAACGCGGGTGTGCTTTGGGCGCAACCACCGTTGATGGCCGCAACGCGAGACAGGTACATGTCCTTGGGCTCGGTGTTGACCACATGACCAAACACAACATGGCCGACATCCTTGCCATCGGTGCTGGCACGAGCCAGGGCTTCGCGCACAACCAGTGCGGCCAGTTCGGTAGGAGGGGTGTCTTTGAGGCTGCCACCATAGGTGCCAATAGCTGTACGAACTGCGCTGACGACGACGACTTCACGGCTCATGGGATATGTCTCCGGTTGTATTGAAAAATGTAAGAAACACCAGTGTCCAGCTCAAAAGCTACAAGCAACTGACAGTAGGGTTTATTGGTCTGGATCGCGAACGTCGGCTACGCTCTGGCTGCCGTAATCGGGGCGGGCCAGGTATGCGAGGACCTGACGAGCAGCCTCTTGACTGGAGGTGAGCAGGCCCTGTGTTTTGAGTTTTTCAAAACGAGGCTGGTCGGGGAATTGTTCGGTGCTGGCGCTGCGCAACTCAACTTGCATGTCGGTGTCCACCACGCCCGGTGCCAGCGCGCACACGCGTGCGCCGTGTTCCCGCTGGGCTTCGTCAAGAGCCAGGCAACGTGTGAAATGATCCAGCCCTGCTTTGGCTGCGCAGTAAGCCGACTGTGAAGCCATGGGTCTGCGCCCCAGCCCGGAAGAAATGTTGAGCACTTTCAAGGGAATGGACCAGTGGTGGGTCACATGAAGGAACGCAGCTGTGATTTGCATCGGCGCTTCCAGCCCCACGCGCATGGCGCGTGACAGGTCTGCGGGGTGGGCATTGCCCAGCGGCGTGATGGCCGGGATCATGCCCGCGTTGTTGATGAGAGTGGCCGAGCTAAAGGTCTCGGGACCTTGCAGTGCCAACCAGTCCTGCAGGCGGCGACTCAAGGCTTCGCCGTCGATGAGATCGTGTGTCCACTGCGTGAGGGGGATGTCGGCTTGCGCAGCCGTTTGTGCCAGCAAAGCATTGGCGTGACGGGAAATGCACAGCAGACTGTTGCCGGGTTGCATCAGTTGCTGAGCCATGGCTAAGCCCAGGCCACGCGAAGCACCTGTGAGCACGTACAGATGAGGCTTCATCCGTACATGCTAACGCGAGACTTCGTCTTTGAACAGGGTGGCAAACCCAGGTTCATACCCATTTCAAAAGGGCAGGGGCGCTTGCCAGTGCATGGCGATTCCGGTGACAGGATGCGGCAGCTGGAGCTGCCACGCGTGCAGCAGCAAGCGTGTAGAAGTCACGGGGGCATCTGCTGGTGCATACAAAGGATCACCAACGATTGCGTGCCCGAGTGCCAAGGTATGCACCCGCAGTTGGTGGGTGCGGCCAGTATGAGGCTCCAGCAGCAGGCGTGTGGTTCCAGGCCAAGGACCAGCGCCCAGGTTGGTCCATCGGGTTTGGCTGGATTTACCGTTTTGGTGGCAAATGATGCTGCGCGGGCGGTTGAGCCAGTCAATGCGCACTGGCAAGTCAATCAAGCCTGTATCGCCTTCAGAGCCCATGTTTCCCAACACCACGGCTTGATAGTGTTTAAGGATGCCGCGCTTTTCAAAACACTGCCCCAGCTGTTTTTGCACCTGCGGGCTGCGCGCCATGATGAGCAAGCCCGAGGTGGCCATGTCCAGTCTGTGCACCAGCAGGGTCTCGGGGTGCGCGGCTTGCACCCGGGCGAGCAGGCAGTCCTGCTTGTCTGGACCGCGACCAGGAATGCTGAGCAGACCTGAAGGTTTGTCGAGCACCAAAAGGTGCTCGTCTTCGTAGATGACGTTAAAGGCGCCGGACATGCGTCAATGGTCCGTGCTGGCGCGAATGCGGTTCACTTGCAAAGGTGTGACTTCGCTGGCCTGGTTGCCCCATTGTGAGCGCACGTAGCTGAGCACGGCAGCAATTTGCCTGTCGTCCAAGGTCAGCTTGAAAGGTGGCATACCGTAAGGTGATGGGCGCAGTTGGGTGGAAGGGCCATAGCCGCCTTGTAAAACAGACAACACCAAATTGGTCGGGTCGCTTTGTTGAATAGCCAGACTGCCCGCCAGTGATGGGTAGGCTTGTGGCATTCCCTCACCTTGCTTGCCATGGCATTGGACACATTGGTTTTTGTAAATGTCCTGGCCGATGTCCAGCACACTCCAGCGTGGCGCAGGTGCAGGTGTGTTGCGGATTTGCATTTGCTGGCGTGCACGGTTTTGCAGGTAAACCAACATGGCTTGTGCATCAGCTTCACTAAGGTACTGCAGGCTGTGTTGCACGACCTCTGACATGGGGCCAGAGGCCACGCTGCGATCGTGGTAACCGGTTTGCAGGCGGCGTAGCCATTGGGCGGTGTCCATGCTCAGGATGCCTGTTTGCGCATCGCTGAGCAGGTTGGGGGCGTACCAGCCTTGTGTCGGCATGGCTGCGCCATAGAGGTCTTGCACATCAGGAAACCCGCCCAGCAAATCGCGTTGGCCGTGACAGGCTGCGCAATGGCCCAGGGCTTCAACCAGGTAGGCCCCGCGCTGCATGGCTGTGGGGGCCTCAGGCGATGCATCGACCTTGTCGCTTGCATCAAAGTACAGACTGCGCCAAACGGCCAGCGCTGCTTGCGTTCCCAAAGGCCAGCGCAAAGTGTGGGCGGGCTGGGCTTGGTGCGCCGGTGGCAGGCTTTGCAGCCATTGCCACAAGGCATCGCTGTCGCTGCGGCTGATCAGGCGAGTGTGGTTGTAGGGGAAGACGGGAACCAGTAAACGGCCAGTGGGTGTTCGTCCCAACTGCAGTGCGACCCAAAAATCCTGTGCAGACCAGCGACCCAGGCCGGTTTCGGGGTCAGGGGTGAGGTTACTGCTGTAAACCGTGCCGAAAGGTGTGTCGATGGCACGGGCACCGCTCATCAAGGGTTGACCGCGCACCGAATGGCAAGCGATGCAGTTGCCGGCGCGAGCCAGGTATTGGCCTCGTTCGATCTGTTGCTGGTCAGTATGCGTTGTTGCAAGTGTTTCAGCTGTGGAGGGCGTTGGCGCTTGTCGTCCCCAATTGTCCCAAAGCACCCACGCGGCCATGAGCAGCCACAAGGCTGCACTGACCTGCAGCGGTACGCGTATCCACAAAGGCCATTTTTTCATGGTTGGCCTTTCTTGTGGGGTTGAGGGTTCAGCTCTGGTGCACTGCCGCAGCGCAAAGAGTCGTCTAGCACCAGGCCTTGCTGCAGAGTGCGGGCGTGAGCGGCTGCAGGAACGGGTTGCATGGATAACCAGCTGGCCACCGAAATGATGTCGCCGGGAGTCATGCGTCGCACGATGGCTGCCATGCAGTCAGGAGCGTGTGCGCGGCGTTCGCCGGTTTGCCAGGCGCCCAACTGTGCGGTCAGGTAGTCCAGAGGCAGCCCAAGGAGGGCTGGCACATTGGGCTCGGTGCCCATCAGGGCCGCGCCGTGACACGCAGTGCAGGCGGGCAGTTGGCGTGAAGCATCGCCATGTACAGCCAGTTGACGTCCGCGCTCCAGGTCCTGGAGGCTGATACGAGGGGCTTCGCGGCTGGGGGCGGGGTACGGTATGTCCAGCGATGCAAAATGCTGAGCCATACGCAGCAAATAGTCATCGGACAAAGGTTGCACCAACTGGGCCATCGACCCATAACGACGGCGCCCTTCAGCGAAATTGAGAAGCTGGTGATACAGATAACCTGCAGGCTTACCGGCCAGTCGCGGGTAGTAACCATCTGGAGCGGCACGGCCTTGTTCACCATGGCAGACGGTGCAGGCACGCACGCGTTCAGCCATGTTCTCGGGTGTGCTGATGGGTGCTGCGGGGACTGCTGACGCGCAGAGCAGGACGATCCACAGAGGCAGGGTTTGACGAAACAAGGTCTGGAGCATCACCCAAAGATAACCGATCAGCGCCTTGTTTCTGAGGTGCCGTGAAACAGCGAAAATGTGGCCTGTTTCAAATACTGGTCATGCGCAATACACCCCACACCACCACACCCATTGCCCAGCGGTCGGCTGAGGGGCGGGTTTGGCTTGCGCCGATGGAGGGTTTGCTCGATCACAGCCTGCGCGATGCCTTGACCCGTTTTGGCGGTGTCGACATGTGCGTGACCGAGTTCATCCGCGTGACGGACAGCGTTTTGCCCAAGCGTGCTTTTGTTCGGGTCATGCCCGAATTGCTCAATGGCGGGCGCACAGCGGCTGGAGTGCCTGTGCGTGCGCAACTGCTGGGCTCCGATCCGGCGTGCCTGGCCGACAACGCGGCGGCGTTGGCGCAGCTGGGACCGCACGGGATTGACCTGAATTTTGGTTGTCCAGCCAAAACGGTGAACCGCCATCGCGGTGGAGCCGTGTTGCTTCAGGAGCCTGACTTGGTGCACCGTATCGTCAGCGAGGTACGTCGCACGGTGCCTGAGCATGTGCCGGTGTCGGCCAAGATGCGGTTGGGCTATGAGGATGACACGCTGGCTGAAGATTGCGCGCGTGCCATCGAGGCGGCGGGTGCCAGTGAGCTGGTCGTGCATGCCCGCACCAAGGTGCACGGTTACAAACCACCGGCGTACTGGGACAGGATTGCCGACATTCGCCAAGTGGTGAAGTTACCCTTGGTGGCTAACGGTGAGATCTGGAGTGTGGCCGATGCGCTGCGTTGCCGTGCTGTTACCGGCGTGCAGGACGTGATGATCGGACGCGGCATGGTCACCGATCCAGGGCTGGCCTTGGCTTTGAAACAGCACGATGCCAGCGGCAGGATTCACCTGCCCGGACAAGCATTGCCATGGTCTGCGGTTCTTCGGGTGTTGGCTCAAGTCTGGTGGCCGCGCATGTGCGCGCATGTGGAGGCGCGCCACCGTGCTGGTCGTCTCAAGCAGTGGCTCAACTATTTGCGCAAAGCGTATCCGCAGGGACAAGCTGCGTTTGACGAGCTGCGTTTGCTGCGCGATGCGCGCGAGCTGCAGGCTTGGCTGGATGCGCAGTTGCCGGCAATGTCTCCCGGTTCGCCGGGCGTGTTGACGCTGGTCTGAGGCCTTACATCATCAAGGCCGCCAGACCTCCCTCGGGCTCAAAGCGTTTGTTGCGAAAGTACAGACGAGTCGGACCAGAAAACGCGGCGGTACGCACGCTGTGCATCGGGTCGCCGGGATAGCAGATCATGCGTTCACCATGGATGTCATGCGCCTCCGGTTCAACCAGGGCCGGGGGTCGCTGTCGTGCATCGGCCAGAGCTTGTTCGGCTTGGGTGTATTGACGCAGATGCGCAAGACTCATGATTTGGGGTGGGGCCAGTTCAATTTGGCGATCCCAGTAGGCGCGCAGCGCTTCGTCCGGGCTGAGCCAACGGATTTCGGTGGCCTCGTGGTTGTCGTGACGGCCCTCTTGCTGTGGCTCGGCGTGCGCCAGGAAAAACCGGGTATCAAAGCGTTTGTTGGTGACCGAGGGTTGTTTGGGGGTGATCCAGCGTGACCACGGAGTCAACAGTGTGGCTTGCAGCTGGTGACCCAAGCTGCTCACGACTTGATGCCAGGGTTCTGAAGGGGGGGTGCTGGCAACCGCGCTGCCCAGCAAAATGCCGGCTTCTTCGTGTAGTTCGCGCAAGGCGGCGACATACAAGCCTGCAGCGCGTTGCTGATCCAGCCCGGGTTCTTGCAGCAGACGATGGAGCTGAGCGTTGTCTTCCTTCAGCCATTTCAATACAAGTGGAGACATGTCGTCATCGTCGAGCTTTCCGCCTGGAAATACATGCACACCACCGAGCACCTGAGAGGCGCTGTGGCGCTGCATCATCAAGACTTGCAGACCTTGAGCACTGTCGCGCAGCAGAACCACGGTGGATGCATCGCGTGGCGGGGTGGTCACGATTTCTGAGTTGAGCTCCATGAGACAGTCTTTTGTATATATTGCAGTAATGATGCCACGACTCAGAGATTGCGCTTTGTCGTTTGGGCGTCAATGCCCAAGGAAGGAAAACAAAATGACGATTGATTTCAACGGCCGAGTGGCCATCGTGACGGGTGCAGGGGGTGGGCTGGGGCGCCAACATGCGCTGGCACTGGCCAAGCGTGGTGCCAAAGTGCTGGTCAATGATTTGGGAGGCGATGTGCACGGCGAAGGCGGTTCGGTTTCCGCCGCGCAAAAAGTGGTGGATGAAATCCGCGCTGCGGGTGGCCAAGCTCTGGTCAACGGCGCATCGGTCACCGACTTTGCTGCGGTGCAAGCCATGGTGCAGCAGGTGATGGATGCCTGGGGTCGCGTGGACATTCTGGTCAACAACGCGGGCATCTTGCGCGACAAGAGTTTCGCCAAGATGGAGATCGATGATTTTCGTCTGGTCATGGACGTCCATGTCATGGGCGCGGTGCATTGCACCAAGGCCGTGTGGCCCATCATGCAGGCGCAACGCTATGGCCGCATTGTCATGACCACCTCATCCACAGGTTTGTATGGCAATTTTGGCCAGGCCAATTACGGGGCAGCCAAGATGGCGCTGGCCGGACTGGTGCAGACCTTGTCACTGGAAGGGCAGAAATACGATATTCGCGTCAATGGATTGGCTCCTACGGCAGCCACCCGCATGACCGAAGGCCTGATGCCTGAAGCGGTGTTGCGCGCCCTGCAACCCGAAGCTGTGGTGCCCGCCATGCTGGTCATGGCTTGTGAGCAGGCGCCCAATCGCACCATTTTGTGTGCGGGGGCTGGCAGCTTCGAGGTGGCCAACATCACCCTGACCCAGGGCGTGCATTTGGGCGTGGGCGACGATGTGCCCGAGCAGTTGTTGCGCCAGCTCGAAGCGGTGTGCAACCGCGTGGGCGATCTGGTGCCGGGCTCAGGGTCGGAGCAGGGGCAGCACGAAGTGGCTAAGGCTCTCGCCGCGCATGGTGGCTGAAATGGGGTGGGGTTAAGGGGCTTTGGCCGTGAAGGTGGCCATGCGTTCACGCTCAACCGCTTGCCCCAACTCGATCACCGCCATCGCGTAGTAGCTGCTCCAGTTGTAGCGGGTGACGACATAGAAGTTCTCGGTGCCCAGCACGAAACTGGGAGCATCTTCGCCATTGCGCAACTCGATCAGGGCCAATTTCCCCGGGTATTGCGTGGCCTCTGGTGGCAGCAGCAGCCCGAGTGACCGCATGCTCTGGGCATTGAAGGTGGGCAAGATGTCGGGAAGCAGCAGCTTCTCCAACTGTTCCGGGCTGCTGTTGATCTGGACACCAAAGGTTGTTGGCTGTCCCACCTGCCAGTCGAAAGCGCGAAAGTAGTTGGCCACCGATCCAATCGCGTCTGCCGTGCTGTTCCACAAATCGATGCGACCATCCCCATCAAAATCTACGGCGTAGCGCCGCCAGCTCGATGGCATGAACTGCGGCAAACCCATGGCTCCGGCATAGCTGCCCTTGAGACCACGTGGGTCGGCCCGGTTCTGGTGGGTCATGAGCAGAAAGTGTTCCAGCTCTTGCTTGAAAAAAGCTTGACGTTCCTGCGCACGAGGGTGTGCCTGGGGAAAGTCAAAAGCCAGGGTGGCCAAAGCGTCGAGGATTCGGAAATTTCCGGTGTGTTGTCCGTAGAGGGTCTCCACGCCCAGAATGCCCACGATGATGCGAGCGGGTACGCCATAAGTATGCTCGGCACGGGCAAGATCGGCGGCGTGTTCTTGCCAAAATGCAAGGCCAGCAGCAATGCGACGGGGTTCGATGAAGCGCTCGCGATACGCGCTCCAGTTTTTGGCAGTTGGCTTGACCGAAGGGGTAACCAGGCGGGCCACATTGGGCAGCATGCGCGCATCGGCTAGGGCACCTCGCACCCAAGTCTCTGGAAGGTTTTGCCGGGCGACCAATTCCTGGCCCCATTGGAATGCGTCCTCGCGTTTTTCGTAGGTGGGAGCCACTGCCGTACGGGCCGTCTGGCCCTGTCCGTGTTTTGACTTGTGGGCCTTGCTGGATTTTTTGTGTAGAGGTTTGCTGGTTTCAACCTTGGCCCATACCGGTTTGACTGGGCTCAAGCTGGCCAAAGCCAGCAGGGCTACACTGAAGATGAACTTGAAGGCTGGACGGACTTGCATATGGGCAGTTTACAGTTGCCAGTGCGTTGTCGCCATCATGCTAAGCTCATGCCACGTCTGTGGCTGCACTCTTGGAAAGATGTCATCATGGGGCACACTGCCTATTACGCGCATCCCACTTGTTTCAAGCACGATATGGGGCCGGGTCATCCGGAATGCCCCCAGCGCCTGAGCGCCATTGAAGACCGGTTGCTGATCACGGGTGTGGACATGGCTTTGCAACGACTGGAACCTGCTCCCGCTGCGCTGGCCGACCTGGAGTTGGCGCACACCCGTATGCACATTGCAGCTTTGCGCGGCTTGACCGATGTGCTCAAGGAAGACATGGCGGCTGGCGGCCCCGAGCATGCCCAGCTGGACCCGGACACATCCATCAATGAATTCACTTTTCAAGCGGCCTTGTTGTCTGCTGGCGCTGCAATTGCGGCGACCGATGCCGTGTTGGCGGGGGAATATGAAAACGCGTTTTGCGCCACCCGTCCGCCTGGCCACCATGCTTGCCGTGACAAGGCCATGGGGTTTTGCTTTTTCAACAATGTGGCGATTGCTGCCAAGCATGCGGTCGAGCGTCACGGTCTCAAACGTGTGGCCATCATTGACTTCGATGTGCATCACGGCAATGGCACCGAAGACATCGTGGCCGGTGACGAGCGTATCCTGATGGTCAGCTTTTACCAGCATCCGTTCTATCCGGAAGGGGGGTCTACCTCCGATGCCTCCAACTTGCTGAACGTGCCAGTGCCAGCCTACACAAAGGGCATGGATATTCGTGAAATGGTGGATACCGTTTGGGTCCCGCGTTTGCTGGAGCACGCACCTGAGCTGATTTTCATCAGTGCTGGTTTTGACGCCCACCGGGAAGACGATATGGGACAGCTTGGCTTGGTGGAGCAAGACTATGTCTGGATCACCCGCCGCATCATGGATGTCGCCAGGCAATGTGCCAAAGGCCGCGTGGTCAGCTGCCTGGAGGGAGGGTACAACCTCAGCGCCTTGTCTCGCAGTGTGGAAGCCCATGTGCGAACCTTGGCAGATGTGTAAGGATTTTTGGAAACCATGAGTAGCGAGAGCACCTCGAAAATGTCAGAACCCTTGGCCTGGATGGATGCGCTTACGCAGACGGATGCTTTATCAGTGATGGGCACTTTTGCCCTGTGTATTGGGATCTCCTGGGGCCTGGTCTGGGCGCTGCGTCGAACGCTCAGAAGCGGAGACTTCAATATTCTGTTGGGCCAGAGGCTGGTAGATGGGGTGTTGTTTCCAGCGCTGTTGCTGGCTACAACCTATGCAGCCAGCATTGTCTTGACGCGTCAGCACCAGGGCGCCTTGTTTGCAGTTTTGCTGCCGGTGTGCATTTCCTTGGCAGCCATTCGACTGGGGGTCAAGGTCATGCAGGTAGCCTTGGGCGCTACGCCCATGGTGCGCGCGCTCGAGCGCACCATCTCGTGGGGAGCCTGGGTAGCTGTTGTCTTGTGGGTCACAGGTGTGTTGCCCTTGCTGCTCGAAGAGCTGGACCAGATCCGCTGGAAGGTGGGGGGCAGTACCTTGTCAGTGCGCACGCTGATCGAGGGAAGTTTGACCGCTGGCGCTGTTTTGATTGTGGCCTTGTGGATTTCATCGGCGATTGAAAGCCGTTTGCTCAAGTCAGCGACGGGCAGTGATTTGTCCTTGCGTAAAGTCATCAGCAATACCGTTCGCGCATTGTTGATGTTCATCGGTGTGCTGATGGCCTTGTCGATGGTGGGCATCGACTTGACGGCCCTGTCGGTGTTGGGCGGTGCCATTGGCGTGGGGATTGGTTTTGGCTTGCAGAAACTCGCAGCCAACTATGTCAGCGGGTTTGTGATCCTTGCCGAGCGCAGCATGCGCATTGGTGACAGCGTCAAAGTGGACAACTTCGAGGGACGCATCACGGACATCAAGGCACGCTATACCGTGATTCGGTCTCCGACGGGAAGGGAATCCATCGTTCCCAATGAATTGCTGATCACCCAGCGGGTCGAGAACCTGTCTTTGACGGATCCTAAAGTCTGGCAGTCCACCGTGGTTTCTGTGGCTTACGACAGTCCGGTGGAGGAGGTGATGGATCTGCTCAGGCAGGCCTGTGTTGATCAAGCCAGGGTACTGGCTGATCCAGCCCCATCGGTGGCTTTGTCAGCTTTTGGTGCTGACGGCCTGGAGTTCACGGTGATCTACTGGATCGAGGATCCTGAAAACGGACAGCTCAACCTCAAGTCCGATATCAACCGCGCGATTTTGAGCAGTCTGCGTTCACGGGGCATTGAAATTCCGTATCCACAGCGTGTCATTCACACGCCCGCCCCCGTGACGCGCGCATCAAACAAGTGAAGTGCACGCCCTGAACGGCGTGCTCAATCCATCATGGAGGGCAGCCACAGGCTGATGCTCGGGAAAAACAGCAAAATTCCCAGTGTGAGGACAAGCACCAGCACCAACGGCCAGACCCCACGGTAGATGGTGGTCAATCCTACATTGGGCAGTAGTGTGTTCAGGACGAACAGGTTCATGCCTACAGGGGGTGATACCAGTCCGATTTGAATCACCATCACGATCAGGACACCGAACCAGACGGGATCGAAGCCCAACTGCACCACAATCGGGAAGAACAGTGGGATGGTCAGCAGGACCATGGTCAGTTCTTCCATGACAGTACCCAGAAGAACGTAAATCAGCATCATGGCACCGACAATCATGACGGGTGACAGCCCCAGCCCGGTGATCCAGCTTTGCAAATCCATGGGCATGGTGGTGTAGTTGACAAAGTTGGCAAAGATGGTTGCTGCAATCAGCAGCGTGAAGAGCATGGCCGTGGTACGTGCCGACTCGATCAGAACCTGGCGCAATATCGCCCAGCTCAAGGTCCGGCGTGCAAGTGCAAACAAGAAGGCGCCCATGGCACCGATGCCGGCACCTTCAGTCGCGGTGAAGAGCCCCCCGTAGATGCCGCCGAGCACAACGATCACCAGAACCAGAACCCCCCAGATGCCACGCAGGGCCACCAGTCGTTGGTGCCAGTTGAATTTTTCACCTGCAGGTGCATGAGAGGGGTTATGCCATGTCATCAGCACGACTGCAAACATCATCAGTGCCGCTGTCAGCAAACCTGGGATCACGCCTGCTGCAAACAATTTTCCAATATGGGTTTCAGTAATGATGCCGTAAATCACCATGATGGTGGACGGCGGGATCATGATGCCCAGCGTACCTCCAGCGGCGATCACGCCAGCGGACATGGCGTCGCTGTAGCCAAGCTTTTTCATGGAGGGGTAGGCCACCTTGCTCATGGTGGCTGCAGTGGCAATCGATGAGCCGCAGATGGCGCCAAAGCCTGCGCAAGCGGCGATCGTGGCGTGTGCCAAACCGCCGCGGCGGTGACCGATGAAGGTGTAGGCGGCATGGAAAAGCTCATGGGCAAGTCCAGCACGCGCCACAAAATTGCCCATCAAGATGAACAAGGGAATGACAGACAGGGTGTAGGCGAATCCCGTCTCATACACCACGTTTGCAGTGCTGGCCAACGCAGGAGCCCAGCCCACGGTCAGGCCCATTCCTGCAAGTCCGACCAGTCCCATGGCAAAAGCCAGCGGTATGCGCAGCAACGCGAGCAGAAAAATGGCACCAAAGCCCAACAATGCAGCTGTCACAGCGTGCCTCCTTCGTGTTGATCCTGAGGCTGGAACATCAGTCCAAGATGCACCAGTCCGGTAAAGGCGCACAACAGGCCCATGCCATAAATGAAAGGTGCCTTGAGAATTTTGAGTTGAGCTGTGGTTTCGCCGCTGGCCAGGAAATCATTGCCGGTGTGCCACATCAGCCAGCCCAGTCCCAGCAATGCGACAGCACAAATGACATGAACCGTGGCCTGCTGGAACTTTCGGATGGCTTGAGGAAGGACGCCGTCAAGGGAATCGAACACCACATGCTCGCCACGCTCGGAAACCAGAGGCAGGGCTCCGAAGATCACCACCACCATCAGCAATTCAGTCAATTCCAAAGATCCAGGGATGGAATGTGAAAGCAGCTTTCGTCCACCCACATCCAGGAACGTCAAAATCATGATCGAAAACAGAGCAATCCCCGCCAGCAAGGCTGACAGTGTTTCAAGCCATTTTTTCAAGATCGGACACTCCTAGAAGATGAAAAGGCGGCCCCTTCGTACTGACCGGGGCCGCCTTGCTGCCACTGCAGTGGTCAGCGATTGAACTTACTGTTTTTGAAGTTTGGCAATTTCCGCACGGAAGTCTGCCAGAACGGACGAAGCGTTTTTCAGGCCTTTGGCGCCAGCTGCGGCCGCCCAATCACGCTCGAGCTTGTTCACGCGGATGGTGACGCCGCTGACCAGCGAACTGTCGGCCTGGATGACCTTGACACCGTTTTTCTGCATGTTGGCAAGAGCAGCGGCATCGACGCGGTCCCAGGCTTTGCCGAACAAGCGAGCGGCGTATTCACCAGACAGTTCGTCCACGACTTTCTTGTCATCAGCCGACAGCGCGTTGTACTTGGCCGGGTTCATCATGAAGACGAAGCTGGTGTTGTACAGACCTCCAGGGAATTGGGTGGCGTGCTTGATGATCTTGTCGATCTTAAAAGAGTCTGTGGACTCGGCAGGGAACAGTGTGCCGTCCATCACGCCGCTGGACAGCAGCTCGTAGGACTCCGGGGCTGGCTTGAGGGTGACGTTCATGTCCAGCTGTTTGGAAATCTCGTTCACCATGCCGCCACCGACGCGGAACTTCAGACCGGCGAGGTCTTCAACACGGGTGATCGGACGTTTGGTGTTGAAAACGATCCCGGGGCCATGCGTAAAGTAGGACAGTACTTTGACGCCCTGGTGTTCAGCAGTGAATTCAGGGTGCTTGCTGGCCACGCGGTTGAACGCGACCGAGATGGGCTCTGCCTTGTCGCCCAGGAAGGGCAGTTCGGCCATTTGCGTCAGCACGAAACGACCTGGGGTATAGCCGTGCACGGTGAAGGAGATATCCACCAGTCCGTTTTTGACGGCATCAAAAGTCCCGGGTGGCGGGGTGACTGCACGGGGCAGGATGTTGCAACGGACCCGGGTGGAGGTTTTGCTGGCAAGGGTGTCGCACCACTCTTTTTGAGACACCGACAAGCCGTGAGTAGGAGGAACCCAGCTCGAAGCGGTGAGTACCGTTTGTGCCTGTGCCAGGCCAGCCCACAAGGAAAGGCCCACGAGGCCAGTCGTGACAAGGGTTTTTTGCATTGCATGTCTCCGTTAAATTGGTTACAAAACATAATCTAATCCATTTCTGGTCAGACTGTTCTCCATGCTAACCCTGATAGTCCGACCGCGTGGTTGGTGAATTCCCGGGGTTACCATTCCGAACAGACAGTCGACAGAGGTCTGTAAAATTTGCACGACCGTGCTTTTTTGTCGACCAAACGTTGCGGGTGGTTTTACCGCTCACGAAAATTGATGCACAATTGACGTTAACGTAAACGTCAATTTGACCAGCGGACAGCATTCAACAGTTCAGGAGATGACTTCATGAAAATTCTGGTTCCCGTCAAGCGGGTGGTGGACTACAACGTCAAGGTTCGCGTCAAGAGCGACAACAGCGGTGTCGAAGTCGCCAACGTCAAGATGAGCATGAACCCCTTTGACGAAATTGCCGTTGAAGAAGCTGTGCGTCTGAAAGAAAAAGGCGTGGCCACCGAAGTGATCGCCGTCTCCTGCGGCGTGGCCCAGTGCCAGGAAACCCTGCGCACCGCCATGGCCATCGGTGCAGACCGCGCCATCCTGGTCGAAACTGCTGAAGAACTGCAACCCCTTGCTGTGGCCAAACTGCTCAAGGCCTTGGTGGACGAAGAGCAACCCGGTCTGGTGATTTTGGGCAAGCAAGCCATTGACGACGACGCCAACCAGACTGGCCAGATGCTGGCCGCGCTGGCCGATTTGCCTCAAGCCACTTTCGCTTCCAAGGTTGAGGTCGCTGACGGTAAAGCCAACGTGACCCGCGAAATCGACGGTGGTTTGGAAACCCTGTCGGTGAGCCTGCCTGCTGTGGTGACCACCGACCTGCGCCTGAATGAGCCGCGCTATGTGACGCTGCCCAACATCATGAAGGCCAAGAAAAAGCAGCTCGACACCTTCAAGCCCGAAGACCTGGGCGTAGATGTCACGCCGCGCCTGAAAACCCTCAAAGTGGCCGAGCCTGCCAAGCGCAGCGCCGGTATCAAGGTGCCCGATGTGGCCACCCTGGTGGACAAACTCAAGAACGTTGCAAAGGTGATCTGATCATGACCGCTCTCGTCATTGCCGAACACGACAACGCCTCCATCAAAGGCGCCACCCTCAACACCGTGACTGCTGCCGCCGCTTGCGGTGGCGATGTGCATGTGCTGGTCGCGGGTCACAACGCTGGTGCTGCTGCGCAAGCGGCTGCCCAAATTGCCGGCGTGTCCAAAGTCATTCACGCCGACGGCGACGCCCTGGCGCACGGTTTGGCCGAAAACCTTGCGGCGCAGGTGTTGGCCATTGCCGGCAACTACAGCCATATCCTGTTCCCGGCCACCGCCAGCGGCAAAAACGTGGCCCCCCGCGTGGCCGCCAAGCTGGACGTGGCCCAGATCTCCGACATCACCAAGGTCGACAGCGCCGACACCTTTGAACGTCCCATCTATGCGGGTAACGCCATTGCCACCGTGCAAAGCAGCGATGCCGTCAAGGTCATCACCGTCCGCACTACTGGCTTTGACGCTGCTGCCGCCACTGGCGGTTCTGCTGCCGTGGAATCCGCCGCAGCCCAGGCCGATAACGGCAAGAGCAGCTATGTGGGCAGCGAAATCGCCAAAAGCGATCGCCCCGAGCTGACAGCTGCCAAGATCATCGTCTCCGGTGGTCGTGCCTTGGGCAGCTCCGAGAAGTTCAACGAAGTGATGACGCCCCTGGCTGACAAGCTGGGCGCTGCCATCGGTGCCAGCCGCGCCGCGGTCGATGCGGGCTACGCGCCCAACGACCTGCAGGTCGGCCAGACCGGCAAGATCGTTGCCCCAGAGCTTTATGTGGCGTGTGGCATTTCCGGCGCCATCCAGCACTTGGCTGGCATGAAGGACTCCAAGGTGATCGTGGCGATCAACAAGGACCCGGAGGCCCCGATCTTCAGCGTGGCCGACTTCGGCCTTGAAGCCGATCTGTTTGCGGCGGTGCCCGAACTGACCAACGCACTGTGATGTGCTGACCCCTGCAAAAAGGCCTCCTACCCGAGGCCTTTTTTGCAGCCCTCACAAATTCAATAAAAGAAATTCATACGGAGAACCTCATGAGCTACACCGCACCCCTCAAGGACATGCTGTTCAACATCGAGCATCTTGCCCGCATTGACCAGATTGCGCAGATTCCTGGCTTCGAAGATGCCGGCCTCGAAACCGCTCAGGCTGTGCTCGAAGAGTGCGGCAAGCTCAATGCCGAAGTCATCGCCCCACTCAACTGGGAAGGCGACAAGAACCCGTCTTCGCACAGCGGCACCTCGGTGACCACCACCCCTGGCTTCAAGGACGCCTACAAGCAGTTCACCGAAGGCGGCTGGCAAAGCCTGCAGCACCCGGCCGAATACGGTGGCCAGGGCCTGCCCAAAACCATTGGCGCCGCCTGTGGCGAAATGCTCAACTCGGCCAACATGAGCTTTGCACTGTGCCCCATGCTGACCGATGGCGCCATCGAAGCGCTGCTGACTGCAGGCTCCGACGAGATGAAAGCCAAGTACCTGGAGAAGCTGATTTCGGGCGAGTGGACCGGCACCATGAACCTGACCGAGCCCCAGGCTGGCTCTGATCTGGCCGCCGTGCGTACCCGCGCCGAGCCCCAGCCCGACGGCACCTACAAAGTGTTCGGCACCAAGATCTTCATCACCTACGGTGAGCACGACATGGCCGACAACATCATCCACCTGGTGCTGGCCCGCGTGCAGGGCGCGCCCGAAGGTGTGAAGGGCATCAGTCTGTTTGTGGTGCCCAAGTTCATGGTGAAAGACGATGGTTCGCTGGGCGATCGCAACGATGTGTACTGCGTCTCCATCGAACACAAGATGGGCATCAAGGCCAGCCCGACCGCCGTGCTGCAGTACGGTGACCACGGTGGTGCCATTGGTTACCTGGTGGGCGAGGAAAACCGTGGCCTCGAGTACATGTTCATCATGATGAACGCCGCCCGCTACGCCGTGGGTGTGCAGGGCATTGCGACTGCCGAGCGCGCCTACCAGAAGGCCGTGCAGTACGCCCGTGACCGCGTGCAAAGCCGCCCCGTGGACGGCAGCCTGAGCGCCGCTGGCCCCATCATTCACCACCCGGACGTGCGCCGCATGCTCATGACCATGCGTGCCTACACCGAAGGCTGCCGCGCCATGGCCACCGTGGCCGCTGCCGCCTACGACGCGGCCCATCACCACCCCGACGTTGCCGTGCGCAAAGACAACCAGGCCTTCTACGAATTCCTGGTGCCCCTGGTCAAGGGCTACAGCACCGAGATGAGCATCGACGTCGCCAGCCTGGGCGTGCAGATCCACGGCGGCATGGGTTTCATCGAAGAAACCGGTTGTGCCCAGTACTACCGCGACGCCAAGATCCTGACCATCTATGAAGGCACCACCGCCATCCAGGCCAATGACCTGGTGGGCCGCAAAACCGCCCGCGATGGCGGCACCGGTGCCAAGAGCATTGCCGCCCAGATCGCCAAGACCGAGGCTGAACTGGCGGCATCTTCCAACGCCGATGCCCAAGCCATGGCCAAGCGCCTCAAAGCTGCACGCGAAGCCTTTGTGGAGGTGGTGGACTTCATCGCCGCCAACGGCAAGTCCAACCCCAATGCCGCCTACTCGGGCAGCGTGCCCTACCTGATGCTCACGGGCAACCTGGTGGCCGGCTGGCAGATGGGGCGCGCCTTGCTGGTGGCGCTTGCGCCCGAAGCGCAAGCGCAGGATGCCGCCTTCATGGCTGCCAAGGTCACGACCGCGCGCTTTTATGGCGACCACATTCTGAGCAAGGTGCCGGGCATGCGTGACAGCATTGTGGAAGGTGCTGACAGCGTGACGGCACTGCCTCTGGACGCGTTCTGATCAAGGAGGGCGCCATGTCCAAGTTGCCCCCGGTGCTTGCTGCGCAAAAATTTCCGGTCATCGGCTCGCCGCTGTTCATCATCAGTAACCCGAAGATGGTGATCGAGCAGTGCAAGGCGGGCGTGATCGGCTCCATGCCTGCACTCAATGCGCGTCCGGCCTCGCAGCTCGACGAGTGGCTGTCCGAGATCACCGAGACGCTGGCTGCACACAACAAAGCCAATCCTGACAGCCCGGCTTCACCTTTTGCCATCAACCAGATCGTGCACAAGAGCAACGACCGGCTTGAACACGACATGGCCTTGTGCGTGAAATACAAGGTGCCGGTGATCATCACCAGCCTGGGTGCCCGCGAAGACATCAATCAGGCTGCACACAGCTACGGCGGTGTGGTGCTGCACGACATCATCAACAACAAGTTTGCGCACAAGGCCATCGAAAAAGGCGCTGACGGCCTGATCGCGGTGGCAGCAGGTGCAGGCGGTCACGCAGGCACCAAGAGCCCGTTTGCCTTGATCCAGGAAATTCGCCAGTGGTTTGATGGGCCGTTGGCACTTTCGGGCTCGATCGCAACGGGAGATGCTATCTTGGCAGCGCAGGCCATGGGGGCTGACTTCGCCTACATGGGCTCGGCTTTCATCGCTACACATGAAGCGCGTGCGGCCGAGGCCTACAAGCAAACCATTGTGGATTGCAACTCCGATGACATCGTGTACAGCAACCTCTTTACAGGCGTCCACGGCAATTACCTGGCGCCATCTATTCGCGCGTCCGGACTTGATCCTGAAAACCTGCCCGAGTCCGACCCGAGCAAAATGAACTTTGGTGGGGATGCCAAGAAAGCCTGGAAAGACATATGGGGGTGTGGTCAGGGGATTGGTGCCATCAAGGCTGTGGTCTCAGTGGCGGAGCGTGTGGCGCAACTCAAACGCGAATACCAGCAAGCACGAGCACGTCTGGCTTTGTGATGAGTGGGCCAGTGATACTTCAAGCCAGGCTTGCACAGCGCCCTTCGGGGCGTTTTTTCTGGATTGATCTGCTCAAGGCAGTGGGGTGCATATTGATCGTGCTGCACCACATGGCTTTTTATGGCCCGATGTCGGATGTCGTGGCCCAAGCCTGGCCTGGACTGATGAGCTGGTTGGCACAGCATGCTCGCCTAGCTGTACAGGTGTTCCTGGTGTGCTCCGGGTTTCTGACGGCACAAGTCATGTTGTCGTTATCTCATGTGACGTTCAGTACTGTGCTGAGGATGTGCAGCCGGCGTTATTTGCGGCTGGTGCTTCCTTTGCTGGCGGCACTGAGTCTGACAGTCTTGCTCAGCGAGATGATCCGTCCATCCTTTCAGCATGACAGTTTGTCTGCAGTGCCTGATGGCTGGCAAGCGCTGACGCATGTGTTGTTGCTGCAGCACCTGCTGGGCGTCGAGGCGCTGTCGGCAGGTGTCTGGTATGTTGCCGTCGATCTTCAATTGTATCTTTCGGCCCTGCTGGTGGCTTGGCTGGCTCAAAGCCTGGCAAGGCAAGGGTGGGGGAGCGCGCTGCACTGGCAGATGGGGTGGGTGGCCCTGCTGACTGTGTTTTCGCTTGTGTACTGGACCCATCTGCAAGCGTTGGAAGACTTGGCAGTGTTCTTCTGGGGGGCATATGGCATGGGTTGGCTGGCCTGGTATGCACGTACGCGCTGGAGTGTTCTGCAGCGCACCCTTGTCTGGTTGGCACTCGGCACGCTGTGCGCCTTGTTCGATGCGAAAGGGCGTGCACTGACGGCCTGGGGTGTGTCGGTGCTATTGCTGGTGATGCCTGTGCTGGGCTCGGGGCTGCCACAAGCTGCCAACTTTGGAGCCAAATTTGTGCGTTGGCTCTCGCGTATCTCCTACCCTGTGTTTGTCGTTCATTTCGGCGTGACCCTGGTGGTGAACGCCAAAGTGTCTGCGCTGTGGCCCAGCTCCACGATCATGAATGGCCTGGGCATGGTTGCAGCCCTGTTGCTTTCGCTGTGGGCTGGAGACGCGCTGCATCGTCTGACCGAGCAGGGTCCTGCCACATGGCGACGGTGGCTGGCCTGGATGACGACGTTCATGGCCAGTACCGGACTGGCCATCTGGCTCGCTTCCTGATCAGGCGTGACCGACGCGCTGGCGAATGTGTGCCAAGGCCTCTTCGACCTGGTCAATCAGGATCAGGCACAGATCACCTTTTGACAATCTGGACAGTGCGGTGTCGATGGCGTTGAACTCGCCCTGGATGGACTCGACATGCGTTGTCCGCATTGCACCTTGCAGCCCTTCTTGCAGTAAAGCGACCACCTCGCCATCCTCACGTCCACGTTGACATGCGTCCTGGTAAAGCAGAACTTCATCGAACGCAGCACCCAGAATACGGGTCTGGTCACGGATGTCTTCGTCGCGTCGGTCACCAGCGCCACTGATCACCACCACGCGTTTGCCTGCAGGCATGTTGTCTACAGCTTGTACCAAGGCTTGCATGGCATCTGGGTTGTGGCCATAGTCGGCGATCAGGGTGGCGCCTTTGTAGTCAAAGACATTGAAACGCCCTGGAACGCCTTGCACATCGCTGATGAAGGTGGACAGGCCTTGAGCAATCGCATCCCACGGTGTGTTCACGGCCCAGGCGGCGCCTACGGCAGCCAGCACATTCTCGGTCTGGAACCCAATCTGGCCATTGCGTGTCAGGGGCACTTGTGACAAAGGAATGCGGACGACCTGTTTGCCTTTTTGGGCCACGATGGAGCCGTTTTCGACATAGACCACTCGTTTGCCTTGGGCGCGGTGCGTCGCCAGAACGGGGTGGTGCGCATCAAGAGCAAAGAAGGTGACATCTCCAGGGCAATGCGGGCCCATGGCTGCCACGGCCGGATCGGCAGCATTGAGTACAGCCATGCCATCGGGCTGAACGTTGAGTACGATCACGCGTTTGAGCACCGACAGGTCTTCCAGTGTGGTGATGTAGTTCAGGCCCAGATGGTCGCCCGCGCCCATGTTGGTGACTACAGCCACCTGGCAACGGTCAAAGGCCAGACCTTCGCGCAGCAGGCCGCCACGCGCGGTTTCAAACACAGCCGCATCGACCTCTGGGTGCGAGAGCACATTGCGTGCACTTCTGGGGCCACTGCAATCGCCGGAATCGGTTTGCCGATCGTTGACATAGACGCCATCGGTATTGGTCATGCCCACGCGCAGGCCATTGGCCTTGAGCAAATGGGCGGTGAGGCGAACGGTGGTGGTTTTGCCGTTGGTTCCCGTGACTGCGATCACGGGCACGCGACCATCGTTACCAGGAGGGAACATGTAGTCAATCACAGCTTGTCCGACATCGCGTCCTTTGCCGTAAGAAGGCGTAAGGTGCATGCGCAGACCTGGAGCTGCGTTGACTTCCACAATGCCGCCGCTTTGTTCCTCAAGGGGACGCTGCATCGATTCACACACGACATCCACACCGCAGATGTCCAATCCGACCATGCGCGCCGCAGCGACGGCACGGGCCGCCACTTCGGGGTGCACCTCGTCAGTGACATCGGTCGCGGTACCGCCGGTGGACAGGTTGGCGTTGTTGCGCAGGATGACGCGTTGACCCTTTTCAGGCACCGATTCAGGCTCCAGGCCTTGAACCTTCAGGCGCGCGACGGCAATGTCATCAAATCGGATTTTCGTCAGCGAGGTGGCGTGGCCTTCACCACGGCGCGGATCGGCATTGACCTGCTCAACCAGTTGACGCACGGTGTGAATGCCATCGCCCACCACCAATGGGGGTTCACGACGTGCTGCTGCCACCAGTTTGTCGCCAACCACCAGCAGGCGGAAGTCCTGACCGGGCAGGAATTTCTCCACCAGCACTTGACCATATTTGTTGGCGGCGTTGTAGGCGATGCCGAAGTGCTCCCGATCGACGATATTCACCGTCACGCCTTTGCCTTGGTTGCCGTCCAGGGGCTTGACGACCACGGGCAGACCAATCTCTTGTGCAAATCGCCAGGCTTCTTCCAGATTTTCGACTGGGCGACCCAGGGGTACGGGCACGCCTGCAGCGTGCAGCACGGCTTTCGTCAAATCCTTGTCTTGTGCTATGGACTCTGCGATGGCACTGGTGGTGTCAGTCTCGGCGGCTTGAATGCGGCGTTGACGGGAGCCCCAGCCCAGCTGAACCATGCTGCCGCGCGTCATGCGCTTGAATGGGATGCCACGGGCGACAGCTGCATCGACAATACATCCGGTAGAGGGGCCCAGCCGCTCGTCTTCATCAAGTTCACGCAGTTCGGCCAACGCAGCTTCTACATCGAAAGCGCTGCCGTTCTGGGCGGCCTGGCACAAATCTTGGGCCAAAGCCAAAGCCCTGCGACCCACTGCTTCCTCCGAGTATTGAACGGTCACCTGGTAGGTGCCTTCTTCCTGGGTGGGGGTGGTGCGGCTGAAAGTGACGGGGCAGCCCGCCTGAACCTGCAAAGCCAGTGTGATTTTTTCCAGTGCATGGGCCAGGCATAAGGTCTGCTCAGGCGAGCTTGCGCGTATCAGGCCAATGGCGGGAAAAGTGCGGCGAAGTTGTTGTTCGAGGCCTGCCACCAGCGTGTCGGCAGCATTGCAACTGACGATGGCTTCAACAGCAGTGTGGCGACTCCACAGATTGGGTCCCCTTAGGGCACGGATGCGAGAAACTTGCATAGCTCAGAGATGTGTCTGTAGGTCAGTGGGAGTGGGCATTCTGTCCAAAGCTCTTGATGCCGGCGCGGATCAGGTCAGGGGATGTTTCCAGCGCCCAGGCAGCACAGGCAGCCACCAGGATGTCTTCCTGGCTGAGGCTGCCGTCCTTGAGCAGTCGAGCGACAGCGGGGCGTTGAGTGCTGAGAACTTCGGTCTCATGCTCTCCTTGGGCCAGGACGAGTACATCGTCGCGCCAGAATGCGGTACGCCCGCCTTCAGCCCGGTGAGCGATCAGACGCGGATGCGTTCCGGCTTGTGCATACAAGGTCACAGCGCCATCACTGTATTGGGCCAGTTCAGCCACAGCATCAATGTCAGCATTGAGAATGCTGGTGCCCATGGGCAACACGACATCAATCTGCGTGCGGATGTAGCCCGGCATGCGATCGTCCTCTCCTGCGAACAGGTCCTGCAGATTCTGCGTGGAGGGCATGCGAGTGACGATGCCGACCTGGCAGCGGTCGTAGGGCAGGCCCTCTGTCATCAAGAGGCGCACATCGGTTTCGAACACGGCAGCATCCACATTGCGGTTGATCAGCAGGCGTTGGGCATTTTCAAAGTCCATGCCCCCGGTAGACTGCAGACATCGCTGGTTCAGATACAGGCCGTCGCTGCAGGCGAGGCCCGTGGCCCAGCCCTTGAGATGTAGCAGCCAGGCGACCAGCTGGGCCTTGCGGCTGGTGTCAGCATCGCCCATCATGCCGACCACGGGGATGCGTGCGCTTTCTTTTTCAGGGAAAAGGTGTTGCACGATGGCCTGACCCACATCACGCGCGTTGCCTTGCGCCGGGTTGAGGTGCATCAGCAAGCTAGGACCGGCATTGACCTCCACCACCACGCCGCCCACTTTGTGCAGGGGCTGTGTGATGTCGGGGGTGACGACGTCTACTCCGGCTATGTCCAGGCCAACCACTTTGGCCGCCAGGCAGGCCATGTAAGCGACTTCGGGATGAACAATGTCAGTGATGTCGGTGGTCATGTTGCCGGTGCGCTTGACCAGCACGCTGCGGCCTGTTTCGGGGACCGAATCGGGCGTCATGCCTTGGCGTTTGAGCTCCAGCACTTCAGGGCTGTTTTCGCGCAGGCGAACACTTTCCAGCGGCAGACTGCCATCACTGCCACGACGTGGGTCGGCGTTGATTTGCAGGTCTACCAGTTGCTGCACGGTGTGCCGGCCGTCGCCGGTGACGCTGGCCGTCTCTCCACGACTGGCCGCAACCAGGCGGCCGCCTACCACCAGAAGGCGATGCTCCAAGCCTGTAATGAATTGCTCAACAATGACTTCACTGCCCTGCTGCAGAGCGATATCGTAGGCAGCACGAATATCTGCTTCTTGTGTCAGTTCAAGCGACACACCGCGCGCACGGTTGCCGTCACCAGGTTTAACGCAAACGGGCAGACCAATGTCTTGTGCGGCCTCCCAGGCTTGCTGCGGGCTTTCCACGACTTCGCCCTGCGGAACTGGCACTCCACAGGCAGCCAAAAGCTGCTTGGTCATGTCCTTGTCTTTGGAGATGCCTTCGGCGATAGCGCTGGTCCGATCGGTCTCTGCTGTCCAGATCCGGTGTTGCGCGCTGCCATAGCCCAGTTGAACCAGGTTGCCAGCATTGAGGCGAATGTGCGGAATGCGTCGTTGGTTCCAGGCAGCGTCCACAATGGCGCGTGTGCTTGGGCCGACCAGCAGGTCATCGACCAAATCTGTCAGCTCCTGCACATGGGTGGCGATGTTGAAAGAGCGGTCTTCAACGGCAGCCATGATCAATTCACGGGCCATGTGCAAAGCACGCTTGGCCACTGCGGGGTGGGCAGCGCTGATGATGACTTTGTAGACGCCTCTCGGACCAGCCTCGCGTGCACGGCCGTAGCCATCGGGTAAACCGGCCAGGGTGAGCAGTTCCAGTGAAACGTGCTCAAGGATGTGTCCGATCCAGGTCCCGTCTTGCAACCGTTTGAGAAAACCGCCGCGCACGCCGGGGCTACAGCGGTGTTCAATCAGTCCCGGCAGCCAGGCCGAGAGTCGCTCGTTGAACCCGGGCAACAAATTGGAGGGGAAATCTTCAAACTCACCAATGTCCACCAATACTTCCATCACGGGACGGTAGGTCCAGATGCTGGGACCACGCAGGTGGGTCATGCGCAGGAAATCGATCTTTTTGTTACTCATGGGTGTGTGCCGCGGCATACAATGGCCCGCCGCACGGGTCGGCAGCGAGGGAAGCACAAGAGGCAAGTGGGCGCATGGCAGACAATGCAAATGCAAGCCTGCGAATGCTTTGTGCATCCGGCTGGCCTGGCGTTTTGCAGTGATTTAACATGACTCCGACTTTGCCCTCTGTGTTGCGTTCAGGCATCGCCCAAGCCTGGTTGAGCCGCGTTCCTTTGGAGCTGCTGCCAGACGAATCACCTTTGTTCGGTCTTGAGTTGGACCTTGACGGTGAGCTTGTGTTTGCCAGAACAGTGCTCATTTTGACCGAACGTCGGCTTCTGGCGTGTCATGAACACGAAAAAAAGTGGCAACAATGGGTAATCGAGCCTGAGTGGAGCTGGCGTGTTTCTGACCACGCCGGTGTCGGGCGCCTGGAGCTGTTCAACGGTCAGGGGCGTTTGGGCAGTTGGCGCTACACCTTGGGTCAGCAGCCAGCCGTGCAGCGCTGGGTGGCGCAAGCCCGACAGAGTCTGGACAGACAAGGGGAACAAGACACAACATCGCAGGCGCCATTCAGTGGCCCAATTTGTCCGCAGTGCCAGGCTCCTATGCCTGAGGGTGCCATGGTCTGCCCGGCCTGCCAGTCGGAAGACACCCCCCCCTCGACCTGGACGCTTCTCAAACTCTGGCGCTTTGCCCGGCACTACAAATGGCAACTGTTCAGCGGATTTGCATTGACGCTGGCCTCAACGGCAGCCACGCTGGTGCCACCCTACATGACCATGCCCTTGATGGACGAGGTGCTGATTCCCTACCAGAACGGCAAGGAAATTGACCCGAATCTGGTGGCCATGTACCTGGGCGGTTTGCTGCTGGCAGCTATGTTGGCGTGGGTGCTGGGTTGGGCCAAGACCTACATCCTGGCACTGGTATCCGAGCGTATTGGCGCCGATCTGCGCACCACGACATATGAGCATCTGCTCAAGCTCTCGCTGGAATATTTTGGGGGCAGGCGCACAGGTGACTTGATTGCCCGTATTGGCAGCGAGACGGACCGTATCAATGTGTTCATGTCTTTGCACCTGCTCGACTTTGCAACCGATATCTTGATGATTGTGATGACGGCGGTCATCCTGTTCACCATCCACCCCACACTGGCCCTGGTGACCTTGTTGCCGCTGCCTTTTATCGGATGGCTGATTCACGTGGTGCGTGAGCGCCTGCGCACTGGTTTTGAAAAAATTGATCGGGTTTGGGCCGAGGTGACCAATGTTCTCGCCGACACGATACCGGGCATACGGGTGGTGAAGGCATTTGCTCAAGAGGGGCGCGAGGCCCAGCGCTTTAAAGATGCGAACCGCCACAACCTGCAAGTCAATGACCGGCTCAACAAGGTCTGGTCGCTGTTTGCGCCCACAGTGGCCCTGATGACCGAAATCGGTTTGCTGGTGGTGTGGGGCTTTGGCATTTGGCTGGTCTCGCACGACCGCATCACGGTCGGTGTGCTGACGGCCTTCCTGGCTTACATTGGTCGCTTTTACACACGGCTCGACTCCATGAGCCGGATCGTGTCGCATACTCAAAAGGCCGCCTCGGGCGCCAAGCGTATCTTTGACATCCTGGACCATGTCTCCAGCGTGCCCGAGCCTGTGGATCCGGTGCCCCTGCCTGCAGTGCAAGGGCATATTGCCTTGCGTCAGGCGCATTTCCGCTATGGCAACCGTGCGGTGATCCGCAACCTGGACCTGACCATTGAGCCCGGCCAGATGATTGGTCTGGTGGGTCACAGCGGCTCAGGCAAGAGCACGCTGGTCAACCTGATTTGCCGTTTCTACGATGTCAGCCAAGGGCAGGTGTTGCTGGACGGAGTGGACATTCGTCGCTTGAAGCTGTCGGACTACCGCAGCCAGATTGGCCTGGTCCTGCAAGAGCCATTCCTGTTTTTTGGCACGATTGCCGAGAACATTGCCTATGGTCGCCCGGATGCCACGCGCGAGCAGATCATTGCGGCCGCACGCGCTGCGCACGCCCACGACTTCATTTTGCGCATGCCCCAGGGTTACGACTCTTTGGTGGGTGAGCGCGGGCAGGGTTTGTCGGGCGGTGAGCGTCAACGCATTTCAATTGCGCGTGCTTTGCTGATCAATCCACGCATCCTGATTCTGGACGAAGCGACCTCTGCAGTGGACACCGAGACCGAAAAAGAAATTCAGAACGCTCTGGATAACCTGGTGCGTGGCCGTACCACGATTGCCATTGCCCACCGCTTGTCCACGCTGCGCAAAGCTGACCGTCTGGTCGTCATGGACAAGGGCGAAGTGGTGGAGGAGGGGACGCACGAAGCCTTGATGCAGGCCGAAGGCGCTTACTGGCGTTTGTACCAAGCCCAGCAACGCAAAGCCGAAGATGGCTTGTTTGAGGAGCAATCATGAGCGCGGTGACTTTGCAACGCGATGCCTGGGGACGTTGGGTCTTGACCTTGGCCGATGGCCAAGAGCATGTGCCCGTTACCGTTGTGCGCGCTTATCCTGTCAGTGCGCCCGAAGAGGGCGTGGCTGTGATGGATGCCGAAGGGCATGAGCTTTGGTGGTGCGATCGGTTGACCGATCAGCCACAAGCCTTGGCGCAGGCCTTGCGAGAGGCTTTGCAGGAACGCGAATTTCTACCTGAAATTTTCCGTCTGGTGAGTGTCAGCAGTTTTGCCACGCCCAGTGAGTGGGTGGTGGAAACCAGTCGTGGTCAGACGCGTCTGACACTCAAAGCCGAAGAGGACATACGCCGCTTGAGCCCGGGTGTGCTGCTGCTCAGCGACAGTCACGGTGTGCAATACCTGATTCGCGAACCGCAGCGCTGGGACCGTCATGCCCGGCGCTTGCTGGACCGCTTCATGTGATCAGGGGCGGCGGCAGCTGGCGTACAGATCCAGCTCGCCCTGGTACAGCGTGGTCTTGACATTGGCCAGGCCCAGCACTGAGTGGAAATAGGCGTCGTGGGTGAAGGGCTGAGTGACTTTGCTGCGCATGCAATCAAGGGGCAGGTTTTGCTGGCGCTGGTAGCTGTCGGACATCCAGGTGATCCAGGGAACACGCTTTTGCTCTTCCGGGGCAATACGGTAGGGAAGACCATGCAGGTAGATGTTGTTCTCGCCCAGTGACTCACCATGGTCTGAGACATACATCATCACCGAGGGTTGTTTTTGTTGCTTGAGCCAACTGATCGTCTGACTCAGGAAGTGGTCGGTGTAAACAATGGTGTTGTCAAAGGCATTGATGACCTGCTGACGCTCGCATTCCTGCAAGGCATTGCTGGTGCATTCAGGGGTGAATTTTTTAAATGCCTTGGGCGTGCGTTTGTAGTAAGCGGGGCCGTGGCTGCCCATTTGGTGCATCACCAGAACCACGCCTTTGGCGCGCTGCTGTGCGGGTAGCTGGGTCAGGCGATCGGCCAGTTTGTCGAGCATGATTTCGTCGTGGCATTCCCCCTCATCGCACCATGGCGAGACCTTGAGCTGTGTAGTGGAGGCGCTGTACACACGGTCGCAGAGGCCTTTGCAGCCGGCCTGGTTATCGATCCACAGCACGGCCAGTCCGGCGCGTTGCAGCACATCCAGCAGGTTTTCGTAGTTGTGTTTTCGGCCGTCGAAGTCTTCACGCCCCAGGTGTGAAAACATGCAAGGCAAGGAGGCTGCAGTGCTGGTGCCACAAGAAGTCACGCCTCGCAGACTGACCACTTTTTCCTGGGCGAGTTTGGGAGTGGTTTGTCGTTCGTAACCGTTGATGCCAAAGTTGCCCATGCGTGCTGTTTCGCCGACCACCAGAACAATGAGAGGCGCTTGCGCGTTGGGGGGGAGTTGTTGCACGGCATCCTGCCCTATGGGCAAGAAGGTTTTTTCGTCACGGCGAAAAGGTTGCGCCACCACTGATGCAACGGCATACAGGCTGTTGAGCGGATTGATCAGATAGCGGATCTGGGTGTGGTTGCGCATGATCGAGGCGAAGTCCTGGAAAATTGCCATCAGGCACAGCACAGCCACCAAGGCAGAAACAATCACCGCGCTCAGTTGCGTCATCAGGGTGCGGCGCCAGCCCAATGCACGCAAGGGCGTGCGCCAGATCAGCCACAAAGGCAGGGCGGCCAACACCAGCAGCGTCAGTACCATGCGCCAGTTGAACAGGTCAGCGGCTTCGCGCGGATCGGTCTGGATCACATTGGTGATCATGCTTGCATCAATGACGATCCCGTAGCTGAGCATGAAATAAGCACCAGAGGCGGCGCTGACCACCAGCAAGCTCAGCACGGGCTTGAGCAAGCGAGACCAGCCTAACATCAAGGTGAGCATCAGTGTGATGGCCCAGATAGCCACGCCCATACCCAGCGCGAACAACAAGCCCCGTGCGCCTTGCACTTCCGGCAAAGCCATCAACTGACGCCACAGCGGCCAGTTGGGCAGGGTGACCAGCCACAGCGTGGTCAGCACAGAGAGCCACAGAGGATGGGTGGCGACGGCAGAGGGATGTCTTTTGGCGTTCATGGGCTGCAATCCAGTTGGGGTGTATTGTCGCCGAGACGCATCTGCGATTCTGAGTCTCTGCTGAAGTCCTCAGGCCGGCCAGCTTGAGCCGTGCTCCGGCACCACCGCGCGCCAGTGCAGTTCGCGCTCGATACGTTGGCGAAGGGCATCTGACGCTTCACGCTCGCCATGCACCACATAGACTTGAGAGGGCGCTTGTGGCATACGGGAGAGCCAGTCCAGCAACTCCTGAGCGTCGGCATGGGCCGAAGCACTTTCCAGCTGTGCAACCTCTGCGCGTACAGGGACATCCTGTCCATGCAGGCGGATGGTGCTGCTGCCATTGGCGAGGCTGGCACCGCGCGTGCCTTCAGACTGATGGCCCGTGAGCACAATGAGGTTGCGATGATCCGGCGCGTAACGCTCAAGGTGGTGCAGGACCCGTCCCCCCGTGGCCATGCCACTGGCTGCCAGAATGATCATGGGACCATGGCGCAGGGCCAAGGCCTTCGATTCTTCCGGGGTTTCGATCATGCGAGCGACATGCCCCATGGCGCGCATGTCTTCGCTATTGAGTTTGTGGGCATCAGGGTGTTTGGCAAACAGTGCAGTGGTGTGCGATGCCATCGGACTGTCCAGAAACACGGGCAGTCCATGAGGCAAGTCTCCCCGTACTTTGTAACGCGCCAGCATGTGCAAAATCATTTGTGCGCGGCCCACTGCAAAAACGGGCACGACGGCCACACCACCACGTGCAGCCACCTTTTTCAACAAGGGCAGCAACTCGGTTTCCAGATTGCTGTCGGGATGCAGGCGATTGCCATAAGTGGACTCGATCAGCACCGTGTCGGCCGCTGGTGGAGCCTCGGGGGGCCGCATCAGCTCGTCATTGGGACGTCCCAAGTCTCCCGAAAAAAGCATGCGGTGACCCGCGACTTCCAGGTACAGGCTGCTGGCACCCAGAATGTGTCCCGCTTCGCTGAAGCGGGCCTTCCAGCCTCGCACAGGCTCAAACCACTGCCCCCATTCGTGGGTCTTGAATTGCGGCATGCAGGCCAGTGCGTCCGTACGTGTGTACAGCGGCTCGGCGGGGTGATGCTTGGAGAAACCATGTCGGTTGGCAAAGCGGGCGTCCTCTTCCTGGATGTGTCCGCTGTCAGGCAGGAGGATGGCGCACAAATCCCGAGTGGCCGCAGTGGCGTGAATGGCTCCTTCATAGCCCTTGCGTACCAGCAGAGGTAAATAGCCACTGTGGTCAAGGTGTGCATGGGTCAGGATAACCGCATTGATTCGAGCCAGGTCAAACTGCGGCTCTGCCCAGTTGCGCAAGCGCAACTGTTTGTAGCCCTGAAACAGACCGCAGTCCACCAGCAATTGTTGTTCCTGGTGCCGCACCAGGTATTTGGAGCCGGTGACCGTGTCGGCTCCACCCAGAAATTGAATTGAAACGCTCATGGCCCCATGGTACGTCGATTCGGGGCGCAGAGTGAGTTGCAGGAGGTCAGGCTCCGAAGAAGTTCTTGAGCTTGTCGGTCCAGCTTTCGCCAGTGGGCTGGTGTTTGTGGCCGCCCTTCTCGAGCGAAGCTTCCAGCTCCTTGAGCAGCTTTTTCTGATGCTCAGTCAGCTTGATGGGTGTCTCCACATTCACATGGCAGTAAAGGTCGCCGGGGTAACTCGAGCGCACGCCCTTGATGCCTTTGCCGCGCAAACGGAACTGCTTGCCGTGCTGGGTGCCTTCTGGAATCTCGATCACGGCTTTACCGCCCAATGTAGGCACTTCGATTTCGCCGCCCAGCGCTGCACGCGTCATGCTGATGGGCACGGCGCAATGGAGGTCGTCGCCATCGCGCTCGAAGATGTCGTGTTTCTTGATCCGGATTTCGATGTACAAGTCGCCCGGTGGACCGCCGTTGGTGCCGGGTTCGCCGTTGCCTGCGCTACGAATGCGCATGCCGTCGTCGATACCAGAGGGAATTTTGACTTCCAGTGTCTTTTGTTTTTTGACCTTGCCTTGGCCATGGCAGCTGGTGCAAGGATCAGGAATGATCTTGCCGGTGCCGCGGCAGTGCGGGCAGGTCTGCTGTACGCTGAAAAAGCCCTGGCGCATTTGCACTGAGCCCGAGCCATGACAGGTGGAGCAGGTCTTGGCGCTGGTGCCGGGTTTGGCGCCAGTACCGTGGCAGGTGTCGCACTCTTCCCAAGAGGGTATGCGCAATTGCGCGTCCTTGCCGTTGGCCGCTTCTTCCAGGGTGATGTCCATGGCGTAGCTGAGGTCAGCACCACGGAAAACCTGGCGTCCACCCCCACCGCGACGACCGCCGCCGAAGATATCGCCAAAGATGTCGCCAAAGGCTTCGCCGAATCCGCCAAAACCCTCTGCGCCGCCGGGACCGCGCATGTTCGGGTCCACGCCAGCATGACCGTACTGGTCGTAGGCTGCGCGTTTCTGAGCGTCAGAAAGCATTTCATAAGCTTCCTTGACCTCTTTGAACTTGGCTTCGGCTTCTTTGGCAGCATCACCCTGGTTACGGTCAGGGTGGTATTTCATCGCCAGCTTGCGATAAGCCTTTTTGATGTCGTCGTCCGAGGCGTTCTTGGGAACGCCCAGGACTTCGTAAAAATCACGTTTGCTAGTCATGAATGGACATCAGTCTTTCTTGACTTCCTTGACTTCGGCGTCGACCACATCGTCGTCAGCAGGCTTGGTTTGTTCGCCGCCAGCGGCGCCAGCAGCTTGCTGGGCCTGCATGTCGGCGTACATCTTCTCGCCCAGCTTCTGGCTGGCGGTCATCAGGGCTTCGGTCTTGGCGTCGATCGCAGACTTGTCGTCGCCTTTGAGGGCTTCTTCCAAGTCCTTGATGGCGGCTTCGATTTTTTCTTTCTCGCCGGCTTCGAGCTTGTCGCCGTACTCGGTCAGGCTCTTCTTGGTGGAGTGCACCAAAGCGTCGCCCTGGTTACGGGCCTGCACGATTTCCAGCTTCTTCTTGTCTTCGGCAGCATTCAGTTCGGCGTCTTTCACCATTTGCTGAATCTCGGCTTCGGACAGACCCGAGTTGGCCTTGATGGTGATCTTGTTTTCCTTGCCGGTGCCTTTATCCTTGGCGCCCACGTGCAGGATGCCGTTGGCGTCGATGTCAAAAGACACTTCGATCTGGGGCGTGCCGCGCTGTGCAGGCGGGATGCCTTCGAGGTTGAACTCGCCCAACAGCTTGTTGCCGCTGGCCATCTCGCGCTCGCCCTGGAACACCTTGATCGTCACGGCCGGTTGGTTGTCTTCGGCGGTCGAGAAGGTCTGGGCGAACTTGGTCGGGATGGTGGTGTTCTTGGTGATCATCTTGGTCATGACACCGCCCAGGGTTTCGATGCCCAGAGACAGCGGGGTCACGTCCAGCAGCAGCACGTCCTTGCGGTCGCCCGAGAGCACCTGACCCTGGATGGCGGCGCCCACGGCCACGGCTTCGTCGGGGTTCACGTCCTTGCGCGGTTCCTTGCCGAAGAACTCCTTGACCTTGTCCTGCACCTTGGGCATGCGGGTCTGACCGCCCACCAGGATCACGTCGTCGATGTCAGACACATTGATGCCAGCGTCCTTGATGGCGATGCGGCAGGGTGCGATCGAGCGCTCGATCAGGTCTTCCACCAGCGACTCGAACTTGGCACGGGTGAGCTTGACGTTCAGGTGCTTGGGACCGGTCGCGTCGGCGGTGATGTAGGGCAGGTTGACGTCGGTGGCCGAAGACGAAGACAGTTCGATCTTGGCTTTTTCGGCGGCTTCCTTCAGGCGTTGCAGGGCCAGCACATCCTGCTTGAGGTTGACGCCGGATTCCTTTTTGAACTCGTCGATGATGAAGTCGATGATGCGCTGGTCGAAGTCTTCACCGCCCAGGAAGGTGTCGCCGTTGGTGGACAGCACTTCGAACTGCTTTTCGCCATCGACGTCGGCGATCTCGATGATGGACACGTCAAACGTGCCGCCACCCAGGTCGTAGACGGCGATCTTGCGGTCGCCCTTTTCCTGCTTGTCCAGGCCGAAGGCCAGGGCAGCAGCGGTGGGTTCGTTGATGATGCGCTTGACGTCCAGACCCGCAATGCGGCCAGCGTCTTTGGTGGCCTGGCGCTGGGCGTCGTTGAAGTAGGCGGGCACGGTGATGACGGCCTCGGTGACGGCTTCGCCCAGGTAGTCTTCGGCGGTCTTCTTCATCTTGCGCAGCACTTCGGCGCTGATTTGGGGCGGGGCCATCTTGTTGCCACGCACTTCCACCCAGGCATCACCGTTGTCGGCGGCAGCAATGGTGTAGGGCATCAGGTCGATGTCCTTTTGCACTTCTTTTTCGGTGAACTTGCGGCCGATCAGGCGCTTGACGGCGTACAGCGTGTTCTTGGGGTTGGTCACCGCCTGGCGCTTGGCGCTGGCGCCAACGAGGATTTCGCCGTCGTCCTGATAGGCAATGATGGACGGCGTTGTGCGCGCGCCTTCGGCGTTCTCGATCACCTTGGTGGTGTTGCCTTCCATGATGGCCACGCACGAGTTGGTGGTGCCCAGGTCAATACCGATGATTTTTCCCATGATGTGTGCTCCGTGAGGAAATTTGAAACTGTTGAAGAAATGGAGGAGGTGTTCAGGAATTCAAGGGCCTGAACCACCGATCCTTTATTTGGGTGCGGCCACCGTCACCAGGGCCGGACGCAGCACGCGCTCGGCGATCAGGTAGCCTTTTTGCAGCACGCTCACCACGGTGTTGGCTTCCTGCTCGGCAGGCACCATGCTGATGGCCTGGTGCTGGCTCGGGTCGAACTTGGTGCCTGCGGCGGGGGCCACTTCGACCACCTTGTTGCGCTCGAGCGCACTCTTGAGCTGGCGCAGCGTGGCTTCGGAGCCTTCGCGAATCTGTTCGATGCTGGCGTTGGGGATGGCCAGACCGGCTTCGAGGCTGTCGATCACGGGCAGCAGGCTTTCGGCAAAACCTTCGACGGCGAACTTGCGCGACTTGGCAATTTCTTCGTCGGCGCGGCGGCGGGCGTTTTGCACATCGGCCTGGGCGCGCAGGTACAGGTCGGCCAGCTCGGCGTTTTTGGCCTGCAGTTCGGCGAGCTGTGCAGCCAAATCTTGCGTGGCTTCAGTGGCTTGGGATTCAGGGGCTGCCTGTTCGGCAGTGCCGGGGTCAATAGGGGTGTTGTTTTCAGACATGAGTGCTTAAAAAAACAGCAAAACAAGAACTTGCCAACCTAAATAGGGGCAAGTCCCGGACTTTCAAGGGGTATTTTTTGCAGGGCTGCTTGCAGCGCGCCCCGTTGAGAAACCTTGGCGACTTATTCGACAGCCAGCAGCTCGACGTCGAACTTGAGCGTGGCGTTAGGTGGAATCACACCGCCAGCACCGCGGGCGCCATAGCCCAGCTCGGGCGGGATGATCAAGGTGCGTGCACCACCAACCTTCATGCCAGCCACACCTTCGTCCCAACCCCTGATGACCATGCCCGCACCCAGAGCAAAAACAAAGGGGTCGCGGCGGTCCTTGCTGGAATCGAACTTGGCGCCCTGTTGGCCGTCCTTGTAGAGCCAGCCGGTGTAATGCACGACCACGTCCTGGCCGGCTTTGGCTTCGGCGCCTTCTCCAACAGTGGTGTCTTCGTATTGCAGGCCGGAGGCAGTGGTGTTCATGTCGATCCAGTAGGTCAAAAAATGATGACTGATTATGCCAGCGGGGGTGTGTCACCCGGACTTGCGCTTTGCAGCAAGCTCTGGCGCATGCGTCGCTCCAGCAGCTCGTCAAAGTTGTACAACCCTGGCGGGCAGGTCTCCAGCTCATGCAGGGCAAATACCGCCCCTGTACCGAATGCTTCGCGTTTGATGGAGTTGTGGATCAGACGCACGGTTTGATAGGGGAATCCAAAAATGACTTCGTGATGACCCACGATGCCGCCCAGACGCAAGGACGTGATCTGGTCTTGCTCGACCGACAGGGTTTCGGCAATGCGGCGCGCGGTGCCGGAAATTTCCTCTTTGTGTTTGAAGTGCTGCTCCAAAATAGCGACATCGGCAAACGGGGCAATGTTGCGCAACAGTTTGGCCGCCAGGATTAAAAAGTTGATGCCCAGCGTGATGTTGGGCGAGCATAAAACCTGGGTTTGCTGGCCCAGCTTGGCCATGAATTCCAGGTGTTCGGACTGGTGGGCCGAGTTGGCACTGACCAGCATGATGCCGCGTTCGGCCATAGCGGCACCGTACTGATAGACAGCATCAGGATGCGAAAAGTCCACGATGGCGTCTACGGGATGCTGGTCAAGCCAAGCCCCCCAGTCCTGGTCGGAAGGGGTAAAGGGAATGTTCTTGCCCTCAAGGCGAGCAAGTTCCGGGACATGTTTGCGCGCGACCCATTGCAGGTTGCAGCGCGGATCCTCCATGAGGACGTTTGCAACGGCCTGGCCGGCTTTGCCATAGCCCATCAAACCCACGCGAAGTGGTTGTTGTGTGGTGGACGGTGTCTGTTTGTACATGTATCTTTCCTCTTGCCTTAATTATATTTGTTCAAATATAAATGCACCTATGCTCATGAAAATGTGTCATGAAGTAACCCGAACAGTTGCAGGTGCAAAAATGAATGCACAATCAAAGCATTACATCAACGTGTTTCAAAGGAGGAAACCATGAAAAAAACGACGACATCCCTGATCACGCTGGCCTTGATGGGCAGTGTGGTGCTCACAGGGTGCGAAACCATGACCACCCAGCAAAAGGGTGTGGGCGGTGGTGCGGCTATTGGTGCCATTGCCGGCCAGGTCATTGGTAAAGACAAAAAAGCAACTGCCATCGGTGCTGCTTTGGGCGCTTTGGGTGGTTACGTCTGGTCACGCCAGATGGAAGACAAAAAGCGCCAAATGGAAGCCGCTACTGCGGGAACAGGTACTGAAGTGACGCAGACGGCCGATAACCAGCTCAAACTGAGCATTCCCAACGACATTTCATTTGCCTCGGGCAAGTCCGACATTCAGGCGCGTCTGAAACCCATTCTGGACCAGTTCGCGCAAGGGGTGAACCAGCAAGGCTCGATGGAAGTCAAAATTATTGGCCACACGGACAGCACGGGCAGTGACGCGATCAACAACCCCCTGTCGATGCGCCGTGCCGAGAGCGCTCGTGACTACCTGGTTTCGCGTGGTGTAGCCTCCAGCCGGATCAGCACCGAGGGCCGTGGTTCGCGCGAGCCGATTGCAGACAACGCCACCGAAGCGGGGCGCGCACGCAATCGCCGCATTGACATTTACCTGGCCGAGCGTAGCCGCTGATCGGTTCGCTCAAAGGTAGATTTTTTGCAGCAGCTCCAGCAGTGTTTTGCGCTGGGCTGCTGTCAGACGGGCTGACCGTTCGATTTCCAGATCGGTGGCCGCCTGTTCGGCTTGCACCATCAGAATTCGGCCTTGTTCGGTGGGGTGCAGGCCCATGGCCCGCCCATCCGTAGGGTGGGGATGACGCTCGATCAGGCCGCGCGCTTCAAGTGACTGGACCAGACCCACCAGGTTCGGCGGCAACAAATTCAGCGCAGCGCACAGCTGGCGAGAGGTGACGCCAGGGTTGTGCTGGATGACCGACATCACCGAAAAATCGACCGGTCGCAGGCCAAACTCGGCCATCCGTTCCAGAAATCCTTCAATGATGGTCAGGGCCGCCCGACGAGCGTTATAGCCCAGCAGGGTTTGCAAGTAACGCGTGTCCACCTGATCGACTGCGCTGACCTGTGGCAAGCCTTTTGTCGCGGGCTTTTGACGGCGCGTGGGGTGCTTGGGACTGGTTTGAGCCGTGGTAACCATGGGCACAAATTATGCTGCGGCTGCTGTGCACTGCTGCACCAGGATGAAGGTGCGCATCTGAAACTCGGGCAGTACCCACTGGCGCAAGGCTTGGGCCGGAGCCTGCCATCGGCTGGCTGCGTTGGCTGTATCGGCGTCGACGGCAGCGTCGATACGCAGCCAGGCCCAGTCCAGCAACACCAGCGCACAGGCGCGCAGGTAATCGTCGGCGACACGGTAAGGCAGTTGCGCTTGCTTGGGGGCAGTCTCCACAATCTGTTTCGTCACGGCGCGTAATGTGCTGATGCGGGCAGCTGCGGCTGTTCGTGTGCGTGCATGGGGGGGCATATCGGCTTCGAGGAAGTCGAGCAACGCATTCATGCCCTGGCCACCGTCAGCCAGCACCTTGCGCACCAGCAGGTCGATGGCCTGGATCTCGTTGGTGCCCTCGTAAATCATCGCCACGCGGGCGTCGCGCAGGATCTGTTCGATGCCCCATTCGCGGACATAGCCGTGACCACCAAACACCTGCAGACAATCGCTGCCGCCATGAAAAGCCTGGTGCGTGAACACAGCTTTCATGATGGGGGTGACCAGAGTGCACCAACGTTGCGCAAAAGCTTGTGCTTCGGGGGCGCCGTGCTTGATCTGGTCCAGCTCGATAGCGGTCTTGTAGGCCAGAACGCGACCAGCGTCGATCCAGGCTCGCTGGGTGTCCAGAATGCGGCGCATGGCGGGGTGCTCGGCAATCAGGTCCGCTTCACCCGCGCCTTTGCCCTTGCCGGGTGCACGCATCTGGCGACGCTCTTGCGAATACGCATCGGCTTTTTGCCAAGCCGCGTCCAGCAGGCCAATGCCTTGCAAGGCCACATGCAGACGAGCAGCGTTCATCATGATGAACATCGCATTCAGGCCTTTGCCGGGCTCGCCCACGATCTGGCTGGCCGCTTCGTCAAAGCGCATGACGCAGGTGGGGCTGCCATGCAGGCCCATTTTTTCTTCGATGCGCTCACAGTGCACCGCGCTGCGTGTGCCATCGGCGTAGAACTTGGGCACGAGGAACAGCGACAGCCCCTTGGGGCCAGGCGGCGCATCGGGCAGGCGCGCGAGCACCAGGTGCACGATGTTGTCGGTCAGGTCGTGCTCGCCACCGGAGATGAAGATTTTGGTGCCTGAGAGCAGGTAGCTGCCATCGGGCTGCGGCACCGCCTTGGTCCGGCACAGGCCCAGATCGGAGCCGGCGTGCGGTTCGGTCAGGCACATGGTGGCCAGCCATTCGCCGGTGGCCACTTTTTCGAGGTACTGCGCTTTGAGTTCTTCGCTCGCGTGGTGCTTGATGCACTCGTAGGCGCCGTGCAAGAGGCCCGGGGCCATGGTCCAGCCGTGGTTAGCGGCCGAGAGCATTTCGTAGAGCATGGCTTCCAGCACGCTGGGCAGACCCTGACCACCGTCTTCGGTACTCGCTGCCAGCGCTGGCCAGCCAGCTTTCCAGAAGGACTGGTAGGCGTCCTTGAAGCCTGGAGGCATCGTGACGGCGCCATCTTTCCACTGCGCGCCGATTTCGTCACCGTCGCGGTTGAGCGGAGCGATGACTTCACCGACGAACTTGCCCGATTCATCCAGCACCTGTTGTATCAGGTCGGCATCGACATCGGCAAATGCGGGCAGGGCTTGCAGTTGGTCAGCGGCGTTCAAAACACGGGACAGCACAAAATGCATGTCCTCGGTGCGGGGGGTGTAGGTGTTCATGGCAATGTTTATTTCTTGGCTGTGCCGAGGTAGGTGTCGATGACGCGCGGATCCTGAGCCAGTTCGGCGGCCGGGCCGCTCAATCCAATTTCTCCCATTTCCAGCACGTAACCTTGATCCGCCACGGCCAACGCAGCGCGGGCATTTTGTTCAACCAAGACAATGGTCACGCCGGTCTGGCGAAGGGTTTCAATGATCTTGAAGATGTCCTTGACGATGAGCGGGGCCAGCCCGAGACTGGGCTCATCGAGCATCAGCACTGTAGGGCGCGACATGAGTGCGCGACCCACAGCCAGCATCTGGCGCTCGCCCCCGGACAGGGTGCCTGCTTCCTGGGTCCTGCGCTCCTTAAGTCGGGGGAAGAGGTCAAACACATCATCCATACGGCTTTGCCACTGGCTGTTGCCCAAGCGCATCTGACGATAGCCACCCAGCACCAGGTTGTCTTCAACGCTCATGGTGCCGAAGAGTTCACGCTTTTCCGGGACCAGGGCGATACCGAGCATGACGCGCTCTTCAAGCGTCATGTCTTCGATGGAGTGGCCTTCAAATTCGATGCGTCCCTTGCCCGGCAGGATCCCCATCAATGTGTTCAGAAAGGTGGATTTGCCAGCACCATTGGGGCCAATGACGGTGATCACGCTGCCGCGCTGAGCCTCAAGGCTCAGGCCGTGCAGCACCTCGGCTTTTCCGTAGCCGGCGTGCAGGTCGGTGACTTTGAGGAGTGGGGTAGACATATCAGTGTTCCGTTCCGAGGTAGGCAGCGCGCACGGCCGGGTTGGCTTGCACTTGTGCCGGAGTGCCGCGTGTGAGCAGGGTGCCGAATTCCATCACCACCAGTTGATCGCAAACGTCCATCACCAGATCCATGTCGTGTTCAACCAGCAGGATGCTCATGCCTTCAGATTGCAACTGGCGCAGCACGGCGATCAGGGCCTGTTTCTCCTTGTGGCGAAGACCGGCAGCAGGCTCGTCGAGCAGCAGCAGGGCAGGGTCGCAGCACAGCGCACGCGCGATTTCCATCAAGCGCTGTGGGCCCATGGCCAGGTTGCCGGCTTGTTCGTGCAGGTATTCACCCATGCCAATGCGCTCAAGCTGGCGCTGGGCTTCCTTCATCAGGCGCTGTTCTTCGGCCTGGTTGGTGCGCAGCATGGATGAGACCACGCCACTGTTGCCACGTGTGTAGGCGCCCATGGCCACGTTCTCCAGCACTGTCATGTCGGGGATCATCTTGACGTGCTGGAAAGTGCGGGCCATGCCTTTGCGAGAGATCGCGCGCGAGGGCAGTGCGCTGACATCCTCGCCACAAAATGACACCTGTCCGCTGGTCTTGCCCAATACACCAGTGATCAGATTGAAAGTGGTGGACTTGCCGGCTCCGTTAGGGCCGATGAGCCCGACAATCTGACCGGCAGCAATCTCAAAGCTGATGTCGTTGACGGCGACCAGTCCACCGAACTGTTTGCGGATTTTGTCGACCACCAACACGGGTTCGCCCATGGCGGGTTTGTTGCGCACAGGCAGGTCTTCGGCGTTTTGCCAGTTGACTGGGCGCGGGGCTTTGGGGAAATAGCGCGCCACCACCGACCACAGGCCGTCGGGCAGATACTTGAGCACCAGCACCAGCGCCACGCCAAATACGATGACCTCATAACTGCCGCTGGTACCGATCAGCGCAGGCAGTGCCACCTGCAGGTAGTCGTCGAGCAGCTTGACCAGACCAGCGCCGACAATCGCCCCCCAGACATGACCAACCCCACCGACCACCGCCATGAACAGGTATTCGATACCCATTTTCAGGCCGAATGCCGAGGGGTTGACTGTGCGCTGAAAGTGGGCCAGCAACCAGCCAGCCACCGCAGCGAACAAGGCCGCAATCAGAAAGATGGTGACTTTGTAGCGGAAGGTGCTGATGCCCATGGCCTCGGCCATTTGTGTCCCACCCTTGAGGGAACGGATGGCGCGCCCCGGACGCGAATCCAGCAGATTGATCAGCGCCACAGCACCTGCGATCAGGATGGCCCAGCACAGGACAAAGAACAGACGACCCTGGCCGATGTCGATGCCAAAGGCTGACAGACTCTTGAGTCCCAGCAGACCATCGTATTTGCCCAGGGCATCGAGGTTGCCCATCAGGTAGTACAGCGACAGGCCCCAGGCGATGGTGGCCAGTGGCAGGTAGTGACCGGACATGCGCAGCGTTATGACGCCGACGATGAGTGCACTGACGCCAGTGAAGGCCAAGCCAACGAACACGGTCAGCCATGGCGACATCCCTGTGTTGAGTGTGAGCCACGCTGTGGTGTAGGCGCCCATGCCCACGAAGGCAGCTTGACCAAAGGAGGTCAGGCCACCCACACCCGTCAGCAGCACCAGACCCAGCGACACCAATGCATACAGACCGATGTAGTTGAGCTGGGCAATCCAGAAGTCGGGCAAGGGCAACAGGGCGATAACCGGTACGGCCAGTGCCAGCAGCAAGATGGGAAGGTTTTTCTTTTGCATGATCAGTGTTCCTCGTCGGAGTGGCCGCTGCGCAAGGAGCGCACGAGGAGGATAGGCAGAATCAGAGTGAACACAATCACCTCTTTGAAGGCACTGGCCCAGAAGGCGCCAAAGGCCTCGACGATGCCGACGAACAATGCGCCAACCAGTGCACCTGGGTAACTCGACAGGCCTGCAATCACCGCGGCAACAAAGCCTTTGAGACCGATCAGGAAACCGGAGTCATAGAAAACTGTGGTGGTGGGCCCGATCAGCAGGCCTGACAGTGCCCCTATAAGCGCTGCCATCAAAAAAGTGAGCTGTCCGGAGGTGTGTGTCGAGATGCCCATCAATCGGGCTCCGGTTCGGTTCACTGCGGTGGCGCGTAGCGCCTTGCCACGCAACGACTTTTCAAAGTACAGCCACAACAACACGATCAAGGCGAGCGAGACGGCGAAGATGATGACGGTCTGGCCGGACAGGGTGACCGGGCCAAGCGCGAATCGTTCATCCCAAAATGTGGGGTTGCGAAAACCCTCAGCACCAAAGAACAACAGGCCCAGGCCCGTCATGGCGAAATGCACACCGACCGAAACGATCAGCAGCACCAACGGCGTGGCTGCTTCAAGAGACTGATAGGCGACGCGGTAAACCAGGGGGCCAAACGCAGCGACGATGGCTACGCTTAAAAGGGCCTGCACTCCAAGTGGAAACTGCTGTGGGGCCGCCCAGATGGATACCAATGCAATGGCAACTGGAAACAGCAAGGGCTTGAGCCCGGATTTGAGCGCCCGCGGGATATTCCCATGGTGTCGCCAACGTTCGATGCACTCCATCAGTGACGCCATGGTTGCCAGGATCAAGAGCAGCCAGACTGTGCCGGGTGTTTTTCCGCTCTGGAGCATGGCCAGGGTGAGCGCGCCGTAGGCGACGAACTCGCCTTGCGGAATGAAAATGACCCGTGTGACGGTGAACACCAACACAGTGGCAAGACCGAGCAGGGCATAGATTGCACCGTTGGTCATGCCGTCAAGCAGCAAGATGCTGGCGATGGAGAAGTCCATGGAAAGCCTTGTGGGGAAATAGGGAATGCGGACTGCCATGCCGCGTGGCGGCATGGCAGTCCTGAAGTGGCCTTATTCGACCTTGAACTTGCCGTCCACCACTTTGGTCATCACGCCCGTTTCCAGCGTGTAGCCCCAGTGGTCGTCTGCCGTCCAGTTCATCACGCCGTGTGCGAACACGGTACGACCCATGGTTTCCAGGCTGTCACGCAGCGCGCTGCGGAACTGTGGTGTACCAGGCTTGGCCTTTTTCAGCGCAAGGGGAATGGCCTTTTCCATCGCCACCTGGAAGTCGTAGGAGTGACCCGCAAATTGGTTGCGGGTGTTGGCGCCATGCGCAGCTTCGAACTTTTGAACAAAGTCCATCGCCATCTTCTTGGAAGGATGGTTGTCAGCCAGCTGGTCACCCAGCAGTGCCGGGCCGGACACCACGAAAGTTCCTTCAACGGCCTTGCCACCGACGCGCGGCAGGTCCGGTGTGGCGGCTGCGTGTGTCTGATAAATCTTGCCCTTGTAGCCACGATCGACCAGTCCCAGTTGAGGCATGGCTGCGCCGGAGCCCGAGGCCACGACCAGGATGGCGTCCGGATTGGCAGATGTCAATTTGAGGGCTTGGGGTGTCACACTGGTGTCGGCACGTGCAAAGCGCTCGGTGCCCACCAGTTTGATACCGGCTTTGTCCAGCATGGGGCCCACGGCGTCCAGCCATTGCTGGCCATAAGCATCGGTGTAACCCAGAAAGCCCACAGTCTTGACACCTTGCTTTTTCATGTGCTCGACGACGGCATGACCCATCACGGTGTTGGACTGGGGCAGACGGAACAGCCACTTGTCCTTGCCCGGGGGGACGCCTACTGGAGAGCCAGCGACTTGGACGGTTCCGGCTTCGGAAGCGACATCGGTCATGGCGGCGGCCACAGCGGTGATGCATGAGCCAAAAATCAGGTCAACCTTGTCTTCGGTCACAAAGCGGCGCGCGTTGGCGGCACCCTTGCCGGGGTCGGTGGCATCGTCCAGGATGATGAGGTTGACTTTTTCACCGCCGATGGTCTTGGGAAACAGCTGAAGCTGTTTCTGCATCGGGATGCCCAGGCCGGAGCCGGGGCCGGTCAGTGCGAGGCTGACGCCGATGTTGATGTCGGCCAGCGCAGCGGTGCTGGCAGTAGCGGTGATGGCCAGGGCCAGCAGGGTCTTCTTCAGTTTCATGGTTTGTCTCCTGTGAGGGTGGGTTGAAGAAAATTAAAAAACAACATCTGACTTTTACAGCTTAGCTGCACAAAGCCTTGATGTCTTCGGGAACGGGAATGGCTTTGATGCGGCCCGGATCGTCAGGATGCTGAATGCAGAATGCACGCACCTCGGTGCCTTCGCACAGCACGGTGTCACCGCGCATGACGACATGCTTGTGCACGATGACTTTTTCGCGCCATTCCTGCACGCTGGTATGCACCTGGATGCGCTCGCCGTAGGTGGCCGGGCGCATGAACTTGGTGTTGATCTCCAGCAGCGGCGTGCCGATGATGCCGGTGGTCTTGACCAGTTCGCGCCAGGGTTTGACACCGCATTTGACGAAAAAGTTCAAGGACGAGGCGTCCATCCATTTGGAGTAGTTCGGGAAAAACACGATGCCTGCGGGGTCGCAGTCGCCGAACATGATTTCCACTTCGTAAACAACGGTCCTGGTCATGGTATTTCTCTTTCAGCGCGGGGCCATACGAAGCGCACCATCGAGGCGAATGGTTTCGCCGTTGAGGTGGTTGTTGCTGACGATGTGACAGGCCAGTTCGGCAAACTCGCTGGGCTTGCCCAGGCGAGACGGGAAGGGAATGCTGGCCGCCAGCGATTGCTGCACCGGCTCGGGCAGTGTTTCCATCAGCGGGGTTTTGAACAGGCCAGGGGCGATGGTGCACACACGGATGCCGTGTTGTGCCAGATCGCGCGCCATGGGCAGCGTCATGCCGGCCACACCGGCCTTGGAGGCGCTGTAGGCCTGCTGGCCCACCTGGCCGTCAAAGGCGGCGACCGAGGCGGTAAAGACCATCACGCCACGGGCACCATCTTCCATCGGGTCGAGCTTGGCACAGGCGGCGGCGAACAGGCGCGCTGCGTTGTAAGTGCCGATCAGGTTGACGTTGATGACTTTGGCGAAGTCTTCAAGCGGAGCGGCGTTGCCGTCCTTGCCGACCACGCGCTTGGCGGTACCGATACCCGCAATTTGCATCAGGATGCGGGCCGGGCCGTGGGCGGCAGCAGCAGCTTCAATGGCTTGAGCCATGCTGTCGGGGTCGGAGACGTTGCATTTGACGGCGATGCCGCCAATGTCCTTGGCCACGCGCTCTGCGTTGTCCATGTTCAGGTCGAGCACCGCGACCTTGGCCCCCAAGCGGGCGAGTTCACGGGCGGTGGCTTCACCCAGGCCGGAGCCGCCGCCAGTGACGAGTGCTGGTGTTCCTTGAATGTTCATCTTATTTCCCTTCAGGGTTTTCAATCAGGAGTGCAATGCCCTGGCCGCCGCCCACGCAGGCACTCGAGATGCCATAGCGCAGGCCCGAGCGTTGGAGTTCACGCGCCAGGGTAATCGTCAGGCGCACGCCGGTACAGGCCAGCGGGTGTCCCAGGGCGATGGCACCACCGTTGACGTTGAGTTTGGTCAGATCGAGGCCCAATTCGCGGCCTACGGCCAGGGTTTGTGCGCCCTGGGCTTCGTTGATCTCGAAGCGACCGATCTGGTCGAGTGTGAGGCCTGAGCGCTCGAGCAGCAGGCGAACGGCGGGAGCCGGGCCGATGCCCATGATTTCGGGTGGCACGCCCACGGCAGCGGCAGCGACCACGCGGGCCAGCGGTTTTTTGCCCTGCGCCTTGGCATAGGCACCCGAGGTGACCACGCAAGCCGCAGCCGCATCCACCAGGGCCGAACTGTTGCCGCCGGTCTGTACGCCGCCTTCGTACACAGGCTTGAGCTTGGCCAGCACCTCTACAGGCGAGAGGCGCGGGTGGGTGTCGGTGCTCACCTCGGTCACTTTGCCTTGCAGCTTGATGCCACGAGCCTTGTAGCCTTCGAGCTCGAATTTTTCGGTGACCACGGGCACGATCTCGCCGGCATGAAAACCGGCTTGCTGCGCGGCCACCGCCTTGGCAAACGAGTCGCTGGCGAACTGGTCCACCTCTTCGCGGGTGATGTTGTATTTCCTGGCCAAGTTCTCGGCAGTCTGGATCATGTTGATGCCCGCGGCTGGGTCCTTCAGCGCTTCCCACATGTAGTCTTTGAAGCCCACGGGCGCGCCGAGTTTGAAACCGGTGCGGTGGTCAAAAGCGGCAATCGGGTTGCGCGTCATGCTCTCGGTACCCACGACCAGCGCGGCCTCACACACCCCCGCTTCAATCTGCTCGCCCGCCTGGCGGAACAGTTCAAAGCCGGTGCCGCAGATGCGCTGCGCCATGATGGCCGGCACGTCCTGAGGCACACCGGCGTACAGGCCGATGTGGCGGGGCAAGAAGAACTGGTCAAAGTCGCCAGGCGCCATGTTGCCGGTGATGACCGAGCCGATCTCGGTTGCGGCGATGCCGGCACGCTTGAGTGCTTCACGCGCAGCCTTGATGCCCAGGTCTGTGGGGGAGATGTGACCCAGAGCGCCGCAGTAATCGACCATGGGCGTGCGCACACCTTCGTGCATCCACACATCGGCAAACGCGTTGAAGAATCCTTTGGAGGCCATTTGCTTGTCTTTCACTTGCTCGGTTTGATGATGTAGTGCAAGGTACCTTCGTGCAGGGCAGCGACCGTATCGGCACGGTGGGTGAGCACCGAACGCTGGTTGATCGAGCCCTTGTCGGTGATCTCGCCTTTGTCAATCGTCGGTGGCTCGCTTAGCAAGCACAGGCGTGCAATCCGGTTGGCGCTGCCGGTGGCGGTTTTTGCCAATTCGTCAACGATTTCCTGGAACTTGGCCAGCACGGGGGCTGAGGTCAGTACATCGGACAAGGGCGCATCGGCAGGAAGACCGCTCAGGGTACGTACAGAGGGGGTCGGGAAAATCATGGCACCGACTTCCTTCATGTTCAGTCCGGTCAGCACCGCATCCTGGATGTATGGGGCGCCAGCGGCGATGATCTTGCCGCGCAGCGGGCCCACGCTCACAAAGGTGCCGGTGGCCAGTTTGAAGTCTTCGGCGATGCGGCCGTCAAACTTCAGGCCCAGATGCACATCGGTTTCGTCGATCCACTTGACCGCGTCGCCGGTCTTGAAGAAACCTTCTTCGTCAAAAGCCTCTTGCGTCTCGTTGGGGGCACGCCAGTAGCCGGGCGTGATGTTGGGGCCACGGTAGCGCACCTCGGTCTTGCCGTCTGTGTCCACCAGCTTGAGCTCCAGGCCGGGGGTGGGCACCCCCAGGTCGCCTGAACGCACATTCGGGTTGGTCACGAAGATGCCAAAGGGGCCGGACTCGGTCATGCCCAGGCCAGTGGTCATGACGATGCGCTCACCGATCTCGCGTTCCTGGCTTTCGTACAGGCTGTCCCACACGGGCTGCGCCAGTGCTGCGCCCGCATAGAAGAACATCTGCACGCGCGAGAGCAGGGTCTTGCGCAGTGCGTCGTCGGTCTTCATGGCGTTGGCAATGGCTTCGAAACCGGTGGGTACATTGAAGTACACCGTGGGCGCGATCTCGCGCAGGTTGCGCAGGGTTTCGCCGATGAGGGCAGGGGTGGGTTTGCCGTCGTCGATGTAGAGCGTGCCGCCGTGGAAGACGACCATGCCGAAGTTGTGGTTGCCGCCAAAGGTGTGGTTCCAGGGCAGCCAGTCCACCAGCACCAGGTCTTGCTCGGCAAGAACCGGCATGGACTGGGCCATCTGCTGCTGGTTGGCGCACCACATGCGGTGGGTGTTGATCACGGCCTTGGGCAGCTTGGTCGAGCCGCTGGTGAACAGGAACTTGGCCACGGTGTCGGGCCCGGTGGCGGCCATGGCTTTGTCCACGGCGTCGGTCACGGGCGTGGCGGCCAGTTCGGCAAAGCTGCTGACCTGACGGCCTTCCACGCTGCCTTCGGTCATGACAATCGCCATGTCGTCGCCCACGGTGGCGGCGATGGCTTTGGCGTAGCGCGTATCTTGAGCGAACACCAGGCCGGGCGTGACGGTGCGCAGCACATGCTTGAGCTTGTCGTAGTCCACGCTGACGAGCGAGTAGGGCGGCGAGACAGGCGTGTAGGGCACGCCCGCGATCAGGCAGCCCAACGCCATCAGGGCGTGTTCCAGGCTGTTTTCGCTCAGGATGGCGACCGGGCGCTCCGCGTTCAGACCACGGTTGATCAGGCCCTGGGCGATGCTGCGGGCTTTTGCCCAAGCATCGGCGTAGTTCAGGTGCTGCCACTCGCCCAGGCTGCCGTCGGCTTGTTTGACGCGGCGGGCCATGAAGATGTGGTTGGGCTTGGCTTGGGCCCAGTGCTGCATGCGGTCCGTCAGGCGCTCTGGAAAGGCCTTCAGGTCCTGTTCGGCACGCAAGTAGCGGGTGCCGGGTGTGCCATCACGCAGGGTGACGCGCGTGACGCCGAATTGAAGGGGGCGAAATTTGGGTGTGCTCATGTTTGTCTCCTCCGGTCCTGGGCTCAGCTGGCCTTTTGGACTTTTGCTGCCTTGCCTTCGAGGAAGGCGCGCACGCGGGCTTTGGCTTCGGGGGCCGACTGGGCGATCGAGGCCATCAGTGCCTCGGTGAAGAAGCCGTGGTCGGCCGGCTGCTCGGCAATGCGCGGCAGCGCGTGCATGAGTGCGTAGTTGGTCAGCGGTGCGTTGGTGGCGATGCGGGTGGCCAGCTCGACGGCTTTGTCGAGCGCGGTTCCGGTGGGCACCAGGTATTGCGCGAAGCCCACGCGTTCACCGTCAACCGCGTTGTAGACGCGGCCTGTCAGCATCATGTCGGTCATGCGGGCTGCGCCGATCAGCTTGGGCACGCGCACCGCGCCGCCGCCGCCGACAAAAATGCCACGTGTGCCTTCGGGCAGGGCGTAGAAGGTGGTCTCATCGGCCACGCGGATGTGCGAGGCGCTGGCCAACTCCAGACCACCACCGACCACCGCGCCATGCAGCGCCGCGATCACCGGCACGCGGCCTTGCTCGACGGCGTTGAGCGCCACATGCCAGCTGCGTGAGTGGTACACGCCTTCGCCCGCGTCGCGCTCTTTGAGTTCGGACAGGTCCAGACCCGCGCAGAAGTGCTCGCCTTCGCCATCGATCACGGCAGCTTTGGCTTCAGGGGGCAGGTTCTGGAAGGTGTCTCGAATGGCTTCGATCAGTGCATCCGACAAAGCGTTTCGCTTTGCGGGGCGACGCAGGGTAACGACGGCGACTGCGCCGCGCATTTCCAGGGTGACGCCGTTTGCAGCAGCTCGTTCGAGAATGGGGTTGCTCATGGTTAGGGTCCTTGGGGCTTGACGTTCAAGACTTGAAAGTTATGATTGATAACCATATTGTTGAGCGTTGCCATCGCTTTGCTGCCTAGGACTTTCCCTAGGGGTGGTATCTGAAGGCTGCTCACCGGAGACACTCGAACCATGAAGCATGAAGACCTGATCGCGATTGACATCCACACCCACGCTGAAGTGAGCTGCTGGAACCCTTTTGACAACTACGGTGAGGAATACGACCGCGCCGCCGACAAATACTTTGGCAGCAACCGCCGACCCACGATTGCCGAGACGGTGGCCTACTACCGCGAGAAAAAAATCGGCCTGGTGATGTTCACGGTGGACAGCGAAGCGCAGCTGGGCCGGCGCCGCATTCCCAACGAAGAAATCGCGCAGGCCGCCCGCGAAAACAGCGACATGATGATGGCCTTTGCGAGCATCGACCCGCACAAGGGCAAGATGGGTGCGCGCGAGGCCGAGCGCCTGATCAAGGAAGAATGCATCAAGGGCTTCAAGTTCCACCCCACGGTGCAGGGCTTCTTGCCCTACGACCGCATGGCCTGGCCCATTTACGAGGTCATCAACGAATACAAGCTGCCCGCCATCTTCCATACCGGCCACAGCGGCATTGGCTCGGGCATGCGCTGCGGTGGCGGCTTGCGCCTGCAAAACAGCAACCCCATGCTGCTCGAAGACGTGGCGATCGACTGGCCCGACATGCAGATCGTCATGGCGCACCCCAGCTTTCCGTGGCAGGACGAAGCCCTGAGCCTGGCCACGCACAAGCCCAACGTCTGGATCGACCTGTCGGGCTGGAGCCCCAAGTATTTTCCCAAGCAGCTGGTGCAGTACGCCAACACCCTGCTCAAGGACCGTGTGCTGTTTGGCAGCGACTACCCGCTGATCACACCCGAGCGCTGGATGAAGGACTTTGAGGTCGCAGGCTTCAAGCCCGAGGTGATGCCCGGCATCCTTAAAGGCAATGCGGTGCGGCTGCTGGGTTTGTGATCAAGCAGGCGGCTGCGCCCAATCGGGCAGCGGCCACTGCAGCAACTCGGCCAGGCGGCAGATGACCCAGCGCGCCTCCAGTTCGCTGACCACATCGGGCGTGGTCAGCAGGCCTTGCAGACAGCGCTCCAAAGCCAGGTCTTCGGTGATGCCCAGCTGGAATTGCTGGTTGGCCGCCTGTTCGGTCAGCAGCTGGGCCAGGTCTTCACACAGCTCGTAGCGAGCAGCCATCTCATTTCTGCCAATGCTGGGCTTGATCTTGCCCACGGGCACATACAGGGCCGCGAAACTGGGTGGGATCAGGATCTGATTGCCGTCATCCATGGCGACGTCAAGCCTTTTTGACGTATTCGCTCTTGAGTTGCATGGGGCCAAAGCCCTCAATCTTGCAGTCGATGTCGTGATCACCGTCGATCAGGCGGATGTTCTTGACCTTGGTGCCGACCTTGACCACCGAGGACGAGCCCTTGATCTTCAGATCCTTGACCAAGGTGACGCTGTCGCCGTCCTGCAGCACATTGCCATTGGCGTCTTTCCAGACCTTGGCACCCTCTTCCTGGCCTGCAGCTTCGCTGGGGTTCCATTCGTGCCCGCAGCTGGGGCAGATCAACAAGTTGCCATCTTCGTAGGTGAATTCAGACTGGCATTGCGGGCAGGGGGGGAGTGTGGACATACGGAATTTCCTCAATAGATCTTCCGATTGTCCACTCAGAAACCACGCTTTCAGTGCCCTACAGCTTTTGTCGCCTTGGCAGCAGCGTCAAAACTGCCTTTGGCTTTCCACTCTTGCATGCCGCCTTGCAGGATCTTGACGTTGTCCCAGCCGGCCACGCGCAAGGCAAAGCCGGCTTGGGCGGACAGTGAGCCTGTGTTGCAATAGATCAGCACTGGCTTGTTTTTGGGAATGCTGTTGCGCTTGGCCAGCACCTGACGCCAATCCATGTTCACGGCGCCGGGGATGTGCCCTTTGGCAAATTGGCCAGCATCGCGGGCGTCGATGACCATCATCTTGGACCATTCCTCTTTGGGAATCTGCTCGGCGAAAATCACACCGCCGCCATAATCCACGAACTCCAGATAACCCTCCATCTCGTCAATGGCGGCAGCCTTGTTGTCGGCCCAGGCCGAGGGTGTCAGTGCCATGGCGGTCCAGGCCACACAGGCGAGCAAGTGTTGTCGACGGATCATGATGTTTCCTTGAAAGAGGGTTGTTGAAATAAATGAGTGTCTGCAGGATGCAGCCGTGGGTGTGTCTCTTCGCCCATGCGCCAGAGCACGAAGCCAGACAGTCCCATGGATACGGCTACAAACCAGAAAGCAGCCTCGACCTGGCCAGAAAAATGCGCAGCCAACCCCAGACCGAGTGCGCCAATACCATAGCCCAGGTCGCGCCAGAAACGGTAGATGCCGATGGCCGAGCCGCGCCAGTTTGGATGTGCAATATCGGCCACAGCGGCTGAAAGATTGGGGTAGAGCAAAGCCATGCCAACGCCGGACAGCGCCGCCGACATGGACCACCAGAGAATGCCGTGGCCGCTGACCATCAAGGCCACGCCCGTGCCGCACAGCCACATGCCCCAGACATTCGGTCGATGGCGTCCAATGCGGTCAGACAGCCTGCCCGTGAACAACTGGGAGCCACCCCAGGTCAGACCATAAACGCCAATGACCGAGCCGACCTGCGTCAGACTCAGCCCTTGCTGGTAAAGGTAAACCGGATAAAACACCCAGACCAGCGCGTCGACAAATTTTTCCACCAGCCCAGCCTGACTGAGGGCAAAAAGACGACGGTCGCGCCAGCTCATCACAGTGAACACTTCCCATGTTCCGGGATGGCTACTGATGTTCAATGGGTAGCGCGGTTGTGGAGCATCGGCTTGCGCAGGGCCTGCATGTCTTGTTGCTTCTGCCTTGGACCAGGGCAAGGTTTCTTGAACCCATACCTGCGTCAACACCAGGGCGGTCACGATGACCGTCAAGCCAAAAACCAGCAAGCCTGTGCGCGCGCCCAACTGGCTGGCCATCCAGGCTGTGACCATACCGGCCAGCGCCACGCCCACATAACCCGCAAACTCATTGAGCCCCAGCGTCAAACCGCGCTCTTGCATGCGGGTGATATCGAGCTTGGCGGTTTGTGTCATTGACCAGGTCAACCCTTGGTTCACACCCAGCAACACCGTGGCAGCCACCACCCAGTTCCAGCTGGGTGCATACCAGACCATGAGGGGTATAGGCAGTGCTACGACCCAGCCCAGCAGCAACACGCGCTTGCGACCGATGCGCTCGGACAACCGACCCGCCACAAAATTCATCACACCCTTGACCACGCCAAAGGCCACCACGAAGGCGGTGAGCAATATGAACGAGGTTTTTGGCACCCCAAACTCGGACGCTGCCAATGCGGGTACCACCGTGCGCATCATGCCGATGGTCAGGCCCACCAGCAGCACCTGCAGCAGCTGGTGCACAAACTGGTTCAGGTTGGCTCTGATGCCGTGTTCGTAGAGCATGGATTGTTCTTGCTTCAAGCAGCGACGTTTACCGCGACGATGCGGTCCATGTCAGTGGGGCGGGGAGGAATGCTGGCAATGACTTCACGCACAAAGGCGTCTTTGTCCATCGTCAATGCCGGGTTGAACCGCCTTTCAAAACCGATGGTTGAGGACGGTTTGCCTGACAAACCTGCACCACAAGCGCTGCCGGCCTGATGGCCCGGGTAAATCTCCAGCTCTTGGGGCAGGCACAGCAATTTGTGTTGCAGGCTGTCCCAGAGCTGGCCAGCCATCTCCACCTCGCGACCAGCCAGATCCGGGCGACCGACTGCGCCCACAAACAGCGTATCGCCTGTGACCACAAACCACGGCGCATCACCCCGTCGGGCATCCTTGACCAACAAACACATGCTGTCGACGGTGTGGCCCGGCGTGTGCAAAACCTCAACCTTCACGTTGCCGATGTCAATCAGTTGGCCATCGTGCAGGGCTTCAAAGTCAAAGGCTACCAAATCCCTGGCGGCCTTATGCAAGCAATAGGGAGCGCCCACGCGCTTGGCCAATTCGCGCCCGCCTGTGTAGTGGTCTGCATGCACATGGGTGTCGATCACATGCGTGATCTGAACACCAGCCTCCTGAGCCTGCGCCATGAACCAGTCCTCGTCGCCAGCCACAACGTCCACGGCCACGGCTTTGCCCAAGCCGGCGCAGCCGAAAAAGTAGGACAGGGAAGACGCTTTGCTGGGGAGTTGTTTGAAAAACATCGCCTTACTCCTGCTCGTCCCGAACCACCAAAGGCATGCCTGCCGCCTCCCACTCGCTCACCCCATCGAGCCATTTACGAATGCGGTAGCCTTTACTGCTGAGGAGTTGGTAAGCCTCTTCCGAAAAAAGACAGAACGGTCCACGGCAGTAAGCAACGATGTCCTTGTCCTTGGGCAAATCGGCCAAACGGTTGGCAATCTCCCCGATCGGCATGGAGCGTGCGAATGGAAGATGGGCACGTTCATATTCGTCTTGGGGTCGCACATCAATCACCAACACATCCCCCCGCTTGGCGCGTTTGAGCAGGGTCTCTCGGTCAACGGTCAACAGCTTGGAGGGCTCAGCGACCATCTGGTCAAGGGCAACCTGAAGTTCGACCAGATGTTCTTGTGCCACCTCGCGCAGCGTGACCCACAAGCCTGCGACGTCTCCCCCTGTCAAGCGGTAGACCACGAACTTGCCCTCTTTGCGGGAGGTCACCAGCCGTGCCTCTCGCAAGGCACGCAGATGGGCGCTGGCCAGCTTGATATTGATGGACAACTCGACAGCGAGGTGCTCTACAGATTTCTCCCCTTGCGCCAGCAGCTCCAGAATCTCCAGCCGTTTGGGGCTTGAGACGGCTTTGCCGATGCGTGCCACCTGCTCGTAGAGCAAATCTTTAGTCTCTCTTTTTTGCATGTCAACATTCTAACGATGGTTAGAATGTTTTGGCAACAACAGTCTGCGATCGTGGTTTCGTTGCTTTTGCATGTGGGCGTGTTTGCATTGGTCGGCATGAATGTTTTCGGCGATGCCGGGTTATTGAAGCCTGAGCCTCAGGAGCCAATCGTGTTCATAGACCTGATGCCTTCGGCACCACCGGCACCCAATGCTGAGTTGAAATTGCGCCTGACGGCCGTCTGGCCAGACTCGAGACACCGTGGAAGACTTCAGGGGTGGCCGAGCAGTTGGGACGCAAAGCGATTGAGGCCATGCCAGCTTTGCCTCCCACGCCGACAGATTTCTTTCAGCCCATTTGTGTCAGACGGGCCGCCCAGCTACAGGGACGATTGTTTGCCGGATCCACCCGCCTTTCGCAATCCGTTTACATGGGACGGTCGATCAGCGCAGACACGCGACGACCCGCCGCAGCCCCAGAAGCTCGATCCCAAGGCGTTGGAAGAATGCATGCGCCAGTTGCCCACAGATTCCATTGAGACTGAAATGGCTCAAGACAAACGGGCTTTGGAGCGTTGGGGCTGGAAATAACTCACATGGCCATCAAGCCGCTTGCCGTGGTGAGCATCAACAGCACCAGAAGGGGAGATGCCTTGGCCAGCACCAGCATGCCCAAGGCCAAAACCACCAAGGCGCCATCTGCTGGGGATGCAATAGTGCCGCTCCAGATAGGGTCATAAAGCGCTGCGCCCAAAATTCCGACCACGGCTGCATTGATGCCCCCCATGGCTTGCTGAATGCCGTGGTGCTGCCGCAAGCGGTCCCAAAAAGGCAAAGCCCCCATCACCAGAAGAAATGCGGGTAGAAAAAGTGCCATCAACAGAACCACAGCACCCATCCATCCACCCATGGGGGCTGGCATGACGGCCCCTACAAAGGCGGCAAATGCGAAGAGTGGCCCCGGAATGGCCTGAGCCGCGCCGTAGCCTGCGAGAAAAGTGTCACTGCTCACCAGCCCTGTCGGGACAACGGCATGCTGTAGCAGAGGAAGCACCACGTGCCCTCCACCAAAAACCAGTGCGCCGGACTGATAAAAAGAAGCCACTGTCGACAGGGTGATGGATTCAGAGTTTGCTGCAAGCGAGGGCAGTCCGAGCAAAAGCAGCGCAAAAAGGCCAAGCCAGACAATGCCTGCTTTGCGGCTGATGCCAAGCGGTGCGGAGCAGCTGGGTGCAGACGGCAGCAGCAACCACCGCCAGCCGATCACACCGCCACACACCATGACGATGACCTGGCTCCAGACGGTTGAAAAGCTCAACATCATCATTGCGGCAGCCAGGGCAATCCCTGCCCGCAGTCGGTCGGGGCAGAGTGTTCTGGACATGCCCCAGACAGCTTGCGCGACCACGGCGACGGACATGAGTTTGAGACCATGCACGACCCCGGATTGCGTCAGCCAGGACCATTGGGCCAGACCGTGGGCAAACAGCACCAGGGCCAACGCAGAGGGCAAAGTAAACCCTAGCCATGCCGCCAGCGCACCTTGCCATCCGGCGCGGCCCTGACCCAAGGCCATGCCGACCTGACTGCTGGCAGGGCCGGGCAGAAACTGGCACAGCGCCACCAGGTCGGAGTAGTGCTTGTCATCCAGCCAGCGACGGCGTTCTACAAACTCCGTGCGGAAATAAGCCAGGTGAGCCACCGGACCGCCGAACGAGGTCAGGCCCAGCTTGAAGAACGCCCACAGTACCTCTGCGGCCGTGCCCGGATGGCGGGTCATGGTTGCCTGGCCTCGTACCAGCTACGTGAGCTGTTGACGATGCGCACCACCAGCAGCATGACGGGAACCTCGATCAACACCCCGACTACTGTGGCCAATGCGGCGCCCGAGTGAAAACCGAAGAGGCTGATGGCTGCTGCAACGGCCAGCTCGAAGAAGTTGGATGCGCCGATCAGGGCAGATGGGCAGGCCACCGAATGTTTCTCACCCAGCCGGCGGTTGAGCCAGTAAGCCAGTGCCGAATTGAAGAAAACCTGAATCAGGATCGGCACCGCCAGCAAAGCGATGACCAGTGGCTGGGCCAGGATGGCCTCGCCTTGAAAGGCAAACAGCAGCACCAGCGTAGCGAGCAAGGCCGTGATCGACCAGGGGCCGATTTTTGCCATCGTGTCATCAAGCGCATCTTGTCCTTTGCGCAGCAGCGCTTTGCGCCACCACTGGGCCAGCAGCACCGGGATCACGATGTACAAAACGACCGAAGTGACCAGGGTTGCCCAAGGGACGGTGATCGCCGAGATGCCCAGCAAGAAAGCCACCAGGGGCGCGAATGCAAACACCATGATGGTGTCGTTGAGTGCAACCTGCGAAAGGGTGAACAGTGGGTCGCCGTTTGTCAGTCGGCTCCAGACAAAGACCATGGCCGTGCAGGGCGCAGCCGCGAGCAGGATCAGACCCGCAATGTAGCTGTCAAGCTGGTCTGCAGGCAGCAGCGGCGCGAACCAGTGGCGGATGAAAAGCCAGCCCAGGAAGGCCATGGAGAAGGGCTTGACGAGCCAGTTCACAAACAAGGTCACGCCGATGCCTCGCACATGCTGGCGAACTTCGTGCAGGGCGCCGAAGTCCACCTTCACGAGCATCGGGATCACCATCACCCAAATCAGCAGGCCTACTGGAAGGTTGACCTGAGCCACTTCCATTGCACCGATGGCCTGAAAAGCCCCTGGAAAGAGTTGACCCAGACCGATTCCCAGCACGATGCACAGGAATACCCAGAGGCTCAGGTACCGTTCAAACACACTCATGCTGCATCCTCGTGTTTGGCCAGATCCCTGGCGGTCGCCTGAATGGACATATTACTCAGGCTGGCAGCAGGCAGGTTGACAAAAATTTCCAGACGCTTGCGGATCATGTGCAGAGTCTGACGAAACGCTTCGCGCTTGTGGTCGTCGCTGGCGTCCCCTTCGGACGGGTCGGCGTAACCCCAATGGGCCGTTGCAGGCTGGCCTGGCCAGTAAGGACAGACTTCGCCCGCGGCGTTGTCGCAGACTGTGATCACCAAGTCCATCTGCGGTGCATCGGGCTTGGCGAACTCATCCCAGCTTTTGCTGTGCAATCCTTCAATCGAGACCCCGGCATGGGTGAGTGTCTCCAGCGCCAGGGGGTTGGGTTTCTGGTTTTCACGCGGGCTGCTGCCTGCCGAATAGGCTTTAAAGCGTCCGCGACCCAAGTGGTTGAGCAGGGCTTCGGCCAGGATGCTGCGTGCAGAGTTGTGGGTGCACAAGAACAAAACGTTCAAGGGTTGGGAGACATCAGTCATGGGTTTCTTTCAACATTCACAAGTGCTTGTGCCTTCATCGAAGCAGGCTTCGGTACCGGCACAACAGTTTTCGGTGAGGTAGGCAAGCAGGCTGTTCATCTGGCCGACTTCGAATCGATAAATCAGATTGCGCCCGTTGCGTTCCTGGCTGATCAGGTGTGCACCCATCAGCTCTTTGAGGTGAAACGACAGTGTGGCGTTGGGCACGCCCAGCTGTTCGCCTAATTGCCTGGGCGTAGCTCCTTCCCGCCCCGCCACCACCAGTGTCCGGAACACTTGCAGTCGGTTGGGTTGGGCCAATGCTGCGAGGGCTTTGAGAGCGTCTTTTTCTTCCATATTTCCATTTTCATCGAAATATGTGACAAGTCAATGACACGCTTAGCGCTCTGCGATCGATCGTGAAAAGGCTCAGAAAATGTTGGACGCGCTATGCCAGTCAGACAGGCACGCTGCCAAGGCGTCTGACCCTGTCAAGTCCAGGGTCAGTGTCACGCGATGAGCATCTGCCTGTGTGTCCATCGCCATGTCCCAAAGATGGCCTTCATCGACAGGCCCGGGCTCGCCCAGATGCTGCTCCAAATCTGCAAGCAGCTCGTGCACTTCCGCATGGAGCGCCTGGGCGTGTCTGGCCTGGGGGGATGCCAATGCACTCCAGCTTCGCAAGCCAGTCGTATCGAGCTGCTCGTCAAATTCAAGATAGGTCAGTGTCGGCATGGCAGCGATTGTCGCAGGCGTCAGAACACCAATCCATGTCGCACAATGGCGGGCATGAATACCGCTGTTGACATTCTCGGCATCACAGGGCCCATTTATCTGGTCATCGCCTTGGGCTATGCCGCGACCCGGGCCGGCTGGTTTGCCCGCGCCGACATGGCCGTGTTCGGCAAATTCACGCTGCAGCTGGCCTTGCCTGCGCTGGTGTTCAATGCCTTGTCGCAACGCAGCGTGGCGGAGATTCTGAATGTGCACTATCTGTTGGCCTACGCCTTGGGATCGCTGCTGGTGATTGCGGGCGGCTTGTTTTGGGCGCGCCGCGTCAAGGGTCACAGCCTGAGCTACAGCAGCATGATGGCCATGGGCATGTCCTGCCCCAACAGTGGTTTTGTGGGTTACCCCGTCATTGCGCTCACCTTGGGGCCTGTGGCGGGGGTGGTGCTGGCGCTGAACATGGTGGTGGAAAACCTGTTGTTGATTCCCTTGCTGCTGGCCGTCGCGGATGCGCAAAATCAGGACGGTCAAGCCTGGCAGGCTGTGCTCAAGCAGACGTTTAAAAGTCTGCTCCGCAACCCGTTGATCATTGCCATTGTGCTGGGCTTTGTGGTGTCCCTTAGTGGTGTCCCGTTGCCTGCTCCCGTGTCCCGCACCGTCAATCTGTTCGCGCAGGCCAGCGCTGCGTTGTCCTTGTTCGTGATTGGCGGCTCGCTGGTGGGGTTGAAGGTCGAGGGCTTGCGAGGCACCGTCAGCCAGGTGGCGCTGGGCAAGCTCCTGTTGCATCCGCTGGCCATGACCGTCATGGTGCTGTGGCTGGTTCCGGTGCATGACCCGGTCTTGCGTCAGGCCGCCATCATCACCGGGGCTTTGCCCATGCTGGGCATTTTCACCATCCTCAGTCAACGCCACGGGCATGGGGCCATCAGTGCAGCAACCTTGCTGGTGACCACGGTGTTGTCGTTTTTCACGCTCAGCATCTTGCTGGCCGTGCTGCGCATGGCTTGATGCGCTTGCTTTTCTCACAGCGTAACTGATCTGAATTTAGTTGCCGCTGAGGTGTTGCCGGGTGATCTCGCGCAGCAGCTTCAGCGTGGCTTGCTGGGTCAGCGTGGTCGGGCGCAGAGCGCTGATGGCGGTAGTCAGCTCAATGCTCAGTGTGGGCTCGCCCAGCGTGCGAGTGGAAAACGCCGAAGGCCGGATGGAGTGCTTGACGGCGTTGCGCGACAAGATGGCATAGCCCGCGCCATCGGCCACCAAGTCGAGAATGGCAGCCACACCATCAATTTCCAGCTCGATCTGCGGCTTCGCCTGAAGTTCAGCCAAGGCGGATTCGATACGCATGCGTACCGCATTGGGCCGGCTGGGAATGACCAAGGGCATATCGGCCAGCGCTTTCAGTGGCAGAGGCGGAGGCGGTGGGTCTTCGGCCAGACCTGGGGGCCGCGGTTGCACCAGCACCAACTCTTCTTGTAGCAATGGTGCGTACTCCAGACCCTGCAAAAGGCTGGGGTTGTAGAGCAGGGCGATGTCGAGGCGCCCGCTTTGCAGGTTTTCCTGCATGGCGGTGGACAGGCCTTCGCTGATCGACAGTTGTGCTTGTGGCAGTTGCTGCCGAAAGGCGCGGGTCAAAGGCACCGTGAGCACGCGGGCAATGCTGGGGGGTAAACCCACCGCTACCTTGCCAGCCAGGCCAGTGCGTACCCGGCTGAGCTCTTCGCGGGCGCGCTCGACTTGGTGCAAGATGCCGCGACCATGTTCCAGCAGCAGCTGGCCGGCTTCGGTGGGTGTGGCTCCGCGTCCGTTACGTACCAGCAGGTTCTGGCGCAACTCGACTTCGAGCAAACGCACCTGACGGCTCAGGGCAGGCTGGGCAATGCCCAAGACCTGCGCTGCCCGGGTAAAGCTGCCCAGTTCGGCCACGCGCACAAAGTATTCGAGCTGTTTGAGGTCCATATCTGCCTATTTCGGTCATATCGGAAGATTGGATATTCTATTTTGTTCTAGCTGGTAGAGCGAGGCGAGGCTTACGATGACAGGGGCATGCCCGGACAATTCGGGCATTGTTTCAAAGAGGACCACCATGAGTTTGGCCAAACCCCTGATCATTGACATCCACGGTCACTACACCACGGCACCCAAGTCGCTCGAAGACTGGCGCAACAAACAAATTGCCGGCATCAAGGACCCGGCCCTGATGCCCAAAGTGTCCGACCTGAAAATCAGCGATGACGAACTGCGCGAAACCATTGAAACCAACCAGCTGGCCAAGATGAAAGAGCGGGGCAGCGACCTGACCGTGTTCAGCCCGCGCGCCAGCTTCATGGCCCACCACATCGGTGACTTCAATGTGTCCTCCACCTGGGCCGCCATCTGCAACGAACTCTGCTATCGCGTGAGCCAGCTGTTCCCTGACAACTTCATTGGCGCGGCTATGCTGCCCCAGTCCCCGGGTGTCGACCCCAAAACCTGCGTGGCCGAGATCGACAAGTGCGTGAACGAGTACGGCATGGTCGGCATCAACCTCAACCCCGACCCCAGTGGTGGCCACTGGACCAGCCCCCCGCTGACCGACCGCCACTGGTACCCTATCTACGAAAAGATGGTGGAGCACGACATCCCCGCCATGATTCACGTGTCCACCAGCTGCAACGCCTGCTTTCACACCACCGGCGCGCACTACATCAACGCTGACACCACGGCCATCATGCAGCTCATCCAGGGTGACTTGTTCAAGGATTTCCCCACGCTCAAGTTCATCGTGCCGCACGGCGGCGGCGCCGCGCCTTACCACTGGGGCCGCTACCGTGGTCTGGCACAGGAGCTGAAAAAGCCCTTGCTGAAAGACCACCTGCTGAACAACGTGTTCTTTGACACTTGCGTCTACCACCAGCCCGGCATCGACCTGCTGACCAAAGTGATCCCGGTCGACAACATCCTGTTTGCCAGCGAAATGATCGGCGCCGTGCGCGGCATTGACCCCGAAACCGGAAATTACTACGACGACACCAAGCGCTATGTGCTGGCCACGCCCAACCTGAGCGACGAGCAGCGCTACAAGGTGTTCGAAGGCAATGCGCGCCGCGTGTTCTCGCGCATGGATGCGGCGCTTAAACAAAAAGGACTTTGATCATGTACGAACTTGGTGTGGTTTACCGCAACATCACCCGCGCTGACCGCGAGGTGACCGATCAACTGGCCGCTCTGGGCAGCGCCACGGTGCACGAGGCCATGGGCCGCGTGGGCCTGATGAAGCCCTATATGCGTCCCATCCAGCAGGACGTGAACGTGTCCGGCACGGCTGTCACCGTGCTGCTGCAACCCGGCGACAACTGGATGATGCACGTCGCTGCCGAACAGGTGCAGCCTGGCGACATCGTGGTGGCCACCGTGACGGCCGAGTGCAGCGATGGTTATTTTGGTGACCTGCTGGCCACCAGCTTCATGGCACGCGGTGCGCGCGGCCTGATCATCGAAGCCGGTGTGCGCGACACCCAATTCCTGCGCAAGATGGGCTTCCCGGTGTGGAGTCGTTACATCTCGTCCAAGGGCACCATCAAGGCCACGCCCGGTTCGGTGAACATTCCGATTGTGTGTGCTGGTGCGTATGTGACGCCTGGCGACGTGATCGTGGCCGATGACGATGGCGTGGTTTGCGTACCCAAAGCTATGGCAGCCAAAACGCTGGCCACCGCACTGGCCCGCGAAGCCAATGAAGGCGAGAAGCGCGAAAAACTGGCCAACGGCGTGCTGGGTCTGGACATGTACAAAATGCGTGAACCGCTGGCGGCTGCAGGGCTCAAGTACATCGACTGAAGGAAGCGAGTATGAGCAAAACCACTTCGGGTGATTTCACCAAAACCGCTGGCTGGATGGACTGGTACACCGGCCCCAGCAAGCCCCAATTCAAACTGCCCGCTGGCGCGGTGGACGCGCACTGCCACGTGTTTGGCCCGGGCGCAGAGTTCCCCTATGCGCCAGAGCGCAAGTACACGCCCTGTGACGCCAGCAAGCATGAGCTGTACGCCCTGCGCGACCACTTGGGCTTTGCCCGCAATGTGGTGGTGCAGGCCACCTGCCACGGCGCTGACAACCGTGCCATGGTGGATGCTTGCTTGTCCAGCGGTGGCAAGGCGCGAGGCGTGGCCACGGTCAAGCGCAGCGTGACCGATGAGGAGTTGCAAGCCTTGCACGCTGCGGGTGTGCGTGGTGTGCGCTTCAACTTCGTCAAGCGTCTGGTGGACTTCACGCCCAAAGACGAGCTGATGGAAATTGCAGGTCGCATCGCCAAGTTGGGCTGGCATGTGGTCATCTACTTCGAGGCGGTGGATCTGCCCGAGTTGTGGGACTTTTTTACCGCGCTGCCCACCACGGTGGTGGTGGACCACATGGGCCGCCCCGATGTGAGCAAACCCATCGACGGCCCCGAGTTCCAGCTGTTCCTGAAGTTCATGCGCGAGCACAAGAACGTGTGGAGCAAAGTGTCTTGCCCCGAGCGCCTGTCCGTGACCGGCCCCAAGGCTCTGAATGGCGAGCAAGCCGCGTACCAGGACGTGGTGCCCTTTGCCCGCCGCGTGGTCGAGGAGTTTCCCGACCGCGTGCTCTGGGGCACCGACTGGCCGCACCCCAACCTGAAGGATCACATGCCCGACGACGGCCTGCTGGTGGACTTCATCCCGCAGATCGCCCCCACGGCCGAACTCCAGCAAAAGCTGCTGGTGGACAACCCCATGAAACTCTACTGGCCTGAGGAGGTCTGAAATGGCGCTCGACAAACCCTACAAGGACGTGCCCGGCACGATCATTTTTGATGCCGAGCAGAGCCGCAAAGGCTACTGGCTCAACCAGTTCTGCATGTCGCTGATGAAGGCCGAAAACCGCGAGCGCTTCAAGGCCAACGAACGCGCCTACCTGGACGAGTGGGCGATGACCGAAGAGCAGAAGCAGGCCGTGTTGGCGCGCGACCTGAACTTGTGCATGCGCACAGGCGGCAACATTTATTTCCTCGCCAAAATCGGCGCGACCGATGGCCTGAGCTTCCAGCAAATGGCCGGTTCCATGACCGGTATGACCGAAGAGGAATACCGCGCCATGATGCTGGCCGGTGGCCGCAGCGCCGAAGGCAACCGCTACATCGGCGAAGACGGCGACGCGCAGGAAAAGAACCAACCCCAAGGTGCAGCCGGCAAAGCTGCCAAGAAAGGCTAAGCACATGGCACGTATCACCGCATCTGTTTTCACCAGCCACGTGCCCGCGATTGGCGCAGCCATGGACCTGGGCAAAACCCACGAAGACTACTGGAAGCCCCTGTTTGCGGGCTACGACTTCTCCAAGCAATGGATGAAGGACAACAAACCCGACGTCATCTTCCTCGTCTACAACGACCACGCCACGGCTTTCAGCCTGGACATGATTCCCACCTTCGCCATCGGCACTGCGGCTGAATACAAGCCCGCCGACGAAGGCTATGGTGCACGCCCGGTGCCGGTAGTGAAAGGCCACCCCGAGCTGGCTTCGCACATTGCGCAGTCTGTGATTCAACAAGACTTTGACCTCACCATCGTCAACAAAATGGATGTGGACCACGGCCTGACAGTGCCGCTGTCGCTCATGTGTGGCGAACTCGACCCCAAGAAAGACGCCTGGCCCTGCCCGGTGATCCCGTTTGCCGTGAACGTGGTGCAGTACCCCGTGCCCAGCGGTCAGCGCTGCTTCAACCTGGGGCAAGCCATCCGCAAGGCCGTGGAGAGTTACGACGAAGACCTGAATGTGCACATCTGGGGCACGGGCGGCATGAGCCACCAGCTGCAAGGCGCGCGCGCCGGCCTCATCAACCGCGAGTGGGACAACAACTGGCTTGACCTGATGATCAATGACCCTGTGGCTTGCGCACAAGTGCCGCACATCGACTACGTACGCGAAGCCGGTAGCGAAGGCATCGAACTGGTCATGTGGCTGATTGCCCGCGGTGCCATGGCCGATGTGAACAACGGCAAAGTGACCGGCCCGCTGCCCAAAGTGGCGCACCGCTTCTACCATGTCCCCGCCAGCAACACGGCAGTGGGCCACGCCATTCTCGAAAACGTTTAATCAACAATCTTGCGGGACAGATCTTCAGCTCTGTCCCCAACTGGAGCAGAACCATGACCATCAAAGTAGCCCTTGCTGGCGCCGGCGCCTTCGGCATCAAACACCTCGACGGCATCAAGAACATCGACGGCGTTGAAGTCGTCAGCCTCATCAGCCGTGACCTGGCCAAAACGCAAGAAGTGGCCGACAAGTACGGCATCAAGCACGTCACCACCGACCTGGCCGACAGTCTGGCCATCAAGGAAGTGGACGCCGTGATCCTGTGCACCCCAACGCAAATGCACGCCAGCCAGACCAAGGCCTGCCTGGAAGCGGGCAAGCACGTGCAGGTCGAGATCCCGCTGTGCGACATCCTGGCCGAAGGCGAAGAAACGCTGGCCCTGCAAAAGCAGACCGGCCTGGTGGCCATGTGCGGCCACACCCGCCGCTTCAACCCCAGCCACCAGTGGGTGCACAAGAAGATCACCACCGGTGAATTCAACATCCAGCAGATGGACGTGCAGACCTACTTCTTCCGCCGCACCAACATGAACGCGCTGGGCCAGCCCCGCAGCTGGACCGACCACCTGCTGTGGCACCACGCTGCCCACACCGTGGACCTGTTCGCCTACCAGGCCGGCAGCCCCATCGTCAAAGCCAACGCCATCCAGGGCCCGATCCACCCCACGCTGGGCATCGCCATGGACATGAGCATCCAGCTGCAGGCCGCCAACGGCGCGATCTGCACGCTGAGCCTGTCCTTCAACAACGATGGCCCGCTGGGCACCTTCTTCCGCTACATCGGCGACACCGGCACTTACATCGCCCGCTACGACGACCTGTTTACCGGTAAGGATGAGCAGATCGATGTGAGCAAGGTGGACGTGAGCATGAACGGCATTGAACTGCAGGACCGCGAGTTTTTCGCCGCCATCAAGGAAGGCCGCGAACCCAATTCCAGCCTGGCCCAGGTGCTGCCCTGCTACCAGGTGCTGCACCAGCTGGAGCAGCAGCTGAACGGCTGATCTGAGGCTGGGCGCGGTAAACTTCGCCTGGTCAACCTAGCAGGCATGCCTGCAATATCTGGGGGCCTTAGCCCCCATTTTTGATTGCGAATTTTCATGACAGACCGCTATGCCGTGATCGGCAACCCTATTGAGCAAAGCAAGTCGCCCTTCATCCACATGGCCTTTGCACAGGTGACAGGTCAGGATATTGATTACGGCAAGGTCCTGGGCCCCTTGGGCGGCTTTCCCCAAGCGGTGGATGCTTTTCGAGCCGCCGGCGGCAGGGGGATGAACGTGACGGCGCCCTTCAAGCTTGATGCGTTTGCCTACGCTACAGACTTGGCTCCGAGCGCGCAAATGGCCGGTGCCGTGAACGCCATGAAATTCGAGGGCGAGCGTGTTTATGCCGAGAACTTTGATGGGGTGGGTTTGGTGCGCGATGTGGTGCACAACCTGGCTTGCCCGCTCAAGGGCAAACGGGTGCTGGTGTTGGGCGCGGGCGGTGCCACACGCGGTGCTTTGCTGCCGTTCCTGGCTGAGCAACCCGCCGAGCTGGTGGTGGTCAACCGCACGGTAGCCAAAGCGCAAGAGCTGGCCCAGTTGGCGCACAAGCACCAAACCGGGCAAGTGCCCGTCCAAGGCCTGGGTTATGAACAGTTGCAAGGCAAGCAGTTTGATGTGGTATTCAACGCCACTTCGGCCAGCCTGACGGCTGAGTTGCCACCTTTGCCCGCGTCTGTGTTTGCGCCCGGTGCTTTGGCCTACGAGCTCGCTTACGGCAAGGGTTTGACGCCTTTCCTCAAACTTGCCCAGCAAGCAGGTGTGACGCATCTTGCCGATGGTGTGGGCATGCTGGCAGAGCAGGCTGCAGAGGCTTTTGTGTGGTGGCGAGGCGTGCGCCCGGACACCACTTCGGTCATCCAGCAGCTGACGGTGCCGCTGGTCTGAGCAAGGCGCCCAGGGCCTGGCTTTTAGAACAAAGCGGGCAGGGCGCTCCAGACCAGCTTGAGTGAAACGATGAACAGTCCGATTTGCACCAAGCGGAAAAACCACGCATCTGCCAGGCGCCTGGTCAGCCAGGCCCCCATCACCGTACCCAGCAGCGCGGCGGGGACCAGCCACGCGGCTTGGTGCAAGCTTTCGCTGCTGTAGGGGCGGATGAACTGGTAGGGCACCAGCTTGGCTGCGTTGACCACAGCGAAGAAAAGGGTGGAGGTGCCGGCAAACACCAACTTGGGTAATTTCTGCGGCAGCATGTAGACCTGAAACGGTGGCCCACCTGCGTGCGAAACAAAGCTGGTAAAGCCCGACAAGGCGCCCCAGAAGCGACCCCAGCCGGTGTGCGGCGTCTGGACCTGTTGCGCACTTGAGGTGCGAAGCCAGCTGTTCAAACAAAAGCCAATGCCGATCAGGCCAATCAACAAAGCCAGACCTGCATCCGAGATGAAAGAGGCCGTAGCCCAGCCAACGCCAATGCCTGCCAAACCTGCCGGAATCAGAATACGCAAATGTGCAGCGCTAAAAGCCTTGCGGTAGAGGTAAATGCCCACCATGTCGGACAGGATGTAGATGGGCAGCAAGAGGACTGCAGCCTGCATGGGCGGCATCATCAAGGACAAGATGGGGACCGCCAGCATGCCAATGGTCGGCAAGCCGCCTTTGGACAGGCCAACAAACCAGGCGGCCAGCGACAACAAGGCAAATTCATAAGACAGGTGCATGGAGGTGGATTGTTCCACTGAAACCAGCGTTGCCAGCCCAAGCGTCCTCTATACTTTGCAATTGAACCAGTTGGTACATTTCTGAACACATGAGCAAAGTCAGTCCTGAACGCGAAGCGCGCACCAATGATCCGGCCCGCACCATGGCCGAGATTCTGGAAGTGGCGACGCATGAATTTGCCGACAAAGGGCTGGCCGGAGCGCGTATTGACGAAATTGCTGCAGCCACGCGCACCAGCAAGCGGATGATCTATTACTACTTCGGCAGCAAGGATGGCTTGTACCTTGCCGTGCTGGAGGAGGCGTACCGCCGTATGCGCACCATCGAGGCGGGCTTGCACCTGGATGACATGGAGCCTGCGACGGCTTTGCAGCGTTTGGTGGAGTTCACCTATGACCACCATCGGGACAATGAAGACTTCATTCGTCTGGTGATGAGCGAGAACATCCATCGAGCTGACTATCTGCGCCAAAGCAAGGTCATGCGCCAACTCAACAGCAAGGCCATTGATTCTGTCCGTGCGCTCTATGACAGGGGTGTAGTTCAAGGGGTGTTTCGTCCCGGGCTCGCTGCGGTAGATATCCACGCTGCGATCTCGGCGCTCACGGTGTTCAATGTCTCGAATCGATACACCTTCGGGTCCATTTTTGATCGGGATGATCGTCAAGCCAAAGCTGAAATCCTCAAGCGTGACCACGTTGTTGCATTGGTGCTGCGCTTTGTGGGTTATGCCAAAAATCAATAACAGATAGCTGCCAATACTGGTATTAATTAGGGGAATCCCTTGTCATTTAAAACTAACCAGTTCGTACATTAATGACTTCGACATCGGAGACGCTCTGTGCTCAAGAACTTGATCAACGCTTATTGCCGAATCCTGAACGGATTGATGGCTGCTTGCCTGGCCCTCATGGTGGTCCTGGTATTTGGCAACGTCTTCCTGCGTTATGCCCTTAATTCGGGCATCACATTGTCAGAAGAGCTTTCGCGCTGGTTGTTTGTGTGGATGATTTTCATGGGGGCTATCGTTGCTCTCAAGGAACACGGCCATCTGGGCACCGACATGGTGGTGGGGCGCCTGGGCCCGCTGGGTAAAAAAATCTGCTTTGGCTTGGCGCATGGCCTGATGCTCTGGATTTGTTGGCTGCTGTTCAGCGGCTCCTATCAACAGGCGCTCATCAACCTCGACTCCACCAGTGCTGTGATGGAGGTGTCAATGAGTTGGCTTTACCTGCCTGGCATGCTGTTTTCTGTGCTTGGCGGTTTGATCATCCTGAACGAACTGCTGCGACTGTTCAGCGGTGATCTGGCCGATGACGAGCTGGTGGCC